>Ga0074195_1000098_pt1 | contig 208032 bp, 160 predicted proteins | sample EPASupsiteHSE623_FD_64525 | JGI IMG/M metagenome (GOLD analysis project Ga0074195, IMG submission 64525) | Bioremediated contaminated groundwater from EPA Superfund site, New Mexico - Sample HSE6-23 | ecosystem: Environmental > Aquatic > Deep subsurface > Groundwater > Contaminated ... | reverse complement strand
AAGGGGACTGTCCGGGGTGTCACTCTTGGCGGAGCTTTGCTGAACGAGGTTCTGCGCGAAGGAAGATAGTCTCTTTGGGGGGCCCGGCGGAGTGAATTCTCCCTCGGGCCTCGGATTTTTTAGTCCTAGAGCGTCGTCGTCAGGGATATCCGGCCGCTCTCCGAAGACTCTGGAATCGGTTGCGCCAAGTGCGCTTTCCGTATTCTCCAGTGCATGGGGATTTGCGTCTAGAAGACGTATGACAAGCCCAAGCTAAAACCCCACGACGCAAATGCCGTCGTAGGGGAGGGGGGCGAGAGTCAGAGCTCTACCTTTCGCCTGACAGGATGACCCGGCGGATCTGGAAGAAGAGTTCTCCCCGTTCAGCTCTGAGGCTCAATGCCTCTTTGATCTTGGCCTTGGCCGAGACCAGAAGTCCCGTCGCTTGTCTGATCGTCTGGGGAGAGGCGCCTGTCCGACCCAGCCACTCGCGCAGGCACTCTCCCCTGTCATCCTCGCACAAGTCTTCTTCGATGAGTTTGAGCTTGAGACCGGCATCCGCGAAGAGGACCTTCCACTCCCTCACGCTGTAGTTCCGCACATGGGTGGGATCGTGGACGTGATCGAGGTGGTTGATGAATCGGTCGATCTCATCGTCAGGAGGAACGACTGTGTCCGCGATGAGGACGCGGCCGCCTTTCGCGGTCACCCGAGCGATTTCGTGCATCGACTTGCGAACATCGGAGAAGTGATGCGCCGCGATCCGGGAGCAGACTACGGGGAACGTTCCATCCCTGAACGGAAGGCTCTCGGATTCACAGCTAAACAGATGGAGATTGGCCAGGCCTTTTTCCCGAGTCAGCCGGCGGCTCTCCTCCAGCGAGAAGCTCGTGACGTCCGTGGAGACGACCCGACCCGCTTGCGGAGCCAACGCCACACCCAGGTGACACGGACCTGAGGCCAGCTCGAGAACAACCTGGTCCTGCTTTGCCTCTGCAAGTTCCACGAGACGGGTCAAAGTCTTCCCTGTGATTTGTCTCGGATTGACCGCAGGGTAAGAAGGTTGATGAACTCTCCCGAAGTGTCTGTGAACCCTATCCTTATGCACGCTGGTGATCCACTCCTGACAATCGTTGGTGAGACGCGCAGCTCGCGCCGATTCGGAATCGAATCCACTGACTTCGGTCCGAAACGCAACGTCCCGTTTCGATACCGGACGAGGCAACACGACAGAAACCCAAATTCGAGTTGAGTCGCTGGGGCAGCCTGATGGGTCTCTTACTGCCGCAGGCACGGACCTGGAATCAGGGCCTTCCCGGCTTGAGGCAAGAAGCGGCCCGGTGCCACTGAGACCACAAGGGTAAAAGTATAGGGCAGCCTGCTGTTGAAAAGCAAGCCCGGCTGATCTGACGATCTGACGCTCGCAGGAGATTGCCGAACCGTCCCTTTCCTGCTATATATGTGCAATCTACGGTGACGGAGCGTCCAGGCAGGTGATTCATCGATCATGAGGACAAAGCCCCTTCTTCTCGTCGTTCTGGTTTTGGGAGTCCTGGGGGCCGTCCGGGTCGAGGCGGAAAGGGTCGACGGCCGGAAGTCTCCTTCCGTATCGAAACCGAAGACGGTTCCGCTCAAGACCCTCTGGGATTTTCAGGAAGAGCTTGGATTGAGCGACCGACAGGTCCAGAAGATGAAGAGCCTTCTGGCTCGTTTTCAGTCGAATCTCGTGGCGGCCCAGAAGAGGCTCTGCGCTGCGGAAAGCCAGCTCAAGGTGGCAATCGACCGGGAAGCTCCCATCGACCAGGTCCGTGAGAAGCTCGCTCGGATCGGCTCCATCCAGCTCGAGATGAGACTCGAAGACGTCGAAACCTCGCGGAAGGTCAACGCGGTGCTCACCGAGGACCAGCTCGAGAATTGGCGGAAGATCCAGGCCCACTCTCGTGGAACCGCCCAATAGGACCGTGTCGTCAAGCCTCTCTCTGTCACTCGACCCCCAACCAGGACGCGGCCTGGCATGAGCAAAAGTCTCCGCTTGTGATGTGAGACGCGCCCTATGATGAAGAACATTCTCCTCGTGGGCCCGCCGAGAGTTGGAAAGACCACGGTGGTCCAGAAGGTGCTCTCTCTCGTGAAGACCCGCTGTGGAGGGTTTTTCACCCAGGCTGCGGACAAGGCCGCCTTCTACACCAATTTTCGCCTGGTCACCGTCGACGGCCCGAACCGGGACATTCCTGAATCGGATCTCATCCGAAGATTCGACATCCCGTCGCTTTTGGGCTTCAACGTGGAAGACCTCGAGAATCGGGGCCGAGGCTCGATCTCCAAGGCGCTCGAGACCTGCGACGTCGTGGTGATCGATCAGCTCGGAACCCTGGAGGCCGCATCAGCGGTCTTTCGAACCCTCGTGTCCCAGGTGCTCGATTCTTCTCGAATCTGTCTGGCCACCATGGGGCTCTCGCACGATCCCTTTTTGGTCGGCATCCGGAATCGAGAGGATGTGACGATCATGGACGTATGTCTGGCGAATCGGTCCACTCTGGCGGAGGAGGTTTCTGCCCGGATCCGGGGACTCCTGCCTCGCAAGCGGTGACTCCTGTTCACCGCCTGTGGAAGCGTCCTGAGGTCAAATCGATCTCAGCTGCGATTTGTACGGGCCGGGTCAACCCCGCGGAATAGTCCTTGAGGCTCACCGGAATCTTTCCGGTCTTGGAATCGACGGGGCCTAAAGATGTGATCTGTTCCACCGGGAACGGAACTTCGTGGAGAACGGTCTTCCGACCCGCTGCTCCGTCGTTGTGAACGAGGACGCGCGGTCCTGTCAGATCGCCACGCGCCTTCGCCTTTTCGAAGACGAGGTGACGTCCGTCGGCCGACATGGCGAAACGGATCACGTCATTGTCGACCACGTGCATGACCCCGGTCTTCGACCTCATGACGGCGAGCATTCCTCCGGGGCTGTCGAGTGACTCGCTCTGGGTCAGAACGGCCAGGTACGCGCCGTCCGAGGACCATTCCAAACGGGTTATTCCGTGGGCGATGATCGAGTCAGAGCACGCGTCCACCGTCATCGGAGGTTCGTCCTGACCGATCCCCGGTCGAAGGATGACGAGCGGCCACCTGAGGCCTTCCGGCGATTCGCGAGCCCATGAGAGGGCAATGAGCCCACCAGGTCCACGGACGGCGATCTGGGAGACCGGGCGGCCAGCGTCTAGAACCTGCATCCGATCGCGGGCATTGATCTCCTTGAGGGCATCGTCCACTCCTCGATTCACAAGCGCCACAAAATTTGAGCTAAGATCGGCCGTGGCGGATGACGGGGGACCGAACTTTTCGCCGGCCGCCCACGCGACCATCGCCAGCAGGCCGAACACGATGAAGAAGAGCCTTCCCTGCATGAGAGGACATCCTCCCTTCGGTCAGAGAGCAAACGTCTGGACAGCCATTCGATCAGCCTCGGCGTCGGGCTGATTGGGGTAGAACCGATAGAAGAGGCTCACCTTGACCTGGGCGTGATTGCCCCGTTTCGTGAACGTGATGACCTCGCGGCCAAGGGGAGGGATCGCGTTTGAACGCTCATGAAAGAATCCATCCCGTTTTCGCAAAACCTCCCGCCCCTGGGCGTCGAACACCTGCACCAAGGCGATGAGCTTTCTCCAGGGAGAACCGGGAACCCGGTGGCCAGTCCCTCGGTTCGATAGACCCACTACCACCATGCCCTCGACCACCTCCACTTCAATCCGAATGGCGGACTGAACGGTCTTCGGGTCGTGGGCGCCGGGAAAACTGTGACTGGCCACTCTTCGGACGGGAAGCGAATCGAAGTTGATCCACTGGACCAACTTCGAGTCCTTGACCGGCATGTGGCAGCTCTGGCAGATGACTTTGGTCTTGAGCGACGACAACTCCCAGTCCTGGACCTGTTTCTGGCAAGGCTGATGAAGCTGACCATGGCAGGCAATGCAGGCTCTGACGGTCTTCAGGGATGGGTCCTTGAACGTGTCATGAGGGGCCGATACCCCATAGGGTCCCACCATTACCGGCTCGTTCCGGTCGTCCTTCACCTCGTGGCAGGAGACGCAGGTGACGCCCTCTCCGAGGTTCGAGGCTCGTGGCTCGGGGAGACGGGTCAAAGCCTCGACCAGGTCTTTGCGCGCATCGAGGGCTTGTTCCCTCGTCCGCACGGTCTTTGATGGATCCGGCGCGATCTCGGTGAGGTCATCCCGCTCATCCCAGGCCTTCTGTCTCTTGGCCAAACGATCGGCTCTGGTTCTGGGAGGGGGCTGAACAACCTTGACCCCCTTCCTCGATGGCGGTGTCTGGTAGATCGGCTTGGGGGCGTGGCAGCTCATGCACACTTGCCCTGGATTGCCGTCCGCCTCCCATCTCTGAAGGGCGTTGGTGAAGTTGCGGTTCTGAGTGGATCGAGAGTGCCACGACTCCCGCCATTCCCTGTAAATCTCGAGATGACAGACTCGGCACTTCTCCGCCGACTGCGCTCCGAAAGTCGGGCCGACAAGACCCGCAAAGAGTGTGACTCCTGCCAGGAGCCAGCGGGACTTCAACACGGCGCGCGGTCCTTCCACAACCAGGTGCGGTCAGGCTCCCCGGATCTCAAGGACATCCGGTCGGGAGTCATCCACATCCGGATTCCGCTCGTCGTCGGCCGGAGTCACGTCGTACTGGAAAGGAGTGCGACTGCCTGGCTCGGTCTCCTTGCTGGCCCCGGGCAGATATTTTGGTGATGCCGGTTTTATGGGCAGTTCCATTTCAGTGATGGGCCAGTCTTTGCGTGGCCTCCGGTCCAAGGGGACGTTAAGAGCCAGAAGGTCAGATCTCACGATTCCGACGAGGGCCAAGAGCAGACCTAATCCGATGAGCATGCGCCGCATCAAAGACAACTCCTTTTGCCTGCGTACGAAATCGTGGGGCACGAAGCCCGATCGTGTCCGATGGGCTCATCCCTACTATCGACCGGCCGATCCGGAACTTGACGAATTTTCGCAATCGAGGTGCGCAATTGTCCGACGGCACCGTGGAATCGTGCACCCTCTCCCTCTTGGGACGGGATCCATGGCCCTGCGGACTTTGTCCCCTGTGTGATAGGTTATGGTCAAGACCCCTTGCGCACCGAGGCGACCATGCCCATTTCTTGTCCGCACTGCCACCGAACGTTTTCCCCACCACCCCAATCCGGCAACGATACGTGTTCGTGCCCTCACTGCCTGAAAACCTTTCTCGTTACGGCCGAGGAACCCTTCGAGGCGTACCTGGAGGTTCTGGAGGGAGAAGCCAGCGGAAAAAGGATCCGTTTGAAATCTCGGATGGTCATGGGGAGGGGGACCGAGTGTGAGATCGTACTGGCCGATCCGAACTCCAGCCGGCAGCACGCGGAGATTTCGTTCCGGAAAGGGCGTTTCTGGATCAAGGATCTGGACAGTCGGAATGGAGTCACCGTCAACGGGGTGCGGACCGCTGAGTCCGAGCTGTCCACGGGCGATGTCCTCCGATTGGGAAAATTGGGATACCGCTTCGTGAGCAAAGCGCGGTCGACCCGCACCTTTTCGATCCCCAAACTCCAACTCGATTCTCTGGATGACTCGAACGCCCACCAGGAGGAGGTCGATCGGTTCGAGGGGTTTGTGCCTCCGAGTCTGGTTTCTCTCGAGGGTTACCAGAGGGTCACCCACTGCCTTCAGACCGTTTACGATGTGGCCGAGTCTTTGGCGGGCGTGACCGACGTGGAGCAGATCCTCGCCCGGATTCTTTCACCGGTTCTGACAGCGGTCAGCGCCGATCGCGCGTTTGTCGTGCTCAGAAACACGGCAGACGGCGACTTCAAGATTCGAGCGTCCCGGCTGAAGAACGAGAGCTCGACCCATCCGATCGTCCTGTCCCGGAGCATCATCAAACGGGTCGTGACCGAGAAGGTCGCGCTTCTGGTCGCCGACGTGACCCTGGATGAACGGTTCGACTCCCAGCACTCGATCGTCAGCCAGGGAATCCGATCGCTGATGTGCGCGCCGCTGGCCATCGGTCCGACCGTGTTCGGCCTTCTTGTGGTCGACACGATCGAATCCAGGAGAGTCTTCAACTCTGAGGATCTCAAGATGCTGTCGGCCATCGCGCGCCAGGCCAGCGTTGCGCTGGACAACGTGCGGCTTCTTCACAAGGTGGCCGAGGAGGTCAAAACCCGGGGAACCTTGGAGCGCTACCTGTCTCCGGAGGTGGTCGACCAGGTCGTGAAGAGGTCTTTGGACATGGAGCTCGGTGGTCAGGTTCGGGAGCTGACCGTGCTCTTCTCCGATCTGAGGGGATTCACCACCATGGCCTCGGGCATGTCTCCGGTGGAGGTTCTTTCGGTCGTCAACGACCACTTCAGCCTGATGGTGGATACTCTGTTCCGATATGGAGCCACTCTCGACAAGTTCCTCGGCGATTCCGTGATGGCGTTCTGGGGAGCCCCGGCCCTCTGCGCGGACGCCCCGCTTCGAGCGGTGCTGTGCGCCATCGAGATGCAGAGCCGCATGACGGACTACAACCAGCAGTGCGGGACAACCGGAAAGCCGCCGCTCGCGATGGGCATTGGCATCAATACGGGTGAGGCTGTCGTGGGGAATATCGGCTCACCACGGCGTTACGAGTACTCGGCCCTTGGAGACACCGTCAACGTCGCGAGCCGTCTTCAGGGCTTGGCCAAAGGAGGTCAAATCCTGATCTCCGAGGCGACCCGGAAGGGTTGCGGTGAACGTATTGTCACCAGCAATCCGATCATGACCACCGTGAAGGGCAAGGAAACCGCCTTCGCGGTCTATCTAGTCACCGGGCGGCGCTGATGCCTCATCGATCCAGAATGTCCAAGCCTCGGTCTTGGATCAATCGATCGACCACGGCCATGACGTCATCGAAACGGATCGCACGCATGCAGTCGGTGGTGCCATGCGGACAGCGCGGCCGAAAACAGGGCGAACAGGGAAACCTCTTGGTGACCGTGTACCGGAGGAACCCGTAGGGCCCGGAACGGTTGGAATTTTGTGGGCCGAACAATCCGATGGTCGGGACTCTCATGGCGGCCGCAAGGTGAAGGGGGCCGGTGTCCCCCGCGATGAAGAGTCCGGCGTGCTCCAGGAGCCCCAACAGATCCCGTATTTCTCCGCGGCCGCATGCGTCGAGATAGGGGGCCTTGGTAAGCCCCCGGATTTCTTCCGCGAAAGCCTTCTCGACCTCGGAGTGCCCTCCCAGGAGGACCGGAACCCCTAGACGACGAGACAGCTCGCCCAGGAGTCTGGCAAACCCTGCCGCGAACCAGCGTTTCGACGGCTCGGAGCCACCCACGCATACGACGACGTGCGGCCGGCGGGCGGGCAGACCGAGCGCTCGGGCCAGACGGCGATCGGAGTCCCGAATGGGGAGTGACCAGCGCGCCTTTGGTGCCTCCAGACCCAGAAGACTCGAGAACTCCATGACCTGATCGACCACGTGCCGTTGCGGATCCCGGGACGCGAGACGGTGGGTGGAGAGAAGCCATGAGAGTTCCTTCGCACGATGGCGGTCGTAGCCGATTCTCACCCGGGCACCCGAAAGCCAGGCAACCAGTCCGGATTTGGCCAGCTTTTGCAGATCGATGGCAAGGTCGAACCGGCGGGGAGCCAGTACATCCCGAACCTTCCCAAGATGCCACGGGAACCACTCGCGGGGGATCACGACGACCTCATCCAATCCAGGATGCCCTTCGAGGAGGGGGGCGGCCACCGGGTGAACGGCCCAGGCGATGAACGCCCGGGGGTACAGTTCCCGGAGGTGGCTCACAAGCACCGTGGAGTTGATGACGTCTCCAATCGCGCCCAACCGCACGATGAGTATCCGCTCCGCCGAAAAAGTCGCCCTGTCCATCGATCGACGAACCTCCGGGTCCATTCTCGTGCGGCAAACCCTATCCCGTCAACGAAGAGTTCAAGAGCGCGGGACTCCATTCGACAGAGAGCGAGACAGGCGCTACACTAGGTTGTATGCGAACCGCGCGATCTTGCCCCGTCTCCTGGCGTTTCGCCTTCACAATCACCGAGCTTGCCATCTCCGCGGTCATCCTCACCCTCCTCTTTGGCGCCGTCATCGAGTTCTTCTTCAAGGGAAACAAGATGGCCGCCAAGGGAGTGTGGCGAACCGCCTGCGTCCACGAGCTCAGACTCGCTTTCCGCCAGGTGCATCAGATCATCTCGGCGGCCAACTATCCGACGCAGGCAACGACTTACTCGATGGTGGAGTTATCGAACGATGAAGACTACAGGTTGACCATCTCGGCCAATCAGTCGTCCCAATCAACGTCCCAGGGAAACCTCTCGGCGTTCGATTTCAAGGCCAAGTCGACGGACTACGAAATCCTCCACGTCTGGAACTTCCAGCCCATCACCTCTTCACCGCCCCCCGGAGGGTGTCGGTACGCCCGCCTTTCGCTCATGCTCAAGAAAGAGGGCGGAATGTCCGCGGCCCCCGGCAATCGCTCATTGGTGCTCGTCACGGAGGAAGGAACCTACACGATCAGTGGAGCCGATTCATCGAACCCGTCCTGCACCACGACGAAGAAGAGTGAGACCGTGAAGACGCTCGTACGCGACGTCGATACGGTGCGCATCCTTGTGCCCGCGGCCGACGAAACCCAAGGAGGGCTTTTCGGCATCGAGATCACCTGTCGGGATCCGGGTGACGGGCAGCTGACCCAGAACGATGCGCTCCGGGTCGAAAAAACCGTAGCCGTCAAGAAGACGAGCTGACCCGGACGGATGATGGAGGCTCGAGATGAGTCATTTTTCTAAGGGACTACTCCTGTTGGGGTTTCTTTTCGTCGTAGTACATGGGGCCGTACTGGGACAGGAGGCTATGTCGCGGGAGCAGCTTGACGAGATCTTGGGACTCAAATCCTCCCCGATGGGTTCTCCCTCACAGACGGCGGCCTCCGAGCCGTCGACGAAACCCCAGGAAAGCCGCGGGGTCGGCACTGGTGCGGAAGGGAGCGTTGGGATTCCCGGGATCGGGATCGTGGATCTGGGGGTGGCTTTCATCTTCCATCCCGACATGAAAGACTACGTCATCGAGGAAAAGAACTTCGCGAAGCCTCTGGAGGGTGTCACCACGCCTTCACAGAGGTTGTCGCTATTCGCGCGCCGCTACGAAGAACAGAAGAACCTCTATAGGAAGTTCCAGGAGCTCAAGGACCGCGGCTTCGAGATGAGCCGCGAGTGGAGCAAGTCTCGGGCGAGCGCCTATTCGACCCTCCAGGAAAAACAGAAGAAGCTCAGGACCGAGTTCCAGGAACGGCAGAAAAAGGCCGGTGTCGCCGACTCTGCGATGGCCAAACAGTATTCCCAGTCGATGGCCGAGGCCGAGGCGATCTACTGGAAAGCTTTGGACGGGATCGACAAAGCCAAGAAATCCTACGAAGACGAGTTGACAAAGCTGACGGAGTCGATCGACTCCATCAGCATGCTTGGCCGGGAAGCGCTCAACAGAAAGGTAGCCCACATTCTGTCCGACCTGACCGAGGCTGTCGACAAGGCGCGGAAGCGATACAACCTGGCCATCGTCGTGAACAAAGCGTTCGTCGGTCCCAAAGGTGACGGAGATCTCGCCAGGGTGAACCCCTTTGACCGATTCCCGGGCGATCTGTCGCTCTTCAACAACAGTTACTGGGAGTTCCTCGCCGCGAACCAAGACAAGAAACAGGGCAGTGCGGTGGCGGCTCATGCCGGAGGGGGTGAGGTCAAGCTCGACCTCGCCTTTGCACTTCTTCGCTCGTGGTATTCGCGCATCAACGACTCAAGTCGTTTCTACCAGGCCTCTCCCCTCAATCAGCTCGTTCTGGCGGGTGGACGCGACGTGACTCCTTACGTGGTTGCTCAGGTTCTCACCAAGTACGAAGTACCGGAGCCTAAGGTCCGGGCGATCCTGGGATTCGTCTCTTTGGTCACCAAGCAGCCTTTGGCCCAGGAAACGGACGGCAAAACCGGTCACTCGGATCGGTAGGTGGTGGAAGATGGCAAGAGCATCGGGGCGATTGCTGTTCGTGGTCATCGTCATCTTCACGCCGCTTTTCTGGCCGTTCTTGGCGGCTCGCGCGGATTTCATCGAGGACATCAAAGAACAGTCCGGCACCGTGTACGTCTTGGTGTCCAACCAGACGCCGCAAGGAGGAGGGGCGAGCACCAACGCCGACGGCGTGTGGAGACTCAAGCGCACGCGTCCGTCTGACGGCAGCCAACCGACCGATCGGGACTACCGGATGCTCCTTCTGCCCAACTTCCCGGTCAACTCGGCCCGTGGGCTTTCCGTCGACAAGTTCGGCCGTGTGTTCGTGTCCGATTCGGCTGGCTCGAAGAGCCACGATCTTCTCGCCGAGGGGTCCTCGTCCACCGTCAACGCGACCGTGCAGGTCGGTGGAACCAACTACAACCACAACTACGAGACGGGCTACATCGCAGAGATCCGATCGGACGGAACAGTGTCCTATCCGGGATCAGCGCTCTGGGCAAACACAGGCTCCGTCACGGAACCGCAGTACACCTACGCGGCGCGAACCGAGGTGTCCACGAAATCGATTTCGATCGATGGCGCCTCGGTGACTGCTGGGAGCTCGATCCTGGTCGACGCCAATTCTCCCTACACCAAGTACGTCTTCCAGCCCAAAAATAACGCCGACTACCTTCCGCCTCCGATGCATGTTCTTGGACCGGCCTCCCGGGGGCTCTGGCATGAACAATACTCGAGCAGTGATGTATCTCTCTACACCTACGGCAGCGAAACCGCCCGATTCCCATTCCCGACATCCGGACTCAATATCCCCGTCTCCCTCAACCAGGCCTTCATCAACACGAACTACACGACTCTCAACTCGAGCAGCGACTATGCGGATCCTTCTCTGACTGGGGAGGCGTGGCACGGGTGGGAAGTCCGCAACTGGAGCAAGTGTTCCTTTGGCGTTACCCCCTACTCGCTTTTCGGCTACTGCGACGACTATGCCGTGGCGAACCTCGGCTGCGCTCGGATCCTTCAGCAGTATGGAGACTCGATCTACACATCGTTGAGCTTTTCCGCCACATCGTCGATCAAGAATCATTGTGGAGATCCCTGTTACACCTCGGCTGCGCCGGCCGACGTGACAGGCCAATCCGCCGAAGCCAAGGCCAGCTTTTCCACGTTCGGTCAGGATCCGGCGTCGCAAAACATGTATGTCGCGATGCAGGCTGCAGGCCAGCCCAGCTTGCGGGCGTTCACTCTTCAGGGATCGACCTGGAACAGGGAGACGATCGCCGAAGGTGACTACCTGAAGGCCGGGTGGGAGAAGTTCGTCGTCTACCGGCCAGGAACCACATCCAAGAACTTCGAGACGCTCGGGAGTTCGGCCTATAACGGGCAATACGAGTATTTGTACTTGAGCAGCCTCCCGAACACCCGATTCTCCGTGGTCTCGAGCTTTTATCGCCAGGGTGGAATCGTCTACGAGTTGAACAAGGATACGTCCACGATCTCCTGGGAAGAGCGCATCGAAGGGGTCTCCCAGCAGACCGGTACCGTTCCCAGCGTCCCTTCCGGAACTCAGGCGATCACGGCCGACGGAGAGGACAACGTCTACATGCTTCGGATCGAGCGCTGGCCAGGCGGCCCGGATGACAGCGGTCAGCGGGCGCGGACCAAGACCGAGATCTACAACAGCATGGCTGGAAACGGCAAGAGCCCCACGCCCGACGTGTACCGGGCCTCGCGGTACTACAAGGGGGAGGTCGCGGCCTCCTCGAGCGACTACGACGTGGAGGTCTACTTCGATCGGGCTGTCGGTCTGAACGTCTACAAGACCAACCGGTACAATTCCGGGGATCCGACCAGAATCGTCCTGGACGACAACGGCAACCCGACCGTGATCGACCTGGCCCACGAGACGATCATCGGGAGAGTCAAATTCGACAATGCGGCGAGCCCGTCCAAGGCCACGTGGCTCACCGAGCCGGATGGGGGAGCCCTCTCCGGTTCGTCGATCAGCTCCATCACCAACCGGTTCGAGATCGCCTCGATCAATGTCGCCCTCCCTCCCCCGGTCAGCACCATCAACACCGTCGACATCCTGTACCGCGGAAGCCTCTCGTCGTCGAGCCCTCCGGTCACGAAATCAGGAGGACTCAAGGGCGACGACAAAACGCAAATCGTCGATGTGTCCGAGAACTCTGATCATTTCTTCGGTATGGAGAACCCTCCACGGTTCGGCGGAATGGGGCGCCAAGGCCTCTCCGCGATCGACAAGACGACGGTCCTCAACCTTGGGCAGTCGAACATCGGCTCGACCTCCGACGTGGACGGTGACTCACGGATCGGTCGGTTCTCCCCTTCGCTCATCTGGGGGGACGAGACTTCGTATCCCGAAAAGAAACTTCAATGGGGATGGACGTGCGAGAACATCACGTTCCATGACACGTTGACCGGCGACACGAACCCGGAGGTAGCGCGCGGTTGGAAGGTCGTCTCCAAGGGGACTGGCGTGGCTGCTCCCACACCCGGAACTCTCCCGCTTGCGAGCACGTGGTTTGACGCCACCAAGAATGGCCAGCTGGTGAACGAGCCGTGGGCCCAGTTCCGCTTCTTCGAGCCAGGCCGCTACCGACTCCGCCTATACTGCCGCGGATTCTACTGGAACATCAGCCTCGGCACCCCGCCCAGTCTGAACAACCCCGCCTATTTCTTCCCGGACGGTTTCGGCGGGTTCACGACGACGAAGTCTGATGGCACCCAGACAACCTCGGACCTCAACTACGGCGAGATGATTATCAACGTGAAGGCCAAGGATTTCGACGGAGACCGATACGTCGACAGTCTTTCGCCCAGAATCAATGCCGACAACCGGACGGCCGAAACCGTGAACCAAGGAGCCAAACCGGCCTTTTTCTGCAGTGGTCGAATCAAATGGTTCCGGGGTTACAACATCCAGTCGGAAACGACCGATCTGTCCAAGACTTTCGGTGCCGGTGTGTGGAACTACTCGTGGAAGTTCGGAACTGGTCCCAATCCGCCCAACGTGGCGACGAATCTCCCCGTTGGAGAGCGGAATCGTAATGACGCGGACGGAGACTGGGGCACTCGCTCCAACTACGACGGGGTCGGAGAGAATGACATGCTTCCGTTCGCCGAGTCCGACAACTCCGCGACCGCCATGTCCAAGATTCTGGCGGCCCAGCAAACCCACGATTGGTATGAGGTCAAGTACTCGTGGGAACTCTCCTATTTCGATCCGACCGAGCTGGGGCTGGGTCTTGAACTCACCGACTCCCAATACAAGCCGGCGTACACGCTCAAAGAAGGCAACTTCGCAGAGCTTTTGGTCCTGCACGCCAACCGGAACAGCTACGACTGGTGGCCCTCGGGATACAAGGCGTTCGGCAACGGCTTCGTGAACTACGACGGCTCCAGCCCCAGGGTCTACAACTTCCGACTTCCCCTTCTCTACAAGGGGCCTGTCGCGGGAGCCAAGCTGACCGATATCTTGGCGCCTGACTCCAGCAGTCCCCTCGGGAAACCGCAGGGAAGCGTCAGTGCTCAGCCGATCACCTGGAATGTGCCGACAGATCCGACCTTCGTGCGTCTAACCTGCAAGATCGTCTTCCCCAAGGTCAAATGGGTTCCGGTGAAGGAAGGGGCCAGCACTCTCACCGACACGGCGGGGAGGATCCTCTACTACAACCTCACGGATGACGGGACCGGGGATGGACAGTACCTGAGATCCGAGAAGACCGTCCCGGTGCGCGGTTTCGACAACCCGGTGCCCGAAACGGTCGGCGCGGGGTCGGACAATGCGGACGACTACGCAGAGCTCAAGGTTCTGGACACCCGGGACCTGACCGCCGACAACGCGGTTTTGACGAGGAACGGTGTGTATGACCTCGGCACGGGAGGCTCCGGACAGAGGACGTCCGCCGACGTCTGTATCCCGCTCCGCGACAATAATCCATTCTCTCACTTCAAGGCGTGGAACAAGGTGGGCGCAAACGTGGCGATCCCGTGTCTCACCCAGGCGTTCTACGAGTTTGGCCCGAATACGGGCAACAACGGGGGAGACCGGTTCGGTGTGGGCCCTCTGGGAACAGCCCATTGGGGATACCAGCTCCACGACGAGGGTTACTGGAAGGGGTCGACTCCGGCGCTGGACTATCCGGAGGATCCGGATCCGTCTAATGGGAGCCGTCCGGTGTCGTCGGGCTTCTTTGTCTATGCCCCGCAGGAGAAATCCGAGTTGAAGGACGGCCTCGCAGGGCTTGGAGACAATGCGAGAGGTCATTCCTTCCCTCTCACGGGATTCGATGTGGACGGAGCTCCGGACAAGTACGTCGACCTGATCACGGTCGACAGCGATCCCGTTGCCCGCTGTGACGGGACAACGGACAAGGCGAAGGTCACCCGGTCGGGGTTCTGCATCGACGACTTCGCGGGTGGCGTCGGAAACACCTGCTACCGCCAGGTCTCCTATCGATTCCCACGGACCGAGATTTTCCTGCCGCTGTTCTTCGACGGGACAGTGCCCTTCCTGGTTACTGCACGGGATCGGGTCTCCACCGTGGCGGCCAACGTGGGGCGGATCACGATCAAGGATACGGTGCCACCCAATCTGAAGGTCATGATCCTCAATGAAAAGACCCAGCAGGCTCTCTACTACATCGTGGAGGGCTACTACGGGAAATACGACTCGAGCTTCAATGTGGTCTCTGGGGTCACCGAGGCCGGGCGGTTCTACGTTGTGAAGAAGTCGACGGACAATCGTCCGGACCTCAACATCAACAACGCCAATTACATCACGAACAGTCCGATCGGCGAGCCCACGGGAGCGAGCTTCGACTTCGTGGAGGCCGGAGCGAACTGGGATGGAACCTTCACGACCGGACCCTTCCGCGTGGAGGAGGACGTGCGTCTGCTGATCAAGGCCTTCGCTGTCGACAACACCGTCGGGAACGACATGTCGGTGACAATCAGGCAGTTGACCGCGGGGAGTCCGGTCGCTCTCTTGGAGAAGTCCCCGACTCACCACGACACGGGGAACAGGGAGTCCTCAGTCTACGCTCGCGTCCTGTATCCTCGAGAGGGTATGAGCGACACGTTCGTCATTCAGGCAGCCGACGGCCGGTCGGGCAACGCCACCGTGACCGTAAGGATTCCGATTCAGGTCGTCAAGAACCCGGCGAAGTTCCGCCGCGTCGGCGATCAGTAAGCCGAATGCTCAGGAGCTATTTGGGGGAGCGGGAGACCCGGACGATCGTGTCGAGCGATGCGGTGTAGGTTCGATCCTGCATCGCGCGATCCTGCAACACCCGGCCGGAGACCGTGGTTTTGACGACGATTCGGACACCCTCTTCGCTGTATTTGCGGCCTTTGCCGAGGGCGAGGACGGTCAGATCCGACACGGAGTAGCTCGCGTCGAACGGATCGGCGATCCCGGTCACCGGATCGACGTCGCCTCGTTTGAAGCGAACCGGAAAGCTGCCGGTGCTGTCAGCGCGAATGTCGGAGGCGAATTTGAGGAGGTACTGATCGCAGATGAAGGGGTTCGTCGGGTTCCCATCCACGTGATCTCCAGCGTCTGTCGTGCCGTTTAGATTCACGTCTTTGGGTTGGGAATTGAGATAGGCCAGAGTCGGCTGATCCTCCCAGGACACGGAATCGGTGTTGCCGGTCAGGAATGCTGGGCCTCGGACCCTCTGCGGATCGACCGCGCTGCCTTTTGACGTGGCCACCTGATGGAGAAGGTCATAGCCCGATCCCGTTCCGCCGCAGTGGTTGAAGTAAGGGTTCTTTCCAACGGAATAGGCGGCTGCGTCGTAGGCCTGCGTGGGCAGGAGTCGGATCTTCAGCAGGGCATGCTGGAGCGCCCCTTTGGCCAGGAAGTTGGCCTGCACGTTCCCGAGGTTGATGAGTCCCCGCGGGATGTCATCGTGCGAGGACCGCCACACGACGAGCGTCACCGACAGGAGCAGGCTGGCCATGATCAGGACGAGAGGGAGGGCCATCCCCCGCCTTTGACGGACAACGATCACTGGCCGGTTTCGATCCACCCAGGACCTGTGATGGCGTGTCATTCGAGCCTCGCCTTCAGCGTGCAGAGACTGATCGACTTCCCTTGACCGCGCACCCCTTCAACGCCCTTGAAATCCTCGTCACCCCAACGGATCCGGAGGACCACCTTGGCAAGATGCCTCTGCCCCGACACGGCTCCCAGATCGGCGACCCGATCGACTTTTTCCGCTTGGGCTGTGGCCCACTTGACCTTGGCCTGATCCATCAGGTTCGAATCAGGGATGGACGAGTTGTAGGGAGAATAGTCGGTGTTGTCGAGAACGGGAGCGCGAAAGAACCGATCGATGTGGGACGGATCGGTTTCATAGTCGACTTGCGGGTTTGTGAAGTACCTGAACGAGACCTCCTGAGTACCCGTGATCGGGTAAAAGCCGACCCACAGATCCGGGTAGTATCGGATTCGCCCCACGAGATAGTACTTGTCCGGAGCCGTACCGAGATCTCCCAGCAGATTCGGTTGGCTGGGTGGCCCCGGGTGTCTCGTCCCCACTGCGGTCGGAGCCGCCGTTTCGAGTTCCTGGAACGTGACCGACGTGGACAGGAGCGTGTTCAAGATGGACGACGCGATACTCGTGGCGTTCTCGTATGACGCGGCCACGTCGGTGCGCACCACGCCTCCCGTGAGCAAACCAAACGTGGGGACCATGGCGATGCCCAGGACGAACATCGCCAGCGCGACTTCCGCCAGGGAGTACCCTCGTGACCGGGTCGATCGCGCACGCCATGGAGTTGCGGGGGAGCGAACAGGCATGTGGGTGGATGTCTCTCCCTTGGCTTCTTCGGATACCCGAAGTACGGGGGGTGCCCGAAGTACGGGCTCAAGACAAAGAACCGGAAAATATTCCGACCGCGCTGGGGCCGGGTTTGTTTCGCATTTCCCCGCGACCCCTTCGCGAGACCCATGGAGGCCTCTTGGTCTCCCCCGGGCAAGGCGGCTGGTCATGGACCTCGACTCCCGTTCGTGGATTCACCGAACCCTGCATCAAGCTTAGCTCGACTGTCGGATCCTTGTCGACACCTCAGAAAGAAAGACCCGCTCCTCTCAGCCTCAAGTCCGCCTCAAGATGCTTGCCCTCTTGTCGGACGAAAGTCCGACAGACTCATGGCGTCATGCCCCCCGCGCCGGTCTCCTTGATTTTTTCGACAAGGCCCGGTATAGCAGAGACCGTCATGGACGCAGGAATTATGTTAAACGCCGCGAAAGCAAGGACCATAGCCCTCGGCCTGTTCATGATCCTGGTTACAGTCTACTACTCAGCCCGCTCCTACCAGACGGCGGCGCGGCAGGAACATGATTTCTCGACGTACTATCTGGCGTCCACCGATGCTCGGACCGGTGCGAATCCTTACAGGGATCGCGAGAGACAGAGCCCATTCATCTATCCTCCGACGCTTTTGTGGCTCGTTTCACCACTGACCCACCTCGACATCGGAGTCGCCAACGTCGTCTGGACCGTGCTGACGGTGGGCGCGTGGGTCGTTGCTGTTCGGATGGGCGTCGCGGCTCTTCCTGGAAACGCAGCTGCCGGAGCGGCTCTCTGGCTTCCGTCGCTCATCACTCTTCGATTCCTGATGAGAGAGCTCTGTCTGGGCCAGGTCAACCTGATAGTCTTCGCGTTGGTCGTGGCCGCGTTTTGGGCTCTCCAGCGGAAGAAGGATTCGCTCTCCGGCGCGCTGATTGCCTTGGCCGCGCACATCAAGATCCTCCCGTTGGCTTTCGTCCTCCCTCTGGTCCTGTGGCGCCGCTGGCGAGCCGTGGCCGGAGGAGTCGCGGCGTTTGCGGTCCTGTTGATACTGCCCGGCTTCATTTATGGGCCGCAAGGATACTCGAGACTTGTCAGGGAGTTCCTGGACGGTCGTCTTCTGGATCATGCCGCTAGTCCCGCGATGGACTCCCACATGGGCAACCAGTGCCTTTTGGCCACGATGAACCGCTATCTGACCGACGTTCCGGCTTTGCCGTCGGACATCGCTCCTTTCGATTTTCACCCGGTCACACTTCCCATCAGGATCGTCGCGACAATGGCCCATCTCCTTGGCCTTACTCTCCTCGCAGCGTGCGGATTCGCCCTGTACCGATGTCGCGGTCATCCGGAGCTTTACGGACTCGGCTTCTCGCTCGTATTCCTTACGATCCACCTCGTCTCGAAGAAGACCTGGGAGGAGCACCTGGTCACTCTGGTGTTCGTTTATGCCGCCATCCTGACCGATCCCGGCGGACGCCCGAGGACCACGGCGATCGCGGTGGGCTCAGCCGCGGTGCTCCAATGGATCCACACCCCGATCCTCACGGGACGCCCGCTCTCAGACCACATTCAGGCGCTCGGGCCTGTGACGATGTCCTTGCTGATCCTTTGGGGTTACCTCTTCGCTCGTCTGATGCGCCTCTTTCCGCCTCGAGATACTCGCCACCCGCCCGACCTGCACCCCGACAGCCGTTTTTGCTTGTGCCGGACCGGGGGGCCCCAGTAGAATCCCCCCGTGCCATGCACCTGTCCGTCCTCATCCAGAGCGCGTCAAGCCAGCATGATCGTGCGTCTGGCGATCCTCGCGGTTCTCGCGATCATCCTGCTGCGGATCGGCAGAAATCTGGCGTCTTGGCTTTTTCTCAGGCAAGGACAGAAGATTCTCACGCAGAACCTCGCCCGGGAGAAGGACCACACCCGAGCTCTCTACTGGCTCAAACTGGCCCAGGAGTCCGACCCGACGAATCCGTCGCTCTATCTCTATCTGGGGCTTTACCACACGAAATCGAACGACCCGACGGCGGCCAGGGCAGCGTTTACGACGTTCGGTGAGCTGGCCGATCAGGATCTTGGCTATTTCTTCCGGGTGCTCCACTCTCTTCCTCCGATCGATGGCGTGCCCGCGAATGGATCCCAAGCCGACTCCCAGCGTGTTCGGAGTCTGCCTCCGATCGATCCGACCACGGCCCAGGTGAGCCCTTCCACGGCACTTTTCTTCGCGTGGATCGGCATGGCGGCTCGTGATGCGACTCTGACCCGGAAGGCATTCGATCGGGCAGAGTCTCTGGAAGGACACTCGTTTCTGTACCACGCGGCCAGAGGGGCGCAGGAGCTCCTGGGCGGCAAGATCTCCGCGGGACGTGACCAACTCGAGCGGGCGTTGATTCTTCGAGAGGCGCAACCGACCCCGTGCCCCACAGGCATCGGTTTTTTCCCCTTCTCCATCCGCCTGGATCTGGAGCAAGAACAGATCGTTCCCAAGAGGGGACCTTGGATTGGTCAGATTGTTACTCATCCTGAGTCTGTTAATCTGGCAACGGCCCAGCTTCTTTCGTCGCTGTGCGTTCTCGCGCAGCAGCGGAAGGAGTATCAACGCTCCATCGGTTGGGCGGAGCTGGCCAGAAAGCGTTTCCCCGCGGAGCTCACGAAACTGGGCCTCACGAGCCAAGTGGAGCGCCACGAGTATCCGCTCAATTTTTGGCCCATCGTCTCCGTGGCCGCGTCCAAGTACAATCTCGACCCTCTTCTGATATTGGCTCTCACCCGTGAGGAGAGCCACTTCAATCCCCAGGCCGTGTCTCCCGCGGGGGCCCGTGGTCTGATGCAGTTGATGCCGAAGACCGCGTCCTGGATCGCAGCACAGCTTCGATGGAGCGGATTCTCCGAAGAGGTTTTGGCCAACCCGCAAGACAATATCGAGTTCGGCAGCTACTATGTGCAGTACCTCCAAAAGACGTTGGGGACGAACCCGGAAGCTTTGCCCTGGGTTCTTGCCGCATACAACGGAGGCATCGGCAACGTCAAGAGATGGATGGAAATGAAGGTCTCCGGTACTGACCCCGACGCCCCTACGATCGAGTTCAAAGAGACCCGCGACTACCTCCGGAAGGTCCTCCGCTCCTACGACAGCTACAGGCGCATCTACAAGACTCTGCCTGCGCTGGCTCCGGAGACGAGTCGGATCCGGCGCGAGGTCGCCGCCGCCGGTGTCGATACTCCGTCGACCGGACCCGCGGGGGCAAAGAGAAAGAACGTGAAGAGGCCGAAGACTCAGGGACGACACGCCCAGAAGGGCGGGAGGCACTAGAGAACCGTGCAATGGAGAATCGAATTGGGTGAACCGTCCCTTCCCAGAGACCTCGCGGAGCGGGAAGGGATCGACCTCTCCGGGTGTGACGGAACCGGGGCGTGTTCTGCCGTGTGTCCGGTCGCGGACAGCTTCGACTTTTTGCCCCACCAGATCGTGAGACAGGTGATCCTCAATTGCCGGGATCGAGTCTTCCGGTCGACCGCGATCTGGCTGTGCACCGACTGTGGAGCCTGTACGGCCGCGTGCCCCCATGGCGTTGGCGTGGCGAAACTCATGTCCGAACTGAGGAGAAGAGCCCACCGCTACGGCGTGGAACCCCCGCCAGAAGCCGAGGGGGCCAAGGCTTCGATCGAGGCTCTCCTGGAAGAGATGCACGGTTCAGGACGTCTTTCTCCCGGACGCGTTGCGCTCTCCTACAAATGCAGATCGTTCGACCTCTTCACCGATCTCGGCGTGGGGTTGAGCCTCGCCAAGGGGCGGAGGCTCGGATTGTTTCCGGATCGGGGCGGGAAACAAAGTCCTCGTCTGGTCGCGCTGGCAAAGAAGGCCGAGTCCGCCCGCAAGGAGGCCGAGCTGGATCGGATGTGTTTGAGACGACACACTGCGATCGATGCGGATGCATCAGGACCGAAAGAGGCGGATCGCTCCTTGGACGCGTCGGCCGAAGGACCCTCCTCTCCCCCCGGCGGCCCGACCAACGATCCGAGCGGAGGAGATCGATCGTGAGTCAAGCTTACCACCCAGGATGTCTTTCAGCCTCGATCGGACGGGAGCTGGACCGCGCCAATCGCAAGGTCGCGGAGTACCTCCAAGTCGGGCTGACCGATTGCGACTGGAACTGCTGCGGTGGAGCTCCGGCGATGGCAGCCGGACCCGAGCTCCGGACTCTCACGGCGACCCTCAACCTGGCTCAGGCACGGTCGGTGAGCGCTGACCGTCTGGTCACCGGCTGCACGGCCTGTCTTCGTCACTTGGAGGAGGCGAGAGACCGTCTCCAGGAATCGGACTCTCCAGAAGGCGGGGTGCCCGCCTTTTGGTCCGCGAGCCTTGAGCCGGATGTGCGGGAACTCGAAGACAGGGCTCGCGGGGTAGAGGTTTTGGCGGCCCACGAGCTCCTTTTGGAGGCGATTCTGGGTAGGGAGCCAAGACCCCGGGTCGTGCGGCCTCTCACCGGTCTTTCCGTGGCTGCGTACTACGGCTGTCGAGCGTTCACCGACGGGGCGGGTCGCCCCCGAAAAGGCCGGTGGACCCGAAGCCTCGAGGAAGGGTTGTCTCATCTCGGTGCCACGGTCGTTCCTTTCGGGGGGCGGGGCGAGTGCAACGGCGGTTACCTCACGCTCTCACGCTCGGAGATAGTCGAGGAGCGCACGAGCCTTCTCATCCACGAGGCCAGAAGTGCCGGAGCTCAGGCGATGGTGGTCATCTGCGCGCTTTGCCACTTCAACCTTTCGACCCGTCCCCTGGAAGACCCGCTTCCATTGCTCTATTTTTCCCAGGCGGCAGGCGTTGCACTCGGGATCGATCCGTCCGACCTCAAATTGGGTCTCCTCTCTCCGGCCAGACGCCTTTTGGTCCGCTTGGGAATCTTGTGACGGGTGGACCGCGAACGGCGTTAGCGAAAGGGCACAACCGCGTGGAAGAAGAAAAACAAGAGTCGATCTCGGGTCCGGTGGGTCTCATCCTCTGCCGGTGCGGCCGCGGAGTGGAGGACTGGGTGGACCTCGCGGCCGTCTCTCGAACCGTCTCGGAAGATCCGAGTCTTGCCTGGATACGCACCGTGGATTTCGCATGCACGGGGTCAGGTCTGTCTTCGATCGTAAACGACGCTGCCTCGCTTCCGGTGATCGTGGCTGCCTGCTCTGTGGATCTTCACGGCTTCACGTTTCGAACGGCTCTCAAGGAAGCCGGTCTCGACTCGAGCCGAGTCCGGCTGGTGGATTTGCGAAGCGAGGGACACCGCGCGCGGACCCGGACCTTGGGGACTCAGTTCGCCGTGGATCGACTCGAAAAGTCGCTCGCTCACGTGAAAGGGGCCTTCGCCTTGCCCGCGGCCAATCACAAGATCCTCGTCATCGGAGGGTCGATGGCCGCCTGCGAGGCTCTGCGGATTCTCCACGCGGCTGGCGCGACCGTGGAGTCGCTCGAGTCTGAACAAGTCATCGGGCTCGAAGGGAGGACAGGCGACTTCCGTCTCACGATGGCCGACGGGCAACGCGTGGGGTGCGGACTCATAGTCCTGGGCTTTCCCTTGAGGCCCAGATCTCTCGACTTGGGGATCAGGTTTCGACCGGAATCTCAGGTGATGAATCTCGGCGAGGCCGAGCGGACATTCGCCGATCGAAACGATCCGGTTGAGACCATTGTTCCGACCGAGGCACTGGAGCCCAACAAGGCGCCGGAGCCCACGGACGTGGCATTGATCTCGGGCGCGTTGGCGGGTCCGGCTCTATCCAGATCGCCAGGTGTCGGACTGGCCCGTACCGCGGAGTTTGCGTTCACTCTGCGGCAGGCTCTTCCCCGAGCCAGGATCGTTCTGTTTCACGGAAGCTCTGAGGGCGGTCCCGTGGACGTGGCGGAACTCCTCGCGGCCCTTCGTCGGGAGGCGTCCGTCGTGACGGTTCGATCGATCGTCCATCGGGGGGTTGGGGCCAGCGGACGTCTCCACATTCTCGCCACTGATCGAGACTTGGGCAAGAGAATCTCCGTGGCCACCGACCTGGTCGTCGTCGATCCCGGAGACGATGTCGACCCGGAGTGTGCCCGTTGGTGTGGGCTCCTGGGGCTCCCCGTTCCAACGAGTCCATTGGAGGATTCCCTCTTTGTAGGACGATCCGGTGTCTTGCTGTGCTCCGGACTGCGCCCGTTGGATCCGACACAGGAGCTCGTCCGTGGCGCTGCCTGCGCTGCCCATGCGCTGGCATGGCTCGGGGAACACCGTTCTCTTGATCGGTGAGGGAATAGCTGCTAATCAGTAGAGACTGGCAATCAGGACCTGTCGATCGTGGACATGCTGGCTGGGGGAAGAAGGTGTCATCGTGAAGAATCGATCCGGTTCTACTCATCCACTCGAAGTCGAAGGGGAAGGTCTCGACGAGGTGCTCCAGTTCCTGCGCCTGATCTGGGCCATCGACCACGGGTTGAACAGGGCGTCGAAGCGCATGGAGCGGGACCTTGGGATCACTGGGCCTCAGCGTCTCGTGCTCCGTTTCGTCGGACTACTCCCAGGGATCACGCCGGGCCGTCTGGCCAGCATCCTGTGTCTTCATCCGAGTACGCTCACAGTCATCCTTCGGAGCCTGGAACGACGGAACCTGGTCAAGAGAAGGCGTTCTCCAAGCGATGGTCGATCGTCTCTGCTGAAGCTCACTTCTGTTGGACGCATTCTCCAGAGGCCGTTCTCGGGGACCGTGGAGTCCCTTGTGAAGGAGATCCTCTCCAAGTTCGATGCGGAAACCATTGCGAAGACCCGCTGCGTGCTCTCGGATCTGGCCCGAATCCTCTACGATCGGTTCGAGAAGCTCTCCGGCGTTCTGACCCTCTTTTTTGTTCTCATCGGGGTGTTCGTCGGGTCATCCGCGATCGGTCCGAGATGCTCATCGGCCAGCCGGAGACCTGGAACTCGCAGGCAAGAGCTGTGCCTCGAAGCTCCCTGCCATCCCCACGCAGCAGTGGGCGTCGCAAGCACCCTCCCCGTCTTCATCCCGCCCGACCGTTTGCTCGATCTTGCGCTCATCGCGTAACGTCAAGACCAAGGCCCGCGACCTTGCTCTTCTCGCCCCGCTTCTACTTGAACAGCGTGGCGTGCTTGTACCCGGGTGCGATACTCTGGCACGCGATCATCGCGTAGAGCCCGTACGTCGGACACACCACGAGATTCGAGCCGGTCTGGGTCTCGTTGGCGACACGATACACTGTGTTGTTCCAGCCGCCGGGGATGGTGACCGTATAGCTCGGAGGAACGTAGCAGTAGTGGTACTGGTTTCCCGCGGCGACAGCGCCTCCTGTCAGAGTAACGGTCCCACACAGGAAGTTGGTGGTGGAAGCGATGGCATCCGCGACGTTCCCACCCGCCTCCAAAACGGCTCTGGGGCAGACCCACACGTTCTCGTCGCGCACGACCTTCTGGATCGCAAGGGGATCGGATTGGGTGTAGGTCACGGGAGCGTCGGCTGCGAGAAACTTGGTGGCTCTGCCGATCTTGCTGAAGGTGACCCGCGATACGCCTGTTTCACTCAGCGGCTGGTTCTGGGTGTGCCAGATCGAGCACGCGTTCTCGATGATTCCAAGGTTGGAGGTGCAGGTTCTTTGCCGTGCAGTCTCGGCAATGCCCTGGTACTTGGCCATGCCGGCCGCTGCCAGGATGCCGATGATGATGACGACGACCAGCAGTTCGATGATCGTGAACCCTCTCAGCTTCCGGATGACCGACCGCAGTCTCATGTTCCTGCCCCTTTCCCTTGGTTGGCACCGTGAAACGACAAAAGGTCCCCCAGCAGAACCGGCGTCCAGATTGGACGACACCCCCTGCTTCCAGATCATTAGCAATCATAATGCCATCCACAAAGATCTCGTACTAGTCAGCATCCCGGCGCCGCTTCCCGTGCGACAGATGGGAGTTCAAACTATATGAGGTCCCGAAGTGGCATCTGAAGGGGTTCTGTATCGTAATGATACTCAGGTTCTCGATCACATGGACAATCGGCAGAAAGGTTTGGACTCAAACCAGGTGGTATTGATGGATTGGAGCCGAACAGCGATTCTGTATCGTAATGATACTTCGGCTCTCGTTCTCGGGATCGACGATCCGAAAGGTTTGGACTCAAACCAGATGGTACTGATGGCCTGGAGCCTGACGGCGATTCTGTATCATTGTGATACTTCAGCCCTCGATGCCTTGCCCAATCCGATAGTCACGCCATCTTGCGACCGCGACGAAGAGGTCTCTTCACTTTCAGTCGTCACGCTCACTCCCACGGAACACCCACCATCCGTCATGCACCCCTGGCCGAGTCTCGGTTGTTGAACCCAGGTAGACTCGTGCTATCCTGAATTCAAATGGCGCTCATCGTCGGACTGAGTGAAGACTTCAAGCTCCGGGTATATCCCCTCTCGGAGTCTCCTTTCGTGATCGGGAGGCTGGCGAAGTCGAACGTTTGCCTCAAGAACAGTCAGATCTCTCGTCGGCACGCCCAGATCGTCTCCATCCAAGGCACGTACTATGTCGAGGATTTGGCTTCCGCCAATGGTTTGTTCCTCAACGATCAGCCCATCGACCGTTCCCAACTGACGCATGGGGATACGTTCAACGTCGGCGGTGTCGCCCATTTCATTTTTTTGGAGAAACCCGACCCTGATACGACCAGCCGAGTCGTCGAGAAGATCAAGTCTTCCCCGTACGTTTCGCCCGCCGCCTACTCTCACAAAAAGACGGTCAACCTCCTGGTCACTGAGGTCTCGAGACTCGGAGGGGTAGGGGGCCGAGCTCCCCGGACATCGATTGCTTCCCAGGGCGACCCACTCTCCGGCATCAATGAGCTCGAACTCCTCCTCCAGCTCTCATATACGCTCAATTCGTCGCTCAGCCTCACGGAGGTTTTGGAGATTCTCCTTTCGAAAGTCCTCGAGATCATCCGCGCGGAACGGGGCTTCATTCTCCTGAAAAGCCCTCGTTCGCGGGATCTCGAGGTGAAGTTTGCCCGGGACCTCGCTGGGCCCTTGGAAGGGGAGAAGCGTCGAGATTTCTCCACGGTCCTGACGGCCCGCTGCATGTCTGAGGAATCGACCGTGGACAGCGTCACCGTTCGGTCGGACCCTCACGTCTTTGGCCTTGTCGAGCCTCGCCATCGGAACCGTGAGTCTCTGGTAACCCCGCTCAAAGTGAAGACTTCGATCATCGGAGCTCTCTACGTCGATCGAGCCACCGAACAGCCCGAGAGCTCTCGGAACAAGAAGCCGGCGGACGAGCCCGCGGACGAGCCGACGGGACCGTTCGTCAAGCGCGAGAAGCTTCTGTTTGAAGCTCTCTGCCAGCAGGCGGCCATCGCCATCGACAACGCGCGTCTTACGGAAGACCTGAAGGACAACCAGCGAAAGCTCAGGTTCGCCTACGATGAACTGCTCGACAAGAACACTCGACTGACCATCGCCAATGAGAAGCTCGACCAGAAAGTCGCCGAGCTGGCCGCGTTGAACGCTGTCAGCCGCGGAATGAACATGGTTTCCACCCTGGATCAGGTCCTCAAGCTGATCCTCGAGAAAACCGTCGAGCTTCTGGGGGTCGAAAAGGGGTCGCTTCTTCTCGTCAACGAGGAGACAGACACGATGGAACTCCGTGCCATCGTCGGCGCCGACGGAAAGCAGCCCGTCACGAAAAGCACGCGGCTCAAAGTCGGAGAGGGAATCGCCGGGCTGGCACTTCGACAGGGAATCCCCCTGGCCATCAACGACGGCCACAAGAACCCGCAGTTCAAGATGCTGCTTCCCGCCGATGTCTCGATACGGAGTCTCATGTGCGTGCCTCTCGTGCTGGGCAACCGAAAGATCGGAGTCATCAACCTCACGAACAAATTGTCCGGGACCGGATTCAACGAAAACGACAAGACTCTCGTCACCACGATGGCCAGCCAGGCCGCCATCACGATCGAGAACGCCCGTCTGTACAACCTCGCGATCTTCGACGGACTGACGAGCCTTCACGTGGCTCGCTACTTCCACCTCTATCTCGAAAAGGAGATCCAGAGAGTCCGCCGATACGGAGGGATCGTTTCCTTGGTCATGGCCGATCTGGATCACTTCAAGGCGATCAACGATACCCACGGTCACCAGGTCGGAGACATCGTCCTCCAGAAGGTCGCCCAGGTCATGCGATCCGCTGTCAGAACGAACGACGTCGCCTCACGATACGGCGGGGAGGAGTTCGCGATCGTTCTCCCGGAAACGGATCTGGACGGAGCTGAGATTTTCGCCGAGCGGCTCCGTGCGAGGATCGAACAGACCCCCATCCAATTCCGGGATCGGGCCCTCGGCGTGACGGTTTCTCTGGGAGTCGCGTGCTACCCGTCCAACCCGGCCCAAAACAAGACCCAGCTCATTTCGCTCGCGGACAGGGCCATGATGGAGGCCAAGCGCGGAGGAAGAAACCGGGTCAAGATCTGCCGGCAACCCGCCCGTTCTGGCGATCAGCCGACTCATGCCGGTGGCCCGGCCCCAAAGCCGGAGCCCGACTCGCCTGACGTTCCCGGGGCAAGAGGTGAGGGGACTGTCCCGACCGGAAAGGCCGGAGACGCATCGATGGAGGAGCTCGTCGGTGTCGATAGTGACGAGGTCGAGGAGGAAGTCTTCATCGGGGATGACCCAGCCGATCCACGTTGAGGAGGGCCGGCTCAACGGCGCGGCTCGCGAACAGGCTATTAGGAGGACTGGCGTCTTGGATTTGGACCCCTTGAGGAAGCTCTATGGACGAGAGCTGAAGGCCGGCACCGTCATCTTCCGAGAAGGAGACCCCGGCAACAAGTTCTATCTGATCCAATCCGGAAAGGTGCGGATCGTCAAATCTCTGGGAACCCGGGACGAAGTTCACCTGACGACATTCGTGGACGGGGATTTCTTTGGGGAAATGGCGCTTTTCGAGCTCGAACCGAGGGCTGCCGCGGCCGTCTGCGAAACCGACGTCGTGGTCTACGAGCTGGGACAGCGGAACTTCGAGAACTTCATTCTGCAAAAGCCTCGGGTCGCGTACCAGATCATGCAGAAGCTCTGCCAAAGAATCCGCAAGTTGAACGATCTGGCTGTCGAGAGACAACAGAAGAGTCCAGCATCGTCATCGACCATCGATCCTCGACTGCTGGCGCTGTTGGTGGCGTGCTGTGGACGTCCCGAGGCGGGTTTCGTCGTGGTGAGACCCACGGTCGACATCGGAGAGCTTTCCCGTCTGTACGGTGTGGATATGACTCAATTGGTGCCTCTTCTGGAGGAAATGTCGAGCCTGCACGTCGCGGCAGACCTTCTTCAAAAGCTCTCCTGCATTGATGGAGAGACCGCTCCCTCGATTCGAAACCTTCTGGATCGAACCCTTGTGGGGGCTCAGGTTTCTGACTCGAGAAAGGATGGCGTTGGAAGCTAATGGAGGGTTGCCTGTCCACGCTTGTCAAGCTCCTGATCCTGGCCGGCCTCTTCATCGCTGGGTTATTCATCGGTTATTTCTACTACCAGGGCATTTTTGACGGCCCGCTGGTCGAATACTCCTTTCGCAGGGTCGAAAAGCTCTCGCCGGAGGATGCCCTTCGCCGCGTGGACGCGACGCTGACGGTCGAACAGGCCGCAAAGAACCTGTCCCGGGTAGACCGGCGATGGGTGCTTTGGACCGGCCTCTATTCCGACACGAGGGTTCTCTCCCAAACGCTCAACGCGCTGACCGTCCGGACGACCGGCGAGTCCAAACGGGTCTTCGTGGCGTTCTGTGACCAATCGATGGCCAACACGGGAATCCACGTGGGTGACACCATTGAGGTCCTTGGGATCGTGCGCAGGCTCTGGGTGGCTTCGGAGGATCGGGAGGGCAGGCAGTATCCTCAGGTCCTAGCTATCCGGGTGAGGAAGGTCACACCCGTACCGGAGGCCAGTACTGGCACGGAGCCAGCGACCCGGGTGACGAAGGAGATCAAAGACTCACATCCGTGATCGATCGTCCTTTTCTCACGACGTCGCTCCTGCTTCTCATCCCGCTGGCCTGGGGATGCTCTCCAAGCGACTGGTCCGGATCGAAAGCCCGCAAACGGGAGCTTCTCGCCGCAGCCCATCAGGCACAGACTCGAGATGACTCAAAAGCAGCGATCGAACATCTCGAGCGGGCGAGGGAGATTGACCCGAGAGATGGTGAAGTCCTTGGCAAGCTTGGGCTGGCGCTCGCGGCGTCGGGACGGGAAGAGAAGGCGTATCAAACGCTCAAGGAAGCCGTCGATCGGCAGCCGACCGGCGCCACGCTCCTGGCATACGGACGGTTGCTCTGTCGACGCAAGGCGTATCGAGAAGCCAAGGAGGTCCTTAAAAAGGCGCTTCGTCTCACGAAGGAGAAGGGACCGGTGCTCCTCGAGCTCGGAGTGGCTCAGTGGATGTCGAACGAGGTACGGGAGGCCGAGGATTCCTTGACCCAAGCCGTGGCGGAGGTGGGTGATTCGTTCGCGGCCCGGTTCCATCTTGGAGAGATCCACAGACAAAATCGCTCCTACGAGAAGGCTCAAGAAGAGCTTGCGGCGGCGCTCAGACTCTCTCCGGACAATCCCTACGCCGAGTTCGCGCTTGCGGAAACGGTCTTTGCGTTGGGTGATACAGCCACGGCTAGAGACCTGTACCGGAAAGTGGTGGCTCATAACCAGCCCTTCCCAAGGCTGGGCCGCGTCTATTTCCAGCTCGCCCAGATCGCTCACCAACGTCGTGAATACCAGCAGGCTCTGGGTTACCTTGGCCTGGCTAGGGAGACCGGCTACGACCGAGAGCTCGTCTCGCTCTGGGAAGCTCGGATGGCGTTGGGTATGGATCAACCTGCCCGTGCCAGGAGCCTTCTGACTCCTCTGCTCGAGAAAGTCGATGCCCTTCCTCAGTCGGTCTACCTGATGGGCCGGGTGGAGCTGGCTCAAGGTCATCCCACCCAAGCCCTCCCCCATCTTCAGAGAGCGCTCGCGCTGCCTCTCGTGAAGGAGGATATCTGGGCATCCCTTGGCCTCTGCCATCTGGCTCTTCTCGACGCGGGAGAAGATTCGACCCTGCATGTCACCAAGGCTCTGGAGTACTTCACGCGGAGTCTGAAGAAACGACCGAGACACAGGGAGGCGCTACTTGGGATCGCCCGGATCCTCATTCGCTATCACGTTGATCTTGCCCTGGCAAGCGTCCACTTAAGAACCGTCCTGGAGATGTCATCGAGCGATCAGGATGCTCTGGTGCTTCTGGCCTCGGTCCTCGCCCGACAACAAAAGCTCGCGGAGGCTCTGGAAAAGACAACGACGGCTCTTTCGGCCGACCCCAAGAATCCGCGGCTTCACTTCCTGATGGCGGCGCTCCTCTTGTCGTCATCCAGGGCGCGTGAGGCCGAGGAGTCAACGGTGAACGGATTGAAGATCGAGGCCGTCGATCTCTATGGACGTCTCGTCCTCACGGCGGTCTACTCGCGCACCGGGCGGACCTCTCTGGCGCGTTCCTGCTTGAGAGAGCTCATGCAGCCGAACTCCGGTTCTCGTCTTGCTTCGCTGGGAACGCCAGTCTACGATGCCATCTCTGCCGTCCTAGGGCCGGCTCGGCCATCCACTTTCGAGAACCCGAGAATCCCATTCGCCGAGCGTCTTGTCCGAGCGCAGGAGGCGTTGTCTCGGGTCAAAGCCAAACACCTCCCTCAGCAGGACCTCCAGTCTCTCGAGATCTTGCGAGGGCTCGTGGAGGATTTTGCGGTCCTACAGCTCTCCAAACGCAAAGCAACATCGGCGGAAGCAGACCGCCAGGAGACGCTTCGCCTCCTGAGCGTAAAGGGCTAGAGCCTCGCGGAGTGAGCCTCCGACAGGCTCCGGCCCCCTTCTTCAGGCTTTCGGGGTGGGCATCCGCATCTTGGCCAGGCGGCCGGCCACGTGCTCTCTGAGGGTGGTCGCATGGGCGCGGCTTTCCTCGAGCAGGGCTTCCATTCGTGGTTCCACCTCGGCGATGAGCGCGGGGTCGACGCCAGGCGTCAGGTTGGCCTGGACGTTGTAGCTGGCTCCGACAACGCCAGCCTCTGCCGCCAAGGCTCCGACTCCCAGGTCGGTGACGGCATTGGCGAGTGTCGTCTGGGTCAGTGTCGTTGCCAGAGCGAGGAGATCCCGTCCCAGCTCCATGACGCGCAGGGGTACTTGGACCGCTTCGCGGGTCGCCTTCCGGATGGACTCTTCACGCAGGCGAGCCCGATCCTCCGGTTCCTTTGGCATCTTGTTCGCGGCCATGAAAGCCTCGAATGCTCTCGCGTCGGACTCGATGAGTTCAGTGAGCTCGCGTCGGATCTTTTCCGCGGTCTGCCTTGCCGCGATGACCGTCTCGGAATGCATTGCGTACGCCTTCTTTCCGTGGGTCAGACCGCAGACCATCGAGGTCAGCGCGGAGCCAAGGGAGCACAGGGCCGCTGACACGGAACCCCCGCCCGGAGCACCGGTGGGAGCGGCGATCCGGTCGAGAAGAGGCGTGAGAGTGCTTTCAGGCTCGCAGCGCACCTCCTCGAGTCGATTCTCCAGGATCTGCCGGTGGCTCCATGCGTCGCACAACTGAAGAGAATGCTCGGCCGTCATCACCAGAGCCTCGTTGGGGATGAGCCCCACGATTTCCGACTCGAGCACTGCCACGCCGTAACGGGCCGCCTCCTCGCGGACCATGAGAAAGGCCCGATGGACCGCGCTTTCCCTGTAGTTCACCAGGTTCATCGAAACCTGGACGATCCCTCGTTCCTTGAGAGAGAAACCCAGCGCCTTGACGAACTTGAAACCTCCGGTTCGGTTCCGCAGGACCTTGGCGATCCGTTGAGCCACCTCAATCCGATCGGTCGACAGATTCACGTTGAACGCGATCAGGAAGAACCTCGCCCCAACGGCTGTGGCGCCGGCTGTGGGGTGGATCCGGTTCGGTCCAAAGTCGGGGACTCTCAACGGATCGTGACCGATCGTCTGCCTGAGCCCCTCGAACTCTCCGGCTCGAACCCACGAGAGGTCCTCCCTCTCCGGTTTCGTGGATGCTCGCTCGTACAGGAAAACCGGAACCTCCAGTTCCCGTCCCATCCGCTCACCCACTTCTCGAGCAAGGGCGATACAGGTGTCCATCCCGACGTCCTTCACTGGCACGAACGGGATAACGTCAACGGCGCCCATCCTCGGATGGGCCCCCTTGTGATGGTTCAGATCGATAAGGCGAACGGCCGCCCTTGCTCCTTCGAACACGGCACGAGCCACCGCCTCCGGAGCGCCCACGATCGTGACGACCGATCGGTTGTGATCGGGGTCGGATTCTCGATCGAGGAGGTCCACCCCCGACACCGAGGTGATGGCCCGACAGATCTCATCGATCTTGCCCTTGTCTCTGCCCTCGGAGAAGTTCGGAACGCATTCAACAAGACGTGACATGTTCACTCCGGGTTTTCTCGGGCCCTTTTGAGGGCCCAACCGGCCAGGACGTACGCCTGAACCATGGAATAGACGTAGAGGACGAACACTGAAAGAAGAGGCCCCGAGATCTTCGAGTGGATCTCGTCTCTCTGCCGCAGGTACTCACGATGGATGGCCACGGCAAGACGGACGGCGAGCCCTGCTGCATGGCCCGCGTCGAGGGGGTGAGCGGCAAGGCTCGGGTCCTGTGATTTGACCGTATCGGAGAGCACGAACATCGCTCCATAAGAGGCCACGAGGAGCCAGGAACACGCGGCCACAAAGACCAGAGCCAACAGAAGGCCGGTCCTGCGATACCCGACTCGGTATTCGCCAACCCCAGGACAGACCAGTGACCAGAGCAACGCCCCCTTTGGTGAAAGCGGTTTCCTTATACGGGAGTTCGTGGGTGCCTGGACACCGACAGCCGGCTCGGGACCCGGACTTGGCACATTATCTTGAGTCGGTTGATCCGTCATCGCGCGGGAAAGGGACACAACGACTCATCCTGGCCGATCGGCCAAGGACGATCTCCTCGTCCATCGGAGGATGCAGGGACCTTCGATGGAGAGAGACGAACAGATTCGGAGAATATCAGACCGGTGATTCCAGGGTCAACGTGGGGATGGACGGAGGGGGCATGACGAACGGAAGACAAAAGTGGGATCGGTTTGCTCTTCCCTCGGCGGGGATTATCGTTTAACATTGTGTCCAAGCCAATGCTTGGGCGCTGGTTGCCCTGTGTTCTGCTCTCTCCGGTCCGTAGCGGTCATTCAAGTGGATATTCCTCTTTCTTCTCTTGAAATCAGCGATCACGAGTTCGAGCTGTTTCGGCGACTTCTCGAGGAAGAAGTGGGGATCGCTCTCAAGGACACGGAGAAGCCTCTGGTCGCGAACAAACTCAGACAGCGGATTGTCGAACTCAGGCTGACCAGCTACTTCGACTACTACCGTCGCATTACCACCGGACTCAATCGCGTTGCCGACCTTGCCGATCTGGTGGACGCTCTCACCACGCGAAAAACGGAGTTCTTCCGCCATCTCAACCAGATGGATCATTTCCGCCAAGAAGTGATTCCCACTCTGGTGGCTCGACTCAGAAGCCAGGAATCTCTCGCCATCACGATCTGGAGCGCCGGTTGTTCCACGGGCGAGGAACCATACTCCCTGGCCATCCTTCTGGCCGAATCGGTCCCCTATCCGCTTCTCCCGGCCTTTTCGATTCTCGCCACGGATGTCTCCCCGAAAGCCATTCGGCAAGCGGCCTCGGGCATTTACCCGGAGAGGAAGCTTGTCGATGTCCCTCCGGAGATTCTGGCGCGCCACTTCGAGAGACTGGAAAATGGTACGCTGAAGGTCCGGACGATGATCCGTCGGTTGATCTCGTTTAGAGAGCACAACTTGAGATCGGGGCTGTGGCCCTTTGGTCCGTTCGACGTCACCTTCTGCCGCAACGTCTTGATCTACTTCTCCAAGACATTTCAGGAAGAGGTCGTAGCCCGCTTTCACTCACACCTCAAGCAGGGAGGCTTCCTTTTTATCGGGCACTCCGAAACCCTTCAGAACTTCTCCAATCCGTTTCACTTCGAGGCCCCCACCGTCTACCGTCGGATCGACTGAATCTGATCCGCCATCTACGTCCCCTTCCGGCCTTGGAGAGCTCCAGACGCCGATCACCTCGCTGAGGTGCTAGCCTCTGGAAGGCCGCAGGTCCTGAATCCTGATCAAGATTCCCGAACGCTGTCTTGAGACCTGTCGCTCGACCGAGAAGAGCAGATCGACGATGGACGAACACTTCAGAACGAGTTCTGTTCGGCTGGCCAGCCCCAGGCCGAGGTTGTCAATCCCGGCAGGCAGTTCGGAGCACGTCAGCCTCACGTGCTGGCCACCCGCGCCGAAACGCTCTGACCTCCGAACCGATACGTGACGCATGAGAAAAAGAGGAGAAGGGTTGCCCTCTCCGAAGGGGGCCATCTTGTCGAGGAGCTCAGGAAGAACGTCGATCACGTCCCGGCCAGACACCTCGCCGCAGATCGAATACGAGGGGGCCAACCCAGCGGCGCGAGCCTGTTCTGCGGAGTGCCCTTCGAGAGCCTGGACAAACGCCTCCACGCGTTCACAACTCACGGTCAATCCGGCCGCTTGCTCGTGACCGCCGAAACGCTCCAAGTGGCTGGAGACGGCCGTGAGTGCCCGAGTGACGTCGAATCCTCGAACGCTCCGGGCTGAACCGACCGCGCGGATTCCGTCCGATGCCAGAGCGATCGAAGGGCGTCCGACCGTGTCTTTCATCCTGCTCGCGAGCAAGCCCATGACGCCCCTGTAAGGCGAATTGAGGACGATCACAGGGATCCCGAGGTGCTCCCATTCCTTTCTCCTCTCCGAGACCTCGATCCACAGACGGTTCACGAGCCTGGCCCGTTTTTGGTTCAGGGCATTCAGATCTCGAGCGAGAGCTGCCGACTCGGCCGCTTCGGTCGCAAGCAGGAAGGACAGCGCGAGTTGGGGATCGGCAATTCGGCCGGCTGCGTTGAGCCGCGGCACGAGTTTGTACGAAACCCACTCCGCCGTGACCGCTCCATCCGCCATGTCATCCAGCTCGAGGAGCGTTTTCACTCCTGGGTGGGAAGCCCGGCTCAGAGACTCAAGCCCCAGGCGCACGAGGGCGCGATTCTCGTCCACCAGAGGCACCATGTCAGCAATGGTTCCGACGGCCACGAGGCCAATCGTGGAGTCGAAGAACCGGTCGAGGATCGCTTGGTCCAGATGAGCCCGCTTCAGAATGGCGCCACCCAGCTTGTGAACCAGTCCGACGCTCGACAGTTTTTTGAAAGGATACGAACACCCCGATTGAAGGGGATTGATCAACGCTTTGGCCCTGGGCAGAGCCAATGATGGCTGGTGGTGGTCGACGACCGCCACCGGAAGCCCGAGTCTATCGGCCAGCGCCACCTCGTCGATGGCATTGGTTCCGTTGTCCACGGCAACCACCAACCCCGCCCCTCCGCGGCTCACTCGCTCCAAGATTTCGGTGGACAGTCCGTAACTGTCACGGTTCCTGTTGGGGATGTGTATTTCGCACTCACCCTTGATCCGCCGGATCACCCAATAGAGAATCGTCGAGGCGGTCAATCCGTCCACGTCGTAGTCGCCACAAATCGCGATCTTCCGTCCCGCCGCGACCGTGGACAGAATCAGGTCACGAGCCTCGTCCAAGCCCTTGAGGAGCCCAGCGGGATGGAGTGAAGACCGCCCGGCGTCGAGGAACTCATGGACCTTCGCCGGCTGGTCGAGCCCCCTCAGGACGAGCAACCGAGCGAAGAATTTGGAGATCCCCAAAGAGTCGACCAGGGACGAGACCTTGGATTCTGCCGGCTCCACGAGATTCCAGACACGATCCACACGATCCAGAGCCTGCACCATCAACAAAGACCTCGTTTCGGACTTGGACTGCGCCTTATCTCGAGTGTCACGCCAATCTACCACGGAGGCTGCCGCTCCACATAAAGATACGGTCTCCACGTCTCAAGGTGCCGGGTCGAAATCCCGGAAACGTAGAGGAGGTCGTCCAGGGTCCTAAATGGGCCATTCTTGTCGCGCTCCGCAACGATCCGATAGGCCAAGCCCCAACCAACGAACGGCAAGGGGGCCAGTTCCGAGGGTGGTGCCAGATTGAGATCGATGGGCCGACTGGGCCGTTGTCCAAACGAGGAGTCTCGGGACGTTTCCCAGGAGGCCGGATCGAATGTCGCGTCGGGGAATATCAGATAGCGAGCCACCAGAGGAGCACGGTGAAACGCGATCCCCTTGACCCTGAGGAGGTCGACGGGTCTGGAGAATTCACCCTGTTCATTCCGGCTCGCCACAATCGCTTCAGCGAGCTGGCGTCCCACGCCAGGAACCCGCGTCAACTCCTCCACAGAGGCTCGATTGACGTCCACGAATTGGCGCACTCCGTGCCGATGCGATGTCCGACCCCTCCTTTTGGCACCAAGGCGTTGCGACTTGGTTTTGTCGTGTTCGGTCTTGGCGAATGTTGGGAGAGCGGACGACCAGAAGAAGCCCATTCCCAGAAGGGTCAAGACGACGCGATGAGTGATCGACGGCAACCGAACCACCTCCTGTCAGAATTCATCTCGAACTCGGATGAACCCGTACGAGGACGATGGTAGTCAAAGACGCACCGGTCGGCCATGGACACTTCTGGACGCCGGATGAGCGTGAGAGAGCGACCGATCCCGCTTCCGTGCTCAGGACTCAAGCCTCGACGAGGTCGCCGAAAAGAGTGACCGAGTCTCCTGAGACGATCTTCACGAGTTGATGGCTTCCCACAAGATTGGCGCTACCGGAGAATATGACCAGTCGGTTGGAGCCCGTTCGCCCAACGAGACCTCCGACGGGTCTGCGAGCCACGCGCTCTACCAGAACCTCGAAGGTCCGGCCGACGAGTGCTTGGGCTCGTTCCCGTGACAGGGATAGCTGAGTGTCGATCAGCCGACGCAGACGTTCCTTGCGGACCGATTCGGGTAGTTGGTCAGGATACGTGGCTGCGGCAGTCCCTTGTCTCGGGGAGTAATAGAACGTGAAGGCTTGGTCGAACCCAACCTCACGGACGACCCGAAGAGTCTCCTGGAAATCGATCTCCGTCTCGCCTGGGAATCCGCAGATGAGATCCGTTGTCAGTGCCACGTCCGGGATGCGCCTTCTGAGGAGATCAACGAGTGAGGTGAACCTCCGGACATCGTATCCGCGATTCATGGACTTCAGGATGCGATCCGAACCGGATTGGAGAGGGAGGTGAACGTGTCGAGCGATGTTCGGCCATCCGGCGATCACATCAACCACCCGTTCGGAAAAGTCCTTCGGATGCGGGCTTGTGAAGCGGAATCGGATCCGTGGAAATTCCCGAGCCAGCCCCTCCAGAATGTCCGCGAACTCCCGACCGTCGAGGTGATACGCGTTGACGTTCTGCCCTAGGAGGCAGACTTCGACGACGCCTCGACGCTCGCACGATGCCACGGCAGCCCGGATTTTCTCGTATGGAAGGCAGGTTTGGGGGCCTCGTACCAGGGGAACGATGCAGAAACTGCACCGGTTGGAGCAGCCACGCGAGATGTTGACGAACGCCTTGAAAGGACAATCGTTCGGCTCCAGATCGATTCCCGCTGTACCATCCGCCTCCTTGAGGATCGATCCTTCCCGGGGAAAGCGTTGATCCAGCATTTCGGAGAGAGCCTCGAACTGATGGGGGGGCAGGACGAAATCGACGAATGGGGCTTGTCTTTCGATTTCTTCCCGGGAACTGGCCCCCATGCACCCCAAGACGCCGATGGTCAGATCAGGGCGCTCCCTTTTCAGGGCCTTCAAATGACCAAGCTTTCCGAAGACTTTCATCTCGGCACGCCGCCGCACAGAGCACGTGTTGAGTAGGATGAGATCGCAGTTCGTCGCCTCCCCGGAGACATCGAAGCCTTTTTCGAGAAGGAGGCGTTTGATCTCGGCCGAGTCGGCCTCGTTCATCTGACAACCGTAAGTGATGACCACGGCCCTTGGCATCGGTCAGCTCTCCGCAGCCTTCTCGGCGGCCAGCGACGCGTCGCCTCCCGCGTCGACCCTCGCGAAGACGTAGCCCAGGACCTCGGTCAAGGCTCGCTCGATCGTCGACGGACAGCGTGCCGAAAGGGCGTCTATCTCACTTTTCGCCTGGGCAGAGTACGATCGAGCCTTCTCGATGCAGTAGGCACGAGCCCCTCCGTCGGCAACGTGCCGGACCAGGTTATCTCGCAAGAACGTCAAATCCCGCGCATTGAGCGCCTCGATCACCCGATCGCGCTGACTCGGCAGGGCCGATCTCAACAGCCAAATGACGGGAAGCGTCACGTTCCCGTTGGCGGCGTCGTGAGTCGTGTCTTTTCCCATTCCGGGAGCGGAGCCGAGAATGTCGAGAAGATCGTCGAGGATTTGGTAGCTCATCCCGAGGGAGAGCCCGAACGAGGACACGTGGGTCAGCGCATCGTCGTCCAGACCGGCCGTCCATCCGCCCAGGTAAGCGCACTCGGCGAAGAAGCGGGCGGTCTTGTGGGAGATGATCCGGAGATAGGAATCCTCATCCAGGTCGATGTTCCCGGACTGTTCGAGTTCCATGAGTTGCCCCACGGAAAGGCTGTAGGTGATCCTCTCGATGGACGCCAGGACCTTGGGATCCGGCACTTTGCACAGACATCGAATGGCACGGGCGAGAACGAAGTCGCCCAAGAGGACAGCCTCTTTGTTGCCCCACTTCGCGTTGACTGTGATGAGCCGTCTGCGGATGCGGCTTTTGTCCACCACGTCGTCGTGGAGCAGGGAGGCGCAGTGGATCAGCTCGACGATGACCCCCAGGGAGATGGCTTCAGGACACGGCTCGGAAGCTCCTCCAAGGAGTGAGCTCGCGAGGAGGAGCGATGGCCTGAGCATCTGGCCGCGCGCCAACAGGGCGTGCTCAGCGAGGTTCGTGACAAAGGGAGTTTCGGTACGGGCAAGATCCAGGATCTTGGACCTGACCTGATCGAGCCAGGGTTCGACCATCCACAGACTGGGAACCACGACCGCTCCTTGGAAAAGAAAGGCCGCTGGCTGGCCGTTCCCACCTGGACCGCAGCCCTTTTCGACCGGATCTTGAAACGAGTTCGCGTCACCGGGCAAAAGCCGCTTGTCGTCGATTGAGCGCGAAAACTGTACACCTCAAAAAGGGTCAAAGTCAACACAGGCTCGGGATTGGGGGAGCAAACCCGAAAGGTGGGAGATCCCTGCCCCGGACAACCACGGAGGCACCGAGAGGCACCGAGAAGCACGGAGGCTTGATTCCTTGATCGGGTAGGGTGAATCTGTCATTTGCGTGTGGTAAACTTCTCTACTCATTGAAATGCCAGAAGCTCGCTCTTCGCGCAACCGCGCGACGTCAAGCTGGAACGTGAACCACTAGGCGCACGGGCCATTTTTCGGAAGGGACGAAGAGCTCCATCCGGTTGCCTTGTAGAGCTTATGGCTCTCCGATCACCGCGGGAGGTTTTCCATGCCGTGGCCCATGCTGGCTCTCTTCGTCGCGTTCCTCACGGTTCAGGCCGATCCATCCATGGCAGGGAGCGCCCCGGTGCCGTCGCGACTCACGAACACGAATTCGTCTTCGATCTCCATTCGTCAGGTGCGCGAGATGAATCGCATCATCGAGGTCGACGGTTGGACTTCCTGCCCGCCAACCGCGTTCACGAGTCAAATCGATGATGCCGTGGCCTCGTGGGTGCGGATTCGTCCTGAGGTGGAAAAGGCTCTCACTCCTTCCCTGGTCCGTTCACTGTCCAGGTGGGCCATTCCTCAAATGACCGCCTACCGGAAAGTCCCTTCCCTCGAAAAGGTGAGCTGGACGGCCGTATCTACGGACAATGCAACCGGACAGGTCGTGATCGAGACCACGGTCGACCGGCTGCCAACCCATTCCCCTCTCGTGACCCGCTGGCTCAAACTGTTCCTCGTCTACGATCCGGCCAAAGGAGCCTTTCCCTCTGTGATCGTCACCATCCGGGGAGAACTCCTCGAATAGCCCATTCCGGCTTGCCGGGAACCTCCCTTGTGATTGAATGAGCACGAGAGAATGCTCAAACCGCGCCTTCTTGAGGTAATCGCGATGAGGATGCAGACCAAGATCACGTTCTTGTTGTGCTTCCTGGGGGTTTTCCCCGCAGGCATCCTCGGGCTGTACGCGTGGAAGTATCAGCAGGACGCTCTCAAAGCGAACATCCAGATGTACGAAGGGTTTGCGGGACACATCAAGGGCGAGGTCTCTCGTCGCATCCGGTATCACCGGAGCTTCCTGGCGGCTGTGGGCACCATTCTCGCACGGGATCCGTTTTCCCCCCGGGAATGCGAACGGAACCTGACCCGCATCTTGGAGCTCGATCGGACGCACGAACAGGCGCTCGACGGACTGGCGCTCTTCGATCGCGGCAAACGACTGCTCGCCTCGGCCGGCATTCCACCGCGGATCAAGGATCTCTCCAGACTCTTCTCGGACGTGGAGTTCGACACCTATGGAGGGTCCGCCTCCTTGTGGGCCACCACGACCGATCCGATCTCGTTACCCAACGAAGTCCCCGGTCCGTTCGGCCCGATTCCGGTTATTCCCCAGCCGGATACCTCGTCCGGATCCCAGACTCAGCTCAAATTCATCTTGTATGGGGATCAAGGTGCGATTCGGGGCGCGCTGGTGGCGAGCCTGACTTCGGATTACCTTTCCCGCAGCCTCAACCAGACCTTGGCCGATCTGTCGGACATCAGTCAGAAGGTCGATATCTACGTCCTCGATTCCTCCAATCGTCGGATCGCGGCCACTCGAAACGCTCGGTACCGCGAAGAGCCTGTCATCACACCGGTCCTTCTCGCCACGACCGACCGCGAGATGGCAGCCCGGATGGAGGTCAAGCTCAAGACCTTCTATACACCCGACTGGCGAGTCGTCCAGGTTCCCAAGGCTGCGGAGCTCGAGCCGATGGAGAAGACCAAGACTCTCTCTCTCAAGGTCGTCCTACTGGTGATCTTGGCCGCCATCCTCCTGGGTCTCGTCTTCTCGCTCAACATTACCACCCCCTTGAACAGATTGGTCCAGGCAGCCCTGACAATCTCCCAGGGCGACCTGTCCCGCTCGATCGACATCCATTCAAAAGACGAGATCGGAGACCTGGCCGCCACGTTCGAGCTGATGCGAAGAAACCTGTCACGGATGCAGGCGAACCTCAAGGACAAGATCAACGAGCTGGGGACCCTCTATGATGTCGGCAAGGCGATCAGCTCGACCCTCAATCTGAGCGAGCTCCTCAATCTCATTCTCGATCTCGTGATGAAGCTCATGAACGCCGATCGAGGGTCCATCATGCTCCTTGACGAGGAGAAGCTGGAGCTCAAGATCGCGGTCGCAAAGGGATTGCCCCAGGACATCGTCGAGAAATCGCGGGTGAAGCTGGGCGAGAAGGTGTCGGGCTATGTCCTTGAAACGGCTCGTCCTCTTCTGATCGTCGATCCTCACAAGAGCCCCTCGTTCCAGAGGATCAAGGAATCCCACATCCAACAGGGATCGTTGATCTCGGTCCCGCTCATCGCCAAGGACAAGAAGCTCGGTGTGCTCAACATCTCCAAGGCCACCCCCAGGTCTCTGGATGAAAGAGATCTGGAGTTCTTCAAGGCGCTTTCCCACCAGGCCTCCATCGCCATCGAGAACGCCAGACTGTACGAGATGGCGATCAAGGACGAGCTGACGAAACTCTACGTCCGAAGGTATTTTGACCAGCGTCTGCGGGAAGAGGTCCGTCGAGCCAAACGATACCGCTCCGCCGTGACCGTGATGCTCCTCGATATCGACCATTTCAAGGGGTTCAACGACCAGTACGGACACGCCTGTGGCGATGAAGTCCTCTGCTTCCTTTCCCGTGTCATGCGGGAATCCGTGCGCAACGTGGACATCGTGAGCCGGTACGGAGGCGAGGAGTTTGCCATTCTCTGTCCGGAACAGCCTCTCCGGGATGCCATGGCGCCCGCTGACCGCATCCGACAGAGCGTGGAATCCAGCGTCCTTACCCTTCAGGGGTTCACGGTGCGTTGCACGGTCTCGATCGGCGTGGCCAGCTTCCCCCATGATGCCCAGAAGCCGGAACTGCTCATGGAGTTGGCGGATCAGGCGCTCTACCACGCGAAGAACACAGGGCGGAACCGAGTCTGTTCCTACCGCGACCTTCCCTCGACCGTGATTCAGGACGAACCAAAGGCGTAGCGGGGTTATGCAGAGGTTCAGAATTCTATCCATCCGTCTGAGGATTCTTTTCACGAACCTCGTCCTGGTGATCGGGCTTTTGACCTTCGCCCATGGGTACGTACCGGACCAGGATCGAGAGACCTTCTGGCTCGTCGCGATTCTTTCCGTGACAGGGGCCGCTATTCTGACTCTCGCAGTGAGCCAATCGATTACAATCCCACTCCTGTCGCTTCGAAGGAAGCTCAAAGACTGCCAGGAGACGGACAAGGACCACGTCTTCAGAGACCGTGCGACCGATGAGGTGGGACACCTCTATCGTGCGGTGAACGAGTACGTCCTCTACCGGGACAACGAGATCGCCAGCCGGCAGACCCCTGGCCCCAACGGATTCGCTCCCAAGGCCCAAGAAATGGCGAATCGTACGCGTGAGATGGACAATCTGGGTCTTCTTGTTCAGTTCGGCAAGACCCTGTCCCTGAACTACGACTTCAACGACGCGGCCCACCACGTGTTGGGCAAAGTCAACGATCACCTGAAGCTCGAATGGTCGTCGGTCCTCGTTTGGGATCAATCGTCCGGGGGCATGCGGTTGGCGGCCAGCGTCGGACTCGATCCGACCCTCTCCGGGCAGATTCTCTCAGGCAGTCGTCCCGTAGTCCAGTTCAAGCCAGGGGAGGGGATCTCCGGTGAAGTGTTCGTCTCCGGTCAGCCCCTGATCATAAACAAAGGGTACAAGGACAAGCGGTTTCGGCATTTCCCGAAATTCACCTACAGCGCCCGGAGGATCAACACCTTGGCGTGCGTCCCACTCTTGCACGACGGGGTGTCCCTGGGAGTGGCCAACTTCGTCAACATTCAGGAGCCTCCCCTCTTTTCCGACGAACACGTCGCCTTTCTGGCACGCATCGCGGAGGTTCTCTCGTTCCTCCTGACAAAGTCCACGCAGTTCTCCGAGGCGTTTCGGGAATCCAGTTCCGGACTGTTCGGTCCTCTCTACTTCGATCACATGATGTCGCTGGAGGGCGAACGAGTCCGGAGAAGGCCGCACAATGTGAGCCTGGTGAAGCTCTCCATCTCGTTTCTCGACCCGGCCACCGAATCCCAGGTCAAGTCGCGAGTCTTCAAGGAGATCGGGGCTCTGATCCGGAAAAGCTTCCGTCGCGTCGACCTGGCCACCCGAGTCGAGAACCTCTTCATCGTGTACCTGCCCGGAACCGATTCTCTGGGCGCTCTGTTCACGGCTGGAAGGCTCAAGGAACAGATCGAGCTCCTCTCGTACGACGACAGAGATCGACAACTTTTCAGCGCGTCGGGGGGGCTTGCGAGTTTCCCTGAGCCGGTCTCCGACTGGGCGGACCTGTCTCCCTGTGCGGACAAGGCCCTGGAAGAGGCCACTCGGATTGGTGACAGCCGGGTGGTCTGCTGGAAAGCAGGGTCGGTCCAGCGACACGATTCCCCTTCTCCACCACTGACGGCGCTCGATGCGTAGACCATTTGTACGGCCAACACGGAAGAACCTCCTCATCGTGGTTGCTCTTGCCCTGGGGATCCCACATCCCGGAGAGTCGACCCAGGGAGCCTCTCTTCCCATCACGGCCCGGATCGAGGAGTGTCTCGTGGCGCGTTTCCAGGAGACCGACACGTTCCGGACCAACGATGCGGTCCTGCTCTCTTCGCGCTATCGTCAGGCTCTTCTTGCCCGGGAAGCGGGTCGCCCTGGGATCGAGGCGGAGCTCGAAGACATCCTTCGGCGTTGTTCCTCGCCCGACAAGGCTCGGACTCTTCCTCTTGTGCGCGTCGCACCGGAAGAATGTCCTGCGTTCGTCGACGACGGAGATCCGGCTCTCCTCGAAAGGGCGATCCTGTCGGCCAGGAAAAGGCTCTCTCGCTCGTCGAAAACGACTCTCGTCATGGGCTCTGGCCGTGTTCGGGTCGTGGACCTCATCCGTGGCCTTGACGAGCTCCTCTCGCTCATCCGAAAGGGACTCTTCGGAAAGAAACTGGCCACGGCGATTCGCGACCGATTCGACATCTACCGGTCGCCTGGGGCCTTCGGCACCGGAGAGGTCCTTTTCACGACGTACGCCAGTCCCGTCTACGCCGGTTCCGTGAGGCCGGATGGACGTCACCGCTACCCGCTCTTCCGGAACCCGTCCCGCGCCGGACTCTCACCCCGCTCCTTTGATCGGGCCGACATCTACGCCGGCTCGCTCGCCGGGAAGAAGCTGGAAATCGCTTACCTGACGAACCGGATGGATGAATTCCAGATTCAGATCGAAGGCTCCGGATTCGTCCGGCTCCCATCCGGTGGGTTTCTCCATCTCACCTACTCGGCAGCCAACGGGCGTTCCTACCGCAGCCTGGGAAAAGCCATGGTGAAGGACGGCCTCTTCAAGCCGTGGGACATCGATAACCTCGCCATCCGCCGGTATTTCCGGGAGCATCCGGACGAAGAACGGCCCTACCTCGAGAGGAACCCGAGCTACGTCTTCTTCGACGTCCGTCGATTGACAACGCTTCCGGAATCGATCGATCTGACCGCTCAGCGGTCCGTGGCCGCGGACACGTCCTACTTTCCTCGGGGCATGCTCGCTTTCGCGGACACGTTTCTCCCGACGTACGACCGGAGCGACACGCTCACCGGACGGACTCCTTACAGACGGTTCGTCGTGGTCCAGGATGTTGGTGGAGCTATCAAGGGAGCCGGTCGCATCGACCTCTACCAGGGCCAGGGAGAGGATGCCCAAAGGATCGCGGACACAGCGAAAGAACCGGGGGCTCTCTTCATCCTGCTCCCGAAGGGCGCGCCTCTCCTGAATCGCTGACCGGCAGCTCCTCCGCTCTTGGGCTTCGTTCCTTTCAAGGGTCTTGATCTTAAATGAACGAGATTCTGTCCAAAGCAAGGCTCTTTCACAAACCCGTGACCACTCGAATGCTTTTTTTCAGTAAACTAATGGTGTGGTCGGTCGGACTACGGGAGCCCCTGGGAGGATGTAACCCCGGGAAATTGGGTGTCCTGTGGAATAAGCCCCGCAAGGAGGCTTGGGATGACAGAGCCACGAGTGGTTCGAGAAAGGCCCGGCCCGAGCCTCGCCTCGAGAGCGGGGACTCGTCGAAGCGCTCTGTCGTCCAGTCGAAGCGCTCTGTCGTCCAAGAGACCGACGCGGTCGGTTGTCCCGTGGTGGCTCGCGGACGACTCGCGGTCCTCCACCCGGCGTGGGACAAGCTCGACCGCATCCGCCGTCTCCGCCCTTTCTGTCGTCAGAAGACCTTCGATTCGCTTCGACACGGTGCCGGAAAAGGGTCGGTGGTGCCAACGGCTCCTCTTCATCCTGACATTCGTACTCGTCGCTTTTGCCTTGCACCTGTGGATTTCAGACAATGGCGTGACGCGATCGGTCTCACATGTCCGACGAAAACTGTCGAACAGGACGATCGCCACCTCCCCCACGGAGTCAATCCCGCGGACGACTGAGCCCAAGGCCCGTCAAGAGGCCCAAGCACGACCAGAAGACCGGGCCGCCGTTGATCCATCCGACTTCGCGCCGATGGGGGTCGGGACGGTCGCGACCGAGAACTCGAACGAGTCCGAGGAGTCCGATGAGGACTACGATTCGGATGAGACCTCGACGGGATCGACTTCCGAATCGCGAGGAAAGATCAAGAAGAAGAAAGGGACTCAGGACCGTTCGAGCGACAACGACAAGGACGAGGAGGACGGAACAGACTCGGAACGAGACGAAGCCAAGCTGGCTGCCTCGGATCGGGAGTGGGCCGACGGATGGTTGGGGACTCAGGGCTCGAATTCGGAAGAGAACACCTCGGCCGAAGGACGGACCGACGAGAAGACGCCAAGCGGAGCTCAGAGTCCGCTGACCACGACGACTGTTGTGAATGCCTCCTTTTTAGCGGCCAGAGATGCTCTGTTCCGCACGCTCACGAAACCAGCCACGAGGGAAGCGGCCGCGGTCGCGCGCGAGCTCGACAGGCTTGCGAGTGCGTCCTCCAAGGAGGGTGGGTCTGGCGAGTCCGCACTCGCGGGCGCCGGGGCGCGATCTGACCAGAGCGATGAGATGCAGAGCACAAAGATCGACGAACTCCTGGGTGGATCGACGCCAGAGACTGACACGGACAAGAGTTCAACCGCGTCGCCTTCGCTGTGAGGAGAGATTGTCATGAAAGCGCGTCGATGGACCCGGAGAGGCTCGGTGCTCTCTGTGGTTCTCACCGTCGCCGCGATCGTCGGACTCCTCGGGCTTTCTCTGGTCGATCGTTCGATCCGGAGCTCGAGGACTGCTGGCTGGACCAGAGATCACCTCGTCCTCAGGTCGATCGCCGAGTCCGCGGCCGAAGAGCTCGCCCGGGAGCTCCAGCAAAAGATCAACGATCCGGAGCATTCGACTTTCAGGACATTCCGTGCTCTCTCCACCCGGAAGTTCTCCGGCTGCGTCACAGTCACGGACTTGAAGCCGCGTGAGGTGTCGGCGGATATCAAAGGGCTGGAGAAGTCCACGGGCATGCCGATCCGGCTGACCCACTCCGTCAAGATTAGAGAACTGAAACGGGTCTCCGCCGATCCATACGAATGGTGCGGGGTCGTCCAGTTCGATGTGACCGCCAGCTCGAGTCGTCCGATCCTGGCGGTTTCGGAGCGGGTCAAGGTGGACCGAGGCCTCCGTGTCGCCAGGGTCACCCTCCCGGCGATGATGGACCAATGCAGCCTCTTGATCCAGTCGGCTCCGGGAGGAGTGATTCCTCAGGTCAAGGAGAAGTCGGCTGCCTACAGCCTTGCGCGCCAAGGAAGCCGGACTCTCCGAGAGATTCTGACCTCATCTCATCCGGAACGTCTGCGACCGATCGCCACCGGCCTCCTCAAAGAGTTGGCCAAATCCTCACAGACCCTCTCGCCGAGGGAGGTCTTCGACCGGGCCCAGTTCGTGACCATGGACGCTCACGAACTCAGAAAGTTCCTCGATCATCATCAGAGAAGGGGAAAACGGATGTCAGGGGTCGTTGGCTGCCGATCGAGAGACCCGGTGAAGCTTGGTTTTCCTTCGTTCAGCGGCAACCTGCTGATCGCGTCGTCCGCCCCCGTCATTGTCGACAACATCAAGCTCGCTGACCCGGACAAGGACAGTCTGACCATTGTCTCGGAAGGGAAGATCATGGTCTGTGGGACCTCTGTCGAAGCGTCTCTCGTGAGTCTGGGCCACGAGGAAGGTGGGGTCTTCTTCACGAGACCGGCCGAGGTGATTGGGACGATCGTCTCTCACGAGTTGCCCCAGGGATATGGACTCAGTGAGTCGGAGCTCGAGGGAGTTCGACTTTCCGCCCACAAGGATCGCCACGCCGGGGACGAATTGAAGCCGGTTTCGGACGGGTCGCAGCCGACCCACTATGCTGCGTTCTTTTCCCCATACCCGCTCGCAACGGTCCATCTCTCGCATCCGAAGGAGGATGGACAATGAAGACTAGCATCGGGTCATCGAAGAACGGATTCTCGCTCGTCGAAATCCTTCTGGCCGTTGCCCTCTTCTCGCTCATTGGCGTCTTCCTGATGTCGCTGATCTCCAGCGGAGCACAGGTCGGCGCCCGGGCGAGCGAACTGAGGATGGCCACGATTCTGGCGAGTCGCGTGATGGATCGCCTCGTGGCGTCGGGCTACATGGGGCTCAAGATGGCCAAGAAGAGGCACGGCGCCGAGGGAGCGTTGGACCTGAGAACTCTTGGAAGAGGCCCCGGCCCCCATGGAGGAGGCAAAGGGAAGCCCCCATGGTTTCCTCCCGGAGGGGAACCTCCGCCCAACCCCGAAGAGGGCGGCCCGGAGCCAGGGAGCCAGGTGCCAGAAGGCGTTCCGACCGGAGGTCTTGGGAAGATGGGTCAAAGAAAGCATCCTTTTCCTTCAGGAAACGATCACGATTCCAAGGGGGGTGGAGCGAAGGGGCGACCGCACCCCGAGGATGGGCCGGTTCCCGGTGACGATGGACCGTGGCCACCGCCGAACAACGGCAAAGAGCCTGATGTCGTGGACTCCGACATGCCGGTCCCAGGAATGGGCCACGGGCCTGGCACGAAAGGGGGACGCCACCGCAAGCCGCCCCGAGAAGGCGGTGACGGCGAAGAAGGCGAAAAAGGCGAAAAAGGGAGACCCAAGGGTGAGCGTCCACCGGAGTCGAGCCGGAAGCTCATATCCGACGGGTTCTCGTATTCGGGTCGTTTCCGCCTGGAAGACACCGGAACAGGACTCATGAAGGTTCACATCCATCTGGCGTGGGAACGGTACGGAGTGAACGGTCCCAAAGCCGCCGGAGGACTGGACCTGTTTCGATACGTCTCCAATCCCATGCCAGACCTTTCCGGCCAGGGTTCTTCGGAAGAGGGGCCACCATGATGGAAAGTCGACGTTCGAGCAAGACTCGAGGGTTCACGATCGTCGAGACGCTCGTGGCCTTGGGCCTTGGATCCATGGTCATCACGATGGTCCTTTCGTTCCTTGCTCACACGACGACGGTGTTCAAGCGTGCCGAGGAACGGCTAGACCCACGCGAGGAAGCCTGTCGGGTCATGACCGCCTTGCGGTCGGCCTTGACCGACTGCTGGCATTACCAGATCCCGAAGAAGGGCGACCTGATCCGATTCGAGTCTTCCCGGATGGAGGGAGAAATCAGGCTGGAGAAGGCGTCCGGAAAGCTCGTCTTGGAGTCGAAAGGGAAGACCCGATCGGTGCAGGTGCTTTCCACGGGGCTGTCCCGGTTCAAAATCCGGCCCAATCCGGACCGGGGACTGCTGCAGATCGACATGGAGATTCGACGTCCCGAATCGAAAGGTCTGCTCAAGGCACTGGCTCCTCTGGAGATTAGTGACGAGATTCTGGCTCCTGCGATCGGACTGAAGCACAAGACGATGATGATTCCGTGGAACCGGGGGCTGGAACGTGAGCCAAAGAGGCCGAAGGGTCACAAGGGACATCATGGACATAAGGGACCGAAGGAGCAGCCATCCGGAGAACCTCCGCCATTCCCTCCTGACGGAGACAGCGACGCTGGTCGTGGGGGCCGCCCGCCGCCGGATGGACGGGATAGACCTGAGGCTCGGCCTCGGCGTGATGGCTCGAGGCCTCCGCCGCAAGGGGCTAAAGCACGACCCCCGAACGACGGTTCAAGGACTCCGCCAGAAGGGCGCGGAAGCTCGACCTCCGAATGGAAAGAATGAGGTGCAAAGCCTTCCTCCGAGGCGTTAGGATACACAAGAGGGAGCAAAGAGATTGGTATCTCGACGCCTTCAATCATACCTGCGAATCGGCAGACCCGGACGGATGAGTCTTGAGGGCCTTCCCCCGGGTCTGGCCTTGGGCTTGGGGTTGGGGATCGTTCTCTCGTGGGAGGTCTCGCCGTCTGATCCCTGGAGGGTCTGGTGGTGCGTGGCTGTTCCTATTCTCCTCGCGATTTCGGTCGTCCTCGTCCGGAAGCTACGGTTCGGCCGTGGACAACCTGTCGACCTGTCGACGAAGACCGACGTTTCCATCGCCCAGTCGCAGACCGACGAGACCGATGAACCGTTCGTCTCCTCGACCGCATCGATCCCAGCGGGTCCGCAACCCCGACGGGAGGACTCGGAGGACGGTGACGGCCCGGAGGTCTCAGGACGGACGTGCGAGAGCGAGCCACCAAGGTCCGCCCCCACGCCAGACCTTTTCCTTGCTCCCTCGCCTGAACAGACGTCCTCGACGGACGACATGCTCTTGGAAGCCGAGCAACGAGACCTCGCGACCGGGGAGCCAAAGGGCGGCTGTGCCCTGACGCGAGCGCCGGCGTTCGATGGACTGGCCCAGCGCCAGACCCCGGAGTTGACCCTGCCGGACAGGGATCAACGAGCTGATCGAAGGGGACCCGTATCCAGAGGATCTCTCAGGGACTCTGTGCTTTCATCTCGAAAGGACAATGCCTCGAACGAGGGGGAAAGACTCCGTGCGATGGGCTCGCTGATGGACTCCAAAGGTCGCCACGCCGAAGCGGAGCTTCTCTTCAGAAGGGCCTTGGCGGCCATCGAAAGCTCTAAGGGAGCCAACCCACGCGACGTTGATGAGCTTTTGCTCGCGCTTGGAATCTCGTGTCAGAACCAGGGGAAGTTCGAGGCCGCTCTTCTCGTCTACCTACGACTCCTCAATGAAGCCAGCAAGAGACTCGGCCCTTTTGATCCGTCTCTCGCCCCTGTCCGCATTCGACTGGCCCGGCTCCACGAGACCCAGGGGCGCCACGAAGAGGCCATCAAGGTGTACCGCGAACACCTTTCGATCTTGGAGGAGACTTTGGGTTCTGAACACCTCGACGTGGCCGCCACCCTCTCCACGATGGCCGTTCTCTACGAGAGGATCCGAAGACCTCAGGAGGCGGAGGCCTTCTACCAGAGGGCTTTGACGATCTGGGCGCGAACCAAAGGGCAAGAAGACCTCACTGTGACTCTCACTCTCCACAATTTGGCCAGGCTTTACCATTCACAGGGCGACTACAGCTCGGCCAAGAAAGTCTACCAGCAGCTTCTTGTTCTCATGGACAAGGCCCCGACGCCCGAACACCGCGAACTGGCCTCGAGCCTGTACCGTTGCGCGGATGTTCTGAGGGAGCTGGGCCAGGAGGCTGCGGCCTCCTCCGTGGAGAACAGGGCCCGGGCGTTGAGGGAATCGCGCCCTCTCCCCAGGTCGATAAACTAGCACTACAACGTAACGTCCTGCCCGTAGCGAGGCCAAGCGAGCCGCAGGCTGGCAAAGAAAAGGAGCCCGGATGCCGGGCTCCCAAGCGACGTCGTTGACCAGGACGACTAGACAGCCGCCTTGAGATCCTTGCCAGGAACGAATTTCACGACCTTGCGGGCCGGGATCTTCATCTTCTCGCCGGTCTTGGGATTGACTCCGACACGGGCTGCTCTCTTGGCGATCTTGAAACTCCCGAACCCCACGAGGGTCACGTCGCTTCCTTTCTTGAGGGCCTTGCGGATGGCCGAGGTGAAACCCTCGATGAAAGCGGAAGCCTGAGCCTGGGTCAGCCCGGCTTCGGTGGCGACGATCTTCGTGAGTTCCTGTTTGTTCATCCGAATAACACCTGTCCTTTCAAGGGTCGATGAGTTTTCGGAATTTTCTCAGGAAAACTCTGATCCTGTCAAGGATGAGACTCTTGTCGGGGAATCCTTGTCGCCAGTCGATCGGACCGGCTGCTAGAATGGTGAGGCCCTTCTTTGTCGGGGAGAGAACTCTTCTGGCTCCATGTCCGATTCCAAACAGAACTGTCCCTCCTGTGGCCATCCGGTCGAGAAATCGGCGAGACCTCCCGTCCCAGCACAGGTTTCGACCGCCTCCCACGTCGGCGTTCCTCGTGACTCCGATCCAGAGCGTTGTGCGTCGTGCGGGGCCATCCTGGCTCGTGGAGCGTTCGACGAGACAAAGCCTGCGGCTCACCTGGCGGAAACGGTCAACGCCCCGACTCACGGGAAGGCGGATAGCGCAGACACCGCGGCTTCGTTTGGTCCGGAGTTCCTGGCCCAATACGAGATGGTTCGTCCTCTGGGGCGAGGCGGCATGGGCGCGGTCTACCTGATGCGTCAGGTTCGACTCGACCGGCTGGTCGCGGTCAAGGTCATCCGGGATGACCGTTTTACCGAGGCGCAGGTCCAACAGCTCTTCATCGAGGCGCGCATCCTGGCGGCGCTCAACCATCCCAACATCGTGACCATCCACGACGTCGGAACTGACGGAAAGATCCCGCACATGGTGTGCGAGTTCGTCGATGGAGAGAGCTTGACCTACCGTCTCAAGCGGGCTCCGGCACTGTCCCTGCCCGATATGTTGCTCCTCGTCCTCCAGATTCTGGACGGTCTCAAGGCCGCCCACGACAAGGGGATCATCCATCGAGATCTGAAGCCTGACAACGTCCTCTTGACCAGAGGAGGCTGGCCCAAGATCAATGACTTCGGCCTGGCGCGATCTCTGACTCAGTCCGAAGGCCTCCTGGCCGGGACGATTTCGGGAACCCCTCGATACATGAGTCCGGAACAGTGCCGCGGGCTGCCCACTACAGCGGCGAGCGACCTGTACTCCCTGGGAGTCCTTCTGTTCGAACTGTTCACGGGGCACCCGCCGTTTCGCGGGCCCACCACCGCGGACTACCTTTACCAACATCTTCACGAGCCCCCGCCCGATATTCGGTCGACCCTTCCCGACTTTCCCTCGACCCTCCAGATGCTCCTTACGAAGACTCTCGAGAAGGACTCGGCTCTCCGTCTCTCTGACTGCCTTTCGTGCTCGAAGGCGGTGCTGGACTCGTATCGAGCTTTGACCTCGACCCGCGGGCCGGTTGCCGGCAGTGTCACTGGCGGATCCGCCCATCGATTGGGCGAGTTCGAGCTTCTTTCACGGATCGGTCGGGGCGGGATGGGCGTCGTGTATCGAGCCTGGCAGGCGTCCCTGGGAAGACAGGTTGCCTTGAAGTGTCTGTTGCAGACACATGACGCGAACTCTCAGACTCGCTTCCTGCGCGAGATTCAAGCTCTCGGGCGGGTGGAGAATCCCCATCTGGTGAAGGTGTTCACCTCGGGTGTGGACGGGGACCAGCTCTTCTACGCCATGGAGCTGGTCGAGGGAGCCACTCTCGAGGCGATTTCCGATGATCTCGTCGGCCGCTCCCTGTCCGCGACCGAAGTGACTCTCCCTCTCTTCAGAGAGTCTCTGGACGCGGCGAGGGAAAAGACTCGAAGCGCTGAAAGCCCCATCGACTCACAGGATGGGAGGAGTCGCAAGAGTCCTGTGATCGGGCCCGGGACGGGATCGGCCGGATCGTCGGACGATCGCAGTGATGCGGACGGTTACGTCCGCCGCGTGGTCGAACTGGCTCGTCAGGTGGCCGAAGCGGCCCATGCCCTTCACGAGGCCGGGGTTGTTCATCGCGATCTGAAGCCGGGCAACGTCATCGTCACTCCCGATGGCACCAGGGCGGTCCTCATGGACCTGGGCCTCGCGCAGTTGGCTGACGAAGGGGAGGGGCGTCTCACCCGTACCCGTCAGTTCGTCGGCACCCTGAGATACGCGAGCCCGGAGCAGGTGCTTTCGTCTGGAAGGATCGATCGCCGGAGCGACATCTACAGCCTCGGGGCGACCCTCTGGGAGCTCCTGACTCTGCAGCCCCTCCATGGAGCCGGCGACGAGACGTCGACTCTGGATCTCATGCACCGAATCCAAGACGAAGAGCCCGATCCGCTTCGGAAACACCATCGGGGGATCTCCGTCGATCTCGAGGCGATCGTTCTCAAGTGTCTCGAGAAGGACCCGGCTGACCGTTACGAGACCGCGCAGAAACTCGCGGAGGATCTCCAGCGCTTCCTCTCGGGTGAACCGGTGCGGGTCCGGTCGGTCGGCCGGATGGAACGGGCTTTCCGCTGGATGTTCCGTCGCCCGGCTCAGGCTGCTCTTCTCGCGTTTTCGATCGTCGGGGTTCCGGCTTTGGTCAGCTTTCTCGTGTGGTACTGGGACGCCCATTCGCGTCTGAAGGTCGGACACTATGCGACCGTTGTGATCCGATGGGGGGTCTCCGAAGGGTGTCAGCGTCTGACGAACGACGAGGTGAGCCGCCGAAACTGGTGTTACCGCATCTCAACCCAAGGCGGGCGCGTCAGGACCGTGGAGACCGTCAATGGACGGGGTGTGATGACGAATCGGGGATCGGTGATCACGTTCCTGACCCGGGGGACCTTCGATCTCACGGCCTGCCGGCAAGAGTATGTCTATGACGAACGAGGTCTTCTGACCGAGGAGACCGCTTACGACATCGAGGGACAACTCGTCTGGAGGCTTCGTTACACGGACAAAGGCATGGCCCAGTACACCGATCGCCGTGGGCTGCCGCTCTCGCGTGTCGGGTCCGGTGCCTCCTACGTCGGGATTTCCTGGTCACCCGAAGGGTGGCCCAGAGAGATACGGTTCTTCGACGCGACCGGACAACCGCGACCGAACAGAGACGGAGCTTTTTGTTGGAGGTTCCGGTTCGACTCCGGGGGCAGGGCGGTCGAATGGTCCCATCTGGGATCGGACGATCGCCTCATCATGAACAAGCAGCGCTACGCGTCTCTGCGATGGGCCTTCGATGAGCGCTCCAACATGACCGAGTGGGCTTACTTCGATCTTGCGGGGCGTCCGGTCCTGTTCAAGGACGGCTACTCGCGAATGATGGCGAAGCACGACAGATACGGCAATCAGATCGAGCGATGCTTCCTGGACACGGAGGGAAGAACCACGCTTCATCAGGACGGGTACGCTCGTGTCTCGAGTCGATACGATGCAGGCGGCGATCTCACGGACGACGCCTTCTTCGACTCGACGGGCAAGCCGACCCTCACAAAGACAGGCTTCTCGAGGGGGGTCTATTCGTACGACGATCAGGGTAACCTGAGCCGGGTTTCGTTCTTTGGTCCGGATGGACGGTCCACTCTCTGCACGGAGGGTTTCGCCGGTCAGTCTCTGGTCCACGACTCCAAGGGGAACGTCGTCGAGAAGCGCTTCTTCGGACTCGATGGGAAACCCACTCTCACCAGGGAAGGGTTCGCCAGGATCACACAGAAGTACGATCCGAACCGGAATCCGATCGACTGGGCCTGCTTTGGAGTCGACGGAGAGCCGACGTACCATCCGGACGGCTACTCGAGGATGCTCAGCCGGTACGACGATCGGAGGAATGTCTTGGAGTCGTCGTACCTCGATGTCAAGGGTCGACCGGTGCTCAACAAGGACGGCTACGCCAGGGTTGTGAACGAACTGGACCACCGAGGGAACCTCGTTTCTCGAACATACCACGGAGTGGATGGGAAGCCGGCATTGACCCGCAAAGGCTTCGCCAGGGAGGTTCAGAAGTTCGACGAGCAGGGACACTGCATCGAGTGGACCTCCATCGGACCCGACGGAGAGCCAGTCTGTATCTCCGACGGATACGCAAGGTTCGTGTGCCATTACGACAAACGAGGAAACGTTGTCGAGAGGGACTTCTTCGGAGTCGATGGACAGCCCGCTTTCGACAAGGATGGTTACACCGGAGAGGCTTTTTCCTACGACGATCGTGGAAACGTGATCGAGTCGTCCTATCGAGGTCCGGACGGAAAGCCGTCTGTTCACAATGACGGCTACTCGAAGAGGCAAGACTCGTTTGATGCTCGAGGAGATCTCACGGAGAGCCGATTCTGTGGTCCTGACGGTCGACCAGCACTGCGTGTCGACGGCTACTCGATCGTCCGGTTCTCGTACGACAATCGGGGGTTGGCGACCGGTGAGTCCTTCTTCGGTGTCGACGGTCGACCGGTCGCGGGACAGGAGGGCTGTGCCCGAATCATCCACGTGTACGACGATCGGCGCAACCTGATCGAGGTCGACTTTTTTGGCCCTGACGGGAAATCCGTTTCGTGCCGTGACGGATACGCAAAACAGTTGTCGACCTTCGACCCGCGCGGCAAGGCGATCCGCGTCACGTTCCGCGGCCCTGACGGGAATCCGTGTCTGAACGCCCGGGGAGTCTCCATCGTTCGGCGCCATCACGACGAGCGTGGGAACCTCTTGAGAGAGGAGTATTTCGGCCCCGATGGCAAGCCGGTGCTGCAGATCGACGGATACGCCAGAGTGGACATGCGATACGACGCGCGGGGCAACTGTATCGAGAGGGCGACGTTCGGCATCGACGGACGGCCGAAGGCTCCTCCTCCCGAATTGGTTGCCAGCTCTTCCAGTCGCTACGACTCGCTCGGTCGTCTGATCGAGGAGACGTACCGTGGCGTCGATGGAAAGCCATGTTGGAATGGAAAGGGTTACTCCGTGGTCAAGTACGAGTATGACGCCCACGGCAACAACAACAGGCTCTGTTTTTTCGGCCTTGACGGCAAGCCGGCTCAGCTTCCGGATGGGTACTCCGAGCTCAGATCCAGCTATGACAGCCGCGGGAACGAGTTGGAAAAGTCTTACTTCGGGGCGGACGGGAAGCCCGCTTTAAACTCGATCGGGTTTTCGATCGTGAGGACCGTCTACGATCGTCAGGGAAGGCTGATCAAGAGAGTCTTTTCGGGCGCCGATGGTCGACCCGCAAAGGGGGGACCGATCGGCTGTTCGAGGCTCACCAGGAAGTATGACGCGCAGGGGCGGTTGGTCGAGGAGAGTCGATTCGACTTGGCCGGTCAACTTTTGAAGACCCAGGTCGTGATCGCGAGAGTCCTCCCGGGCGGGCAAGCGGCGCGCCTGGGGCTCAGGTCTGGCGATGTCTGTCTCCGATACGACGGAGCCCTGATCCTGTCGGCATCGGTGCTGGTCGACCAAAGACGGCGAGAGCGGGCCGGCGAGAGCCCCAAGTGGCTCCTGGTGAGGCGCGAGGGCAGAGAGTTCACGGTCCTCGTGTCACCCGGCCTGTTGCTGGCTGATCTGGGTGAGGAGCGGGTTGCTTCGGGGCTTCCTGACAAGAGGTGAGAGCCGGATCGTCGCTTCCGTACGACACCGAGCTGCTTCAAAACTGCCACAGTCTTTAGCGTGCTTTTCCTTATGTCCGTGCCTTTTCGACCGTTCTGGTCTGAATATTTCCTCTTTCCATGATGAGGTCGCTTGTTTTCTGGGATCATCCGTTTCGCCGGATTTCATGCCGCGAGATGAGATTTAGAGCCTCTCGTCAAGGGCCAACACCAACGGGTCGCTCTATCTCCCACGCCGCCTCTTGGCAAACCTCGTGCTTTTCTTATACTTGTGCACGGGCCCTCATCAACATGACAATCGCCTGATCCGCAGGTTGGAGATGCGCCTCGGAACAGAGCGTCCAACAGAAGACGAGGTTTGCATGGACCGAGAGTACGATGGAGAAATTCATGGTTCGCTCGCCTGGGCCGCGTTGGCCTCGCTGGTCTTTCTGACCTCGAACACCTGCGTTCTCGCTGCGAGTCCGGATGGCTCTTCCAGCGTGTCGCATCTGACCTCGGAGTCGCCTCCGCAAATCCTTGCCTCGCTACCAAGCATGTCGGCGGCCGCCGCCACAGCTGCCACCACTGCGGCCGCGTCGTCTCCATCGATCAAGGTGATCCGTGGAAAACCCGATCTCAAGGAGGTCGCGCTCACCATTGATGACGGCCCGATCGACACCACGGCCACAGACTACGGGACCAAGGCCGTTCTTGCTGCGTTGGCCTCCGAGAATATCACGGCCACTTTCTTCCTGGTCGGCGACCAGGCCCGAGAGTTCCCGGCTCTTGTCAGAGCGATCCGTGATGCGGGGCATTCGATCGGGAATCACACGAAGGACCACGCCCAAAACGTTGGGATGCTCAATCTTTCCCCGAAGGAGCGGGAACAAGAGATCGTCGAGGGCAAGAAAATGATAGAGGACGCGCTGGGCACGGGACCTATCTCCATGCCTTTGTTCCGTCTCCCGCAAGGTTCCGGGTTCCGCGACATCGCGATCAACCAGTTGATCGGCAAGTACCACAAGTACAACTGCTTTTGGTCAGTGGACACTGAGGACTGGAAGGGCGCAGGAGAGAATCAGACCGTGGATGTGGTGGTGAAGTCGAATCAGCTCGAGGGCAGTGTCATCCTCTGCCATGACATCGCCAAAGGGACGCCGAACGCCATTCGTCGGTTCGGTCGGGAGCTCAAGAGTAGGGGCTACAAGTTCGTCACCCTGGAAAAGCTCCTGGAAGACAGCAAGGGAGAAATGTCGCAGTAACCCCTCTCCCGGGCTCACTGGTCGGTCGATGGACTTAAGTCGGCCGGTGACGGACGTCGAGCTTTGAGCTCGGGGAACCGTCGCCGGCCGGTTTTCTTCTCCGGATGGGCCTCCTCCTCCGGGTCAGAGCATCTGAATGACGCCGGTCACACGCCGCACTCGTGCGTACAGAGCAAGGACTGCGGCTGCGTCCTCGCACGGAACGCGCAACCGGATGCTCGCGTATTTGCCGCCGCTGCTGGGCACTACCTCACAGGCGGAATCGGGCAACGGCGTCGGCAAGGTATCCTCGGCCGATGCGCGCACTTCAGCCACGATCTTGGGCTCATTCCGCACAATGATGGTGATCGGATAATCACAGGGAAACTCATGCGTCGCTTCGAGGAGAGCGATCGCTCGCGCTGTCTCGTCGTTGGTGGTCACTCTCCCCGGAAACCCCTTTCCCCCAAATCCATGCCCGCAAAGTCCATCCGTTCGCGCCAGGCGAGGCCTCTCCTTGGCCAGGCCAGCGTTTGCTTCATTATATCATCTGCGCCATCGCCAATTCACGGACATGACTCCTGGCAAAGCAAAGAGAGCCTCTCGGCCAACGTTCGTCCATTGGGGAGCCTCGCCAGCATGTCTTCCTGGGTGGACTCTTCGATCACGGCCATCAAATCGGCCGACACGCCGAGGGCCTGGAGTTCCACTCGGGGTACTTTGTGGGTCCACAGACAACGTTCCGGAGGTCGTCCGGTCAAAAGCTCCAGGAACACGATCGCGAGAGAATAGACATCGGTGGCTGGTGAAGGCCGGCGACCCCTCATCTGCTCCGGCGCCATGTAGCGTGGGGTGCCGAGAAGCGTGCCTGTTCTGGTGATCCCCGTCACATCGACGTCCTGCGCGAGCCCAAAGTCCAAGAGCTTCACTTCGTCGGATCCGGAGACGATGATGTTCGACGGTTTGAGGTCTCTGTGGATGACTCCCTTTTCGTGGATATACTGCAGGACCGTGGCGACCTTCCAGATCAGGCGTACGGAGAAATCGACGGGGAGCGCCCCCTCGACTCGGATCATCTCCATGAGGGAACGGCCTTCCACATATTCCATCGTGAAGTGGGGCAATAGATCGTTCGCCACATCGAAGATCCTTACGATTCCTGAGTGGGACAGCTTCTTGAGAGTCCTGGCCTCTGCCACGAACCTGTGTCGGACTTCGGGATCGTCTCGAAGCAAGGGCGAGAGCACCTTGACAGCCACGATCTCTCCACGAGCAGAGTCAAGTGCGCGGAACACGACTCCCATACCTCCTTCGCCCAAGGGCTCAAGCTCCTTGAGCCGTTCCGGAAGAAAACGACCCAAGAAACTCCGACTGTGGAATTCGACGAGCTGCGCGGGGGTCAATGCCCCTTCGTGAGCGTTCGGCAATCGACGTCGCACGCTGGCGATCGCCGCCAGAAGACTTGCCTCCAGCCGATCCTGGTGTCGTGCTGTCTCGACGAGGCGTGCGAATGAATCGGCGATGGAGACCAGAACGACACCCAGGGACAAGGTCGCGCCATCCAGGAGCAAACCGTGGCGATACAGGACCACGGTTCCAATGGCGACGCTGACGAGAAAGAGCCCGGAGATCCAAGCGGCTCGTGCCGGACTCGAGAGCATCATCACCGCGCCCAGAAGGGCGAGGGCGATCAACGGCAATGATCCCAGACGGACACCGAGATCTTCGAGAGTCACTCCGGACAAAATATTTTCCGCGAAGACGGCGGAGAGCACTCCGTCGGACGGTGTGAGAGCGAACCGGGCGTACGGCAGCCGGTGAGGATCGGGTGAGATCGGGGCGTCCTTTTCCGAGAAGAACTTCGTTTTCCCCACCACGACGACGCGCTCCTTGAAGAGTCTCGAGAGAAGGCCATGGTCGGCCGCTGGATCAAGGAGTTCTGTGATCGAGACTCTGGGGAGGATCGGATTCCTGGAAAAAGAGAAGAGGGTCTCTCCGAATCGACCCATGGCCTTTGACCGGAGGAGCGGAACCGTCCTGGTCGGAATGCTCGGTGAGCGGGGGCGCAGCACGATGGCATTCTGGCTTACGTCCACCGCGGCATCCAGACAGCGGGCTGCAGCCTCGAGGGCGAGATGGTTGGCCCTGACTCTCTGGTGGACGGTCGAGAGAAGCACGGTCTCTCCTACTGTCTCGAGATCGATGCCCGCGTCGACATAGCCCGTAGCCAGGGCCGCCTCGGCCAGAAGAGGATCTGTCTGGAAGCCCTCGCTGACCCCTTGGCCTGTGTCTCTGGTTCTCAATTGGGAGAGCACGACTCTGCCGGATCGGCGTATCGCCCGGATGAGCTCTGATCGGTCTGCGGAAGGGCGCGGTTCCAGGTAGGGTTCCAGCACGATCAGACGCGCTCCATGCTCACTCAATCGACGGATGACCCGTGCCCAGATCCGGCAATCCTCGGCATCGGTCCGGTTCATTTTCAGACCGGCGAGATCGTCCGAACAGATCGTTACCACGGCGACGTGCGCCGATTCCAGCGAGCGATATCGCCCAAGGAGCGCTTCGCATGCGCCGCGCCCCTGCAGCCAGAGAAGACCGTGGGAAGCAGCCAGGCATCCTCCAGCGATACCCAGAATACGGATCGCGAGCACGACGAAAGATAGCGACGGGCTCTTCCTCCACTTCGACATCCGGGGCAACCGAGATCTTCCTTTCGCCTGAATCCGTTGGCTTTCAAGTGCCAATAGTGTACAGCACAATGCCATTGGAAGAATGCGCCTGAATGAAGATACCAGGTTAACAGGGTATCAGGTTGTGAGGAGGTGAGGAGGTAAGGAGGCGATCTCTCGACGGATGTGCTAGATTTCCAAAAGAGGTGTCCAACGATCGGGCACGGTCGGAGGGTGTTTCCTATGCAAAAGGGAGTCCAGGGCCTCCAGTGCGTGAGCTGCCGGCAGGAGATCGCGGTCGATGGTGTCTCTTGCGTTGCTTGCGGAGCACCGCATCACACACATTGCCACCGTGAGCATGGTCGCTGCGCCTCGTGCGAATGCGCGAAGACGCCAGCCCCCTTCTCGATCGCCATCGGCCCACCCCCTTCCCAGCTGCCCGGCCATGTCAGCGTGGCCCTTTTCGTCATGGTGCTGTTCCTGAGCCTCTCCCATATCATCGGCGGAAGTCTTTCTCCGGTGGGCAAGACCGTCTTGATCTCCGGCCAGCTCGAACGTCCTCTGGGGGAACGATCGGCCTTCGTGTCTTCGAGAACGGCGGACTCCAAGGTCGCGACCAGACGCCTGGATTCCCAGCGAAGGTCCTGGGCGGGTGACGCGACTCTGGGCACTGGCAGATCCTCTCGCGCATCGATTCTCGATCTCAGGACCCGTCAAGGGGATCTGCGGATGACCAGGGGCCCCGGTCGGATCTCCGGATACGTGAACGCCGACTTGTCCTGCGCGAAAACCGGCAAATGGTTCGAACTCTCATTCGGCGAGGGGCGCTTTACCGATCTCTTCCTTTGTCTCGACTCTCGCAAAGTCCGATCGACCGCTCCCCTTCAAAGGGTCCGAGTGGAGACATCCCTGAGTCGAGCGACGGCTGATCAGGTTCTCGAAGACGCCGCCGCGTGGAAACCCCACAGGGACCTCGTGCTCAATCGATCGCGCCTTCGATGGTATCGAATTCACGGCGCCCAGCCTTTCAACAGGGCACGCGTGGCCTTCTCCACGGAAGAAGGCGACGTGAGGATCTCGCGATTCGTGGCCCTTGAGGAGACTCCTCCCCCGGGACGGGTCGTCGAGTGTCATCGCCTCTTCACCGTGACGAAGCTGAACGGACAGCGCGCCACTCTGGCCACGGACACGGGCTCCCACGTTCAGCTTCCGGTGAGGTATCTCTCGTTTTCGATCGTTCCTGACGTCGTGGCTATCGGTTGTCCGGAGTCCAACGTCCTGTTGAGGCAGGGGCGTGATGGCGCGATCGGTTTGGTCCATCTCGATGGCCGTTGTTCCTGGGGGTTCGATCTGGGTTCGATCGCTTCTCCCAACGGTGTGAGTTCCGCGTCCCGATCGCTTTCTCCCAGAGAGAAGGAATGGCTCGAAGGAATCGGATCGTGGACTCTTCTCTCCCGCTGGAATCCGGCCGAGCCAATCTACCAGACCGTGGATGATTCCATCGAGACCGGGTTCGTGCTTTATTCCGACGGCAGAGTAGAGGTCGTCTGGCCCGACGGCGGTGGCCCGCTCTCCTTGGCCTCGGTGGACGAGTTCTCGGAGTTGCTGGACTGCGCTCGGCTGCGGTCCACTTTTGGAAAGGAAGGGGCAGCCTCCGTCAGCTACAAGGTTCGCCGTTGGGAGCATGCCCTTCGAAGAGACCTGCTGGCTCCCGGAGGACGTGCGGAGAAGGAGTTCATCCGATTCGCCAGCGACATCGTATTGCCTGCCATAAAAGCGTTTGTGAAGCCCGGCAGTGCTATTGCCGTCGGTGATCGATACGCGATGATGTCCAGGCGGCCATTTTCTTTTTCTCGGGAGAGGGAGGGCTCGCTCAAGATCGTGATGATCGAGAAGTCGAGCGTGGTGGTGCGAGGAGAAGGGCTTCAGACCGTCTGCGACTTTGAGGAGATGGATCTCCCCCAGTCAGTCCTTCCCCCGGCTCCCATCCTCCACGTTGGTGATGAACTCGTGTTCTTCCGGGCGCAGCCGGAGTCCCTGATGACGCCCCGCAAGTGATCCTGGGGGCTATGCAACATGTGGCTCCGGGCCGCTTGCTGACGCCACCTCACAAGAGTTGTCCCCCAAAGGACATGCGTTTGCCTGTGAACAGAATTCCTTTGTCGTAGTCGGCCGCGGCAGAAGGGCATGTGTGCACGGGCTCTCCGTCATTTCGAGCCTTCGACCCAGCGTCTGGACGTCTCCTTGATCGTGCGGAAGACCTCGTTGGTGTACTCGAGCACGATGTTGCGAATGTCCTGCTCGAGGCGCTCCTTGTCGAATCCCTGAAGGTAGTCCAGTCGTCCCGCGACAAGTCTTGCTACCTCCTCGATCACCTGCTCACGGTGGTGCTTTTGAACGGTATCCAGAATTTCCGAGAAAACCGGACCGCAGCAAAAGACCTTGAACTCAACCACGGCTCTTTCGACCAGTTCCTCTGCTTCTTTCTCCGCAATCGGTCCCTGCGACGATCCGGCTGTCCCGTGAAACGTGGTCAGTTCGTCGAGGCCGACCACTTCCACGCACCGAGGAAGCCCGATCCTGTGCACTTGCTCGGGGATTCCGATGTCCACGACCAAGAGCGGGCGGTCAGAGACGTGTTCCGGGCCAAAGACCGGCTCCGGCGCTCCGGTACAGACGATCGCGGCGTCGACCCCTTTCAGCACCTGGGCGAGTTCATCGAGAGGACGGACCCGCGGAGTCTCTTCTCCGGATACTGTGCGATTGCATGGGACGACCAAGAATGCCGGGTCCGACTGCAGAATCGACTGGATCCGTCTGCCAATGGAGCCCAATCCGATGACCGCGACCATGACCCCCTTCTTGCCCGCGAACCGCTGGCGTAGGTAGGAGACGGCAAGACTGTGCACGCCCGTCGCGGCGCAAGCAAGGGTGCCCCGACGGATCGCTGTGCGTACCAGGCGTCCGGCGATCGAACCCATGCCGTTGAGGATGCGCGACGACGTTGATCTCGATCGTGCCTCTTCCAGCGCGCGAAAGAGCTGACCGGCGATCTGTCTTTCTCCGACTACGAGCGATTTCTGTCCGATGGCGACGCGGAATACGTGTCGGGCCGCTTCCTCCCCGACGAGCTTGTACGGCTCGATGAGGCGAAGCGCCTCCGGCCCCAACCGCATCTTCATCTGACTGCGCAGCAGTTCCGCGACCCAGCACGGGTTCTGACTGGACGCGATCCACTCGTTCCGGTTGCAGGTGTTGAGGTCGAGAAATCCGTCAGATGCTCCGGAGCTCGCCAAGTCGCCCGCGATGTGCAGAGCATCGGCCCGGTCGAGAACCAGACGTGAGCGCCACCGTGACGAGGCCACCCGAAAGTCACAGCCCACCACAGCGAGTGGGATCGGACTCCTGGTGCTCGTCATGCCCAAACCTTTCTGAAAGCCCGAACACAGAGGCTTTCTCGTCGTCTGCCTATGACGAATCCGAATGATACTCCCTGTCACGGGGAGTCGGCCAGGTCAGGCCGGGAGCTTGCCCGATCCGGTCGGATGGATCCAACCGACGACGTCCATGTCTCCCTTGTAGCCCAGCTTGGAGGTCTGGAGCGTTGGCATGAAGTAGGTGCCGTTGCCTCTGGATTGCAGAGGGAAACGCATGATGTGGTCTTCCGGCTTGGCCGAGCGATTTCCAAGGGGAACATTCGCATGGTAGACCCACACGGCGTTCGGTTCCACTTTCCAGATCAGGGCCGTGTGATAACGGCCGCCAGTGCCTCTGGCCGTGAGGATGTCTCCGGCACGGGGAGGCGTGGACGAGCCGTTCTTGTACGCGGGGAAGTTGGGCTTGTACTTGCCGGCAAGCACGTATTCCGCAGGCTGTCCCAGCGTGGGGTAATTGGTCGGGTACTTGCGTCCTTTTGTCGAGAAGTAGCGGTAGACGAATTCGCCGCACTGCTCAGCAGACGACTGATACCCCGGAAGCGAGCTCTTGGGCCTCGGCACGATCGATTTGTCGATCTTGATCTCACTCCGAGGACCTGCGGCCGGAGCAACATCTTGAGGTGTCGAGAGGGTCAGACGGCTCACCGGAGCACTCAGGGTCTGCATCGCCCAGGTCGAACGGTTCTCCGGAACGGTCCGGGAGGAATGTGTGGAGAGTTCGGTGGCTGGCGACTCGAATGCGACCTGATGCGTGGCAACGAGTTCCTTCATCTTGCTGACGATCTCGTCGGCGCTGATTCCGTGACCTTCGTACCGGACAACCCGTTTCCGATCGAGGAAGAAGTGCGTGGGGACCGCTTGAAGATTGAACGGCCGTCCCATCTTCCCCGTGGGATCGATGGCGATGGGATAGGTGACACCGTAGTCCTTGACGAACTTCTTGATGGTGTCGGGAGTCTCCCGGAGACCGACGGCGAGCAACACCACCTTCGAGTGATCGAGCTTCGCGAAGGCCTCATTGACCGACGGAACCGACTGCTGACAGTGTGGACACGTCGTCCTGAATACGAACAGGGCGAACACCTTGTCGCCCTGAATACTGGACAGGAGCCGTGGAGCCTGGTTGATCGGAGTGACCTCTACGTCAGGCGCTACCTCGCCGACGGGGAGTCCACCTGACATCTGAGCCTGGAGGGGAGCGACCACCAGCGCGAAGATCCACAGGACGAGCACCAATCGAAATGCCGACATTATGCAAGACCCCTCTTGGATAGACCGGTGTCGAAGGATCCGGTCATGCGTCTTTCAGACGGGATATCCGCCAGGCTTCAAGAATACGGTCGTCGACAAAGACCGTCAATAGGGCCAGGGCCTGCTGGACTTTATGCAAATGACGCAAGAAGACCGAGAGCCTTGGCGTTGAGGGCAAGGCTTTCAGGGATGAAGGCATCCTGGAGCTGTGCCGTCTCGGGGCGGACAGCCGTGCTACTGCCGGTAGAAGTCGTTCCCCTTGTCGTCCACCAGGATGAAGGCTGGGAAATCGACCACGTCGATGGCCCAGATGGCCTCCATGCCGAGCTCCGGGAATTCGACGACCTCCACCTTTTGGATGCTCTTGTCGGCCAGAAGCGCGGCCGGCCCTCCGATGGAGCCCAGATAGAACCCGCCATGCTTCTTGCAGGCTTCCGTGACCTCAGTGCTCCTGTTCCCCTTGGCGATCATGACCATCGAGCCGCCTCGGGATTGGAAAAGCTCCACGTAAGAGTCCATACGTCCCGCGGTCGTGGGACCAAACGAGCCGGAGGCCTTTCCCTTGGGGGTTTTGGCCGGGCCAGCGTAGTACACGGGATGGTCCTTGAAATACTGCGGAAGGTCCTCTCCCCGGTCGAGCCGTTCTTTGAGCTTCGCGTGAGCAATGTCTCGGGCCACGATCAGACGTCCCGTCAGGGAGAGGAGGGTGGCCACCTTGTGCTGGGAGAGCGTTGCCAGGATTTCCTTCATGGGTCGGTTGAGATCGACCTTCACTCCGGTCATGTGCGGCTCTTTGCGGAACCGCTCGGGAATCAGCCGTTCCGGGTGCCTCTCCATTTCCTCGAGCCAGAGACCGTTCCGGTCGATCTTGGCGAAGATGTTTCGGTCCGCGGAGCAGGAGACCCCCATGCCGATCGGACAGGAGGCTCCGTGTCTCGACAGCCGGATCACTCGAACGTCGTGGACGAAGTATTTGCCACCGAACTGGGCGCCGAAGCCGCACTGGTACGCGGCTTCCAGGAGGACTCGTTCCAGTTCGAGATCCCTAAACGCCCGTCCGGTGCGGTCCCCGGTGGTCGGCAGAGAGTCGAGGTATCCGGTGGACGCGAGCTTGAGGGTCTTCAAACACGCCTCGGCCGAAGTCCCGCCGATGACGAAGGCGAGATGGTAAGGCGGACACGCGGCCGTGCCCAGCGTTTTCATCTTCTCGACGAGGAACGATTTGAGCTTGCCGGGCGTCAAGCGTGCCTTGGTTTCCTGGTAGAGGTACGTCTTGTTGGCCGACCCTCCACCTTTCGCGATCATGCAGAATCGATACTCCATACCCTCGGCGGCATAGAGGTCGATCTGGGCGGGCAGATTGCAGTTCGAGTTGACCTCCTCGTACATCGAGAGGGGAACCACCTGGGAGTAGCGAAAGTTCTCCTCCGTGTACGTCTTGAAGACTCCCTGGCTGATGTACTTCTTGTCGTCAACTCCGGTCCACACCTGCTGGCCCTTCTTGGCGACGATGATGGCGGTCCCCGTGTCCTGGCAGAACGGAAGCTCGAACCGGGCCGATATCACCGAATTGGCGAGCATTGCGAGCGCCACGTACCGATCGTTGTCGCTCGCCTCAGGATCGTCCAGGATGGCGGCAACCTGTCTCTGGTGCGCCGGCCTCAGCAGGAACGAGACATCGCGGAACGCTTCGTTCGTGAGACGAACCAGCCCTTCCGGATCGACCTTCAGGATCTCCTTGCCCTCGAAATGGGAGACGCTGACGTAGTCTTTGGTGACCAGCCGATACTCGGTTTTGTCCTTCCCCAGGGGAAAGGGCTTTTCGTATACGAACTTTGGTGAAGACTTCTCGCTCTGCGTCGTCATGACGTCATCCTCATTCCTGCTCGTCGTGAGCCCAAAGCCCTGCCCGCACGAACTCCCGGTTCAGCCTGGCGATGTTGGTGATCTTGATTCCCTTGGGGCAGACAGCCTCGCACTCGGCTTCGTTGGTACAGTTGCCGAAACCCTCGCGATCCATCGCCTGGACCATGTCGACGACACGCCGGGCCCTCTCCGGATCACCCTGTGGCAGGAGCGCCAGTTGCGAGACTTTGGCGCCCGTAAAGAGCATGGCGGAACCGTTTGGACACGCCGTTACACAGGCCCCACAACCGATGCACGCGGCCGCGTCCATGGCCTTCTCCGCGTCGGCTTTGGGAACGATCGTCGCGTTGGCGTCTTGGGGGGCGCCGGTGTTGACCGAGACGAAACCGCCTTTCTGGATGATCCTGTCCAGCGCGGACCGATCGACCACGAGGTCCTTGACCACGGGGAACGCCTTCACTCTCCAAGGCTCCACCGTGATCACGTCACCATCATTGAACCGTCTCATGTGGAGCTGACAGACCGTCGAGTGTTCCTCCGGACCGTGGACCTCTCCGTTGACGACGAGTCCACACGTCCCACAGATGCCCTCTCGGCAGTCGGAATCGAAGGCGATCGGCGCCAACCCCTTGGCAACGAGCTGTTCGTTGAGGACATCGAGCATCTCGAGGAACGACATATCCGGCATGACGTCCGGGACCGGGTAGGCGACCATGCGACCCGGATCATCGGGACCTGCTTGTCGCCAAACCCTCACTGTGACATTGATGCGTCCGCTCGTGCTCATTTGTAGCTCCTCTGCGCCAAGTGCAGGTACTCGAACCGGAGGGATTCCTTGTGCATCACGGGCGTTTTTCCGTCTCCCAAGTGCTCCCAGGCTGAAACGTACGAGAAGTTCTCGTCGTCTCGTCTGGCCTCGCCCTCTTCTGTTCGCATCTCTTCGCGGAAGTGGCCCCCGCACGACTCTCGTCGTTCCAGGGCGTCCCGGACCAAGAGCTCGGCGAACTCCAGGAAATCGGCGGCCCTCATCGCCTTTTCGAGTGTCTGGTTGAAGGTCTCGTTCGTCTCCGTCACGATCAGGTTCTTCCAGAACTCTTCCCGAATCTCCGGGATCTTGGCCAGAGCTTCTTTTAACCCGGTCTCGTTGCGGCCCATACCGCACCGGGTCCACATCAGTTCGCCGAGTTGTCGGTGAAAATCCGAGGGCGTTCTTTTTCCCTTCGAGCTCAAGAGCCTGTTGATGCGAGCCACCGCGCCTTGTTCAGCGTCGCGGAAGGCCTGGTGAGACTCGTTCACCACGCCCAGACCGCCTCCGGCAATGTAGCCGCCAAGGGTATAGGGAACGATGAAGTAACCGTCGGCCAGTCCCTGCATCAACGCGCTGGCGCCGAGACGATTGGCTCCGTGGTCGGAGAAGTTCGCCTCGCCGAGGCAGAAGAGGCCTGGCAGCGTGGTCATCAAATTGTAGTCGACCCACAGCCCGCCCATTGTGTAGTGGGGAGCCGGGAAGATTCGCATGGGGACTCTGTAACCATCTTCGTCGGTGATGAGCTGATACATGTCGAAGAGGTTGCCGTACTCCGACTTGATCGTCTCGAACCCCTTGCGCTTGATGGAATCACGGAAATCGAGATAGACGGCAAAGCCGGTCGAGCCCACGCCCCGTCCCTCGTCGATGACCGCCTTGGCTGCCCTGGATGCCACGTCGCGGGGCACCAGGTTTCCGAAGCTCGGGTAGCGACGTTCGAGGTAGTAGTCTCGCTCCTCCTCGGGAATCGCGTTCGGTGGCCTCCGGTCTCCCTTCTGTTTGGGAACCCAGACTCGACCGTCGTTTCTGAGGCTCTCGCTCATCAGAGTCAGCTTTGCCTGGTGCTCCCCCGATCGCGGGATGCACGTCGGGTGGATCTGCGTATAGCAGAGGTTGGCGAACGCGGCGCCCCGTTTGAACGATTGCCACGCCGCGGACACGGAGCAGGACGCGGCGTTGGTGGACAGGTAGAAGACGTTGGCGTAGCCGCCCGTGCACAGGAGGACGGCGTGCCCGGCGTAGGATTCGAGCTTGCCCGTCACGAGATTCCGGACGACGATCCCTCGAGCCCGTCCATCAACGACCACGAGATCGACCATCTCGCGGCGAGGGAAGATCTGGACGGTCCCCCGACCGACCTGCCGCATGAGAGAGCCGTAGGCGCCGAGCAACAGCTGTTGGCCGGTCTGACCACGGGCGTAGAAGGTTCTCTGGAGCTGCGCGCCCCCGAACGATCGGTTGGCCAGAGTCCCGCCGTACTCGCGAGCGAAAGGAACCCCCTGCGCGACGCACTGGTCGATGATGGAGTTGGAGACCTGGGCGAGCCTGTACACGTTGGCTTCCCGGGCACGGTAGTCGCCGCCCTTGATCGTGTCGTAGAAGAGCCTGTGGATGCTGTCACCCTCGTTGGTGTAGTTCTTGGCGGCGTTGATCCCTCCCTGGGCGGCGATGGAGTGTGCGCGGCGCGGGCTGTCCTGAATGCAGAAGGCCTTCACGTTGTAGCCCATTTCCGCGAGTGAAGCTGCGGCCGAAGCTCCAGCGAGCCCGGTGCCAACCACGAGGATGTCGAACTTCCGCTTGTTGTTGGGGCTGACCAGCTTGAGCTCGAACCTGTGCTGGTCCCACTTCTTCTCGATCGGACCGGTCGGAACGTTGGCTTCGAGTTTCATCGTTTCTAGAGACCTCCTCGTGCGAACGACCAGCCGGCGACCAGCGCGAAACCCATCATCGAAAGCGCCACCAGAAAGCCGATCAACTTGATGAACGGAGTGTAGTTGGGGTGGGAAAGGCCCAGTGTCTGAAACGAGCTCTGCACCCCGTGACTGAGATGGATGCACAGGGCGATCGCTGCCAGTACGTAGAGGAACACCATTCCTGGATTCGCAAAGGCCGAGAGGACCATCCTGTAGTAGCCTGCCGGACGATCACCGTATCGGAAGCTCATGATGTGAAGTAGCAGAAAGACGAGCAGGAACAGGGCGGTGTAGAGCATCGTGGCCGATCCCAAGGTCCGGCCTCCGGCCGCTCGTCTCTGGACATAACCGGCAGGCGCGGTCTGATAGTTTTCCCACTGGAGCCACAACCCCGTGAACACGTGACCGAGGAAGATCGCGGCGAGCACGCACTCCACGACGATCAAGCCCGGAACCTTCGCCATGAACTCCACGGGCGTGTTGTACCATTCTTCTCCCTTGAGCATGAGCAGGTTCAGCGTCAGGTGGACGCACATCATGAACCCGCTCATGAAAAGACCCGTCAGGGCCATCACGAGCTTCTTCCCGATGGACGTCTGGAATAGACCGATGAGCCACTTCATCCTCATGCTCATGTTCAGAGATCTCCTCTACGGGTGCCACGCGGTGTCGCGTGTTCGGAGCCTTCTGGTATGGCTCGCGTTTTCGGTGGGCAGAGCCCCCCTGGCCATCGCAGTCGTGGGTAAAGAACGGGCCAACTCGTCTCCAAGAGAAGTCCTCGAACATCCGGTGCGATCCGAGGTCAATTCGGAGTCAGCGAACGCGCGGTGCTGATCGTGCGTTTGGCTGGAATGCCGCGACCGTTCCAGATCATCGCCGACAGCCCGGGAGGACCTTTCATCTCGGCAATCTTCTGGGTATATCCCAAGGGTCAGGGGGCGTCAAGTGAATAGTCCGGACGTTGAACTCCTCAGGAATATGTCGCGAGTCCCTCCGCTGGGAGTCTGTCGTGAGCTTACTCTCGAAATAGCGCTCCTTGTGCGCCTGGAAGATCTGAGAAGGCCCCGGGAAATGCTGGCTGTTGCCATCTGCGCGTGGTAGAGCTCTCGGGGAGGAAAAAATGTGGGGTGGGGTGTTCCCACGGATATGCGAGGAAAACGCCGACAGCCGAGCTCAGAGCTCGACCTCCACGGTCTGACGCGTGGCGAGGCCGAGAGAACGACCCTGGAGTTCATTCGTTTCTGTCAGACCAAGGGGACCACGAAGTGTATCGTCATCACCGGACGGGGAAGGGAGTCGGGGCCGGTCCTTCGTGATCATCTCAAGAGGCTGCTGACCGGCGCGTGGAAGAAATACCTGGACGATTTGATCGTCGAGGACGCCCGCCTGGTGCTCTGGCTGAAATCGGCTCATCGGTCAGCGCTAGCCGAGCTGGAGCGGAAGGAGCCCCGAACCCTGATCCGGGAAGCTCGGAGCGCGTTGAGCCGGGATCCGAGAGCCGCGGCCCGGATCGTCAACTACCTGATCTCGTCGTACCACAGCCATCAGCTTGAGCCGGTGTCGCCAAACGATCTCGAGCTGCTCACGGAAACCCTGGACCTCCTTGGAGAACACTACGCCGTGCCCCGCGAGGCTTCGGGACCAAGAGCTCGTGGATAACGCGTAATGATGCTCATGTACTCTCGCTGCCGAATTGAGCGGCCGGCTTTGACGAGAAAGGACGTGCGGATCGTCCAGGACTCGCCGGCCACAAGAGTCTGGAGACGACCCAGAAGTACATGCACACGTCGCCGAACTATCTGGCCATCGCCCGCGAGGCTCTGGAGAATTCCTCATCAGAATCCTCATCAGGCAGAAAAGAGAAGCGGCTCCAGCTTGTGAGCTAGAGCCGCTCCTGATCTGAGTGCCGAAGGGGGGACTTGAACCCCCACGGGGCATACGCCCCACTAGACCCTGAATCTAGCGCGTCTGCCAATTCCACCACTTCGGCATACTGCACCCGAAAAATGATGAACCAAGTTATCACGGTTCTTCGATGGTGTCAATGCTCCCCAGGACCTTCGATTTCAGGACTTCCGCCGTTTACAGGTCCGCATACCGTGGGCTACACTGCCTCATTCCGATTCCAGCATCTCGGATTCCGGTCGACGTCGAGGTAGATAAGGGATGATTGAGGAGAAGATACCGGGGAACGCGGATCGCATCGTCAGCGGAGAGGCTCGACCGGAAGAACAGGTAGGCGCTGACCTGCTGCGACCGAGACTGCTCCAGGACTTCGTGGGGCAGGAGGACTTGAAGAAACGGTTGGCCGTCGGGCTGGAAGCCGCGCGCCTCCGCAGGGAGCCTGTGGATCACGTCCTGCTCTCGGGTCCCCCTGGCCTCGGCAAAACGACGCTCGCCAGGATCCTCGGTTGTGAGCTGAAGAGCCGTGTTCACACCACGTCCGGGCCAGCCATCGAACGGACCGGAGACCTGGCTTCGATTCTCACCAAGCTGGAGTCCGGTGATGTCCTTTTCATCGACGAGATCCACCGCATCAGTCGCCCCGTCGAGGAGGTCCTGTACGGGTCGATGGAGGACTTCAAGCTCGACATCATGCTTGGTAAGGGTCCTTCGGCCCAATCCCTCCGGATAGACTTGCCTGCTTTCACGCTTGTCGGTGCCACAACCCGCGCGGGACTGCTCACGGCTCCTCTTCGTGATCGATTCGGACACCATTTTACCCTCGAGTACTATCGACCCGAAGAGATCCTTTCGATCGTGGAGCGATCGGCCGCCATCCTCGGCGTGCCCTGCGAACGCCCCGGAGCGATGGAGCTCGCCCGCCGCAGCCGCGGGACCCCAAGGGTTGCGAATCGTCTTCTCAAGAGGGTCCGAGACTATGCCCTCGTGCGTGCGGAGAACCGGCTGACCTACCAGGCCGTCTGCGACGGGCTCGATCTCCTCGGCATCGACAAGCTGGGACTGGATGATGTCGATCGCCGACTCATGGACCTTCTGTGCGGTCGCTATCGAGGCGCTCCGATCGGGCTCAAGAACCTCGCCGTCTCGCTCGGAGAGGATCAGCAGACCCTGGAGGAGGTCTACGAGCCGTACTTGATCAAGATCGGATTTTTGATCCGTGGTTCTCGCGGCCGTGTGGCAAGCCCACAGGCTCTGGACCATTTCTCTGAAAAGGAGACACTGTCTTCGATCGCAAAATCTTGACAGGCTGCCGCAGACCCTGATAAAATCGCTTTTTGAAAAGAAGGGGTTCGCAATCCCTCACCTTAAGGCCGAGGCCGAAGAGGTATCACGCTCGCTGCGTCGCGCGGGTGTTCTGTCCGTAGTGCCATTGACGGAACGTCAGCGTGCCGTGGTGAGTCGGCTCCACTGGCGGAGACCAGATGGAGTGTGTGTGGCCGGTGTAGCTACACATTGACGAACCTCGCGTGATGCCTCGCCAAGGTCCGCGAGGTTTTTTCTTTCACGATTAAGTGGCTCAATGCATGAAGAGGAGAGCGCCTATCAGCATCCCACCTAAAAAGTTCCGTGTGAATAGATGGATCCGGTCGCCGAAGCTCCGCGTCGTTGCGGACGACGGTGCCCCTCTGGGCATCCTGACTCTCGAGGAGGCCTTGAAAGCCGCCGAAGAGAAGGCACTGGATCTGGTCGAGGTTTCCCCCAAGTCTGTGCCGCCGGTCGCCAAGATCATGGACTACGGCAAGTTCAAGTACACCATGGAGAAGCGGAACCGGGAGGCACGGAAGAAACAGAAGGTTTACTCGCTCAAAGAGGTGAAGATGCGCCCGAAGATCGGAGCGCATGACTTCAACTTCAAGAAGAACCACGCGGTGACTTTTCTCCGCGGGGGTCACAAAGTGAAGTTGACCTGCACCTTCTTCGGACGCGAGATGAGCCATCAGGAGATCGGCCGTGACCTCTTGGAAAAGATGGTCAAAGAACTCACTGACGTGGGCAAGGTCGAGATGCCTCCGAAGATGGAAGGCCGGAACCTTTCTGTGATCTTGGGACCCTCATCCAAGGTGCTCAAGGAGTTGCATACTGCGCAGGTGGCGCAGAACGAGACTCGCAACAAAGAACAGGCCAAAGAAGTTGATGAGCAGGTCGTCGACCCGGCCACCACCGAGGGTGAAGACGTCGCCCTTGAGATGCCGGACGAGGTTGCGGAAGAACTGACGGACGAATCGGGTCTCGGCGGATCAACGGTCGAGGGTTGACGAGACCATTCCAGATGCTTTGCACTGATTCCAAGGGGGGGGCCTGCGGGAATCCGTGAAAGCCGGATGGTCGATGCGACAGTATTGGTGTGGGGGGATGAAGGAGGAATTCCGATGCCCAAGCTCAAGACTCACAGCGGGGCAAAGAAGCGGTTTCGGCTCAAGAAGAGCGGGATAGTGAAGAGAAACAAGGCCTACCTGCGCCACATCCTGTCCACGAAGCGGACCAAGAGGAAACGCGGGCTGGGCAAGGCAACGTACGTGTTCGAAGGCGAGGTCAAGACCATCAGGCGGATGCTGGGCCATTAGCCAGAGGTGAGGAATAGAGATGAGAGTTGTCGCTGGACCACACACGAGAAGACGCCACAAGAAAATACTCAAACTGGCCAAAGGGTTCACTTCGCGTCGCAAGAACTGTATCCGGTTCGCCACCGAGCAGGTGATGCGGAAACTCAAGCATGCCTACAAGCATCGCAAGAACCGGAAGGGCGAGTACCGCGGCCTTTGGATCGTGCGAATCAACGCGGCGGTCCGCCAAGTTGATGCCGACTTTTCGTATTCGCGGTTCATGGATGGTCTGAAGAAGGCCCAGGTTCAACTGGACAGAAAATCGTTGGCCGAGCTGGCCATCGGAAATTCCGCCGAGTTTGCGAAGCTTGTGGCTCTGAGCAAGCAGCACCTCGGCCCGGCAAAGTCTGCCTAGGAGCCTTTCGGAGCAAGACTCCGGCTCCATCGGCGCGCAAGACGAAGGCTCCCCGGGATCTTCCCGGGGGGCTTTTGTTTTGGTCGCCCGAAGACAACGGTCAGCGGGACAGCCTCGTTCGGGACAGCATCGTTCCGGAGTCCCTGATCCGGAGGTGCGCTACGTCGCCTCCTGCAGCGGAGGGAGTTCGACGAAATCGTCCTGAGGATGACAGGTCCCGCAGTAGAGGGCATCCTCCACCGCCAGAACCGCGAGACCGCCGGTCTTCCCCGGAAGGGCCGTGAGTACGAAGGGGCGTGTCTTGAAATGATCCGGGCAGACAGCCCTTCCGCAGAAGCGACAGACCCCAGTAGCCGTCCGCTCACACAAATGACAGGTCATCTATGAGTCCATCCTTTCGACAGATCGGGCACCGGTGGAGCGGAGCAAGTAGAGCCTGCGGTGGGCAAACTGCTCGATGCTCCGAAAGAGCGTCAAATGGCTCGAGAGCACGGCGTAGAAGTCTTCCTGGGTCAGTGCCAGCAAGCAGGAATCCGTCTGGGCCGTAACCGTGGCGGTCCGGGGCTCGTGCGTCAGCAGGGCAATCTCCCCGAAGTATTCGCCGGGACCGAGTCTCCCAACAGGGACGCCTTGACGCGACACGTCGAGGGTTCCGTCTCGGATCAAGTAGAACCGGTTTCCTTCCTCTCCTTCTCGAATCACGACCGTGCCAGCCGCTGTTCTCTCCTCACGGATTCGGATGGCCAACGCGTGCATTTGGGTAGGGGGTAGATCGGCGAAAAGAGGGACCCTCGAGAGGAAACTCCCGTGTCGTATGAGTGGAACGATCCGGTCGGCGATACTGGGCAGTGAGGCGACCATCTCCTGGAACTGATGGGCCTGGAGATAGAGGAGCACCGACGGACTGACGGCCCGAACCGTCGCCGTTCGTCGGCTTCCCTCGAGCAACGCGATCTCACCGAAACAATCGAGAGGCCCCAATGAGGCAAGCTGCTGGGACCGTCCCGCGTCGTCGTCGCTCGAGACGGAGAGCTCTCCTGCGAGGATCACGTAGAAGGCGTCGGGCTCTTCGCCTTGATGGATGACGACCTGGCCTGCTGGGACGTCCTGTCTCCGGAACAGGAGCGCGATTTTTTCGAGCTCATCCGGCTGGAGCAAGGAGAAAAGCGGAATCCGTCGAACGATCTCCACTCGACTCTGTTCCGAAAGCCCAAACGCCACCGATCTCGAGTCGTGTCCCAGGGTCGTGCCGCGGAACAGGTAGTAGGACAAAAGCTCTCTCTCGATCCAGAAGATGCGATCCATCGCCAGGAGGAGTCCTCTCTTGGAGATGTCATCTCCTACGAGGTAGGCCATTCCCCGCAGGAGCTCCAGAGCTATCTTTCGAAGTGAGCGCGCCAGGAGGTTCATGTCCGGGGGCTCTCCGGAGACTTCCACGAGCTCCCTCCCGGAGGAGACCTTAAGGGGGAGTCCGTGGACCTGGCAAAGTCCCGCGAGGTTTCTCAGTAGAAGCTCGGACGACGAACGCCCGACTGTTGAGGAGACGAGCTGGACGAGACCGTTGACCAGTCGTGCAAAACCGGAGAGGAGAAGGCTCGGCTCTCTCGTTTCTTGAGAATTCGTTTCTTCAGAGGTGGCGAGCTCGAGACGATTGAACGCGAGAAGGTGGGCGACCAAGGACGCTACGGAGAGAAGGCTGGCCAGAGTACTGACTCCGACCGTGAATGTGAGATTTTCCACGGCAGTCCGGTCGAGGATGGATGCCAGTTCCGGGGCGCGAGAGAGGGCGGTCAATGTCAGAGAGGCTGCCATGAGTGCCCAGAATGCGGCCAGAGTCGTGTCGTAGCCAACGAGCAGAGTCAGAAACGCCAGACCGGAGAACGCCGCGGGTCCAGCCACCCCAAGAAACCCGACGCTCTCCGGAGCGACCATTCCTCCGTCCCGGCCGCCGAACAAGGCGGAAGCCAGCACGAACGGCACGACCGCGGTGAATGCGGAGAGCCATTTGCCGGCCGGTCCGAAGAAGCTATAGAGCATGAAAGGAAACAGCAGAAGGAAGCTCGTCGAGTTGAGAGCGAAGAAGAGCGGTTTGGCTCCTCCGAGTGAGCTGAGGAGTCCGCACCGTGCCAGAAGCAACGGCAATGAAAGGATTCCGAAGGCGTAGTATCCCACCAGGCAACGACTCCGTCTGCCGATCCGCGAATTCTTGTGTCGTTTCATGATGGCCAGCGCCAGAAATGGGCAGGCGATGTTCGAAAGCGCCATGATGGTGAAGCTGAGCGGATGCTCGGAGGTGTCCTCCACTCGGCTCACCGTGAGCGTCAAGCCCACGCAAAGGATGAGCGAAACAGGAATGTAGAGGCCCAGGTCGATCCGTGGCTTGAACGCACGGAGGATCGAGATCGGCCTTTCCGTGAGCCAGACGAGGCTGGCCAGCAGGGAGAGCAGAAGCGGCAAGGCCACGAAGAGCAGTCTGCCAATTTCCCCCAAGAACACGATGGTCGACGGCGCGGCGTGGAGCCTGTGCGCGAGCGGAAAGATGAACCGGACGGAGACTTCGTGCCCGACGAGTAGAAGACCCAGGATCCAGGCGAGGGAGACCAGTCCCGCGATGAGATACCAATGTTCCGCGGTCGACCATCCTTCAGCCTCCTGCCCGGAGACTTCGTGTTTGGAGACCCTCCGGAACCTGCTGCGAATCCTTGATGGGCATCTCTTCATCAGGAAGGCGACCGAACGGTCCGTAAGATCGTCGAATTTGGAGAGCAGGGCCAGACATCGACCCAAAAGCAGGTTCCCGAACGGACAGAGATCGAGAAGGGTGAGGAGGAGGACCGCCAAGGCCACGAGCCCCTCGGTGGGGCGGAGTGGACCGTCGCAGCCAGTGATGGCAGAGCTCAAGACGATCACGGCCAAGGACATTTCGAGGAGCAGAGTGATCGCGAGCGCGCCACCCAACCTTCGTGGCCCGGCCCGCCGGCAGCTTCGCTCGGAAATCCTCAGGGCAGGCAATGCGGCCATGAGGCCGATGTCCATTGAGGCCGGGGTGCCGAGGCGCGAGAGGACAGCGCCCGTTACGAGATGGCGACCCGACACGAGCGTCAGGATCGTCACGAGCACCCAGAGTAGGCCTTCGATTCCTTTGGAGCCCGAATCGACCACGGATGAGAAGTCACTCAAGAGGAACCAGTGGGCCGTGTAGGGAAGGCAGAGAGATAGAACGGCCAGAACGACCAACGCGGGAGGCCAGATGAGGATCTTGGCCGGCCGGGCCAGAAGGGAGAAAAATCCTTGGGCGGTCTGCTCCACCAGAGGATGAAATCGGATTCTCCTGAGTAACGAGCAGAGCCTGCCGTGGATCGTGGAGGACTCGATGGCCTGTTCCAGCCTCTGGCGAATCTGGAATTGGCCGACCAGCAGCCCAGCCCGCTTGAGTCGCAGCAGAAGGTTGCCGACCCGTTCGAATGCCATGGACTGATTGTGGGCCATGTCACGGTACAGAAGCTCCATGACGGACTTTGAACCATCCATGCTCTGGACGAGCAAGAGTTCGTCATCGCTGACGCGGCAGTGGCCTCGACTGTCCGGACTTTCGAGGAGAGTGCCTTCGCCGGCCCCGATCTCGTGAATCTGGATCCCGTCAACGATCTCCGGGTGGTACGCCGTTGCCGTGCAGGCTCGGGTCATTCGTGTGGAGAGCGTCTCTCCCTGGGCTGGTGTGTGAGGTTTGCCTGCGGACCAACGGGCGATCAGAGAGGGGTCTGGGGTCTCGATTTGTCCCACGTCGAGAGGAAGCCCGCTCTGAGATCGTGCACCGGACAACGCGGCGAGGAGGCGGTTCGAAAGGGAAGAATGAATGGCACGGGGCATGGCGCTCGCAACGTAGGAAGTCAAACCGCCCCAATGCTACCGGACGGTATGGTCATGCTAGCACAGTGCTTCCCGACAAGCCAGTACGGATGCATGGCCGCATCGCAAACACGCGATTGCAGGCCTGTTTCTCCAACGGGACCCGTCCCGGTGATACAATACGGAAGTCTTCGCTCGATCATCTGTCGGGTGATGGTCCATTCGGAGGAGTTTCTGTCCAGAGGAGTCGGGTGGTTTCCCGCCGGAGGCTCTTGGGCTCACGTCCGTCCTATGTCCTCTCTTGCCGATCTGAAAAAACGGGTCAAAGACACTCGGCCGTCCGTGCGGATGGCAGCCTCCAGGGAGCTCGCCACCCTCTCGACTCCTGCAGCGGCTCAGGAACTCAGGAAGCTGGCATTCCACGATCAGAGCCCGGAAGTTCGCTACGAAGCCCGTCGCGCTCTGGAGGCTCACAGACTCTCATGTCCGCCGGTTGTCCCTTGTTCGAAGGAGCAAGAGATACGCAGCCGCGAGGGTTTCCGAACCTCACTGATGGCCGCGGAGCCATCGAGGCGGGTAGCCGCCGCCTTCTGGTTGGTCCAAAATCCGTTTCCAGAGGGCGTGAGTCAGCTTCTGGACGCTTTGCCCAGAGAGCGCGATCCTGAGGTTCGCGCAAGCATGGCCTGCGCCCTCGGGCGAATGGGAGGTTGGACGCATCTTTCTTGCCTCGATCAGCTTCTGGCCGACTCCGACGCGCGGGTCCGCGCCAACGCTCTGGAGGCGCTCGTTTACCTACAGTCTCCGCATGTCTACGTCGTGGCCATCAAGTATCTCAAGGACGCGGACCATCGGGTCAAGGCAACAGCCGCGCGCCTTCTCCATTGCGCTGGCCGAAAAGGGGCTCTGCAGGTCCTCAAGCGCATGCTCCTGTCGGGGCAACCCGCCTACGTCGATTCCGCCGCGCACGCCTTGACTGTGCTCGCCCCTGGGCCCGAGGTTGTGCCATTGCTCGTTTTGGCTGCGCGGTCGACGTGGCTTCCTGCACGGAATCGTGGTTTGGCCGGACTCGAGAAGCTGTCTTCGGCAGGGGATCCACAAGCCCGGGAAGCCCTTGCCCGGGCGCGGACCGCAGTTCCGAATGACCAAGAGGAACCCGTTTCGCCGTTGGTCTCCCCACAGACACCGGAAGGCCTGTCCAAGACCGACACGATGGCATTGGTTCTGCAATCCGGAGACGCCTGGACGAGGAAACAGGCGGTCGTGTGGGCGAAGGAATCGGGCGATCGTGACATCGCTCACATCCTTTGGCTTCATGTCCTGAAGGAGCGCGATCAATCGGTACGTGCAACGATCGCGACAGCTCTGGGACAGCAGGGAGGTCTCGACTGTGTCGAGCGGCTCTTGGAGCTTCTGGACGACCCCAATCCGAGAGTCGTGGCCAACGCCGTTCAAGCTCTGGGGGTTCTTGGCGATCCCTCGTCGTTCGATGATCTGTACGCACTCTGGGAGTATCGAAACCACCGGGTGCGGGCCAATGTCGCGGTAGCTCTGTGGCAACGCGTGGGATCTTCCGGCACTGCCGGTTACGAGGTGCGTCCCATTCTGGAGGCCCTGGTGCGCTCGCCCATTCCCATCGAGAGGCGTGCTGCTCAGTGGGTCTTGACGAACCGGATCGAGGATCAAAGCCTCCGGAACCTGCTCTCCCGCGTCGAGACAGAAATTCCGCGAGTGGCGGAGACCTCGATGATCTCCGGCAGCAAGAGTCTGGTCAGGACACGGACTGTTCGAGTGTTCGTGTCCTCGACGTTCGAGGATATGCAGGCTGAACGCGACCACCTGGCACGGGTCGTTTTTCCCAGACTCAAAGCCCTGTGCGCGAGCCAAGGAATCGAGTTCGCGGGCGTCGATCTTCGATGGGGGATGTCGAACCAGAAGCCGGAGGACGATCTGGCCCGTGCCCTCGTGGCCGTGGAGGAATGCCACCCTTTCTTCATCGGTCTCCTCGGTGAACGATACGGTCCGATTCCGGAAGAATACGTGGTCTCGAGCGCTGGAGATCACGACTGGGTCTTGCGCGAGAAACCTCGTGAACACTCGACGAATGCTCTGGAGATCTTGCAGGCCATCCAACGGGCCGCAAAGGGTGTCCCTGGTGCGTTTGTTTACCTGCGGGATCCTTCGTTTCTTTGGGATGCGCGTTTCCTGGCCGAGGTTCCTCAGTCCAGAGGAGAGGGCGCTTCTCGCTCTTCGAGGACGACCCAAAAGGACTTTTGGGAGCCGGATCCTGCGAACGCCCACAAGCTCGAGATCCTCAAGAGGAAGATCGTGGCGTCCGGGGTGCCGGTCATGAACGGATACCCTTGCACGTATGGAGGCCTGAGCCGAGACGGACGGGTCGTCCTCAAGGGACTGGGTACTCCCGAGGGGGCCGCTGTGGAGCTCGATTCGGACTCCAAACCGGTGCGCTTCGGAGACAGGGTCGCGGCCGACCTCTGGGGCGCGATCCAGTCGCTCGTTTCGAAGGACGGGATGCCTGACTGGATGGCCGAGCGGGAAGCCCACGAATCGGTTCTGCTGGCCCGAGCCTTTGCCCACGTGGGCGGTGAAGCGGAAAAGGAGGCGCTCGGAAAGCATTCGCAAAGGGACGGACCCCAGCCCATCGTGGTCGCGGCACCTCCCGGAGGAGGGAAATCAGCCCTCTTGTCGTCGTGGTGCCAAGAGCACAGACGGGAGAACCCACGAGATCTTCTGATCGCCCACTTCGTCGGCGCGACGCCGGCCTCGACGACGAGTTGGGGGACCGTGAGGCGAATCGCGGAGGAGCTGATCCACGTCCTGGGGCTCCCAATGGAGTTCCCTCGCGACCCTGGTCAGATGTCCCAGGCCTTCTGGGCCGTGCTGAGCCGAGCGTGTGAAACCAGGCGGATCGTCATTGTCATCGATGGCCTGGATCAGCTCGCAAACGAGTCCGAGGGTTCCGATCTCTCCTGGCTGCCCGAGCGTTTCCCCGATCATGTCAGGGTCGTGCTCAGCGCGGCGTACGGTCCAAGTCTTGATGCGCTCAAGGCTCGCCGGATCGACGTGGTGTCCATGACGCCACTTTCTGATGCCCAGCTCCGAAAAGTCGCGCGGCTCGTTTTGGCGCACGATCGTCAGAGACTTTCGGAGTCGCCCATCCGTGATCGCCGCGAAAGAAGAGCCGTCGAGGAGTACCTCAAACCTCGTCTGTCGACCCTTCCCGAACCCCTCCGATCAAAGAACTTGACGGAGTTTTCACCGCTCGATCTCTTCGTCGCGAAGATTTGGAACCTTCGCCCAGCCTGCTGGAAAATGATTCTGGAAGAGCTCAGGCTCATGAAGGAGGGCTTCAAGGTCGTTCCCTGGCTCGTCGCCATTCCGGATGACGAGACGGACCTCTTCGATACGCTTCTCTGCGGAATGGAGAGACGGCTCGCCAAACACAGAGCGGTCGGTTTTCGTCGCGACCTGTTGGGTTGGGCTCTCACCGTACTCGATCGTTCCCGTCACGGCCTCACTGATGTAGAGCTATCGGAGCTGTACGAGCAGGAAGCGAAGAGACCTCTTCCTTGGGGTGTGTGGGTGCGACTTCTCGACTGGCTCAAACCCTGCCTGCTTCGGGTAGGGCCACTGCTCAAGATCGGGGCGAGTCAGTTCCGGAAGGCTGTATGGAGACGAAAGCTCCTCGCCAAGGAGTCCTCGATCCATGCGGCTTTGGCCTCGTTATTCCGAAAGAAGGCCGATCCGGACGGCTCCGGGCGATTCGACGGCGATGAGCATGCGCTGATGGAGCTTTCCTTCCACCTGCAAAAGGCGGAGAAGTGGGACGATCTGTTCCGTCTGCTTACCGATTGGACCTACCTCGAGGTGAAGTGCGCCCGAATCGGAGTCTTGGCTGTGTGTCGCGACTTGCGGGATGCACTGGATTCCCGGCATCTGCCGGATGTCGGTCAGCAGGTCCTGTCCGGACTCCTGCAGGTACTCGAACGCGTGGCCGATCGACTGCACGCACGACCGGATCTGTTCTTTCAGGAAATCTACAACCAGGGTGGATTCCTCGACCGTCCCGCAGGTCCTCTCTTTCTTTGTCTTGAAGGATGGCGGCGCCGATACGAGGAGAGCGGTCGAGTGTGGCTTCGGTCTCTGCGGCTGCTTCCGACGGAATCGAGCGACGCCCCCTCCAACGCCTCGATCGATGTGTCCGCGAGGAAGTCCGACGAGCCGGCCTCGGATCCGAGGCTGGCCATGCGAACAGCCATTCGCGGCCGGCCAGACCTCGACTCGTCGTTGTTGCTCGGGCACGAAGCGAGCGTTTCTTGCTGTGTTACGACCTTCGATGGATTCCGGGCCGTCACTGCATCAGAGGATGGCACCTTGGCCGTCTTCGATCTCACGACGGGACGGCGTCTCATGCAGTTCCTGGGGCACCGAGATCAGGTCCGGGCTGCTGTTGTGACGCGGGACGCGGATCGCGTGGTTTCCGCGTCGCTGGACCACACCCTGAGGGTCTGGAATCCGAACACGGGAGATTGCCTTCGGATCCTCGAGGGACACTCCGACGGTGTGACCACGTGTTCTCTGTCGCCAGACGGGCGGCTGGTCGTCTCTGGCTCTCAAGACCAGACGGTGCGCGTGTGGGACGTCCGGACGGGTTCATCGTTGATGACTCTGGAGGGTCATTTAGACCAGGTTCAGTTCTGTGCCTTCACTCCTGATGGGCGCCGGATCGTGTCGGCCGCGCACGACACTCTGAGGGTGTGGGATCTCGAGACGAAGAACGAGCTCTTCGCCATAAAGGCGCATCTGGATGCCATCACCGCGTGTACGTTGTCTCCGGACGGCGGGCTGTGCGTCTCTGGATCCGCGGACAAGACGATCAAGGTATGGGATCTCGCGACCGGCGGTGAACGGGCCTCAATGGGGGGGCACTCCTGGCTCGTGAAGACGTGTGCGATCAAGCCGGATGCGTCATCGCTCGTGTCCGTTTCGTACGAGGGAGTGATTCTGGTGCACGATGTCCGTACCGGCGAGAGACTCTCGGAACTCGGGACTCCGACGCAGTGGGTCCGTGCGTGTTCCTTGACGCCGGATTGCCGGCTTCTTGCTCTGGCTGCCACGGACAGAACCCTGAGAATCTGGGATCTCGCGAGAGGATCTTGCCTGTCGATTCTATTGGGGAACTCCCCGTTGTCCGCCTGTGCCCTATCTCAGGACGGTCGACACGTCGTCGTCGGCAACTCGGTGGGACACGTCTTCATCTTGGAGCTCGTGAATATGGGCCAGAGGGCGGGCTCTCCGGCTTGATTCGGATAGCGGTCGCCCGCGTGAGCATTCCGCGACCTGAGCGTTTGCGGGAGCTGTCCTCTGACTCTTTGGAGGGTCGCGAGTCACTCCGTGCTTTGTGGGCTCGAGACCTCGTCGGGTGCATGGGAGGCCTCATAGTTGAGGATGTCGGTACTCGTGACGATACCGACGAGCGAGGATCCGGATACGATCAGCAGTCGATGGACTTGTCTTTGATCCATGATCCGAGCGATGTCCTCGATGGCGGTCTCAGGACTCGCCGTAAACGTGTAAGGCGAGTAGATATCCTCGACGCGACCGTCCTGCGATGATTCCTGGAGCATCGCGGGAGGGATGGCGGAACCTTGGATCGGGCGTTCGACGTCCGGTCCCTCCGGGCTTGGGCCTCTTTGTCTGCGGAACTTGTACTCGGAGAGATCGGTTCTGGAGACCACTCCCACGACGCGACCGCTGTCGTCGACAACGGGCGCTCCGCTGATTCCGTGGTCCTTGAGGATCTGGCAGAGCACTTGGAGCGTGCAATCGAGAGGGACCGTGACCACCTGGGACGACATGAGGTCTCTCGCCTTGGGTCTCGTCTGCCTGTCCGCCTTTTCTGGAGTCATTGGCGGCCGTCCTCTTTCCATCGTCTGAGTTCGGGTTCGACCATGAGTATGCACATCGGCGTTGCAGGTTTTCTCTAGAGCTTCGTCTGCATCTTTTGCCTGCTTCGCTAATGATACATCAGGAAACGATGGGGCCGCTCCAAGAACCAAGGCTTGTGAGGGGTGACAAAAAGCACGAGGTGGAGTGGCTCGGCAGTCCGAACGGACCACCAGTTGAGCCACTCCACCGATATTACGAACGGAGGTGTGATACTTGTTCTGATTACAGAGATGAACCCGGTGAGAGAGACGTGCCGGACGAAGAACTGGAGGACGAATTCGTGGACGAGCCGATGACTCCAGAAGTGCTTTCGCCGAGAAGCGGGATCGAAAGCGATGACGACGAGCCCGAGCCCGAGCCGAGAAGACCGGTCAGTCCGCTCGTAAGGCCAGTAAGGCCGGAAGTATAGCCGGAGACGACCGTCCCGACCGGGTCCTTAACCGCTGACTGAACGTTCTGACCGAGGGACGACACCGACGACGATACCGTGCTCGTGAGTGAATCACCGTTGGAAATGCCCGTGAGCAGCGACATGACCGGTCCGCACAGCATCGTACAGATCGGCCCGCAGCAGAGCGAGCAACAGGCAATGCAGACCGCCAAGATAGGAGCCATCTCCTTGGATGTGACGAGCTTGGCAACCGGCTGAAGGATCGACATGATCGGGGAAAGGGCTTCGTCCAAAGGATTGGTAGTGGCCATTGTCGTGAACCTCCAGAGGCTGTTCGAACTCGCTGGCTTGTCCCCCGCTCGACACCAGGCGGAGCGGCAAAGACCAGAGCCAGCTGCTATCGGTGAGTCCTTGGCGCTTCCTCGTTGTCCTCGCATCTTGTCTCTCGCACAGACCGTGCCAATTGGTCGAACAAGAGTCCTCGAGCTTTTCATGAAGCCCTTTTCCGTAGTCTTCGGTGTGTGTGATCCCTCAGGGGGAAAAGCGTCGTGTCTCCAGAAGCGGGCAGGTTGTCCGCGATTGGAGACGAATGTCGGACAGGAGATGATGGTGCCGATGAGGTCGTCCTGAATGATTAGGAAAAAAAGAGGCTTTCTCCTTTCGAAGAAAGCCTCCAGCCTCATCAGCAGCGGTAGTGGTTGGGCTTAAGGGGCCCTTTTACTTGGATCCTAAGTCGGCGAAAGACCGACAGGCTCCTAGTAGCGGTAGTGGTTGGGCTTGTAAGGGCCTTCCACTCCGATTCCAAGGTAGGCTGCCTGATTCTTCGTGAGTCTGGTGAGCTTCACTCCCAGGTGATCCAGGTGCAGCCGGGCGACTTCCTCGTCCAGATGCTTGGGAAGGACATACACTTTGTTCGTGTATTGACCCTTGTTCCGATGGAGTTCGAGCTGGGCCATGACCTGGTTGGTGAATGAGGCCGACATGACGAAGCTTGGGTGGCCCGTGGCGCAGCCCAGATTGAGAAGACGGCCCTCGGCCAGGACCATCACGCTGTGTCCGTCGGGGAAACGCCATTCGTCGTATTGCGGTTTGATGTTGACGCGAACGATCCCTTTCACTTTCTTGAGACCTGCCATGTCGATTTCGTTGTCGAAGTGGCCTATGTTCCCGATGATCGCCTTGTCTTTCATCTTCGACATGTGATCGACCGTGATGACGTCTTTGTTTCCGGTGGCCGTGATGAAGAGGTCGGCCGATGAGACGACACCCTCCACCGTGTTGACTTCATAGCCCTCCATCGCGGCCTGAAGAGCGCAGATGGGATCGATCTCCGTGACGATCACGCGGCATCCCTGGCCCCTGAGCGCTTGGGCACACCCCTTTCCGACTTCGCCGTATCCGCAGACGACTGCCACTTTACCCCCCAGCATCACGTCCGTGGCTCTGGCCAGACCGTCCGGGAGAGAGTGTCGGCAACCGTAAACGTTGTCGAACTTGCTCTTGGTGACGGAGTCGTTGACGTTGATGGCCGGGAACAGGAGCGTTCCCTCCTCCATCATTTGGTAGAGTCGATGGACTCCGGTCGTGGTCTCCTCGCTCACACCTCGAATCCGGGCCGCGACCTTCTGCCAGAGACCAGGGTTTTTCTTTAGTTCGCCGCGAAGGAGAGTCAGCACGTGGGCCCATTCCTCAGCGTCTTCCTTGGGGTTGAACTCGGGGACTTTGCCCGCCTTCTCGAACTGGACCCCTTTGTGGATCAAGAGCGTGGCATCTCCACCGTCATCGACGATGAGATCGGGCCCATTGCCATCCGGGAAAATCAGGGCTTCTCGGGTGCACCACCAGTACTCTTCCAGGGTCTCACCCTTCCAGGCGAAGACCGGGACGCCTTTGGGAGCCGTGGGCGTCCCACCCGTCTCCGGACGCCCGACCACAACCGCGGCCGCCGCGTGATCCTGCGTCGAGAAGATGTTGCACGATGCCCATCGGACGTCGGCCCCAAGCATTCCGAGCGTCTCGATCAGGACGGCCGTTTGGATGGTCATGTGCAGGCTTCCGGTGATGCGGACGCCCTCCAAGGGTCTCTGTTCGCCGTACCGGGCCCTCAGGACCATCAGACCTGGCATCTCCTGCTCGGCGAGCCGGATTTCTTTCCTCCCGAAATCGGCCAGGGCGAGATCCTTGACCTTGAACGACGAGAGGCCGTCCGAGGATCTCCCCTTCTTCTCACCTTTTGCGGTGCCGACAGGGGGAGCCTTCGCGTCGTGGAGCGTTCGATCGTGGTGTCCTGTCACGGTGCTCATGAGTCACTCCTTGTTTTGGATGGTTCGTTGAAGTCAGTCGCGCCGGCCGCGCCCTTGGATCCCGTCGCTGTTCCGCGATGTTGTTTTCAGTGAACCGGATCCCTGAAGGGTGTCTGACGATGTCCGGACGGAAACGGTGGCGAAAAGACCGGGTCCCTTGGCCAGAGGATCCGAGGGGAGAGCGAACAGTCTGGTTTCCTCGAAGCCGACCGTCCGGAGCATTTTCTGAAGGGTCTCCTCGGGGAATCCGAGCCACACATGTCCCATCTCCCTCCGGTATTCCTCGCGATCGTGGGGGAGCATGTCGACGATGAGGAGCTTCCCCGATGGTTTCAGTGTTCGTGCCGCTTCCGCCAGGACCGCGGGGGGGGAGGTCACGTAGTGCAGAACCAGCGCCAGAATGGCCACGTCGAGGCAGCTGTCGTCGATGGCGAGTGTCTCCAGTCCGCTTCGTCGGAGAGTCACGTTCGAATGTGTCGACAGGCGAGCTCGGGCCGCGCCGAGCATCTCGGGCGAGCCATCCACGGCGATCACGTGGCCGACGTGGGGCGCGAGTTGGGCCGCTATGGGGCCAGTTCCGCATCCAAGGTCGCCGACGACCCAGTCGGAGCCCAAGAGGCAGAGGAGAGCGTGGAGATCGAAGCTTGCGCCGAACAGCTCTCCGCGGAGATGATCCCACTGGCCAGCGGCGGAGGCGAAGAAGCGGTCCGACTTGGCCTGACGAGCCGACAGGACGCTCGCGAGTCTCTTCCCGTCCTGGTCAATGACGGCCAGATCGGCGATCTGTTCCCTCACGAGAAGCCACAAGCGTCTCTCTTGAGCCATCTCGCCACCCCCGGTCAGCGTGTACAGCCGGCTCGTGCCATCACGCCGCGACGAGACCCAGCCGGCATCCGCGAGCGTCTTGAGATGACGGCTCACTGTGGACTGGGGCATCTGGAGCACTAAACAGATCTCCGAGACAGTGAGCTCGTGACGCTCGACGAGCAGAAGCATTCGACACCGTGTGGCGTCGGCCAGGGCGGTGAGTCGATCGAAAATGGGTGCGTGGGTAGGGGGTTGATTCATCCGTATATCCGGATTGTATGATACAGTTTTTTGGCGCCGCAGTCAATCGGTTCCACGGATGACAAGTTGCCGCGGGCTGTTTTTGGGTGGAGGCAACGGCTTTCTCGAGGCTTTCGATGTGTTGGGGCTATCCTGATCCGTGAGGCTTGCCTCCTTAAGTAATGGCAGCACCATTGAATTGACGTTTTGACCCCGACCAAGTCGGGCGGTGACCAGGGAGCAAAGCGACCGCAGATTAGGACCCCTGTGCACGGGGTTGGCTGGAGGCTCCGCGATGGGACGACAGGGTTCGAAATGGATCCTCTTTTTGTTCCTGATGATTCCCCTTGTCTGCGGGATGGGATGCTCCACCTCTGACTTGACGAGCTTGCTTGGGGGAACATCGACCGGGAGCAAGCCTCCCGTTGATTTGTCTCCGAGCAGTCCGGGGACCACGGGAAGCTCCACCACGCCGTCAACGGGGACCTCGACCTCCTCCGGCAGCACAGGGAGTGGATCCACTTCTCTGCCCGATCCAAGCACCACGACGGCCCCTCCAAGCGGCCCGTCCGCTCTGACCCCGACCGACGTATCGAGCGTCACCGCGCAGAGTGCGATCACCGAGCTCTCCGGCCGAGGCATCAAGGTCTCCGGGAGCTACACGGACGAGGTGCTCAAGAATACGCTGATCTGTGCCAGGCAGCTCAAGACCGCGAACACCAAGAGTATGTCGGTCAATTTCACCGGCGGGAAAGGTTCTTCCGGGATCCTGGGGGTCTGGTCGAATGGTCGGATCGTGATCTACGCGTCGGACGAACCGACCGCGATCCTCCACGAGATGTGCCATCACGCCACTCTCTACAGCTCGAGCAGCCAAGGGGAGACTGTGGGACAAAACGTGATGAACTGGGTCCAGAGCAACATGGGAGGAAGTCTCGACTCCTGGCCGGCTTCCGTGATTACCGGGAGCTACGCACGAACCAACGAGGCCGAGTTCCAGGCCGAGTTCTTCTCCGTCCTCCGTGTGATGGACCTATCCCTCAAGTGGGACTACCTGGCCGAGAATGCGTCCTCTGGCTCGTTCAATCCGCCGGCCGCCCTCCGGACGATCGCGGCCGACTTTTACGACGCGAGCGGCGCGACCTCGACCAACTAGTACCAATGCCCGTGAACTAGCTTTTGTGATCAACTGACTCACTTGCATTGCAGCTGGCACGACAACGCACGATTTCCGTGACGGACAGTCCACGCCTCCGGTATCGAGACCGACGTTTGGCGTACGGTCCAGCCCATCGGTTTCAGCACACCACTTGAAACCACGTGTTACGCCATCCGCCCGGGATCCAGGCTCTCGAGTGGCATTTTCGCTGGAAACAGGATACCCTAGTAGGTGGACCGTGGCCGCGGAGGGAGGCTCGACTTATGATGTCGTTGAAGTGCGCAGAGCCGAGATCGGTCGTTCGTACCGTCGGCTTCGGGGTGCTTTTCGTTGGATTTATCTGCTCTGTCGCGGGCTGCGGCGGAGGTTCTCGCGAATCGGCGAGCTCCGGCAGAGCGCTGGGGAAGCTCCAAGTGATCAAAGGCTCCGTGACTCTGACGCGGGGGCAGGGCGTCTTGGAAATCGCTGCCGGAGCAGAAACGAACGTGTCGTTCGGTGATGTGCTCAAGTCTCGAGCAGAGACCGACGCGGTCGTCACGGCCGGGCGCCAAGTCCATCTGTTGAAGGAGAATAGCGAACTGCGGTTCGAGTCGATGGCGGGTGAGGGGACGAGGGTTCATCTTCTCCAGGGAATCGCGACGTTCCTGTTGCCACCGACACCGGATAAACGGTCCCCCTTCGAGGCCGTCTCGAACTCCGTGGTGGCTGCCGTGAAGGGGACCATTTTCCGGTTTGGAACCTCCGGCACGGAGGTGCAGGTAACCGTGCTCCGCGGCGAGGTGGAAGTCCAGGCTGGAAAGGACGGCCCGATCAAACTTGTGAAAGCCACCGACCGCGTCGTGGCTCGTCTGGGGAAAATCGATTCGGCGCCGATCTTACCTGACGAGGTCTCCAAGATCCGGACCGAGATCCTCCTGAAGAAACAGGCGCTCAAGATCGATGTTGCCACGTTCTAGTCCTTGCGAAGACGGGCTTTTCCACACGTCTACGCCTCGTCCCATGGGTCGTTTGTCTGAACCGCATGGAACGGCGCCAAGACTTGGAACAGTCCCCTCTGTCCCGCCGTGCTTCCCGGTGCACGGCTCGGTTCGATTGACCGGTTTCACTCTGGTCGAGGTGATCATCGGGGTCATCCTGTTTGCTCTCCTCGTCGCGTCGGTCATGTGGGTGTTCGTGTACGGCGGGAGGTCGACCGGCCGGCTCTCTTCCCAGCTTTCGCTCCAGCAGTCCAGCCGAAAAGCGATCGTCCGTTTTTTGCGGGAACTCCAGGAAGGCATGGAGGTGCTTTCTCCCAGTCCAGGATCGACGCTTTCGTATGCGCTCATTCGGGACAAGGTCTCCCTCGTCCGTTGGTTCTACCTCATTCCTGCGTCCGGGACACCGGGTGTGTTCGAGCTCAGGCGGTATGTGAAGGACCCCAAGCTTTCCGAAGAGAAGCGAACCGAGATCTTCCTGCAAAATGTGAAGAGGCTTACGTTCACGTGCCGCAGCGAAGGGGCGCTTCAGATCCATCTCGTGATGAAGGAAGACGATCAGGAATATGCCCTGCTCACCTCTGTGAGGCTCAGGAACCTCGCATCGGCAGAGACCCTGTGGTGAAGTCTCGAGGCCTCGGCCTGCGTCAGGCCGCCCTGGAAGGACCGGCGGAGCCCTGCCGGCAAAGGAGGATCCGTGATCGAGTTTCTGCACGATCCACGGGATCACCGCTTGATCTGTTCTCTCACGGGACGGCTGGACGCGGTGCTGTCAGCCGAGGTGAAATCCCGGATCGATGACTGGATCACCACTCTGGCCGACCCGGACCTCAGGATCGTCTTGAACCTCGAAGGGGTCTCGTTCATGGCCTCCGCTTTCATGCGGGTCTGTATCTCGCTATTGAAACGGCTTCCAACAGGCCATTTGGAGATCGGTTCGTGCTGTCCTGTCGCGAAACAGGCCCTGGAGACCGCTGGTTTTGACTCACTGTTGAAGGAGACTGGCCGCAGTTCATCGGATCGCGTCGACGGGCCGAGATAAGGACACGTCCGGTATCGCGGCCTCCGTTTGTCCGGCCCGCCTGCAACTCTATCTTGATCCTTATCGCTGATGGGCATCGCTTTCGAGAACCGAACCCATGACCTCGCAAGGGGCCCCAATCCGGTCGGCGAGCTGACGCCACCAGTCCGATGCGGTGTTCGTATGGCCTGGCAGCCTCACAGTCCCCCAGATCACCGTCAGGACCCGCACGGTGAGGTCCGTGGTTTTGGTCCGATGCGAATCTTTCACCGGACCGGCGCATGGACCTTGCCCGTCTCGGAGAGAGAGAAGTCCCGCGATATCGATGGTCTGGCCCGACGCGTTGAACACATACGATTCCGCGGGTCGCCCCAATCCCACCGAGAGCGGGGGCTCCGCACGATCCAGGTCGACGACACTGATGGGCAACCCGGAATGCAGGGAGATCGCGTTGCACAGGTCGACGGCCGCGTTGATCGAAGGGATCTGGTTCTGAGAAGCTCGGATCAGGTACTCGCTCGCCGGCTTCGACCGACCGGTCGGCTTGAATCCTCCGTGTCTGAGCAGATCACGGATGAGGCCGCGGACGGTGTCGTTGGAGGCCATGGGAGCGTGGGCCGTGGGGTCCAGAAGCTCCTTCAACCATGGGGGGGAGGGGAAGCGTCCCAACGGTTCGGGAAAGACGGTGGTCAAACAGGCGAGGTCGAGCAACGGATGGTCGTGGATGATCAGCATGGTCCGATTATACCCTCCTAGTGTGCCGCGAATGAACACTCAGGAGCTTGTCGGTCCCTGATCCGACAAAGGTGTCAGTTCGGAGGACAGGTATTGGACTATAGAGCCAGCCTCAGATAACCGATTTCATGGCGGGGGCACGTGGAGGACACCCGTGCCCGGTCGGATTTGTGTTCGCTTTTCCCAAGATGACCGGGCCGCACCAGCGGCGACAAGCATCGGAGGACCATGCCAGCGAAGATTTTGTTCGTCGATGCCCACCCCGCGGATGTACAGATCATGACCGCGGTGGCCAAGGCCGCGAAAGCTCAGTTTTGGGTTGTCGAGTCTCTGGAGGCCGCCCGGAACATCTCCCGGACCGAGCATCCGGACGTCGTGGTCAGCGATGTCGATTTGCCTGACGGCTGCGGCATCGAGTTGATCGGTTTCCTCCGGAACCTGGATGAACAGTCCGCAGTCATGATGACGTCCAGGGAGACCAAGATCGAGCGGGTCGTGGACGCGATCAAGGCCGGCGCCGTGGATTTTCTCCAAAAACCGTTCTCCCCGAATCAGTTCGCCACGGTTCTGGCTGGGCTTTTCCAGCGCCTAAACGCGCAGGGACTCGTCTTTGAGGCCTCCGCAGCGGTCACGACTCTGATCGTGGAGGATGATCCCCTCACTCTCCCGTCCACCGGTATGTTTCTGTCGACCTTTGGGATCCTCTCTTGGACCGCCAAGAGCCTTGTCGAGGCCCGTCAGCTTCTGGATTCGCACTCTCCCGACGTGGTGATCATCGATGTGTTCATCGGCAGCGGATCCGGATTTGGTCTGATGGCCGAGCTCAAGGTCGAGCGTCCTTTCATGCCCATCATCGTCGTCACAGCCTCCGACAAGCCGGAGATCGCGATCCAGGCTCTCCGAACCGGGGCGTTCACGGTACTCACAAAACCCGTGGATCGGGAGGCTCTTTACCGAGCCATCTTGGCCGCCCACCGTAATCGGATGGTGAATGAGGAGCGTCTCCGCCTGCAGTCCGAGATCGAGGGGCAGCGGGCGGAGACGGAGAGGCTCTCCAAAAAGCTGGAAGAGGCGTCCCAGAACCGTGGTTTGCCGGCCTCCTCTGATCCGTCGAGCCCATCCAACATGGAGCTCAAGGCATCCGCGCTGCAGAGTCTTCCTTCCGGCATTCTCGTGCTGGACGCCAACTGCCACGTCCGGGAGATGAACCCCGTCTCTGAGGACCTTCTCGGTTTGTCTCGGGGGGAGCTCCTGGATCGAGGGCTCGATACGGCGCCCGCGCTCGTGACCTTCTTCGAGGCCGCTCAACAGGTGATTTCGCGGGGGGTCAGTTTCTACAATCAGGAGGCCGAGGTCCACCTTCGACGGGGCCGTCGAGTCATGGGGTTCGGTGTGGCACCGATCACGGGGGGATCGGGCGTCGGCGGAGCCCTGGTCTTCTTCCAGGACATCACGTCCAAGAAGCGAACCGAGGGCACTCGCCGTGTGACCGAGCGTCTGGCCTCCCTCGGCATGATCGCGGCCAGCATCACTCAGGAGAGCGCCAACGCCATTTCGCTCGCCACCGGTTACTCGGATCTCATCATCAAAGACTCATCGAATTCGTCCAGGACCCGACTTCAGGCGGAGAAGATCAAAACCGTCCTCCAGCGCGCCGGTCAGCTCTCGAGCCATGTGAGCAAGCTTATCCGGGCCCCTCGCGCTGAGATCGGCCCGTGCGATCTTCACGAGATCATCTCCGAGGTGTGGAAACTCCTTGAGCGGAAGACACCGCTGGGCACGAGTCGGTCGAGTGCCTGGCTCGATGCCAAAGTGGCCCGGGTGATGGGAGATCCGCTGGATTTCGAGTATCTCTTTCTCACCCTGATCGTCAACGTGTGCGAGGGGATGTCTCCCGGAGGGACCATTCAGATCAAAACGCTCAACCACACCGGCGTCCTGGAGATCGACATCGAGAGCCTCGGGAGCGACGGCGAAACGGCGACACCCGGGTCCGGGAAGGAAACCTCTGGCGATGGCGGTCCGGGTCTGGATATCTGCAGATCGATCGTGAACCGCCTCGGTGGTGCCATCCGGTTCGAGCAGAGAACGCCCGGCACCCGGCGGTTCACCATCCTTCTTCCACCGGCACGCCCAGAAGACTGCTCCAAGTGGGCGGTGCCGGTCGGTCCGCTTCCTCCGATCGTCGCATCGAGCCCTCCGGGGGAAAAGGCCGTGACTCTGATCGTGCCGGAGGAAGAGACGGCGAAGCTCTGTCGGCAATGGTTGGAGGAAGCAGGCCTGAAGGTATTCCGTTACTCCGACCCTCAGGAGGGCCTCGCCGCCTACCAGCATGATCAACCGAGCCTCTTCGTGCTCGACATGGAGAAGAACAACACGGACTGTCTTGGCTTTCTCAGCCAAGTGTCTGATCGCTCTCTGGCACCGGTCGTCGTGCTTCTCGAAGAGAGTGTGGCTCCGAAGCGCCTCGCCGACCTGGAGGACTTCACCTGCCACCGTTTGATGTGTCGCCCCCTAAGACGAGAGCGTTTGCTCCAGGCCCTGGCTTTGGCCGAACTCGAGCACGGCCGAAACCGTGCCGCAGTAGGGGGTCTTCCGAAGGTGTGAAGAGTCTCTGAACCTCTCCAGGCAGGAACCTGTATCAGAAGGCTGGAACCTGTTTCAGAAAATCGAAGCCCTCTGGTTGTTCGTGCCGTGTTCAGCCTGGGCCTGACGCTCGCTTCGGATCGACTCCCGAAAGCTGCCGATCTCCAACTGGTATCGTCCGCTCGCGTCACGAACCGTGACGTCTCCGGTCACCGACAGCACCTCGCCGATCGAAGGAGGAGACAGGGGCTGTACGTGGACGAGCACCGCGAAGACCTTGTCGGCTCCTTCCAGGACGAGAAATTTACCCTCCTGTCGGATTTCGATCACTCGACCGGACCACGTGACCTTGGACGAGATCAGCGCCTGAGCGTTTGCCGTAGAAGGAGTCCGGGTGGTCTCAGAGGGGCGAACCACGGATGTCGAGGGACGGCTCACCGAGACCGCTTTTGATCCGAGCTTCTGAACCGTGTGAAGACCGATCAGCACAAGGCCTAGGAGTGGCAGGAGCAGCGAAAGCGCTCCCCATAAGTAGCCCGGAGCTCTCGCTCGCTGGTCGGCCTCTACAAGGAGCGCTGGCGCAGAGACCGATAGGGCAGAAGGCAATGTGGAAGCGGGAGCTGCGCACGCGAAGGCGGGCTCGTCGGTCCCAGCTCCGTCCCCAGGACGTGAGGCCGCGCCGCACGATGGTCGTGGAGTGTCCAGAGGGGGACGGGGCGTTTGAGGCGACGGCTCCAGACTGGCCCACACGCTCTCGATACGCTTGAGGAGAAGCGGGTGGTCGATGAGCGAGTTCTCGGCCAGATCCATCGCGGTCACGCCCAGTTTGCAGAGGAGCTGATGTCGGAGATGGACGTTCTCCTGCATCAGTACTCCTTGGGAAAGAGACTCTTCCGCGGCCAGCACGGCCGATACGTTGGATTCGAGACTCTGGTGGAAGATCTTCTTCGTCTCCCAGAGCCGCACGACTTCGGCACCGATCAAGGCGAATTCCTGAACGTGTCCCGAGGCAACGCCTTCGATGACAATGGACCTGACGGATCGAGTCGTCCTGCGGTTTTTTGAAGGCCCAGCCCCGGGTTCGGGGGGCGTCTGGCCTCCGGAATCGGAGGTGTGTTCTCGACAGAGAGTCCTCAGCGGATCGACCAGTCCCTGAGCCGGTCCGTGGAGAGAGACTCGATCCAAGAGCTCCACGACCTGCCGTCGACGGGAGTCGTCGAGAACAGGAACCAACGATTCGAGGAGGACGTATGCTTCCCCGGCAGGCAGTCGGGAGAGTTCGATCAGGCACCCTGCGAGGTCGTCGGATTTTTCCGAGTCGAGCAGGACGCGTAAGGTGTCGAGCGACCGCCTTTTCTTGAGACGATCAACCTGGACGAGCGCGGCCGATCGCACGCGTGGCGAAGGGTCGTCGATCAAGGGCTCGATGAGTCTCAGTCCGGCCGTACCCCCGATCCGGCCGACTCCCTCCACCACACTCGTCCGCACCTGGGGGTCGTCCGACTCCAGGTATCGAGAGAGAAGCGCGAGCGCTTCCGATTGACCGGGGGCGCCCAGCGCACGGACCAGTGCGACGATCACTTGAGGGTGTTGCTCCCGGAGGAGTTGGTTCCTCAGTACGGAGAGCTTCTCGTCGAGTGCCAGTTCCGATGCCACGCAGACGGCCTGGACGCGGGACTGGAACGACCTGTCGGCGAAAAGATCCCGGACCTCGCGCGCGCGTTCCGATAGGTTCAGGCAGAGCGGCAGCTCCCAGCACAGACCGTGGAAGGCGTGGCGCGCAGCCCGACGCTTCCAGCTCTCGGATCCCTTGGCCAACGCGTCCAGAAGCGGTCTGATCTTGTCGGGCTGTCTCTTGGCCAGGTAGATGAGAACCGTGCCGCGAACTCGGTCGTCGGGATCGTTCAACATGTGGCTGATGCGCCGGAAAAGTCTTTGATGCTCGTAGCACATCAACGACTCGATCGTGTTGGAGCGGATTCGAGGGTCGGGATCGAGTAGGTGGTCGCTCAGAAGCTCGATCACCGCTGGTTCCGGATAGTGCCTGAGCGCCTTGACAAGCGAGGCCAGGACGAACGGATCATCCTCGGCCTTGATGCGCTCCACGAGGATCGATTTGAGCTCCGGACTCTGCTTCTCGTAGCAGAGGAGTGCTCCGGCCAGCCTGGCCTTGGGGGTCGGATGTACGAGCAGTTCGACCGGATCGTGTCCCCAAGGATGGTCCTTTCCCAGTTCGAGGCGCTCGTTCAGCCCACGAGATAGTTGACGGGCGAGCTGTCGGACCGACGCCGATCCGTCGTTGGTGAACCGCTCCAGGTACGGCAACACGTCCGGTGTCCCAAGCTGCGCCAACCATGTCAGACAGAGCTTTCGTTCTTCCTCGATCTCGCTTCCCAGGCCGAAGACGAGCTCGTCCAATCGTCTTGGGACCGGGGGTTGGCGCTGCCCCGACACTGCGCACCCGCCTTTATGTAACCGATCCTCTTACTTTCATGACGATCAAATGCGGTCACATGGAAGCACGCGAGGCTCCATTTGGAGATAAAAATGTCCGAATGGACCGATCCTGGACGGAAATGTGGGAAACCGGAGGTCCGCTCGCGTAGAATAGGCGATGTCGATTAGACCGAGGAACCCACGCGCGACCTCGTTGACCTCTCGACCTCGATGTTTCCCAAGCCCGGGGACTTGTTCCTCAAACGCTATCGACTGCAGCGACTCCTCGGCGTAGGAGGCTTGGGATCTGTCTGGAAGGCCGTGGATACAGGACGGTCCGAGGAATCGTTTGTTGCCATCAAGTTCCTCCTCCAGGATCAGAACCTCCCGCCGACCTCCTCGGTCCGATTCCGTCAGGAGGCGCGGATCCTCGCCAGACTCTCCCACCCAGGAATACCGAAGATCTACTCGATCGGCGATGGCACGGAAGGGGTGGAGTACTTCGTCTTCGAGTACATCGACGGCTGCACGCTGCGTGAAGTGATCAGAAAAGGCACGGGCGTGCTCGAGGCTCTCCGAATCGGGGTCTCATTGGTCGAAATCCTGGAGGTGATTCACCAGCAGGGAATCGTTCACCGAGACCTGAAGCCGGAGAACCTGCTCCTCACGCGCTCGGACTCCTGTCTGAAGCTGATCGATTTCGGAATTTCCAGAACCGAGCACGACGCGCTTCTGCGGACCAGAACCGGCGCGATCCTGGGGACGGTCCAATACATGCCTCCCGAACAGATGGCCTCGGGGACCTATACGGAGAGAAGCGATCTGTATGCAGCCGGGCTGGTCCTGTACGAACTCCTGTCCGGAAAACCCCCCTTTCCCGACAGCGAAAGCTTCCTGACTCTCATGACGCTGAAACAGTCCGGTCGGATCGACCCGCTGCACGGTCTGGCGAGCGACCTGCCTCCGATGGTGGACGTGCTCTTGGGGCGTGTGTTGGCCGCGGATCCGGAAGAACGTCCAGCGAACGCCGGGGAGTTCAAGAGCGAGCTCTTGAAGCTCGTCGAGACCGTGGAAGCGCTGGCATCCGGGGCAAAGCCGCAACGGACCGAAGAGCTTCTGACCTTGGAGGCCTCGGAGTCGCGTGGAGCCGGACTCCCTGAGAAACCGGACCGAACGCTGATCACGACCGGACGAGAGGCTGACATTTGCTCGGCCGAGGCGCAACCTCGCCCCAGGAAGACCGGTTCAGCACGGCTCAGAATGAAGGTCAAGGAGTCAGCCAAGCCGCTTCTCGATCCCAGCCGGTGGGTCGTTCGGCTGTTGGCTGCCCTCGGGGTCATGGCGGTCGTCGTGTGGAAAACGATCCCGTGCGAACGGGAGAATCGTGGCGTTGCGTCACCCATTCTATCCCGTCCTCCGATCGTGGATTCTCCCCGAGCGCCCCTCCGGGACCAGGCACGGTCTCTGGTCAGGAGGCTTCAGAAGTACCGGGCGTTCCTCGATGTTGGCTGGCTCCGACGGTTCGCAACGGAGCGTTCGGGCGAACTGCGGAAGAACCGAAAGAGCGTTGAGCTGGCGTTGAAAAGGCACTGTGACGATCTCGGCGTCACACGGCCTTTGGAGTCCTTTCTGTCCCGTTCGAGAGAGTATTTCTCGGATACGACCATCTCGGAATCCGAGCGATTCTCGACGCGCTCTTGGTTGTGTGACGCTGAGTTGATCGAACTCTTCTGCGCGGAGCACACGTTGGAGTCTCCGTTCGGGGCGTCGATCGGAGGATGCGCGGGTGTCTGGGACGATCCGGTCGACGTTACGAAGCTTTCTCTGGCCCGTGCGATCTCTTTCGTGAAATATCAAGCTGGGCTCTACGGTCCGGCTCTTTTGGCACGGGTCCTGGACGACTCCTGGAGTATTCCGAAGGCGGCCCGGGGGTTTGACCGTGGCCTGCTATGGTACGCGGTCGTACATTGGACGCAAGGTATGGTCCTCGACGTGGAGGTGGGCCCCAGGTTCCGACGCCTTGTCCGTTTGCGTCTACCCCAGGAGCCACAGCCATCGCTCACTCTTCCGACCCACGAGTATCGTGGCCCTTACGGGTTGCAGTGGAACCTGCCGGTGAGTCTGCTCCAGGCCGTGGAGAACGACGGCCATCGATACTACGTGGGAGTCTGGCTGCCGCGGGTCGCGCTCACGTCGAGGATGCTCCTCCGAACACGGGTGATCGACCTGCCGATGAGCTCGACGGGGCGATCCGACCCTTGGCTGTCTGATCGGCTGCTCAGCGTGTGGCCTGCCGGGCTCTGACTCTTCACTTCATGCCTTTCGCGCATGAAAGTTGAGACCGCCTTTGGAGAAGGGGTAGCATAGTCGGTTGAAAGAGAAGGTGTCCCCTCGATGCCGCTTGAGCATGATCTCGAGGTCTCCCGGGTGAGGCGGCTCCGTGTGGTGGTGCGGGGGATCGTCCAGGGGGTCGGTTTCCGCCCCTTTGTTCACCGCCTCGCTTGCGATCTTGGCCTCGCGGGCTTCGTTCTCAACTCCTCCGAAGGGGTGGTTGCCGAGGTCGAAGGAGACGAACGCTCGCTTGGGGCGTTCCGGGACGCGCTTCAAAAACGACCTCCTCCCATGGCCGTCGTCGAGACGGTCGAGGGAGTGTTCCTTCCTCCGGTCGGCCACTCGTCATTCACGATCGAGAAGAGCCTTGACGCCGCGGGTGAGTTCGTTCTCGTCTCCCCCGACATCGCCACGTGCCCCGATTGCCTGCGGGAGCTTCTCGACCCAAAAGACCGCCGATACCGTTATCCATTCATCAATTGCACCAACTGTGGTCCGCGCTTTACCATCATTCGCGATATCCCCTACGACCGTCCCAAGACGACCATGTCCCATTTCGAGATGTGTCCGGACTGTCGCGCGGAATACGACGATCCCGTGGATCGGCGGTTCCACGCCCAGCCCAACGCGTGTCCCGCGTGCGGCCCGCAGGTTTGGCTCTCGTCTGGTGACGGGCGGGAGCTTGCCAGGGGAGATGCGGCCGTGTCCCGCACCAAGGCTCTGCTGGCGGACGGTAAGATCGTGGCCGTCAAGGGAATCGGCGGCTTCCACCTGGCTTGTGACGCCAAAAGCGACAGATCCGTGGCGCGTCTTAGAAGGCGTAAACAGCGCGTCGACAAGCCGTTTGCGGTCATGTTCGGCTGTCTGGAGTCGGTCGAGGAGTGCTGTCACCTCGCTCCCGGGGATCGCCAACTCCTCCTTTCTCCGCAGAAACCCATCGTTCTCGTTCGTCACAGACCCGCAAGCTCGATCTCTCGTCTCGTGGCCCCGAACAATCGAACGCTGGGTGTGATGTTGCCTTACACGCCAATCCACGCTTTGCTGCTGGACCAAGGGGAGGAATCCGGCCCGGCACCGGTTCTCGTGATGACCAGCGGGAATCGTGCGGAGGAGCCCATTGCCAAAGACAATAAGGAAGCCCTGGCGCGTCTTGGCTCCCTCACTGACGCCTTCCTTTTCCACGACCGGGAGATTCACGTGTCCTGTGACGATTCGGTCACCCAGGTGGTGGAGGGCCGGGAAGTGCTTCGGCGTCGCGCTAGAGGCTACGCTCCGTTTCCGGTTCGTCTCTCGTCCGAAGTGGAGCCGGTGCTTGCGGTGGGCCCCCACCTGAAGAACACGTTCTGTCTGGCCCGCGACACCTACGCCTTCGTGAGCCACCACATCGGCGATCTGGAGAACCTCGAGACCCTGACCGCCTACGAGGCCGCCATCGAGCATTTCCGGAATCTGTTCCGTGTCGATCCCAAGGTCGTGGCCCACGACCTGCACCCTGACTACCTCTCCACCCGGTTCGCGCTCGAGTTGAAGAAGGGGCGTCGTCTTCGGTTGCAGGCGGTCCAGCACCATCACGCCCACATCGTGAGCTGTCTTGCCGAGAATGGTTCTGCCGGACCGGCCATTGGCGTGGCCTTCGACGGTACCGGTTTTGGGACCGATGGCCACGTCTGGGGCGGGGAGTTCCTCGTGGCCGACGCTCTCGGCTTCAAACGCGCGGCCCACCTGAAGTACGCCGTACTGCCGGGCGGAGAGGCGGCGATTTCCAGGCCCTGGAGGATGGCCCTGTCGTACCTGTCGCAGCTCGACCAAGGGGTCTCGTGTTCTGTCGGCCCTGCCTCGAGGCTCGCTGGTTCCGACGTTGCGGCGGTTCGAGAGCAGATCGAGAGGAGATTCAACTCGCCCTGGACCTCGAGCGTTGGGAGGCTCTTCGACGGCATCTCGTCGCTGGTGGGCCTGTGTGATTCCTCCACGTTCGAGGGGCAGGCGGCCATGGAGCTCGAAGCGCAGGCAGACCCCTCGGTGGAAGAATCCTATCCGTGGGGAGTGTCTGGCTCGCGGTTTCCGCTCGTTCTGGACTGGACGGTGCCGATTGCCTCGGTGGTGTCCGATCTCGAGGCAAAGGTGCCGGTTCCCGTGGTCTCCTCTCGTTTCCACAACTCGCTCGCGGACGTCGTGACTCGCGTCTGTTCGGTCATCGCGGACCGCACCGGTGTCCGTACGGTCGCCCTCTCCGGTGGGGTCTTCCAGAACGAATTTTTGCTGACACGGACTCTGGCTCGCTTGCGGGCCAGAGACCTCGTGCCGCTCACTCACCATCAGGTTCCTGCCAACGACGGTGGGGTCTCTCTTGGACAGGCTGTCGTGGCCAGCGCGCGCACAGAAGCCAAGAGGCGTTAGAGGAGGAAAGTCCATGTGTCTGGCAGTTCCGGCCAAGGTCGTCAGCCTCGAGGGGGAGAAGGCTCTGGTGGAGCTCGGAGGGATTGTCCACCAGGCGGACACGAGGCTTGTTCCGGAGGTCAAGGTGGGAGACTATGTGCTCCTCCACGCCGGGTTCGCCATCGAGTCTCTCGACGAGGGAGAGGCCCTGGAGACTCTGAGGCTCCTGGAAGAGCTGGTCAAGGCGGAGGTGGCGTGACCCGTGAGCTTCGTCGAAGAGCTCCGTTTGCCCGACCTGGTCCGGCCTTTCATCCGGAAAATCGCGAGCTACGAGGGGCCTCCGATCCACATCATGGAAGTCTGCGGGACCCACACGGTGGCCATCTTCAGGCACGGATTGAAGGGGCTCCTTCCTCCGGCCGTGAAGCTCTTGTCCGGCCCCGGGTGCCCGGTGTGCGTGACGCCGAACGAGGTGATCGACAGGGCGATCGCTCTGGCCGCCGTGCCCGGCCACATTTTGGTCACGTTTGGCGACATGATGAAGGTCCCCGGCAGCTACTCCAGTCTGGCCCAGGCCAAGGCCGAGGGGGCCGATGTCCGGGTGGTCTATTCGCCGCTGGAATCGATCCAGCTCGCTCGGGAGAACCGGTCCAAGATCGTCATCTTCTTCGGCGTCGGGTTCGAAACCACGGCGCCCACGACAGCCGCATGTCTCGTGGAGGCCCGCAGCGCCTCCCTGCGAAACTACTTCTTTCTGAGCGCGCACAAACTCGTCCCTCCTGCCATCGGGGCGCTCCTCACGAGCGGTGACGTCCACGTCGACGGACTCATCTGCCCCGGACACGTGAGCGCCATCATCGGATCCAAACCCTACGAGTTCATCGCCAGGGATCACGGCATCGGGTGCGTGGTCACCGGATTCGAACCGGTCGACATTCTCCAGGCCCTCTCGTTGCTCGTCGAGATGCGAACGAGCGGGCGACCCTCGGTGGTCATCGGCTACCGGAGGGCCGTGAGACCCGAAGGAAACGTGAAGGCTCAGGAGCTCATGCGGACCGTTTTCTCCGTTGGCTCCTCTGTATGGAGGGGAATCGGAGAGATACCAGGAACCGGCCTTTCGCTCTCGGATGAATACGAGGGGTTTTGCGCGACGCGCCACCTCGATGTGAAGCTGCGCCCCGTTCGGGAGGCGGCCGGCTGTTCGTGCGGAGAGATCCTGCGAGGGGTCAAGAGCCCTCCGGAGTGTCGACTCTTTGGAACGGCGTGTACACCCGAGTATCCGGTGGGCCCCTGCATGGTCTCGACCGAAGGAACCTGCGCGGCATGGTATCGTTACAGCCCATCCACGGGCGCCGGCTCCGGCGGTTCGTCCGAAAGGGGTGCGTGAGCGTGTCTCATTCCCGGGTTCTGCTGGCTCACGGAAGCGGTGGAAAGCTTGCCAGCGAACTGTTGAGCACGATCTTCCTTCCACCGTTCGCCAATCCGATCCTGAAGACGATGGATGATTCGGCCGTCTGTCCCTTCATGGACGAGGTCTCGACTTCCGGTGGGAAAGAGCCGCTGGAGATCCGCGTGGCCTTCACCACCGACAGTTACGTTGTGAAACCGCTCTTTTTTCCAGGAGGCGATATCGGACGGCTGGCTGTCTGTGGGACCGTGAACGATCTGTCCATGGTGGGGGCGAATCCCCGCTACCTCTCGGCGGCGTTCATCGTGGAGGAGGGCCTTCCGACTTCGTGCCTGCGTCGTGTCGTCGGCTCCATGAAGAAGGCGGCGCGGGAGGCCGGGGTCTCGATCGTGACGGGCGATACCAAGGTCGTGGAGAGGGGGAGCGTCGACGGCTTGTTCATCAACACGGCGGGCATCGGCCTCGTCCCCCCCGGACGGAAAGTCTCAGGTGCTCTTGTCCAGGAAGGAGACTCGGTCATCCTCTCCGGTCCCGTCGCAAACCACGGGATCTCGGTGCTCCTCGAGAGAGAGAGGATGGGGTTCGTAGGAACCGTGCAGAGCGATGTGGCGCCCTTGAACCATCTCGTCTCTCGCATGTTCGAGACATGCCCGAACCTACGGGCCCTGCGCGATCCCACCAGGGGAGGGGTTGCCACGAGCCTGGTCGAGATCTCTCGGCAGTCCGGGGTGACCATTCGGATCTTCGAGGAGAAGATCCCCATCGATCCGGACGTGGCCGGGGCATGCGAGATCTTGGGGTACGATCCGTTGTACGTTGCCAACGAGGGGAAGCTCTTGGCGTTCGTTCCTCGTGCCGAGGCTCCACTCGTGGTGGAGGCCATGCGATCGATCGAGCAAGGCCGTGGGGCTGTGGTCATCGGCGAGGTGACTGGCGGACCGGACGCCCGCGTCCTCATGACCACGCGGATCGGAGGAACTCGGGTCGTCGATATGCTCAGCGGGGGACAGTTCCCACGGATCTGTTAGGTACAAGGAAAACATGCGATTCACGGCACAGGAAGAGTATGGACTGCGCTGCCTCCTCGAAATCGCGCGCAGCCCCGATGATTGCGTCACGATTCCCCAAGTGGCCAAGCGGCAGGCGTTAACGACCGCGTACGTGGCCAAGCTCTTGCGCTGTCTGAGACGAGTCGGGCTCGTGGACAGCGTTCGTGGGCAGAAAGGTGGATTCCGCCTGGCCCGTTCAGCCGACCAGGTCGACTTGCACACGATCCTCACCTCTCTCGGTGGAAGGTTCTATTCGGCTGAGCACTGTCGCCGCTATGGGGGGGGCGAAGCCAACCCCTGTCCCTCCCGGAGAGACTGCTCGATTCGAACGCTGTGGGCCTTCGTGGATGGAGTGCTCAGCGACGCACTCAGGAACGCAACGCTGGCCGATCTCTTGGAGCCGGAGAAGACCGTTGGAGACATTCTTCGGGGCGCGGCCAAGCCTCCGGGATAGCCCAAAATAGATACGCGATCCCTGTAACTTTTTTGATGGCGCTGAAACTATACCTTTTGGTAAAGTAAGTGTAAGATCAAAGTATACCTTTTTGTATAGCTTTCGTTGAAGCGGGGGAATCGGAGGTCTTGTCGTGGCCAAGACACGTGGAACATGGTCAGTATCGAGAGTTCATCGTCATAGCGAGTCTTTGTCGGACGGTGCGGACACGGTCCGGTCGAAAGACGAGAGGAACATGCGATCACTCAGGCCGTTCGCTGGTGATCCGGATGGGCTGGACCGTCACTTTTATCGGGAGATCGGCCAACGCGAGCTGTTGACTCGACAGGAAGAGGCGATCCTCGGTCAGAGGTCCAGAAACAATGACCTGGAAGCCCGCAACGAGCTGGTCGTCGCCAACATGCGACTCGTGGTGTCGATGGCTCAGCGGCTGGTGGGGTATGGGGTGTCGCTGTCCGACCTGGTGCAGGAGGGCGTCATTGGTCTGATCCGAGCCGCGGAGCGCTACGACCCCTCGGTGGGTTGTCGCTTCGGTACCTACGCTTACTTTTGGATTCGTCAGTCACTGCTAAAAGGGCTGGCCAGGAGCAAAAGGATGATTCGGCTCCCGTTCCTGATGGATTCTGTCCTGTCCCGGGTTCGACGGACCACGACCACCGGATTCGACGAGCGCCAAGCTTTAGTCGATCTGACCGAGAGGCAGAACCTCAATCGCGACTGTGTCTCCAGCGCGTACGCGGCCGATCGGGGCGAAATTCCTTTCGAGGGAGCGCCGGAGCGGGGTGGTCGGCTCAAGTCTCCTGATGCGGGTCTCGATCCAGAGGAAGTAGCGGTCGAGAAGGTGGCCAGGGAAGAGCTTCTATCTGTCCTGAACACACTCCCGGATAGAGATGCCTATGTACTCAAGACTCGATTCGGAGTGGGCACCGACCAACCTCTGACTTTGGAGCAGGTTGGCTCCCGTCTTGGGATCACCAAGGAGGCTGTTCGTCAGATCCAGAATCGCGCCTTGAGCATGCTCAGACAGCCACGGCGTCTTGACCGGCTGGCGGTCGGTGTCTGAAGGCCCCAAATCCTTCACCTCATTCTGTCAAACCCAATGATAATGAGCATTTCGAGGACAAAGACTTTCACTTCCCTGGACCCCACAGATGGGGGATCAGGGAGGCCAGGGGCCCTTGACCGGCCTTTTGGGTGCTGGTAGATTCCCTAAACGATGGTCGATGACCGACGATCTCGGACGCTTCCGGGGGTAAGTTCCATGAGTCAAACCTCACGGGTTCTTGTGCCGCTGACGGAGAGCTTCGAGGAGATCGAAGCCGTGACCGTCATCGATGTGTTGCGTCGCGCCGGTGTGGACGTGGTGGTGGGCGGTCTCGCATCCGGCGCGATCCGAGGATCTCGTGGGGTTCAGATCGTCCCGGACTCAGTGATCGACGAGGTCTTGGAGCAGTCGTTCAGCATGGTCGTCTTCCCCGGGGGCATGCCGGCAGCGCGGATCCTGGGAGAAGATGCTCGCGTCAAGAGGCTCCTGGATCGTGCTGTGACGCAAGACCTGTGGCTCGGCGCCATTTGTGCGGCGCCCGCTCAGGTGCTCGCCAAGGCCGGTCTTTTGAACGATCGGCCTGCCACCGGCCATCCCTCCATGAAGGAGGAGATTCCCCTCTATCAGGACAAGCCGGTCGTAATTGCCGGACGGATCGTCACGAGCCAGGCACCCGGGACAGCCATGGCGTTCGCGATCACCCTGGTGGGGCTGCTGCAGAGCGAGACCAAGGCTCGCAAGATCGCGGACAGCATGCTGGTCTCTTGGAGTGCTCCGTAAGAACCTATCCCATCGTGACGATGACGCAAGCCCAGCGTTCGTCGCAGCAGGCCGCGGCAGCGGGGGGTTCTGGGATAGGTTCTAAATGAGAGCCTTTAATGCTGCTCGCCGTCGGTGGACCGGAGCAGAAACCTCACGACGTCGTGCAAATCCCGAATGGAATAGGGTTTGGACAAACAGGGGACAGGAGTCTTCTCCATGAGATCCTGAAGACCGCGATCTTCGATGCATCCGGAAACGATCATCGTCCGATCCACGAGATCGGGCCGGCTGCGGAGGATCTCCTCGAACACGGCGAGCCCACCCACCTGTGAGGCCCGCATGTCCAGGATCACCAGATTCCAGTGACCTTGGTCGAGTTTTGAGAGGACTTGGGCGCCGTCCCCGTAGATTTCGGTCCTGAGCCCAAGACTCTCCAGCTGGCTCTGGATGAGCTTTTGCATGGATTCGTCATCCTCAAGGACCAACGCCACCGGTCTTTCGTGCTCCAGCGGTATCCAGAGAGTGAAACGGCTGCCGTGACCCAGCTCACTCTCGGCCTGGACGCGGCCGCCGTGTTCCCGCACGATGCCCGCGACGATCGAGAGGCCCAGCCCGGTTCCCTTCTTCTTTTTCGCGGATGTCGCGAAGGGACGGAAGAGCTGCGGAAGGATTTCCGGCGGGATCCCGGGGCCGTTGTCCTCCACGATGACCTCAGCCCTCGAGGTCTCGAGTCGAAGTCTCACCGTGATCACCCCTCCTGCCCGGCCTTGAACCAGGGCCTCTACCGCGTTCGCAAGCAGATTCTGAAACACCTGCTCGATCGCCCGGGGGGCAGCCCGGATCCAGGTCGGATCAGGGGGAAGGTCGGAAATGAGACGGACGTTGTGGAGGTGCATGGCGCCGGCCTCTCGCGTCAACAGTGTCGACAGCCAAGCCGTGAGGTCCATGCGCACGCGTTCTTCGGCATCCTGTCGGGCGAACAAGAGCAACCGTTCGACCAACTCGTTGATCCACTCAGCTTTTTGGATGATCTTGGTGAGCCCATGGCGGAGGGTTTCCTGATCTTCCGGCTGGGTGAGAAGCTGGTCAGCCATGCCAAGAATGTAGAAGATCGGATTTCTGATGTCGTGGATGATGGGGGCCACGAAACCGTCCAAAAGATTCTGATGGGTCCTGCGCGCCATTTGGACTCGCATCCGACTCATGGCGCTTATCGCTTGAAGTTTCTTGCTGTAGGAAGCGGTGCTGCGGACAACGGCTTGGGAGAGTCGCGCGGCAAGGTTCTCACGATCCTTTGGGACGTATTCGGAAAGCTTGAGACCAAGGGCTTCGGAGATCAGCTGTTCGTTCCCCAGCGCGGTCACGAGGATGACAGGGACGGCCCAACCTCGGCCTCGGATCTCGCGAAGAATGGGCATGGCGTCGATTTGAGGGGGCGAATGGTCGATCACCAAGGTCGAAAATGTGCGTGTCTCCAGTGTTGACAGGCACTCCTCTTCTGAGTCGACATGGACCGCCTTCCAGCCTTCGCCGATCGCTTCGATGGCGGCGCACATCGGGGTTGCCTCCGCGTCGCACGAGCTGACAACGAGAACCCTTGCCGGATGGAGTCTGCGCTTGTCGGTGTTTTCAGCAGGCATGGATCGGTCGCGTTGTCCCCACTTTCTTCAGTTTCGCCCAGAGAAACTTCCGATGCACTTCCGGGATCGGTGCAGGATTAGACCGAGACGGCCAGCGGCAAGTAGACGGTGAGACGGTTTCCGTGGCCCGGCAGTGATTCCACTTCGAGGTGTCCGTGGTGTTCCTCGACGATCTTCTTCGTGGCGGGAAGTCCCAGATTCAGTCCGCCATCTGCAAAGAGAAGACCCGGGAGGGGATCGGATAGCTGTTCGATCTGGTCTTCGGGCACGCCATTTCCGTTGTCTCGGACCGCGAGCCAGGCCTGACCGCTCGAGGTCCCTGCTTGAACGCAGATTTCTCCGTCACAACCGGGCAAGCCGGGAACAGCGTTTCCGATGATGCTGAGCAGAAGCAGGCAAAGACTCTGGCGGTTTCCCATGACCTGGGGTAGGTCGGGCGGCATCTCGGTTATCAACTTGAACGAATGAGTCCTCCAGCCCAACCTGGCCAGGGCTGTGGCTTCGTTTACCAGAGGCGGGAGGTCAATCGGCGAAAACGTTACCTGATCGTGAGCGAACGGGTCCTGACTGAGCCGGACCAGCCGCTCGATGCAGCGTGAAACGGTCAGAGCATCACTCGCTTCTCGTTGGATGGCTTGATCGGTCGACGTCGACAGGACTTCGAGGTAGCCGGTCAGGACCGTGAGAGGGTTCAAAATTTCGTGGCACAGACCCCGGAACAGACTTCCCAGTGCGATCTGCTTTTCAGCGGCGACACACTCCCTGGCCCATCGCGACTGGCGCAGATGGGCCTCGATGCGGGCCATCAGTTCCGGTTCCGTGGCGCCCTTGACCACGTAGTCGTTGGCGCCGGCGAGAAGTCCGGCATGGATGCTCTGCGGCTTCATGTCTGCGGTCAGGATCACGATCGGAAGCTCAAGCTCGCTTTTTCGGGTCCGAAGCTCACGGCAGAACGAGATGCCGTCAAGATCCGGAAGATTGATGTCCAAAAGAATCAGATCGACGGTGCTTCCATTGAGGACCCGTCGCGCCTCTCTGCAATCACCCGCCAGGATCGGCCGATGGCCGAGCCTCGAAAGGAGGTGCGAGAGCAGTCGTCCCTGGAGGGGGTCGTCCTCCACGACTAGGATGGTTGTGTTCTGAGCGCGCGTGAGTTGGGCCACAGATTCTCTTTCCTTTTGGGGCCGACATCACATATCATACAGATTATACCGAACGAACCATCGGTGGGGCTACTGGCGAAGTGCAAGGGGGATCTCGTCTTTAGAAACTCTTTTTCCCTGATGAAGGGGGAGATTGAGCGAAGAACCTCTTGTAAGGCCACTGATGACATGTTAGACTACCAAAGTTTCATCCCCTATCAACGTGAGAGAAAAACCCTTATTCAGGGGGTGCAGTAGAGTGTCGATTCTGCCGGAAGAGAAGCGCGTCGTTATCAAGAACTATGCCCTGTCTGATAATGACACCGGCTCAGCAGAAGTCCAGGTCGCGGTCCTGACGACGAGGATTGCCAACTTGACCGAGCATTTCAAGAGTCACAAGCATGATTTCCATTCGCGGAGAGGGCTCTTGAAGTTGGTCGGTAAGAGAAGAAGTCTCCTCAACTACTTAAAGAAGAAAGACATCAATCGCTACAGGACTCTCATCGAGCGATTGGGTTTGCGGAAGTAGTGCCCGTTGGGATGTGTGGTGCCGAACGCCAAGGTGTTCGGCACCGTGGTTTGACCGGCCAATGTTGTGGCCCGGCCAATTGGGGCATGGGAAGTTGCCGAGGGTGTGAGTTGCCCGGCGGCCGGCTGCGTCGTTTTTTGTTTGGGGCGCGTGTCGTGCGCCATTTGACGACCGGCTGTTCTGGGTATCTTCGTGATTCACGGTCTTGTGCGTCCAAAGGGCGCATTGACCGATTCAATAGGGCAAGAGTATCGTGGGGGACTCTTGTCGGATTTTGTGTTTTCCGTCCTCCCGGTCTTGTGGTCCCCTTGTCGACCCGTTGCGGATCCGCTGTGGCAGCCTGCCATCAGCGCCGTTGGCGCAGGAACGTGGACTAATACCGAACCGAGGAATCGTTCTGACAATGGTGGGTGGCGTGCTGGCCGGAGGAGACCGGTGCCGACACCCAAGAGGAGATCGCCCCGCTCGAAAACCATGTCGCAGTCGCGGGCGAAAGGGTTCGCACGAAGCCAATAGGCGAACCCGTCTTGGAGGTTGACTTGTTCAGGGATATTCAGACGACAGTGAACGACCTGGGCTGTGATCCAATCACGATCCAGACCGGAATTGTGGCCAAACAGGCCAATGCATCGGTGCTCGTGAGTCAGGGAGAGACCGTTGTCCTGGCTACTGCCACCGCCGCGCGAGAGCCCAAGGATGGCGCGGACTTCTTGCCGTTGACGGTGGACTATCGGGAGCCATCCTATGCTGCCGGGAAGATACCCGGAGGATTCTTTAAGCGTCAGGGAAGGTCGAATACGAAGGAGACCATTTCCAGTCGCCTCGTGGATCGGCCCCTGCGGCCGCTTTTTCCGGAAGGATTCACTCACGAGATGCAGGTCCTCGTGAGTGTCCTTTCGTTCGACCAACGCAACTCCCCGGAGCTCCTCGGTGTCATCGGCGCTTCCGCGGCCTTGCACATCTCGGACATTCCGTTCAATGGGCCCGTGGGGTGTGTTCGGGTGGGGTACGTAGATGGCCGGCTCGTCGTTGATCCGACTCTGGAGGAACGGGAGAAAAGCCCGTTGGACCTGATCGTGGCCGGGACCATGGACGCTGTCTGCATGGTCGAGGCACGGGCTCAGCACCTCGGAGAGGACCTGATGACTCAGGCGATCTCTGCGGGACACGAAGCGATTCGGAAGATCTGTCAGGCCCAGAACGACCTCAGGGAGAAGGGTGGCAAGACGAAGTTCGCCTTCAAAGCTACGAAGCTGCCTGAGGGGCTCGTGGAATCGGTCCGAGAGCTGGCCGGTCCCCAGATTCGCGCGGCCATGACAACCAAGGGTAAGCTCGAGGCTCGAGAAGCCCTGCACGGAGTCCTCGCGAATCTGCGTGAGCGGTACGCCAAGGAGATCGAGGCGAAAACCGTGTCGCCGGCACAGCTCAACTCTGCCGTGGACCACATCATGGAACATGACGTCCGCAGGTTGATGCTGGAGGAACGCCAGCGGTTCGACGGCCGGTCGTTCAAAGAGGTTCGTCCGATCCACTGCGCCGTGGGTTGCCTTCCAAGAACCCATGGCTCGGCGTTGTTCACTCGCGGTGAGACCCAGGCTCTGGCAATTACTACGTTGGGAATTACCGAAGACGAGCAGATCGTGGATGGCCTCGAAGAGGAATACCGCGATCGATTCATGCTGCACTACAACTTCCCGCCGTACGCGGTTGGTGAGGTTAAGCCTCTCAGAGGGCCTGGCCGCAGAGAGATCGGCCATGGCGAACTCGCCAAGAAAGCACTCGAGAATGTCGTGCCGGACAAGGACAAGTTTCCCTACACCGTGCGCATCGTTTCAGAGATTCTCGAGTCCAACGGGTCCTCATCAATGGCAACCGTCTGCGCCTCCTGTCTTTCTTTGATGGATGCCGGAGTCCCTATCACCGATTGCGTTTCCGGAGTCGCCATGGGGCTCGTCAAGGAGGGGGACAAACACGCCATTTTGACCGACATCGCCGGATGGGAGGACCATTACGGCGACATGGACTTCAAAGTGGCCGGGACTGTTCGCGGCATCACGGCGCTGCAGATGGACATCAAGATCGCGGGGGTCACGGTCGAGCTGATGACGGAAGCTCTCGCTCAGGCCCGGGAGGCGCGGCTCTCCATTCTTCAGAAGATGGCCGAGTGCCTGCCCCAACACCGCGGTGACATCTCGAAGTATGCTCCCCGCATCCTCACGATCCAAGTTCCCAACGAGCGGATCGGCATGATCATCGGCCCGGGCGGAAAGACGATCCGTCACATGGTCGATGTGACCGGCTGCAAGATCGAGATCGACGACGAGCGCAGTGTCGTCAATATCGTGTCGAACGACGAGGCAAAGGCGGTCCAAGCCAAAGAGATGATCATGCGGATCATCGAGGATCCGGAGCCTGGAAAGATCTATCAAGGCAAGGTCGTCAAGATCACCAATTTCGGAGCCTTCGTCGAGATCCTTCCTGCCCATGAGGGCTTGGTGCATATCTCACAACTCGACTTCAAGCGGGTCAACCGCGTGGAAGACGTCTGCCAGGTTGGCGATGTTTTCCCGGTGAAGCTGACCCACATCGATGACCAGGGTCGGATCAGTCTTTCCCGCAAGGATGCGCTGCGGGAGATGGGACAGGCTCCGGCGGGCGCTGAGGCCGAAGTATCGGCTCCGTCGCTAGAGCCGGCCGCGGATGTCCGCGCTGAGCGTGAGCCCCGTCAGGATCGAGAGAGGGAGGGGCGGGATCGCGGTGGCCGCTCTCGCTCCGATGGCCGGATGCGCGATCGAGGTCGCTCCCGGGATCGTGGCGGAGATCGCTTTGCCTCGGACCGGGGATCTGACCGGGACCGGGGACCTGACCGTGACCGGGCTCCTGACCGTGACCGGGCTCCTGATCGTGACCGAGGACCTGACCGTGACCGGGCTCCTGATCGTGACCGGGGTCCTGACCGTGACCGGGCTCCTGATCGTGACCGGGGACCTGACAGAGAGCGCCCCGTGGAGATGGCGGAGTCTGATGAGTTCGAGCCGGTCCGCGATCGGATGGCGGACCGGGGAATGTCCGCAAGGAAACAGGCGCCAGCCGGTCATGCCGAGAGACCCCGGGACGAGTACGAGGAGTCGGGCCACGAACAGGGCGAGGATTTTGGTCCCGATGAGTTCGAGCCCGAGACCTTCGAGAACGATGAGTACGGTCCTCCGTCCCGAGGCGACTACTTCGAGGAAGAGGGTTTCGAGGAGGAGGAACCTCAACCGCAGCCCTCTCCGGCCCAAGCGAGTGGAGGACGAGGCTACCCCTCTCAAGGGGGCGGCCGTGACTGGCACGACCGAGGTCGTGGGGCATTGCCTCCGCCGCCTCCCGCTCGCTCGGCGCACGGCGGGTCGACGATTCATCCTCCTCCAGGCGGACACAATCGCCGGGCAGGGACCGGCGGTCGCGATTCCGGTGGACGTGGTGACGGGAGAGGATACGGAGGACGGGACCGCAGTGGTGGCGGAGCTGGCCGTGGCCACGGTCCGACCCGAAGGAGACACAGCTAGGAGCCTGTCGGTCTCTTGTCCGAAATGGCTTTGGGCCGCGAGGCTGGCCACCAGTCTGGCTCCCAGCCTGGAGCCTGTCAGGGAGTTGCTCCAACAGGCTCCCAGGAGTCGGCCCTCTGGATCTGCGATTCGGTCTTGACCGTCAGTTGGTGGTCGGGATCGAAGGAACAGATCAAGGCTCCTACGGTAACGCCGGTTTCTGCCCGATCTGGGTGGGGCCGGCGTTCTTCATGGTCGTTGACTCTGCCCCCTTCGGATCGAAGAAGGGGGTGTCGATGACGAAAAGGAACGAAAATCGTTTTATTTTGTCGTTTCTGTGTCCGGTGACCTAAAGGTGTGCTGCTTGTCAGTGCATCTCTTGCCATGGCAACGGTCGAAAAGAAACCGGACCAGACCAACTGTCGACGGGGACTCTGTCTCGGGAAGAAGAGCGTTCATGGAGCGAGCCCTCAACCTGGCCACGGAAGGAGCGGCCCATGACCGAAGGAGGATGTCCTGCGGACAGGGACCACAGGACCCCCGAGACCCTTGTCGCGTGCGGGCTGGCCATCTCCCTGTCGGTGGTCTTGAGCCATTTCCGGCTGTTTCGGATGCCCTATGGCGGGTCCGTCACACTGGGGAGCTCTGTGCCGGTCTGGATTGTCGCACGCAAATACGGCGTGTGGGAGGGCCTGAAGGCTGGTTTTGGGGCGGGAACGATCCTAATGCTTCTGGGCACCCAAAAGATACATCCGGTGCAAGTACTTCTCGACTATCCGTTCGCCTGGGGAGCCCTTGGGCTGGCTGGACTGACAACGAGCTCTGTGAAGGGGGGCTTGCTCTCGGTCGCCGTTCGTTACGCGCTCCAGGTCCTTTCGGGCGTGGTCTTCTTTGCGTCAATGGCCCCCAAAGGCTCAGATCCGCTCGTTTACTCGCTTTTGTACAACCTGTACCTGATTCCAGACCTCGCCGTTGCCATCGTTTTCATGGCATGGATAGAAATCCGGGCGCCTCACCTTTGGAAGGGAGTCAACCGGCCAGGGGGCCGGGAGCCTGTCGGGGAACCCCCTCCAAGCTCCAGAGTCTGATGTTAGAGCGCCTTGGCGACCTTACCGGCCTTGATGCACTTCGTGCAGACCTGGATGGTCATGACACGTCCGGCGATCTTGGTCTTGAAGTTCTGAAGGTTGGGCTTCCAGCGCCTCTTGGTGCGGATGTGAGAATGGCTGACCGACATCCCGACGGACGAGGTCTTGTTGCATACATAGCAGCTCGAGGCCATGACAATCTCCTGAACGTTCTTGCACGGGCCGGTACTCTGCGAAGTGCTGCCACAAGTCGTGGATCGCGCCTTCTGTTGCTTTGCGCCGGGTGCAACTTATGGACGCACCTTCTGCGGAGCCGGTGCGTCGGGCAAAGAGGGCCAAGCGTAGCACGCATGAAGGGAGCCGGGCAAGGAAAAATCGGTTCCAATCAGGAAGCCTGTGGGGCATGAAAACCATCTTGTCGGAAAACGACTCGGGGCTGAGAGCCCGCTGTCTGACCTGGGTATTCGGGCTTCTTCTGTCTCTGTTCGGCTCTCATCCCGCGTTGGCGGCGGTCCTTCAGGATGCGGCATTCGAGGACAACGGACACGAGGCCGTGTTGACGTTGCGGTTCGACTCGGAGCCTCCGATTCGCTACACGCCGATGACCGATTCCCGGATTCTTATCCTGGATTTCGGAAATGCGCTCATGACCACAAGGCAAGGCAGGATGTCGCCCCGAAGCCGGCTGGTCGAATACGTATCTCTGGCCCAGTTCAATCGGGATCGGCTTCGTCTCGTCCTCAGGGTGTACGCGGGGACTGTCGTGAATGTGTACCGATATCCGGTGCCAGGCCGCCGAGACGTTCGGTTCGCCGTGGTGGTCGAGCGCGAAAACTCGATGGACCGGTTCTTCAATCTGCCGCATGGGAGAAAGACTCGCCCCCGCATCGTGATCGATCCTGGCCATGGCGGCCACGACAGCGGTGCTCTTGGCCTGATAACCTCCGACAAGGAGATTGCCCTGCGCGTGGCTCGCGAACTCAAACAGCTTTTTGACGCCGACCGGCGTGTGGAGGCCTTCTTTACCCGACTTTCCGACCATTTCGTCCCCCTGGAAGACCGGACGCTTTTTGCCCGCAAGGTGGAGGCTGACGCCTTCGTATCCATCCACGGCAACGCGATGGTTCGAGACAACTGGTCGCGAGGGGTGGAGGTCTGGTATCTGTCAGAAAGAGGTGCCGCAAAAGAGCTGTCCCGCGTGCTTCAGGACAAGGGCGTGGGAGCCCAATTCGGCCGTGCATCTCGGTCCTCCCTTGCTTCCTCCGTGAACGTCGATCAGATCATCCTTTCCATGCAGCAATCAAAGACCATCTCCCAGTCGAGCCTTCTGTCCAGGATCATCAATCGAAACTTGGTCCAACTGACCGGACAAGAGACTCGTGGAGTGAAGCGATCGAATTTCAAGGTCATCCGGCCGATTGACATCCCAAGCTGTCTCGTGGAGGTCGGGTTTCTCACCAATCCAGCGGAAGAGCGTCTCATGGCGAGCTGGGGCTATCCAAAAAAGGCGGCGGCTGCCATCTTCCACGCGGTGTTGGAATGGATGGCCCGCACCGGTCGGCTCAAAGGCCAGGCCGCGAACGGCCTGATTCGGGCCGACGTCTCGAACGAGGAGTCCGGCGAGGAGGAGAGGCCGGGGCTCGAGGAAGAAGCGAACGGTGATCACGTAGGGCTGGTGGGGGGCGCTGTCTCAGGCCGCACGAGCTCGAACAGGGGACCACGGGACGCTCGCCGCGTGCCAGGACCTTCGAACGATATCGACCTCTTCGATCGAGCCCGGGGACGGCTCAGGAATCTGCGGCGTTGAGAGTTTCTCCATAGAGACTGCGCGACCCACGAGACAGGCACCCAAAGACAGTTGCCAGATTGCCAACGGAGACGTTCCTGCTCATAATCATGCGGCTGGTGAATCTGTGAGCCGAGACATTCGCGCACACAGCTCACCGGTTACGGACAAGAAGATACTTCGGCCACGAGGACATGTGCACCGCGGTGTGTGCTTCGCTCCCAGATATCCATCCGGATCCGTCATGGCCTTGAAGCAACGATTATGGCCTTGAAGAACGATCCAGGGGCCTTGGCTCCAAAGGGGCAACGATGATGCGCAGGCTCGCGATCCTCCTCCTGTTCGTCTCGGCGTCGGCGGCTCTGGCTCAACAGATCGTCCAGACAAACCTCCGCAAGAGCCTCCGACCGCGCTGGCGAAAGGTGATGTTCCCGGATCCGGGTCGATCGTCACTGATTGCGCTCGAGCAAGGAGGGACCTTCGAGGTGATCGAGGTCCGTAAAGGGCGAGTCGTCGCACTCGAGCGGATCGATCCGGCCGAAGAGCACCTCCTACCGGGCCCGCAGCCCGAAGGTCTGACCGTTTTGCAGTCGGACATCGACGAGGATCTCGCCGTCTTCAAGGCCAAGGGGTCCGAAGGAGCCTACCATTCCGTGGCCGAGTCGGAGAGTGAGCTCAAGAACCTCGTCAAACGGTATCCCGCACTATGCCGTCTGGAGTCGATCGGCAAAACATTCGAGGGACGAGATATCTGGGCGCTGAGGATCACCGGAGCTCCTGATCCGGCTGCGGTTCCCCGCCTTTTGATCTTCGGACTGGTCCACGCGCGCGAATGGATGTCGGTCGAGCTCCCGTTCTTCGTCATCAACAAGCTCCTCACGGGCTACGGGTCTGATCCCGAAACGAAGAAGCTGGTCGACTCCCGGTGTCTTTGGGTGATCCCGATCGTCAATCCCGACGGTCTCGCTTACTCCCAGGGCCAATACACGATGTGGCGCAAGAACCGTTCAAAGAGGGCGAGCTCCGTGGGGGTCGACATCAACCGGAATTTCGAGGTCGGCTGGGGTCTTGGGTCGAGCTCCAACCCCGGGTCGGACACGTATCGGGGTGCGAATGCGTACAGCGAAGAGGAGACGCGGGCGCTGATGGCCTTGGTCCAGCGCGAACGGTTCACGGCAACGCTTGGCCTGCACTCGTACTCGCAGCTGGTCACATTCCCCTGGGGAAAGAGTTCCGAGGATCCGCCCGGCAAGGAGACCCTCGTCCGTCACGGGAAGGCCATGGGACAAGCCAATGGCTATCGTCCCGGATCGGTCGCGCAGATTCTCTACATCTCGGGCGGAGGGACCAACGACACGTTTTTTTCCAAGTGTGGCTGCTGGTCTTGGACGTTCGAACTGGGTACGGAGTTCGTGCCGCCCGAGTCTGAGATCCAACCGCTGTGCGCCAAAAACTGGCCTGCGGTGCTCTACCTGATCCGGACCCTTGAGGAACTCGGTTCCACGGAGCACCCGTTTGCTGTTCTGTCGCATTGAGTGGCTGGAATGAGCAACCGAAAGCCTCGGACCGGGGACAGTCACGCTTCTCGATCGATCAGGGTACCGTCGTCTCTGTCGACGATCATCCCGGCAAGGCTCTCGAGGACGTGGGCTACTTTCGCTCGTAGGTGCCGATGAGTTCGCCCTCGGCCAGAACATGGCCCTTCATCGCGGAAAGAAGTTTCTCCTTGCTCTGCCCCTTGGGGAGTGTCAGCTCAGCGTCGAGTGCGTAGACCTTGAAGTGGTAGTGATGGGTGCCGTGGCCCTTGGGGGGCATAGGGCCCCCCCAACCCGGTGAGCCGAAATCGGTCGTCCCCTCGGTGGCGCCACCCGCGGATCCCTCCGCGAGTCCCCGGGTGTTCGCGGGGATTCCGTAGACAACCCAGTGAACCCACGGCTGAGCTCGCGGGGCGTCGGGGTCGTCACAGATCAGGGCCAAGCTCTTGGCACCAGCGGGAACCCCCTCCCAGCTGATGGCTGGCGAGACGTTTTCTCCTTCACCCTTGTACGCGCACTTCTTGGGAATCGTGGCGTTGTGGGTGAATTCGGGGCTTGACACCTTGAGCATCGAAGATCCCTCCTTGCTCTTCGATTCGGCGTGAATGGTCGTTGCGACCAAGATGAACAGCATGAGCCAGCGCACAGGTGTACCTTCTTCCAACGGTCGATTCCTCGTCCGGACGTGTGGACGTTCGGTGTTGCGTCTCCAAGCATATACCCCACGACCGATGCGAGAATCATCCAAATTGACGTAAGAACCATCGAGAGCCGGTGGCTTGCCACTTCCAAGCCCGGTCTCTTATACTCGTCACCGATACTTGTCACCGATACTTGTCACCGATACTTGTCACCGAGCAGGCGTCCCTCACACGTCCGGTCCCGGTCCCTGCGTGCTCTTCAGGAGACTTTTGAACCACGTGCTGCTGGCAAGGAGGAAAACCGTGAGTTCAGCCGAAAGGTATCGGCCGATCGAGATCCGCGCTAACGGTTCGGTGGGCGGACAGCTGGCGCAATTGTATGTGTCACCGAGTCAATACATCCAGGGGCGTGGTGTCCTGGACAGTCTGGGACCTCTCCTCCGTGGTCACGCAGCCGACGGTGTGGGCGTAGTGATCACGCCTGGACGCAACATGATCTTGGGCGAGCGCATTCACGCCACGCTCAGTCACTCTGGTCTGTGTGTTGCCACGGAGTTGTTCCTGGGCGAATCGACGATCGCCGAAGCAGAACGACTGACAGAAGCCCTCAGGCGAGCGGAACACCCGGTCAATCTGGTCATTGCCGTGGGCGGAGGCAAGTGTCTGGATGCGGGGCGGATGGCGGCGAGCAGGCTTGGAATAAGGGCCGTAACGGTTCCGACAACGGCGTCGACCGATGCCCCGACAGCGGCCCACTCGGTCGTCTACGACCAGCACGGCGTGTTTGTCGATGTCGAGTTCAGCCTGACCAATCCGTTGCTGGTCTTGGTTGACCTGGATATCATAGCGGCTGCCCCGGCGCGCTACCTGATAGCCGGCATGGGAGATGCGTTCTCGACGTTTTTCGAAGCCCGGTGCTGCATGGACAATCCATCATCGCAGGTCTGTCGAGGAGGGCGTCCAACGATGGCGGCGTACGCCATCGCTCGGCAGTGCAAGGAGGTTTTGATCGAATACGGGGTGGCGGCGCTGGAGGAAGTGCGCGCCCAAAAGCCTGGGCTGGCACTGTGCCGGATCACAGAGGCCAACATTTTGATGAGCGGCCTTGGATTCGAAAGCGGCGGTTTGGCTGCGGCTCACGCTGTGGCACAGGGATTGACGGCATGCCAGGATCTGCATCGGAACTGTCTGCACGGCGAACTCGTGGCCATCGGAGTCATGTCCCAGCTCATGCTCGAAGGCCGAACGGACGAGGCTGTCGAGGCTGCCGGATTCATGCGTTCTGTCGGGTTGCCGCTACACCTGGGCCAGATAGGGTTCGACCCGATCCAACGAGCTTCGGATCTGGAGCGGATTGTGGATCGATCGATGTCCGTGTCCTTTTTGAGGACGGAGCCTTTTGACGTGACGCACGCTCAGCTGCGGACGGCGATCCTCAAAGCTCACGAGTTTGGGCAGAGAGCTCCTGGCGCCCGGCAATGACTCCCTGATCGTCAGTTGGCCGTGAATTCGGTCACGGTCCGGACCATCGACGAATCGATCCGCCAGAGAGTGGCCTGGATGCCTCTGTTCTCCAAAGGACCGGTGATGTCTTTCTCGTTCCAACCGAGGTCGAAGACTCGCTCCCAGCTATCGGTCACCTTCCGGAGCAGATCAGGATCCGTCAACGGCTTTGTGTGACAGAACGACTGGCCAATCCGGATGAGACGATGATCGAACGTTTCTCCATCGTTGGACGTTGACAAGTAGCGGTCGTTGAGGATGAAGTGCCAGAGCAGGAAATCGAAGAGCAAGACCTTTTCGTCCGGTACATCCAGTTCGATACGGACTCCCGTGGACCCCTTCGGAAGGAGGCCTTTCGAACGAAGATTGGGCCGTGGTTTCGTTTGACCGTGATACTGCTTCCAGGCCCAGACAGGCCAAGCACCAGCAAGATCCGGAGGTCCGATGCGACGAGTCAGCTGCTCTATCATCCACTCGTAGGGTTCGCGGAAGACAGGGTCGATGGACTCGGAATTGCCGCGGAGAGAACCGCGGACCTGGAGTTCTCGATGAGCATCGAGAGTCTGTATCGTCCAGAGGATCACGAGGGCACCTTCGATCAGGTCAGGGCTGACCTACTCAGAATGGTACCAGCGCCAGGCTGACAACACCAGCCGGATCGCGCCAAAATGGCGCGAAATGGTGGATGGCCGGAAAGGTCACCACCGCCTTCGAGGCGAGGAATGGCCACTCTTGCCCACGTCATCGAAGCTTTGGATGCTCCATTGGGCTACGAGTTGCGAGGCGCTCAACGCTGCGTTAACAGAAAGACATTATAAGGAGTGTGAAGGTTGTCCGCCGACTGTACACTGGACGAGCAGCCAGCAGAATGGCTGCTTGTGTGGGCGATCTAGATAATGTCCATATATGGTGAGAAGGACTCAAGGGGGGTAGGGGTGCATCGTGAAGATTCTGGTTGTGGATGATGAATCGTGGATCCTTGAAGTACTCATGAAGATGCTGAATCGTGCAGGGTACGAAGTGATCACAGCCATCGGTCCCGAAATGGCAAGGCAGGCAGCCTCTATGCAGACGTTTGATCTTCTGCTCACCGATGTGGAGATGCCAGGTACACGAGGACCGGCTCTGGCTGACGAGTTGAAGGCCCGACAGCCATCGTTGCGAGTGCTTTTCTTGTCTGGATCGGAACCGGAGGACTCCTTGTCCGGGCCTCTCCTGCAGAAGCCGTGCAAATCAGAGGAATTGATCGAGGCCGTCGGCAAAGCCTTGAGTTGATTTCTGGTTCTACGTGATCGGTTCGTCTGGTAAAATACCTCCATGCGAATCGCCCTCTGTCAGCTGGATATGGCCTGGGAAAACCCCGCGGCCACCAAGAAGAAAATCCTGTCTCTCCTGGAGGCCCGGCCAGAGCCCTTCGATTGGGTCGTGTTCCCGGAGATGACCCTGAGCGGATTCTCCATGGACCCCTCCAGGACGGCTACGACCGCGGAAGACCTTTCGTTCTTCGCAGACCTCGCCCGTCAGCGTTCGGCCTGGGTCTCCTTCGGCGCCGTGCATGACAGGTTCAATAGGCTGGTCACCCTCGATCGGTCCGGGAAGACCGTCTGTTCCTATTCCAAGATCCATCTCTACTCCTTTGCCGGGGAGGACAAGGCGTACCGGGCCGGCGAGCGCCAGGAGACGTTTTCTCTCGAGGGGTTCGCGGTCACTCCAGCGATCTGCTACGACCTGCGCTTTCCGAGTGTCTTCTGGGACGCTGCCGAGAAGACCGATCTCTACGTGGTCATCGCGAGCTGGCCGGCCCGCCGTGCCGAGCACTGGATGACGCTTCTACGAGCCAGGGCGATCGAGAACCAATGCTTCGTGGTCGGGGTCAATAGGACCGGCAAGGATCCCTCGCTCGAGTATAGTGGCAATTCTATGATCTACGACCCGCTCGGGAAGATTGTGTTAGACTGTTCCGATCGGGAGGGCCTGTTCGTGGCTCAGACTCCGGTGGACAAGGGGCTGGTGACCAGGACTCGGGAGAGGTTCCCGTTCCTCAAGGACCGCCGATAGCCCCCGTTTTGTGATGAAAAAGATACAGACCCCGCACGAAGCCGTCAGCCAGATCCAAGACCACGCCTCGATCATGATCGGAGGCTTCATGTGCTGCGGCCAGGCCTTCGACCTCATCGACGAGCTCATCAAGAAGGGCTCCAAGGAGCTCACCGTCATCTGCAACGACGCTGGTTTTCCCGAGAGGGGAGTGGGCAAGCTCATCGTGGCCGGCCGAGTGAAGAAGTTCATCGCATCGCACCTCGGGACCAATCCCGTGGCCGGGCAGAGGATGAACTCCTGCGAGATGGCCGTTGAGCTTGTGCCTCAGGGCTCTCTCGTCGAACGCATCCGGTGCGGTGGCGCGGGGCTGGGCGGGGTTCTGACTCCAACCGGCGTGGACACCGAGATCGAAAAGGGCAAGAGGAAACTCAAGGTAAATGGCCGAACGTACATCCTCGAAACGCCGCTACAAGCGGATTTCGCCTTCATCAAGGCCTCGGTCTGCGATAGGCTTGGCAACGCCTGCGTGGAGAAGTCCGGCAAGAACTTCAACCTCGTCATGGCTATGGCGGCCAAACACCGCATTGTCGAGACCGACCGGCTCGTCGACATCGGCGAGCTGGACCCCGAGCTGGTGCATATCCCCGGGGTGTTCGTGGATGCAATAGCATTGGAGAAATTGGCGTGAAAGACGAGAAAGACCAGCGCAGAAAACGCATCGCGATGCGAGTCGCTCGTGAGCTACCGGAGGGTTCCCTCGTCAATCTGGGCATCGGCCTTCCAACCCTGGTGGCTGACTATCTGCCGAGCGACAAGGGCATCTTCCTCCACTCGGAAAACGGTTTCATCGGCCTGGGACCTGCGCCCCAAAAAGGGAGCGAGGACCTCAGCATTGTCAATGCGGGCGGTGCTCCGGTCACGATGGTCGCGGGCGGTTGCTACTTCGACTCGGCGATGTCCTTCTCCATCATCCGGGGCGGGCATCTCGACGTCACCGTGCTCGGGGCGCTCGAGGTGGACGAGGAAGGGAACCTGGCCAACTACATGATCCCGGGGAAATTGGTCCCTGGTATGGGTGGGGCCATGGATCTCGTGGTCGGCGCCAAGAAGGTCATTATCGCGATGGAGCACGTCAACAAGTACGGCGAGTCCAAGATCCTCAAGAAATGTACGCTCCCCCTTACCGCTCGCCACGAGGTGGACCTCATCGTGACCGACCTTGCCGTCATCCGGGTCTCGGAGAACGGTCTCGTGCTCGAGGAGATCGCCGAGGACACCACGGTCGAAGAGGTCATCGCGAAGACCTCTGCCCGCCTCCAGATCCACCCCAAGGTGAAGGTGTTTCGAGGAGCGGACTTCTCTGAAATGTCGACCATGGCGACTTGCGGTTGACAAAAACCGGCCTGGCGATCTTCCCGAAACCGTCCAATTCGAGGTCGGGCAACGGGGGACTGGTTTTCTTCCTATTCGGGGTCCTCGGTGTCCGTCAAAACGAAATGGACTTGCGAGCTGTGGAGCCCAGCGAGTTCGTCGTTCACGGCTCGAACGGACGAAGATCTCCCCAGTTCCTTGATCTGGAAGGGCTTTAGGAACCGAAGCTTGGCGGCTGGTAAGGAGACCTCCCGGGGGGACTATCAGGGGTGGAGACCCGCCATGTCGAGCCGAGTCGCCACCAGGAAGCTCGACAGTTCCTTTGCGTTCGGCGGCTGCTCCGGAAGGGGTGACCGCTCGTGCGCGTCCGTGAGCAAGACCTCGAGTCTCTCCCGGTCCTCCGAGAAGCGGTCCAGTGTCGCGTCCAGCACTCCGTGCTCGCCCCCGGACCGCTTGGCCTCTACCAGATTGAGAACATGCGGGAAGCCGTACCGTGGTGTCAGAACGGTCACGTCTCCGACCAGCTCGCCGGTAGCCAGGAGGTGGATCCCTGTCAGAGCGCTCCGGTAGACGTAGAGCAGGTCCTTCACGGTCTTGACCGCGGCACTCTCGTAGTCCCGGCACTTCTGTCCGAAGAACCCGCGGTAGTGGTGGAAGTACCGGCGAGAGATCGACCGAATTGCGAGCGCGACCAGCTTGGCCCGAAGGTTCGTCTCGACCGCCTGGTACGGAGTCAAGATCCGCTCGAGGATGTTGCCGTTTCCCTTGAGGAGCAGGCGGAGCGCCAACGCCAGCTCGTGGCTCGTGAAGTCGATCTCCTGCCCCTCGAACACGGCCGTCTCGTCGATCGTCTCCTCCGGAGGGTCCAGGGAGATTATGCTCTCCAGGGGTGCCACGTGGATCCCCTTCAGATCCAGGTCGGAATCGGGGCTGGGAAACCCGTAGTAGTGGGATCCGGTCAGCCCCACCAGGATGGGATGGAAATCGGCCCTCCGGGAAAGGAACCGGCGGGCCTTGGAGAGTTCCTCATTCATCGAGTGCTCCTCTCGTGGCAACGGGTCACGATCCGGGCACACAGGGCGTTGAGCTCCTCCTCGTCCGGATGGTCGGGCAGGGGACTCCCAGGCGTAAGGTCCTCCAATCTCTTCTCGAGCTCTCGGGCTGACTCCAAGAGCTGGTCAAACGAGAGCGCCCCGGCCCGAATGGCCCGGAGCTCCTCCGCGTCGGGCCTGCGCACCACGACCTTCCCGTCCCGCAGGATCTCCACCGCCATCCGCAACAGCCGGATCAGGTGCATGGCGTGTTTGGTGTCATAGCCGAACCGTCGCTCTGTTTCGGCCCGGATCGGGTTCCGCTCCGACAGCCAGGTCTGATACTGCTGCCACTCTCGGTGTGCCGCCCGGTACGACCGCTCCCGGTCCATGATGAGAAGGAAGTTGGGCGTGAGCTGGGCCTCGTCGATCCGGCCGTCACGGATGAGCGCTTCCGCGGCCCCAAGTTGATCCTTCGGGATCAGGACGTGGTCGCGAAGCCCAAAATCGGGTCGCGTGGGACATGCCCGGGGTGGGTCGAGGAGCCACCGCCGGTGGGTCTTGATCCGCTTGAGCTGGGAGAGTGCGTACCGGCCGAAACTCGCCCCGGCCCGTCGAGATAGGAACCGATCCCGGTTCTCCAGAAGGAGCCGTCCCTCGTCGGTGACCACGGTCAGGTCGGAAGTCTCCGTGTGAAGGAGCTCCACGATCGTGGGGTTCGACTCGACCGCCAACCGGAAGAACTTCCGGATGTCATAGAGAACGTGGTCGGGCGAGAGTTCCTGCTGCTCGATCGACGGTCGGTATCCGAGAAAGGCGGCCGGGCCGGGTATGAAAATGCCCTTGAGATCGGTGTCGGAACTCTCGGAAGCCAGGCCGTACGCGTGGCTTCCGTGGACTGTCTCGAGGATGATGGTGGACGGATCCAGCAGGGGACCACCTCTCGGCTGTTCACCGGGCGAAATCCGATCAAGGCTCATGGTGCCACCTGGGCAGGTCCGGATCAAGCGGCGAATTGACGGGCTCCATCAGCGTCAGCAGACTGGGCAATCTGTGGTGGCGCAATCATACCAAGCGCAGACCAAGGCCTCGGTGAAAACGGGTCGTTCAGCGGTGTTGCGGGCTGAGGACATTACTCTTCCTCAGATATGTGGGCCGCCTGACCAGAGGCACCGGGGGGCTTGTCCGGCGGTGGCTGGTCTTCACACGGAATCGTGTCGAAGTTCTGCAGGTATCGGGCAGCAAGGGTCGGGGATTCTAGTATCAAGACGTTCTCCTTGTTGGGGTACTCACCATTGCCCGTCCAGTTGAATGACCCCGTGATGACCGTCTTCCTGTCGATCACGGCGTACTTGTGGTGCATATACCCGCTGCCTTTCGAAAATCGGACTGGTACAGATCCTCTGGCCTGAGACCGGTCTGCTTGCCGATCCAGGAAAGCGCACCGGACCCGATCTCGACCCCGTCGTGGAAGGCCCAGGTGTAGTCAGGCCAACCTGCCCTCTCGAGGATGCGATGAGAGCCGCCCTTGCCGCTTCACGCGCCATCCGATACGGAAGAGGGCTGCCAGCACGCGGCTGGCCTTCGTGGCGGGCCAGCGGCTCACGCGGCTCGGGCGAAGTCTACCGGGAAGAGATCGGCATCCAACTCGCCGTGCTCGATCTTGTCGGCGATCACGTGCAGGGCGAGCGCCTTGGCCGCCTGCACGGCGGCTTCTCGCGACACGCCGTAGCAGATCACGCCGGGCAGCTCGGGAACGACGGCAAACCAGCGGCCGTCCTCTTCGCGGTCAATCTCGAGGCTCAAGATCATGCGTCCAGTGTACCACGAGACCGGCCGGAGGCTCTTCACCGTCATCGCCTGCACCGCCCAGACCGACCCCGGGCTCTGCCGGACGAGATCCAGGCTCACGTTCATGTCCTGGACACGATCCCACGAGGATCGGGATCAGGGGGTTCGAAGCCGAGGCTGCCGACCCCGGACCGCACTCCAGACAGCGAGAACGATGACCTGGTTTCGATCGGCGAGATGAACGTAGTAGATATGGTATCGCGACTGGGCCAGGAGAAGACGCCGCAGCCCCCGAATCTTCCTGTGCCGATACCGCTTGCCCAGATCGGGGACCGTCTGCAGGAGGTCCAGGCCACCCGCCAGTTCGTCGACAAAGAGATCGGGAGCCGCCGGGCGGTTCTCCTGCCACCAGGTGGCGATGGCCTGGATCTGGCTTTCGGCCTCGGACCGGACGAGGACGTCGGTCGTCATCGGGCTTTTCGGAGGTCTCGGAGGACTTCGGAGGCAGGTCGCACCCCTTGCCCCGACTTGGCACCTTCCCAGGACTTCTCCAGTGAGGCGTGAAGCTCCCGGCGTTCTTTTTCGTCCAGGTCATCCTCTCCGTCCGCCACGACGAGCTCGATGATCGAGCCTTCAGGCAATTCGCAGGGCTCATCGAGCTTGAGGCGGCCGTTCACTACACGGGCTCTCAGAGTGTTCATATGCTTGATGATAACCTTCGAGTCGAGGCGAGTCCACCGTCACGAGCTCTCGATAAGGCCATCACGGTCGAGGATTTATTGAGAGGAAGAGCGACAAGAGCACATCTGAGGGGCTCTCGTTCTCTCCCCGAACCTTTGGTTGAGGGTTAGAACGTCGTCACGACGATCGGACCGATGGCATCTCCTCTTGCGGTCACGGTGGTGCTTCCCGTCGTGGACGGGGCACTAGACTCGGGCCAGCTCTCCTCTCTACTGGCCTTGTACCCGGAACGTCCGGGCTTCCGGGGCGTATGGGTAGAACTAGTTTTTGCGGCCGGGTGAGAGAATCGCCGACGTTCAATCGGTCCAAAATATTGTTGACATACTGAAAAAATGCTGTTTTGTTGACGAAAAATATGCAAGGCGGGATGGCAACATGGCAGACCAAATCCAGTTTTCTTCCCGGGAAGAATTCCGCAAATGGCTCGGGGCGAACTGCGAAACCTCCGGTGGCGTTTGGCTGGTGTTCGGCAAGCCCGGCGGGCCGAAGACGGTCACTCCGGACGATGCGCTCGAGGAGGCGCTGTGTTTCGGTTGGATCGACGGGCAGATCCAGCGCGTCGACGATCAAACCTATATGAAGTACTTCTCGCGCCGTATCGGCAAAAGCAAGTGGTCCGAGAAAAACAAAGCGGCCATCGACGGCCTCATTCAAAGAGGTCTCATGACCCAACACGGCCTTAATAAAATGGAGGAAGCCAAAAAGAACGGCATGTGGGATGTCGCGAAGCGTGAGCCGATCACGCAGGATCAGATTGAACTGCTGACGCAGGCACTGATGGGCCGCGAGCCCGCGTACACGAATTTCATGGCGATGTCGCCGTCGGTGAAACGGACATACACCGCAATGTATCTGGATGCGAAAACCGAGGAGACCCGAATCCGGCGGCTTGAGAAGATCGTGGGAAGGCTGGACAGCAATCTGAAGCCGATGTGACCTCAACCCATTCGCCCGCAAATGCGATCGTCGCCGAACATGCTCGTTAAATTTGTCTCAGATACGGCACCGTATACCCGCCGTAAGGCATCAGGGGATAGGACGGATAACCGGCACATTTTGCGGCCCGGTTGCCCGAACTCTCGCGCACTGCTTTGAACCCGGTAAGCAACAGACATGCCGGCAGCGAGAAATCGGGCCCCGCGGGCCTCGAGGCCGGACCCGGCTTCGCGACCACCGGGGGGTCTTCCGGTGAACGACCGGCGTGGGTCTCTGAGAACAAGGGCATTTCAGTCTAGTCTCTCCGATGCCGGTTCACCCAATCGGCAAATCGGTGAAGGTGTGTCATCACTCGCTGAGCATCATCACTCGAAAAGACCCGAGCCTCGTACTCGACAATGCTCTTCTCGGAGATGATGACCCTGACGTGTTTTTGTGCCATCTTCACGTCGGGAAGCTGGGCCAACTCGTGACCCAGCATGTCGACGAGATCCATGTGATTAGAGGACGTACACCGCAATCCACGTTCCTGGATGAGAAGAGCATCCGCTAGAGAAATCGCCGCGTGGACGGCTGTCACTCCCACCGCGCTCCATCGTTTTTGAGCGAAATCCTCGATCGCCGTTTCCAAGAGTTCACGACCTCGTTGAAAGCAGATCGTAGCCTTGCTGGGATCAATTCTTTGAGTTTTGAGCTTTCTTGGAGACACGGGCAAGGACCTCTGTCAGATGGAGACCGGCTACGAGACGGCCCCTGTTCACGACCTCACAAACGAAGGGATCTCTCGCTCGGTATCGACGTTGAAACTCGGTTAGCGTGATCACAAATGGCCCCAAGGTCACTCCCAACGAGGCCGCCTTGTCGGCAGTCTCTCCCGCAAGCTCATCCTGAAGAGCTCGCTCCTCGGTCTTCCCCTGAACTACAAAGGCCATATCGAGGTCGCTCTCCGCATGATCCGCCCCCTTGGCAACGCTTCCGAAGAGGCACGCGGAAAGAGTGTGGGTTCGGACGGAGTCTGCGATCCGACGGGCAATCTGATCGGGGAGGTCCCGTTCCTTCTCGAAGAGAGGAACCAGGATCTCCTTGATGGGAAGGGTTTCGCGACGGAGAGAGTATACGTGGGATCGTCCGACGCGTTCGAGATGGAGGATTCCTTCTTCGTGGAGCTCCTGAAGAATCAGACGAACCTGGGCGGGACTTACGTCGACTTCCCGCGCAATGGCTCGACCACTCTTTGGCTTGGGGTCAAGAACGAGACGTCGCAGAATCTTGACCTTGGCCGCAGAAGAGAGGACCGCATCCAGGAAACGAGTCAGCCGCATATGATTAGTTCAACAGCCATATGCTTGGAATATCATCCATTTATTGTCGCCCACGAAGACAGCCTTTCGGAAAAACAAGGACTCTGGACTTGAGGATCCAGGACACACCGGCGAACGTCGACACCAACCAGCCGGTCAATCCGCTCGTTTCCCCTCGAGATTGGTTTGTTGATCGCACTCACACATTCCGGCTCGATCCACGGATACGCGTGCTCCAAGAACCCCTTGATGCCCGGCCTGGACTTCCCTATCTCTTGAGGCGATCGTCCTGACGATCCTTACCTGCGAACCGGAGAGGTCCGACTGAATCCCTTTCGGCCGGCCCTCATTTCTTTCCATCACGTGAGGAGAGAGAACCGGCACGCGGCCTCCCTTGCGCGGGGATCGACCACCGGCTCGATGAGCAGTCGGACAGGCGCGGATGAAGGAGGTTCACCTGCAAGAGCACGGCAGGGACAGCCAAGACCGGCGGGTGAGTTCGACCAGGGAAGGGCAGACCTCGCGACCGGAACCGGAATGGACGCCTGGCCCGGCGGTTGGAGAGGACCCCGGGGGAAGTCGAAAACGATCCCGGGATCATTCGCTACCCACCCCCTGGGGGGGCAAGAACGACCCCGACCTCGACCGTGAGCGTTGTCTCCTCCATCAGAAAGGGGCGATGCCGGAGGATAGCGGATAGCGGAGGAGCCCCCCTACTCGTGTCGGAACCCGATCTTCTTCGTGGGCTTGGGCGGAGGTTCCATCAGCTCGCGGATGGCCTCGAAGACGACACGGAAGTGCCTATCGTACTTCTTCTCGAGAGCGTCGAGACGGAGGGCGAGCGAGCGGTTCGAGCTCAGGAGTTGCCGAAGATGAACGAAGGTCCGGACGATCGCCACGCTCACCAGAACCGCCCGCCGGCTCTTGAGAACCCCGGAAAGCATCGCCACGCCGTGTTCCGTGAAAGCGTAGGGCAGATGACGTCTCCCGCCCCACGAGCTTGACATCACAGATTGTGATCTCAAGTTGGCGAACTCCTCCTCGGTGTGCTGGAACATGAAGTCGGGTGGAAAGCGGTCCTCGTTGCGTTTCACTGCCTGGACGAGCGCACGTGTCTCGACGTCGTAGAAAACGGCAACGTCGACGTTTAGGCCACCCGGCTCGGCCGACGACCGCCGAGATTTGCCCACGAAAATAAAGTCATGCGGATGGGTGGATGCGTCCGTCTCAGGAGTCGGCCGAGGGAGAAATCGCGGTTTCTTCGCCACACTACTGTGGCGAAACGGCCGCAAACGTAACCAAATGTGACGAACGGCGGGGAGGCTCTGGGGGGCTGGAGATCGGCTCTGGATCAGGGGCGGGGGCTGGAGGCGCCGTCCGGATTTGAACCGGAGGTGATGGTTTTGCAAACCATTGCCTTACCACTTGGCGACGGCGCCGCAAGATCGGCAGGATTTTAGCATGGCACGGAGACGGTTTCAAGCTCGACCGTCACTCGCATCACACGGCCATTCATCCGAGGCCCCATGGAGAACCGTTGCCGAGCCAAGAGTCGCTTTTGGGGTTGAATCGGACGATAGAAGGCATGAGGGCTGCCGGAGTGCCCGGCTTTCGTGATCCTTAGGTCAAACGGTGAACGCCCGGAAGCCTCTGACAAAATGAAGACTCTCCCAAAGGAAAGATCGGTCTCGTTCGCCGTTTCCATGGTTTGCCGGTGCCTCGCACTTTTTGTTGCGATCTCGCTTGGGGCAACCAAGGGCGTAGCGCAGTCCGTTCACCTGATAGACGATTTTCAAATCGGTGCCGGTGTCTTCTCGAACCTTCTCAAAGGCGCGATCTGGGGATACTCACCGGGCATCGGTCGGTTGGATTCCCTCAACACGGTGGCGCCGATCCTTTTCGCATCGGTTCCCTTGGGAGGCTCCAATCTCGATCTCTATGCCGCTCACCATTCCGGACGCACGGGCACCAGTGAATCATTCTCCTACCGCGGCTTCGCGTTCCCCACCGGAGCTGACGTCAAGATCGAGTTCAGTTATCTCGAGGCCCTCTGGAGAATGCACCTCCTGGATCGCCCTCATCTGAAGCTCGCAATGATCGTGGGGCCGCGTTTCGTGAGAGCAAACGTCCAGGCGAGCTCCACTTTGAGCACCGTCACCGGAGACGACTTCCTGGTCCTTCCGGAGGTCGGCGCGATGCTAGAGGCCAGACCGTTCCCGAGATCGATTCTGTTCGGTCTGGTGAAGTATATGGATCTTACGAGCAACGGGAGCGGCAGCCACACGCTCCAGCTCGAGGGAGGGCTCTCGTACCTCATCCCGGCCCCGACCGACACCTATGTGGGCTGGCGGTTGACCGGTGGCTTTCGCTACCTCAACCTGCAGGCCGTTCGTCAGCGATGGGAAACAAACCAGTTCGGGTTCGATCTCGAGGCCAGCGGGCCCTACCTCGAGGTCTCTCGCGTCTTCTAGATCCACGCCCCTTGAGTGAGTCCGTGTTCACCGGCGCACGACAAAACCCAGTTCGGTGAGAATCGACGTCACAGTCGCTTCATGATTCCCCTGGAGGATGATCGTGGCGCCTTCGACGGTCCCACCCGCGCCACAGCGTTGCTTGAGCTTTCGAGCCAGACGTTCGAGCGAGGCCCGAGTCAGTGAGAGTCCGCGGACGACCGTGACGACCTTTGCGTGTTGGCGAGTCTCCGTCTTCACCTGAAGCGTCTGTTCAGCAGGAGGCACATCAACGAGAGATGGGGATCCCGACTGGTCGATGACCGTTTTGCCGCCAGGGCCAAACGATCGGGCGCCGTCGGGCCCGGACGAGTAAACGAGCACTCCATCGTCCGAATCCTTCCTCTTCTTGCTTGTCACGGACCATCACCTCGATGGCGAGACTTCGACACTCCTGATACCTGATCCGCCGTCTGCGCCCCGCCAGCAACGCTCTCCGCATCCGTCAATTCAGGGGGGCCGCGTTCAAAAAGGGCTTTGCCAAGTGTACCATGTCTGGATCGGCCTCGCGGGAGGCTCACGCACGGTCTCGCTCACGGTCTCGCTCGAAGGACGTTCGTTCACAGACCCTCGGACGCGAAGTCGGTTCGACGGGCCTGCAACCAAGCCGTCCACGGGAGAGAAGGGACGAGACGAGGTCACCTGGAGAGCAGCCGCACGGATGTCGGCGCTAGCACCAAAGACAGCGCCACCCCCGAAATCGGGAGCCCGAGCAGGGGGATGATCAGCCCTGCGCCCAGGTAGCTCCCGATTGCGGCGCCCACGAGATCGGCTCCGTAGACGAGGCCCGAGACCTCGGTCTTGTGGCCTCCGGAGGCACGGATCGCACCGGCAAAAACCCACCCCACAAGCCCGCCGGTGATAAGTGTGACGAGCGGGATTACGATGGCGCCGAAAGCCATCGCCTCCCGGCTCGCTCCCAGTACCCATCCGACAAGCGCCGAGAGAGTCGACAATCCCGCAAGTCCCCACCCCAGAGGACGTTGCGAGGCAAAGGGGTCTTGCCCGACGCCTCTCCGGCTGAAATGGCGACTCGCCCACAGAAAGAGCCCCGTTCCAGTGCACGAGCCCGCCATGAATACGGCGAGAAGCGCACCTGCCTCACGATAGAGGTGTCCCCTCACGATCTGGAGCCCATCCAGCCAGAGGATCTCGAGCAGGAGACCGGCCAGTCCTGCCAGTCCCGCGGAGATCACACCGATGCCGAGGCCAGAGTCCGATCGGCCGGAGGGCACCAGGAGGAAGGCGAGCCCCAGTACGAGACAGGCGAGGAGTGCTGGGTGGGTCCTGTCCTCACCCGGACGCATCAGGCGCTCGCTGAACCACGAGGCACGACCGTCCGCCGTCACCTGGGCCAGGGCCGCTTGGTAGCCCACTGCAAACGGCTCGAAATCGAGATCCGGCAGAGCGTCAACCTGGCCGTCGAGAACTCCGGACAGTGTACGATCCGTGGATCCGAGAAGAACCGACCCGATCCCTTCGCCTACGAGTTCACGCGGTGAGATCCCCCGGCTTATCCAGCGGCTTCGGATCCGGCCGGCATCGGGCAAGGGCCGGTCCGAGGCGACGAAGAGAAAACCGGCCGCTTCCAGAGAGGCCACCCGAGCGTGAGGAAAGGCGATCCGGAGCGACCGGAGGATCGACGCGAGCATCGATCTCGCTGGCCGATTCTGGAAGGAGCGAGCCCCTGGCACCGGGAAGGCGAGGATTCCGCCTGGCTTGAGCATCCGCCGGGCTTCCGTGAAGAACTCGGCGGTGAGGAGCCGATGCTGGGTGAAGGTGTCGGGTGCTCCGCCCGCGGAGACGATCGCATCGTACGGCTCTCCTCCTCTTCGCAGCCACATCCTCACGTCACCGAAGAGGAGTCTGACACCGGTCCGGCAGGGGGCGACCGAATCTCGGCGCGGTGTTGGAGCGGGCAATAGTCTCACTCCGTCCTTTTCTCCGCCGCTCCCTCCTCTTTGTTCGTTGCCCCTCTCGTTCATCCACCCCAACCGGGCTTCCAACAGGTCCAGCAGGGTCGCGTCCGCTTCCAGAAGGTCGATTCTGTCGAAACCGTGCTGAAGCGCCGGCTCGAAAAAGCCCGGCAGCACTCCGTTGACGATCAAAGCCCGGGACGGTCCAGGGTGCGAGAGAAGCGAGAGGTGGACGACCTCCTCCGCGGCCAAGACCACCCGGGGAGAGCCCAAAAATCGGCCTGATCCGTACGCGTTGGTCTGCCCCATCCGGCTCGTGACCACGATCTGCCCTGAGGGGGTCTCCTTCCGCGCTTCGATCCGTTCTCCCGGATAGGCAAGCGATAGCGACCATCGGTCGATCGTCTCACCGAAGGGAAACAACGCGACGCCGGCAGAGAGAAGAGCGACCACGAGAGACGCAGCGCGGATCGACCGGCTCTTTCCTGGACAGGAGTTGACGAAGGCCGCGAGTGCGAGCAAAGCCGCTCCTGATGCCGCGCATGCGACGCTCGAGGAGAACCCGAGGACGAGAGACGCCGTGAACCCCAGTCCTCCCACGATCCCGCCGGCGTTGTCCCAGAAATAGACCCGAGCCGCCGCGCGGTCGTCGTCCCCAAGGGTGTTGGTCGCCAGAACGAAGAGAGCTCCGGTGAGGAGCCCGGGAAGACCGAGCGCGAAAAGGGTGAGGGCCGTTCCCGTGGAGAAGGGCAGCAGCCGACCCGCTCCGAGATCGAACAGCCACGGTAAGGCTCGGATCAGGACAATGGTGACCGGACCGATCACGGACAGGGCGAGGAGACCGCCCGACCAGAGCTCGACGCGAGTCGTCCGGGAGCGGCACCGAGGGTAACGAGCGACCCAGACGCCAGCGAGCGTGCTCCCCAGGCCCCCCAGGAGCAGCCAGCTACCGAGAACCGCGCCGACGACCCGCTCGCTCCCCCAGAAGAGGGACAGCATCTCCCGCAGGTAGAGAACCTGAAACGTCAGGGTCACCCCTCCGAGAACCGCGACCGACAGATCGAATCCCGGACGACCGGTGTCCGGATCGGCCGCCGTCACCGGGCCACCGCTGCCGCCGGGGGGAGGGGTTCTTGCACCGGGATCTTGATCAACGGCCGTCCATGTCCCCCGTTCCAGACTCCTGGGATCCGGGCCCCACACCGAGGACACGTGCCGGAGCGGACCACGTTGGCCAGAACATAGAACATTCGCCGTTCGATGAGGGTCTCCCCGCATCGGGCACAGAGCGTGTGCATGGCCTCCGGCTCCTCGATGTTGCCGACGTAGACGTACTTGAGGCCCTCCTCCGCGGCGATCCTCCGGGCCAGCCGCAGCGTGGCCAGAGGAGTCGGTCCGGGACGTTCCATTTTGTAGGACGGGTGATACCGACTGAAGTGCACGGGCACCTGAGGCCCGACGTTCTTCACGACCCATTGGCACAGCTTGCGGATCGTGTCCGGATCGTCGTTACCCCCTGGGACCAGGAGATTCGTGATTTCGATGTGGACCTTTTCTTCCTTGAGGATCTCGATGGTCCTCAAGACCGGGGCCAGCTGGGCACCACACCACTTGGAGTAGAATCGCTCATCGAACCCCTTCAGGTCGACATTGGCCGCATCCAGGTAAGGGGCCAGTTCCCTGAGGGGTCGCTCGTTCAAGTACCCGCACGTCACCCACACGTTCGAAAGCCCCTTCTGTTTGGCCAGACGAGAACAGTCGAGCATGTATTCGTAGAAGACCGAAGGTTCCGTGTACGTGTAGGCGATCGACGGACAGTGCGCCTCGATGGCGAGCCGGACCACCTCTTCCGGAGAGCGTGCAACGAACGGCGCCTCCTCGGGAAAAGCCTGGGAGATCTGCCAGTTCTGACAGAAGAGACACGAGAGGTTACAGCCGGCCGTGGCCAGAGAGTAGACCGATGTTCCGGGCAGAAAGTGATCCAGGGGCTTCTTTTCGATGGGATCGATGTGCTCGGCCACCAGACGACCGTAGACCAGTGTGTAGAGGGTGCCCCCGTAGTTGACCCGAACCCGGCACTGTCCCCGCTCACCGTCCCGCAGCCGGCAGAGAGTGGGGCAGAGCTCGCACTGGACCTCCTGACCCGCAAGACGCCGGTAGAAACGCGCCTCGTCGAGAGAGAGGGAGCGGGAAAGGGCCTCCTCCCGCGAGATGGGAGCCACCTTCGGCCGCGTGAACGATGGTCCGAACGTCCGTCCCCGGGCTCGAGGCACGGTCGGATCGAGCGGCCTGCGGGTTGCCGATAGCCCCCCATCCGACGACGAGACGATCGCCACGAGGATGAGGACAAGGCACAGCACCGTCCCGACGAGATAGAAGGAATCGGCGGACCGATCGATCCGTGTCGTTTCGTCCGATGGACGCTCGCATGTCATGCTTCGCTCAACCGTCTCACCTTTCGCTCATCTCAATGCTTGGCAAAACCATCCCACGTCTCACTCATCGATCGTTTCGTCGGTCCGAATGCGGGCGATGATCTCCAGAGCCGCGCCTGCGGGACAGAGGAAACGACACCAGAACCGGCGACCCGTGACACACAGGACCGCGATGACCAGAAGGAGGACGATCACGACCGGGTCGTCCGGCCACCCTCGACCCGACAGGGCGGCAAAGGTCGGCGTGAACGGCTCGAACGAGGTCACCTCGCGGCTCCTCAGCACGAAGAAGGCCGTGGGAGTGCCCACCAAGAGGAGGAACCGCACCGGACCCAAGAGCTCCGAAACCCTCCGGGATACAGGGAGTTTCTGGGTCGGCAGTCGGCCACAGAACTCCACCAGAGCCCCGAAGGGGCAGAGGCGGGAGCAATAGATCCGTCCCCAGAAAAGAGTCAGGACCAGAACTGATCCGACCAGGAGATACCACAGGGTGTTGGCCGGCAGCCGAGGCCACTGCCGGGCTGCGATCAGAACGATGTGGCCGATGGAGAAAAACTGCATGAGGACCAGGCCCAACACCACGATCGAGCACAGGAGGAGCCCGTCCCGCACCCGTTTCCCACGGGCCAGACGGGCGACCAGGGCCGCGCCGAACAGGTAGGCGACCAATAGGATCGGTCTCCAATGACAGAGGGAATCCCACCACGGAACCGGGCCCTCGGTCCGGGCGACCTGTCCGAAACACTCCCGCGCCACAACGCGTCCTGCCTCACGGATGCCGCCGCAGACAGCCTCCGCGCTCACTGTGGCTGCTGTGACTGCGTCGACGTCGCGCCCCAGTACGAACGGCTCGGTCACCTTCCGGCCCTTGAAACGAGCCAGATACTTGGGATCGGCGACGCGTTCCGCGTAGAGGGGCGTTTCCTCGTGGGGCAGAAGTTTCAGTCCGACGATCGTCGCCTCCCGGTCGATACCGACCAGGACCGGAACCGGGCCACCGTAACCCAAGGAGTGGTCGAGCGACACTTGGCTTGTGACAAAACACACTCCGACGGGAAGCCGGTCCTCACGGGACCGGTAGCCATCGAATCGGGGAGGATTCTGCGCGGTCGTGAAGACCGTTGCCCCGGGCAGAACGGCCTTCAAATCGGCCTCCTGAACCGAGAGGTCGAGCGCCCTGGGCTGCGGAAAGAGTTGGTCGAGGCCGATGCAGAAGAATGCGAAGCCGACGACCAGGGAGAGCGTGGTCCTCATCCGAATCTTCAGCGATTCGGAGATGCGGCGATCGATCCAGGGCCATCCTGCCAGCGGGAGGAGACCGACGGAGCTGCCGGCAAAGAACCCCAGGAAGTGGAGCAGTCCTCCCAGAGGATTCCCGACCGACAGGGCAACGCCCAGGGCCATCAGAAGGGGAGGGCAGAGCTGGATTCCACTGAGCATCCCCAGCGCAAAGGGCCAACGGAGAGCCCCGGTGCGCCCTCCTAGTGTCTTGCAGAGCCGGACCGTCGGGGAGGACTCACCCGATCCGGCCCTGGTCCAGAGGGCGAAGGCCAGGACGATGAAGGAGGCTCCCAGCGGCCGCTGCAGGTCCGCAAGCGACAGCTTGAGGGCGAACGCGCCGGCCGCCAGACCGATGATCAGGTATCCCAGCGCCCGGCCGGCCAGGAACGACACCAAGGCGCGCGCTGCAGGCCACAACCCGGGGCGATCGATCTCAAAGACGGCCAGCAGGGCCACGGGAGCACACGTTGCGGCGCAGCCGGCGCTGCTGGTGAGGCCGATCCCAAGGCCGGACAGAAGGGCGGTCATCACGATGGAGGGTCTCCCCCTTTTCCGTGTACGGTCGTACAGGGTAAATTGTAAGCTGTCGACATCGATGAAGATCAACGATTTCTTCCTGGCCCGTTGTTTACCCCGGGCCGAAGATCGGGAGGCACGGCTTATGAATCGCCACGGCTGGGTATCGTTCCGCTGGATCACGACGCTGACGCTGGTGGTCCTCGCCACGATCGTGGCTCTCCGTGGAGCGGACGTGGTTGTTCACGCCGAGGGCCGGATGGCCAAGCCGTTGCCCACTTCTTCGCCCAGTCCGTCGCCCAGTCCGTCGCCAAATCCGGCGACCACAGCGTCTCAAAAGGAGCCTCCTGTGATCGACGAGTCAGCAGTGCGAGCACCGGCCGTGGCCGGGAGCTTCTATCCCGGAGACGCCCAGGGATTGGACGCGTCCGTACAGAAGTTTTTGAGCCCGATCCCAAAGAAGACCTTTCCCAAGCCGATTCGTGCTCTCATCGTCCCGCACGCCGGCTACATATTCTCCGCCGGGTGCGCGGCCCACGCCTTCAAGCAGCTCGACGGATCGGATATCGACCGCGTCGTCCTTTTGGGCTGTCCCCACCAGATTCCGATCAGCGGCCTCGCCGTGTGGGCCAAGGGAGCCTGGGACACCCCTCTGGGCCGGGTAAATGTGGATGAGGTCGCGGCACGGACCCTGTTGGCGGAGAGCCCCCGCATCCGGGAGAACCGCCAAGCTCATCAGCCCGAGCACTCTCTCGAGGTGATGGTCCCGTTCCTCCAGAAAGTCTTAAAGCCCGGATTCACGATCGTTCCGGTTCTCATCCACGACGCGTCGGATGCGGATCAGAAGGCGTTCGAAGCCGGGCTCGTCAAGATTCTCGACCGCCAGAGCCTTTTGGTCGTGAGCACCGACCTCACCCACTATCCATCCAGGAAAGATGCCGAAGAGGTCGACCGGAAAACCCTGGATTCCTGGAAGACTCTGGACGCAGCGACTGTGGAGTCCGTGTCCCGAGAGCAGATGAAGCGTGGCCTTCGGGAGCTGCTCTGTACCCAGTGCGGAGAACAGGCCGTAGTGGCCCTGATGAAGGCAGCGAAAACCCTGGGGATCAAAGGAATCGAGATCCTGTCCTCGACCAATTCGGCGGCTGCGAGCGGCGATTCCGGAAGAGTGGTCGGGTACGGCGCAGCGGCCCTCTATGGGGATGCTCCGTCGGGGTTGTTGGCCCGGCCGCCATTGCCCCCACCAGCGCCCGAGGTCGCGACGTCCGAGGTCTCTGCTGCCGGCGGGAAGAGACTCCTTGCCATCGTTCGGGAGGCCATCACGTGCGCCACCTCTGGGAAGCCTCTGCCTTCCCTCCAGAATGAGAGTGGAGAGCTCGATTTGAAGCGCGGCTGTTTCGTGACTCTCCACCTCGCGGGTCAGCTCCGGGGATGCATCGGGTGTTTTGACTCATCCGATCCGCTGCCGCAGACCGTGCAGAAATTCGCCGTGGCCGCAGCCATGCAGGACCCGCGTTTTTCACCGGTCTCTGAATCCGAGGTTCCCAAACTCGACCTGGAGATATCGATCCTCTCGAAAGTCGTTCCGTGCGACGACCATCGGAAGATCGTCCTGGGCAAGCATGGCGTGATCATCAGAAAGGACGGCAGAAGCGGCGTGTTTCTGCCGCAAGTGGCCACCGAAACCGGATGGAATCTTGAGGAGTTCCTCGGCCATCTGGCCCGCGACAAGGCAGGGATCGGCTATCAGGGCTGGAAGGAGTCGAACGCCCGGCTGTTCACCTTCACCGTCCAGATCATCAAGTGACTGTGGTGATCGAAACGTGGCGGGTTTGAGGCTCTCGGGCGTGGATCGTGCCGGCCCTGGCCGCTTTTGCCCCCTCGAGAGGCGTGTGAAACCTCGGGCCGAGTGATCACGTAGTGGGTATTGACGTGGGGTGTGCTCGACTTTGCCCGGGAGACTGCCTAAACCATGCTCTCAATGAGCGGTCGTCCATTGACCCAGGTTCTGGGGCGAAAGGGAGAATCGGCTCTTCAGGCAAGACCTGGGAGCCTGTCGGACAGGCTCCTGTCCGGAGGCGCCAGTCAGAAGTCCGGAGACCGCCGTGGGGGCCTTTGGCCCCTTTTTTTCCTGACGTTCGTTTGGACAATGGCTGCGATCCCGGCGATGGCCCAGGAATCGGACCCGTTCTCCGATCTCCATCGACTCCACCGTCCGTCCGACCAGCCGACCGTCGGGGTCTCGCCTTCCTTTTCGGCATCGGATGTCGTTTCGCGGTCCGGTCCTGCCTGGACCAGCGGCGGTCTCTGCGCGCCTGTTGCCGCAGCCGACGACGAGTTCGATCGGATCCAGACGCAGGAGATGGCCGATCTCTACAGCCACGACCTCCATCGAACGCCTGTTCGTGACCGCATTCGTGTTCTCCCGGCACGATACTTCGTCATCGACAGTCGGTTCGATCCTTACTGGGACCCGCCTCCGGCAGAATTGAGACGTGGGTCCCCGGACGGTTCCGCGGCGGTTACGATGCTGTTCTACGATGCCGCCGAGTTCAGTCCCGGAGGGAGCTTTTCGGACTTCGATGCGAGCGTTCTTCTCGACACGGCGCTGGGTCGATGGGGGGCCTCCGCGAGCACCGCCTCGTCGATCCGCTCCACGAACAGTCGGTCCGATGGCTCCTCGTTGAATGGGGCTTTTCTGTCCTTGTCCGCCGACTTGGCAACCGATCGGCGCTATCCGATCTCCGGCCATTGGGGCCTCCAGGATTATGCCTATCAGAACAAGGCCACGATTCGAAAGATGGTGACTGACGCCGCAACCGCAGCTTCCGGTCTTGCCCTCCGGTCGCTCGCTGTCCTGGACACCAGCCCGTGGGACTGCTACCAGCGTGTCCGCAACTTCATAGTCGAGAAACGCTTGCCAGCCCTGGTGATGTTGCCCGGATCGAACAAAGCCGCTCTTGTGGTCAAGATCGTGGAGCGTCAAGACGGACTGGCCGCTCTTCACTTCTGGAATCCTTCGGACTCTGACGAAAATCGAACAGCCGCGGAAGAGGCTCGTCGGAACGTTCTCCACGTCAGGCTTTCCGACACGAGATCACTTGTGTTCTCCGGAGGGCCGACCAGGGGAGAGGTGTTTTCGGTCGTGACCGACCTGGGCCCCATGTACGCGGCCGTGTCGAGGAGCATGCGCATGTCCGGGACGGACGGAGTCGCGCTGGACTCCGGTTCGACGCGTTCGATCTTGTATCGCCTCTCGACGGGCCAAGAACCCGGGGCGCGGACTGCGGGGACCGCGGCCACGAAGCTCTATTGGGGCGATCGGCTGGCATCCGGTTCTCCATACGGACAGAATCTCGCATTCGGACTGAGGCCCCCGGTGATCGATTTTCCCAGAGGATCGTATTCTCGGACCGTCCAGAAGTCCGGCGCAGCTTGGTCCTCGGCCGCAAAGCCCTCTCGCGTCACCGGAAAACCCAAATCCCTTCCGGGTCCGTCCGCAACGGGCACATCTCGGACTGTGACAGAGGTCGCGCTGGCCATTGCTCCGCGGTCCTCAACGAAGAGTCCGCGGACCTCCCGGCCGACGGTCCATGCCCGCGTCGTTTTGCCCAGACTCTATCCTCCACCCGAGAATGGGGTTTCGTACACGGACTCGACGACTGAGTCGGACGTGACCACTGGCGACGATTTAGACTTCCGGTATGCCGGAGAAGCGGGCCATCGATTTTCCGGCAAGAAGCTGGATACGGGCCGAGGGCACTTTCGGCTCCTCGGCGATCCGTTCAACAGCTTCGGGTCCAACCGGTATGGATACGGCGGGGACGGATATCGATCGGTTTCGCCCGATCTCGGTTCTGATCCTTGGGGCTACGATCCGTACGGCTTCGATTCCATGGGCTACGATCCCTGGGGCTTTGACCGACGAGGCCACGACCGCTCAGGAACCTCGATCTCCGGATTCCCTCGACTCCTCCGTCTCCGATCCCTGTATGTCGAGGATCCTTTCGATTTCCGGTCGAAGTACGACATCGGCCCCACGGGCGAGATCTCAGAGATCACGACAGGTCACCAAGTCTGGCCCTCTGACGACGAGCTCCATCCCTACCACCGTCAGTGAGGGGCGGATGCGGAGGCCGGACTCCAGACTGGAGCCTGGCGCAGGGTTTCTATTCCACCCGGCCTCTGCAACTCGCCTGACGCCACGTGCCGCGCCGCCCGCGAGACAAGCACCCGGTCTTTCGCCTCGAGTCCCTCGATGTCTTGTCCATGGTCAGGTCGGCTCGACTACCCTTTCAGGACAGGAAGGAGAGCAAGCGCGGCCGGCCCTCCCTCGCGGTCCGGAGAGTAGCCGGGCAAGGGGCAAAGATCAGTCCTCCGCGTTTCTTGGCAAGGCACCGGTGCAGGGCCCCCCGAAACGCTCCATCCGGAAATGTTCAGCCAAATTATTCATCCATCGACACTATTTTGTCGATAGATAAGACAAGAAGTGAGAAAATACGCGTTGGAACCTACGCGACACCCCGGGAAGCTCCGCGTGGGGGATCGAGAGGAGGAGGTGCCGGAGTGAAGGCGACGCAGACGCTCAGGCAGAAGATCGAAGGACACGGTGACACTCTTCAGGAACAGCTTGAAGCCCTGTCCCGGATCAACGCGCCCGCTCTGTCGCCGATCGAGCTTCTGAAGGCGATCCAATCGATCCTTGGGTCGATCCAGGCTTCTCGCGGAGTGGCGCTGATGTGCTCCTCCTCGAGCGGAGTCGAGTCGGTTGCCGTGGAAGACGATTTCCCCGAGGAGCTCATTTCGCACCTCACTCGGCTTCTCGCCCAACCCGTGACCGGGGAGTTCGACATCGTTCTCACCCCGTACCGGCTTCGAGTCTATCCTCTGGGCGTGGCTCCGGGACGTGGCCAGATGCTCTTGGCGCTACGCACGGGAACGTTGCCGCGAACCATGTGGACAGCCCACATATCCTTGTCGTTGTCGCTCCTTCGGATGAAGGTCGCTACGTGGCAGCCAGCCTCTTCTCCCACGTCTGACCTGGACACCGAGCAACTGGCCCGGCTCTACAGGATCCTCAAGGTTCTCGAGCCGACCCATGGTCCGGTGGAGCTTTCTCGCTTGGTTCTGGAAAGACTGCGTCCTTTCGTGCCATTCGACGTGGCCGGGCTTCTCTTGGAGGAGGGACACGGCGCCACGGCCTCGTTGGCCGCTGTCCGGCCGATCTGCAAACCTCTCGAGGCCGCTTTCGTCTCGAGAATCCTGCAGGAACATCTGGCCCTGTGTAGCGACCGAAACACCTTCTCCGGGCTCGACATCAAGGTCCTTCCTCCCGTAGGCTTCGCTGAGACTCAGACGACCGGGCATCCTGATTCTCCGTTTCATGGCCCGTTGAAATCGAGGCTTTCGCTACCTCTGATACTACCCGGCGGAGAGATCATCGGCCGGTTGGTCGTCTCTTCTCGAGAAGCGGACGCGTATGGAAGCGAACAGCTCATCGCCCTCTCCACGTTGGTGAACCACCTCGGATCGGTGTTGAGGAACCGTCACATCCTCCTCGATCTCGAACGGCAAGCCAAGCTCGACGGAATGACCGAGCTCTACAACTACCGGACGTTTCGGAAACTTCTCTCGAGCGAAATTTCGAGGGCTACGCGTCATGGAAAGCCGCTGTCGCTCGTTCTCGTCGACGTCGACCACTTCAAGCAGGTCAACGACACCTACGGTCACCTCCGAGGAGACGACGTCCTCAAGGGGATCGCGCGGCTCTTGTTGGCCGCCAAGCGGAACGAAGACATCGTTGCCCGCTATGGAGGTGAGGAGTTCGTTTTGATCCTGCCGGAGACCTCCGTGGAAGGGGCCCGTCGTCTGGCTGAGCGCATGAGGGTCTCCATCGAGCAATCGACTCTCCTCAAGGAGCGCCCTGTCACGGCCAGTTTCGGGATCACCACGTGTGACGGCCGTTCTCGTGCGACCTGCGATCAGCTCGTCGCCAGAGCTGATGCCGCACTCTACCGTGCCAAGGGGCAAGGCCGGAACCGGGTAGAGCTGGCGCGCTGAGGAAAGTGCACCACATGAAGGCGAGTTCGGCTCTTGCTCTCACCCTGCTTCTCACCGGCGCGCGCATCTTCTCACCCATGCCGAGAGCCCTGGCAGCACCCCCTGTCGAGGAAGGTTCACTGACCGGACGATCGATCGGCATCCCCCCGAATGGCGGCGAGACCAAGCCTTCACCGACGTCGGTCAAGCCGGGCTCCATCAGCTCCCTCCACTCCCCCGGCACCGTCTTCGAAATCGATCCGATTCCCACGATCGAACGGCTGGCAAATAGTGCCGGAGCGGAGAAGCTCCTCCGTTTCGTTCAGGGGCTCCCCGACGAAGCGTTCTCGCCGGTCGTGCGTTCTGCCATCGAGGTGTCGCTTGCGAACCTGGGAGAGCCTCCCGGACCCGAATGCGCCGCGGCGATCGCGTCCATCCTGGTCGCCAAGGCGCCTGACGACATCCGGACCAGGAAGGTGGTGGCCCGGGCGTGGATGCTTGGCGGGCTGCTCGACAAGGCTCTTGTTGAGCTCTCGAGATGGCAGAGCGAGACTCCCGATGATTCCGACTGGATGCGGCTCCGCGCGGAGGCATACATCCTGGCGGGTCAGCCGGAGCTGGCTGTCGGCGTTCTGGGAAAACGACCGTTGGAGACACGTCTGGCTTGGCTCCGGTGGGTTCTGGGCGTTGTTGTGAAAGACAGCTCTGGGAGCCCGCGAGACTTCGTCAACGGGGAAACCTCAGGGGTGCGCCCCCCGGTGGACCCAGGCCTCATCGAGGTTTTCGAATCGATCGAGAAGGTTCCTCGCGAGACCGCCACAAAGCAGCTCTCTTCCGCGGTGCGTCGATTGCTCGATGAACGTCTGTTCGTGGATGCCGCGCTGGCACTCCAGGCCCTCCGGAGGTTCGGAGGATGGGGAGACGCGGAGCAGTTCGCTCTGTCGGAGCTGTTCAAGGGGATCCGAGACTTCGACAGAGAGCTGGGCGTCCTTGCCCAACTCGAGGCCAAGGTGGTTCGAGGGGTCCACCTGGACAACCGGATGTCCGACTCGGGACTGTTCTTCCGCATAGGGCGCGCCACCTTCCACACCGGACAGCTTGTCGAAGCCGATCGGCTCTTTTTTCTGGCCCGGACTCTCGGGAAGAACGACCCGGAGATGTGTTATCACATGGCCAAGCTGAGAAATCAGCAGAGGCGCCCGGAAGAGGCAATCGCATTCTTGAAGAAAGCCGCGGCGTCTACAAAGGTCGACAAGTACGTGCAGCTATCCCGCGAGCAGCTCGCGAGCCAGCCAGCGTCCCGCTAGTAGCCCGTCGGGCTTTCGTCCGACGCGGGCTCCAGTCCGGCGTCTCCAGTCCGGCGTCTGGAGTCAGGCGTTGGAGTCCGGGCTTCGGACTCCAGTCACCGGACAGACCCGGTTGGGGTCTCACCCCGACACGCTCCCGGGACCCCGTTTCGGGTCGGAGCGGCCCAATTGGAGCACGACGATCGTCAGGTCGTCTGCGAGAGATTCCTCTCCGCGAAAGGCCTCGAGCGATTCCAGGAGCTTCGCGACAACCACCCGAGGGTCACGACCGGCCCTGAGAAGAAGCTCTCTGTGCAGTCGTTCATTTCCGAATCGTTCTCCTCCGGACCGTCGTGTCTCCGTGACGCCATCGGTGTAGAGAACCAGGAGACCGTCTGGGCCCAGGTGCGCGGTCGCGTCGATCGCCCTGGGGCCGAGACCGATGCCGATCGGAGTGGCCTCTGTAGTAAGCTCCGTGACCCTCTCGCCGGCCTTCTCGACGAGCAGGATCGGCTCATGGCCGGCCACGGCGTAGTCGACCCTCCCGGTCTCCGGATCGACGATCGCAACCGCCGCAGTCACGAACCGCCCCTCCTCGAGATAGCCGGATACCCCTTTTTCCAGAGCCGCCAACACAGCGGCCGGTGTCTTGCCCTCCTCCCAAGTGGATCGTAGCAGCCCCTTCAAGAACGAGCCGACCAGGGCCGCGGCGATTCCCTTCCCGGAGACGTCGGCGACCAGGAAACCCGCCCGTCCGTCCGGAAACGTCACGGCGTCGAACAGGTCGCCCCCTATGCCGCGTGCCGACTGGGAGACCTGGGATATCCTGATGCCACGTTGGAACAGCGGTAGCCGAGGTCTGAGATGATGCTGGACCACCCGGGCCATCTCGATGTCCTGGTCGAATCGACGCTGACCCTCTTGCAGCGTGTAGATGGAATGGCCGCTCGCAAACGCCGTGGTCAGGCTCGGAACCAGAAGCCCCAGGAGTCTGACGTCCTGCGGAGACAGGCCTCCCGGAGTGGCGGAGAAAAGACCGAGAAAGCCGGAGTCTGGGCGGTCCCCCAGCGGCAAGATGATGGAAGACTCGACGGTTGCGCGGGGCCTTCTTTTCCCGCGGCGCGCCGGCCGGATGACATGCTCCGACTGGACCGGCCTGTCTTTCGCGGCATCGTCTCCCATCACGAAATCGACCTGGTCTTTGATCGCTTTCAGCAGGCCAGACGGGGTTCCCTGAGGCAATCGATAGATGAGTCTTGGCCCTTCGTCCGACGGGAGTCCAAGAACCATGGCATCGAGAGGGAAGATCCCCTCGATGGTCGAGAGGATGCGGTCCAGACCCAGAGGAGTGAGCGGCCCTTCGAGCAGGTTGACTTGGAGGGTGTTGATCAGTTCGAGGCTCCGCTGGTGACAGCAAAGGTCCAGGATCGCAGCATGACGCGACAGATAGAGTCCGAGAAGATGTCGCACCCCTCTCGCTTCCTGGCTCGGACCGCCCGCGTTGCGGCGAAAAACCAGCCCGCCCAAAAGGAAGGGCAATGCTGTCGATCGGGAGGGGGCGAGTGCTCGCTGAACCGTTTGATCCGCACAGAGCAGGGCGGTCAGTGGCGGCTCCCCCGCGAGGTCGGGTAGATCGGACAGGTCCGGCAATCCGGAGCCTGACCCGGCCTGTAGATTGTCCGCTTCTTCGACGATGTGGTTTCGGAGTCTCCGACGCATGGACTCCGGCCTATCGGCCAGAGCACTGGAGAAGACGACCCGCGTGGAGAGTGACTCGACCCTGGAGAAGACGGCGATGAAACAATCGTCGATCTCTCCCAGATTCCTGGCGGCGGAGGTCAGGAATCGGCTGACAGGCAAGGTCTCGTCGAGCGCGAGCAGTCGGGAGAGTGCTCTGCCGTCGGGATGCGACGACCGGGGTCTCATCGACGCTGATCGTCCCGATACTCGCGGGAGATCTCCACGTAGTGCTCCGCTGTCATCGAAATCTGTTCGATCTCCTTGACGTCGAGCTCACGGGTCACACGCCCCGGGTTCCCTTTCACCAAAGATCTGGGTGGGATCACGGTCTTCGGAGTGACGACAGCACCGGCCGCAATGAGCGATTCCCTGCCGATGACGGCTCCGTCGAGAACGATCGCTCCGATGCCGATGAGAGAACCGTCTTCCACGGTACACCCGTGCAGCAGCGCCGCGTGACCGATCGTGACTCTGTCACCGATAAAGACAGGTGCCCATTCCGGCGTCACGTGGAGCACGGCTCCGTCTTGCACGTTGGTTTCCCGTCCGATCTTGACCCAGTGAATGTCTCCACGAATCACGGCGTTGAACCAGACCGAAGATCCTTCGCCGATCTCCACCTCACCGATGATCCGTGCTCCTTCTGCCAGGAAGACCGATTCGTGGATCTTGGGAGTCTTCGATCGGATGGTCAATATGGTCGCGCGATTCATTAGCGTCTCGAGGTCGGATCTCCGGCCTCTGTTCACCTCTTTCTATCCGTCCTTGACGGTCAGTAAACCAAAAAACAGCCTCAGACGCAAGGCGAAGGATGGGCCCTGATCCCCCATCTGCGCCCCGTCTGCTGCGTCAGAACTCGTCGCCGCTCCTCAATGTACTCCTCTGTACACCTGCGTCGCGACGACTTTGTTCTTTCTTGCATCCGGGGCACATCTGGGGTCCAGGGAAGTGAAAGTGTATGTCCTCGAAATGCTCTTGATCACGGGGTTTGCCAGAATTAGGTGAAGGATTTGGGTGGGTTACTCCGAGAGGAGCCCGAGAATCGCACCCGTGACATTGATCTGTTCCTCGGTTTGCTCCGCCATCGGCACACAGCTCACGGCGAAGAAGACCAAGTCGTTACGTCCCCGGCGCAGCAACCTCGAATCGAGGACGTGCGTCACCACAGGGTGGACCCCCGGTCGGCCGTCTCCGTGCAGCCGAACAGTGATCTGATCGTTGATTCGGACTCGAAGGCTACTGTAGGAATTCAACGCCATCGTAACGGCGAGGGCTCCCCGGCGGCCTTTGGGAATCGCGGGCAGAACGGCTTCCCCCAAGAGCGCCTCGCGAGACTGTGTTGCCATGGTGTGGCGGCCGGGTGGCTCAAACAGAGTACCCGACACCCATGCTCCCTTGCTGGTCAGTCTGCCGCCGCTCGTCATGTCCCACACGAAGCCTTCGTCCACCGCACCGATGACGTCCGCCTGCCGGTTGAATCTGACGAATCCGTACGGATTCAAGGTCAATGGGCGATTGGAGGCCGTTGAGAACATGGACCAGCGTGTGCCGCGGACTTTGTCCATGTTGACCGGAACCGGAAGCCGGTTCTTCCGGAAAATCATTTCGACGTCTTCAAGCCGTGCCACGACGTCCAAGAGTCTGTCGATCCTGTCGACATGCAGATCTTCCCTCAGCAGCGACCCCAGGTGATCGGCTGCCGTCTGCCAGAGATCGAGAACGCCCAGCCGAACGAGGAGGTTCTCCACTCGCGCTCGACTCTGGTCGTCAGACAAACCGGACATTTCGGATTTGAGCTGCTGGAACCACGCCTTCGTCATGATCCGCTGCAGAGTGGACGGAAGCGGATCCATCTTCGCGAGCAGCGCCTGGGCCACGTCCGACGCCGACACGGGAATTGCCCCCGCGTTTAGAGAGAACCGCTTGCCGACGTCGATCGGAAACTCGAGGGGGGTCGCCACAGTCACCGTTCGGGTCGGCTGCTCCGAGCCGGTCTTGGGCTCCAGGAGGATCCGGAGGCTTCCGGGGATCGGCGTCAGAAACGTACGTTCCACGACGAACGGTATGGGCGAACGGACAGGAGCGGGCCTGTCCGTGGGCTTGTCGCCGCTGCGCTGGCTGAGAAACCACAAGAAAGCCACGGTCAGTCCGAGCAGCCCCGCTCCGATCACGCCCGAGAACAGTCGGCTCCGGGTGAGAACGAAGACCCTCGTCCTGTTGTCACTCGTGTTGATCCTCGACACTGCGACGGTCGGGGAGCTCTTCTGTCCGACCCTGAACTGCGCGCTCGTCTTTCGTGAACGGGGCTCCCCCCGTCCCAGCGCGAGATGAGACTGACTCACCGCCTGGATCGATTCCGCCAAGGCCAGCGCGCCGCACGGGCGATCCTCGGGACGTTTGGACAGAGTCTTCAAGATGAGCTGACCCAGCTGCGGGGGAAGCCCGGGTACGAACCGGATGGGATCGATCGGAGCCTCCTCGAGGTGAGCCTTCAGAAGGTCGGGCAGAGTCTGGCCCTCGAGAGGATTTCGTCCCGTGATCATTTGAAAGATCACGACTCCAACCGAGTAGAGATCGGAAGCAGGCCCTGCCTTGTGACCGAGGATCACCTCAGGGGCAAGGTACTCGGGTGTCCCGACGATCTCACCGGTTCGAGTCCGACGATGTTCGCTGAGGAGATCACGGGCAATGCCGAAATCGACGATCTTGGGTTGCCCGGATGGGAGCAGGAGGATGTTGGCCAGCTTGATGTCCCGGTGGAGGATGCCGGCCCGATGAATTTCCTCCAACCCCATCAGCACGTCCACTATCAGCCTCGTTGCAAGCGAGACGTTCATGGCCCCCGCACGATCCAGCCGTTCCTTGAGATTCTCACCTTCCAGGTACTCGTAGACGATGAAAAGGCTGCCGTCTGTCGTGGTGCCCGTCTCCAGGACCAGCACGACGTTGGGATGCCGGACTCTGGCCGCCAGCTTACCTTCCTCGAGAAACCGGGTCATCAGGGCGGCGTCGCCACTTAGCTCCGGATTCAGGAACTTGATCGCGACAGGGCGATCCAGCCGAAGATGCGTGGCTCGGTAGACGACCCCCATGCCCCCGCGACCGATTTCGTTTACGAAGCGGTAGCGAGATTCCAGTTCAGCGGGAAACCTCATCACGGCATGCAGAATAGCATCTCGCCCGGGCTTCTTGCCCATGTCTGCCCATCGTCCATGCCCGGGCACCTTGGCAAGCGCGGTTGGGCATGGTAGAAGTGAACCCGCCGTGTTCGTCCCCCAGACACAGTTCATCGCCCAAACGGGGCCCGTGAGGGCCTCGGCTCTGACCGGCAGGGAGAGCCTGCAGGGATACTCGGGCCCCGGTCGGTCGTCCTCCCATGCCATCCAGAAGCTGCTCTACAAGAGCCACACGGCGCCTGTCATCCAGATCTCGACCGAGCACCGGCTCCGTCTCACCGTGACCCCCGACCACCTGGTGTTCGTCCAGTGCAAACCTACCAACGCCTACTATGACGTTTTTCTCGTCCAGCGCCTGGGCCTTGGTTTCGTGGTCGGCATCGGCAACGGCCAGCTACGAAATCTCACCGAATCCACGGTGCTCTACGAGAAACAACGGGAAGGCCTGTCGACGATCACCGAGAGGTCCTGGATCATCGCCTCGTTTCGGACTCTCAACCAGGCGAACTACGTGGAGCACCTTCTTTCTGTCCGGTACGGACTGCCAGTGTTCGACGTGGATCAAAAGCTGCGCCGGCATGGGCTTTCCGAGGAGAAGGTTGAGAGGCTCCTCGGAGAGGTGGACACCGGGGCGCGTGCTTTGCGGCTGCTGAGCGACGCAGGCCTCAGCGAGGCGTTTCCCCATTTTGAACGGAAGCTCCTGGCCAGCCAAGACCTGGCCCGCTTTCACTTCCTCGATGGGGTCTTCTATGAACCAACCGATCCGAAGCGGCCGACGACGTCCGGGTTCCGGCACGTGATGAGGATCTACGCGCTGGGTGGCGGTGTGTCGTTCGACCGCGATCGCATCCGCAACCTGAGCCCGGGATCGGCCAGGCTCGAGAGTTTCGAAGACCCCCAGGATCTGGCCTCGAGACTATCGTCTCATTCGCGCGAGACCTACACCGATGTCCACCGACGCATAGCTCTGCCCCTGGGGCGTCCCTATTTCATGTGGCCGGCTGCCTACCTTCGCGAAGGAATGATCCTTCCGGCTTTCAGTGGGACGAGATATATGGAAACAGCAATCACCGAGATTTCTCGTCCCGACTACTCGGGAGACGTCGTGGAGATCCAGCTCCGGGAATCGGCCCAGATCGTGGCTGGCGGCATTCTGGTCGGAACGACCAGAGACTTCATCGACTGAGATGGACTCCAGACCGGAGATTGACGGAGTCTAACTCCGACATGAAGCTAGGACGTGAAAAGCGAGTCCTTCTTGGCCAGGATCTGGTGAACGAATGGCAGTCCCGCCTTGCGGAACCTCTCGAACAGCCTCTGACTAAGGCACTTCACGGTCAGAAGAACATCGGTTTCGACTGCGATCTCGGCGACCAGATCGAGGACGTCGCTCTCGAGGGCAGCGTCTTTTCGTGAGGACATCACAAGGATTTCGAAGTCCTGGGATCCGTCGGGGGTCTTTTGGCCTGTTTCGTAGAGGCTGATCGACGCAACCCGTGGACCGTGGGTCTTCACGATGCGATCGGTGAACTCGAGGACCGCATCTCGTTCTTTCGGGTTTAGTGTGGAGACTAGACGCGGCTTGGATTGAGGTGTCACCAAGTGCATCGCATTCAACCGTCCTTTGTCTTTTCTTATTGCAGTCTGCCTCTCGTGGAGGCGGGCGGCCTTCTTGGGTTGCTTTGACTCAAGATGCGCCAGACCGAGCTTGTAGATGAACATATGAGTATAATGATCATTTTTCGGAGTGACAAGCCCCAGAACTGGCAAAAATGGCTTGAAGTAAAAAGATAATCCGGACGCGGAAGACCCGTGTCAAAGGCCAGCTAGAGAAGTGGTGCGCCACCTTTTGGCCTTTGTGGACCTTCTGGCCCTGTGGGAAGGTCGCTGGGCCGGCGGCCGCCTCTTACGAGTTCCCCTCCTGCCAACCAACCGTCTGTTTGCCCAGGAGGTCCAGAATTCCGTCGTAGTCCATCATGTCCGTCATCTGGCGAAGCTGGGTGCCCAGAGCCGGTTCAGTGACCCGAACGGTCTCGACGAGCTCGACGATTTTGTCGTGACTTGACGCATTCAAGGCCGCGCGAAGTTGACCCAGAATGTCTGGAGGAATCGCTCCGAGTGCGATCTCATTGCCTCGCTCTTCCGGTATTGCACCGGTCGTGGGTTTATGTCCATCCTCGACGTTGGTCACGCCTTCGCTCAGAACCTCCTGAACCTTTCGCGTCAAATCGGCTGGCGTGAACGGCTTGCTGATCAATCGGACACCCGGGTCGAGCACTCCGTGTTGGACGATCGCGTCATCGGTATAGCCGGACATGAACAGGACCTTAATTCGCGGATAGAGGGCGGACAGCCGTTTGGCGAGGGTCTTCCCGCTCATCCGTGGCATAACGACGTCTGTCAGTAGGAGGTTGAGCTCTCCCCGGTGTGCTTTACAGGTAGAAAGCGCTTCGCTTCCGCTCGCCGCGGTCAACACGGTGTAGCCAGCCGCACCGAGGGTCCGCTTCGCGAGGGTGCGCACGGCATCCTCGTCTTCCACCACAAGGATGGTCCCGGTTCCTCCCGCATGCTCCTTCACCGATGGGGTTTCGCGTCCGGGCTTCACGCTTGTAGGCGCATTCGGGAGGTGGATCTTGAAGGTCGTTCCGTGGCCTGGTTCACTGAAAACGGAAATGTTGCCGCCGCTTTGTCTGACGATGCCGTAAGCCGTGGAGAGCCCCAGGCCCGTACCTTTGCCCTTCTCTTTGGTGGTGAAGAAAGGCTCGAAAAGCTGTGCCTGAGTCTCCTCGTCCATACCGCAACCCGTGTCCGTGATCGCAAGAAGGACGTAGGGTCCTCGCTTCGCGGCCACGTGCTGCATCTCATCCTCTTCGTCGAAATTCACGTTGGACGTCTCGATCGTGAGCTTGCCCCCCATGGGCATCGCATCGCGAGCATTGATCACGAGGTTCATGATCACCTGCTCGATTTGGCCCGGATCGGCCAGTGTCAGTCCGAGGTCGGGAGCGAGCACCTGCACCAGGTTGATGTCTTCGCCGATCAGTCGACGAAGCATTTTTTCGAGCTCGGCGAGGACTTTGTTCAGGTCGAGTGGAACTGGCTGGAGTACCTGTTTGCGACTGAACGCAAGGAGCTGTCGCGTGAGCGCCGTGGCTCGCTGACCGGCCTTGTCGACCTCCAGAAGGTTCTCTCGGATGGGATCTCCCTCGCGGGTCTCCTCCAGCGAGAACCGTGTGTAGCCCAGGATCACGGAGAGCAGGTTGTTGAAGTCGTGGGCCACGCCCCCTGCCAGCCGACCGACGGCCTCGAGCCTCTGCGCCGTTCTGAGCTGTTCATCCGTGCGCTTTCGCTTCGTGATGATGTCGAAGACGATGACGAAGTGCTCTCCCTGCGGGCAGTACACCGACATGTCGAGCCACTCACGCAGAGCTTCGATGTGTATCTCGACTCTCTCCGGGCGACCAAGTCTGGATACTCTCCCACAGATCTCGAACAGCTTCGGATCAGACTCGCGGATTCCCGGGAGGAGCTCGGAAATCCTCTTGTCAGAGACCCCTTTGAGTCCCGTCAGAGCCTCGAACGAGGCGTTGACTTCGAGGAAGACGAAATCCCGCGGAACGTCTTCATCTCTAAGCATTCGGCAGTAGGCGATTCCCGCGCTCGAATTGTCGAAAAGCGACCGGTACCGGCGTTCACTCTCGTGCAGCGCGGCATCGGCCGCCTTGCGTTCGGTCAGATCCTTGGTTCTGTGCTTCTTCTCGAGAGCGATCCGATAGAGGGCGAATCCGAGGTCTCCCGCGAGGTCGAGGAAGAGCGTCTGCTCCTCTTCGTCGAGCACGTAATCCTCCGGTACCGAGGCTGTCAGGACGCCGTAGACCATTCCTTCGTGTTCCATCCGAGCCGACAGAACGCCACACCCGCCGCGCGTTCCCTCGAGTGAGCAGTTCTTACACTCCGACCGAGGAAAGCCGAGCCCCACCACCCCCCTCAGCATAAGCGCCCTGCGTGCGCAGTCCGGTGGGACACCGCGTTCAAACTGCGCGCCCAGACGACCCGCGAAGTCCTGGGGGATGCCCGCATGCGCGAAGAGCCTCAGAGACTCATCGTTCTCCCCGGTGGCGATCCACACCGTGTTGTACCCCATCGTGTCGACGAGGCTGTCGCACGCGTCCCGGAGCAGACGATGCTCGTCTTTTTCCCTCGTGGCGAGACGGCTCACGCAACGGATCCCACGCAGCACGGAATTGAGGTGTGCCTCTCGGGTCTCGGCTTGCTCGCGGGCGCGACGGGTGCGCTCTTGCTCCGTGATGTCTATGGAAAGGATGGCCACACCCTCGGGTACGGGCTCGAACCTGAGTTCGAACCAGCCTTTCGACCCGTCAGGAAACGAGAACTCGGTCTCCATCCGAGCGGGCAGACGATCCTCCATGCATCGAGTGAGGGTTGCGAATATGGCCGTGGTCTCGATCCCGGGATAGACCTCCATCATGGTCCGACCCAGAAGCTGTTCCGCGGTTGCCCGCCCTTGGATGATGACGGCCTTGTTCAGGTACAGATATCGAAAGTCGGTGCTGATGACCTGGAGGCCTTCGAATAGGTTGTCGACAAGGTTGCGGGTGAGCCTCTCCAGCGAAGTCGAATCAGATTCGCTCATGAACGTCCCCCTGTCGATCGAAGGAGCCTTGCTGGCGAGTTGATCGATTTACTCCTGTTTCCGGCCCTCAGTCTGGTGCGCGTCTAGTCCGGCCATTTCACTCTTCGACCAACCCATCGCGCTTGGGATGGAGCCCTCACCACGCGCCGTCGATCCAGGGGTTCGGATCTTTTGCAACGAGCACGAATCGATAGATGGTCTCATTCGAACGTCTCGTCTGGGATTGGATGGCGCCCTCCGCCGGTGTTTCTACGGACGCACCCCTCATCGGGGTCACCCCAAGACTCTGATTTGGGGCTGGCGCGCCAGGGAGGATTTGAACCCCTAACCCTTGGATCCGAAGTCCAATGCTCTATCCAGTTGAGCTACTGGCGCGAACAGGCGTCTTCAGCTGTTGACCCCGAAGGGCTCGAGTGGAAAATTGGGGCGGCAGATGGGTTTTGAACCCACGACAGCCGGATCCACAGTCCGGTACTCTACCAACTGAGCTACTGCCGCCATACCACTCATCGCCCGAGGGCAGATCCCTACGGGATCACGCCCCCACAGAGGTCGACTATAGCATTGTGAGGCGGGACGTGTCAATGTCCGGAAAACCGTTGGACACCTCGTTTTGACAATCTCTCCCTGGTGCGCTACACTGGGTCAGGCCCGGATTTTGTCGATACTATCCCAGCCCCTCTTGTCCCTCTCCAAACATGGCTTCTGATCCGAGCACCGTCGAAACGCCGATTCCCGCAGCGAGCGCTGCTCCCGGCAAGGCGGACCTCTTTCGCGAAGCTCTCCGTCGCGAGCAACGTGGAGTGAGCCTCTGGTGGATGCCGGCCGGTCTGTCCAAATGGGCCGTCAATCTGGGGGCGTCCTCCTCGCTCGTCGTCGGATTCCTCGAGTCGGCGTTTTTTCCGCTTGGCCTGATGATGGCCGTGCTCTTCTGTTCCGCCGCGGCTTGTTCGGTCGTGGGTCTGTCCTTGCCCTTCCTGTTCTGGCTCTGCTACCTCGCGGCGGTGACCTTTCTTTCCCGATACAGCGTGGCTGAATCGATCATCTCCTCAGCGGTCATCGTTGTTTTCGCTCTGGTGCTTCATGGGCTTGGACTGTCGGAATTTCAACCGACTCTCTATTTCGTCTTCACGATCCCCTTCCTCGGAACCGTGTTGGGGATCTCGCACGCTGGGCTTCTTCGGCGCGTGGCTGAACAGTCCGTAAATATCCAGAAATCACAGGGACAATCGGGATCCTCACCCCGGGCGACCCGTTCCGACTCGGTCGATCTCGCGTCCTCCGGAACGTTTGCGACGCCGAGGGCTGGCCGGCTGAGCTCCTCTGCACCCGGACACTCGAAAGTTCAGGACGGTGCGCTGATGGTCCATCTCGGGGCCATGGCGTCGGCCACGCAATTGGACCAGGTTCTGGTGGCTTTTCAAGCCTCTCTCCTAGGCGCCATGGGAGTGTCCGGAGCCCAGCTCTGGCGCGTGGAGGACATGGGCGGAACTCTGATTCTTGAGAAGAACCTGGGACAGAGTTCCGTGGCCGAGGGAACGTCGATCGAGACCTCGAGCGACGAGTTCTTGACTTGGCTTCTGAAGGAGAGACGAATCGTCGTCTTCGATCCTGCGGAGAAGGTCACTCTCGAGGGACAGTTCGGTGAATCGTTGCCTCAACCTCTTCTGCCCATGGCCTCGATCGGGTCCTGCGACAGGGTCCTCGCTCTCCTGCGCGTCACCGGCTCCTCGCGCAAGAACTACACGGCCGAGGATCGAAAGACGCTAGGAGTGATTGTGCACCTGGCAGAGGAAGCCTTCTATCGGACAGCCTTCTTCCCGCGGGACTGAATCGTGGAGAGCCAACTCAGGTTTTCCTCAGAACCGGTCGTCCGTGTTCTGGTGTTCTCCCTCGTGGGGGTTGCCCTCTCCACGGTCTCGTTCGGGTCCGGCTGGTTCCTCCGCTATGCCGTGAGAGAAGGAATCCCGGCCACGGTCGAACGTCTCCACGAGAGACTCGAGTCTTCGATCGAAGCGCTCCGAAAGTACCCTTTCTTCGATCGGGTTTTCACTGCGCTACTGAAGAATGATCCGGAAAACCTGGGATTCGAGTTGTTCCATTTCACAGGACCGGAACGGGCCCGGCCACGACCGACGAGGTCTACCAAACCGCTCCCATCTCCCGCACCCACGGCCAGCGCCGCGGCCCCCTCGGTCCGTCCCTCGGTTCGACCGAAACCCTCTGCCCGATCGCTCGTGTCGTCGGTTCGGGTCGAGGTATCGGACTATATTGCGCACGCAGCCGAGCTCTCGCCCCAGGACAAACAGCCCCTCCTTCAACTGGTCTCGAAATGGGGCAACGTGAACCCCGAAGACATTCTCATCCTGTCCGAGAAGGTCGACAAGCTGGTCTACGTCAAGGATGTCCACAAACGGCCGTTTCTTGTGGGGCTTTTCCAGTTGCCGGGCGTTTTGGCCCTTCTCAAACTGGAAGGATCCGATGCCGCGGATAAGGTGGAGCGGATCGTGATGGGGTGGGATGTTTCCGATCTGAGGAAGGCTTTCAACAAGAATCAGCTGGCCGGCTTGCACGCCCTGTCCTCCGGGAGGCCGGACGGGTATTTCTTGGGTTTAGCCAAGGAGTATGGGCCGTTCAAGGGTTGTCTGGACAATCTCAAGGAGTTGGCGGAAGGCAAGGCACGCGTCACGGTTCAAGGTGCGACAACTCAAGGATCGAGCCCTGGGAGACCGGGTGTGGCCGTGGTCCAGTGCGCCTCCGGAGGACGATACGAGCAGAGACCCGAGAAGGTCTGGCGGTGCAGCGTGCACGGATCGCTTCTCGCTCCTTTCGGCCGTGCGGTGTATCTCATGCTGTACCACGATCCGATCGAACGGGCCTTGAAGCTCGATCAGTCCGGCCAGAGCGAGCAGGCGCTCACCGCTCTCGCTCAGGTACTCAGGTTGTATCCAAATCAGATACTGGCTGTCAACGCGGTCAGTGAGGTCTATTTCCACCGGAAGGACTGGTTCACACTCAGGGAGTATCTGACCCCGTGGATCGCTCGATATCGAGGAAACGCCCGATGGTTGTTCATGTTGGCCGTGGCGAGTCATGCCGTCGGAGACGTGGAAAAGGCCAAACAGTTCGCCACGGCGGCTCAGAAAGCCTCTTACTCGGCGCCTCCCCCGAATTTCTCGACCCTCAAGGAGTTCTATCTCGTCAAAGATCGCGTCAAGGACGTTTTGGACGCCGCCTCGAAGGGGATCCGATGGGGAGATTACGAGTTCCGCAACATCGAGGAGTATCCCTCCAGTCAGTGTGCTCGATTTCTCGGGGATATCCGTGACGAGATCGTCACATTCGCCGCGCGTTACCCGAAGAATCACCCCGATCTGGCGATCGTGAAGGCCAAACAGGCAAAACTCGCGCAGATCGTGAAAAATCTCAAGCCGGGCCCCGGCATGGCGCAGACGATGGCCAAGGTCAAGGCCAAGGAGAAAGAGCTGGAGGAGCGCGTCAACGACATCCTTGGGGACACTGACGGCCGGAGGATGTGGAAGGCGATGGCGAGATCCCTGAGCGTGGCCAAGCTCAACTCCTGCCCATCCCAGGGGCGCTACACAATCGATAAGGCGGAATGGCTTGAGTGCGGAGAACACCCGGGGATCTTCCCCGAACGCGTGACCGTGAAGACTCGAACGAGGCCCACGCGCGAGGAAGAGGCGCTCCTCTCTCGGGCGATCCTGACCGGTGTCCTTTCCACCGATCTCAAGCGAAAGGCTTGCTTTGGCATGCAGAGAGATTTCATCAATAGCCGGGGTACTGCCGGGGTTCAGCCGGGCGAGATCACGAGTTCGACGACCCTTCCGACCGGGGTGCTCCTGCGTTGTCCTTTGGGCGGACAGATCAAGGCCGAGGCGCGAACACCGGGAAGCACTCGGGTCTGGTGTTCCTATCATGGGAGTTTCGAGGAGTACTTCTCCGGCTTCGCGGAGACCTCTTCCGAGGAGGGACGCTGATGTCGGACCATCCCGTGGACAAGATCGCTCAACGCATCGGATTGCTGCCCGTTTCCGTCCTGATCTTGACCGTTCTGTCGTTTCTGGCCGGGCTGCTCGAGGATCCGATGACGCCGTTCCGGAGCCCGACCTATGTGGTGGCTGTGGCCGCGATCTACTATGTCTCGGTCCAGTGGGGGATCGTCCAGGGGCTGTTCCTGTCGAGCGGGTTTTTGACTCTGCTTCTGGTATCGAGCGTCTTTCGCAGCCCAGAGGTGGTGACTTCGCTGGTCGCGGAGCTGCCCCTCGACGTCTTTCTCTTCGTCACCCTCGCCGTTCTTCCCGGTCTCATGGTCGAGATCTACGAAGGTGGTGTGCGTGTCCTCATCGAACAGAGAGCGGCGCTCCAGAGGAAAGTCCGTGTGCTTGATGCCAAGTTGGGCGACCTGGCCAGGCAGAAGAAGGGCCAGGATGGGCCGAAGCTGGTGGACGAGAAGAAGATGGCTCGAAGAGCTGGACTGCTCCTTGACGGAGTCCGAAGGCTCGTGGCCGCTCGAACCGTGGATGACGTGACAACGGCTCTGGCCGACGACTTAGCCGGCGCGTTCGAACCAAGAGTCTTCTTCCTCGCAAAGCCGGATTGCTCCGGAGACTTCGGTGTGGCGAAGACGCTCCCCGAAGGAGCTCTACAAGGTGTCTCGAGCTTTCCGGCCTCGAGCCCGTTGATCCGAGAGGCGGTCAAAGCAGGGCGGCCTGTCGGGTTACAGCAACCTCTCGAGGTCTCTCCGGATCTGTCGGTGAACATCGTTGTGCCACTCGTGGTCAATCGATCGCTTATGGCCGTGGTGGGGATGAGTCTCGAGAGCTACGACCTCAAGGACGACCTGGAGTTCGCCCAGGTCCTGGTGACCTTCGGCCAGGAGGTGATTTCTCGATTCGGCCTGATGGCCTAGGTCTCGAGTCGCCTGCCATGGAAGATGTCAAAGTCAGCGTCTCGGACAGGGTGATCCTGGCCCTCCTGGCGGTTTTCGGTTTCGCCCTGTTCTTCAACGTCTGCTACTCGGTCCAGCGCGAGTTGAGCGGCTTCCAAGCCATTCCGATGTGGCAGCTCTTCATCCTGATCTGTCTCGTGGCCAAGCCTGGGCGCAACCAGAAGATCGCGGTGTTCGTCGGAGCCCTGAGCGTGGCGATCGGTCTGGAGTACTACCGGATGACCACTCTCCAGAAGTCGGCGTTCGATCCGGTCTCGTTCGTCCTTCTCGTGGTCACCCTCTACGGAATGGCACTCGTCTACTTCATGCTGATCCTTTTCGCCCGTCTGGACAAACTCGAAGCCGACTACAATACGCTCAGCCTGGAGATAAAGGGGCTCGTGGACGAGGCCTCCCGGGTCGCCAAGACGATCGAGAAGGTCAGTCAGACGACCGAGGCTCCACGCGAGATCGAGGTCTCAGGACCAGCGGCCAACTACATCCTGTATCGCCGGGCCTTTGCCGACCTGGCCGGAATGCGAACGGCCAAGGACCTTCCCGGATTCCTGGCGCGGGGGTTGAAAGACGGGTTCGGGGTCGACCGAGGTCTCATCCTCGAAGTCTTGGGGGCTGGACAGACCGTAGTCCGGGATGGGTGGGGCGACGGCCTCCCCAAAGGTGGGACGGCTCTGTCCGCCATCCGGTTCCCCCAGTCTCTGGTGACTCTGGTGATCGACAAGGCCGGGGCCGTTCTCGGCTCGGAGCTCGCCCAGGATGGCGACCACCGCGCCGATGTCGAGACGTTGACGGCTGATGGCATGGAGCCGATCGGCATGTTTCCGATCGCGGTAGGAGAACAGACGCGCGGCAGCACCTCGAGGATCCGTTTCATCGTGGTGGCTCTTGCGGCCAAGGCGCTCTCGGCACAGGAATGGTCGGAGTCGAGCGAGGGCGTCATGCCGTCCGCTTCCCGGATGCAATCGGAGCTCAGGATCATCCCGATCCAGATGCTGCTGGACGTCACCGGCCAGTTTTTGTGTCGGATGAAAACACGTTGATGGTGAAGGTCAACGATCACGTGAGGATCGTGGGTGGGGCGCGAGAGGGACGGGGTATCGTGGGGAGTGTGGTCCCATGGGTCATGTCCTTCCTGCTCGCAGCTTCTTCTCTGTGGGCGCAGACGGAGTCTGATATCAAGGACCTGTTCTCCACCTATCCCAGAATCTCCGAGTTGGTGTTGGCGCTGCGGAAGAACCCCCAAATGGATGCCAGCGATTTGGGACAGGCCGCGGCCGGTTCGATCGATCCGACACCGACCAGCCGGGCGAATTACCGACTCCACCGGGCGTTGCTTTTTCTGATCGCCCAGAACGAACCGGTGGCCAAAGCCATGGCGGCGGAGAACCTGGAAGGGCTTCTCGTGAAGGTTCAGTCTCTGCCTGTCGATCCGGGCGAATCGTCGATCCCCCTCGACGAGGCGTTTGACCTGTTGCAGCAGGTTCTTCCGAATCCTTTTGGAGCAGCCTTGACCACGCCTGCGAGCCCTTCTTCCCAGAGCAGCCCAGGGGGCACGACACCGGCTGGACGTTCGCGGCAGACCCCGCCGGTTTCGATGCTTCTGGTCGGTGTCATGGCGCTGATCATAGCCGCTGTCGTCGTGGTCCATGTCAGTGGGGGGCGGTCGGCGCCGCCACCCCGTCAATCTCTGGTAAAAGCCGCGCCGGTTGCCGGCGTGGAAGCGCGGATGGCCGCCACGCCGGCGAAGATGGCAGCGGATGGAGGACGCCGTTTCCCGGTTCCGGACGTTGTGACCTCTCTTGGGCAAAGGCCGTCCGGGTCACCTTTGGCCCCTTCTTCTGGCCTCGAAATCTCCGGCGGGCTCAGGGACCTCCCAGAGGCTTTCAAGAACACGAAGATTCATCCTCCCGCGACCGGGCAGGGGGACGTCGTGGAGGGGGATGGGCGAGATCCGAACGCCCGGACTCTGTCCATGGTCCTGGATCGTACCCAGGCCTTGGAGCTGTCGGCGGCTCTGGAAAAGGCCAAAAATGTCACGTCCTCCTCAGGGTCAAAGGCGCGGCCGGTCCAGGGACCCGCCGGTGAGGCGGATATCCAAGGGCGGCGGAAGGCGGCCGGTAAGCATCTGCCCGGCGATTTGAGAGCGCCTCTGGGTTCGCCGACCCGTCCATCCGCGCTCTTCGCCAAGACCCGGAGAAGAGACCGCCCGGTCCCCCCCGGCACGCCAGAAGCGGATCCCGATCTCCTCCCGTCGCGCTACGAGCAGCTCTCCGTCCTTGGCCGCGGAGGCATGGGGGTCGTCTACCGAGCCCTCGATCGCGAGGCGGGGCGGGAGGTGGCCATCAAGACGTTGGCGCTGGAGGTCATGGAGACCGCTACTGTGAAGGAGCGCTTTGTCAGGGAATACGAGACGCTCCTCTCCCTGGACCATCCGAACATCGTGAAGGTCTACGACATCGGTGTCGGACGGCTTCCCTTCTTCGTGATGGAGTACGTCGACGGGGAAGACCTGGGCACGGTCCTGGTGGATGTCACACTCCCGGAGCGCGTCGCTCTGGATGTCACGATGCAGGTGGCCGATGCCCTCGACTACGCGCACGGACGAGGGATCCTCCACCGTGACATCAAGCCTTCGAACCTGATGCTCGCGCCGGACGGCCGGGTCAAGATCGTCGACTTCGGATTGGTCCGAGACACCCAGGCCGCCCGGCTGACGATCGAGGGGACCGTTCTGGGGTCCCTGCGTTTCATGGCGCCGGAGCAGCTCATGGCCAAGGAGATCGCCGCCTCAGCCGACCTGTATGCGGCTGGAGCGACTCTGTTCTATCTGCTCGCCGGGCAGACCCCTTTCGAGGGCAAATCTCCGGGAGCCAAGATCACGCAGGAAGCGCCTCCCCTGACCCAGTTCGTGCCCGAGGTGTCGCCGGCCCTGTCGGCGATCGTGGCCCGCTGCATCAGGAAGGACCCCAAAGAGAGGTACCGGACCGCCAGGGATCTTCGGGAGGCTCTGCGGTCTCTGTGTTAGCCCTTCTGGAGCAGTGTCTTTCCCTCTGGAAGGTACCGGTGCAGCGACTCGGGCAACCGGACGGAGCCGTCTTGCTGCTGGTGGGTCTCCAGGAGAGCGATGAGTGTACGGCCGACAGCGACGGCGGTCCCGTTGAGCGTGTGTACCTGATGGACGCCGGCTGGGTCCTTGAAGCGGCAGGCCAGTCGGCGTGCCTGGTAGTCGGTGCAGTTGGAGCAGCTCGTCAGCTCGCGGTAGGCGTTCTGGCCCGGTAACCAGACTTCGACGTCGTACTTCTTCGCCGCTGGCGCACCGAGATCGCCCGCCACGATGTTCATGACCCGGTAATGGAGCCCCAGCTCCCGGACGATCTCTTCCTCGATCGAGAGGAGGAAATCGTGTTCTTTCCAGGACGAGTCCGGATGCGAGAAAGAGAACATCTCCACCTTGTCGAACTGGTGCACCCTGAAGATGCCCTGGGTATCCTTTCCGTACGTGCCGGCCTCTCGCCGGAGACACGTCGAGTAGCCGACGTATCGGATCGGAAGTCTCTCCGCGGGCAGGACCTCATCCATGTGCAACCCGGCCAACGAGACCTCGCTCGTGCCGACGAGGTAGAGGTCTTCGCCCTCGAGGCGATAGATCTCGTTGCGGTCCGCCGGGAAGAAACCGGTTCCGTACATGGCCTTCTCTCGGACCAGGATCGGGGGGATCACCGGCAGGAAACCGTGGCCCACGAGCTTGTCCAGCACGAAGCGCACCAGGGCAAACTGCACGAAAACGAGGTCTCCGGTCAAGTAGGCAAACCGGCTTCCGGAAAGCCTTGCCGCCCGAGGGATCTCGAGCCCTCCGAGGTGCTCCCCGATGGCCACGTGATCGCGGGGGGTGAAGTCGAAGGCTGGGCGTTCTCCTCCGGTGCGGACGACCTCGCCTTCGTCGTCCTTGGCACCGTCGGGAACGCTTTCATGGGGCGGATTCGGAATCGAGAGGAGGAGCTCTTTGAGTCTTTCCTCCAGATCCTTGAGCTTCTCCTCGGACCCGGTGAGCTCGTCCGTGAGTTTCTTCACCGCCTCGATCTTGGTGGGCCGCTCTTCGGCGGAGCAGCGTGAGATTTCTTTGGAGGCCTGATTTTTGGCGGCTCGAAGCCGTTCGACCTGTGTCTGAATCTGTCGCTTGTTGGCCTCCAGCGTCACCGCCTCGTCGACGAGAGCCGGGTCGTAGCGTTTTCGGCCAAGGCTTTTTTTGAAACCGACGGGGTCTTCTCTGAGAAGTTTGATGTCGATCATACGGGAGCTCTTTCTTCGGCAGGGCCGACGATAATTCGTACCAGCCAGAACGTGGCGATCAGCAGGAGACCTGTGCCCAGAGCGGACCAGACAGGCACACCCAGGACGGACGCCACCATCAGCAGGAGGACAAGAACAAGGAAGAAACCGATCGTGACGAACTCCGGCCAGGCGGCCCACAGGAAACCCGCGACCGTCAGGGCGGTCAGGAGAAACACGCCGGTCTGGTGGAGACGGACGACCCAAGAGGACGCATACTTGACCGTGAACGCGTACTCGAGAGTCGGGTCCGGACCGGGCAACCTGAAGACGAAACGAGCCTCTCCCGGGCCAGATGTCGCAGTCGGGTCGAAGCGTAACGAAGACGTCCCGGATCCGCCAACAGCCGCAAGCCTGGGTGGGGGCACCAAGACCATCGGTAGGATCATCGGATCTTTTCCAGGACACGAACCCAGCGTGAGACCCTGCGGCATGGCAGAGTCCGAGGTGGGTGCGGGACTCGACTCGACCACGGAGCTGTCCGACTCGCCGCTGTAGACAGGCAACTGATCCGAAGAGACCGTCCCCCGGTATCCTTGTGGCAGTGAGACTCTCCAGGTGAGGATTCCTATACGCGGGAGACGTGTGAGTGGAAGCTCGACCCTCAACGAGCCCAGGGAACCCAGCGGCGGCCGGTGCACGGCCGTGACCAGTTCCAGTCTGTGCGTGCGCATCTCCCCGGACACGTTCGCCTTCAGAGGAATCTGGATAGTCTGGTATCTGTTCGGAGACGGACTCTTGCGAGTCTCAGACCGCGGAGCTGATCCGTCGGTCCGCCCGACCGTCACGGTCTCTCCGTCGAGCACGGCTGTGAGAACACGGGCCGGTTCGGAAAGGCGGACCTCCAGCAGTGGAAGCCCGGCGTTGGCGATTTCGTACGCAAGACGCGAAACCTCGATTCCTTCCGGGCTGAAGACCGTGTCCCCATCAAGCCGCTGCACCACGCAGGACAACTGCGAGACCGGCCTGTGCGGTCTGAGAGTGACCGTGAACCGTGGGGGAGTCGTGTACCGGAAGGAGCACTGAGGGAGAATTCGTGTCGCTGCGATCCCGGGGAATTGGGACGCCATGACTCCAAGGGAGGCGTCGAGCGGCCCAACGACAAGATCAAACCCTGTCGGCCTGGCCAACGCGGCGAATCCCACCTGTTGTTCCACCTTCCGAAGGGAAAGGAAGGGGAGGTCGATCGACAGCGGGGCTGTTGAAAATGAAGTGAGATCCGACCCAGGGACAAAGAGGGGAGAAGCCGAAGAACGCGTCCCGAAGGTCCCGGAAACCGGTAGATGAGCGGTGGTTCGGATTTCGGCTCCGGTATTCCTTGGGGAGACCGCTTTCGTGGGCAACGGGAGGTGTGACGAGACGGGAACGAAGAGGCGTCGCTCGAACTCCAGGGAGTAGCGGTGAGACCCACAATCGATCGTATCCGGTCGGATCACAACGAGTGTGCCCTCTCCGTCGTCCCGCTTCTGATAAGCGGGCGACGCGCCCGTGGCAGATTCCCGCAGCGCGGTGATCGCGCAATCAGAGGGAAGCCGGATCTCGAACTCACGGGCCGGTCCGTGACGGACGTGGAAGGAGACTTGTGACTCGACGGTGACGAGCTCGTCGCTCAATCGATAGAGCGAACGAACCTCTCCGTCGACACGAGGTGGCGCCTCCGGAGCTGTTGCGGACGAAACCGAGGCCGTCCCTTCCGGACGGACCAGCCATCCTATTGCCAGAGCGGTCGTGGGCGGCGTAGCCACACGGGCGAACGAGGCGGTCGCGGTTGTTCTTCGATCGAGGACGAACCCCGGAAGGGTCTGGATGAGCGATCCTGGCTCATTGACGGTGACCTCAACGCTGGTGATGGGGCATCGAGGAATCGAGAGCGAGACGGTCCTGGCACGACCATTCGACGCCTCATGGACGGCCACCAGTGCCTGCACGGTGACACGGTGGATTCCCTTGCCTTGGGTCAGCACCATGCAGGGTCCGGACGCCGAGCTGATCGAGTTTGGTTCCGGTCCATGCGGCCGCGGAATCGGAAGAGCGACCGGACTCGGTCCAAGATCCGGCAGCACTGGTCTCTGCGCCGGATCGGGCAGGGGGCCTCCCGTGGGTGGACTGGGAGTAGGGGGGAGATCGGCACGGTCCGATGAGGCGTACGAGGTGGTGATGCTCTGCGGACCGACGGAGTCGAACCGAACAAGAGGCGTGGCCTTGTGCGTTGGGGACTCCGGAACAAGCCAGGCGTCGTGGCCGTCAATTTGTGCGCTCTCGTAAGCGAGATCTCCAAAGACGATCGGCACTGCGCAGTAACCCTCTTGGAGGATCTCCAGAGAGTAGGAAGCCTTCAATCTTGCGAGGCCATCTTTCGCGTCGAGGACGTAACTGCTCTGCCTGAGAATCCAGCCCAAGCGCGATCCACGGTTGAGACCCTGTTCGAGAGGTGTTTCCAGGAGTCGTTGGTAATCGGCCATGGAAAGGAAGACGAGTGGAGAGTCCCCGGTCAAGACTCGCTCGAGATCATGGGGCAAAGAAGGAAGGCCCCTGGTCCGCTCGCGTTCCGCCGGGGATGCCCCTTGGGGCGAGCTCGAGATTGACACGGGCTTTCTGTCGACGCGAAAAGAGTCTGTGATCTCTTGCCCCTTTGCCGCTGACAGATGGAGGAAGCAGAGGAGTACGCAGCCCGCGAACAACACACAAGGCCGAAGGATCCAGCGGCGTCTCGAAAGAGATTGAATCACGGAGGGGTCCCCTTTCCCGGGCCGCGTTCCTGGAGCTGCTGCGCGCCGTCCGGTTCGTCCTCGTCGCCAGTGACGAAGTCGATCTCCGAATCAGCTGCCGATGGTTCTCGCCCTCCGGAGACGGACGGATCCTCTGCCTTGCCATCCCCACCCGAGCCCAACGACGGGCCGCTCCGGCCTCGCCTCGTGGGATCCGTCCCATCGATCGGCTGTCTTGCCGTGGCATCGGTGAAGATCTCGCGGATCGAGACCTCGTTTTGATCCCGCGCGCCGATGAAGGAGTCGTATGGGGTCCTCGACCGGTCGGCTTGCCACTGCTCTCGAGTCTCCTCGGTGGCACGTACGAAGGCCTCTTCCCTCCACCCTTCGACGACCTCCATGGTGAACCCGGCCAGCCTCACCAGGCCTACCAGGAACAGGGGACTTGCGAAGCCGACGGCCACGAAGTTCGCCGTGAACGGGTATCTCGCATCCAGATACCAGCCGATGAGGAGGGCGCCGAAGCCGATAGAGAGCCCAGCGGCTTGACTCAACAGAGTCCGAAGGACGAAGAACAGCGAGCAGAAAACGAAGAAACCGGCCAGAGTCGCGGCCGTGTTGGGTATCCATTCGTACCGACGCTGGATGTAGCGTGCCTGGAATTCGATGGAGTCTGACGGTCGCGGTTCTCCTCTTCGGGCGATCCAGAACCCTCTTGAAAGGGTGAGCCCCTGATCAGAGCCCACCTGGGCGAGCGATACTGAATCCGCTCTTGCGGGACGCTCCTCCGGTCGTTGGATCTCTTCCGCCATTCCTTTGGGGGGAGCGGGGGGCAGCATGGAAGCACCGGCGCCACTGGCCTCCTGGATGGGACCGGTCAGAGGTCCTGTCGACTCAGAAAGGTTTTTTTCCGGAGTCCGGCCCTCCGGTCCTTTCTGCTGCGTAGGGGTGCCCGTTTTGTCAGTGGGTTCTTGAGCGCCGCCTTTGCCACGCGTAAAGACAGCGTCAGCGTCCGTGGCGGGCCTTATGCTCGTGGTCGTCAGATGAATCACGGCAGCCGCGACCATGATGACGACACCCGTCGTCCCAAGAACGGTCAGCAACTGGGCCCAGGTAAGTGAGAAGGATACTTGCCCTGTGACGTAGGATCGTAGCGCGAGAAACAGGATCGAGCCGACGAGGAGGAGCATCAGAGTCGACGGATCCACTGCGGCTTCGACCATCCGGATGGCCCATGACCACGTCGACAAGACGAGATTCTGGAGGAGAGGGGAGGGGGGAACGGGGAGGTCGATAAAGGGACCATGGTAGTCGAAGAAACGGAAGGATGACGGCTCCATGATCTTCCAGGAGAGTCTGTCGATGGGAAGGGCGAACCTCGCGAGCCGAAGAGAGACCGTTCCCGTGGCATTCAACCGTTCTCCGGGATGGAGAACGTCGAATTCTACGTTTGTGGCGCGGCCACCTCCGGAATCGAGCGGGACTCGGTAGAATCCCTCGCCTCCTGGCGTCTTCACCAGGCAAGCGAGACCTTGCGGAAGGTTTTTCTCCGGATCGGCAAAACAGAAGTCCAGATCGGACTCGCTCCCGGGTGCGAGGGTCAATTTGTAGTGACTGGTGAATCCGACCTGCCCGAGGAGGCTCGTGACCACCTCGACTTTCTCAATGAGCCCGGTCAGTCGTTCCACAACCCTAGATCGATGGAGAACGATGCGGAACGATGCTCTAGGAGCACGACAGTGGAACGCGTGAAGGATCGGACTTGGCGACTGACCGAACTCGGCGGGAAGCAGAGTGCTCGGAATCGGCCGCGTGCCGTCCGATCCGATTGCCTCGAGACCTGCGGGCACCAGGCTTGCGAACGCCACGAAACCGTCGCGCAGCCGCTGAGCCTCTTCGATGAAGAAGGGACACACCTCAACTTCGGCGCGCTGCGGATCGCATCGGGTTTCTCCGTTCACGACGAGTCGGACCTGACCCTGGAAGCTCGACCGAAACCGAAGTTCGACGCGTCCTTCTCGGGAGGAGAGGAGTGTGTTGCCCGGGAACCTCTCGGAACCGGTCGCCGAAAGGCAGTCGTCGAGCATTCGTGAGGACCCCACTTCCTCGACCCCAAGGATCTCGACTCCCGGGCCGGTGTGGAGCGTCAGGGTGTTCACGGGAGCCGCGCTGACGTCGACGTCCATGACGGTGCGGACTCTGAGTCGATCCTCGGCCAGCGTGTAGAGTGCCATCGCCCGATCGACCACGATTCGTGGTTTGGGGCCCGATGTTTGGGAGGACGGAGTCTTTGTCTGTTCCGGTTGCTTCGGTCGGATCCAGGTCACGACGACTTCACGGCCCATTTTCAGTCTGGCCGTGCGGTGGATCCCATATCCCACAAGCGGCGACGCGTCCTCGACACCGGCTGAAGGGTCGACCCGGACCGAGACTCCACGTTCGCGAAGGGCAAGATCGATGCTCGAGAGGGGCACTCGAGGGACCGTGAACGAGAATCTCCGGAAGGCCCCTTCCGTGACAACGGACGTCACGAAACGAAGGCCCAGCTCACCCGACCCCACCTTCTCCGTCAAGAACGCGAACGCGGGCTCGCCCCTTTCCACTTCGGGGACTTCGGAAGGGTCGGTGCGGTCCTGAAAAATGAGGGACCCTTCGGGAAAAGGAGGCGTGAAATCCAGGACCGCGATCGGACCTCCGACGAGATCCACGGGCTTTGGATCGTTCGCGTGGAGCGTTGAGCAATCGAACCGAGCCGTTACGTCCGCGCGATCCTCGTGGACGCGGGCGGTGTACGTGGCCCTGGAGAGGATCACATTGGCTGGAAGCCCGTTTTGTCCTGACTCGTTTCGTGCGCGATCGAGCCCTCGTTGTCGCTCTTGGAGACGCACGAACTCGGAATGGCGAAGGACCACAGCCCGTGCGTCCCCGTGCGCAACAGGTCCATCAAGAAGCCGGGTGTTCGGGCCATACGCGATGCCGGAACGATCGTCTCGAGCAACCGGAGGTTGAACCGAAGCGGGTGAGGGCGCGGACGCCGGATCGGTTCTTGCGGCCGATGGCTGGGCGGACAGCGGGCGGGCCGCGATGAGAAGCGCGACGGCCAACGCGAACCATTGCCAGTCCAGGGCTTTCATGAAGGCACCGCGCATGAGGACCATCGTAGCAAACCGTCAGGGCCAATTCAACCCGGCCGCACCCTCTCGGGGCTGTTGCGATCGAGCTGCGAGAGAAGTATCCTGATCCTAAGCGCTTTTCACGACGCGGCAGGTGGGCATGACCCAGTCTTCATGCATACTTCTCATCGCTCGCGATCCTTCCACGCGCTCGGCCCTGCGAAATTATCTGCAGAATCTCTCCTTTGAGGTCGTCGAAGCGGAGGGTTTTTCTTCCGGGAGCATTGTCCTGCGCTCACGTCGAGTGGATGTGATTCTCACCGACGCTGTATTGAGTGATGGAAACGCGCAGGATTTCGTCAAGTTGTCGGGCTGTCTCGAGCAAGGCCCCCAGGTCGTTGTCCTGACCGACGGCTCTGACTTGAGTCCCATGATGGATGCTGTTCGTTCGGGAGCCGTCGACCATTTGGAGAGGCCCGTCTCAATGGAGCGATTGCTGGTGGTCATCGGCAGAGCTCTGGGACGGTCTCACGCCATCCGCGAGCGTCAGAAGAAGTCCGACGCGGGTCGCGTTGCCCTGGTTCTGGACGACGATCCGGCTACTCTTCGATCGGCGACGAACGTGCTAGCGTCTCTGGGGTTCGTTGCTTTTCAGGCCGCCAGCTGCGCCGAGGCTCGTCAGATTCTGTCCAAGCACGAGATCGACGTTGCGGTTTTCGACGTGATTCTTCCCGATGGGACCGGCCTGGAACTCTTAAGCGAACTCAAAACCGCGAATCCGGGTGTTCCGGCGCTCGTGATGGCCAGAGCCGCGGACGCCGTGACCCCTAACGAGGCTCTACAGGCCGGGGCGTGCGACTTCCTGAACAAGCCCATGTCTGCGGAAGCTCTGGCCGCATCGCTTCTGCGGGCATGCCAGAGCGGAGCCTCTCCGGTGGAACCGTCTCGAATCGAGGCTCTGCATGAGGAGAACCGGGCGCGACTCGCGCACCTCTCCAGTCAGCTCGAGGGCAAGGTGGCTGAAAAGTCGGCTTTGATCGAGAAGCTTCAAGAGTCCATGTTGTCCATCATGGATAGTCTGCCCGTGGGGATTCTGGTCGTCGATCTGAACGGAGTGATCACGGATATCAACCTCTCGGGATCCGGAATCCTTGGTCATGATCCGAGCGATCTGTACGGGCGGCCGGTGAACGAGGTCCCCGTCCTCAATGAGGTTTGCGGCCCGTTGATGAAGGCCGCGCGGTGTGGTCAGCGTGTCAACTTGCTCGAGTGCGAGATCCGGAGAAAAGAAGGGGAGTCGATCCTCCTTGGATTCGGCGTGGCCCCGCTCAAGAGCAGACGAGACGGGGATCCGACGGGGGCCCTGGCCCACTTCAGCGACATTACTTTGAGGAAGCGCACCGAGCAGTACGTGGCGAGATCGGACAAGCTCGTCTCCTTGGGGATGCTGGCTGCAGGGCTGGCTCACGACATCAACAACCCCCTGGCGATCAGCCTCGGGTTCATCGATCTCCTCGATCTCGATGCGAGGGTGTCCGGCGACATGCGGATGTGTCTGGAAAAGGTTCGAGGAAACATCCTCCGCTGCCGGGACATCGTGAGTGGGATGCTGTCGCTGTCGCGGTCCGAGACGGGGCTCAGGACGATGGTCGACCTCGGTGAGGTCGCGGCGAACATCGGAGGGCTCTTGGAGAGGCAGCTACGACTCGCGGGCGTCGATCTCTCGATTCGATGCCAACAGGAAGTCCGCGTCCTGGCCAGCAAGGTGGAAATGGAGCAGTTGCTCTTCAACCTGCTGATCAACGCGCGGGACGCTTGCACGGAAAAGAGCGGGGGGCAAGTTGAGGTCTCTCTGGAGTCGGACGGACGCGAAGTCCGCCTCACGGTTCGCGATACGGGCGTCGGCATGTCAGCAGTCCAGAAGGAACGGCTGTTCACCCCGTTCTTCACGACAAAAGGGGAGGGGAAGGGGACGGGGCTGGGACTCTCCATCTGTCACGGCATCGTGGAACGGCACGGTGGAAGGATTTCCGTGAACAGCCAGCACGGAATGGGAACGGTTTTCGAGATGTCGTTTCCGGTGCCTGTCCAGGTGGTCGATGCCGATGCCAAAACGGCCATCCGCACGGGATCCAGAGAGCAGACCACGCGACGGCTCTCCGTCTTGGTCGTCGATGACGAACCCGACATTGTCCGGTTCTGCAAGATTTGGCTGGAGCGTGCCGGTCACACGATGGCGTCACGCCCTCCAGGTCCAGAGGCCTTGAGCGAAGCCTTGACCGGACCCTACGACGTGTTGCTCCTCGATCTGCGCATGCCAGGAATTGATGGTCTGCAAATGTTGAGAGCCGTCAGAAAGACGCGGCCTTCCTGTCCCGTCATCATCATGACGGGCTCTTTGGGGGCGTTCAACTCGGGTTTCTTGATCGACGAGGGAGCCGCGACGGTGCTGCGAAAGCCGTTCGAAAGCTCAGAGTTGAAGGAGGCGTTGCTCAAGCTCGCGCAGCCCTCCCCAGGCTCCTAGCAGCGCAACTTAGGCCGATTTTTCCATCGGGACCGGGGGCTGCTCGGTCTTGTCGACCATCTCGGCTGTGATCACGTACTTCTTGATGTCTTTGCGGCTGGGAAGCTCGTACATGATGTCGAGCATCAGCTCTTCGACGATCGATCTCAATGCCCGGGCGCCGGTCTTCTTTCGGGACGCCTTGGCCGCGATGGCGCTGACGCAACCGGGAGTGAAGATCAGCTCGACGCCCTCCATGTTGAAGAGCTTCTGGTACTGGCGGATGAGAGCGTTCTTGGGTTCGATCAGGATCGTTTCGAGAGCTTTCACGTCCAGCTCGTGGAGTGGAACCACGATGGGCAGACGACCAACGAACTCCGGAATCAACCCGAACCTGAGGAGATCTTCAGGCTCGACGTGATCGAGCATCTCTCCGACCTTTCGATCATGGAGGCTCACCAGTTTGGCACCGAACCCCATGGTCTTTCGGTGAAGCCTTTTGGCGATGATGTTCTCCAAGCCCTCGAAAGCTCCGCCACAGATAAAGAGAATGTTCGTCGTGTCGATCTGGATCAGGTCCTGGTGCGGATGTTTACGCCCTCCCTGCGGTGGAACGTTGCAGACCGCACCCTCGATGATCTTCAGGAGAGCCTGTTGGACACCCTCTCCGGATACGTCTCGAGTGATCGACGTGGATTCTCCCTTTCGAGCAATCTTGTCAATCTCATCAATGTAGACAATCCCCTTCTCAGCCTTGGAAACGTCGAAATCCGCGTCTTGGATCAGCTTGAGAAGGATCGATTCGGCGTCTTCTCCCACGTAACCGGCCTCTGTCAGGGTCGTGGCATCGGCTATGCAGAAGGGGACATCCAGAATTTTGGCGAGGGTCTGGGCGAACAGCGTCTTTCCGCACCCAGTCGGGCCGAGCATCAGGATATTGGATTTCTCCAGCTCGACGTCGTTCACTTTGGCCTTGTTGTTGATTCTCTTGTAGTGGTTGTACACGGCAACGGAAAGGACTTTCTTTGCCCTCTCCTGACCGACGATGTACTCGTTCAGCTGCTTGTGTATCTGTTTGGGGTTCGGGAGGCTGGGACCACCCGCGGGCTGGACCTCTTCTTCCAGCTCCTCCAAGATGATCTCATTGCAGAGATCGATGCAGCCGTCGCAGATGTAGACGTCGGGACCAGCGATGAGCTTTCTCACCTGATTCTGGGTCTTCCCACAGAAGGAGCACTTGTAGTGACTCTTGTTGAACATGGGTTAGTTGATCCCTTCGTCGTCCTGATCGGTCTCGTGAGTTTTCACCGCTCTCAAGTCTTGCCGCGAGTGACGGCCGCTGGGAGGAAGATCCGCTTCCTCCTCGCCGCGGACGTAAACCTTGTCGATGAGACCGTACTCACGCGCTTCGTGCGCCGTCATGTAAAAGTCTCGCTCAGTGTCTCGCTCAATGCGTTTGAATGGCTGTTTTGTATGCCGCACGAACGCGTCCGAGACCACTCGCTTCAATCGGAGAATCTCCTGAGCACGAATCTCGATATCGCTGGCCTGCCCACTCGCGCCCCCCATCGGTTGATGCATGACAATCGTGGAGTGGGGAAGGGCGTACCGTTTGCCCGGCGTGCCAGCGGCCAGAAGAAGCGCCGCGATCGAACCGGCCTGGCCGATACAAATCGTCGATATTTCTGGCCTGATGTAGTTAAGCGTGTCGTAGATCGCGAGGCCTGCCGTTACGAGCCCGCCAGGGCTGTTAATGTAGAACGAGATGGTTCTGTCGGGATCCTCGGCCTCGAGAAAAAGAAGCTGGGCGATGATCAGATTCGCCAGATCGTCGGTGATCTCCGCCCCCACGAAAACGATGTGGTCTTTCAGCAGACGAGAGTAGATGTCGTACGCGCGCTCCCCTCGCGCGGTCTGCTCGATGACCATCGGAATCAACAAGGCGACCAGTCCTTTTCGAATGCCACCGTCCGGTCAAGGACGGGTCCCAGAGTCACGATCAGCCGAGGATCGGGCAGACGAGCGACCCACGGATCGGGCCAGAACGCCCGAAGCGCGGCCATAACGTCCGGTGCCCGACGCGTTGACCAACTTGCTCCAAGGGGGTGAAAGCCACCCGTTATCTTACACCAGGATGAGCCGGGTGGCAACTGAATTTGCCCGTCCACACATCGCAGAAATCGGCTTCCCAAGAGCGTCTTCTCGCCGCCGGTCAAGGAACACTCCCTGCCGTGGCGTTCGTCGGTTTCCTTGAGTCCATTGAGCAGGTCCAACACAAAATCCGCCGACGTTCTCCTGATCCGTTCCGCGTCGAGACGTCCCGGGACGTCCCCTCACATCCCTCAGATGGCAGACCCTCACTGCAAACGGTCGCGAAGCGCAGTGAACGCCTTCTCGCGGAGCATCTCTTGGCGGTGAAGGATTCTCTTTCCAAAGGAGTCGAGCCGTTCCAGAATCTCTTCTTCATCCCGTCTGAGGGCCTGTGCCATGAGATGGATCCTCTGGAGGAACTCTTCGTCGGTGACTTGGAGGGTCTCCCTTGCTGCAATCTCGTCAAGCACGCACTGGAGCTTGAGGTCGCTGACAGCTTTGGCTCTGAACTCTTCGCGAAAAGAGTTGACGTCGCGGGACGTCTCGACGAGGTAATCCTCAAATCCGAAAGGCTTGCCCTCAAAGCTCTCCTTGAACTCCTCGAGTCTCCGGTCGATCTCCTTGGACAGCAACGACTCGGGAAACTCCACGACAGCCTTCTCCAAGAGCAGCTTCCTGAGCTCCTCGGAGAATTCCTCTTTCGCGGTTCTCTCATGGTCCTTTTCGAGGTCTAAACGGATCTTTTTCTTGAGGTCCTCGAGGTTCTCGAACGCCCCGACATCCTTGGCAAACTCATCATCGAGCCCCGGAAGCTCGAGTCGTTGAACCGACTTGATCTTGCCCTTTACGAGGCATTTCTTTCCGTGGAGTGATTCGTTGTCGAGCCCCTTCTTCGGAAGCTCCATGGCGAACGTGAACTCTTCCGCCTTCTTCCTGCCGATGAGGTTCGCGTCAAAGCCGGTTATGAAGCGATCCTCTCCGACTACAAAGCCTGCGTTGTTCTGTGTGAGCGTCTTGTACTCACGGCCGTCGATCGTGACCGAGAACGAAAGCAACACGAAATCGCCATCACGGATCGTCTCGTCCTCGGCGTGTCGCGTCTTGGCGTATCGACGCTGCCGGTCCTTCAGCGATTTTTCGACTTCCTCGTCACCAACCGGTTTCGGGGCACCCTTGTTGACCTTGATCGTGTTGTAGTCCCCAAGGTTCACGTGAGGTAGGACCGAAACCTTGGCGCAGAAGGCGAAAGGCTCCCCATGGGCCAAGTGTTCTTCTTCGTAGACGACCTCGGACGCTGGACGGTACGCCGTGACTCCGAGCGCGTTGTAGTAGTAGGTCGGAAGGAGCTCCTTGCGGACCTCTTTGACAAAGTTTTCTTTGCCTATGGCGTTTGACAGTACCGGCAGTGGGACTTTTCCCGGCCGAAATCCGGGTACCTTCACCTGCTTGAGGAGCTGCCTGTGGACCTTTCGATAGGCCCGATTGACCACGTCGGTGTCGACTCGAACCTTCAGTGTCAGAACATCTTCATTGAGGTTCTGTTCGAGGATCTGGAAATCGCCAGCGTTCTGTTTTTCTTGTTCCACGGTCTCGCTCCTCAAGCAAGTGGTATGCTCTGGTGTTCAATGCCAAGAGGCCAAATCTGGGGAAAGGATGGAGACCCACCGACCGGTCGCAAATCGGCGCTCTTCTTACGTGGCTCCCCAACGGAAAGGAAAGGCCCGACTCACCCACCAGAACCCTCGCCCACTGGACTCGACGCCGGTAGGAGTTGGAGCGGAAGACGGGACTTGAACCCGCGACCTCCTCGTTGGCAACGAGGAGCTCTACCACTGAGCTACTTCCGCTCGAGGACTGGGTGGGACTCTATGGCACTCAGATAGCCCAACCAGAGTCATAGCTATGGTACACGAGCCCTATCGGCTAGTCAAGCATCAAAAAGTGAGAGGTGTCTTCATTCCGATGTCGCTCTGGGGATCTTCGCATCATCGGGGAGGGCGATCTCGTAGAGGCGGTGCTGGATGAAGAGCTGGACGATGTCGGCGTTGAGCCAGTTGGTGCGGGCGCAATCGTCGAGGAATCGAAGTGCTTCGTCCTGAGTGAACTGTTTCTTGTACGGACGATCCGAGGCCGTGAGCGCCTCGTAGATGTCGACCATGGCCAGGATCTGGCCTCCGATCGGGATCTCATCCAGGGTGAGCCCTCTATGATATCCTGTACCATCCCTTCTCTCATGGTGCGAGCCCGCGACGTCCGGAATCATCCGCAGTTGGCCCTGCCACGGGATCGTGGAGAGAATTTCGTGGGTGAGGGCCACGTGTCGTTTCATCTCGACCCATTCGGACGCTGTGAGGTTTCCCTTTCGGACCGAGAGGTGTTCGTATTCCTGTTCGGTGATCAGTGGAATGAGCTCATTGTCGATGAGAAGTCGACGGTCTCGCAGGACATTGAGCTCGTCCAGGTCTTCGTCGCTCAGATAGCCCAGCTTGGTGATCCTCTGGACGAAAGCCAGATCCCTGTCGAGGCTGCGGCACTCTTCTTGAAGCTGGCGCTCGTGCTCGGCCAAGACCTCGGCGAGGCCCGACATTCCTCGATTCTCGAGGATGAACTTGATGGCTTGACGAGAATGGTGATCTCTCAATCTTCCCTTGAAGGCCTCGAAGCGGTAGGCCACGGTCTCGAGTCTTTCCGATTTGAGTCTCGACGACTTCCAGAGAATCTCCTCTCGAACCCCGATCTTTCCGAAGTCGTGCAGGATAGCAGCGTATTTGAGAGCCTTGAGCTCAGTGTCGGTGAACTTGAATGGGGCGAGAGGGCCAGTCGAGATCTCGTTGAGCTTTCGGGCGACCGAAAGCGCGTAGAGCGCAATTCGATCCGTGTGTCCTGACAGTGCGTTGTCGCGGGCTTCAATGGCTTTCGCGCAGGTTCTCACGAAGGCTTCGAAGAGGTCTTCGATCTGCTGTTTGGCCTTGTGAAGCTCGTCATTGGCGACCTTGAGATTGCCCATCGCCACTTTGATGTCCTCCATGAGGCGAGCATTCTCGATGGCAACGCCGGCCTGGGACGCGAGCGACTTAGCCAATTCCCTGTCGTCACGATCGAACGGGATCACCTTGGTTTCTGCGTCCTGTGGCGTGCGGAGGGCGTCGGTAGGGCGGTGTTTCTTGTTGATGAGTTGGATCACGCCTATGATCTCGTCCTTGTGGTTTCTCATGGGGACCACGAGCATCGACTTCGTGCGGTAACCGGACGTTCTGTCGAAGCTGGAGTCGAAGCGGAATGGAGAGTCCGGTGGCAAGTGATACACGTCGTCGATCAAGATCTCTTCACCCTCGAGGGCGACGTAGCCCGACACCGCCTCCTTGCGCGCCGGCATCGTCCACTCCTTGAATGGGATGAACTTGGAGTCGTTCTGGGCGACCTTGAAGCGAAGGATCGGAACGAGAGCTCCGTGGGACGGGTCCCCGTCCTGGGGAGCTTCCTTCAGGTAAAGGCTTCCGGAGTCGGCCGAGGTGATCTCGCGGCACTTTTTGAGAATGAAGTTCAAGAGCTCTCCCAGGTCATGGATTGTCGAAAGCGCGATCCCGATCTGGTTGAGTTTGATCCACTGGTTGTGGAAGACCTTGACCCTCTGCGAAAGAGTGCGGCTGGTGAGCATCGTCTGGATCATCTTCTGAGCGCTGCGCAGCGTCGTGATCACCTGGAGAGGGTTCAGCGGGCTTTCCAGAACGCCGAACAGATCTTTCGCTGGTATCTCATCTGCCGGCATCTCATCCCGGTTGAGGCCGTTGCCGCGTTCGGAGATGGGGATGAAAAGCGGAAGACCGTCCGGGTCTCTTCGCACTTTCTTCGCCATGTCCTTTCCGTCGGACAATGGATAGAGGAGAATTCCGGGCCCCTCGCGGCGTGCCGGTGATACAAGTCCTTCCGGCTCCGTGGCATGGCGGACCTCGAGCCCTTCACTCGCCGCAAGTGCAAAGAGCTCCGCGAACATGTCCTCGTCTGTACCCAGGAAGATGATTTCTCGATTCACGGCCTCACCATTGGCCATTGTCTCGCCACCCTCCCGGACAAGAGTGAAAAGGTCTGGTCCCCCTCGATCCCAAAGAACTCGCGGGATACTTCAAGGGATTCTCTCTATTCATCCGGGACGTCCCGTCCATTCGGGGTTCTATATCGGGGTTCTATAATGGTACTGGAAGGTCTCCAGATCAAGAAAATTGCCGCACAAAATAATTTGATACGTGAGTGCTTTTGTGTTAAATTGAGCTCGTTCCAGCCTCAAACTTTCCAAATTTCCAAAATCGTCCTTCGGGCGACCGCTTGTCTTTTGGACTTCTCTTCCGTCTTTCGGAAAACGGACGGGACAATGGAGGACCCACTGGCCATGAAGTTGAAAGCCACCGCCGCGATTGTTGAAATCTACCGGTACAACAGAGAGAAGTTGTCGGCGGAGCTTGCAAAGCCAGAGAAGGACAAGACCATCCTCAACAACATCGCAGCCTATCGACACATAGTAACACAGCTGGAAGAGGTCTACAACCTGACCGAATTCTGAGCGAAGGTCGTGTTGTTGTCTTCTGTCGCAGCATCGATAGGGCTTCAACGCAGGGCGAGGCTCGTCGTTTCACATCTCGACGGATGTGACTCTGTGGACGACTCCCTGGTCTGGGCCAGGCCCTCGTCAGCAAGCCATTTGGAATCGAGCGGTTGCGCCACTCTACCGTGGCGCGCATCCAGGAATCCACAAACCGGAGCGAATTGTTCACCCTTTGGTGGTAGAATTCTGATTCATCTTCACCTCTTGGCAAGCTAGAGCCTACTCGGTGCTTGTCGAACGATCGCAAAGGACAAACCACTCGTGTCAGAGGGCCACAGCGTTTCTTCCAGCACCTCTTATCCCAGAGGCTTTCGGAGTCGGCGTGTCGTCAACTGGTTGACCGTCGGTTTGACGTACACGTCGTTCTATCTCTGTCGATACAACTTGTCCATCGCCAACAAGGCCATTTGTTCGGAGTACGGCTTCAGCAAGGAGGATTTCGGGTACATACTGACCGCGTTTTTCTGGGCCTACGCGATCGGGCAGTTCGTCAACGGCCTTTTCAGTGATCGATTGGGCGGAAAGAGGACGATGCTGATCGGAACGATCGGCACCGTCGTTCTCAATCTCATGTTCGGAGCAGCTTCCACGGTGGGGATGTTGAGCGTTTTCGTGGCCATCCGGATGCTTGACGGCTACATGCAGTCGTTCGGATGTCCTGGCATGGTGAAGATCAACACGGCTTGGTTCGGCCCGACAGAGCGAGGTCGGTTTGCCGGCATCTTCGGCTTCGTCATCCAGCTCGGGCGCTTCATCATCAATTGGCTGGGACCGGCTCTCATGGCTGGGTTCAGCATCCTCATCCTGACGGTGCCTCCGCTGCACTGGAAATGGGTCTTCTGGGTTCCCGCCGGTATCACTGTTTTGACTGCGATTTCCCTGTATGTCTTTGCCGCGAACACTCCGGAAGAGGCTGGTTGGCCGAACGTGATCGCCCGAGACAACCCGACCGACCAGTCTGACGATCCTCTGCCGGTTGGATACGTGGTCAAGACGATTCTCTCGAATCGTTACGTCTGGATCGTGGCGCTCGCGTATTTCTGCACGGGGGTCGTTCGTCAGGGTATCGATCAGTGGTTTCCGCGGTACCTCGAGGATTGTCACAACATCTCTTTGAAATCGCCCCAGTTTCAGAGCGTGGCGTTTATGCTTCCCATGGCCGCCGTGTTGGGTTCGATCTTTGCCGGGTACGTCTCGGACCTATTCTTCCAAGGACGCCGAGCCCCTGTTGCCGCAGCCCTGTACTTCGGCGAGACTGTCATTATCCTGACGGGCGCCTATGTCATGGCCTCGTTGTTTCCGGCCGGTCATGCGGTGACTCAACCCGTGTTTGCCTTTTGTGGCTTTCAGATTTCCGGTGTCAACGTGGTCTGTGGATTTCTTCTCTTGATCTCGTTCACGGCCAATGCCACGCACTCGATCCTGGGCACCGCGGCCGCCATGGACATCGGCGGACGTCGGATGGCCGGTTGTGCGGTCGGGGTCATCGATTCGTTCCAGTACATCGGCGGAGGGCTCTCAGGGTTCGCCCTGGGAAAGCTTCTCGATTTGTATGGGTGGAACGCTTGGCTCACGAGTCTGGCCGGCTTCGGCATTCTTGGAGGCTGTCTGATGCTCTCAATCAGGAAGAAGACCCAGCTCCACACGGCTGCTTGAGAACTCGAAGAGAACCACGTTCCATTCACGGAACCTGCAGCCACGCACCCACTTGAGAACATCAGCCCCCACGGAGTCTTTTTCTTGACCTTGATTTGAGATCGGTGTAACATAGCGTCACTTCATTGAAGTTTAGCCATCGAGTGGGCGTGTGGCGCAGTTGGGAGCGCGCTTGAATGGCATTCAAGAGGTCGCGGGTTCAACTCCCGCCACGTCCACCACTCTTCGAATATTCGATCAGCCGCAGGGGCTAAAGCTCTGCGGCTGATTTTCTTATCCCCCTGGTTTGTCATCCGCACCCTGTCTCGACCTCGTTCTTTCATGCATCCGGGGCACATCTGACCTTCAGGGAAGGTGAGACTGCTCGATGTGAGGGCATGCGTCTCGATAATCGTTCTTAAAGAAAGGATCACGAAATCCTCGAGACGTTGACGAACAGGATGTCCCGAATTAACACCTTGGCTGGGTCTATTGCGCAACGTTTCCGTGGAACAAAAAGGAGTCGCGTCGATGGCCAAGACCTCGCGACAATGGGTTCATCTTTTGCTCGCAGGGAGTCTGACCTGCATGGCCGGGGGTTTGGGAGGGTGTTACTACTACCATCACTCCTACTGTGGTGGCTATCCGTCTTGTGATGACGGTGGTTACTATGGGGGGTCTCACCAATGCCGGAGCAGAGCGACGGAGCCAGTAGCCGAGTCGAGCGAGCCTACTTATCGGGCGCCCGAACCTCCGCCTCCTCCCCCCGCGCGCACGACCGGGAAGAGGCGGCGCCGGTCTCCGGAGGGATAGACTCAAATACTGGTGCATGTCAAGGTCTCGGACGGTGCGAATGTGCGGTCTCTGGACCAAGGTCTGGAGACCGCATCCCAAATCGTCTCGAGACAGATTCGATCCGGGTGTGTTTCGACCTCAAGAACAGTCGAGTGATCGATCTCATCCGGGCTTCTGTAGGAATGGATCTTGAGGGGGTACTCCCATCATGATGCTTCACGCCTTTGCCCGGACGCACGTCTGCCGGTATCTGAGCGAGGACGAGGCTCAGACCGTGCTTGAACAAGGGAGTCTTCGGAGATTCCGACAGGGGGCGGAGCTGTTTGCCGCCGGAGACCCCGGAGACTCGATGTTCGTGATTCTGCAAGGGCGGATCCACGTATATCAGACGCTCGAAGGCGAAATCGTCAAGACGATCGTGGTCCTCGGCCACGGCGCCATCATCGGCGAGATGTCGGTCATCGACCGTCAACCCCGTTCCGCATCAGCCTCGGCCCTGGAAGAATCGGCCTTGTTCGAGCTGTCTCGTGCTCAGATCGTGGGGCTCATTCGAAACCATCCTTCCGTCGCCGCGAAGGTTTTGTGGGCTGTGATGGAGACTATCGCTGTGAGGCTCAGGGACGCGAATACCAGTGTCCAGTCGCTCCTGTCGGAGAAGCTCAAGGAGCTTCCGAAAGCTGAGATGTGAGGCTGGCATCCCTCAAGCCGAGCATAGCGGTCAGCCGTTCTTCTTTTTCCAGCTCGCTGGCACGAAGAAGTGCTTTTCCGTGAGATGCTTGGTGGAGCGGGCCGCATGGCCGCGTCCCGAGCACAGGATGGGTTCGGGGATGACTTCGCTGGCCCTGATCGACCGAATGAGGACGCGATCACGGTCCCTAAGACCCAGGATGTTGTAGGCTCCACGGGAAAGGTCGATGAGGACTCCGAACTGTTCGAAGGCGCCCGTGTCGCTCACGCGCAGGTCCACGAATCGAGAGTTCCGTGGGTTTCGGACCCTTACCCAGGTGTTCAGAGGGGCGCGCATGAATGCGCAAGTCTGGCCGTACATGCAGAAAGTGTCGCCGACCGACGTGGGGGAGCCGTGGAACTCGGGATATGAGCTCGAATCGAAGAGTCTCTCTCCTCCATAGTGGGTGGCGCGTCCCTTGAAAAGCTTCGTACCCTTTGCCAGAGGTGGCGTTTTCACCGTCGCCTTCACGGCGATCATGATCTTCGACACCAAGCTCCAGCTTTTGACATCGTAGGACACACCGTCGGAAGCCCGGGAAGCTCGCCCCCACTCGCGGATGTTCAATTTCAGGAGGGGGATCGCCTTTTTCAGGAGATACTGTCGGTACTGCACGTGAGTGATCAACTTGAGCCGTCGCTCTTCGTTGGCGATCGCAAGTCTGACCGACGCGAGGTTGTAGAAATCCGCCGGAGTCTTCTTTTTGAGGATCTGTTTCCAGATTGTGATCTCCCTCTCCTTGAGCTGGGTCAGCCGGGGATGAGGATCTCTCTTTGATCGTCGTCCCTTCTTCTGAACCTCTGGGGCGATCGTGGCTCTCGGACGCGGAGATGGCGGTGGTGCCACGATCGACGGGCGGGCGACGGGCAACGGTGAAGGGGATGGCGGAACCGGTGCATCCGTCCAGGGGGCGACTGAGAATGCCAGGGCCAGTTGGAGCGACCAGAGCATGTTGGGCCTTGCCGGAGAACGAACGCCCCTCTTCTTGAGGGGTCGGATCGAAAACGACACCGCGTCAACGAACGTTCGTACTTGTCGAGAAGCGGACTATCGATGAATCATGATACGGGAGGCCATCCCGACCCGCAAGCCGGCTCTTGATTCGGAGCCTTTGCCTCGCGGAATCACCCGTCGACCGAGTCCTGGTTTTGAGAACTGCGGACAAGCATCACTAAAGCCCCATACTCTGGCGCAAAGACCCGGTGGGAGACTCGGAAGCCAGGGATCCGTAGGGGTTCCTCCAGGGGGCTGTCTTCTGCTCGTTGCCGTTCTGCTGCCAGTGAATGCCGGCATTCGTGAACGAAGACTTCCCGAGGCTGTTGCTTTCACGGATCGCCAGGATTCGTAGCTGGTCTCGGACCTTGAAGATCCTCTCGTCAATCTTCGCGATATCCCGCGGACCTCCCCCTGCCCTCACCATCAGATCTCTCCTGGAAAGCAAGTCGTGGAGGCGTTCGAACCCGTCGATTCGAGCATCCATTTTTGCCAGATCGGCCCGATCGCCCCCCCTCCTTGCCATTTCCTGACGTCTCGACTTGAGCGCTGCCAGCTTCCGAGCCACCTTCGTCAAGGTGGAGGGTTCTTTTGGCCGCTCCGCCTTGGTTCCCATGAATCTCTCCCACAAACCCGGCTTTTGCCCGAACTCAGAGTCCAGACTGGCTCCACTGACAGGCCAGGGACCAAGAGTCAGCACCATCAAGGCCGCCCCCATCATCGTCCAGGTCGTCGTTCGACGCGACTTTTCCATGGTACCCTCCAGCAGCACGCGAAAAGCGCAAGCGTACCACCAACGTACTTATCGACAATTCTGACCATCCACCATGAGGGTTGTGTCGTCACCGCCCGACAGACACGTACCCGAGGCCTCTTCCGAGCAAGACAAGGACTTCGCGGGTCTGATAGACTCGAGATCCCGGAATGAACCGTCATTTACCCGTAGAGACACGGGTTCACGGCGAACTGGAGCGTTGATTCATGGGCCTTGGTTCCAAAGGCTTTTGGTTGCTGTTTCTGGTCGGGTCGATCGTCGTTGTGTCGGCGCTGTTCCGTCGCTCCGGATCGCGGCCCGGGAACGGAGGCGACGTTCGAGCCACGGCGACTCCGAGCCACGGCGACAAGGCTGTTTTGGCTGTTTGGCCGTTGGCCCCGGGTAACCGCTGGACGTACCGTGAGAAGAAGCTCGATGTCGGGCGGGGACAGGTGACGGAGAACACGGTCTCGTGGAGTGTCGTTGGAGAGACGCGGCTGGGGTGGCGCCTTTCCGAAGACAGCAATGGACGATCGGTCAATACGTTCACTCTCGTCTCGGACGATCAGGGAATTCACCTCTACGAGTATGAGTCTCAGGCCCGTCCGCTCTTGCTCTTGCCGTTGGAGCTCAAGCCGGGCGATCAGTGGAATCTGAACGAAGTCCAGAGGGCAAAGGTCGTCAGAGAGGTGGAGAAGGAAGTACTGGGACGTTCGATCCCCTCTTTCGAAATACGGTTCGAACGCTTCTACGGGAAGGATTGGACAGATGAACCGGGCTGGTTCGAAGACGGCACTTTCTGGGTTTCACCGGGCACGGGGATCGTCGCCAAAGACCTGTCGCGCGCCCTGCGTCCGCCATTGCGGGACAGGAAGCTCCCCAAGGAAACGTGGGGAGCCATCGGCGCCGTCTGGACACTCGTCGACGTGACTCTCAAGTAGGAGCCTTGCGGACTGAAAGCCCGCCTGGCTCCTAGTCGCTCTCTTCGTCGAGGGTCAGGAGATACGAGTGGATGAACGGCTCTAGATCCCCGTCCAGGACTTTATTGGCGTTGCCTGTCTCGTAGTTGGTCCGGTGGTCCTTCACCAGGACGTAGGGAGCCAACACGTAAGAGCGGATTTGACTGCCCCAGGTGATCTGCTTTTTGACGCCACGGGCCTCGTCCCGCTCTTTTTCCTGCTCGCGGCGTTTGATTTCCTGCAATCTCGCCCGGAGCATACGCATGGCGGTCTCCCGGTTGGAGTGCTGACTTCTTTCTATTTGGCAGGTCACAACAATGTTGGTGGGGATGTGCGTGATCCGGATGGCGGAGTCGGTCTTGTTGACGTGCTGGCCACCGGCTCCTGAGGAACGGAATGTGTCCACGCGGAGGTCTGCCGGATTGATCTCGACCGTGGCATCCTCCATCTCCGGCCACACGTCCACGGAGGAGAAGCTGGTGTGACGGCGTGCCGCAGCGTCGAAGGGCGAAATGCGGACGAGTCGATGCACACCGGTTTCGCCCTTGAGGTAACCGAACGCGTGCGGGCCGTTTACCGCCACGGTTGCGCTCTTGTAGCCGGCAACCTCGCCGGGGAGGACATCCAGGATTTTGAAGTCGTACCCTTCTCGCTCTGCCCAGCGCTGGTACATGCGGAAGAGCATCTGCCCCCAGTCGCACGATTCGGTTCCGCCTTGGCCGGCGTGAATCGCCATGATGGCGTTCGCCTCGTCGTACCGTCCGGAAAGAAAGAGCTTCATCTGTGCCTTGGCGACCACATCGGCCAGGGCCTTGAGTTCGTTCTCCGCTTCCTTCAACGTGTCCGGGCTGGGATCTTCGGTGTAGAGCTCCAAGAAGGTGAGAACATCGTCCCGTTTTTGCTGGATTCGCTTGAGCTCTTCGGCGCGTCCCTTGAGACGATGGAGTTGACCCGAATGCGCCTTGGCCTCATCCGGGCGATCCCAGATCTCGGGAGCTCCGAGTTTCGCCTCGAGGACACGAATGTCATCGTTTAGTGTGCCCGGGTCAAAGCCGCCTCCTGATCTGTTCGATCGTCGGCTCCAACTCTTTCATCGTCACCCTGAGGTCTTCGATCATGGCCTTCGCCACTCCTTTGGACACGTTAGAGAATAGGTCAGGAGCCGCATCTTTGCCCATACACCGTCGTTCGTCGGAAATAACCGACCATCCCACGGTCCCTGGGAAATTGGACGCTTGCTGGTGCTCAAAGCCCCTTTCCGTGACATCTTTTGTATTTTTGGCCGCTTCCGCACGGACACGGATCGTTCCGTCCGACCTTGTCGACGTGCTTTGGAGCTTGCTTCGCGGCACTCTCACCAGGGCTGGGCGCACCGTAATGCATTTCCTGCTGCTTGCGCTCCTGTTGCTCGGCCTCCATCTGGTCGACCGTTGTTCCGGTTGTGTCGATCTCGAGCCGGAACAGATAGCGAGAAACTCGTTCCTTGATCGTACCGATCATCTCGTTGAAAGTATCGCGGGCGAGGAGCTTGTACTGGACCAGCGGGTCTTTGCCGCCGTAGCCCTCCCAGTGGATCCCTTCCTTGATGTGATCCATGTTGTACAGGTGCTCTTTCCACTGTTCGTCGACCACCTGAAGGAGGACCAACTTTTCGAGGCGTCGAAGAGTCTCTTCACCGATGGTCTTCTCCCGCAGGCCATAACTCTGCCGGAGCTGATCCATCACGTGTTCCTTGATATCGTTACGCTCAAAGCTCTTGAGCTTTTTGATGTCGAGGATGATTCCGTAGATGTCGTTTATCTTCCGACCGAACTCCTCGTACTCCCAGTCGTCCTCTCCGACCTCTTCACTCATGTAGACGTCGACCAGCCCGAAGACCATGTCCTCGAAAATGTTGAAGATGTCTGTCTTGAGGTTATCCTCGCGGAGCGCTTTCTGCCTCTGCTTGTAGACGATCGCCCGTTGTTCGTTCATGACGTCGTCGTATTTGAGGATGTGTTTTCGAGTCTCGAAGTGTTCCATCTCGACGCGCTTTTGAGCCCGCTCGATGGCGTTGGAGATCATCGAGTGCTCGAGGGGTTCTCCCCGCTCCCAACCGAGCCTTTCCATCAGACTTTTGATCCGAGGCCCGCCAAAGAGTCGCATGAGATCGTCTTCCATCGACAGGTAGAACTGGCTGGCGCCGGGATCTCCCTGCCTTCCGGACCGACCACGGAGCTGGTTGTCGATCCGGCGGGAGTCGTGACGCTCCGTGCCCAGGATGTAGAGGCCACCCCGCTCTTTGGCCTGCTCGTCGAGCTGGATGTCCGTTCCACGGCCTGCCATGTTCGTGGCGATCATCACGCTCTTGAACTTGCCGGCGTTCTTGATGAGTTCCGCCTCTTTGGCGTGCTGCTTGGCGTTCAAGACCTCGTGTTGTATGCCACGTTTGCTCAGCCGATTGGAAAGCATCTCGGACTTCTCAATGGAAATCGTGCCGACCAGGACCGGTTGTCCCGCCTCGTAGATGCCGACGATCCTTTCCTCGATCGCCTCGAACTTCTCCTCCTCCGTCCGATAGACCACGTCCGGATAGTCGGCCCGGACCATGGGTTGGTTGGTCGGTATGACGAGCACGTCCAGCTTGTAGATCTCGCCGAACTCCTTCGCCTCAGTTTCGGCCGTACCTGTCATGCCGGAGAGCTTCTTGTAGATCCGGAAGTAGTTCTGGAAGGTGATCGTGGCGAGAGTCTGGTTCTCCCTTTCGATGTTGAGCCCTTCCTTGGACTCCACCGCCTGATGGATTCCGTCCGACCAGCGACGGCCGGGCATGAGTCGCCCGGTGAACTCGTCCACGATGATAACCTGACCCCGCTCGACCACGTACTCACGATCGCGGCGGAACAGCTCCTTCGCCTTCAGTGCCGCGTTCAAATGGTGTACGAGTTTGATGTTGCCGGGATCATAGAGGTTCGTGCACCCGACCATCTTCTCAGTCTTGGTGATTCCCTCCTCGGTCACGATGACCGTGTGTGCCTTTTCGTCGACGGTGTAGTCCTCGCCCTTCCGCAGTCGGGTGACGATCTGGGTAAACCTCTGGTAGAGATCCTCAGCCTTTTCGGCGGGCCCGGAGATGATGAGCGGGGTCCTGGCTTCGTCGATCAGGATCGAATCGACCTCGTCCACGATGGCGTAGTGGAGTTCTCGCTGGACCTGATCTTCCAGCGAGATCGCCATGTTGTCGCGCAAGTAGTCGAAGCCGAACTCGTTGTTGGTCCCATACGTGATGTCGCAACCGTAGGCGTCTCGCCGTCCGATCGGACGCAAATGCGGAATCCCGACGGTCTCCTCGAGATAGGTCGGATCGTATTGGAATGACGCGTCGTGCTGGATGACGCCGACAGTCAGTCCAAGACGGTGGTAAATTGCACCCATCCAGGCCGCGTCACGGCGGGCGAGGTAATCGTTCACCGTGATCAGATGGGCGCCTTTTCCCTCCAAGGCGTTCAGGTACATGGGCAGCGTTGCCACGAGGGTCTTCCCCTCGCCCGTCTTCATCTCCGAGATCCTGCCCGAGTGGAGGGTGATCCCCCCCATCAGCTGGACATCGAAATGTCGCTGTCCGATGGCTCGCTTTGCTGCCTCTCGGACGCAGGCAAAGGCATCCGGTAGAATCTCGTCCAGGGCGTCTCCGCCTTCAAGACGCTTTCTGAAGACCGAGCTCATGCCCCCGAGCTCTTCATCCGACCGCGCCTCGTAAGACTTCTCCAGACAGTTGATCTGGTCGACGATCGGCTCCATCCTGCGGATTTGCCGATCGTTCCATGATGGAATGAGCTTCCTGAGGAAACCCCACATATCTGCCTCCAGACCTCGACCCGAATCGCGTCGACGTCGCCCTTGGTGGGTCGGGGACTACTCGGCTTCCTCGATGATCTTCACGATTTCGTCCTTCGTGTTCGCGTCGAGGAGTGCCTGGCGATACTCCGGATGCCGCAGAATCCGCGCCAGCCGAGCGAGAGCCTTCAGGTGATCGGCGCCCGCGTTGATCGGGGTCGCCAGCAAGAAAATCAAGTGCACCGGCGCATTGTCCAGTGCTTCGAAATCGATGCCGTTTTTCGATCGACCGAGCGCAATCGACGCCTGACTGATGGCCTCATTGCGGGCGTGCGGAATGGCAACGCCACATCCGATACCGGACGAACGTTGGGATTCTCGGTCGAGAACCGCATGAGTGAAACCGTCACGATCTCGGATGCGATTAGTATCCGCCAACAGGGAGATCAGCTCTTCGAGAACCTCCCGTTTGGACTGATGCTCCAGGTCCAGCTTGATCAATTCTGGCTGGAGGAGATTCGTCAGTCGCATAGACCTTCCTGTCTTCGCCAGACGTCCCCACTCCAAACGGAGAAGAGACGCCCTTTTGTCAATCGAGCCAGACGCATCAGCCCAGAAACCAGCGAGCTTCCGCGATTCATAATTACTTTAGCTGATTCTTCCAGCCCTGCCTGGAAGAATGTACAAAAGAAAAACCATCCCCAGCAGGGTCGGGTTTGAGTAAAAACAACAGCGGTCGTTGGAGACCATTAATCCCACGATCTCCAACAACAGCCTTCGATCGTCAGTGGGTCCCCGGCTCGATCAATCCGATGTTGCCATCATTTCGCCGATAGACCACGTTCACTTCGTTGGTCTCGGCATTGGCAAAGACCATGAAGTCCTGCTTGAGGGCCTCGAGTTGCATAGCCGCCTCATCAATGGACATCGGTTTCATCGCAAAGTTCTGCGTCCGGATGATTTGAGGCTTGCTTTCCTGTCGGGTGACCTTCATCACCGTATGGACTGATTCGACGGGAACGGGCATCTCGGCAGCCAGTGATGGGCGCCGACGTTTTGGGTTCTCGCGAAGCTTCTGTTTGTATTTCTTGAGCTGCCTCTCGATCTTCCCAATTGCACCGTTGATGGCCGCATACATCTCTTCGCGCGAATCCATCGACTTCAAGATGGTGCCATTCGCCCACACGGTCACGTTTACACGACAACTCTGACCTTCGCTCTTCTTTCGATCGGCGGACAGCGTGATGTCCGTCTCGATGATGTGGTCAAAGTATCTCTGAATGGACTCGACCTTCTCGACCGCATACTCTCGAAGCGGCTCGGTGATTTTCAGGTTTTTGCCGCTCACGATCACGTTCATCGTCCCCTACCTCCTGGGTACGGATACTGGGGCTGACGATCATCATAGCACGTGCCCAGGGGCGAGTCAAATCCAGCCCGATCGGCCGTGCGCTTGACGGGACTCGGTGGCCTGTGGTTTAATTTCCTTGCCATTTCATTATTGTTCTCGGAAGGGCTATGAAAAGATGGGGATCATCCTAGGGAAATTGCTGCACGGCGCGGCATGCATCGTTCTGATTATTATTGTCCTGCTCCAGGCGGACAAAGGTGAAGGGTTATCGGGAGCCTTCGGCAGCGGGGGTGGCGGTGCCATCTTCGGCAAGAGGGGTGCTTCGGGATTCTTCGCCAAGGCGACTGCTGGCGCGGCCGTGGTCTTCATGTTGACTTCGTTCTGGTTGGGATACAAATCCGGCGGGCGTGTCATCGGGGGGCGTACGGATCGTCCGGCACCCACGGTACCTGCGGTTCCCAACACCGACGGCTTTCCAGGCCAGTGACACGGGTTGTCTCCGATTATGGGTTTAACCCCAGGGGTGGATCGTCTGGAGCGTCATAGGTGGTAGAGCTGCGCTCGGCCGGGTGCTCATAAGAAAGCACTCTCGATGCTTGCTTATGGCCCTTGGCCCGCCGGAGCGTCCAACCCTACGGAAGGGCTGACGATCCTTTGTCGGACTGGGTGAGTGTTTTTCCGGTCCTGCGAGCCCCTTTGGTGCCAAGAGGGTGAGGCCCTTTGCCCAGGCGGAACGATCGGTGTCATCGGTGTCAATGGTTGGAGCTCGTTTCGCGCGCACGCGACCAGGGAGCGAAGCGACCGGTTGAGACGAGCTGTGCTCGGCTCGAGGGCGGGGTCTGGGGCGGGAAGCCCCAGCTCCGAGATGACCCGCACGGAAAGGCCGATCTGTGCTGCTAATTGACGGGCATTGGGCCTAGAGGATCGTCCAGTGGGCTACGCCATCACGGGTTTGATTCTAGGGGTCGGGCTTGGCCTGTTGATTCGATATTTGCTGGACCGCAACATCGCGGATGCCCGAGTGCTCGCCGCGATGTCCGAGGCCGAGCGGATTACGCAGGGAGCCAAGCTCAAAGCCGAGAACTTCCTGACAGAGGCCAAGCTCAAGAGCAAAGAGTACGAGGAGACCTCCCGCCATTCCTTGGAAAGGGAGGCCGAGGAGCGCCGGCAGAGTCTGGAGATGATGGAGGAGCGCCTCGTCCAGAGGGAGGGGCGGCTCGATCAGCGGAACGAGGACCTCGACCGGTGGGAGGCCCGTCTCACGCACCGAGACAAGCTCTTGGAAGATCGAGATCGGGAATTGTCGGAGCTGGCGATGCGGCACAAGGCCGAGCTCGAGAAGATCGGCGGTTTGACTCAGTCGGCCGCGAGGGACGAGCTGCTCTCAAAGGTTCGGCAGGAGCTCGATTACGAGATTTCTCTCCGGGTGAAAGATGCGGAAGCGCGTGTGCGGGAAGAGTCCAAGCGACGCGCTTCGAAGATCCTGTCGCAAGCCGCTCAGCGATGCGCCGTGGAATTTACCGCGGAGGCGCTCGTGACCGTGGTTCCGCTTCCGTCCGACGAGATGAAAGGGAGGATCATCGGCCGGGAGGGCCGGAACATCCGCGCTTTCGAGACACTCACCGGGATAGATGTGATCGTGGATGATACACCGGAAGCGGTCGTCCTTTCCGGGTTCAACTCGATCAAGCGCGAGATCGCCCGTATGACCATGGAGAAGATCATCACCGATGGGCGAATCCATCCGGCGAAGATCGAAGAAGTGTACGAGCAGTGCCAGAAGGAGCTCCACCAGACGGTTCGTGAGATCGGCGAGGAAGCCGTTCTCAAAATGGGCCTGACAGGCATTCACGAGAAGCTCATCTTCGAGATCGGCAAACTCCGCTATCGAGCGAGCTACGGCCAGAATCTGCTCGAACACTGCATGGAAGTGGCCAAGCTGGCGGCCACCATCGCCGCCGAGATCGGCGGTAACGCGACTCTGGCCAAACGGGCGGCCTTCCTGCACGACCTTGGAAAGGTGGCGGACGGTGATCTGGAGGGATCTCACGCATTCCTTGGGGCCGAGATGGCTCGTCGTCTAGGGGAGCGCGAAGAGGTTTGCAACGCCATCGCGGCACACCATGAAGAGGTCGAGCAGAAGACCGTGGAGGCGACGATCGTGCAGGTGGCCGACACGATCTCTGCGGGGCGTCCCGGTGCCCGCCGGAGCACGTTGGATAGCTACATCAAGCGTCTGGAGCATCTGGAGACCATCGCTCGCGACTTCAAGGGCGTGAGCCACGCGTATGCGATCCAGGCGGGTCGTGAGATTCGTGTTTTGGTCAAGCCGGGCGAGGTGGACGACACTCTGTGCGCGAAGCTCGCGGTCGATTTGGCGAAGAAGATCGAGGGCGAGATGGAGTATCCGGGCCAGGTGAAGGTCGTCGTCCTCAGGGAAACCCGGGCGATCGCGCTGGCTCGCTGACCTCGGGGGACTGGTCTACGGGCTCTCAATCATCTCGACTTTTCGCTCTGGCCCTTATCAGTCCATAGCCGGCAGGGTCACGATCGCGGTCGTACCCATTCTTTCACAGCTTTCGATGGTCAGGTCCCCACCGTTCTTGCGGGCGAACTCCCGGCACATAATGAGGCCCAGCCCAGTGCCTCGTTCATCTGCTGTTCCTCGGGTGCTGCCTGCACTGCCGACTCTGCCCAGGTCAAAAATTCGAGCAAGCTGGCGGGCGTTCATGCCCACGCCCGTGTCGACGATGCTGAGGGCTATCGTGGCATCGGCGCGATGACCCTTGATGTCGATGGAGCCGCCAGCCCGTGTAAACTTGATGGCGTTGCTCAGCAGGTTGCGCAGGAGCGTCGATGTCATGGCCGCATCGGCCCGCGCGTAGAGAGGATTTCGAGAATCGACGGTTATCGTGATGGTCTTCGCCGCGGCAACGTCCGCAAGCAGCTCCACTTCCTGGCTCGCCACGGCAAATACATCGAGACGGGTCAAGGAGACCTGCATCTGCTCATGTTGTAGTCTCGCCCAGTCGAGGAGGGTTTCCGTGAGCTGGTAGAGATGCTTCGCACTCCTGTTCAGCCCGGCCAACAGCCGTAGGTGATCCTCTCTTTTGACGTCCGGATCCAAGGACATCTCACTGGCCGTGATCATGGTCGCCAGTGGCGCACGCAGGTCATGGGCGATGATCGACATGAATTTCTCTTTGGTCGCGTTGGCCACGGCCAGGGCCTGGCGCGCGCGCTGCAATCCGATGTGTGTGCGCACCCGAGCAAGCAGTTCTCGTTCATTGAAAGGCTTTGTGATGTAGTCGACGCCTCCTGTCGTGAGACCCTTGATCACAGCTTCGGTTTCCGTCCGTGCCGTGAGGAAGATCACTGGGACGTCGCGAGTCGATGCCATGGATTTGAGCCGGCGACAGACCTCGAAGCCGTCCATCTCCGGCATCATCACGTCCAGGAGGATCAGGTGCAAGATCATGCTTTCAGCCAGTCGAAGCGCCTCCGCTCCCGAGCTCGCAAAGGCCGTCTCGAATCCGGCGTGTTCGAGCATCGATCCTAGTACCTGCAGGTTTTGGGGCACGTCATCGACGATCAGAACGATGTCCGTGTTCTCGTTTGGATCCGCCACCTCACGTCTCCTTTCCTCCAAGGCATTCTTCGACCTCCGCGATCAACGCGCGCAGGCGATCGATCTTGTACTCGTCGACCGCGCCCCTCAGGGCCCGTCCCAAGTGTCCAGCCAGAGAGCACGTCCTCTCCATGGAGATCAACCAGTCGGCGAACCGGCCGATGTCGCGCGGGCGATTGCCCGTACGCGCGGTCTCCCAGAGCGCAGCGCCCTGGTCTTGCACAAGTCTTGCCAAGGCGATCCGTTCTTCTGCCGGATGCGCGTCCTTTTCGGGAACCGGCCCCTTGTCTTTGGACGTCGAAAGGACGGGCAGATATCCAGCCAGCGTTTGTATCAGCCGGCTCTTCTTCAGTGGCTTGTAGAGGACCGTATCGAACAGGCCCGCCGGCGGCTTTTCGATGACCGACGCGGTCACGGCAATCAAAGGAAGGCGTGCTGTGGTCTCATCCGCACGGAGTCTCTGGGCCGCTTCGATTCCGTCGCAGACCGGCATCTTGAGATCGAGCAGGACCAGCGATGGCCGTTCGCGGAGAACCAGGGTCATGGCCTCCTCACCGTTGACCGCGTCGATCAATCGAATTCCGCTTTCGTTCAGCATCGCCCGCAACAACACGCGGTTGGACTCCTGATCGTCGGCGTGCACGACCAAGGTCTCCGCAAAAAGGACCCGGGCGTCCTCCGGAGTTCGGACTGCTGTCGCGTTCGATGCTAAAACCACGGGAACCCGTCGCAGAGTGACGGTGAAGGTGCTGCCCTGGCCTTCGACGCTCTCCAGGGCCAACGTGCCGCCCAGCAGCGCTGTCAGGCGGCGGCTGATGGCGAGTCCCAGACCGGTCCCGCCGTAGGTTCGGTTGCTCTGCCCCTCCTGCTGCGCGAACGGCGCGAAAATGCGTTCTTGCTCATGAGGCGGAATGCCGATGCCGGTGTCTTGGACCTCCAGGATCAGGTCTATGGAATCGTCGTCGACCGGAACCGCACTCGCCTTGATCAACACGGTTCCGCGATTCGTGAATTTCACCGCGTTGCCCAGAAGGTTGAATAGTATCTGGCGCAGTCGGACCTCGTCGGTCAGCACGGTCGGAGGGAGAGTCTCCTCTGTTTCGACTGTCAAGGTGAGCCCTTTCTCCGTGGCCTTCAGACTGAAGACTTTGGCCACCTCGTTTAACAGCGCGTGCGGTTTGACCTCTCCGGGTTCGATCTGCAGGAGACCCGCTTCGATCTTCGACATGTCGAGGATGTCGTTGATCGTGGTCAGGAGGTTCTGTCCGCTGACGGAGATTGCCTCGAGATAGCCCTTCTCTCGAGCGTCGCGACCTCTGTCGTGCAACAGTTCCGCAAATCCGAGGATGGCGTTCAGCGGCGTGCGTATCTCGTGGCTCATGTTGGCGAGAAAATCGCTTTTGGCGCGGTTCGCGGATTCCGCGGCGTCACGCGCGGAGCGCACCTCATCCTCGGCCGCTCGCCGTGACGTGATGTCGAGGTGCGTTCCAGCAGCGCGAAGAGGCGTTCCGTCGGCAGCTCTCGCCGTGACTTTTCCCCGGTCGAGAACCCAGACCCAGTGTCCGTCCTTGTGCTGTAGTCTCTGCTCAGACTCGTACTGAGGCGTCTCACCACGCAGGTGGCTCTCCAATTTTTTCGTGACCAAGGGGCTGTCGTCGGGATGCAGCAGGCTTTCCCAGAAACTGACGTGTAGTACGAGTTCGTCGCGTCGATAACCCAGCATCGCGGCCCACCGATCGTCGACGATGAGCTCTCCTGTGGCGATGTTCCAGTCCCACATGCCCATGTCTGCGCCGCTCAGGGCGAGAGACAGGCGCTCCTCGCTTGCACGCAGAGCCTCTTCGTTCCGTTTGGGGATGGTGATGTCCCGGGAAATCGCCACGATTCCGATGATCTCGCCTCCGTGGTAGCTCATCGGCGCCTTGAACGTGTCCAGCAGCACCCTGCGGCCATCGGGACAGTCGACCCATTCCTCGAAGTGGCGGGGCTGTCCCTCCTCCAGCACGAGGCGATCCTGCTCTTTTATGAAGTCGGCAAACTCGCAAGCAAACAGGTCGTAGGCGGTGTGTTTGACGATCTCCTCACGCGTTTTGCCCATGAAACGGGCAAATTCCGGGTTACAGCCGAGATACACACCCTCCCTATTTTTGAAAAAGACGATGTCGGGGATGGAGTCGATCAGGCCGGAGAGCAGGACGTAGGCTTCCTGCAGCTCCTGCTCCGACGTCTTGCGCTGGCTGATGTCTCGGGAGAAGCCGGTGGTACCCAAGAGCGTTCCGGATGCGTCAAAGACCGGAGCCCTGTAAGTCTCGAACCAGATCGGTTGTCCCTCTTTCAAGATCGGCTCTTCGACGTTTGTCTTTTGGCCCCGGGCCATCACGTCGGCATCGGCCGTCCGGTAACGCTCGGCCAGTTCTCCCGGCCAGACGTCCAGGTCGGTACGGCCCTCTATCTCCGAGAGAGCGCACCCACAGGCTTCGGCAAACGGTTCGTTGACGGCCAGGAAGCGGCCTTCACTGTCTTTGAGCCAGGCTAAGAACGGTAGCCCGTTGAGAAGAGCCTGCTGAAACGCCTTGCGCTTTCGTAGATCGATCATACGTAGTCGCTGCAGTTGGCTGACCAGCAGGGTGACCAACACGCTCAGTAGCAGGCCGAGCGGGAAGACGGCGAGGTGCCAGCGGGCGTATACGGCCTCGACAAATGGCGTCCCTGGAGAGATGCACACTCGCCACTGACGGCCGGCCACTGGGATGAGTCGTTCGTAGACCGGCAGAGAAGCGGGGGAGGGGGGGACTCCCGGGTGGCTGTACAGTCGCCGCTCGGCCGTCGGTATCGACGGATCGTCGACGGTGATGTTCAGACCGAGCTCGGGGAGTCTGCGCAGCGCCTCGCCGATCAGCCTTTCGGCGAGGTAGACTCCCAGGACGAATCCCGAGAGTCTTGCTCGCCGGGCCGCCGTGTCATGCAGCGCCTCGTGTCCACGATAGACGGGAATAAAGACCAGGAATCCTCTGGTCGCAACGTGCGTCTGCACGAGGTGAACCGGCTCTGTGGCAATGGTCTGTCCCTGGTCTCTTGCCAGGAGCAGCGCGGCCCGGCGGGTTGGATGCGAGGCCTGATCGTATCCCAAGGCAGATTCGTTTCCTGTCAGCGGCTCGAGGTAGGTGACCGGGAAGTACTCCTCCCGAGGACGAGCCTCGACCAGTGCGCCGGACGCATCTTTTTCCGTGAGACGAAATCCAAGCTGGCCTCGTCTGCGTGCGTTGGCGATCAGCTCCGAGACGGAGGAGCTCGGCACCCGCGTAATCCATTCAATGGCCTGCACCGGCTTGGATGATGAAACCATGGGCACTGTGTAGTGGTGAAACTCCTCGGCGTTCACAACGTCCGAGCTCTCGAACATGAGGGCGAGATGTTGGAGTCCGCTCAGTTGATGGTTCAACTCTTGAACGATGGCTTCGGCACGAGGCTTGGCATGCTGGAGGAAATCCGCGGCAAAACGGCTCTGTACCTCCCGGAAGGCCAAATAGTGGAAGACGATCGACAGGATCACTCCTGCCAGGAGCGTGAGGAGAGGAATCCCCCAATGCAGACGGGACTCTCTGCCGAGGGCCGGATCTTGAACCCTTGTGGTCGTGGGGTCGGATTGCGGATCGATCGGTGGGGGTGTCATCGAACCCGCGGTTCCTTTCCCGGGACGGTTCTCGTCACGCCCCGGAGTGGAACAGAGCCTAGCTCATGCCTCGCGATCGTTCCAGAACGATTTCGTCGAGGTCACCGGAGAGAATGAGAGTGGCGGTCAACGTAAAGAACGGGGTGGCGCGCCCTCATCGCTACTGCTGTCATACCCGATAGCTTTTGTAGGGGGCTCGGCCCGGATTTTCATCCGGGTTCTTGTCTGTTATAATTCTGGCCTCTCGCCAACGAGCGTGGCGCCGGTGGTTTGGGAGAGTCCTGGGGAGGTTGATCGGCATGCCTCACGCTTGGGTGGAAGTGGATCTCGGTGTTGTTCGGTCTAACCTGAGAGCTGTTCGATCCATACTGAAACCGTGGGTGGACGTGATTGCCATGGTGAAGGGCAACGCCTACGGCCATGGTGGCGTCGAGGTGGCGCGCGCCCTTATCGCGTCCGGAGCCAGCCGACTCGGTGTCGCTTTCGTGTCGGAAGCCGTTGAACTGCGGGAGCACGGGATCTCCTGCCCCATTCTGTTGGCCGCCAGCTTTAGCCGGTCGGACGTCGACGACGTACTTGGCTACGATCTCACCCCGGCGATCTGGGACCTCGATCTGGCCAAGGAGCTGTCCCAGCGTGCGCGGCGCCGCGGACGACGGGCCATTGTCCATGTGGATGTGGACACCGGCATGGGGCGACTAGGGGTGCGGTTTGACAAGGCGCCCTGGTTTGTCGACAACATCCGGGCGTTGGACGGTCTTTCGATCGAAGGGCTTTTCACCCATCTCTCCTCGGCCGACGAGAAAGACCAGAGCTTCAGTCGGCTCCAGATCCGGCGATTCCTGACGGTGATCGAGCGGCTGAAGGATCGAGGCGTGACCGTGCCGTATACCCACGTCCAGAACTCGGCCGGTATCCTGAACCTTCCGGATGTTTCGTTTCAAGCCGTGCGTCCCGGACTCTCCCTCTACGGCCTGTATCCCTCTTCGGAATGTTCCCGTAGGGTGCCGCTCAAACCCGCGCTGTCGTTCTACAGCCGCGTCGTGATGGTGAAGAGAGTCCCACCCGATACCTTTGTCAGCTACAACCGAACCCACCGCACGGCCAGTGAGAGGAACCTTGCCACGGTGTCCTCCGGCTATGCCGATGGGGTCCCTCGGGAACTGTCCTCCAAGGGACGCGTGTTGATCCGGGGGAGGTCGTATCCCATCGTCGGCAGGGTCACGATGGACCACATCATCGTCGATCTCGACCAGGATGAGGTTCGCGTGGGCGACCGCGTCACACTCATCGGCCAGGATGGAACCGAAATCATCACGGCGGACGAGATCGCCGGAATCGTGGGAACGATCAACTACGATATCACCACGGGGATTTCGCACCGGGTCAGGCGCACCTACCAAGGTGTCGAATCGCGCCCCTACCCCATGACCCTCGTGCCCCGGGTTGGCGTTGCGGGAGCATAGGAACCTGTGTGCTCGGACGGCCGCTCGATCCATCACGGGCCGCGCGACGACGGCATGCGCTGAAACTCGTCGGCCGTGGCTCCTCGTTGCCGATAGCTTACGATCTCGAGTTGTCCGACGATCAGCGGGGGCGGGTGGAACGGAAGGCTCGGATCGTAGATTCGTCGGCGCATGGAAGGCCAATAGAATCCGTTCTCCAGGACCGGCGGAACGTTCTTCACCGTTGCCAGTCGGAGGTCGCTTCCCACGAACCTTTGGATGATCGGGGAAATCACGTTCTCCCGATCCCCCCGCATGTAGGCCTGGCTCGAGAGGAAATGAACCCCACGGACGCCGTTGCCCAGGTCGTAGAACCTCCGGTTGGTGTCGGTGGGGTCCACCGAGCGACCGGGATCGTTGCGCGCCGCCTGGCTGTAGACCATGGCGTTGATCGTGATCTGAGGCATGAAGAGCTCGTCCCTCGTGAATTGGTCGCGCGCGGGGTCGCCGCCCCAGTCGGAGTAGCGACCGTAGCCCTGGGGACCCAAGGTCTTGCGCTCGTCGTAGACCAGATCGTAGAGACCCTGAGGCGCGCTCCAGATCGCCAGTGGGGGAGGGGAGTCCTGATTGTAGGAGTACTCGGTGAATCGGTCTTCGTCCTCGCACATCGCGTCGAGGACGAGGTCTACCAGGCCGGGTGACGCCGGTGTCCCCTCCAGTTTCTCCTTTGTGATGACCCCTTTCTCGTCCTCCGAAGGGGCTTTCCTGATGAGAACCTCCTCAAAGGCTCGCGCCACCTTCTCATACGAGCTCGTGGTCAAGTAGAGCCTCTTCTTGGGCTCTTCGTCAAGGACTCTCCTCCTCAGGTCGAAGAGATCGGCCAAGCCGGATCCGAGCTTTCCCTGGTTCTTGAGGGAGATCTCGGTGAACGGTCGAGGATGGCCCGAGTCCTTCAGATACTCGTAGGCTTCCGACTCCCCGGCGATCGCCTCCACGATCTTCATCTTGACGTAGGGTCTCAGCTCATTCGCGAGGACGCGCGAAGGATGTCGCATGTCGAACCAGACGTGGCCCAAGGAGATGACAGCCACGGCCTTGCGTTCCTCGGTTCCGTCGAGCACCCGGGTCGTGGCGTCGTTCTGGAGGACATAGACCTCTTTGTCAGTCTCTCGATACTCGAAGTAGCGGCTGCCTTCCACCGGGGGAGATCCCTTGGGCTCATAGCGAAGCTTGTAGTTCTGACGATGTCCGACCCAGTCGAGGGTGCTGTCGGCCCGTTTGCGCCAGCGAGTGCGGGCGTTGAAGTCGCCGCAGATGAAGACGTCCTTCGTGCAAAAGATCGTGAGATCTCGATCGGGTGAGCCCCAGACAGCAAGAGGCTTGTCCGAGTAAAGGAGCCCGTTGAAGTCGGGTGGATATTCCCTTCCGAGCGCCTTTGCGTCGTCTGAAGGCAATCCGGATGTCGAGTGCCCTGAGCTGTCGGAGAATCCCGCGAGTCCGAAATCGAGGAGAATTTTTGGCTCCTCGTCGAAGACGCGGACCGTCTCCTCGCGGGCCGGTAGCGACGAGATGTCGATCCCGCCTTCCTTGGCCTTGCGGCGGTAGAAGGTCTCGTCGATGAAAGGAACCGAACCCGGCTTCCGATGCGTTCCGTCCAGAATGTTTCCTCTTGCTGTCTCCATCTGCCGGCCCGCCCGGCTGTCGTTGCCTGGTCGGAGCGTCACTGTTGTTCCGGGAGGGTCTTGAAAGCTGATCTGGAAGGGATTCCAGACGAAGATGGGGCCGTCGGAGACGAGTTTGCCCAGGTTGACGAAAAGCTGGCGCGTTCCGCCGTTTCCTATGTCTCCCAGGTGGACACGGTTGCGTCCGTAGATCCAGCCGTCGGCGAAGATGTTGGCGTTCTCACGGTCGTGAGCAGATCCCATCCCCAGAACGACCTCATCACCGTCGTACAAGACGAACTCCGTGAAGTTGGTCCGTTCCACGATCACCTCGAGCTTCGTGGCGCGATCCTGGTTCTTGGTGTTGTCTTTCTTCAGTCCCAGAGCTTCGATCTTGATGTACCGATTCGATTCGTCGACTGAAGGAGTGGTGGGGTCGTCGATGAGCGGTAGAGGACCGGCCCTGACCTTGAACTGCGCTTTGAACAGTCCTGTGCCGATCGTTCCGGAGAACAGACCCGAGTCGGTACTGTCGACTTTCAGGGAGCCGGTTCCTGTCGGGTCTCCGGCGGACAGAATGGGACGACGCAGCGGCTCGGCCCAGCGAGTGGCTCCTGTTGCGCGGTCGATCTCGAGTCGGTGAGTCGCCCATGTCGGGTTTGCGCGGATCTCGGCCAATGCCAGGTGGACTCCGGCCTCAGCGGCCTGGAGAGCGGAATAAGAGTTGACGCTCGCGCCCGTGGCCTTGATACGGTGGGCCTGCCACCGGCTGACCCCCATGATGAGAACGGTGATGACGAGCAGGACGGCGCAGACGATCGGTATGGCCATCCCGGATCTTCCGGCTCCGAGAGCCTGGGGGCGACTGGGCGCTGTCACGCATGTAGCTCCGGGCCGCTTACTGAGGCCGGTGGAGCGGGTCGGATGTATCTTCGCCTGCTCAGACAGTCCTCGCGGCCTTTCGGCCGCTCCGGAACTCGCATGCGAAGAAACATCCGACCCGCTCCACCTCGCGGCATGTGCCACCCTCCCGACATGATGGCTCGCGGCATGTGCCACCCTCCCGACATGATGGCTCGCGGCATGTGCCACCCTCCCGACATGATGGCTCGCAGCATGTGCCATCCGTCCGACATGACGCACCCCTGTCGCGACGTGAGGCGTCTCTCCCGTCATCGTCGGACCTCCTTGGGAGGGGTCCTGCGAGAGGCAACGTCCTTTCCGCGGATCGCAAAACAGCTGGAGAACTCCGCCTGGTAGCCTGGAGCGAGCCTGCGATCGGACCGGACCCTCGTATTAGCAACTCGCAGGATGGCATGCACGACGCTCGCTCCGGTTCCGGATGGTTCTCCCTGGGCATCGAGCCCGGCGGTTCGGAAGAAGATGAGCTCCGAAACACCGTCGAGGACCGACGATGTCGTCGGGTGCTCGTCCCCGTGGGATTCGACGGTCTTGATCAGAGAGAACGTCACGACCTCGCGTCCCTTTGGATCGATACCCAGGCGGACCGGCCGATCGAGGCAGTAGGTCACTCTCTCCTGGATCGAGTCGAGACCGTTGGCCGATCCGTTGATGGAGGGGCGTTCGAGCGTCAGCTCCAGTCTCCCGGTCGACTCCCGGGGCGACTCGTGACGGAAGGGCGGTGGGGCATTCTCAGGAGCGATCGCGGCCGGTGCCTCGATGATTGAGCATTGCGCCACGTCTCGACTCAGACGGTCGAACGCCTTGAGAACCTTTTCGTTGGCGTCAAGACTCGCCCTCAAATCGTCGAACTCCCGGTTCGACCCGAAGAAGAGCGTCATCGTGACGCCCATGATAATCAGGAAGATGATCGTCGCGATGACCAGCTCGAGGACCGAGAATCCCCGAACAACATGGGGGGTCATCGGACGTCCGACAAGACGGTGCCGACTTCGTACGCCAGCACCTTCTTCCGATCTCTGGACCATTCGACCTTGAGCCAGCCCAGATATCCCTTCAGCAACGATCGTTCGCCCAAAGGCGTCAGGGTCAATGTGCGGCGGTACTGAATAGGGCCAACCGCGATCTCCGATGAGGCCGTGATCCGTGCCGCGGTTTGGACGAGTCTGTCGAAAGGCACGGAGCGCAACTCTTCGAAGGTTCGGTTGGCCACGAAAACAGCGCCGGCAGTGTCCCTGGTTCCACGCACCGTTTCCGTGCCGCTGGAAAGGAAAAGGACGATGGGGAATATGGAAGACGACAGGATCGCCAGGGCCACAAGTACCTCCACCACCGTGAGCGCTCGACGATGAAGGTGGCACGAGGACAACCATCCTTGCAGGAGCGGGAGGGATCTCCGAGGAGTCGGGGTGCTCGCTGACACGCTGGCTCTACCCCACCGGACAGCCGGTCGATCGGGACCTTGCCACTCTGGGTTCGGTGTGCAGCCCCGATGGGCACCTAGAAAACCCCATTGGTCACGTAGTGGATTGTCTCTCTCACGCCCTGGAGATGCTCCCACACATCGATGTCGAAGTACCAGATGGAAAACGCCCCGCCAAGGGCCACGAGGAAAAGTGCCCCACCCGGCGTGATCAGCTTGGACTCATTGGAGAGATTCGCCATGGCTCATCGCTTTCCTGCGCTTCGAGTGTCACCAGGACAGCGTTCGATCCCGGGTCTGGAGGGATGACGCAAAACTGGTTCCGTTGCCATTCCCACCGGCCCGAAGTCTAGCCCTCTGGGCCTGTCTCTGTCAAATCGTTGGGGGAGGGATGGTATACTTGAAAACGCTGGGCATCGAGCATGGGGTGCAAGACGCCTTCTAGGAGCCTGTCGGACTCTCGGCCCAAGGGCTCCCCCGTCCGGAGGTTGGAGTCCGCACCGGACGGCCCGTGGGCCGGCCGTCGTGCCGTGCATATGGAAGGGACTGGCCGTATCGATCGCGTGGCTTCGATGGCTCTGTGGACCTCCCGTCTGGCGTTTTCTTTGGTGGAGATCTGCATGGCGATCGGGATCCTCATTGTCCTGTCTCTCCTGACAGTCGTGGTGTTTGACGACCTCGTGGGGACCTCGAAGGAGCGGGCGGCTAGGCAGGATCTCGACGTGATCCGCAAAGGGGTTCTTCTCTGGCAAGTGGAGCGGCGGAGCGATTATCCTCACGAGCAGATTCCTCCTCATGAAGGCGTGATCGCTAAGGACCCCTGGGGGCATCCTTACCGGGTCAGGCCGCGAAGCCGCATCATCTATTCCGCAGGGCCCAACGGAACAGATGAGCAGGGTGCGGGCGACGATCTCTCCACGGCCTATGAATCGTACATCGAGGATGAGCTTCGTCCCCCGCCTTCCTTTCGCGTCGTCGAGCATGGTCCGGACTGGTTGAGGCTTGGTTGGGATCCCGTGAGATACCGAAAGGGTGTGGCGGGCTACAACGTGTATCGGAGGGAGTCGGTCGGTCAAACGACCTATGCGACGATCCCGATCCATCCATCCCCGATCCCATCCACCCAAGCTCCGCAGCTCGACGATACCGGGCTTATGCCGGGTACGGTCTACTATTACAGTCTCGAGGTTCTCGGAACGAATGGAGAGCGAGCTCGTTACCCGGGACAGCTGGGATATCAACTTCCTGCTTCTACGACGGTTGTTCAGGTGAGCGTGACTCCCTCCACTCTGGTCTTGACCGCGGGTTCGACCTCGACGTTCGCGGTGACGGCGCGGTCAGCGGGGGGTGTTCTCAAGACCCTGGAGTTCGATGGGGTCGTTCATCCTCTTTCGTCGTCCAGTCACACCCTTTCCATCAGTAAACGATTCGTGACCGCCGGACTCTTCGATCTCGAAGTCGTGGCGACCGATGAGAGCGGCCAGACCGGAAAGGCCAAAGTCCGGGTCGAGGTCCAAGATCAAATCAAAGTCCCAGGGACTCGCTTCTGAAGCGAGGGGGGCCGGGGTGGGACTCTCTGGTTTTAGAAGCAGGGCCGGGTGCTTTCGGTGGCCGTCCCCACAGGGGCGGCAGGTCGAGGCTCGGGGAAATGACGAGAGAGCCTCGGCCACGAGCTAGGCAGGGTCTCTTCGTCAGATCATGGATGGGTAGGCTGAACCCCGAACCCGCCCTGTTGTACACGTTATCCTGGGGAGCTTCTCTAAGAGCCAGAGGGAACGAGAAGCTTCCCCGTCGACAGGCGGACGAGACTCCTCGTTCTTTTTTTTCGCTTCTTTTGTGGCGCGACATGGTCGCGGGTGGTAGGCTCGTTCATGTCTTAATTTATGACAGATGCCGGACTACAGACAGTAGAACAATGATTGTTGTAAATTCTTCATTAAATGAAGATGAATTCCAACGTTTTCATCAACTTTTAATGTGTCTTGTTTTTGACTCTGTCGTCTAGTATTTATGTCTGACCCGTGAGGTCTTTCGCTTCTGACAGACAGCGTCCAATCCGTGTCTTTTAGAGTACAACGCTGGTCGTCGAGAATGAGCAGTGGCATCGACTTTGAGCGTGGTGCCGTTTCCGGTCGGGACTTCGCGGTTCGAAGCGAAAGGAGGAGCTCTTGAACAGGATCCTTCGCCCCCTGACGGTCATCCTTCTGTTCGCCGCCCTCTGTTCGGTCGTACTGGCCTGCGGACTCCACCCCAAGGATCCGGACAAAATTCGCTTTGCGACGCCTCCTGTCGATGTTCCCGACCCCTTCAATCCCCAGACTCAGGTCTCGACACTCACCATCCAGACCGCCGTGCGACGGACAGAGGGACTGGGTGGGGATGAACGTCGGTGTGATCCCAAGGACCTTCGCCGATTCCACGTCCGTGCGATCTGGACGATTTTCTCCGGACCGCGCATCGTGGCGAAGATCGAAAAGGAGATTGAGGTCGTTCCTCCCTTCCGGTTCGTGGATTTGCCGGCCTCGCATGGTCGTGGTCGAAAGCCTTTCATCGTGGTTCCCGACCTCAAGTTGACCTGGGACGGGAGGTCCACGAGACCTCGTGGCGGAGCTTTGCTTCCAGAGGGTCTGTACAGGTACGCGGCCGAAGCCGAGTTCATCAAGGTCCAGAAGCCCACGCGCGGCCCGCTTCGGAAGGACTTCAACGATACAGCGACCGCATGGGGCTCTGTCACCATCAAAAAATCGATCCCATTGACGCTCTCAGTCACAAGCCCGACAGACGGAGTGATCACTCAGGGATCCACGGTCACGGTGGCCGGCTCCGTGACGGGATCTTCGCCTCTCACCGTGAAGGTCAACCAAACCGCGGTCCCGGTTTCCGGTGGTTCGTTCTCGACGACCGTGGCGCTGACAGAAGGATCCTCAACGATCACGGTCGTGGCGACCGACGGAACCGGTCAGCAGACGCAGAAGACGTTGACCGTCACCCGCGATTCCGTGGCTCCTTCGATCGCGGTCACGGCTCCCACGAACGGAAGCGTACTCGCGAGCGGAACTCCGGCCATCGCGGTCACGTACTCCGACCCGAGCCCGTCCGGTGGGCTCGACACCTCGACGTTCACCGCGCTACTGGATGGGAGCAACGTGGCCGCTTCGTTTTCGGTCAGCGCGGATGGCGCCACCTATACGCCCTCCACGCCCCTAGCCGAGGGATCCCACACCGTTCAGGTGACCCTCTCCGATCGAGCGGGAAACTCCCGGTCGGCTTCCAGCACCTTCACTGTGGACACTCGTGCTCCAGAGCTCACAATGACGCCCCCGGCAGGAACCCTTTCGAGCTCGTCGGCCCTCACGGTGGCCGCAAACTACGTGGACCCGACACCGGGCAGCGGGATCGACGCCTCGAGCTTCGGAGCCATCCTCGACCAACAGGACGTATCGAGCTCGTTCACGGTCGGTTCTTCCGGAGCAACCCTTGCGTTCTCGGCGACCAATCCTCTGTCCGAAGGGTCCCATGTGTTCGCCGTGAAGATCCGGGACCTCGCGGGGAATCTCGCCCAGGCCACCACCTCGGTGACGGTCGACACAGTGGCTCCGTTGATGGCGCTCTCGCCAAAGGACGGAACGGTCATTGCGACGGCAACCCCGACTCTCTCTGCGACGTACGTTGATCCCTCGCCGGGCAGCGGACTCAAACTCGCGAGCTTCCGGGCGACACTCGACGGGACGGACGCGACATCCTCGTTCGTTGTGGGGTCTGTGCAGGCATCCTACCCGGTGTCTCTGGCCCAACCCCTCGCCCAGGGGGAACACCTTCTCGTCTGTTCCGTGGCGGATCAGGCCGGGCACTCCAAGACGGCCTCCTCGACGTTCCTTTTGGACACCCGGTCCCCTTCGCTGACGATCGTGATGCCTGCCCAGGGCGCGACCCTGGCAACGACGACCCCGAAGTTCGAGGTCACGTTTCTCGATCCGATGCCGGGAAGTGGCCTGCTCGACGGAGGTTTCGCGGCCAAACTCGATGGCCAGGACATCACGACTTCTTTCGTGAGGACGACCGACGGCGCAACGTTCGAAGTCCCTGTCAGCGCGCCGCTGCTGATCGGCACGCATGTATTCCAGGTCCAGGTCTCTGACCGAGCGGGTTTTGTGGCCTCAGCGCAATCGACCTTTTCGATCGTCACCCAAGGGGGAACCCCGGGGGATTCCGCGGGATACTCGACCGGTGTGGCTCTGGATGGCACGACCGGCCTGCCGCTTTCGGGTGTGACCGTCACGATCAAGGGCGTGTCGGGTTCGGTCCAGACAAACGACCAAGGCCAGTACGCGTTTCCGGTGCTGGACACGGGGAACTACCTGCTCACCTTCAGCAAGGCCGGGTACACACGTGTCCAACGCTGGGTCAAGATCGTGAAGGGGCGTGACAGCGCGGTCAAGCCTCCCCGGTTGATCCCTCTGGATTCCAAGAAGACCTTGGTTCGGGCCGCCGTGGGAGGGGTCGTCACCAACTCGAGTGGACACATCACGCTCAACATCCCAGCCGGAGCTTTGCCCTCCGATGTCGAGCTCCAGGTGACAGACCTCCCCAACTCCACGGTCTTGCCGAACGACCTGCCTCCGGAGTCCCAATATCTCTCGTGTTTCACCGTTGACCCGGACATCAGCTGTTCCGCCCCGGTGCATGTGACCTACAGAGTCCGCACCAATCAACCGTTTCCAGCGGGCACCCAGATTCCCGTGGGCCACTACGACATGGATCGCGGGGCGTGGTCTCACGCGGCGCTCGCCACGATCGCGGCTGACGGATACACGGCGGAAGCGGATCTGACCAAGTTTTCCGCGCACGACATCAATCCTCCCGTTCACCAGACCCAGACAACGAACGGCGCAACAGCCCCTTGGACTCGATCGGGGCAGGTCCAGACTCCAGCCAAAGACACCCCTCGCCAGACATGTCAGGAGTGTGGGTCGGCCATCCTCAACGCCAAAGGGTCGTTCCTCGAAAACCACGTTTTGCCCTCGTATTCGGGGCAACGCCGCCCCTTGGAGTTCGTGTACCTGTCGCACACAGCCGCTCCTTCGCCGCTCCTTCGTTTCGAGACGGCGGTCAATCCGAACAGCACGGTAAGCCCTAGCCGGAGTCTCCTGGCTAATGCCATCAAAACGTCCGAAAAGCGCCTCTGAAGGCCTTTCTCAGATTGAGTCGTGGAGTACCTAAAACTAGCTTCTTCGTTGACTTCAGGATTTCCAGAAT
>Ga0074195_1000097_pt1 | contig 210284 bp, 205 predicted proteins | sample EPASupsiteHSE623_FD_64525 | JGI IMG/M metagenome (GOLD analysis project Ga0074195, IMG submission 64525) | Bioremediated contaminated groundwater from EPA Superfund site, New Mexico - Sample HSE6-23 | ecosystem: Environmental > Aquatic > Deep subsurface > Groundwater > Contaminated ... | reverse complement strand
CAATTGGATGAGAGCAACCTCACTTTCAAGGATCTGGATGTTATTGCAAATACTTTCAGCAAGGTTCTGGAAGGGGTCTATCATAAACGTATCGAATATCCGGATATAGTACAGGAGCTCACGAAAAGGAGAGAACTGCATGGATACGATGATAATAAACCAGCAAGACAAAGTTAAATACAGCCCTGTGTTACAGAAAACCATAAACAATGTAGCTAATGCCATTGCGAAAATGAGAAACTTACCACTTAAGTCAGAGCTTAGTATCCTGCTGGTCGATAATAATTACATTAAAGATCTTAACCTTATTTACCGCAACCAGAATAGTGCGACTGACGTGTTATCCTTTGCCATGAATGAACTGGCCGAGGACGAACCTGGTTTCGATTTTTCCAATGAACTGAATGTACTGGGGGATATAGTTATTTCAATGGAAAAAGCGCAGGCTCAAAGTGAGGAATATGGACACAGCATGGAACGAGAGCTTGGTTTTCTGGTAGCTCATGGTATGCTTCATTTATTGGGATTTGACCATGACACTGAAGCTGAGGAAAAAGCTATGCACGATTTAGAGGAAAAGATATTGCAGAGTATCAACCTGGAAAGGTAGACTATTAGGATGAACAGGTTGCGGAAGAGTTTTTCTTATGCTATACAGGGGATTCTATACGGGGTAGCCAATGAACCCAACATGAAAATTCACTTATTGGCAGCCTTGGCAGCGTTGGTAATGGGGGTTATTGCAGGTTTAAGCAGATTGGAATGGGCAATGCTCAGCCTTACTATATTTATGGTGCTGGCTGCGGAAACTGTTAACACCGCAGTTGAGCGAGCCATAGACCTATTTAGTACTCAGCAGCATCCATTGGCTAAAATTGCTAAAGATTTGGCGGCCGGGGGAGTTCTGCTGGCAGCAGTAAATGCTGTGGTAATAGCGTTCATTTTGTTTGGACCTTATCTTATTGGTATTCTTATGAAGTTGTGATAGGAGAGGCAGCAATGGAACCACGTGAATTGGTGGCGCTGGCGCGCAATGCGCAGCAAATGGCGTATGCTCCTTACTCTAAATACAGGGTGGGAGCTGCTTTATTGGCAGCGGGAGGACAAATATATATTGGCGCGAATGTAGAAAATGCTTCGCTGGGCTTGACTGTTTGCGCAGAACGCATCGCTGTCTTTAAGGCTATTACAGCCGGGGAGCGGCAGTTTCAATCAATTGCCATAGCCGGCAGCGGGCTAGGTTACCTATACCCGTGCGGGGCCTGCCTGCAAGTCCTGGCCGAATTTTCGACTACCATCAAAATATTTGCCGCCAATGAAAAAGATGAAATTAGGGAATATTATTTGAGGGAAATGCTGCCCCAGGTTTTTTCCTTGGACAAGTAAGGTACATCCAAAGGTTTGTTGACTGAGGATGGCCGACAGGAGAAGGCTTCGGCTTTCAATCAGGACGATCCGTACAGGAGGGATAAATAATAGTGAAGTCTGGTTTTGTAAGTATTATAGGTAGGCCTAATGTGGGAAAATCCACTTTGATTAATACTATGATTGGTGCTAAAATAGCCATTGTTTCAGAAAAGCCACAGACCACCAGGACTAGAATTCAAGGTATTCTAACCTCTCCCGAGGGGCAGATTATCTTCATTGACACCCCCGGCATGCATAAACCCAAGCATCTCTTGGGTGAATATATGTTGAAGATTTCCACCCAGAGTCTTAAAGAAGTGGATATCATTTATTACATGACTGATGCCAGCCGGCCTTTTGGTGCGGGCGAGCAGTACATTATTGATCAGTTAAGGAATATTGAGGTTCCCGTGTTTCTGCTCGTTAATAAAATTGATCTGGTGGGAGAGGCAGAGATCAAAGACTTTGTTCAACCTTTCTTTAATCAAATGAATTTTACTGAACTTATACCAATTTCCGCAGCCAAAGGTACCAATGTGAGCACACTGCTTGATAAAACTATTCAGTATTTGCCGGAAGGGCCTTTGTATTACCCGGAAGATGATATGACTGACCAGCCGGTATCCTTCATTGTAGCCGAATTGATAAGGGAGAAGGCCTTATTGCTTACCCGCGATGAAGTTCCACATTCTCTGGCCGTGGAGGTAGAGGAGTTCAAAAACCAGGCTAACGGTAAAGTCTATGTGAGGGCTGTAATTCATACTGAGCGAGATTCACAAAAGGCCATTATCATTGGCCAAAAGGGGCAGATGCTCAAGAAGATAGGAGAACGTTCACGGGTCGATATAGAAGAGATGCTGGGATCTTCGGTATACCTGGATTTGTGGGTTAAGGTCAAAAAGAACTGGCGCGATAACGAAAACAATCTCAATCAATTGGGATATCGGATATAAGTGGATAGTGCATAGGGTATAGAGGATAGTGAACCGGAGTAGGACCAGGGACAGGGATACCGGGGTACGGGACAAAGGGATAAGGTACAAGGTGTACGGGGATTGGGGATAGTTAGTAGTGAATGTTATGCAAACTTTAGATATTGCTTCTTTTTTAGATAGTACTAACCTGAAACCAGAGGCCCAGAAAATCGACATAGAGGCTTTATGCAGGGAGGCAGTCAAATATAATATGGCTGCCGTTTGTATTCATCCCTATCGAGTAGATTGTGCCCGGAGACTGCTGGCTGACAGCCAGGTGAAATTATGTACGGTAATTGGCTTTCCGCTTGGCGCAGATCGGTCGGACAGTAAAATCTACGCGGCCGCTAAAGCGCTCGAGGACGGTGCGGATGAGCTTGATATGGTAATAAATATTGGAGCGGTAAAAGATGGAGAATATAATAAAGTGATACAGGAGCTAGAGGCAGTTCTGGCCCTTAAAAAGCAAAAGAATTTTATTCTCAAAGTCATAGTAGAGACAGCTCTGTTAACCGAACATGAGTTGGGAACAATTACGGAATATATAAGCTCCACCGCTGCGGATTATATTAAAACTTCTACTGGGTTTTCGAATCGGGGAGTCAGTCTCGAGGATATTGAAGTAATAAAGACACATAAATCGGAATCTCTTAAGATCAAAGCCTCGGGGGGAATTAGAGAGCTGGATTTTGCGCTGGAACTGCTTCAGGCAGGGGCATCCAGACTCGGTACCAGCAATGCTCGCCATTTGATTGAGGAGTATTGTGGAAGGGGACGGCAATAGTGGGAAGATATTATGTATTATAGGAGCCGTTCCATAGTGCTGAAGAAACGCGATCTAAGAGAGAGTGACGGGTTGCTGACGATATTTTCGGAGAAAGAGGGCAAAATAACCGCAGTAGCCAAAGGTATCAAAAAAACCCGGAGCAGTTTGCGAGGCTGTGTTCAACCATTTTGTCATTCTTTACTATTTTATAATCGCGGCAAGGAAATGGATTTAATTACGCAGGGTAAAATAATTGATTTCTTCGGTAATTCGCGCGAGGATATGAATAGGACCCTGTATTCTATGTACCTTATGGAACTGCTGGATAAGAGCCTGATGGAACGCGTGCCCATGCCCAATTTATATGATTCAGTGGTACGGGTTTTGGAATTAATCAATGAACAGGGCTTAAACCTGATGTTGGTGCGGTATTTTGAATGCAGATTATTGGTAAGTCTGGGTTATAAACCGGTGATCCATCAATGCGTAGTTTGTGGTGGTAAACAGATAAGCGATTTCAATTTCAGTTTGGTTGAGGGAGGTTTGGTTTGTGGTTCCTGCGTAAAGCCCGGAGACTTATTGATAAGCTTACGGGGAGAGAGTGTGGCGCTTATAAAGCTTCTCTGTGAAGGCACTCTGCAGGCCGTACAGAGGGTAAAGGCATCACCACCCGCCATGCAGCAGTTGGAGATCTTTTTGGAGAGATATCTGGAATACCATTTGGAGAGAAGATTTAAACTGAAGAACACTATTCGCTGGTTGAAACAAACAGTTAAGGTTTCAGATTGACAAGCCGATATACGGTTGTTAAACTATCTATGAAATTAATAGCCAAACAATGATGAAGAGTAGTAAGCTAAACCGCCTTTTTCAGAAAACCGGGAAGGATGGGAACCGGCAGGGGCGTTATCTGAAGGCACTTCGGAGTAAACGGCATTTAAGAGGTGGGCTACGTGCCAAGCAGGGTGGAACCGCGGGTTTTCCCCGTCCCTGTTGGATTACGGGCGCTTTTTATTTTTATGGGAACGATAGACGCGGCAACATTAATTGTGAACAAAGTTCACATCAGAAGTCCCCGCAGGGGGACAGCGCGGATTGATATGACTATCGCGGACTTCTTACCCTTTTTGGGATACCGAGGGTATAAGGCAATGGTTTGAAATAGTGATAATTGGATGCCACCTTGCTCAGTTCAATGACACTACAATAACACCTTATTCGTGATATTTTAGGTTCAAAAATTTTTAGAAATCCGCGTCAATCCGCGCCTATCGTTCTCTTTCACAAAACTGTATTGGAGGTAAGCAAATGAATTTTCAAGAAATGATCATGAAACTGCAGGCCTTCTGGGCTCAGCAAGGCTGCATCATTCAACAGCCTTATGATATGGAAAAGGGCGCCGGAACCATGAACCCTGCAACTTTCTTGCGTTCGCTGGGCCCAGAACCATGGAAGGTGGCCTATGTGGAACCATCCCGGCGGCCCACTGATGGGCGTTACGGGGAAAATCCCAATCGGCTGCAGCATTATTTTCAGTTCCAGGTAATTTTGAAACCCTCGCCAGACAATGTAATTGACTTGTATTTGGATAGCCTGCGACACCTGGGAATAGAACCGGAATATCATGATATTCGCCTGGTAGAGGATAACTGGGAATCTCCGACATTGGGAGCCTGGGGATTAGGCTGGGAAATATGGCTGGATGGGATGGAAATAACTCAGTTCACTTATTTCCAGCAATGTGGTGGTTTTGACTGTTATCCGGTTTGTGCCGAGATCACTTATGGTATTGAGCGTATAGCCATGTATATTCAGAATAAGGAAAGTCTTTTCGATGTGGAATGGGTAGATGGGATCACCTATGGGGATGTATACCACCAGGCGGAGGTGGATTACTCTCATTATAACTTCGAAGCATCAGATGTAGCGACCCTTACCACTATGTTTAACCTATGCGAGGGGGAAGCTCGGCGGGTTTCAGAACTAGGTCTGGCACAGCCAGCCTATGACTATGTTTTGAAATGTTCACATCTTTTTAATTTGCTGGATGCCCGGGGAGCTATTAGTGTTACGGAACGCACTGGCTATATCGGAAGGGTGCGGAATCTCGCCCGTACCGTGGCCCGGGTTTATTTGGAACAGCGTCAAAAACTTGGTTATCCTTTGCTCAAGGACGAAAAACTTCGTCAGGAAGTTCTGAAAAATGAGGAGGTGGGCGCATAATGCCTAAAGATCTGTTGCTGGAAATCGGTGTAGAAGAAATGCCGGCTCCTTTTATGAGCCCAGCTTTGGCAGAGTTAAAAATTTTAACTGAAAAAATTCTGCTGGACAAACGAATTGATTATACGTCGGTTCGTACTTCAGGAACCCCACGACGTTTGGTTTTACATGTCGAAGGTGTTGCTGAGACCCAGCATGATGCAATCATGGAATTTCGGGGTCCGAAAAAGGAGGCTGCTTTTGATAAAGAAAGACAGCCCAGTAAAGCAGCGCAGGGTTTCGCTCGTGGACAGGGAGTTGATGTTTCTGAACTGCAAATCCGTGAAGTAGCCGGGGTGGAATACGTATTTGCTATAAAACAGGAAATGGGTGGAAAGACGGTAGATTTACTGCCTGCCCTTCTATTAGAGGTAATTTTTGCTCTGCCCTTTCCCAAATTCATGCGCTGGGCGTACTATCAGACGAAATTCGGTCGGCCGGTACGGTGGCTGTTAGCCTATTATGGAGAGACGTTACTGCCTATGAAGATCGAAAACGTGACGACTAAGAATTTTACGATGGGCCATCGTTTCCTTTCGGCTGGACCCATTGAAATAAAAAGTATCGATGATTACTTTGTCCGCTTACGGGAAAACTACGTCATCGTTGACCAGCAAGAACGCAAGGAGCTTATTTGGCGGCAGGTTCAAGAAGTGGCGGCAGCGGTCGGGGGGAAAGCGGTGGAGAATGAGGACTTACTCGAAGAGATTTCCTTCTTGCTGGAATACCCTACGGCCTTTTACGGAGAATTCTCCTCATCTTATTTGGAGGTTCCTCCTGAAGTTCTGACCACTAGTATGATTGAACACCAGCGTTATTTTCCGGTCTTTGATGCCAATGACAAGCTGATGCCCTACTTCATCGGTGTTCGCAATGGAACCGACTATAGCCTTGACATCGTCCGGGCTGGAAATGAAAGAGTGATCAAGGCTCGCCTGGAAGATGCTTTGTTCTTCTGGAAGGAAGATACCAAGAAACCTTTGGAGTCCTTTATTCCGCGTCTTAAGGAAGTGCTTTTTCATGAGCGTCTAGGCAGTGTTTTCAACAAAGTAGAGCGGTTACGCGCACTGGCAGTGTACATCAGTCGGAAGTATAACCTAAGTAATCCCATTACAGCTGATCAGGCGGCATATCTCTGTAAAGCAGACCTGCTCAGTAATATGGTATATGAATTCCCTGAACTACAGGGAATCATGGGACGTTACTATGCCATTAAGGGCGGAGAAGCGCCCGAAGTAGCCGAGGCCATATTGGAACATTATCTCCCCAGATTTGCGGGTGACAGACTACCTGCTTCGGAAACGGGTATAGTCCTGTCTCTGGCGGAAAAGATTTATAACCTGACCGCCTTTTTCGCAATTGGCATTAAACCTTCCGGCTCTCAGGATCCGTATGCCCTAAGACGCCAGGCTCTAGGTATCGTCAATATAATAATTGACTTGGGATTAAAGATTGATTTATGTGAATTAATTAGTCAAGCTTATCAAGGCCTTCTAGACATAGCACCCGAAAAAAATGAAGCGGAAACGGTTCATGATCTCACCGATTTTATTCTGCAAAGAATGCGGGGAATCATGTTAGACCGGGGTTTATCGTATGATGTAATAGATGCGGCGCTCTATCAATCCGGAGGCAATCTGAACCAGATTATATTAAGGGCCGAGGCAGTTCGTGATTTTAAAAACTCTTCCTATTGGGAGGATTTTCTGGTAGTATTTAACCGCTCCTATAACCTTTCGAAGAAATGGGACAGTGAAATAGTCAAGAGAGAAATCCTTATTGATCCCAGTGAAAAAGCTCTTTACCAAAACTGCCTGCAATTAAAACCGAAAATCGAACAGATAATGGCAGAACAAAAGTATATTGAGGGTATGAAAATGATGGCGGGGATGCGGACAGATATCGACCGATTTTTTGAGGCGGTAATGGTTATGGTCGAAGACAAAGAATTAAAATCAGCTCGCCTGGGATTATTAAGGACTGTAGCGGGTTTGTGCAACTCCCTGGCAGATTTCAGTAAAGTAATGCCATAAAAATTTACTTGCAAACAGGATTTTTTTAGTCTATATAGTATATATAATTAGTGTGGTTTTACCCAAAAAGTATAGCATAATTGGGTGGTGAAAAAAATCGAACTAAATGAACGCCAAGGAAAAATCCTGGATATTGTCAAAAACCATGGTCCTATAACCGGTGAAAGCATTGCCGAACTGTTAGAGGTGACCAGGGCCGCCTTGCGTCCTGATTTGGCCGTACTAACCATGTCTGGTTATCTGGAAGCGAAACCCCGGGTGGGCTATACCTATAAAGCTGATGGAGCCAATAACCAGATAAGAAAAATCCTGAATTTGTACCGGGTTAAGGATATTATGTCTATGGCCGTGGTGGTCAAAGAAAAGTGCAGCATTTATGATGCAATTGTAACCTTGTTTTTAGAGGATACCGGCACTATTTTTGTGGTTAATGATGATAATTATTTGGCGGGACTGGTATCACGCAAAGATCTCTTAAAGACTACCCTGGGTAAAGTTGATATCCATCAAGTACCGGTCAGTGTGATTATGACCCGTATGCCCAATGTTATCACTGCTGATTGCGAGGATACTGTTGTAGAGGCAGTCAAAAAGATCGTGGAACATGAAGTGGATTCCTTGCCAGTGGTAAAACGCTTTATTGGCATGCCAGGTGAGGAAAGCTATGAGGTTGTGGGCAGGATTACCAAGACTAATATAACTCGCTTGTTTCTAGATCTGGCCTTTAAATAATCAAGGAGGTTAGGGATTTTGACAAATCATTTACCTGGAGTTTTTATTGTATCCGACTCTATTGGAGAGACAGCCGAGATGGTAGTCAGAGCTGCCGCCAGCCAGTTCAACTCTGGAAGCATGGAAATCAGGCAGATCCCCAATATTTCAGATAAGGCTACCATTGAGGAGATCGTCCATCAGGCAGTAGAAAACAAATTTATGATTGCCTATACGCTGGTTCTGGATGAACTGGCGGAATTCCTGCGACACGAGGCGGCTGCAGTCGGAGTGGTATGTGTTGACATTTTAGGCCCTATTATTTCTGCGTTTGAAGCAGCCAGTCATCTGTCCCCCAAACGCGAACCCGGCTTGTTGCGTAAGGTAGACGAAATGTATTACCGTCGGGTCGAAGCAGTTGAGTTTGCCGTGCGTTATGACGATGGCAAGGATCCGCGGGGCATAGCTCAAGCGGATATCGTCCTGGTTGGCGTTTCGCGTACTTCCAAAACCCCATTATCCATGTACCTGGCCCATAAACGGATAAAAGTTGCTAATGTACCGCTGGTTCCTGAAGTTTCACCACCGGATGAATTATTTAAAGTGAAACGGGGTAAGGTAATCGGTCTGGTAATCAAACCCGAATTATTAAATAACATACGAACCGAGCGGCTGAAAACGCTAGGATTAACAGGACAGGCCAGCTATGCTAATTTTGATCGCATATTGGAAGAGCTGGAATATTCGGACAAAATAATGAAAAGATTAGGCTGTCCCGTTATTGATGTTACCAATCGTGCGGTGGAAGAAACAGCCAGCAAAATATTAGAAATCTACTATAGGAGGTTAAGTAATGTCTAGCAAGAAATTCGTATACCTGTTCGAAGAAGGAAAGGCTGATATGCGAGCAATTTTGGGGGGTAAAGGAGCCAATCTGGCCGAAATGACTAACATTGGGTTGCCGGTGCCGCCTGGATTTACCATCTCCGCTGAGGCCTGCAATGAATACCTGGCTTTAGGTCAGGAGTTTCCGGAAGGCATGTGGGAAGCATCTATGCTTGCCCTTGGTAAAATAGAAGAGAAAACCAATAAGAAATTTGGTGATCAACAAAATCCATTATTAGTTTCGGTGAGATCGGGAGCAGCTGTTTCCATGCCAGGTATGATGGATACGATCTTAAATCTGGGGCTTAATGATGAATCGGTACTGGGATTAGCCAATTTATCGGGCGACGAGCGTTTTGCCTTTGATTGCTACCGCCGTTTTATTCAGATGTTTGGCAATGTAGTGCTTGAAATCGAACACGCCGATTTTGAAGAAATTGTTGAAAAATATAAACGTAAATTAGGACTAATTTTTGATTATGAAATCCCAGCGGGAGAGCTCAAGGAGATAATTAAAGAATACAACGTACTAGTCCAAGAAAAGAAAGGCTTTAACTTCCCTCAGGATGTACGGGAACAACTTATCATGGCAGTAAAAGCGGTGTTTAGTTCCTGGAAAAATCAACGCGCCATCGTATATCGGCGTATTAATAAAATCCCTGACGATCTGGGTACGGCGGTAAATATCCAATGTATGGCCTTTGGCAATCTGGGTGATGATTGCGGCACCGGGGTAGCCTTCACGCGCAGCCCATCCACGGGATCGAGTGAATTATACGGAGAGTTCTTGGTTAATGCTCAGGGCGAGGATGTGGTGGCTGGAATTAGAACACCGCTGCCCATTTCCCGGCTAAAAGAAGGCTTGCCTTCTGTATACCAACAGTTTATCGATACCTGTGCTAATTTAGAGCATCATTATCGTGACATGCAAGACATTGAGTTCACTGTAGAAAAAGGGATACTTTACATGCTGCAAACCAGGACCGGCAAAAGAACTGCCCGAGCAGCCGTTAAAATTGCGGTAGATATGGTAAGCGAAGGACTGATTAGCAAAGAGGAAGCTTTACTTAGAGTAGACCCGGAACAGATTGACCAGCTTTTACATAGACAAATTGATAATTCAGTGCAATTACATCCTATTGCGCAAGGATTGCCTGCTTCACCCGGGGCGGCCTGCGGCAAAGTTGTCTTAGATGCCGATATAGCTGAAAAACTCGGAGAAGCAGGCGAAAAGGTAGTTTTGGTTCGCAATGAAACCGCTCCTGATGATATTCATGGCATAGTGTACTCACAGGGAGTATTGACTGCCCGCGGAGGAATGACATCACATGCGGCAGTTGTGGCTCGTGGTATGGGCAAACCATGTGTATGCGGCTGTGAAGGCATTAAAATAGATATTGAAGCTAAACTCTTCACGGTTAATGATGTGACCGTAAAGGAAGGCGACATCATTACTCTGGATGGCGCTACCGGTAAAGTGATGCTGGGCGAGGTAGCAATGATAGAACCGACCTTGTCAGATGAATTTGAAACCCTGCTGGGGTGGGCTAATGATATTAAGAAATTGGCGGTAAGGGCTAATGCGGATACACCTGAAGATGCTGTCAGAGCTAGAGAATTTGGAGCTGAGGGAATCGGTCTGTGCCGTACTGAGCATATGTTTATGGCCCAGGAACGCCTGCCGATCGTACAGGAGATGATACTGGCGGAAAACCTGGCTGATCGTGAAGTCGCCCTGGCCAAACTATTACCATTCCAGCGGGACGATTTTCATGGGATATTGAAAGCCATGGCACCGTACCCAGTCACCATTAGGCTGTTAGATCCTCCCCTGCATGAATTCCTGCCTGATCATGAAGAATTGATGCTGGAGATTGCTGAAATGAAACACAACCAAGCCAGCCAGTATGAATTGTTTCCCAAAGAGGAATTGCTGAAAAAAATTCATAAACTTTCAGAAGCTAATCCAATGCTGGGACATCGAGGCTGCCGCCTGGGGCTGACCTATCCAGAGATATACATTATGCAGGCTCGAGCGATATTTGAAGCCATGTGTCTGTTGAAGGAGCAGGGAATTGATACTTTTGCCGAAATAGAAATACCCCTGGTAATGGATAAATTAGAATTTACCTTGCTCAGGGAAGATATTCTAACGGTGTATGAAGAGGTTAAGAAGTCCAGCCAGATGGAACTGGACTTTGTGTTGGGGACTATGTTGGAGCTTCCTAGGGCCTGTATAGTGGCTGATGAAATTGCTGAACAGGCAGAATTCTTTTCTTTTGGCACCAATGATTTAACCCAGACAACCTTTGGGTTCAGCCGTGACGATGCTGAAGGCAAGTTTATTCCTGTTTACCTGGAAAGAAAAGTTCTAAAAGACAATCCCTTCGCGGTACTTGATCGTAAGGGCGTAGGAACTCTCATGAAAATGGCAGTGGAGAAAGCCCGGAGAACCAGACCGGGTGTTCTCATGGGGATATGTGGTGAACATGGCGGTGAGCCTAGCTCAATAGAATTTTGTCATCTAATCGGCTTGGATTATGTAAGCTGTTCTCCATATAGAATTCCAATTGCCCGGCTGGCAGCGGCCCAGTCACAATTAAAAAATAAATAATATATTGTTCGAGAAATTATAAGAGGAGCCCTGGTTAAACCAGGGCTCCTCTAGGCATTTCTGTATCCATTTTCTTAATAGTCGAACTCATTCAAAGTACAATCTGGGGCGTGCCCATCAGACAGCAGTTCACAATGCAGTAGGCCAAGCTTATTAGCCGCAAGAACCCGGTATTTAATGAGTACGGCTTTTTTGTATTACCTAATATTCATTTTTATTTAACATATTTAAAGGAATTAGGACCTATATTGTAGTATAAGAATATGAAGGTATAAAGTGGGATTGACTAGGTAAGGTTATTGTTAAAGTGAAGCCAAAACTTAAGAATTTGTTTGCGAGATCTCTAATAGCGTTCTATAATTCTTAACCTTAAATGGCTAAGGATTTTTTTAATTACCCATAATCAAACGTCGTGACTCAATTAGTGAGCGAAGTTATCGGGAACATATGTTTGCCCTGCGGGTTCAAAAATGGTATAATATACCTATAAAATCAACTAATATAGAAATCAGACCTTATTACTAGCTTTTATCCTAGAGTCCTGCCCCAAATTATACAACTGCACTTTAGTCGAGAGCAGTTCAGTCACAGGTGAGGTGAAATAATGACAGTTAGAGAAGAAATCGAAGCACGGGAAGTATCCGGTCTGGATAAGCTAGCTACTCAGGCCAGCAAGTCCGCGGGAAGGCTGATTCAGGAAGAGCCTGATCCAATCCGGACCTGTTTTATGGTTGATCGTGATAGAATAGTACATTCCAAATCTTTCCGCAGACTAAAACATAAAACTCAGGTTTTTGTGGCCCCGCCGGGGGATCATTACCGTACCCGTCTTACTCATACTCTGGAAGTCAATCAGATAGCCAAAACAATCGGTGCTGGTTTAAACCTCAACCTGGATCTGATCGAAGCTATAGCTCTGGCCCATGATGTGGGCCATACCCCTTTTGCTCATGCCGGTGAGCAAATCCTGGATGAATTAACCGGGGGACATTTCCGCCATAATGAGAACAGTATTAGAGTTTTAACCCGGGTTGAACAGCATCGGGAGCGAAGTGGGTTAAATCTAAGTTCAGAAGTCCTGGATGGAGTATTGCATCATAGCGGATATGGAAAAGGCACCCCACGGGCATCTACTTTGGAAGGGCAAGTTATTCGCATAAGCGATAAAATTGCTTATGTGCAACACGATATCGATGATGCAGTGCGGGCTGGATTATTGACGATTGAACAAATTCCCGGTGAATTTCTGGATGTTTTAGGGACTACTCACAGCCAGAGGATAGCTACCCTGGTAATTGACACTATTTACAATACTCGCCATCTAATAACGAATAGTTCGATTCCTTTGGTAGAACCAGGTCCGGAAACTGAACGAGCATTGTGGGGATTGCGGGAGTTCATGTTTGAAACCATTTATCGAGGTTCAGTGTGTCAGGCTGAGAGAAGTCGGGCGATGTTTATTATTGAGCATCTGTATGACTATTATAAAAAGTTTCCGGATAAAATGAGTCCTTTATTCCTGCAGATAGCTGCGGAAGAAGGAATAGAAAGAGCCGTAGTAGATTATATCTCTGGTATGAGTGACGCTTATTGTATTAGTCTTTTTAAGGATATATATATTCCCCAATCCCTGGTTCCAGAGGCCGGGCGAGTTTTTGGAACAAAAGATGACCCTGTAATTTGGTAAATATCATGGGAATCTGACATTTTCTTTGAATTAAAAAGGTATTTTCCCGTCAATATAGAATAGTAGGTGAAAACCATGGCGAAATACGATGATGAGCAGAATATTCGTGAAATTGAATCCAGAATAGACATTGTGGAATTAATTTCTGAAACAGTTCAGCTCAGCCGTAAAGGGAATAATTACTGGGGCATATGCCCGTTTCATCAGGAGAAAACGCCATCGTTCAGTGTTAGCCGGGACAAGCAGATGTATTATTGTTTTGGGTGTCATGCGGGCGGTAATGTCTTCTCTTACCTAATGAAAAAAGATGGCCTTGAATTTAAAGAGGCCTTGGAAATATTGGCTGCTAAAGCCGGGGTTGAAATCAATCGTACCCAGGATCGAAGGACAATAGATAAACGTAAACAGATCATTGCCGTTAATAATGCTGCTGCCCAGTATTATCATGCAATTCTCACCAGTGAGCGAGGGCAGGCAGCTCAAGCTTATCTGGAGAAGCGGGGAATATCCCGGGAAACCATGGAATCCTTTCAGCTCGGGTATGCTCTTGATGAATGGAACCAGCTTGAAGACTATTTGCTTAAAAAAGGCTTTGCAGTTGAAACAGTGAAAGCAGCAGGGCTAATTAAGCGTAGTGAGAATCAAAACCGCTTTTATGATCTATTTCGGCAGAGGATAATATTTCCCATTATTCAGTATAACCAGGATGTAGTAGGATTCGGCGGCAGAAGTCTGGGGGAAAGTCTCCCTAAGTATCTGAATACTGCTGAAACCGATTTATTCTCGAAACGAAAAAATCTATATGGCTTAGCCTCAGCAAGAGAAACTATTAGAGAAAAAAATGGTGCCATTCTGGTAGAAGGTTATATGGATTGCATTAAACTGCAGCAATCAGGTATAAAAAATGTGGTGGCTTCCCTGGGAACGGCCTTAACTGAAGAGCAGGCCCATCTATTACGCCGATATGCGGAAAAGGTGGTAGTTATTTATGATGGAGATGAAGCCGGACAAAGAGAGACTCTCCGGGCTATAACGGTACTTAAAGGAGCAGAGTTGAAGGTTGAAGTAGTTAGTCTGCCACCAGGCAAGGATCCTGATGAATATATAGATTATTTTGGGAAAGAGGGATTTTGGCAGTATATAAAGAATAATGGATATAGTGATATAGAATTCAAGTTAAACCGATATATTAATGCTGCTCCTGCGCTTGACTTAGAGGCGAAGATCAATATTATTAACCTGCTCAAACCAGATATCAGTTGTTTGTCCAGTGCTCTGGAGAAGGATTTTTATACCCGGATGTTGGCGCGCAAGCTGAGGGTGGAGGAGAATATTGTATTTCAGGAGGTTCAGAAAGCCTATAATAATAAGCTCGGTAGTCAGAACAGGAATAATATTGAAATAATATGGGATAATTATAAATACGGTAATTATGGTATACAGGAGAAAATTCTGGCAGCTATGCTGAAAGACCAGACAATGTTTTCCAAAATAAAAAACAGGATTGGGATTAATTTCTTTGCGAACCCGGATTACCGGGCCTTAATTGCAAAGTATGACCAGTTGCAGGGGGATCAGGTTGAAAAAATGAAAGATATGATTCATATCGCCTTGGCTGAAGGACTAGAATCGACTTATGTGCGAATCGCGATGCTCATGGATGAACATAATCCTGATGTAGCCAGGGAAGTGGAAGAGTTTATTATGAGGGTAGAGCAGAAGAAGGAAGAATACCAATGGCAAAAAGCTTTTGCACAGCTAAAAACACTTGACGACACTGGGGATTTTGATTCTGTACTTACCTATATTTTGAGATTAGATAAATTATCTGACGTAACCCGGGAAGGGGGGATACTGTGAAAACGGAACGTAAAATGGCAGAGAGTATAAGCGCTTTAGCCGAAAAAGGGAAGAAAAAGAAAAATCTTACTTACGAAGAAATTATGGAAGAACTTCAGAGTTATAATTTGGAACCCGACCTAATAGATGATATTCTTGAGCATCTGCAGACACTGGGAATTGCGGTTGGACCGGACGGGGAAGGGGAAGCTGAAGAAGCTGAGCCTGAGAGTATAGAAAATGAAAAAGTAATCATACCCGATGGGGTAGAAATAGATGATCCCGTGCGTATGTATCTTAAAGAGATAGGCCGGGTGCGATTACTTACTGCCAATGAAGAAATTGATCTAGCCTTGCTCATTGAAGGCGGCGATGAAGAAGCCAAACGCAAACTGGTTGAAGCCAACCTAAGGCTTGTGGTAAGCATTGCTAAGCGGTACGTAGGGAGAGGTATGCTTTTCCTGGATTTAATTCAGGAAGGTAATCTGGGACTGATGAAGGCGGTAGAAAAATTTGACTATCGCAAGGGTTTTAAGTTTAGTACCTATGCCACTTGGTGGATAAGACAGGCTATAACCAGGGCTATAGCCGATCAGGCCCGTACTATCAGGATACCGGTGCATATGGTAGAGACAATAAATAAGCTGTCGCGGGTACAAAGGAGTCTACTCCAAACTCTCGGCCGGGAACCTACCCCGTTGGAAGTAGGCCGAGAAATGGATATTCCAGTGGAAAGAGTAATCGAGATTATGAAAGTAGCTCAGGAGCCGGTTTCCCTGGAAACACCCATTGGTGAAGAAGATGACAGCCATCTAGGAGACTTTATAACCGATGAGGAGGCTGAATCTCCAGAAGAATCTGCTTCCTTCGTGCTTTTGCGTGAACACATGGACGGCATATTAAATACTTTGACAGAGCGGGAAGAGAAGGTTTTGCGATTGAGGTTTGGTCTGGATGATGGCCGGCCCCGCACCCTGGAAGAAGTAGGACAAGAATTTGGAGTTACCCGGGAGAGAATTAGGCAGATCGAGGCTAAGGCGTTACGCAAGCTCCGCCATCCTTCCCGCAGTAAGAAACTGAAAGATTATATTGAGTAATTCCTCAAATAATGATATTAGGAGATTGTTAATTATTAATGGGTCGTATTGACAGGACTTCCTAATGATTATATAATAAGCTTCGTTGGGTCCTTCCTCGATAGCTCAACGGTAGAGCATCCGGCTGTTAACCGGAGGGTTGTAGGTTCGAATCCTACTCGGGGAGCCAAAGATTTTATTAGCGGTAATTTCTTGATTTACCGCTTTTTTTCTGGTAAGACCCCCCAAAAATAAAATGCGATTGCTATTGATTTTTGAGGGGATTTTATATATACTAACTCTTGCGGGGTTTTCAGAGACTCCGGGCCTATAGCTCAGTTGGTAGAGCTACCGGCTCATAACCGGTTGGTCCCAGGTTCGAATCCTGGTAGGCCCACCATTTACGGCCCCTTGGTCAAGCGGTCTAAGACACCGCCCTTTCACGGCGGTAACGGGGGTTCGAGTCCCCCAGGGGTCACCATTAGGGCGATTAGCTCAGCTGGGAGAGCGCCTGCCTTACAAGCAGGATGTCGGCGGTTCGAGCCCGTCATCGCCCACCATTGTAAAACAGGGATTTCCAATTATTTTGGAAGTCCTTTTTTTGCGCTTTGAAGAGGGAACGCGTTATCCGCGTCTATCGTTTTTCTTGTGTTGCATTAGTATCCGCTAAAGGCTCCAAATATAAATCTACAATTATCCAGCGTGATTTTTCCTGATGAGCAGTAATTCGATAGAGGTAGCGGTCTCCTATCTCATAACAGTTTGTATAAATGCGTTCCAATACAACTTCGTCCGGAGATATCCGATGGATATTCAGGTAGGGTTTATCCTCGGCAGTTATGACCGGAATTGAATCAGTGGGGATAACCGCCATTTTTCCTAATTCAGGCACCCATAGCAGATAATAATCTACAATGGATTGAGCCAGGGGGAGGGCGAAACCAGGGGCAAGATATTCAACTGCTGACTCGTGGTTATCGACGCAGCTTAAGATTTGATATTGCTCCCAAGAATAGGTTTGGTATAGGAGAGATGTATAAAGCGCATAGTCAGCGATAATATTTTCAATAATAAGATCACGATTCTGAATTTGCTGAGGGGATGATGCTTGAGGCGTTAGGGCAGCTGCTGGGAAAGCAAGAGTTGTGATAATAGTAATCAGTAGGACCGCGATAAATCTACGCATCTTATGGTCTCCTTATCCAAATCTAATGAGACCATTATAACAAAATGGAAATATATTACAAAACCTAAAATCCCCTCTAATCCGCGAAACATTCCTTTTTGCAGAAAAATGGCTAAAAAAAAGACCGGTTCCCCGGCCCCAGACCGTCAAAAAAGTCCAATAGCTGCGTTATTAACGAAAGCTCGTTCAATCAACGTACCTTATGTACGCCTCAATCACGAGCTTTCATTAATGCCTTGCTCTTGAACTTTTTTGCTCGGTCTGCCTTTATTGACACTCTGAGGCCGCGTACCCCGGCACCGATTTTTAATTATATCTCGTAAAAACATACGGCCAGCAGTCCGGGGCCGGTATGGACTCCTAGAGCCGGGCTAATATCGGAAAAAATGAGTTCTTTGACATTCGGCAACTGGCTGAGTTTGGCTAACAACTTCTCGCCTGCTTCCAGGGCACCGCCATGCATAACCGCTAAGTTGAACGGCCTGTCACCAACACTTTCAGTGACAATTTCAATCAGTCTTTCAATCGACTTATTGCGTCCCCGGACTTTGGCATGGGTATAATATATGCCGTCGGTATTGACCCCAATAATTGGTTTCAAATTAAGCAGCTCCCCCAGCATACCGGCGACAAGACCGATCCGACCGCCTTTGCGCAGATAATCCAAGGTTTCTATTACATAGTAAGCTCTGACCTTGGGCTGCAGAGTAGTCAGCTTTTCCAAGATTTTTTCATAACTGAGACCACTGAGGATGTTGCGAGCTGTATCCAAAACCATCCAGCCGGTAGCCATTGATAATGTTTTGGTATCAAAAACTTTAATGACTATGTCGTCAAAATCTTTAGCGGCCAGTTTCATTGCCTGATAGGTTCCAGACAATCCGCTGGACAATGCCAGCGCAAACAGATGGGTAAAGCCTTCCTGGCGTACTTTTTCAATAGCGGCTTTGATTTCCTGTATGTTAGGCTGGGAGGTGCTGGGGATTTCTCCTGGCATACGTTCGTAAACGGCCATGGGTTGTATATCAACACGATCAGAGTATTGCGCATTGGGATAAATTATTTTCAGAGGGAGAATCCTGATTCCAAACTCATCGACCAGTTTCTGTGGCAGATCACAGGCGCTGTCAGCTATTAAAGCAATTTTTTCTATCAATTATTACACTCCTTTTATTGCTCTGATCTCGTTAATCCAATAATTATTAGTATTTATTATTTTAGAACATTCATCCAAATTAGGCAAAAAAACAGCGCAACTTTATTGATGCAGCAAGTTATAAACTTGACAGTATTCTCGGAAAGGGATAGAATTTACTGCGTAAAGCAATTTAACTTTACACGGGGGAGTGAACCGACGTGCTGGAAAAGATCAGTCATGTGGTGTTGCTGAAAGATTTCTATGGACCTTTGCTTACTGAGAAACAACAAAATGTTTTACACATGCATTATGAAAACGATTGGTCACTTTCCGAGATTGCCAGCAGTATGAATACCAGCCGACAGGCGGTTTATGATTTATTAAAGAGATCTGAAAGTCTCTTAGAAGAGTATGAACAGAAACTGGGATTGGTTGAGAAGTTTCAGCAGACCCGCATCTACTTGGATCAGTTATCCATTCTCCTGGAAGAATCAGCTGTTGATAAACGATCAATAGGCCAGGCATTAAATATATTAAAAGAACTTACCGGTTTACTCTAAGGAAAGGAGAGATATTGTGGCGTTTGAAGGATTGTCAGATCGACTGCAAGAGGTTTTTCGAAAACTGCGCGGTAAAGGCAAAATATCAGAAGATGATATTAAGCTGGCCATGCGTGAAGTACGGTTGGCTCTCCTGGAGGCTGACGTCAATTATAAGGTGGTCAAGACCTTTGTAGCATCTGTCAGCGAGAGAGCCGTGGGTCAGGAAGTGTTGCAGAGTGTAACCCCTGGGCAACAAATTATCAAGATTGTTTATGATGAGATGGCCAAGCTGATGGGGGCATCCGAAAATAAATTGCTTATGTCATCCAAACCTCCCACCGTATTCATGGCGGTTGGATTGCAGGGGGCCGGCAAAACCACCACTGTAGCGAAATTAGCTAAAAACTCAATTAAGCAGGGACGCAGACCTCTTTTGGTGGCCTGTGATATATATCGTCCAGCCGCCATAAAACAACTGCAAGTGCTGGGCGAGCAAGTGGGGGCACCAGTATTCTCTATGGGAGAGACCAACCCAGTGGAGATTGCCCGCAATTCGCTGGACTTTGCCAGGGCCAATAATCGCGACGTGGTTATAATAGACACCGCCGGCCGGCTGCATATTAACGAAGAGTTAATGGCTGAGCTTAAAAATATCAAGCAAGCGGTTGATCCCCAAGAAATTCTCCTGGTAGTTGATGCCATGACCGGTCAGGATGCGGTTAATGTGGCGGAAGCCTTCAATACCGATCTGGGTTTGACCGGGGTTATCCTGACCAAACTAGATGGGGATACTCGCGGTGGAGCGGCTCTGTCAGTCAAGGCGGTTACCGGTTGCCCCATTAAAATGGTGGGTATGGGTGAAAAACTGGATGCCCTGGAGGCATTTCATCCGGAAAGAATGGCTTCACGCATATTAGGGATGGGAGATATCTTAACCCTGGTGGAAAAGGCCCAGGAAAATTTCGATGAAAAGCAAGCCCGTGAAATGGAGAGAAAGATTCGTCAGCAAGAGTTTACTCTGGAAGACTTTCTCCAGCAAATGCAACAGGTTCGATCGATGGGTCCGCTGGAAGATTTGCTGGGCATGATTCCAGGTATGGGCAAACAATTGAAGGGCATGAAGGGTGAAATCGACGAAAAAGAACTTAGCCGACTGGAGGCCATTATTAGATCCATGACCCCGCAGGAACGGCGAAATCCGCACATAATGAATGGCAGCCGCAAAAAAAGAGTTGCCCGCGGCAGTGGTTCCAAAGTACAGGAGGTCAACCGCCTGCTCAAGCAATTTGAGGATTCCCGCAAACTAATGAAACAATTTACGGATATGGGCGGCAAGAAGGGTAAGCGGCCAGGAATGCCCAATATGAAACTGCCATTTCAATAGAAAAATAGACGCGGACGACGCGGACTTATATGACTTGCGCGGCTAACTAGTTATTTTAAACTCCGTTTACGGGGGGATTAAATAAATTACAGGGACTTACATCATCTGTGCCTCGTTATTGAACTTGAACATAACTAGGACTGGGTACAGGTTATTATAAGTAAAGAATTTTCAAGGAGGTGAAAACATGGCAACGAAAATCAGACTGAAAAGGATGGGAGCAAAGAAAAACCCGTTTTATCGTATGGTGGTAGCAGATTCCAGAACACCCCGAGATGGGCGTTTTATTGAAGAAATAGGCTATTATGACCCGACCACCGATCCCGCAACCATAAAAATAGATGAAGAAAAAGCGCTTAAATGGTTGGGAACCGGGGCTAAGCCTTCTGATACTGCTAAATCGCTCTTGCAGAAGCAAGGAATAATTAGTAAGTTTGCGGCAAGCCGCAAGTAGTGAGAGCATAGCTGGGGGGGTGTAACAATAGTGAAAGAACTCGTTGAAGTGATTGCCCGCTCATTGGTGGACAACCCGGAAGAAGTTAAGGTTATCGAGACAGAAAACGATAAATCCGTTTTGCTGGAACTTCGGGTAGCTCCCGATGATATGGGTAAAGTAATAGGTAAGCAGGGGAAAATTGCTAAGTCAATTCGTACCCTGACTAAAGCTGCCGCAGCCAAAGCCGGTAAAAGAGTGGCCGTAGAGATAATGAGGTAGGATAATATATGGGCACAGATAAGGTGGAGGTCTAATAAGTGGAATCCCAGGAAATGATTAAGGTTGGTAGAATAGTTGGAACCCATGGTCTCAAAGGGATGGTAAAAGTAGAGCCTTTAACTGATTTCCCAGAACGTTTCGAGACGACCCAAAAGTTAAAAATCGGTCAGGGGAATGCTGCGAGGGAATTAACCCTGGAAAAATGTACTTTGCACCGGGGACAGCTATTGATGAAATTCAAAGAAATAGAGACTGTGGAAGAAGCAGTTAAATTCCGAGATAAGTTTATAAGTGTTACTTCCGATGAGTTATATCCATTACCGGATGGTTCGTATTATCAATTCCAACTGATTGGCATGAAGGTTGATGATTTAGAAAAGGGATATCTGGGACAATTGATTGATATACTGGAAACTGGGGCCAATGATGTATACGTCGTAAAATCAGATGTCTATGGAGAAATTCTTATACCCGCTATTAAACAGGTAATCCATGAGGTGGATTTGACCAATAAGCATATGATGGTTCGACTGTTGCCCGGTTTGTTGGGTGAAGAAAAATGCTAATCGACATTTTGACCCTTTTCCCTAATATGTTTGTCTCACCATTTGATGAGAGCATTATTGCCCGAGCCCGCAGCCGCAAACTGGTTGATATTAATGCCATAAATATCAGGGATTACGCTCTGGACAAACACCAACAGGTGGATGACTACCCTTATGGGGGCGGAGCGGGGATGGTAATGAAGGCCGACGTGGTGTCCCGAGCCATCGAAAGCGTAAAAAGGGAAAATTCTCTGGTGGTCTACCTTTCACCGCAAGGTAAAAGACTAGACCAGGAGAATGTTGTCCGGTTGGCAGGGCAATCACATTTGATCCTGCTCTGTGGACATTATGAAGGCATTGACGAAAGAGTTATGGAGCTGGTCGATGAAGAACTCTCTATCGGGGATTATATTCTAAGCGGCGGTGAAACAGCTGCAATGATAGTGGTAGACGCCGTGACCCGCTTAATTCCTGGAGTACTGGGTGATGAGAATTCTGCCCAGGAGGAGTCTTTTGGAGCTGGCCTGCTGGAATATCCACATTACACTAGGCCGCGGAGTTTAAGAGATATGGACGTACCTGAAGTTTTGCTTTCCGGGCATCATGAGCAGATACGTTTGTGGAGAAAGAAGCTGAGTTTAATCCGTACGTTAATGAAACGACCTGACCTGCTGCTGGGAAGAGAATTCGATCAAGAAGAAAGAATATTGCTCGAGGAAATTCTATTTAGCGGGGAGAAAAGGACCAGGTGAGAAAATCCAGAGTTTACATAGCCCTGCTGCATTATCCTATGTACAACAAAAGAATGGATACTGTGACAACTTCAATAACCAACCTGGACCTGCATGATATTGCGCGAGCAGCCCGGACTTATGATGTGGACGGGTTCTATGTAGTACATCCTTCGACAAGTCAGCAGAAGTTAATTATGGATATTTTGACTTATTGGCAGGATGGCTATGGAGGCCTTTATAACAGCGATCGCAAAGAAGCTTTCAATTTAGTTCAGATGGTAGACAATTTAGAAGAAGCCGTCCAGGCGATTACCACGGCAACCAACCAGAAAGTAATTTCGGTTGCTACCGATGCTCGCCCTTATCCTAATACTATAAGCTACCGCCATTTGAAAACGGAAATATTTAATGAGGATAAAGTCATTTTGCTTTTATTTGGTACTGGTTGGGGCATGACCCAGGAGTTAATGGATCGATGCGACTATATACTTGAACCGGTAGCCGGAGCCAGTGATTATAATCATTTATCAGTTCGCAGCGCGGTTTCCATAATTATGGATAGGTTACTAGGGGAATTCTGGTTTAAAGTATAGTTTTTTCTTGAGCTTAACCTTGGGCTGTGTTAAAATAGGCATGTTCTGTAATAAAGGTGGCGTTGCTTTGCAAGAAGGTGTATGCGCGCCTGCTGGAAGGAGGTTAGAAGATATGCAAGACATAATTCGTTCAATTGAAGAAGAACATTATAGAAAAGATCTGCCGGTTTTTGGACCTGGTGACACACTTAAAGTTCACGTCAAGGTAGTTGAGGGAACCAGGGAAAGAATTCAGGTATATGAAGGCATAGTTATGAAGATAAGAGGGGCTGGGCTTTCCAAGAACTTTACCGTTAGAAGAATTACTTACGGTGTAGCGGTGGAGAGAACATTCCTCATGAATTCACCTAAAATAGCTCAGATTGAGGTTACCAGGAAGGGTAAAGTTCGCAGAGCTAGACTCTTCTATCTGAGGGGCTTAACCGGTAAAAAAGCCAGGGTTAAAGAAAAGGGCAGATTTGCAAGATAGAGTTGGGAAGAGGATACCGAGGGGTATTCTCTTTTTTTCTTAGTAAAGTAGGTGGTTGGGACAGGGGGACGGGTCCATTGTCCCACCCACATGGCCAGTTAAGTGGGACAATGGCCCCGTCCCCCTGTCCCAATAGAATGCATCAAACAATAGGAGGTGGAATTTCGTGTCGATAAACTGGTATCCCGGACATATGGTGAAAGCCAAAAAGGAAATACAAGAAAACTTGAAACTGGTGGACATTGTGGCCATGCTGTTGGATGCTCGGGCGCCCTTTTCTTGCCGAAATTCCGATCTGGAGAAAATATGCCAACATAAAAAATTGCTGGTTGTTTTAAACAAAATGGATTTGGCATCGCCGGAGGCTACTCGGTTGTATTCCGCCCGCTTGCGGGAAGAAGGTTTGATGGCAGTTGCTATTGATTCTACCAGCAGCAAAGGCCTGCCGGATGTAATCCAAGCATTAAAAACCTTATATCAGCCGGCTGCAGCCGAAATGGTGCAGAAGGGGCGCAGGATTAGGGCTGCCCGGGTTATGGTCGTAGGAGTCCCTAACATAGGTAAGTCTACTTTTCTGAACTGTCTGGTGGGGAAGAAGATGGCTCAAACTGGAGCGAAGCCAGGAATCACCAGGGGCAAACAATGGGTACGGGTGAGAGAAGACATTGAGTTGATGGATACCCCGGGGCTCATGTGGCCTAAAGTTGAAGGAGAAGAACAGGGGCTCAAACTGGCTCTCTTAAATATTGTTGGGGAAAATGCCTATGAAGAATATGAGGTAGCCCTTTATTTGCTCAAAATCCTGCAAGAAAAAGCACCGGAGGTTTTACTGAATAAGTTAAGGGTAAATGACGCAGGACAAAGCCTGGAAGAATTACTGGATGAAATTGCTCGCCAGCGGGGTCACTTGCTCAAAGCTGGAGCTCTTGACCTAGGTAAAACGTGTACTTCACTTCTGAACGATTTTCGTAAGGGTAAACTCGGCCACCTCAGCCTGGACTAGAGAATACGTAAGTGGGGACGGTTCTTGCCTTGCGGGTTTCCCGCAAGGCAAGAACCGTCCCCACTTACGTCCATGGTTTTGTTCTAAGTCCAAATAAGTGAGTGACAGGGCTAGGTTAAAGAAGTCGGGTTGTCAATTTGGGCACTGAATTTTTGTAGTATTTGGTACCACTTAATGAAGCTGTCAATTAGTATAGCAACGACTAAAACGATAGTGAGGATGGCAATAGTGGTCAGTAGCATATTCTTCTGCGGAATATATATGGTGACTACATTTAGATAACCTGCGGCTAAGGTTGTAACGGCGAGGAATAACATAGGTACTAGGGTGACCCAGGCATACTGGGATTTGCCATGATTCAACAAATAGGTGGTGCCTATGGCCAGGGCGATAGTAGCGAGAAGCTGGTTGGTTATGCCAAACAATGGCCAAATAGTAGCAATACTGCCACCATATACCAAGTATCCCCAGCTAAAGGAGATCAGTCCGCTGGTTATGATCACCCCAGGCCACCATTTGACATCACCAAACGGTTTGAAAAATACGCCCGCTGCTTCCTGGAGCAGGTAGCGGCCCACCCGGGTACCGGCATCGATGGTGGTAAGAATAAACAGAGCCTCGAACATTATGGCGAAATGATACCAGTAACTCATGAGAAATTTCATGCCTGGAATATTGCCGAAAATACTGGCCATACCAACCGCCAAGGAAACTGCTCCCCCGGTTCTCCCGGCCAGTTGTTCTCCTACCATCTGAGACAACATAGGCAATTCTTTTACCTGCATGCCGAGCTTGGCGAAAGCTTCGGGACTGGCGTTGATGGCAAAATAATCGGCCGGGTTCAAATGAGTAGCCGCAATCAGTGCAATGATAGCAACAAATGCTTCGATCAACATCCCCCCATAGCCAATCGGAATGATATCTTTTTCATTAGAAATAAGCTTAGGAGTAGTTCCACTTCCAATCAGGGAGTGGAACCCAGAGATGGCGCCACAGGCGATGGTAATAAACATGAAAGGCCAGACCTTTCCTGGGACAACGGGGCCACCGCCGTGAATGTATTGTGTAACAGCAGGCATCTGCAGGACGGGGTGAACAATTATTACGCCCAGAGCCAGTAAAATGACCGTGCCTATTTTCATATAGGTGCTAAGATAGTCTCGCGGTGCCAGCAACAGCCAAACAGGCAAGGCTGCTGCTATAAAGCCGTAAGCGGCTAATATAATTGTCAGTTGTTGCTTGCTAAAGGTAAGATAGGGTGCCAAACTGGAATTTTGCACAATTGGTCCGAGGATAACCCCCAGAAGGATTAATGCTACCCCCAGGACAGTGGCTTCGCCAATCTTCCCGGGTCTCAGAATTTTCATGTACACTCCAATGAAAAGTGCGATGGGAATGGTTATGCCTACCGTAAAGGTACCCCAGGGGCTGTTAAACAGAGCATTGACAACCGCCAGGGCCAATCCGGCCATTGCTACAATCAGGATCAAGATTACAGCAATGGAAGTAATGACTCCGGAGAAACTGCCTAGTTCTTTCCTGGCGATTTCCGCCAGGGATAAACCGTCATAGCGAACGGAAGCAAATAGAATGACCACATCATGTACTGCCCCGGCCATGACCGCACCTATCAAAATCCATAGAACCCCTGGCAGATATCCAAACTGGGCTGCCAGTATCGGGCCGATTAACGGTCCGGCGCCGGCGATAGCGGCAAAATGGTGCCCCATCACCACCCACCGGTTCATAGGTACATAGTCATGATCGTCATTGAGGCGCACAGCCGGGGTAGTCTTATAAGCATCAATGCTCAAGACCTTGGCCCCCAGAAATGCACCATACAATCGGTAGGCCAGCACCAGGACTAGTGCTGAAACAACAACCAGGTAAATAGCATTCAAATTCATCACTCCTATTTTTTTCCACAATTATAATGCAAAATATGTAAATATGTTATAGAAAAAAATTGATATAACTTGAGTGATGTGGTTAATAATCGCTAATTTTACACCTTTTTGTCGACTGCGTAGGTTAAGTTATCAGCCTGGATTAAAAGATTAGCGGGTGGGACAGGGGGACGGGTCCCTCGTCCCACTTAACTGTACCATGGGGGTGGGACGAGGGACCCGTCCCCCTGTCCCACCCGTTTTTGGGTTTTATTTTTGGTACTGGTACAGACCATAACCCCCACTGATATTCTTCACATTTTCATATCCCTTTTGTTTGAGGATCCGGGTTACGATATAACTCCTGAGGCCCTGTCCGCAATATACTAAAATTTCTTGGTCCTTCGGAATTTCACTCAAACGATCACGCACTTCATCGACGGGAATGTTGTTGGCTCCCTCAACCGAGCCATGCCCATATTCGTTAGCTGTACGTGCATCGATTAGAAAAGCCCCCTGTCTGACATGATCGGCCACATCAACCCAATGGATTACGGTGACATCCCCGTTAACGATATTAGAAGCGGCATAAGCCAGCATATTGACTGGATCTTTAGCGGAAGAAAATGGGGGAGCATAGGCCAGTTCAAGTTCCTGCAGATCGAATACTGTCATCCCGGCGCGAATGGCAGTGGCAAGTACATCGATTCTTTTATCGACCCCATCCTGACCTACGATCTGGGCTCCCAGAACCTTACCGTCTTCTGGATCAAATAGTAATTTAATAGTCATCATAGTGCTGCCCGGGTAATAAATAGCGTGAGAATTGGGGAGAGCATGACAGGCTTGAAAGGACAGTCCCAATTTACGCAGGGTCTTTTCGTTCTTGCCGGTGGCGGCCACGGTCATGTCCATAACCTTGACTATGGCTGTACCCTGGGCACCATTATATTTGCTCGGACGTCCGCACAGGTTATTGGCAATCAGCCACCCTTGGCGGTTGGCTGGCGAAGCCAGAGGAAGCAGAGCATCAAGGCCGGTTACAAAATCTTTGACCTGTACGGCATCTCCAGCCGCATATATATAGGGATCGGAAGTCCGCATATATTCATCTACCAGAATTCCTCCGGTAGAGCCTATAGCCAGGCCAGCATCTTTGGCCAGGCTTACTTCAGGCTTGACCCCAATCCCCAGTATCACCAGGTCTGCCGGTATAGTTTGACCGCTTGCCAAGGTTACCGTCTCTACGTGTTCAGCACCATCCAAGGACACGGCCCGATCCGCGAGATGGAGCGCAATGTCTTTACCGCGCAGGTAGGTATGGATAATTGCTGCCATTTCTGGGTCCAGTGGTCCCATCAACTGATCTGCTGCTTCCACTATCGCCACATCCAGGTTGCGCTCATACAGCATTTCGGCCATTTCCAAACCTACAAATCCACCCCCCAAAATTACTGCGTTTTTCGGGCTATGCATGTCAATATACTGTTTAATGGCATCGCTGTCTGGTACGTTACGCACCGAAAAAACGTTGGTGTGGTCAATGCCCTGAATATCAGGCCTGATAGGAGCGGCACCAGGACAGAGCACCAGATAATCATAGCTCTCATGATAGCTTTCGCCCTGGCTGGAGGTGACTGAGATTTCTTTGGTCAGAGGCATTATACGCTCTACTGTACTGTTGTTTCTTACATCAATGTTAAAGCGCCGGAACATGGACTTAGGTGTTTGGATCAACAAGCGTTCTCTTTTCTTGATAACATCTCCCACATAGTAGGGGAGCCCGCAATTAGCGAAGGATATATATTCGCCGCGTTCGATCATTATTATCTGAGCATTCTCATCCATGCGCCGCAGACGGGCTGCAGCACTGGCCCCAGCGGCTACGCCTCCTACAATAATCACTTTCTTACTCATTTCAATTACCTGGTTGTTCAGACCTACCCTCACCGACGAGATCGGTGAGGGATCAGACGGCCAGGTTTTCACCTACCTTTCCTCAAATAATGATAATTAATCAAAAAATAAGTCGAACAATGCATTACAACATTAAAAATAATGCATTTGCGCATTAATTTGCCTAGCCAACTATCGATTATAATAGTTGGCTAAAGACAAGAATGCCTTTAGAAAGGGATTGGTAACCATGTTGCGACAATTCAAAAATGCGGTATATTTCTTGCATAAGTTTTAACTATTAAAGGATTTTGTATGATCCGCTTGCTTGTTCAGCAATAATAGTTATTTTTCATGCCTAAGCTTATTCTACGTCATTCACGGTTAGGATACGAGTCGAATAACCAGTTTTGTTCCAGAGTTAGTATTAAATATGTTCTGGGACATACTAGTATTGGGTTGATATCCGGCCAGTTATACATAGGCCAATGTATAAACAGATTGATTATTAGATAGAAGGGGGGGTATTGATTGTAGGCATTGCCTTGACTTGGTTTGGCAAACCTAATATCTAAAAACGGTTGAACTAACGACTGAGAAGTAGTGCATTTCTATCTTTAGTGCATTGCAAGACCCAAGGAATTGTCTAACAGATTGCCATTCTTTCTATAGAAAAGACAAGTGGAAGGTATACTGGGTTGAGTGGAACTAGATCACAAGCTAGATATAAACGAAATAATTGAGGAGGCTGTTGCATGAGTTTTGCGGAAATGTATAAGAGTAAACTGATATCTGCTGCCGACGCAGCTAAAAAAGTTAAATCCGGAGATTGGGTAGATTACGGTTGGTGTGTGTGCCATTCCTATGCAGTTGATAAAGCCATTGCGGAAAGAGCCAGCGAACTTACCGATGTTAAGTTCTGGGGCGGCGTGACCATGTGGATGCCGGCTGTCTTCCAAACTGAGAATGCTGCCGAGCGTTTCACCTGGAATTCCTGGCATTGCTCCGGGGTCGACCGGAAGATCAATGATATGGGCTGCGGTTTTTATGCCCCCATTCGTTATTCTGAAGTGCCCAGATACTACCGGGAAAATCTTGAGCCTATCGATGTAGCCATATGTCAAGTAACACCGATGGATAATGCCGGCTATTTTAATTTCAGCTGTTCGCCTTCCCATCAAATAGCCACCTTCGATGTATCGAAAATCAAGATCGTTGAAGTAAACCAGAATATGCCTCGTGGCCTTGGCGGCACTGATGTAGGTATTCACGTCTCCCAAGTAGACTTCATCGTTGAAGGTCCCAATCAAGCTTTACCTCAATTAGGTTCTTCGCCTGCAACTGATGTAGATATCAAGGTTGCTAATTTAATAGTGGAAGAAATTCCTAACGGTGCCTGCCTGCAGTTAGGTATTGGCGGGATGCCTAATACCGTTGGTTCGCTGATTGCTCAATCAGACCTTAAGGATCTGGGTGTGCATACTGAAATGTATGTGGATGCATTTGTAGACATAGCTGCAGTTGGTAAAATTAATGGTTCCAAGAAGAACATTGATAAAGGCCGCCAATCTTATGCATTTGCTGCCGGCACTCAGAAGCTCTATGATTATATTAACGATAATCCACAAATTATGGCCAGCACTGTTGATTATACCAATGACCCCTGCGTGATAGGCCAGCTCGATAACTTTATGTCCATCAACAATGCGGTAGAAATTGACCTTTTTGGTCAAGTAAGCGCCGAATCTTCCGGAACCAAACAAATTAGCGGTACCGGCGGACAGCTCGATTTCGTTATGGGTGCTTATCGCTCCAAAGGCGGCAAGAGCTTTATCTGTCTGTCTTCAGCATATGGCAAGGCTGGAGCTCCCAAATCCCGTATCGTTCCTACAATGGCTCCGGGGACTATTTCCACTGACCCCCGCACTACCACCATGTTTGTGGTAACCGAGTACGGCAAGGTTAACCTGAAAGGTAAGGCTACCTGGCAGAGAGCCGAAGCGCTAATTTCCGTTGCCCATCCCGATTTCCGCGACCAACTGATTAAAGATGCGGAAGCTATGAAAATTTGGCGGAAGAGCAATAAATAGATTTTTGGGCAGGTAAATTAGAAACACATACTCTATATGAATTTGATGAAATTCGGTGGATATAATTCCACCGAATTTTTTTCGGTTAAGTTCGGCGTAAATAGAGTTATAAGCCATTCGGAGCGCTGAACCTGGTATATATTGTGATATAATTATATTAATCAAACGCTTCGTAAGAACCAGCGGCGGGTTTAATATAGTGACTGAGGAAGCGTTTGATTAAAAACTCGCGGCGCGATGCACACAAAACGCGAAAGGAAGGCGTTATTGCCCGCGTTTTGGCGCGCAATTCGCGCAAGCGCTCATTGAAATCTACAAGGAGGTAGGTCATGAACAGCTTTTTTCCTGCACTTTTTAAACCGGGTTTTATTGGTACAACCTGGGTTCGCAACCGCATTGTTATGGCACCTATGGCTACCAATTTTGCTTATACCAACGGTGAGGTAAGTGAAGCCCTTATTGCATATTATGCTGCCCGCGCCCAGGGAGGAGTAGGGCTGGTCATTGTTGAAGCCGCCTGTGTAACTGAAGACTCAGGTAAGGAGGGTCTGGGCCAGCTGCAGATTTCCCATCCTCGATATGTAATGGGTTTGAATCGTCTTAACGAGGCCATCAAGGCTTATGGCAGCCGTACTTTCATTCAGCTTTTCCATGCCGGGCGCCAGACATCCAGCTCATTTAGCGATGGCCAGCCACCTGTTGCCCCCTCCCCAATTTCATGCAATATTACCAGAGAACTGCCGCGTGAATTAACTACCCTGGAGGTTCAGCAAATCATAAATCAATTTATCGCGGCAGCTCATTATGCCCATCGCGCTGGTTTTGACGGAATTGAGCTGCACGCCGCCCATGGCTATCTAATAAATCAGTTTTTATCTCCGCATACCAACCATCGCCAGGATGAGTACGGAGGCAGCTTGGTTAATCGTCAGCGCTTCCTGCTGGAGGTAGTAACCGAAATAAAAGAAGTTTTGCCAGAGATGACGATTTCAGTCCGCCTTAACATTGACGATTTTATCGAGGGTGGATTGGAATTAGAAGAAAGTCTTAAGGTATGCATAAGTTTAGAGAATTCTGGAGTGGATATAATTAACTGTTCCAGCGGCACCTATGAATCAGGTTTAAAAAGCATAGAACCGGCATCCTATGAGCAAGGATGGCGAGTATATCTTGCCGAAGCGGTGAAAAAGGTCGTAAATATTCCCGTGATTACAGGGGGGATGATCCGCCGGCCCGAATTTGCTAATCAGGTTTTGGCAGATAAAAAGGCCGACTTTATTTTCTTGGGTCGCAGCCTGCTGGCAGATCCACAATGGGCCAATAAAGCACTTCATAATAAAGTGGCTGACATAAGACCCTGCATAAGCTGTAACAATTGTATAAACAACAATTTCAAAGGTCTGGGCATAAGATGCACAGTAAATCCTTTTACCGGACGGGAGAGTATTCTGGCGAAGGATATTGTAATTAAACAACGGGCTAAAGCGGTGGTAGTGGGGGGAGGACCAGCCGGTATCCAGGCTGCTCTTTCATTGCGCCGTCATGGTCTGGAGGTAGCGTTGTATGAAAAGGAAAAACGATTAGGAGGATTTATGAACCAGGCGGGAATGCCGCCTCATAAAGAGCAGATTAATCTCTGGCGGGATTATATGCTGAGGGAGCTAGACAAGTCTGGAGCGGACGTTATGCCTCCCCAAGAATTTACTGCCGCCACACTTGAAGCTTTAAGACCTGACGTACTAGTTATTGCGACTGGCTCAACTGCAGTTCATCCTGATATCAAAGGCTGCGAACAAAACGCTGGGGTGGAGGCAATAGAAGTATTAAACGGCGATATAGATCTGTCGGATCAGGAGGTGCTAATAATCGGAGGCGGCAGTACTGGTTGTGAGACAGCTGATTACCTGGTTAGCACCGCTAAAGGAGTAACGATTATCGAAAAAGGTTTGTCCCTGGCAGCTGATGCAGAACGCAAGAACCGACGTTCTCTCTTAAATCGTTTAAAAAATGCCGGGGTTAAGACTAAAACCGGGGTACAGATAGTGGAGTTAATGCCTGGTCAGGTACGTATTACCCGGGGTGATGCCGAGGAAATTCTAGCAGCTGACTGTGTTGTTTGGGCAACTGGTTTCAAACCCAACGATGGCCTTTTTGAACTGGCCCAAGAAATTACGCCTTATGTTTTTCTCATCGGCGATGCTTTGAAAGTGCGAGGTTTTAAAGAAGCTATCCTGGAAGGCGAAATGCTGGGTAATATTGTTACTGGATTATTGAACTAAAGTTAGGTGGTTAAAGAAAATTAATGGTGCGTACAGGTACTGAGGCCGATGGCGAAAGACAGCGTATTGAAAAGTTGAAGTACTACGAATACGGTGCCTATCAGGAGGGTTACCAACTGGTGGCCGGGATTGACGAAGTGGGGCGGGGACCTATTGCTGGTCCGGTAGTGGCGGCAGCGGTAATTCTTCCTCGTAATTTTTTCCTTCCTGGAGTTAATGACTCCAAGTTGATAAGCGAAAAAAGCCGCCGGCAAATGGCTATGGAAATTAAAAAGGGAGCCTTGGCCTGGTCTATAGTTATGATTTCTTCCCGCCGTATTGATCAGAAAAACATACTACAGGCCACTAAAGAGGCGATGCGCATTGCGATAGGGGAACTCACCCCAAGTCCCGATTTTATACTGGTTGATGCAGTTAATATTCCTGATTTAGAAATAAAACAATATCCGATTATCAAGGGAGACACTCTGAGTATATCTATTGCTTGCGCATCCATTATTGCCAAGGTCGAGAGGGATCATGTTATGCAGAACTATGATAGTATATACCCTGGTTACGGTTTGGCCAGGCACAAAGGCTATGCGACCCGGGAACATATCATAGCTCTGGATAATCTGGGGCCTACCCCGATTCATAGGGGGAGTTTTGAACCGGTTAAAACCATGTTGGGGAATCAAAATGGTCTGCAGCCCTGTCTCTTTGAATAACCTGATGCAGTCAAATTGTCTATTAAGTTGGTCGATAAGAAGAGAGAGAGATCACCTGGCACGAAGTTTGCAATATTAAGGGGAGAGGATAAGGTGACGAATACCAGAAAAATGCTTGGCAGCCTGGGTGAGGATATTGCCGCGAAATATCTTCAAGAGCAGGGGTACAAGATCCTGCATAGAAATTTCCGCAGCCGCTATGGAGAAATAGACATCATTTGCGGGCGGGAACAGAGTGTCATCTTTGTGGAGGTAAAGACCCGCACCAACACCAGCTTTGGTTCTCCTGAGGAATCCATTACCAAAACCAAGCAACAGCATATTCATAAGGTGGCCCTCATTTATCTGGAGACATATCCATATTCCTTTCAGGAAATTCGTTTTGATGTAATTGGTATAATTATGGATGGCAGTGAGCCCAAGCTTAACCATCTGGAAGCTGCGTTCTAACTTTAATCTTATCGATTTACTATTTAAGGTCGATCTATTAAATCTGAGTAAAGCATTTATCGACATTTTTTGTTATTATGTATTTAGTAATAAATTTTTCCGGGAGGATATACAATGCTGATTTATGGTAAAACAATTAGAGAAAAATTAAAAGAAGAATTGAAAGTGGCTGCAGCTAATTACAAGATGAGCATGACTATTATCCAGGTTGGAGATGAAGGGCCTTCAGCAGCTTATATTAACGGTATAAAAAGCTTTGCCCGGGATGTGGCGATGGAAGTAACGATTTTGCATTTTCCGGACGATATCAGCGAAGCCGAGCTTCTGGCAAAGATTGCCGCATTAAACAACGACCCAAGCGTAACTGGCATTATGGTGCAAAAACCTTTGCCGCCTCATATTAATGGTGACTCGATCGTTAATTCTCTGGATTATCATAAAGATGTGGAGGGGATTCACCCCTTTAATCTAGGCAAGCTTTTAACCAAAGAACCAGGGGTCAAACCGACTACTCCCAAAGCTGTCATTCGTATGCTCAAGGAACACAACATCGATATTGATTATCAGAAGGTAGCCATTGTAGGGAGGAGCAGCATCCTGGGCGGGCCCCTGGCAGTTATGATGACAGCCGAGAATGGAACCGTTACCGTTTGTCATACGCATACCCGAGATCTGGCTCAGGTAACCAGAAATGCGGATATTGTGATAGCAGCCATGGGAAAAATGCATTTCATAACCGCCGATATGGTAAAGGAGAATGGTGTAATAATTGATGCTGGTATAAACTTTGATGAACAAGGCAAAATGAAGGGGGATGTACACCCCGAGGCTTCTGCCAAAGCCCGAATTGCCAGCGCGGTTCCGGGTGGTGTCGGTATGATTACGGTGGCCGAACTGTTTGACAATCTGCGGATTCTGGCAGAGCAAATCTAACCATGTTTTATTCCCTGCTGCCCTATAAGATTAATAAATTGTCGAATTGCAGTATTTATTGTCATTAATCCAAAGTTTGATACTTGAAGAATATTTAAAAATAACAATATAATGAACATAATACTTATAGACTCCGATTTCGATTAGAAAACCGGGGGGATTGGATATGTTTAACGATGCTCAACCTTTGTTACCAGCAATTAATTTAGCATGGGAGTATTTTGTTGCGAATGGCAAGCTGGGTATTCATTCTGTAAACCCGGAGATTGCAAAGTCATGGCAAAGATGCTTTCAAGCCGGGGTTAATGCCTATGATGGTACCTGCTACCATTTCCTTACCTCTACAGAATTGGATAATCTTCTGAACAAAAGGAAGGAACTTATCGAAATAGCGCGTCCTTTTATGCTTAAACTATATGAATTTGTGAAGGGCTCTGGCTTTATTGTCATGATGACCGATGAAAGAGGCTATATAATGGAGGCCCTCGGAGATGAGGGTACATTGGAACAGGCCCAGGGTCTCTATTTTATTAAAGGAGCAGACTGGAGCGAGTCATCAGTTGGCACTAACGCTATTGGTACGGCTGCTGTCTTAAAAAAACCAATCCAGACTTCGGGGGCGGAACATTATTGTCTCAAGCACCAGGCTTGGACGTGTTCTGCATCCCCGATTTTTAATTTGGACGGGCAAATCATAGGGGTACTGGATATGTCTGGGCCCTTGGATGCCACTCATATTCATACTCTAGGGATGGTGGTAGCGGCCGTGGAAGCTATTACCGAACAAATCAGGATTCGTAAGAAGAACCGAGAATTAGTAACAGCTAACAGCAAGATGACCGAAATATTTCAGACAATGTCGGACGGGGTCATGATTATTGACGAACAGGCAGTGTTAACCCAAGTAAATCCAATGGCAGAGAAGATTATTGGCAAATCAGCATCAGACATGGTAGGTAGATCAATTTATGAAGTGTTAGGCCGCCGTGATTTGCCCGCACTGCAGAAAACCCTGAAATGGCATCAATCTTTTAATGATGCCGAGATATTAATTGATTCCGCTGACGGCCGAATTCACTGTATGTCCTCAGGTATGCCCCTTATAGAGGATGAAGACGTTCTTACCGGGGTAGTAATCCTGGTACGTCCGATGGCCAAAGTTCAGAAACTGGTCAATCGTTTCAGTGGGGCTCAGGCAATATTCCATTTTAAAGATGTTATTGGGCATAGTGATCAAATTACCGAGGTAATCCACATGGCATCCCTTGCGGCCAGTGGCAGTTCCAATATCCTGCTGGAGGGAGAAAGCGGCACAGGCAAGGAGGTTCTGGCTCAATCGATTCATAATCGTAGTGCCCGGCGTAAAGGACCTTTTGTTGCTGTAAACTGCGGGGCAATACCCAGAGAATTAATTGCCAGTGAATTGTTCGGGTATGGGGATGGTGCTTTCACCGGAGCTAAGCGGGGGGGAAGACCGGGAAAATTTGAGCTGGCGGCTGGGGGAACCTTGTTTCTGGACGAGATTGCGGACATGCCCCTGGAGCAGCAGGTGGCATTGCTGCGTGTTCTGCAAGAGAGGAAGATTAGTCGTATTGGTGATGATAAAGTAATTCCAGTTGATTTTAGAGTTATCTGTGCCACCAATAAAGATCTCCTGGAAGAAGTGGAAAAGGGTACTTTTCGCCAGGATCTCTACTACAGGCTGAATGTGGTTGCAATTACTTTGCCTCCATTACGCAGCCATCTGGAAGATGTTCCTGATCTTTTCGAGCATTTTGTAGAACTTATCGGTCGGGAATGGGGCTCGAAAATCATTGAGATCGATGAGCGAGTTATGGAATATTTGCAGCAGTATAAATGGCCTGGTAATGTACGCGAACTTCAGAATGTTGTAGAAAGATTAATCAGCATGGCTGAAGGCGGACGTATTCAGCTGGAGGGTTTGCCCCCTTCTATCTACCGTCCTCAGGGAAGTGATATGCGTCAGAATCAACAATCAGTCTCCCCGGCACTCAACGTTTGTTCGGAGCGGGAAAAAAGAAAGCAATTAATAGCGGAGCATGAATGCCAGGAAATACTGGATCTATTGACCAAACACGGAGGAAATATCAGTGAAGTAGCCCGAGAGATGGAGGTTTCACGCAATACTGTGTATCGGAAAATGCGTCAGTATGCCATTGATTATGATTCACTATAGAACAATTCGAAGGAGAGTTGACTATTGAAAATTACTGTCAAGCTTTTTGCCTTCTTACGGCAAGGAAGGTTCAAAATCCGGGAGTTCAATTTCCCGGATGGTACTACAGTGGGACAGGTTCTGGACAGCCTTGCTATATCCCGCCAGGAAATGGAAATAGGAATCATTTTTATTAACGGTAAGCATGCTGACTTTGATACTGTTTTGAAGGCCGATGATACCCTTGCAGTCTTTCCGCCGGTTGCTGGAGGTTAGGATGAAGGAAGAACTTACCAGATTGATCTGCCAAAGTGCCGAAGATGCTAGATTATCGTGGTCAGATCAGGTTATACTTACGGAAGAAACGAGCGTTACCTTGCATGAAGTTGAAGAGCCGGCTTTGGCTCAGGGAATTCTTCTTGTTCGGTACCAACGCAATGTCAATGCTATTTGTATAGAATATCAATATCATTAGGAAGAGGAGATTTATTGTGTGAGAAGGTAATGTTTATTAATTTACTGAATATGGAAATAGAAATCATGGAACGCCTTCTACAAAATAGACCCTCATAATTAACTATCTCAAGATGCCCATCTCAAACCTACATACTTATCCCATTCTAAGAGACTTGCCAAATTACAATATTGCTTTCATGTGTAACATACCTGTAATAAATAATTATTACAAATAATTTTATCTAAACCAACAATGTAACAATGTAACATCAGTGTTACGCGCACTGGGACATAAAGTATTATAGTGTATCGCATTTTGGAACACTAATGAGGCAATCTTTATACACCTATCTTTCTCGAAGCCAATTTACTCACGAAAAAATCTTCTTCAGAAGTTGGCACAATACTTGCAATATTGTGTTTATATAAAGGCATAATTACATTGCGGTGAACCGCACGACCGACCAGCATGAAAATATAAATAGCTGGTTATGATTGCTCAAGCGATGAATCCATTGAAAGAGGGGATTTATGGAAAGGAAAAAGATTGTGGGGATTGGAGTAAATAGAGAGAAGCAAGAAAAAATTAATAATTCTGATTTAATACGTACTTAGAAGGAGGTGAATTCTGGTTTTCTCCCAGAGAAAACCAGTACTGTATGGACAAAATACTAGTAGTGCAGCCTGAGAAATGCACAGGATGTCGTACCTGCGAATTAGTATGTTCTTTTACTCGTACAGACGAGTTCAATCCTGAACTTTCACGCATATCGGTTTTAAGTTATGAAAAGATCGGGTTTTCGGTTCCTATGGTATGTCAGCAATGTGGTATAGCCGCATGTATGAAGGTATGTTCAGTGAGTGCAATCACTAAAAATGCCGCCACCGGAGCTATGGAGGTGCAGGATTCCAAATGTATAGGCTGTAAAATGTGTACTATAGCCTGTCCTTTCGGAGCCATTCATTATCATGTGAAAACCAATATTGTCAGCAAATGCGACCTGTGTGGCGGAGATCCGGCCTGTGTGAAACTGTGTCCGTCCGGCGCCATCAGTTACGTGGAAGCCAATATGGGTAGTTTAACTAAACGTAAAGCCTTCGCTGCCAGATTCAAAGATGTTTTCGAGGAGGTGGGTTAAGCATGAACGGATGGACTGGGAAAATACTCAGGGTTAATCTAAGCGATGGAACCATACGCAAGGAAGCTTTAAAAATTGATGATATGCATAATTTTATCGGAGCACGCGGTTTGGGAACCAAAATATTTTATGATGAGGTAGATCCTCAGGTAGACCCGTTAAGTCCTGAAAATAAGATTATTTTTATGACTGGCCCGCTTACAGGCACATTGGCGACATCGGGCGGGAGATATAATGTGGTCACCAAGGGTGTTCTTAATGGCACGATAGCTGCTTCCAACTCGGGGGGGGCGTTCGGACCCGAACTGAAATACGCTGGTTACGATGGTATTGTTTTTGAAGGAAAAGCTGATAAACCGGTATATTTATGGATAAACAATAACACGATCGAACTGAGAAGTGCCGAAGATCTTTGGGGTAAAACCGTACCCGAAACTACTGATATGATTAAAGAACTAACTGACGATGATGCCAAGATTGCTTGCATCGGTCCAGCCGGTGAAAGGCTGGTTAAGTTTGCTAATATTATGAACGAATATAGTCGGGCGGCAGGCCGTTCTGGAGTAGGCGCGGTTATGGGCTCCAAGAATCTGAAAGCTGTAGCCGTACGCGGTACTCAAGGCATTAAAGTAGCTGATGTTCCCGGTTTTATGAATGCTATCAATGATGCCCGCGGTAAGTTGAAGGCTCATCCGGTAACCGGTGCCGGTCTGGCGGCTTATGGAACCAATGTTTTGGTGAATATACTCAACGAACATGGCACCTTGCCGGTGAAAAACTATAGTGAAGCCAGCGTATTCCCTAATGCAGACAAAATATCCGGCGAATACCAGGCTGAACATAATCTGGTGAGAAACAAGGGCTGCTTTGGCTGTTCCATGGGCTGTGGCCGCGTAACTAAAAACCATGGCAAATACAAGGGAATAGGTGAAGGACCAGAATACGAGGCTACCTGGGGCTTTGGTTCAGATATGGGGGTTGATGATTTTGAAGCTATATGCCAGGCGAATTTCCTATGCAATGAATTTGGCCTGGATTCAATAACCATGGCAACCACCTTAGCCTGTGCTACCGAGATGACCGAAAAAGGGATAATTCCCCGGGACAAATCAGATCTGGGTTGGGGTAATGCTGATGCAATGGTTGACAAAATCAGAAAAACCGCTTACCGCGAAGGTTTTGGCGATGAACTGGCCGAAGGCTCCTATCGCATGGCTGAACTTTATGGTCATCCCGAATTCTCCATGTCAGTCAAGAAGCAGGAAATACCGGCTTATGACCCCAGAGGACAGCAGGGAACTGGGCTAAATTATGCTACCTCCAACCGCGGGGGCTGCCATGTACGCGGATATATGACTGCACCTGAGATACTGGGGATACCGGTTAAAGTAGACCCAGATAGCACCGAAGGTATGCCGGAACTGCTCAAAATATTCCAGGATCTTACGGCGGTGGTTGACTCAGCGGGCTTATGTCTGTTTATCACTTTTGGTATCGGACTCCCGGAAATAGCTGAACAATATAGAACTGCTACCGGAGTAGATATTAGCGATGAGGATTTGCTGAAGGCCGGCGATCGCATTTGGAATCTGGAAAAGCTATTCAATCTGAAAGCCGGATTTACCAAAGCTGATGATACACTTCCCTCCCGGTTGCTCAATGAACCCATGAAGGGAGGTCCGCATCAGGGAAATGTTAATAGACTGGATATGATGCTGCCTCAATACTATGCTGGGCGTGGTTGGGACGAGAATGGAGTGCCTACTGCAGGCAAGTTAGCTGAGCTTGGTTTATCATAAATATCTAATAAAATAGCCCGGTTTTGGCGGGAAAATGATTGAGCTAATTAATTGTATGCAGTTGCCATCTTTTCCCTCACAGTTTATGAAAAGATGGCAACTCGCTTTTAAGGAGGCAACAGAATATGTCTGTAAAGGCCAGGCAAGTTGATATAGCAAAAATTATCGAGATATTAAAAAATTATCCGGAAGAAAAACGTTATATTCTGGCTATGATGCAGGATGTACAGGGTGAATTCAAATATCTGCCCCGGGAAGGTATGGAGATAATCGCCTCCCGGGTTGATGTCCCGCTCAGCCGGGTTTATAGCATGGCCACCTTTTATAAGGCATTCAGTCTGGTTCCCAAAGGGCGTATTAATTTCAAAGTCTGTGATGGAACTGCGTGTCATATAAAGGGTTCCAATGTATTGATTGATCAAATCTATAAGCACCTGGGAATTAAGCCGGGTGAGACCACTGCCGATGGGGAATTCTCGATCGAAACCGTCAACTGTATAGGGGCTTGTGCTCTTGCCCCGGCAATAGTTGCTAATGAAAGGGTTCACCCCAAAGTGACGTCGGCCGGTATCATCGACATTATTAAGAGCTATGGAGGGCTAGCCGATGCAATCGACAATTGATCTGGATAACAGAATGATTTTAGTTTGCTGTGGAACCGGATGCCTGGCCAATGGCAGCATGGAGGTCTACGAAGCTTTAAACCAGGGCCTAACTTCTACCAATGTACAAGTGCAAACTTATACCAAACCCACCGGCTGTAACGGCTGGTGTGAAAAGGGCCCGCTGGTGAAGATAATGCCAGACGACATAACCTATATCCAGGTAACAATAGCCGATGTACCAGAGATTATTGAGAAGACGCTCCAAACCGGGGAAGTCATTAACCGGCTTCTCTATCGGGATCCCAAAACGAAGAAGCGAATTAAATCACATCATGAAATTGAGTTTTATAAGAAGCAACACAAAATAGCATTGCGTAACATTGGGGAAATTGACCCTGCTTCTATTCAGGATTATATCGACCGCGATGGATATAAAGCAATTACCAAAGTGCTAGCTGCTGTGACACCCACCCAGGTAATAGATGAAGTAATAAAATCGGGTCTTCGAGGACGGGGAGGCGGAGGTTTCCCCACCGGGCTCAAGTGGAAGGCATGTGCAGCTACGACCGCTTTACCGCGATATGTAATCTGTAACGGCGACGAGGGTGACCCCGGAGCATTTATGGATCGCAGCATCATGGAGGGTGATCCCCATACTGTTATTGAAGGCATGATTATCTGCGCCTATGCTATCGGAGCGTCAGCGGGGTTTATTTATGTTCGGGATGAATATAGTCTGGCAGTTAAAAATCTGGGCATAGCGATTGATAATGCCCGCAGTTGTGGTTATCTGGGTAAAGACATATTGGGCAGCACGCTTTCATTTGATATTGATATAGTCCGGGGCGGCGGGGCATTTGTCTGTGGTGAAGAGACCGCCTTGATTGCTTCTATTGAAGGTAATGTGGGTGAGCCCCGCGATAAATATGTCTTCCCTACCGAAAAGGGTTTGTGGGGACAGCCCACCATCATTAATAATGTTGAGTCCTGGGCTAATATTCCGGTGATTATAAATGAAGGGGCCCAAAAATTTGCGGCGATTGGAACCGAAGGCAGCAAAGGCACCAAGGTTTTCTCGCTGGTAGGTAAAGTGATCAACACAGGACTGGTAGAGGTTCCTATGGGGACGACTCTCCGGGAGATTATCTATGATATTGGCGGAGGAATTCCAGGTGGAAGGAAGTTTAAAGCAGTTCAGACGGGAGGTCCTTCCGGAGGCTGCATTCCTGACAGTATGCTGGATCTGCAAGTGGATTTTGATACTCTTACCGAGGCCGGTTCGATGATGGGATCAGGCGGGCTAATCGTAATGGATGACCGTACCTGTATGGTGGAAATAGCCCGTTATTATGTTAATTTCCTGGCCGAGGAATCCTGCGGTAAATGTACTCCCTGCCGGGAAGGACTGAAAGCTATGCGGGAAACACTGGAAGGTATATGTAAGGGTCAGGGCAAACTGGAAGACATTGACTTCTTACGGGATATTGGAGAAACTATGCAAACTGCATCCCTGTGTGCCCTAGGGAGGACAGCCCCTAATCCGGTACTATCAACCCTGCATTATTTTGCAGACGAATACCTGGCGCACATAAATGAAGCGCGCTGCCCAGCCGGAGTATGCCGCGATTTAACCCATTTTTACATTGAGGCCGAACTTTGTACCGGCTGCGGACTGTGTGTGAAGCAATGCCCGGTTGATGGTATAAGTGGTGAAAAGAAAGAACCCCATGTGATTGATCAGGAAAAATGTATTCAATGCGGTGAATGCATCAACCATTGTAAGTTTAATGCAGTAAAAGTTAGATAGGAGGGGTGGAAAAATGAAAATAAGCATAGATCATCAAAAAGTAGACGTCAATCCTGGAGAGACAATACTGGAAGCGGCTAGAAAAAACGGAATCGATATCCCCACCCTTTGCTATCATGAAGCTTATGGCGGGCAGGGCATGTGCCGCATGTGCATGGTTGAAGTAAAGACCGGTCAAACCACCCGGATGGTGGCATCCTGCACCTATCCGATATATCAGGAAATAGAGGTCGAGACCTCGACACCGGCAATCGAAAAAATTAGGAAAAATATTGTGACTCTATTATACAGGAGTTCACCCAGTAGTGAATTTATGGAGAAACTGTACCGGGAATATCAAGGCGGAGAAATGAGAGATGTCCAATTTTCTCCTGAATTTAGTGATCGCTGTATTCTTTGCCGCTTATGTGTCAAGGCCTGTGAAGAGATTGGAACCAGTGCCATATCGGCCATATACCGAGGAACAGACAAGCGGATCAGTACGCCCTTTGATGAAGCTTCAGCCGCCTGTATTGGTTGTGCGGCCTGTGCGCAGGTATGCCCCACCAGTGCTATTGATATATTCCAATCCGATACGGAACGAATTATTTGGAACAAGACTTTTACCCGGGTGAAATGTGGACGATGTGGTGAACCCTTTGCTACCCGGGAACAGTTGGAATATATTGCTGCTCGAACAGGAATCGAAGGCTATGAAGCGACGCTCTGTGAAGATTGTCGTAAGAAGAAAATAGCGATTCAGCTTAGCCAGTTTACAGATTAATAAATGATGTCATATTAAGACTAAAATTTTTCTAATGGATCAAGCAATATTGAACTACAATCTATTGCCCAATAGTCTATTGGACGCGGGAGGTGAAATGAAGCATGATAAAAACTGAATCTGGTACCGAAAAATGCACCTCCTGCGTTCATTTTGGCTACTGTATGATTTATTGGGGAGTAGAATGCAAACGTCAGGGCGGTAAAAGGATACCGCGCATGAAGCCCAGTCCAATCGATTTAATTGCGAAGACGGCTAGACCTCGAACAGAGCTGATACAGGTCAGTTTGCCAAAGCCTGATAATGTAACGGCAATCGGCAAACCAAAATCAGGTAAACCGAAAACTCCATATAAGCAAGATATGTTGAAGAAAATTGTGGAGATATTTGAACCGATCAGAAATAAAGTGGCTAATTGGTAGTTAGATAGAGGGACAAGTTGCGATTTGTGACTTGTCCCTTTGCCGTTTCTGGTTATTACTGTACTGCAAGTGCCCCATGGGTCCTCAAAAACACTCTCTATTAAGCTATTGTGTCACATCTCCGTAACCAATGCATGCATAATTGTTACACCCAAGTAACACTCTTGAAGCAGATTCATTTCACCATGATTCAATATTCTAGATAGTAAGGTATATTAATTTATGTTCAGTAACCCTTAAAATATCTACCTTCACGTTTTAGTTAAGCATTCTGAATACAGGTGGCAAGCTACTTGCAATAAAAGTGAAAAGCGAGATTTTAAATTGATTAATCTTGGAAATGCCTTAATAAAGATGACATAAACCGGACACTTGAGGATACATGGTACGAAGTATAACCAGGATCGATCCCATGGGACAGTGGGGACCTGTCCCCGCTGTCCCACAAAGTTGAAGGTTGGTTCTTAATAATGATGGCGTTTCCCTCAGGAGGTGGACTGACAGCTTTTAGATGAGTAATGGTGTCGAATAAATAAGGAGGGATATTTAATGGAACTTTCAAAGGAAAAATTATTGGACTTTTACCAGACCATGGCAACATGCAGAGCTTTTGAATCCAGGGTCAGCGAATTATTTGCAGCTGGCAAGATCCCCGGCTTTGTTCACTTAAGTCTCGGCCAGGAAGCGATCGCTACCGGTGTAATGGCTTGTGTTGAGAAAGACGACAAAGTCGGATTGCATCACCGCAGCCATAGCGAAATGATCGCCAAAGGCGGAAATACAAACCAGATGATGGCTGAGCTGTTTGGCAAGGCCACTGGAATTTGTAAAGGCAAGGGTGGTTCCATGCATCTTGCCGATATGGAAATGGGGATCCTGGGTGCCAACGGTATTCTGGGAGCAGGATTTGCCATTGCGGCTGGAGCCGCTTTCGCATGTAGATATAATGAGACCAATGACGTCACCCTGTGTCTGTTTGGCGATGGACAATCCAACCGCGGACCTATTCATGAGAGTTTTAATGTTGCCTCCCTGTGGAAATTGCCCATAGTCTGGATTTGTGAAAATAATGGATTCGGTCTTTCCAATCCGGTTAAAGGTCATCTGGCAACTGATAATGTCTCGGATCGTGCCTCAGCTTATGGAATGCCTGGAGTAACCGTGGACGGCAATGATGTAGTAGCGGTTTATGAAACTACTCGTGAAGCGGTAAATCGGGCCAGAAGGGGAGATGGACCCAGCTTGCTGGAATTTAAAACCTGGAGGTGGCATGGCCATTTTGAAGGCGATCCAGGAAATTATAAAGATCCTAAAGATCAGGCAGAATGGTTGAAGAAGGATCCACTTCTAAGTCTTGGCAATAAGCTTATTCACCAAAAATATGCAACTCAGGCGGACCTGGATGCTATGCAGGCCAAAAGTGAGGCACGGATTGATGAGGCCGTTAAGTTTGCTGAGGAAAGCCCCTGGCCGGATGTAAGTGAGCTGTATACTGATGTCTATGACAGACAATTATAAGAAGGATGGTGAGTTTGATGCAGATGACATACGCGGAAGCGATAAGAGACGGGTTACGGGTGGAACTGAAGAGAGATCCTAAAGTATATATGGCGGGCGAAGATATAGGCCCCTTTGGCGGATGCTTTGGTGTAACCGCGGGTCTATACAATGAATTCGGTCCCAAACGAATTGTTGATACACCTATCAGTGAAAACTTTATCCTCGGACATGCAGTAGGAGCGGCTGGCTGTGGTTTAAGACCGGTGGTTGAAATTATGTTTGATGATTTCATGACGGTTTGTTTTGATGAAATGGCTAATCAGGCGGCCAAGATCAGGTATATGTTCGGAGGCAAAGCTAAAGTACCCATGGTTTGTGTTACCATCAATGGCGCCGGGGTTGGAGCAGCTGCGCAGCATTCCCAAAGTTTAGAGGCATTGTTAACTCATATCCCCGGGATAATTACCGTAATCCCCTCAAACCCTTATGATGCCAAAGGCTTGTTGATTTCCGCAATCAGGGACGATAATCCAGTCATGTACTATGAACATAAACAATTATTGGGTGTTGCAGGGGAGGTACCTGAAGGGGAATATGCTATTCCGCTCGGAAAAGCTGATATTAAAAGAGGAGGTTCAGATGTTACCATTGTGGCCTGGTCATGGATGGTGCAGAAATCTTTGGAGGCTGCCGAACAATTGGCCAAGGCTGGAATTAACGCAGAAGTGCTCGATCCTCGCACTCTGGTCCCGCTTGACAAGGAAGCTATCCTGAGCTCTGTAGCCAAGACCGGAAGATTAGTTATTGTGCAGGAAGCCTGCAAAACGATGGGCTTTGCTTCAGAAATTGCAGCCATCATAGCTGAAGAAGGCTTAGACCTCTTGAATGCTCCAATCTTACGGGTGGCTGCGCCTAATACTCCCATCCCATTCAGTCCAGTGCTTGAACAGGCATATATCCCCAGTGTTGAGGGAATTGTGGCGGCGGTTAAATCCCTCTTTTAATTGCACACTTTCAGGAAATGGATCCATTGGGATCCCAAGGTTTGGTAGGCGGTTTTATAACCGTCTGCCAAGCCTTTATTATTGACATTAATACGGTCAGGTATTTGCTAGGTTATAAAAAATAACCGAAGCAGTACTAAGGTTAAGAAAGACATAAAATCCAGTCATTCGTGGCTATCACGCATGACTGGATTTTATCGAATTAGGAATTTGGAAAAAGATTATGGCAACTGAACCTAGACTTAGTTGGAGTCAGCTTTCGTGAATAATCCAGGAATCCAAACGGAAACGTAACCAAGCAATAGACCAATGATTAAAGGGATGGCCGCTTTAAGGGGGTCACCTACTCCAAAGAAGACTGCAACCATTGCAAAAGCGGCAGGTGCAGTGGCTAACCACGAAATATTCATCATAAAAGTCAATAAGAAAGCCAGGACAACAACGAGAATAGACAATATCAGGGTGTCGCCTTTTAAAGCAGTATTGATCAGAACAGTCCCATAACCAAGTGCCAGACCGACTAGTATAGGAGGGAAGGCTTTGACCAGAGCATCCTTATTAGCCCCAGCGAAGAAGAAAATAGCCCAGCCTACGAAAGCGGGCCAGGTGAGTATGCCACATGTCATGGACACATATGTCCATATTCCTGCCAGTATTCCTATGGATAAAGATATAGGTAAAAGTTGCATGTTGTTCCTCCTTAAAAATTAATATGGATATCTCCTCAACAATAAATAGACTGGATTCATTTCTATACGATTTCCTCCCTTCGTAAACTTCGACTAATTTCGACTAATGATAATAATATGCAAGGTTAATGCCAGTAATATTCAAAGAAAAGATCTCCGTTTTAAGTGACGCCCTATTGATTCAATGAGCGCTTGCGCGAATTGTGCGCCAAAATGCGGGCGCTTTAGCGCCTACATTGCGCATTTTGTGTGCATCGCGCCGCGAGCGTTTTATCAAACGCCCCTCAGTTGGGGATTGAACCAACCACTGAAGGAAAAATCGGTTTATCCCCCACCTATAGAGGAGGTGGTCTTAGGGGTGTTTGATCAACCTAATCTGCACCATAGACATCGATACAATTAGAAACAAGTTAGCATTGCAGCAGTATTGATAAAAGTCGTATTATTCCCGGCTTATAAATATTACAGTGCTGGAAGATCTAAGCACTCGAGTGTAACAATGATGTTACATCAAGAGTTAATAGCACTGTTACATTGGTGTTACATTGCTGAACGATCTGGTAATAAGAATATGAGCGGATTACTTCTCCGGAGTGTATTTTCTCCTGTATCAAATTAATATTAATATCTGTTTTTGGTGTGATCTTGCTCGCTCGCAACCAAAATGTCGGCCTTTATCAAAAAAATTAAAGTTGGGGCAGATATATCGCTTGCTTTTACCATGTGCCTAATCGGCTGGAGAATAAATGTTTTCTTAATACGAAAAGTTGGCACAATAATTGCTCTAATAATGGGCAAGTACATTTCAAATCGCATATGTTTCATTGGTCTGTTAATACTATTCTGAGGAAGGAGGTTGGAAGGTTGAACCTGCAGCGTTTTATTGTTGAAATTGGGACCGGAGCTGACCTGCACGGCGGAGATGTAACTAAAGCCGCACAAAGGGCTATTAAAGACGCAGTGTCACACAGTTGTTTGGCTGGTTTGATTGATATTATGGGACTAAAGGATCCTAATGAGATGCATATCCACGTAAAGATAGCCTGTCCTAATCCAGAAAAATTGGACCAGGTTGAAGTTCTGAAGTCGGTACCATTTGGCTCTACTCAACTTGAAGCAGTGCCGGGTGGATTGTCGGTGCGAGGATTGGACTTACCGGCTCTGGGCGAAGGAGATACTATTGTAGTTGCTTTGGCAGCGCTGACCGTTTTTGTCGATACCGACAAATAGCCTTCTGCAGCCGCTTGGCATTTCAGAACCAGCCGTCAAAATCATATACAAACCAGGACGAAAGGGGGCCCAGTAAATACTCCTTAGATCAAAAGATATTTCTTTCCTACTTGTTTAAGAATTTGACTAACAAATGGTAAGTCACCCCAATAAAAAAAGGAGGGAACTTGAATGGATCTCAAAAAAGAACAATTACTAGACATGTACAAGAAGATGGTTACTATCAGAGCTTTTGAGTTGAAAGCAGTTGAATTATTTGCTGCCGGCCAAATACCCGGTTTCGTTCACCTGTATCTGGGTGAGGAAGCTATTGCTACCGGCGTATGTGCCAACCTGGAAACGAAGGACTATATCGCCAGTACCCATCGGGGACATGGCCATTTGATCGCCAAGGGCGGCGATACCAAAATTATGATGGCTGAACTATTTGGCAGAACCACCGGATATTGTAAAGGCAAAGGCGGATCAATGCATATTGCCGATACTGACCTGGGAATCCTGGGAGCCAACGGAATAGTGGGAGCTGGTATGCCTCTTGCTACCGGTGCGGCATTTGCCTGTAAATATAAAAACACTGACGCCGTAGCAGTTGCTTTCTTCGGAGACGGTGCTTCTGACCGTGCTACATTCCATGAATCTTTAAACCTGGCTTCTACCTGGAAGCTGCCGATAGTTTTCCTTTGTGAGAATAACGGCTGGGCCATTTCCAACTCCCAGGAAAACCATCAGAATATTACTGATATCTCTGACCGGGCCAGTGGATATGGTATCCCTGGTGTCTCTGTAGACGGCAATGATGTTGTGGCAGTATATGAAGCGGCCGGTGCTGCTATCGACCGGGCCAGAAAAGGCGACGGGCCGACTTTGGTCGAGTGCAAGAGCTGGAGGTGGCGGGGCCATTTCGAAGGTGACCCGGGAGCTTATAAAGATCCCAAAGATCAGGCCGACTGGATAGCGAAAGACCCGATTCCCAGATTGGAAAAGAACATGATCAAACTGAAATATGCCACTCAGGCTGAACTGGATGCTATTAAGGCAGCGGCCGATGCTGAAATCGAAGAAGCAGTGAAATTTGCTCAAGCCAGCCCCCAGCCGGAGCTCTCGGAACTTCTTACTGACGTTTATGCAGATTAATTTAAGGAAGGGTGAAAAATAATGAAACAAATGACTTATGCGGAAGCCATTAGAGACGGCATGCGGGTAGCAATGCAGAATGATCCCAACGTCTATTTGCAAGGTGAGGATGTTGCCCAGTTTGGGGGATGCTTTGGAGTAACTGCCGGATTATATGACGAATTAGGACCTAAACGGGTTATGAATACTCCCATTAGTGAAGCGGTTATTATTGGTTCGGCAGTAGGTGCTGCGCTAGCCGGGTTAAGACCAATTGCGGAGATTATGTTTGTTGACTTTATGGGATGCTGCATGGATGAACTTTTCAACCAGGCAGCCAAATTAAGATACATGAATGGCGGCAAGTGCCAAGTCCCCATGGTAATACGTACACCATGCGGTGCCGGGATGTCGGCAGCAGCCCAGCACTCTCAGTGTGTAGAATCCTGGTTTACCCATATACCCGGGGTCAAGACCGTTATGCCTTCCACTCCTGCCGATGCCAAAGGCTTGATGATGGCTGCTATAAAAGATAATAATCCGGTAATGTTTATTGAGCATAAACAACTGCTAGGTGTACCCGGAGATGTACCGGAAGGCGAATATATTGTGCCGTTGGGCAAAGCGGATATTAAACGTGAAGGCTCCGATATTACGATTGTAGCTTGGTCATGGATGATTCAGAAAGCCCTGGCTGCTGCCGAGGAATTGGCGGCCAAAGGTATTAACGTTGAGGTTCTGGATCCCCGCACCCTGGTGCCTTTTGATAAAGATGCGCTCTTGAAATCAGTTGCTAAAACAGGCAAATTACTTATCGTTCATGAAGAGGTCAAAACCAGCGGGTTTGGTGGCGAAATTGCGGCTCTGGTTTGTGAAGAAGGCTTCGATTATCTGGATGCTCCCATTAAGAGAGTAACCCCCCCGGACGTACCTATTCCTTTCAATCCTATACTCGAAGGCGAGTTTATACCCAGTGTTGAAAAGATTGTTAAAGCCGTCGAGTCAATGTTCTAAGTATAAGTTTAGGGTGGACAGGTCTTAACTGCCCACCCTAGACCGTCAAAAAAGCCGAATAGCTTTGTTGTTAAAGAAATCCCGTTCAATCAACGTACCCCCATGTACGTCTCAATCACGTGATTCCTTTAACGCCTCGCTCTTCAACATTTTTGTTCGGTCTGCCTTATAAATTATTTTCCCGGAGGGAGGAAGCAGCATGGCTTCAGTGGGAATCATCGCTAATCCAGCTTCTGGCAAAGATATCCGGCGCCTGGTCGCTTATGGTATTTGCTTTGACAACCAGGAAAAGATTAATATTGTCAAGCGTTGTCTGCTGGCGTTAGCTGCCGCAGGAGTGGATCGGGTAATGTATATGCCGGATTATTACGGTATTGTTCCCCGGGCGATAGAAGGATTATCGAAAAGTCATCAGTTGCCGATGGAGATAGTTGAAGCTGATATGGAAATGACCGCGACTCAATCAGACTCTGCCCAAGCTGCATTACTGATGAATCAGGCTGGAGTAGACTGCATTATCACCTTGGGCGGAGATGGAACTAACCGCATGATAGCTAAAAACTGCGGCGACATTCCGCTGGTTCCGATTTCCACCGGCACTAATAATGTATTTCCCCAAATGTTGGAAGGCACCATAGCCGGCTTGGCAGCAGGAGTGGTGGCCCGCGGTCTGGTAGGTTTCCCGGCTATACACCCGACCAAAAAACTGGTAATTATGAAAAACGATAAACCAATTGATATCGCTCTGATAGATGCTGTAGTACTAAAGGATATTTTTATTGGGTCGCGTGCTATTTGGGATGAAGAGCGCATCCGGCAAGTTATAGTCACCCGAGGAGAACCTGATAATATTGGAATATCTTCCATAGCTGGCAATCTGCAGCCGATTGGCATAACAGAGGAAAAGGGTATGGTTATTGATATCGGCCCTGGCAAAACCAGTCTAATAGTACCGATTGCTCCTGGTTTAATCAGGCCGATTGCGGTCTCCGATTTTAGACTTTTGGATATCGGCGACGATGTAAAAATTAAAAATGGTCCCTTTGTAATAGCCCTGGACGGGGAAAGAGAAGTCGAGGTAGGGGAAGGTGAGGAAGTCTCGATAAAACTTACCTTTGACGGACCCCGGGTGGTAGATGCACGGCTGGCCTTACGGCAAGCAGTAGCCAAGGGTTATTCGCAAGGCGAACAAGCACTGAAAAATCTACGCTGGTTAAAGGAGGAAAACTAAATGGCAACACCGATTATAATGCCCAAACTGGGCCTGTCCATGAAGACGGGAACTCTGGGCAAGTGGCTTAAAAAAGAAGGCGACAGTATCAAAAAAGGGGAAGCCCTGGTCGAGGTAATGACCGATAAGATTACTAATAAAGTTGAGTCTCCGGCTGACGGAATACTATTAAAGATTATATCTGCTAAAGGAGCCAAACTACCCGTAGGTGGATTGATGGGTGTACTAGGAGAAGCGGGAGAGGACATCTCCGCGATCCTGGCGGCAGGACCAGCACCTTCGGCTGATGCGGCACCGGCAGCGGCCCCGGGCGGCAAGGTCAAGATATCCCCGGCAGCCCGGAAACTGGCAGACGACAATGGAGTTGATTATAACCGTATCAGCGGCACTGGCCCCGAGGGACGGATAACTCGTGAGGACGTCGAAAAGGCCATTGAAGAAGGGGTAGGCCCGGCTGATGATCGCCCCACCCTGAAGGTTGCACCTTACGAAGGCATGCGCAAAGCCATCGGCGAAAACATGGCAGCCAGCTGGACCACCCATGCCAAAGTAACCGAACATGTAAGTGTCGATATGTCTGGGATACTGGCCCTGCGAGCATCAATTAATGAGGGCGCGAAAGATAAAGATAAAATTTCAGTTACCGCCCTGCTGACTAAGGCCGTAGCTAGAGCAATTGAAATTAACCCCATAGTTAATACAATTCTTGATGGTGATGAGATTAAAACCCTCAAGGATATCAACATAGGTATGGCAGTAGCAGTACCAGACGGCCTGATTGTACCGGTAATCCGCAATGCCAATGGCAAGAAGCTGGCCGAAGTTAATGTAGAAATCGGCGATTTAGCCAAACGTGGCCGCAGAAACAAACTGGAGCCCGATGAAATGAGCGGCGCAACCTTCACTATTACTAACCTGGGAGGTTATGGTTCAGTTGACTGGTTTACACCCATAATCAATCCACCCGAATTGGCTATTTTGGGAGTGGGCAGAACGATAGATAAACCGGTAGTAGTCAAGGGTGAGGTTGTGATCCGGCCTATGATGGGACTGTCCTTGTCTTTTGATCATCGCATTATTGATGGTGCACCGGCTGCTGAATGGCTGGCGGTGTTAATTCAATTGATTGAAAATCCTCAGAAGATTTTTATTTAATACAATAGATTTTACTCGAATTTTAAGGAGGAATAAAAAATGGCAAAAGACCCCAATGAAGTATTAAGCGAACTGTATGCCGGTATGGCAGCAGTGGGTGAAGAAGCCCCCGAGCTAAGTGCGGCATTTATACAGATGGATCAAGCAGCTTATGTAGAAGGTGAATTGGAACGCAAGTATAAAGAGATGATTGGTATGGCAATTGCCCTTTTCACTCGCTGTGAATACTGCATGAACCTGCATGTTAAACAAGCTTTAGACGAAGGAGCTACCCGGGAGGAAATACTGGAAGCAGCTGCTGTAGCGGTTGCCTTTGGCGGTTCACCTTCCATGGCTTACCTATCAACCACTATAATGAATGCTTTAGATGCATTTGAAGACTAAGATTTCATAAACAGGGGATGATGATGTGACCAGGAAAGGATACTGTTTAGAACTGGGAACTGAAGAATACGGGAAGGTTTTTGAATTACAGAAACAGCTCAATTATGCTCGTAGGCATGGAACCATACCTGATATAGTTATTTTCTTGGAACATCATCCCTGCTTTACCGTGGGAAGACACGGCGGCTTTGATCATATTCTGGTCAGTAATCAAATTCTAGAAGGACAAGGGATCAGAATATATGAGACCGACCGGGGTGGAGACATTACCTACCATGGGCCGGGGCAACTGGTTTGTTATCCTATTCTGGACCTTAATGGCTTTGGCCGTGATGTGCATTTATATGCCCATCGGATGGAAGGTACCTTGATAAGAACCCTTCAAGCATTCGGTATTACCGCCGGGCGCAAAAAAGAATATCCTGGGGTGTGGGTGGAATCTGCCAAGATCGCTGCTGAGGGGATAGGAGTACAGCACTGGGTAACAATGCATGGAGTCTCGCTGAATGTAGGCCCTGACCTAAGTCATTTTTCGCTAATTATCCCCTGTGGAATATCTACTATGGGCGTAACCTCCATGGAAAAAATTCTAGGTAATAAGGTGGAGTTGGTCTCGGTAAGACGAGAAATGCGCAGCCAGCTTAGTAAAGTCTTTGATCTATGCTTGGAAGATGTGACCATTGAGGATGTAAAGGAAATGCTAGGAGGAGCTTTATATGAACAGACCGGAATGGTTGACTATTCAGGTTCCGAGCGCAGAAAATCTGGATAGAATGAAAAAATTACTGGATGCGGGTCATCTCCATACAGTTTGTGAAGGGGCTGACTGTCCTAACATCGGCGAGTGTTTTGCCAGCAAAACCTGCACTTTCATGATCCTGGGAGATGTATGCACCCGTAATTGCCGCTTCTGTGCGGTCGGTCATGGAAGGCCGATGCAAGTTGATCCCGGTGAACCTCAAGCCGTGGCCTTAACTTCTCAACAATTGGGTTTAAAGCATGTGGTGGTAACATCTGTTACCCGGGATGATCTGGCTGATGGAGGTGCCGCACATTTTGCTGCCACGATTAGAGCTATCCGCGCCCAGGTACCGAAAGCTACAATTGAAGTTTTAATCCCTGATTATCAGGGAAGCCTTGAAGCTTTGCAACTGGTAATAAATGCTGGACCCGATGTTATTAATCACAATATAGAAACTGTGCCCCGGTTATATGCTTCGGTTAGACCCCAGGCGATATATAGCCGCTCCCTGCAGTTATTGCGGAGAATCAGCGAATCAGGCCAAGCTATATTGTCCAAATCTGGTTTGATGCTGGGTTTGGGGGAGACTAACGGTGATGTTATCGAAGTCATGGAGGATCTGCGCAAGGTTGACTGTAACATTTTAACTCTAGGTCAGTACCTTAGTCCTTCGCCTACCCATCATCCCGTAATTGAATATGTTCACCCGGATACCTTTAAGATGTTGCAAGAAATGGGTTACAATATGGGTTTTCTAGAAGTTAATGCCGGACCGCTGGTACGTAGTTCTTATCATGCGGCTAAAACTTTTTCCAATATTGAACAAAATAAAATGAGAAAGGGGGTTATTTAGAATTATGGCTAAAGTAGATAAATATGAAATGCCGGATGATCTCTATTACACCACCGACCACGCCTGGGTAAAAATAGAAGGCAGCCAGATAAGAATAGGTATAACAGATTTCATGCAGCAATTGGCAGGTGAAATAACCTTTGTCAGAGTACCCCGAGCAGGCAAAGATATGGAAGCCGGCAAAAATCTTTGCTCGATGCAATCCGGCAAATGGGCAGGTAAAATAGCCGTGCCGGTAACCGGCAAAGTTGTTGATGTCAATAAAGACCTGGCTGCATCGCCCAAGCCCCTAAATGATGATCCTTACGGACAGGGGTGGATTGCGGTCATGGAACCAACCAACCTGGCAGATGTAGAAGCTAATTTGCTTGCTGGTGACAAAGCTATTGCCTTTGTAAAAGAGGAGATGGCCAAACATGCGGGGTAGACCCATGTTAGGGGGGATGACTGGTGAATAAAGAGATAGTGCAGGAAATACTGGACAAGTATGGGGACCGTGCTACAGATTCAGTTTTTGAACGGTCATTGTATGCCCGTGATTTGGCGCCGGTACCGGCCATTTTGGCTAATCCGTTGGTTAAGACTTTACCCGATATAGTGGTCCGGCCAGCCAATACCGAAGAGGTCGCTGAGATAATGAAGACCGCTTTTTTAAATAACATTCCCGTAACTCCCCGAGCAGGCGGCTCTACCGTATATTTTGATTCAGTACCTGTTAAAAATGGTATTCTGATGGATCTTAATCTTATTAAAGGTGTGGTAAGTGTTGACGAGGCGGGAATGACTGTTACAGTCAGAGCGGGCACTACCTGGAGTGAACTGGACGAGTACCTAAATAACCAAGGCCTGGCTCCTAAATCCTTTCCCAGCAGCGCTCCAGTAGCTACTATTGGAGGATGGTTTTGTATGATGGGTTATGGTATAGGCAGCCTGAAATATGGCAGTCTGCTTTCCCAAGTTCGGTCCATAGAAGTGGTTTCACCGGAGGGAAAAATAATTAAGCTCACGCGGGAATCTAAACCGGCTCTCGACTGGTACGTAGCTTCGGAAGGAACCCTAGGGATTATTACTCAGCTGGAAGTAGAAGTACGCAAACTGAATAAAATGAAACACTTTCTATTGCAATTGCCCGATTCCGTAAAAATGCTGGCTACCATGCAAACTATTATCGGCTCAGCAGTAGTGCCATATAATATGCATTTTACTGATCAGGAATGTTTAAAAACTATGCATGCTATGGGAATGTCACCGGCTAATCTGGAAACCGGCTGTCTTATTGGTGTCGACTATGAAGGGTCGGAGGAGGAACTTCAGAAAGCCCAGACAATTATTGACAATATAGCTGGGGCCAATCGGTCAGTCAATCCTATTCCCGAGGAAACAGCGGAACTGGAATGGGAAGAAAAATTTAAAGCCATGAAGCTGAAAAGAGGCGGGCCATCAATTCTGGGGGCAGAAATATGGCTGCCTATTAAGAATCTGCCTGAATATCTTGCGGATGTACAGAAAATGGCGCGGGGCTATAACTTGAATTTATTTTCCTATGGACATGTGGTTACCCCAGAATACGCAACCGTTATGACTACTTTCTTTGCTGATGAGACTCACACCATAAAATATATTATTAATCTCAGTCTGGTAAAGAAGCTCCATGATATCGGGCATCGTTATGGGGGTTATCCCTATGGAGTCGGATTGTGGAATTCACCGATGGTTGGCAGGATTCATGAGCCACCCCAGCTAAGTGAACTTAGAGCAAGAAAACAAACCATTGACAGCAAGGGAATAATGAATCCAGGCAAGGTTTATCGCGCCCCGCTTATGTTAAATCCGTTTAACTATGCAATGGGGATGAATGTTCTGGCCGGCGTAAGAAAAATATTTGGAAAGGGGTGGTAACCGATGAGTAAAGAATCAGAAATCCCATACAGTACTCTGGAAAAGGAATCTTTGATTTGTGCCCGGTGCGGTTACTGCCGCAGTGATTGTCCAGTATATAAGGTAGTTGGCTGGGAGTCGGCTGCACCTCGCGGCAAGATAAGCATGGCCCGGGAGATATTCGCGAAAAACCCTGCGGGTGAAATTTCCGATGATTTCGTTAAACGTATATCCCAGTGTACACTATGTGGGGCCTGCTCCAACGAGTGTTCAACTGACATTGATACTCGCAAGCTGTGGCTCGATCTGCGCCGGCGTATTGCCTCCCTGGGTAAAGAGCCCAAAGCTTATGATACAATCAGAGACAACCTGCTGGCCCATAAAAATATTACCACCTTTGACAATGAAGACAGGCTGGAATGGGCCCAGGATCTGGATGATCCTGAGCAGCTTGAACCGCGTGCTGGAGCTGATGTGGCTTATTTTGTGGGATGTGTTTCGTCCTTCTTCCCCCAGGCAGCGCAGATACCACTGGCAATTGCCGAAATATTAACCGAAGCTGATATCGATTTTACCACCATGGGCGGGGATGAATGGTGTTGTGGTTTCCCACTGATTAGTACCGGGTTTGTTGAGAATTCGGAGGAGTTTATTAAACACAATGTGGAAAAAATCAAGGAACTTGATATTCATACCCTGATTGCCAGCTGCGCATCCTGTTATCATGTTTGGAAGCATGACAGTGAGCAAGCCCTGGCTGGATATGACCTGAAGGTAATGCACACTACCGAATATCTAGCTAATTTAATCAAAGAAGGTAAAATTGAATTAAACGAAATGGATGAGATAGTTACTTATCACGACCCCTGCGACTTGGGAAGAAACAGCGGAATTTATGATGCTCCCCGGGAAATAATAAACAGTATTCCCGGCGTAAAATTTGTGGAGTTGGCTCACAATAAAAAAGCTTCTTTATGTTGCGGCGGCGGCGGCAATCTGCAGAGTGTTGACCCGGGGACTGCGGCCAAGATTACTGAACTCAGGGTAGAAGAAATAAAAGCAACGGGTGCGACCATTGTTGTTTCTGCTTGTCAGCAATGTGAACAGATGCTGATAGCAGCCATCCAAAAAGCCAAGCTGCCGGTAAGGGTGCTGGATATCAGCCAATTGATTCTAGAAGCGATGTAAGAAAATTCATGCTATTGTCAACTGCGTTCAATCCTGCACGGTGCAGGTAATAAATAAAAGGGAGTTGGATGTAATGGATAAGTTAAAGGCGGGTTTCATTTTTGTAGCTCCAGACGCAGATTATCAAAAAAATCGGGCTGTGGTTGAGACTCCTGTAGTTGATTTGACAGTGGTAGGAGTAAAGGACTATGCCTCAGCGGTAGCTGCAGCTAAGCAAATGGTTGCTGATGGTATTGGCGCTATCGAACTATGTGCAGGTTTTGGGGTTATGGGGACTGCCGAAGTGAAAAAGGCGGTTGGCGACAAAGCGGTGGTGGGTGTAGTACGTTTCGACAACCATCCGGGCCTGGGCTTCAAGAGCGGAGACGAGATATTTTAGGTAGCTATAGATGAGTAGAACTGGGGATTATTTGGCCTAAGTAGGGGAGGTTGAAATAGTGGACTTGTACGATCTGGGGGCATTAAGCTGGTGGGAGTCGCAATGCTTTTATCATGCCATGGCTCACCTGGGACGTGAAGGGTTAATTGTTTGCTATCCCTCTTCCCCTTATGTTTGTTTGGGACTGCACGATGACCTGGATCAGGAAATAGACCGTGAATACTGTAAAGAACAGGGTATTCCAATATTCAGGCGGGAGACCGGTGGTGGGGTAGTATATTTGGACAACCGGCAGGTCTTTTTTCAACTGATATTGAGGCGGGATAATCCCCAACTTCCCTTGCGGCGACATCGGTACTATGAAAAATTTCTGCAGCCAGCCATTTCAGTATTTCGGCACTTCGGAATTCCGGCGGAGCTTAAAGCCCCCGCTGATATAGCTGCTGCCGGAAGAAAATGCTCAGGCAATGCCTGTGGAGATGTTGGAGCTGGCGTGGCTTATGTTGGCAATATTTTATTAGATTTTGACTATGCAGTTATGAGTAATATCCTAAGGGTACCTAATCAGCAATTTCGGGAAAATTTACGTCAGGCCATGCAGGCAAATATGACTACTCTGCACGATTGGGTCAAATTTTCGGTTAGCTATGCGGATGTGGCCGCCCTCCTTATAGAAGGTTTCAAAATACAATGGGGAGATTTGGAGCTCAAGGTGCCTGATCGGGAATTAATTGACAAAGCCCAGGAGATACATTTAAAGTCTAGCTCGGAAGAATGGCTGACTATGCCTGGTCGGAGATACTTCGATAGGAAAATCAAAATTGCCGAAGGCGTTATGTTGATGGAAAGAAAAATGGGTCCGGACAGTGTAGTAATCCTGGTACGTGATGGCAGGGTCGATGAAATTAGTATATTTGGTAAGCCGGAGGTAAAAGACCGATTGAATTACGACATGGTTGGCTGTGAGTGGAGTGAAGAATTGTTAAACCGGAATTACGCTTGATTACACTTAGTAAATAGGAGGAGACATGATGCCTGCAAAGAAATACGCTATACCCGAAGGTCTATTATATGACTCCAATGATTTTTGGATCAAGGTCAATGGTGAAGAAGCCGTGATTGGCATGACTGACTTCGGTCAAAGCAATACCGGCGATATACTCTATCTGGAGTTGTCCCCAGGGGGAGAAACATTCCAGCAGGGCGAGAGATTCGGATCGATTGAATCCGGAAAATGGGTAGGAAATCTAACCGCCCCTTTATCCGGAGTTGTCCTGGACACCAACCGTGAGGTTGAAGGCAACCCGCGCAAGGTCAATGCTGATGCGTATGGAGAAGGCTGGATGTTTAGAATTAAATTAAGCAATCCTGAAGAACTAAGGTCATTGATGGCCTCGCAAGAATATGCCCAATGGGTAGATGAACAGATAAAGTGTGAAATGGAGAAGGGGTAGGAACATGAATAAAAACTGGCGTCTGCTAGATACTGGATCATTACCGGCAGCCCATAATATGGCTCTGGACAAAGTTATCCTTAATGCGCGCAGTTCAAATCTGGTTCCTAATACCGTTCGTTATCTGCAGTTTTCACCCCATTGCGTACTGGTTGGTTATCACCAGTCGGTGCAACTGGAAGTGGAAGAGAAATATTGCCGTGAACATGGCATTGAGATAAACCGCCGCATCACGGGTGGAGGCAATCTTTACTGGGACGAGTCCCAACTGGGATGGGAGCTATATGCCCCCAAAAATACTCCGGGTATACCCCGGAAACTTGACGACATGTATCGGCTTATGTGTGAAAGCGTGGTGGCCGGACTTGACCGTCTGGGTGTGAAAGCTAAGTTTCGTCCGACCAATGATATAGAAGTAGGAGGACGCAAGATTTCAGGCACCGGCGGTACCGAAATAGGGGATACTTTCCTGTATCAAGGGACGCTCTTAACCGATTTTGATGTTGATACCATGATTAGTGCTTTAAAGCTGCCCATTAAGAAACTGGAAGATAAACAAGTTGATTCCTTTAAACAAAGAGTAATCTGTCTAAAAGAGGTCTTGGGCTACCTGCCCCCTATGGAAGAAATAAAGGCAGCACTTGCGGCAGGGATTTCCGAAGTTCTGGGCATAACCCTGGAACCAGGTGGGCTTACAGAGGTTGAACAAATTGCCTTTGAACAAGAATTGCCTCGCTTCCAGTCAGAGGATTGGATCAAAGGACTTAGAGTTGTGCCGCAAGCCAATGATTTGAGGGTGGCGGAGCATAAAACCAGAGGGGGATTAATACGGGTATCACTCCGTTTGGACAGAAATAGGCAGTGTATTAAAAGTGCATTTATTACCGGAGATTTTTTTGCATATCCTGAGAGGAGCATAATGGATCTGGAAGCAATACTTAAGAACTCGTCCTCTCGGCCGGCAGACATTTTAAATACCGTAAGACAGTTTTTTATAGACCACGAAGTCAATATACCGGGAGTTGAGGCCGACGATTTCTACCATGCGTTATATTTAGCGATCGACAAGGCTGGTGATAACAATGATTATGCCTGCTTATGATGTTGTGGTAGTAGGGGCCGGGCCGGCAGGAGCCAGTGCCGCTCGGGTAGCATGTAAGTCAGGAATCAGCGTACTCCTTATTGATGCTCGTAATAATCCGGGTAGTCCAGTGCAATGCGCTGAATATGTCCCCTATATGGTTAAAAGATACGTGCCGCTGGTAGAAGGGGCGGTTATCCAAAAGATAGACAGCATGTTAACTTATATAAATGATGAACTGGTTTCTAACCTGGCTGGTCCGGGATACATGTTAAACCGGGTGGTATTCGACGGTAGTCTGGTGCAGAGCGCCAGAGAAATGGGGGCCCAAATGTGGCCCGGCACAAAAGCTATCTCCAGGACGGATGAGGGTTTAATTATTAAGCGGAATGGAAAAGAAAACCTAGCAATTAAATGTAAAGTAATAATAGGAGCTGATGGACCCAGGTCAACCGTGGGTCATTGGATGAATAGTGAAAATAAAAAATACATGGTTGGACTTCAATATAATTTGCCTCTTAGTAAATTCCAGACATCGACAGATGTTTATTTTAAACCAGAATATAAAGGCGGTTATGCCTGGGTATTCCCCAAAGGCGCCAGGGCCAATGTGGGAGTTGGGGTTGGCCTTTTACATATAGATAAACTGCCCTCTTTAGTGAAGAATTTTATTAGGTGCCTAGTTGCCCAAGGAAAACTCAATGATACCCAACCTGCTATGAAAACCGGGGGTCTGATACCGGTCGGAGGTCCCTTGGAGATTACGCAGGCAGGCAATATGCTTCTCGCTGGTGATGCCGGCGGACATACCCACCCGGTTACCGGGGGAGGGATAATGAATGCTATTGTCACCGGTGAAATGGCCGGAGAGTGGGCGGCGCAAGCGGTAGTGAATAATGACCTGGGACTACTATCGCATTATCCCCAGCAGTGGCAGTCATTATTGGGTAGATTTCTGGATAAAGCCATCCAGCAGCGCAACGATATGGATACTAATTGGACCTACAATGCAGAACAGTTTGCAGAATTAATCAGACGAACGTGGATTAGTTTTAATTGATAAATATAAGGGGAGGGAGAACCATGCAGTCTATCCAAGAAAGCCCCCAATATGTACAAACCAGTCTGGCGGGGGCCATATGTCTGGGACTGGAAAAGGGCCGATTCATGCCCAAATCGAGATGTAAGTGCCTTAACCTCCTGCTCACCTACAGCGGTGGCTGCGGGGCATCATGCAGTTATTGCGGCCTGGCTAGAAATCGCCAGGAGGAAACATCCAAGACTTTCATTCGGGTAAAATGGCCGACTTATTCACTGGCGGAAATCATGGACCAGGTCAGAGTCGGGCAGCATCCTTTTAAAAGAGTCTGTATATCCATGATTACTCATGGTCATGCGGTTGATGATACCTGCTCTATTATCAGCCAGGTACGTGCAAACAGCAATTTACCTGTTAGTGGATTGATCGCACCCACGGTTATGAAAAGCAAACAGGATCTGGCTAGATTCAAAGCAGCGGGAGCTGACCGAGTAGGTATTGCCATTGATGCCGCCACGGAAGAATTATTTGCCCGGCATCGCGGAGCCGGGGTGGGCGGACCTCATCACTGGAATCAATTCTGGGATACACTGGCAGATGCGGTAGAGATCTTTGGGGCTTACCAGGCAGGAGTTCATTTGATTGTAGGTTTGGGAGAAACCGAGGCGGAAATGGTTAATGCGATATCCAGGGCTCACGGCATGGGCGCCATGACTCATCTGTTTTCTTTTTACCCCGAGAACGGCAGCTTGCTGCAGGATAGTCCTCCGCCGGCACTGGGGAAATACCGGCGGGTGCAATTGGCCCGATATTTAATTAATGAAGGTATAATTGATATAAACGATATGCATTTTTCGCCGGATGGGCAGATAATCGACTTCGGGCATGACATTATGCCCTTCATCCAAAACGGTGAGGCCTTTATGACCTCAGGATGCCCGGGGGAAGATGGTCAGGTAGCCTGCAATCGTCCCTTTGGTAATGAAAGGGCCAGCGAACCGATGCGTAATTATCCGTTTCTCCCCGGGTCAGAGGATATAGGAATTATTCTCCCGCAGATATGGGATGAGGTCAAGTAAGATGGCAGATATGGAAGCTATTAAACAAAAAGCGTGGGAGACCCGACACCAGTTCGAACCAGTTATATGGTTTTCAGCCCCGGGAGCTAAACATTATGAAAACCAATACTATTCGAACCATGCTAACTCGTTTGTGAATTTAAGTGTCACCGGTGAGGCCTGCGCCTGCCGTTGTGATCACTGCGACGGTAAACTTCTGCAGAGCATGATTGGGACTCCCACTCCCCTAGAGATGCGCCGGGTAGTCGACCAGCTTCTGGACCAGGGCTGCCGAGGAATATTGGTTAGCGGAGGTGCTAATTCCAAAGGTGAAGTACCCTTGCTGCCTTTTGTGGAATCAATAGCTTATGCCAGCCAGATGGGTCTAAAGGTTCTGGTACACAGTGGGCTGATTAATCGAGAAACTGCCGCCAGCTTAAAAGAGGCCGGAGTGGATCAGGTATTGATTGATGTGATTGGTGATCAAAATACCATTCGTCAGGTCTACCATCTTGATCTTCGACCTGATGATTATCTGCGAGCCATGCTCCACTGCCGCGAAGTGGAATTAAATATTGCGCCCCATGTGGTAATTGGCTTGCATTATGGTCAAATCCGCGGGGAAAGACGGGCGCTGGAAATGATCCAGCAAGCCGATCCGGAGGCCGTCATTCTGGTTGTATTAACTCCTGCCGGTGGGACTGCGATGGCTATAGTGCAGCCTCCGACCATTGACGAAGTTACTGAGGTTATGGCGACCGCACGGGTGCTAAACCCTTGTACACCCATAAGTCTCGGCTGTGCTCGGCCACCGGGACAATATAAACGCCAGGTGGAAATCCAGGCGCTTGATTGTGGGGTCAACGGCATAGCATATCCAGATGAAGCTACGATTGCCTATGCTGAAAGCATTGGTTTACAAAGTATGTTTTCGGAAGAATGCTGCAGCTTGATTGTGCGCAACATAAAGAGGGGGAATTACCACAAATATAAAAATTGATCTTGCACACCGATGATTTACAGTTAATAATGATAGACAAGCAGCGGGGCGGATTTCACTTTAGTCATCTTCCCAACCTGTTTATATCATTATATCGAACTAATCAAAGAGTGCATCGGGGAGCTGAAAATTTCGGCTGAGAAAGATTTTAAATCTGACCCGTTAACCTGATCTGGGTAATGCCAGCGTAGGAATTGCTTTATATATACGCGCGATGGCCTTTTACCCCTTTAGGAGTAATAAGGCTTATTTTTGTTTTAGTAGGAATATGTTGGGACAGGGGGACGGGTCCCTTGTCCCACCCCAGTATAGCCAATGTGGGACAAGGGACGGTCCCCCTGTCCCATTAACCTAGAGGAAAGCAGGTGGATATTGAAATGACTGTTAAAAAGACATTGACTATTGCTGGTTCTGATTCAGGAGGGGGAGCTGGAATTCAGGCCGATCTGAAGACCTTCGCTGCTCTGGGGGTATATGGCAGCAGTGTCATCACTGCCATTACGGCTCAAAATACTCTGGGAGTCATTAACTCAGCTGGAATAGCTACGACTCTGGTGGATGAGCAACTGGAGGCGGTTCTCAGTGATATTGGTGCCGATGCCATAAAAACTGGCATGTTATATGATAACGATATCATTGAGGTTATAGTCAACCGGTTAGGATTTTATAAGGTACCTTGTTTGGTTGTCGATCCGGTTATGGTTGCCACCAGTGGGGATAGCCTCCTTACGTATAAGGGAATAGACGCCTTGCGGGATAAATTGTTGCCCCAGGCAACTTTCCTGACCCCAAATAGGGAAGAAGCATCGGCTCTATGTGGTTTTAATATTGAAAGTGCCAAGGATCTCCCCCAAGCGGCTCGGGCACTTCACCAGATGGGGGCTAATTTCGTAATTATCACCGGAATAAAGCAAGACGGCCAATCAATTGATTTTTGTTACGATGGTTATGAATTTAACCAACTAAAAGGACCAATTATTGATACCACTAATACCCATGGAACCGGCTGCTCGTTTTCCGCGGCCCTGACTGCTTATATAGCCAGAGGTGCTTCCCCCTGGATGGCGGTGAATATGGCGAAAAAGTACGTAACCAGCGGTCTCCGCTATGCTTATACGGTCGGAAAGGGCAGCGGTCCATTGAACCATATGGCTGCTTTCTACCCAGGCAAGCTGGATGACCTGGATATCCTGGAGACTCGGGACAATGCTTTTCATGACTGGGCTAACCGGCCTCAGCTAGAAAATTCCCCGTTTCTTAACGTAATTATCGGAGGCCCCCTGTGTGAAGGCCGGGATTATGCCGAATTAGCCAGACTGGCGGCCATGAACGGGGCAAGTTTGATTCAGCTGCGGGAAAAAGACTGGGATACGCGGCAACTGGTTGACACAGCGGCAAGAATGGCCAGGGTATGTCATGAGCAGGGTGCCCTGTTTGTGGTTAATGACCGGGTTGATGTGGCGGCTGCATCAGGTGCCGATGGAGTGCATATTGGACAGGATGATCTAAATCCATCTATGGCCCGGGCCTTACTGGGACCAGAGAAAATTATCGGAGTTTCAGCCGGTAATATAACTGAGGCTTTGGCCGCGGTGGCCGCTGGGGCTGACTATCTGGGGGTGGGACCGATCTACCCTACTACCAGCAAGGATTGCCGCAACGATGCCGGAGGGGCTGGACTGGTGGCGGAAATAGCTGCTCGGGTAACGATACCGGTTATTGGTATAGGTGGTATAACCCCCGAAAATACCCCGCCACTTATAAAAGCCGGGGCTGCTGGCATTGCAGTCATATCTTCCATTCAGGCAGCGGCCGATCCAGCCCGGGTAATCCAAGAGTTTATGGGAGTATTCAACCGCAGGAGATAAATAGAGAGATTATTGCAAGATGGTTAATTTTAAGGCAGCAGGAGGAATTAACATGACCCAATTGGAAAGAGCAATACTCGGGGAGATCACTCCCCAAATGCAGGAAGTTGCGTTGAAGGAAGGAATACCAGCAGAAGTACTTAGAGAGAGGGTAGCCAGGGGGCTGGTGGTTATTCCTTTTAACGAGAATCATAAGAACCTTAAACCATATGGTATAGGCTTTGGGTTGAGCACTAAAGTAAACGCTAACATAGGAACTTCTCAGGTATATCCCGAATGGGAAAACGAGGTAGAAAAGCTGGATGTAGCTCTGGCAGCCGGGGCCGATGCCATTATGGATTTAAGCACCGGAGGTGAACTTAAGGCCTGTCGTCGGGAAATATTGTCCAGGTGTCCGGTTCCAGTAGGAACGGTTCCGGTTTATGAAGCAGCCGTAAGAACCCGCTTGCAGGGTAGACCCGTGGTGGAGATGGAACCGGACGAACTGTTCCAGGTTATTGAGGAACATGCAGCCGAAGGGGTAGATTTTATTACAGTCCACTGTGGGGTAACCCGTAATATTGTGGAGAGAATGAAGACCCAGCCACGTTTATTAGGTGTTGTAAGCAGGGGTGGGGCGATGATGGCTGGATGGATGCTTTATCAAAAAAAGGAAAATCCATTATATGCGCAGTTTGACCGCCTGTTAAATATATGCAAAATCCATGATGTCACCTTGAGCCTCGGAGATGGCATGAGACCGGGATGCTTGGCTGATGCTACTGATCATGCCCAGATTGAGGAACTTATGACTTTGGGTGAATTGGTGCAACGGGCTCGAGCCGCCCAGGTGCAAGTGATGGTGGAAGGCCCCGGTCATGTTCCTTATGATCAAATTGAGGCTAATGTCAAACTGCAAAAAAGGCTTTGCCATGATGCTCCTTTTTATGTACTAGGTCCGCTGGTGACAGATATTGCACCTGGATACGATCATATAACTGGAGCAATTGGAGGGACTCTGGCGGCAGTGGCGGGTGCTGATTTCTTGTGTTATGTGACCCCGGCTGAGCATTTAGGTCTGCCCACCGCTGAGGATGTTCGGGAGGGAACCATTGCATCGCGAATTGCTGCTCATGCAGCCGATATCGTCAAAGGGGTACCCGGGGCCTGGGCTCGTGATTTGGCAATGGCAGAAGCGCGCCGTGATTTAAACTGGGATAAACAAATGGAACTGGCCTTGGATCCCCAACGGGCGCGTAAGGTTAGGAAAGAACGTAATCCGGTTCCGCAGGACGTCTGTTCTATGTGTGGTGAATTTTGTGCCATAGACCTAATTAATAAATACCTTGGGAACTCATGTAAGAAATAAGGAAAGGGGACACGCTTTCCTTTAATAAATAATTTATGGAAAAAACCTGATTCACGTAAGCCATGAGGCAAGGAATATCCCCTTCTGATAAAATTCTTCGAAAGGATGAAATCCTTTGAAAATTGAGACCATTACCTCTGTAAGGCATGATACTGACAATATAATAATCCGGGATATTCCGGTAAGTTCTACTATTGTTGATATTCCAAATTATGGTCTGACTATTATCGATACGGGGTCCCCTGGCAATTCGGATATGTTGGAAGAATTGGAACAGTTAGGTTATACGCCCGCAGATTTCAGGATGGTCATCAACACCCACTTGCATGTTGATCACATGGGCGGCAACCGGCTTTTTACCAACGCCAGAATCTTAGTCAGCCGCCAGGAACTCGATTTTGAAAATAATTTCTCCCGGTTATTACGGGCAAGCGCCGACCCTTTAGCTGCTTTAAATTTAATGGGTAGGTATGTAGAGGCAGATTCGCATGAGCTGGCGAGGCATCTTATTAAACTGGTCAATGATTATCCTGCCGCGGCTTTGATTGGGGATCAGAGCCAGGTAGAATTTTTTGAGGATGAACCGGATCTGCCAAGGATTATTTCTCTGCTGCCGGTTCCCGGACACTCCGTGGATAGTCGGGCCGTATTGTTGCAGGGCAAAACCCGTCGAGCCGTGGCAGCTGGTGATGCGCTCTACCATCGCGATCTTTGGCGGTATGATACCATGGCTGCTATTCATTTTAATGCACGGCAATTTCAGCAAAACGCCGAAAAAATTGCGCTTTTCCCGGACATTATTATCCCCGGCCATGACCGGGTATTTGACAACCTGACCGGTCAATATCTGCGAGATGATTACTTCACAATATAGAATAAGGATTCATTTAAGAGATGATAGGGGGTGTATCGATGGCGGAAGCTAATTTGAGCCTGCAAATAATACCGGTGGTAGAAGAAGATAGGATATATGCCATAGTTGATAAAGTAATTAAAGTTATCCAGGAATCACATTTGAAATATGTAGTGGGCCCGATGGAGACAACCATAGAAGGTGATGTGGATACGCTTTTGAATCTGGTAAAAAAGTCCCTGGAGGTCTGTAAAGAAGCTCAGGTTCCACGGGCATTGGCAGTGGTGAAAATAGACTATAAACCTAGCGGAGTGACAATTGATGAAAAGATCAGCAAGTATCGTTAATAAAATAATTCCCTATGTAACGGGATTAGTCCTGTTATTAGTTTGGGAGATAGCGGTTAGATTGAACCATCTACCCGCCTATATTCTGCCCAGTCCGCTGCAGATTCTGAAAACGTTGGCCGCAACCTGGCCTTTGCTGTTAAAACATTCGACCAGCACGCTGGAAGAAGCAATACTGGGATTTGGATTAGCAATTGCCACAGCTTTTGTGGCTGCATTTATACTTAACCAATTTTATTGGTTAAATCAGGCAGTGTATCCCTTACTCATTGTGTCGCAGACAGTACCCATTATTACCCTGGCGCCGCTGTTTCTAATATGGTTTGGCTGGGGAATATTGCCTAAAATACTGGTTGTAATTTTGGTTTGTTTTTTTCCGATAGTTATAAGTCTCTTAAATGGTCTTAATTCAGTTGATCCGGATCTGATAAACCTGTTTCGTTCGATGGGTGCTAACCAAATGGCTATCTTCAAAATGGTAAAGTTACCCGCGGCTATGCCAGGCTTTTTCTCAGGATTGAAGATATCAGCCTCATACAGTATCATGGCTGCCGTGATAGGTGAATGGTTAGGGGCTCAACAGGGTTTAGGATACTTTATGACCATAGCCCAAAAATCTTTTCGGGTGGATCGGGTGCTGGCCGCAGTAATGATTATTGCGATATTGAGTCTGTTGATTGTTAAGGTGATAGACCTGGCCGAATGGTTGTTGACACCCTGGAACCGCCGACAGGAAGAATGGGAGATAAAGTAAATTGGAATTTATTATGGGGAGGTTGTGAACGGTGTTAGATAAATGTGCAGCAATATGGGATGAGGTAAGATCAAAGAGTCCACTGGTTCATTGTATAACCAATTATGTAACCATAACGGATGTGGCCAATATTATTCTGGCCGGTGGGGCTTCACCGGCTATGGTTGAGAATCCACAAGAGGCGGGCGATTTCGCCCGTATTAGCAGTGCTCTTTATTTAAATCTAGGCACTCTTACCAGTGAACAAGAAATGGCGATGATCGAAGCAGTCAAAGGGTCCGCATTCTCGAGGGTACCAGTGATAATAGACCCGGTGGCCTGTGGGGTTATACCTCGTAAAGTAGAGATGTTAAAAAGGATTGTTGAAAATGGCAAGATTGCTTGCATTAAAGGGAATAGCGCCGAAATCAAAAGCCTGGCAGGAGTAGAAGCGGAGGCCAGGGGGGTTGATTCTTTGGATAAGGGTGAAGGATTAGAACAGGCCTGCCAGGTCCTGGCGGAAATGGAACAAACAGTAGTTGCTGCTACTGGAGTCGTCGATGTTGTATCTGATTATAATAAAAATTTGGCTCTTATAAAAAATGGTACTTCTTTATTTAGCTCAATTACTGGGGCTGGATGTATGGTTGGCGGGGTAGTATCGGCATGTATCGGGGCAGCTCCTCTGGAACCGTGGTTGGCAACTATAACTGGCCTAGTTGCATTTAATATCGCCGGCGAAAGGGCAGCCAAAGTATCGGGAGAAAACCCAGGGACTTTCCACAGTATATTATTTGATAAGTTGTACCACCTCCGGGGAGTAGACCTTATTAAAGAAGCTCAGGTGGAATGGAAAGATTGAAGGTGATGTTCCATGGACAAAAAAATTATGTTTTTCATTGATTTTGATGGAACGATTTCCAGACAGGATGTCTGCTCAGCCATGGTAACCAAATTTGCCAAAGAAGGCTGGGAGAAAATCAATCTTCAATGGGAGGCAGGGACCCTGTCCACGGAAGAATGTGCGGGGTTTACTCTGGAACTTATGGATGTTGAGCCCAAGCAATTAGATGTCTTTTTCGAAACAATGGAGATTGAAAATAGTTTCCTGGAATTTGTTTCATGGGCTGAACATCAGGAATACCCAATTTCGATTCTAAGCGACGGTTACGATAATTATATAGATAAGATTTTAACCCGCAATGAATTAAACATTCCCTACTATGCCAATCACCTGGAATACGAGCACGGTTGGAAGATAAAGTGTCTGCACCGGAACAAAGACTGTCAAAAATGTGGAGTGTGTAAGAAAGATTTAATGCAGGAACTCATGCAGCCAGGATATATAAGCGTTTATATCGGAGATGGTTATTCGGATATATGCCCAGCTGAATATGCGGACATAGTATTTGCCAAAGACAGCCTGGCCCGTTTGTGTAGAGAGAAAGGTATTCCTTTTTACCAGTATAGTGATTTCTATGATATCCAAATAAAAGTTCAGGAAATTTTGAGGTAGTTTTACATAGTCGGGAGCTTTTTCATCATTATTGATGCGAAGGGGAGTGATCAATGTGCAGATAAATGGCAAGGCAATTGACTTTGAGACAAATGTTTCGATAACTGAATTGTTGCAGCAGCTGAAATTAGATGCAGATAAAATAGTTGTCGAGGTCAATATGAAGATTATACCTCGCGAACACTACTCGCTGCTTCTCAGCGGAGGAGATGAGGTGGAAATAATCAGCTTTGTGGGAGGAGGTTAATTTGAACATTTTTCTTAATGAAAACTCGTTAAGCGTTGATGAAGGTATTACCGCCTATGAGATAAAAAGTCAGCATAAACCAGATGCTGATGTAGTTATACTAAATGGATTTATGATAAAGCAAGATGCTATTCTACATGCCGATGATTGCTTAACTCTAATCCAAAAAGGAACCGTTCCTGAGCGGGACGAACTGGAAGCTCAATTAATTGCCCGCCACACCCCCGGAGTTTTTCAAAAAGTAAAAAGGGCACGGGTAGGGATTGCCGGTCTGGGCGGGTTAGGCTCTAATGTGGCGGTTTCTCTGGCCAGAACCGGGGTTGGCAAGTTGTTGTTGGTCGACTTTGATGTAGTAGATCCCAGTAACCTGAATAGACAGCAGTACTTTATTAGTCACTTGGGTAGATATAAGACCGATGCGTTAAAAGAAATTATATATCAAATCAATCCCTTCATAGATATTCATACTAGGAATATCCTCCTTGATCCATCCAATATTGTGGAGTGCTTTAAGGATGTGGAAATTATAGTAGAGGCTTTTGATAACCCTCAATGCAAGGCCGATCTGGTTAACACTATATTGGCTAAATGTCCGGATAAATATATTGTGGCCGCATCCGGGATGGCTGGTTATTTCTCCAGCAATACCATCCAGACCAAAAAGATGATGGGAAACCTATACGTGGTTGGTGATGGTGTTTCGGCTGCTCAACCAGGGTGCGGACTTATGGCTCCACGGGTGAGTATTGCCGCCGGTCATCAGGCCAATGCCGTTTTGAGAATCATTCTAGGTGAGAAAAATATTTAAACCAGGAGATGGGGCAATGGATAAGTTAATTATTGGTGGAGTCGAATTAAGGTCCCGATTGTTTGTGGGGACAGGCAAGTATGCAAATGATCAGATTATTCCGGCCGTGATAGAAAACAGTCAGGCTCAAGTAATTACTATGGCTTTAAGAAGAGTTGATATTGGTTCCCAGCAGAAAAATGTCGTAGATTATATCCCGCCGGACTGTATTTTGCTTCCTAACACATCGGGAGCCAGGAATGCCGAAGAAGCAGTCCGGATAGCCCGCTTGGGAAGAAATATGGGATGTGGCAACTGGGTCAAAATTGAAGTTATATCCGATAATAAGTACTTACTGCCTGATAATCAGGAGACTGTAAAAGCTACCGAAATCTTAGCCAGGGAAGGCTTTGTAGTACTCCCCTACATAAGTCCTGATCTGATGACTGCTAAAAGACTGGTGGAGGCAGGTGCTGCCGCGGTAATGCCATTAGGATCACCGATTGGTACCAATAGGGGATTGAGAACCAAAGAACTGATACAGATAATCATTGATGAGATAGATCTGCCGGTGGTAGTTGATGCTGGCATAGGCAAGCCTTCTGAGGCGGCTGAAGCTATGGAAATGGGAGCCCAGGCAGTACTTGTAAATACTGCGATTGCCACTTCAGAAGACCCGGTGATGATGGCCCAGGCCTTTGCTCTGGCTGTAAAAGCGGGACGATTGGCCCGGCTGGCCAAACTTGGCCAGGAAAGCCGTTATGCGCAGGCCTCTTCCCCGTTGACCGGTTTTTTGACTAGAGGTGTTGTTTAATGAGCTTCCATGATTACTATGCCAACTACAGAGACATAGATGTTAATAAATACTATGAAAGTCTTACCAGTAACGATATTCAAAGGATTATCGGTCAAAACAAGATCGATGAATATGAGTTCCTTGCCTTGCTGTCTCCGCAAGCGGAAGAGTTTTTGGAACCTATGGCCCAAAAAGCGCACCAGTTGTCTCTGCAACATTTCGGTAAAACAATACAGCTGTTTACCCCGATGTACGTTGCCAATCATTGTGTAAACAGGTGCGCCTACTGCAGTTTTAATGCTGAGAATAAGATAACTAGAAGAGCAATGACAATGGAGGAAGTTGAGCGGGAGGCCAGAGCCATCGCGACCACCGGGCTGAAACACATACTTTTCCTAACCGGTGAATCCCGGGCCAAGAGCTCGGTCGCTTATATTTGTGATGTTGCCCAGGTTCTAAAAAAGTATTTTGATTCCATTTCCATTGAAATATATCCCTTAACCGTGGAGGAATATGAACAGGTGGCGGCCGCAGGTGTAGACGGTTTCTGTATGTACCAGGAAGTATATAATGAAGAGGTTTATGATCGAGTTCATTTAGCTGGACCAAAAAAAGACTACCGTTTTCGGTTGGAAGCTCCAGATCGGGCCTGCCAGGCCAGAATGAGGTCGGTCAGTATAGGATCCCTTTTGGGACTGCATGACTGGCGTGCCGAGGCTTTTGCCACCGGACTGCATGCCTATTACCTGCGCAACGCCTATGCCGATGTGGAAATTGCTGTGGGTGTACCCAGAATTAGACCCCATGTGGGAGTCTTTGACGAAGTTGAGATTGTCAGCGACCAGAATCTGGTGCAGATAATGCTGGCTTATCGGCTGTTGCTGCCCAATGCCGGAATTACCATAACCACCCGGGAAAGCCAGGAACTGCGGGATAATCTGATTCCCCTGGGAGTAACCAAAATGTCGGCGGGGGTAACTACGGAGGTAGGCGGGCATACTTCTTCCAACAGTTCCGACAGCCAGTTCGAAATTGCCGATCCCCGAAGTGTGAGTGAAATGCAACAGGCTATTTTAAACCATGGATATCAGCCGGTCTTCAAAAACTGGATAGCTATTTAGCAGGAAAAGAGGCAGGAGCATGAAACTTTACCTAATAACCAATCGGAAATCAGTGGCCGGCGGAGATTTCCTCAAGGTTATTGCTTCCGCCGTTGAGGGGGGCATCGATGGGATTATTCTAAGAGAAAAAGATCTACCTGGTGAGGATTTATTACCATTAGCTCTAGGGATAAATAAAATAATTGCCAGCCGTAAGGTTTCTCTTATTATCAATAATAATCTGAAGGTAGCCCATACAATTCAGGCTGATGGCTATCATACTGGTTTTTATGACTTCATGCAGCTCCAATCGCGTTTTAGTGGTTGGAACGGGGTCTCCGTTCATAATCGGGATGAAGCCATTAGGGCCGCCCAAAACGGTGCCAGCTACCTACTGGCAAGTCATATATTTGCTACTGATTGTAAGCCCGGGTTAAAACCGAAGGGGGTTGATTTGATCAGAGAAATTAAAATGAATGTCGATATTCCGGTCATAGCTCTCGGAGGAATAAATCCCGTGAATTGCCAGCAAGTATTGGATGCTGGCGCTGATGGAATCGCCGTTATGTCGCTCATTATGCAGGCGACTCATCCATATAGAGCAACCAAAATATTAAAGAGCAGGTGTTGAGTCAAGCCGTGCCAAGATTATCCCAACGTCATACCAATCGTGAATAGCAATAATGAGAGGATGTTAATTATGAAGAAATATATAGTCGTAGGGTTGATTATGAGTTTGCTGATGCTAAATCTGGCAGGCTGTTCTTCCCCCAAAACAGAAACCCCCAAGGCAACTCCTGAAAAAATTACGCTTATGTTGGATTGGTTTCCCAACACCAACCACAGTGGTTTCTATGTAGCACAAGATCAGGGCTATTATGCGGCCGAAGGTCTGGATGTAAGCATAGTTCAACCAGCGGAAGGGGGCAACCCTCAGCTGATTGCTGCGAATAAGGCTGACTTTGCGGTAAGCTATCAGGAAGAAGTCACCACTGCCCGTTCTCAGGACATACCAGTAGTCGCTGTGGCAGCCGTTATTCAACACAATACCTCCGGCTTTGCGTCACCCGTAAACAAAAACATCAAGACCCCCAAAGACTTTGAAGGCAAGACTTATGGGGGATGGGGTTCCCCTTCCGAAGAAGCCGTATTGAAAGTGTTAATGGCCAAATATGGAGCTGATTTTAATAAGCTGAAAATGGTTAATATCGGTTCAGCTGATTTCTTTGCGAGTGTGGAGAAGGGCATCGACTTTTCCTGGATATTTCAGGGATGGACTGGCATTGAAGCTCAGACCAAAGGAATGGCTCTCAACTTCATAAATTTGAAAGACGAAGATAAAGTGTTCGACTATTACACCCCGGTAATCATCACCAGCGAGGCTAAAATAGCGCAAAATCCGGAACTGGTTAAGAAGTTCATGCGGGCCACTGCCAAAGGTTATAATTATGCCATCAAAAATCCAGAGCAAACTGCGGCGATTTTGGTGAAAAGTGTTCCGGAGTTAAACAAAGATCTGGTTGCCGCCAGTCAAGTGTACCTCTCCAAACAATATCAGGCTGATTCCTCGCGCTGGGGGGAAATGAAGCCGGAAGTCTGGAAAAACTATGCCGACTTTATGTTTGCCAACAAGTTGATAGATAAGAACATCTCGACTGATCGGGCTTTCACGAACGAATTCTTGCCGGAATAGGGGGACTTACTTTGGCGGGTATTAGAGTATGTCAGGTAAGCAAAACTTTGGACAGGGTATTAACCCTGTCCAATATCTCACTAAGCTTGGAATGTCATGAGTTCGCGGTTATTCTTGGTCCCAGCGGCTGCGGTAAAAGCACCCTGTTAAATATAGTATCGGGTTTAATTTTACCGGATCAAGGGAAGATCGAAATCGGGGGCATTGACTGGACCGGGCGCACTGGCAGGATTAGCTATATGCAGCAGAAGGATCTGCTATTGCCTTCTCGTGATATTTTAAACAATGTCTGTATTCCTTTGATATTGAAAGGAATGGATAAGCACGCAGCCTATGCAACCGCTCGCATTTATCTTAAGGATTTTGGACTGGATGGTTTTGAGAAATATTATCCCCGGCAGCTCTCTGGAGGAATGCGGCAGCGAGCAGCGCTTCTGCGCACCTATCTTTTTACCAGTGATATTATGCTTATGGATGAACCTTTTGCCGGCCTGGATGCCATAACCCGCCGTAAAATGCAGCTGTGGCTAAAAGAAATATGTGCTAACTATAAGCCCACAGTTTTATTTGTTACTCATGATATTGATGAAGCACTGTTGTTGGCTGATAGCATCTATGTTTTTTCACCACGTCCTGCTCAGGTTAAACTGCACATCGAATTGGTTTCATCGCCCCATGTATCCAGAGAGGAACTAAAACAGCAGATTCTGGCATTGCTGGAATCTGATTGATTCAAGTGGAATTGCCAGTGGGCAGTTATGTAACTGATTCTAAATTCAGTTGGATATTAAATTAACAAAAAGGTGGATAAGTTTGTGATACCGATAACAGAGGTAAAATATATAGGTATGACGGAGGAACACATTAAATTTGATACCGAAGCCTGCCTGTTAGAGCCGCCTAATAGAGCGGTTGTCTTTTATAAAGTGCAAAAGGAATGGAAGCATTCAGACCATGAGATCCATATCAAACCAGGTACGTTTTCATTTGGCTACTTTTGGCGTGATAAAAATTATAACGTTTACCACTTTGTTTTGCCTGACGGAAACTCAATAGGTTTTTACATTAACATTGCCCATAATACCATAATAACTCCTCACAGCATTGAGTGGCGTGATTTATACGTAGATGTGTGGATTGATAGCGATGGAAGCGTTGCCGTTCTTGATGAGCATGAGGTGCCGGCTACGTTTGATTCAGAGCTAATCCTATTAATAAATAATGTAAAAGAGAATCTTATAAGAGAAAAATTCAATATAGCGAAAGAAATTGAAAAGCAGAGCCAAGAATATCTTTTACTGGTTCTCAGATAGTATTTAATATCATGTTCGTTGGTTATAAGCTATCCGATTTATTTACTGCTGCTAATCTGCAAATATTACCTTTATATTTAATATTTCAGGACGGCTGCCAATGCGGATGGGGGGGCCCCAGGTCCCATAGCCACAGGATACAATCACCTGCAGGCTGTTTTTGCGCAGATAACCGTAGTCATCCTCAAAAATAGCCTGGGTAATATAATTGTTGGGATAAAGTTGTCCCCGATGAGTATGGCCGGAGAACTGCAGATCAACACCTGCTTTTTCCGATTCATCAAGATTAAAAGGCTCATGATCCAGCAATATTATCGGGAATTTATCCTTATCAACATCAGCCATAATCTCAGACAAATCCAGTCTCTCTGCACCATTAAAACGATGCCGGGAGGCATCGTCACGCCCGACCAAATAGAAACCATTACTTACTTCAACCGCCTGGTCACGTAACATTGTGATTCCCGCTCTATTCAAGAATTCTATGGTAGCCTCAGCATTCCCGCTGATATATTCGTGGTTACCCATGGCAGCGAAGGTGCCCAGTCGGGGTTGCAGGGTCTGCAGGACTGCAGGCATCTCACGCTCGGTGGCCAGGTCTACACCTTCATCAATAATATCCCCGGGCAGAAGGATCAGATCCGGTTGCAGAGAGTTAATAAGGCCAGTCATCTGCTGGAGGCGATCAATACCCACTATCCACCCCAGATGAATATCAGATACTACCACCACCTGCATACTATCTATGGTACTGGATTTTTTATGGAGGGTTACTTCATAATTACGCACTACTGGATGGAGTGCGTTCCAGGTTCCATATATCAGAAGCAGGGCAACCAGCGCCAGGACGCTCAATATTACAATATGATAATGCCCTTTCAAGCTGGCAGGAAGAATATCTGACCTATGAACAATAAGACGAGTCAGGTCACTGATTATAAGGATAAGAATGAGGTAATACATAGCCGCCAGCCAGTATGAACTGGAGTAAATAATTACTTTACCAAGGTTTTGAGGCAAGTAATGTATGATTAAACGACTCAAAGGAAAAGACAAGGCCAGCATAGTAACAGCCCCGGCCCCATATATCGCAGGCCGATTTGAGGTATAAAAAGTATTGAATGCCTGGTATACCCGCAGGCCGATATAGTAGTTGCAGAGACCATATAATAATAAAAAAATGCCATATAACGAAGCTATTTTTAGATTCATATTGTAAATACCGCCTTATATCTTGTATCTTAATAGCTGATGTTTTTTTCAACTGTTTGCACCTTAGAAATTCACTGCTTTACTTCTGTGCTACAGGTATTATAATAAATGTTGAATATAAATATCCATAGCGAGTCAAACTGAAGGATAATTATGACATAGGAGGCTAGGTTAGTTTTGATAAGACAGTTAATTCGCTGGATATTTGGCCAGAAGATGGCGACCAGCCGGCTCAGTGATGAAAAGTTGAGTGTCTTCTGGGGGATGCCAGTCCTTTCAAGTGATGCCATATCCTCAGTGGCTTACGCTGTTGAGGAAATACTTCTGGTGCTGGTACCGGTTGTGGGTGCCGCTTCTTTTCTTTGGATGCCGCGCCTGGCCGGAGTAATTATTGTTCTGCTGCTAATCTTGACTTTTTCTTATCGGCACGTGGTGGATGCATATCCTCATGGAGGAGGAGCCTACATCGTCGCCAAAGAAAATTTAAGCCCTTTGGCTGGACTAGTAGCCGGGGCCTCCTTATCAGTTGATTACACGCTTACCGTGGCGGTTAGTATATGCGCTGGCACCGCCGCCATAACCTCAGCCATACCTGTTTTATTCCCTCATCGCGTTGGTATTGCCATACTCTTAATCGTTTTGCTGATTATTGCCAATGTTCGAGGTATCCGCGAGTCAGCTCGTATATTCAGCTTTCCCACTTATGCTTTCATTTTTTCTATTATCGCCCTAGTGGTGGTTGGAATCATAAAACATGCTAGTGGGGTCTCTGTTGATATTCCCGCACCTGTTGTTGCCGAGCCGATATCATTAGGGACGCAGGCGGTTACCTTGTTCCTGTTACTGAGGGCTTTCTCCTCCGGATGTAGCGCGGTTACAGGTATTGAGGCTGTTAGTGATGCTGTGCCCAACTTCAAGGATCCCGCCCCTCGTAATGCCAAATTTGTCTATGTCCTGTTGACTCTATCAATTATTATATGCTTTGGAGGGGTAGCTTACCTGGCCAACCTTTATCATATCCTACCCAATGATCGACAGACTATAATTGCTCAAATAACGCTGGACGTGTTTGGTCATGGCGGCATATTTTATTTTATTCAGGCTACAACCGCTGTAATTCTAGCCATGGCAGCCAATACAGCCTTTGCCGGTTTTCCTACCCTGTTATCAGTAATTGCCCAGGATGGTTATATGCCTAGACAGTTGAAACTTCGCGGTCACCGCTTGAATTTCACTAACGGAATAATGAGTTTGGGTATTATGGCAATTTTACTGGTCGTGGTATTTAAGGCGGACACTCATTTACTTATCGGTTTATATGCGGTAGGTGTATTTACATCTTTTACCCTTTCCCAAAGTGGTATGCTAGTTCTCTGGTTTCGCCGTAAGTCCCCGGGCTGGCAGTATAAAGCTTTGGTAAACGGACTGGGGGCTTTAACTACATTCACAGCAGTGGTTATTATAGGCGTGACCAAATTTACTGAAGGAGCCTGGATTGTATTTGTGGTAGTACCTATTATCATTATGCTTATGCTGAAAATAAAGGCTCATTACCAATCGGTTGCCAAGCAACTGGATATTTCTAATGAGACTCTGAGCCAGATACAACTGGTTACCACCTATTCTCATCACGTAATTGTGCCGATAGACAGCCTTAATGCTATGGTAGTGAAGGCTCTGCGTTATGCGCGTACGATGACCACCAATGTTGAAGCCTTTCATATTGAGACTTACGAAGGAGAAGCAGACAAACTGAAGAAAAAGTGGGCTATATTGAATAGTGACATTCCGCTGATTATTAAACATTCGCCTTATAGAGAAGTAGTAGGCCCGCTTAAAGAATATATCGATTCGGAAGAACACGGTTCGCAGCCCGGCGATATTATTACCGTGCTGCTACCCCAGTTCTTTGTGCCGAAATGGTGGCAGACAATTTTACACAATAATACCAGCTTATTCATTGCCAATGCCATGTTTAGCAAACGCAATGTTGTAGTGTCGATATTGCCCTTCTACCTGGAAGATTTGAACCGGTATAAAACTAAAATAACCACTCCAGTACAGAAGCCATCCCCGCAGTTGGAGAAGCAGGATTGAAATAGCCATGAGCCGCTTAAATCTTGATTAGGCGGCTTATTGTTTTTTAGAAGGATGGGATCAATGAGCATTCTGGGCAAAAAACTTTGGCGATACATAAAACGGAATCTGGGCCAGTTCCTAGCTGTAGCGACGGTCGTTATGGCAGGTGTTATAGTCTATATTGCTATGAGCAGTTCTTACTTCATCCTAAGTCAATCCCGGGAACAATTTTATCGGGAAAACAATTTTGCTGATTACTATTTTCAGGTGGTAAAAGCCCCCGAGGGGATAGTAAAACAACTGGAAATGCTGACCGGGGTTAAGCGTGTTACGGCTAGGATTCAGCGGGATTTGCCCATCATTAAAGAAAATGGCGAACGGGGCACTGCCCGGGTGGTGGGTTATAATTTGCCCATGGAAAAGGAATTAAATTGTCTCACCCTGGTGCAAGGCCGGTCTTTTATCGATAACCAGTATAGCGGTACTGCCGAAGTCGTACTGGATCCCAAATTCCTGGCCGCCAATAATCTGGGCTGGGGTGATCAGGTCACCGTGGTAGTAGACAGTAAAGAGGCATTTTTTACGGTAGTGGGCTCTGCCATTAGTCCGGAATTTATATATGCCATGAAAGACAGTGCCGATATTTTGCCTGATCCAAGGCAATTCGGCATTTTTATGTTAGAAAACCGCCAGGCTCAGCAGATCCTGAATATGCCGGGCCAGATTAATCAGGTGCTGCTTGAATTCACTCCCGGTGCCGACCAGACCCTGGTGGCAGAAGCAGTCAAAGCGATTCTCAAACCATATGGTCTGCTAGCATCTTATCCCCGCCACGATCAACTCAGCCATGCCGTTCTGCAGGGAGAATTGGACCAACTACGATCTGTAACCCTATTCCTGCCAGCAATATTTCTGGGCATTGCTGCTGCTATTCAGTTTGTAATCCTGCGGCGTTTGATTAGGGCCCAGCGGACCCAAATCGGCATAATGAAAGCCATAGGTTATGATAACTTCCAGATCATGCTGCATTACAGCTCTTATGCGGTTGCGGTAAGCTTGACCGGTGCGCTGGCAGGAACTTGGCTGGGAACAATTCTATCCGGCAGTATAGCTCAAATGTATGCTAGTTACTTTAATCTGCCAGGCATAACGCAGGGATATAACCTGCAAGCAATTGTGTCTGGGCTGATATTGAGTCTGAGTATCGGTGCTATTGCTGGAGTCAGTGCTTCCCGCAGCGTGGTGAGTATTAACCCCGCTGAAGCTATGCGTCCCGAGCCTCCCCGGAGCAGCGGCCGGAGCATGGTGGAGAAATGGCCCCTCCTATGGACGAGACTGAGTCCCACCTGGAAGATGACTCTCAGGAATATGGGCCGCAACCGCGGCAGATTTGGGGTTACAGTACTAGGGGTAGTTTTTGCAGTTGGCCTCTTAGTCATCTCCTTTTTTACAAATGATGCGGTAGATTACATAATGCAGCGCTATTTTTATGAGGGTCAATCCTATGATTTATCTATACGTTTCAACTCTCTGCTGCAGGAACGTGAATTGCTGAATATAAGCCGAATGGAAGGGGTGCAGAAGGTGGAGGCTTTTCTGGAACTGCCGGTGAAATTCCACTATGGAGGCCGGACTGAAGATGAAGTCCTGATCGCCTTTCCCCACGATTTAACTATGAAGAAACTGGAAAGCGGCAAGGGTGAACCTATTCGGGTACCGACAGAAGGTATACTGATAAATTCGAGAACGGCTGCAAAATTGGGGGTCCAGCGGGGAGCGACGGTAGAAGTGGAGACCCTCCTGCCCACCGGCCCGGCCCATTTTGATAATGTCGAAATTTGGGGTGAGACTCGCCAGCTGATTGGGGGAGGCTCGTACATCGATCTGCAGCGAGCCAACCTTATGCTGCAAGAGAGGAACCTGATTTCCGGAGCAATGCTAAAAGTTGAACCTGCTAAGCTTAGTAGGGTGGAATCAGAAATTAATAAAATGCTGGGAGTAGCTTCGGTCTTAAGCCGTCAAAAGGAACTGCAAAATTTTGAGAAGAATCTGGAGAGCATGGTATATTCAATCGCGCTGATGGTCCTTTTTGCATTAGTTCTCGGTTATGCTATTATCTATAATTCTTCGGTAATGAATTATGCGGAAAGACAGCGTGAGATTGCAAGTTTGCGGGTTATGGGCTATACCAGCCGCGAGGCTTCCTCTTTACTGCTAAATGAGAATATTTTGCATTCAATTATTGGAGTGCTATTGGGTCTGCCTTTCGGACGATTTGTAGCGCAAGCCTATGTCCAGTCAGTAAGCACCGATTTATATACCCTGCCGGTAGTTATTTATCCATTAACCTATCTATTTTCGGCAATGGGAGCTATTATTTTTATAGGACTTGCCTTTCGTGTGGCTACGAAAGGCATCAAGAAACTTGATCTGGTAGCAACCTTAAAAAACAATGATTAATCTTTTGCGTATATTAGCGATAAATCCTGCTTATAGGGGGAGAGAAGATGGACCGCAAGGTGCTGATGAGTCTCAAAAATATTAAGAAAACCTACGACATGGGGGAAGTCAAGGTCGAAGCACTGAAGGAGAGTTCCCTGGATGTGTATGAGGGAGAAATGCTGATTATTCTTGGCCCGAGTGGTTCTGGCAAAAGCACCCTTTTGAATATCATGGGAGGCATGGATTTACCCACCAGTGGGGAGATAACCTTCAATGGCGAAAAACTGAGCAAGGCCAGCGAGGCTGTATTGACGCAGTACCGCCGTAATCAAGTAGGTTTTGTATTCCAATTTTATAACCTCATACCGGATTTAACTGCACGAGAAAATGTAGAACTGGCAGCTCATCTGGTCAAGAATCCACTGCCCATAGAGGGGACTTTGATCGAGGTAGGGCTGGAAGGAAGGCTGGATCATTTTCCTTCCCAAATGAGTGGCGGGGAACAGCAGCGGGTATCAATCGCTAGGGCGGTAGTTAAGAATCCGCGCATACTCTTATGTGATGAACCGACCGGCGCCCTGGACTATGAGACGGGTATTTTAATTCTGGGTGTGCTAAAGAAAATCAACCAGGAAAAGGGTTGTACCGTAATTCTAATTACTCATAATACTGCCATTGGAGACATGGGAGACCGTGTAGTGAGAATGCGCAGCGGGGAGATTGCCACTGTCACAGAGAATCCTAATCCGCTGCCACCGGAAAGGATTGAATGGTAATGGGTATTCTGGGGAGAAAGCTGGGGCATTTTATAAAGCATAACTTGGGCCAGTTTCTGGCTGCGACCGCCGTGGTTACAGTAGGCATTATGATCTATATCTCCATGAATACCACCTATAACAATCTAAGCCAGTCTCAAGCCAGTTTTTATCGAGACAATAACTTTGCCGATTATTATTTTCAAACGGTTAAAGCTCCTCAGGAAATCGTGAAACAGATTGAAATGGTTCCCGGGGTTAAGCGGGTGACCGGGAGAATTCAAAAAGATCTGCCGATTATCAAGGCTAACGACGAACGGGCTACCGCCCGTCTGGTTAGTTATACTTTACCGCTAAAAAATCAGCTTAACAGCGTTACGGTCGAACAGGGCCGGGTATTTACCGCCAATCAGAGCAGCAGCAATATAGAGGTGGTTTTGGATCCGAAGTTTGCACCTGCCAACCATCTCAACTGGGGAGATTCCATAATAGTGGTGGTGGACGGACAAGAACGATTTTTTACAGCAGTTGGGGCAGGCAACAGTCCTGAATTTGTTTACCCTATGAAAGATGCCGCCGATATTTTACCAGATCCTCTGAAATTTGGAATATTTATGGTGGAAAACGAACAGGCCCAGCAACTGTTGAATATGAACGGACAAATTAACCAGGTCTTACTGGAGTTTTCACCGGGAGCTGACCAAACTCAGGTAGTTGACTCGGTAAAGGATATTCTCAAGCCCTATGGACTTCTAGGTTCCTACCCGCGTAAATATCAACTCAGTCATGCTGTCTTACAGGCGAAATTAGATGGTATCAAATCTGTAGCCTTATTCCTGCCCTTAATTTTTTTAGCGATGGCAGCTATGATCCAACTTATCATCCTGCGCCGGATGGTCAATACCCAACGCACCCAAATCGGGGTGATGAAAGCGCTGGGCTATGATAATACTCGGATAATGCTGCATTATACCGTTTATGCTCTGGCAGTGAGCTGCCTGGGAGCGATCCTGGGGATAATTCTGGGCTTGCTTTTGGCGGGCGGTATATCCAGCCTTTTTACCCAATATTTCAACCTACCGGGCGGAATGCAGCCTCTAAACCTGAAAACCATTTCTTTTGGTTTGCTGCTTAGCCTGGGGATCGGGACAGTGGCTGGGCTTACCGGTTCTCGGGGGGTTATGCGCATCCATCCCGCTGAGGCGATGCGTCCAGAGCCTCCTCTAAACGGCAACCAGAGCGTTCTGGAAAAGTGGCCGCATCTCTGGCGCAGCTTTGCCCCGGGATGGAAAATGACATTCAGGAATATTAATCGTAACCGCGCCCGATTTGTCGTTACAATGGTCGGAGTAATATTTGCGGTGGGACTTTTAATAATCGCCTTTTTTTATAATGATGCGGTGGATTACATTATGCAAAAATCTTTTAATCAGGGGGATAGCTATAATTTAACTGTGCGGTTCAACTCTGTAATTCCGGAACATGAGTTATTAAATATTAACCGCATTGATGGGGTGCAAAAGGTGGAAGCCTTCATGGAAATGCCGGTCAAAATTCATTACCGGGACAAGGCGGAGGACGAGGTTCTGCTCGCTTATGAGGCCGGGCTAAGTATGAAAAAACTGCAGGGCGAAAACGGGCAGTTGATTAACATACCACCTGATGGGATTATTATCAATCAGAGAACCGCCAAAAAACTGGGTATCAAGGTCGGGGACGAAGTGGAAGTGGAAACATTGCTGCCGATCGGACCTATTCATTTGGATAAAGTAGAGATAGTGGGCGTTACCCAGCAATTATTTGGAGGAGGGTCATACATCAATCTGGAGCGGATTAACCGTATTTTGCAGGAAAGCCATCTGGTTTCGGGGGCAATTATTGATGTTGAACCGGGTAAAGAGAGCTTGGTGGAAAATGAAGTTAACCAGATGCTAGGGATAACTTCGGTTTTGAGCCGGGAGAAGGAGATACAAATCTTCAAGCAAGATATGAGCGTAGTTACCTCGGCTGTTTCAATTATGGTATTCTTCGCGATTGTACTGGGTTTTGCCATAATATACAATGCGTCCGTGATTAACTTTGCGGAAAGGCGCCGCGAGTTGGCATCCCTCCGGGTAATGGGCTTTACCATTCAAGAGATATCTTCCTTGCTGCTCAAGGAAAACATTACTCTGTTGTTAGGCGGTATCATATTGGGGCTACCCTTCGGCCGTATGTTAGTCAACTCCTATGTTCAGTCCGCCAGCACGGATCAATTTACCCTGCCAGTGGTGATCTATCCGCAGACCTATCTATTTTCAGCGATTGGAGGTATTATTTTTGTAATAGTGGCCTATCGTTTCGCAGTAAGAGGCCTAAAGGATCTAGACATGGTAGGTACTTTGAAAAATACCGATTAGTTGGGGAGGTTGTTAATAACATGCGTAAAAAAATTTACTGGGTAATATTATTGGTAATCACCTTAGCGGGTTTAGGATATTATCTAGGTACGGGAGCTACCGCGATAGAAACGGCAACAGTCAGTCAGGGGGGCATTTTGCATACTGTAGTAGATACCGGGTATGTTCAGGCGGCTCAGAAATTTGACATATATGCAACCCAGGGCGGGCGGGTTATTAGTATACCGGTTAAAGTGGGGCAGAATATAGAAAAAGGTCAGGTAATCATGGTACTCCAGAACAGGGATCTGTCCATGAGTTCCAATCAAGTGCAGATTCAATTAAGCCAGGCCAACGCAGCAGCTGCTGCAGCCGAGGCCGCCATCGAAGAGGGACGTTTGACTTTAGCAGATTCAGAAGCCAAGTTTAAGAGAGCCCAAGAGTTATTTAATGCTGGGGCTATTAGCCAGGTGGATTTTGAAGCAGCTCATTCCCAGCTGGATATAGACCAGGCTAGTTTTGCAGCCGAGGAAAAAAGCCTGCAGTCAGCACGTGAGCAGGTCAGCAACTACCAAACCCTTCTAGCCACCTCCAGTCAAAAGGAAGAAGAATTACAGGTGAGAAGTCCGATAACTGGTACCTTGATGCAACTGCCGGTAAAGCAGGAACAGGTAGTTGCATATGGAGCTTTATTGGCTCAAATAGCACAGGCCAATGATTTAGAGATAAAGGTGGACTTACTAAGTGATGACCTGGGTGAAATTAAGTTAGGACAAAAAGTGCGGATCACTGCCCCAGTGCTAGGTGATAAAGTCCTGAATGGGGAAGTAATCCAGATATACCCGCAAGCAGAAGAAAAGCAGTCAGCTTTGGGGGTAATCCAACGGAGGGTCCCAACCATCATTAAACTGGATGATACGGGCAATTTGAAACCCGGCTATGAGACCAGGGTCAGTATTATTACTGCCAGCAGTGATCATGTTCTGTTGGTACCTCGGGAAGCAGTCATAACCAGCGCTAATGGTGAAAAACAAGTAATGGTAGTTGTCAATGGCCGGGTCGTTTTTAGAGTAGTAAAAACCGGACTAGTGGACAACAAAAACATAGAGATTATCGAGGGACTGAATGAAGGCGACCTAATAATAAAAGATGCCAGCGTAACTCTGAAACCTGCTGCCCGAGTTAAAGCTAAAGCCATGCAGGTTTAGAAATACAGAGGGAGGGTGCACCCATGAAAAAGGAGATAAACGTTAAGGGGCCGGCAGCACTTTTCAAACATACTAACCACATAGTGAAAAATGTCAATAATGAGTTTGATGAGAGATTGACTATGGGGCAGCGAGTCGCTGATAGAGTTGCCTCAGTGTTGGGCAGTTGGCCGTTTATCATTTCCCAGAGCATAATTCTAGCTATATGGGTAGCAATTAACGTCTACCTGGTAACCATGGCCATGGTGCATCCCGGTTACCTCAAAGCCTGGGATCCCTATCCTTTTATTCTGCTAAACCTGGTACTAAGCCTGCAAGCCGCCTATGCAGCCCCGGTGGTTATGATGAGCCAGAACCGTCAATCAGACCGAGATCGCTTGTCTGCCCAACTGGACTATGAAGTCAATTTCAAGGCCGAACAGGAAATTGAAGTTATTATGCAGCATTTGGCTCATCAGGATGAACTGATGGGGGAGATTATGACCAGGTTGGAGGAAATGCGGCAGGCAAAATAGTGAATACAGTTGGAATTTAGAGACAATTTGGTGGCAGTTTGCAGCCTCCAAGCTTTTTATTGCATATCCATAAATAAAATACCTGGCTTTCATAATGTTGAGGTCTAATAATGGGTAGATATGGTATAAATCTATGAAATGACTGTAAATAGGGTATAATATAGTTAAAAAAAGATTAAAGGAGGCATGGAAGATGGGCGAGGCAAAGATTTTCGTGCGGGAACGGTGTAATATTACTCAGGGCGACAAAAAGCCGCGCTTTGTGGTGGTGGGTGCAGCTGGAACAGATCTGAAGATTTTTACTAAACATATCAGGAAAATGGAGATTGAACAAATAGCCCAAATGATTGGTGCTGAACTGGTAATACTTGAAGCAGGCAAGGATGACGAAGATATAGATGATGAGTAGTAGAAAGGCAGGTTAGATTATGGCCCTCATCCGCGACAGGGACAATAGGAGATTGCATATTAAAAGCAAACTAATGGGTGAGTCGCTGGTTAGTAAGAAATTTATTAACAGCCTCGAATACACCGTTGAACAATTCCGGGCTTTTCCCAACGTCAGTGTACTGAAGGTTGGGGGTCAGAGTATAACTGATATGGGAGCCAAGGGTGTCCTGCCGGTTATAAAAGAGATCGGCGAAAATTCCACCCGGCACAAAATGATAGTGTCGACCGGAGGAGGAACCCGTTCCCGGCATATTTATGCAATTGCCATGGAGTTGGGTATGCCTACTGGAATTATCTCCAAACTTGGTCAAAGCGTGTCCGAACAGAATGCCTTAATGTTATCGACCTTATTGAGCCCCTATGGAGGCATCAAGGTAGGACATGATGATATTCCCAAATTGGGAGGCTATTTTGCCCAGAACTGTATTCCGGTTATCCATGGTATGCCACCGTATGGCTACTGGGAGCATCCGCCCAAAGTAGGCAGTATTCCACCCAATCGTACTGATGTGGGAGCCTATTTACTGGCCGAGGTCATAGGGGCCAAGCAATGCATATTTATCAAGGATGAAGACGGATTATACACGGACAACCCCAAAAAAAATCCAGATGTCGAATTTATTCCCCGAATTGGGGCTGGAGAACTATTGGATCTTGATTTGGACGATATAATTGTTGAACGCGCTGTACTTGAATTTATGCTGTGTGCGCACAGTGTTACCGAGATACAGATAATCAATGGCTTGAAGCCAGGCAACATAACGAAAGCATTAAATGGAGAGCATGTAGGAACAATTATCTATAAGGATAAATAGAATTCAGAAATGTTTAAAGCTGCCTAACTCAGGCAGCTTCAGAGTGTCGATAAAGTCAGGCCGAGCAAAAAAGTTCAAGAGCAAGGCATTAATAGAAGCCCGTGATTGAGGCGTACATAAGTACGTTGATTGAACGGGTTTCTATTAAATAACGCAGCAATTGGGCTTTTTTGACGGCCTGAAGCTGCCTCAACCAGGCAGCTTTTTTGTATATTGGGTGCTATACTCTATCCTCTTTAGTATCTACGCAATGGACATGTCTTGTTCGTCATTACTGGTGATGTCTGCCGCGCCGGTGGTGAAGGTAATAACCTTGTCAATACCCAACTGCTTTTGATTACTGCCCGTAAGGCTTCCGTCAATGGTCAGAACATATACCGTATTGCTTTGTAATTCATTACGGGGACGGAGAATAATCTCCATTTGCTTCTCAGAACTATCATTCGGTTCCGCCATGATAACATCTATTTCAACGGATTGCCTCTTGCTGCTTTCCAAAGAGAAGCATTGCAGATTGTGATCCCGCACCGTTTTGGCAATGACGTTGTTGGAAAAGATCAGTTTTATATCTTTATCAAGCGGAATATTCTCGGCGCCGGATGTGATATTGCTGCCGGCTAATATCAATGACAGATACGAACCGCTCAATTCCCTGTTAAAAGGTGTGATGTCCATGACTTCCTGCTTTGAAAACATCACCGTGTGGTCTTCTCGCAGATAACTATAATTATTGGCCTGCAGGAGTTTAGATATGACAATCCTATGGGCCGGGCCGTCAGCAAGCAGGGAAAGAGGCCTGATAATAAAGGTCCTGCCAGCTTTTTGCCCATATATGCGTTTGTTGCCAGGTATTACTTCAATAGGCACTTCCTTCATCTTCTCATTAAATAGCTGGAAACATGCCATATTTCTTTTCATGCCCTCAGGTATTCTGTGGTCCATAACTGCGGAGACATTGGCTGAGAAGACAAGCTCTATTTCAAAAACATCCGTTTCAGAGTGATTAAGGTTGATCGCCTTTAAGGCTAACGAGTGTTCTCCAGATCCATGTCCATTGCTTAACGAGGCGATAAATAAATCAAGCGCATCCACCTGTTCGGGCGGTAGTCTTCGTATATTGCTGGTGATCCGGTTGATTTTTGACGATTGAGGCTTATTCATCAAGTCTTGACCAAGCAACTCACCTATACTAATCCCCAAGCCCTGGGATAGTTTCCTCAGGGTTTCGAGGGTAGGCTGCTTTTCGCCTGATTCAATTCGCCAAATAAATGACTGACTCAGACCGGACTGTTTCGACAGTTTGGATGCTGAAAGTTTCCTGCTTTCCCTAAGCTGTTTCAAGCGGTTCCCGAAGTCCATAGAGACACGAACACCTCCCCTAGTAAGGATTATGCCATGACTTTAAACAATATACAATACTTGCCATCAAGGATGACCATCGTCCATATCGACAAATTGCTAAAAAAATCACATGAAAAAAATAGAATTTTGTGTAAATTTTTATCATTTTATGTTATGTTATGGAAAATGCCTAAAGACATATTAAAATTATACCCATAGTGATACATATTGGGAGAGAAGAAACATTTCTAGTTTGTAGAAGTCATATACAATCAAACAAAATATACTCCGAGTCTGTCAACCTAAAGTGAAAACCAGGGTTATCAGGCCTGTAGGGTGTATCTGGAAACGGGTATGCCTCCCATTGTGGAAAGGAGAAGCCTAATACGACCAAATATTGGCGAGTCTACTTTTCGTGACTCGCCTTTTTTATTCGTTCAGATTGGCAACTATTAATATGGTCTCCTTGGCATGGATGGGCTTTCCATGGTGGGGTTTTGGTTCTTTTGTAGTTCTGTATATAGGGGGTGGATAGAGATACATAAAGAAATATTGGTGTTTTATAACCAGAAAAATATTTGGAATTAAGAAAATTCATTAATTATCGGGAGGTGTAAATGTTTGAAGGTGTGTCTTAGAGCTGCAGTTTTTTCATTCTTAACTTTAATGATACTTGGTTTGACCGGAGTAGCAGCCCCGCCTGTTCTGGCGGGGGAGACTGTGCTGCCGGTTACGGACAGCGAAGTGAAGGCCAACCTGGCTACAGTCCAGATTCCCTTTGTGCAAAACGAGGGGCAGGTCGGCGATGAGCAGGTTAAATACTACGCCCAGACCTTCGCCGGGACCGTCTTCGTAACCGATGAGGGGATTGTCTACAATCTGCCCAGGGGTGAAGAAGGCGGCTGGGTGATGAAAGAAGAGTTTGCCGGGGGGAATGCACTGGCGTCCGCTCCTTCGAGTGCTCCGGGCGCCCCGATCAACTACTACCTTGGGTCTATGGAGAAGCATCTGTCCTCTTACCAGGAGATAACTCTGGGCGAAGTCTATGACAAGATCAAGGTCAACCTTAAGGCCTACGGGAACAATGTGGAGAAAATCTTTACCGTAGCCCCCGGCGGCGACCCTGATGCCATAGTGCTAAAAGTTGCGGGGGTGGATGGACTCAGCATCAACGCCCAGGGTGAACTGGAACTGGTCACCGGATTGGGTACGGTCAAGATGACTTGCCCCATGGCCTATCAGGTCATCGACGGTCAGCGGGTGGATGTGGCAGTTGCATATGTGGTTGAAAACGACACCTACGGCTTCGCCGTCGGCGAGTACGACCATGCCTGCCCGCTGGTGATCGACCCGCTCTTGGCCGCTACTTTCCTGGGCGGGAGCGGCACGGACTCTGGCTACAGCATCGCCTTGGACAAGTACGGGTACGTCTACGTGGCGGGAACAACTAATTCGACGGATTTCCCGGGCACGACCGGCAACAGCACCTGTGGCACCACCAACGGCGACGTGTTTGTGGCCAAGCTGAGTCCCGATCTTACCCGGCTTCTGGCGGCTACCTATCTGGGGGGCAGTTATTTAGATTCAATAAATGAAAACTGTCTCGCTGTCGCCCCATCGGGCGAGGTCTACCTGGCCGGGAACACCAAGTCGTCCGACTTTCCTCACCATTACGGTTCTTACACCGGCGGAAAAGACGTCTTCGTGGCCGAACTAAAGGGCGATCTCTCCCAGCTTATAGCGTCGACCATTATCGGGGGAGAGACAGATGAATCTCCGACCGCCCTGGCAGTTGATACCACCGTATATGAAGCCAACGTTTTCATTGCCGGAACAACACTGTCCTCCAACTATCCCACTACTGCCGAGGCTTACAAACTGAATCACATTGCTGGTTCGGATGTATTTATTACCAAACTGCCGAGCAACCTTGCTACAACCCTGGCCTCCACTGTCTTCGGCGGCGATAGCGCTGATAATGTTACGGATATGGCCCTCGACCCCGATGGTAACGTATATATCGTCGGGGATACCGCAAAAGCAAGTACTCCGTATCCTGTAACGCCAGGAACCTACTCAAGAGCAATTCTTAAAAGCAGCATTTCGATGGGATTTATCTCCAAGCTGGACAATAATCTCACATCACTTATCGCTTCAACATATGTCGGAAGCACAGCCAAAAGACTTTGCAGTATGGATTATATTAGAACACTGGCTCTGCACAAGGATGCCAGCGACGGCAAGGTCTATGTCTATTTCGCAGGGTACACAGGGGGCGGCAGCACCGGCACCGGCCAACGTTACCCCGTCACCACAGGCGCGTATTTGACCACGCCGCCCGGTAACCAAGACGGGTTTGTTTCCAAAATGGACAGCGACTTGACCAGTCTGATCGCTTCCACTTTTGTCGGCGGAAGCGGTGGGAATGATAATCCCAAAAATATTGCATTGGATTCCGGTGGCAACGTGTACATCACAGGCTATACGAATGGGTCCGGCTATCCCACCACTGATGGAACTGCTTTCGTCGCCAGCAACGACGGGTTTGTTTCCAAAATGAACAGCAGCTTGACCAGTCTGATTGCTTCCACGCTCGTGGGCGGCAGTGGTGATGACATGTTTCGTGACATGACCCTTGATACCTGGGATAACATACACCTTATTGGCTTCTTGGGTTCAGACGGCATGGCCACTCCAGGGGTCTGCCAGAGCTCGCTCAGCGGCACCTCGGACGCCTTCATATCCAAGCTGACCGGAGACCTGACCGGTGGTGCTATTACCGATAACACCGCTCCGGTTTGGGTCGACGGCAACTCGCTGACCGTTTCCAACCCGACATCCAGCGGGCTTACCCTGACCTGGACCCCGGCTATAGACAATGTGGGGGTGGTCAGCTACCGGGTCTACCAAAACGATGCGCTGGCCTGTACCGTGAGCTGCGCGACCAACACCGCCGCCAGCGGCTTGGTATCCTACAATCTTACCGGCCTGAATGAAAACACCACTTACACCTTCGGTGTGGAAGCAATCGACGCCAATAATAATCCAAGCACCGGCGGGCCCACCGCCAGCGGAACGACCCTGGTCGAAGCCGACATTACCGTGCCCTATTGGACGGGTGGCAGCCTGACGCCTTCCAATCTCAGTGCCACCGGGGTAACCCTGACCTGGTCCGGCGCTGCGGACAACAAGGGCGTAACAGGTTACCAGATTACCGACAGTGGAAGCGTCGTTGCCACCGTCTACGGGGAAACGACTTGTAACCTTACCAACCTGACCCTCGACACCGAGTATAACTTCAAGGTGCAAGCCCTCGATGCATCAGGCAATATCAGCACCGACGGCCCCGGTGTCAATGTCACCACTCTGGCGGAACTCGATACGGTTGCGCCCTACTGGACTATTACTGGTGCCAGCGAATATACTGATAATACTATCTCTCCCACCCAGACTTATTTTAAGTGGCCGGCGGCCCTGGATAATGTGGGTGTTACCGGATACAACGTATATATCAAGAATCCCCCTGCAGCTGCCGACTACTCGGTTGTCGCTACCGTTTTTGGACAGACGGATTGTATCATCACCTTGCCGGATACACCGGGTATTACCTACCCGGTCTCGGTACGAGCCTTCGATGCGGCCGGCAATCTGAGTCCGTATTCTTTACCAGGCCAAATTTGTGCTGGTGAATCATACGGCGTTTACCTGATCGATGCCTACCTGACCGCCATCACCGGCAATCCCGTGGCTTCCAGCACAGGCGCTTCCATTGAAGACAGCACCAGCGTGCCTGTTAAGTCCATGTTTAAAATGGCTTTCAAGAATAATGTCGTTAATAACGAGGGCGATGATCCCGTTTGGCCCGGCAACCAGCAGTGCTTTAAGCTGCAGACCGTGACCGGAAGTGTGTACGCGCCGCTCAACGTCACTATGGTTCCCGATACGATAAGCTTTACCGAACGAAACAACATCTTCGTGACTCCCGTGAACCAATTGTTGCCCAATACCCAGTATAAACTAATTATCAGCCCCGACCTCATGCCGAAGAACAAGAAAAGGAGCATGATGTTCGAACGCGTCGTCAACTTCACCACCGAGGCGGCCGCCTCCGGTAACCCGGCCTGGTCTTCCGGTGGTACGATGACCGCTTCCAACCCGACCCCGTCCGGAGTAACCCTGACCTGGACCCCGGCAGATGCCGGTGCAGGCGTCACCAGTTATGCCATTATTAAGAACAACAGCGAAATTATCCAGGCCGTGGATAGCACTACTACAAGCTATGACGTAACCGGCCTGGCTCCGGGCACCAATTACACCTTCCAGGTGCAGGCATTTAACTCCGCCACCAACTGGACCAGCGACGGCCCCAGCGCCACGGCAACCACAACGGCGGATACGGCTGTACCCACCTGGCCCTCTGCCAGCCTGACAGAAAGCAATGTCGCCGGGCACGGGCTGACACTGACCTGGAGCGCTGCCAGCGATGACGGGGCTGTGACCGGCTACCAGATTTACCGGGACGGTACCCCCATCGCCACCGTCAGCACCCTGACCTATAACGTAACCGGCCTGACCGCCGAGACCAGCTATACCTTTAAGGTGGAAGCGGGCGATGCTGCCGGTAACTGGACCACCGACGGTCCCAGCCTGACGGTTACTACTACAGTCTATACCGGCGGCGAGGTCATAACCGGAGCGTATTCAGTGACCCCGGCGGTCGATGCGGCCTATACCAGCGTTGAGACGGCCGACGGCATCGACACCATGACTGTGAACGCTGGTTATTCAGGCTCAAGAAGCTTTACGGTGGACGTCAGCCCCGTAACCGCCCATGACGGCAACGAGAAAGCGGTGTTTGTGCAGATCCGAGACGGCGCCCAGTTGAACCTGAACGCATCGGCTGCGGACTTCGACGCCGTAAACACTGCTTCGGCCAGCTTCGAGGTGCAGCCCGGCGACGTGATTAAAGCGTTCGTGGTGGACGATTTATATACCACCACCGAAATGATATCGACAGTGTTGGAGCAGTAAGCGATTGACGGAGCGAGGAAAAAAACCTGGTTCCTCTTGAGCTTGGATATAAAAAAGGTGGTTTAACAGCAAATACCTATGAAAAATTAAGGATGCACTTTGTAGGAATATGCATCCTGTTCGGAAAGGAGGGATCAAATGCGATGAAGTTCATGTTATCCACACAATCGCTTGATTATAACAAGAGTATTCATTTGCATCACCGGTGGTTTTTATCGTGCAACAATAGGGAACAAAAAGCTGTGAAGCCGGTTGTATTCCCATAATCGGATTTTGATTGTTAAATCGAGAGGTGAAATGTTTGAAGAATTATCTTAGAGTTGCAGTATTTTCATTCTTAACTTTAATGATACTTGGTCTGACCGGAGTAGCAGCCCCGCCGGTTCTGGCGGGGGAAACTGTGATGCCGGTTACCGATAGTGAAGTTCAAGCCCATCTGGCTGCCGTACAAATTCCCTTTGTGCAAAACGAAGGGCAGGTCGGCGATGAGCAGGTTAAATATTACGCTAAAACCTTTGCCGGGACCGTCTTCGTCACCGATGAGGGAATAATCTATAGCCTGCCCAAAGGAGACGAAGGCGGCTGGGTGTTGAAAGAAGAGTTTGCCGGGGGCAAGGCTCCGGCGCCGGCTCCTTCAAGCGCTCCGGGCGCTCCGGTCAACTATTATCTGGGGAATGTGGAGAAGCACGTTTCCTCCTATGATGAAATCTTTTTAGGCGAGGTCTATGACAGGATTAACGTAAACCTCAAAGCATACGGCAACAACGTGGAGAAGATCTTCACCGTAGTCCCCGGCGGTGACCCTGCCGCCATATCACTTAAAGTTACAGGGGCTAATGGCCTAAACGTCAACGGACAGGGTGAACTGGAGCTGGGCACCGGATTGGGAACCGTCAAGATGACCAGCCCCGTGGCCTACCAGATCATCGACGGCCGGCGCGTGGACGTGAACGTATCCTATGCGGTAAATGGCGGCAGTTATGGATTCACCGTCGGAGAATACGACCGTGCCTGCCCGCTGGTGATCGATCCGCTGCTGGCCTCCACCTATCTTGGGGGTACCTTTAATGAAGGTTTGAACGGTAATAGTATCAAACTCGACGCTGCGGGCAACGTCTATATTGCCGGATCTGCGAAATCCAGTTATTTCTTTTTAGACAGTCAGGGTCAAGCCGTCACAGGTGGCTATAGCCAGACCCTTAACGGCACTGCGGGTACTGCTACTGACGCGTTTGTGGTCAAGATGGACGGAGACCTCAGCCAGTATCTGGCCGCTACCTACTTCGGCGGCGGCGGCACTGATAGTGCAAGTGGAATAACCCTGGACGGCTCCGGCAACGTCTACGTTACAGGACTTACCAAGTCCCTGGACTTTCCTTTGGCCTCAGTGCCCTGCCGCGACACTTCCAAAGGGGATATTTACGTGGCCAAGCTGGGTGGCGACAACCTGAACCTGAGTGCAACTACCTGTTTCGGCGGCTCTCTTTTGGACAACTCTTTCGGTGTGGCTCTAGATTCAGGCGGTCATGTCTTCGTGGTTGCCGATACCTCGTCAGCCAGTTTTCTCGATGCAGCGGGCAATACGCTTGCCGTAAACGGCCTTCAAACATCCCTTAGAGGAACGAAAGACGGTCTGGTGGTCAAATTCAGCGACGATTTGAGCCAGGTTATGGCCAGCACCTACCTTGGAAGTAGCGGTGGTAGCGAGGGTTTAACTTCCATAGCCATAGACAATAGCGGGAACGTTTATGTCGGTGGGTATTTAACTTCAAGCTACACTCATGCAGACACCGCCCTTAGAAAAGATTATAAAGGCTCAAATAATGACGGTGTTGTTTTCGAACTGAACAACGACCTCAACAGCCTGCTCGCCTCCACCTTCGTGGGTGGTACCGGTATGAGTAGTAAAGTTAAGTTAATGGCCTTTGACGCCGCCGGAAATATCATTGTGTGCGGCGATACGACGGATACAACCTTCTCCACGACTACAGGAATGACACTAACCGGTTCCAGTGACGCTTTCGTAATTAAAATCAAAAGCGACCTGAGCGGCGACCTGGTCGATGGTGTAGTCGAGCCGCTGGCCTCCACACTGATTGGCGGAACTTTGGTTGATTATCCAAAAGATATCGCCCTGGATGTCAGCGACAACGTTTATATAGCCGGATATTCAAATTCCACAAGCTTACCCGGCAATACCGCAGATTCTTATCAACAGGGTTTGAGCGGCGGCTCCGGTTATGACGCCTTTGTCACCAAACTCAATCCTGACCTGAGCAATCCGGCCACTACCTACATCGGCGGGGCAGGTAGCGAGACAACTTATGGTATTGCCTTAAACCCGGCGGGCAGTGTCTACATAACCGGCACCACTACATCCACCGATTTCCCCCCCGCTGTGGCACCCGGCCAATCGCGGGTGGCCCAGGAGACCAACGGCGGCGGAACTGATATCTTTGTGGCCAAACTGACTGGCGACCTGGCCGCGACCGCCGCAGCCGACAGCACCGCGCCTATTTGGCCGGCCGGCGAACTGGAAGCATCCGAAATCACCGACACCGGCCTGACCCTGACCTGGGAAGGCGCCATGGACAACACAGGGGTGATCGGATACCAGCTCTATACCTACCAGGACGCCGGTATGACCAGCCTGCTGTCCTCCACCACCGTGGCCGGTACCGTCTATGAGGTAACCAGCCTTGAGGCCGGCACTGCGTACACTTTCAAGGTACAAGCCCGCGATACCAAAGGCAACCGGAGTACCACCGGGCCCAGCAGAACAGTGGCCACGACGGGCACCTACACCGACCACACCAGGCCAACCTGGCCGGCCGACAAAGAACTGAAAGCCACCGACGTCGCTGCTACGTCCCTCACCCTAACATGGACCTCCGCTACGGATAACGTGGGTGTGACCGCTTACAATCTATATAATGGAAGCACATTGCTCGACACCGTGAGCAGTGCGGTATACGAAATCGTAAGCGGCGCGATGTACTATACTTACGACGTCACCAACCTGGCGTCCGGCAACCAGTACACCTTCCGGGCGCAAGCGGTGGACGCGATTGGCAACATCAGCACCGATGGTCCCAACGTGGACGTCATCATGACAAATCCCGACACCTCGCCGCCCTACTGGAATGGTGGTGGGGATTCAAACGCATTAACCTTTAACGCTCTTTCCCCCACCACGGGATATTTTGAATGGCCCGCGGCCTCAGACAACGTGGGGGTGACCGGCTACAACATCTATATCCAGAATCCCCCTGGCAATGGTGAATACTCAGTTATCACCACCGTTTACGGCACGACCAATTGTATCATCACCTTGCCTGATACACCCGGAATTTCTTATCCCGTCTCGATAAAAGCCTTCGACGCGGCGGGTAATTTGGGTGCTTACTATTCTTACTCTCATCCAATGCAAGTAGTACCCGGTGAATCATACGGCGTATACCTGATTGACGCCTACCTTACAGCCATCAGCGGCGAACCCCGGGTCTCCAGCAACGGAGCTTCTATTGAAAACAGCAGCGCTGTGCCGCTCAACCCCATGATCAAACTATATTTTAAAAACAATATCGTCGCTGACGGTGTCTGGGACAACAGTACTTATTCCAACAAGAGCTGCGTAACCATGCAGACCGCCGCCGGAGCCAACGTGCCGCTCAACGTGTTCAGGATTCCCGACGATGTTGACGGCTTTAACGAAAGAAACAATATGTTCGTAACTCCCGTGGATACTCTGGCGCCGGGAACCCAGTACAAAATTATCATCAACGCCGCCCTTATGCCTAAGAATCAAAAAAGATCATTGACGTTCGAACGCGTCGTCAACTTCACTACCGAGGCAGCCGCCTCCGGTAACCCGGCCTGGTCTTCCGGCGGCACCATGACCGCTTCCAACCCGACCCCGTCCGGAGTTACCCTGACCTGGACCCCGCCCGCCACCGGCGCGGGCGTCACCAGCTATACCATTATTAAGAACAACAGCGACATCATCGCCGGCGTGGACGGCACTGCCACCAGCTGTGAAGTAACCGGCCTGGCCCCGGGCACCAATTACACCTTCCAGGTGCAGGCATTTAACTCCGCCACCAACTGGAGCAGTGACGGCCCGAGCACCACGATAATCACCACGGCGGATACGGCTGTGCCCACCTGGCCCTCTGCCAGCCTGACAGAAAGCAATGTCGCCGGGCACGGGCTGACCCTGACCTGGAGCGCCGCCAGCGACGACGGGGCCGTGACCGGCTACCAGATTTACCGGGACGGAACCTCCATCGTCACCGTGAGCGGCACCAACCTGACATATAACGTAACCGGCCTGACCGCCGAGACCAGCTATACCTTTAAAGTCGAAGCGGGCGACGCTGCCGGTAACTGGACCACCGACGGCCCCAGCCGGACGGTTGCTACCACGGCCTATACCGGGAATGAGGTCATAACCGGAGCGTATTCAGTGACTCCGACTGCCGATGCGGCCTATACCAGCGGCGAGACGGCCGACGGCATCGATACCATGACTGTTAACGCGGGCTATTCGGGGTCCACAACCTTTACGGTCAGTATAAGCCCCGTAACCGCCCATGATGGCAATGAGAAAGCAGTGTTTGTGCAGATCAGAAACGGCGCCCAGTTGAACCTGAACGCGTCGGCTGCGGACTTCGACGCCGTAACCACAGCCTCGGCCAGCTTCGAAGTACAGCCCGGCGACGTGATTAAAGCGTTCATCGTGGACGATTTGTATACCACCACTAACATAATATCGACGGTGCTGGAGCAGTAAGCGATTGACGGAGCGGGGATAAAAAACCTGGTTCCTCTTGAGCTTGGATATAAAAAAAGGTGGCTTAACAACAAAATACCTATGAAAAATTAAGGATGCACTTTGTAGGAATATGCATCCTGTTCGGAAAGGAGGGATCAAATGCGATGAAGTTCATGTTATCCACACAATCGCTTGATTATAACAGGAGTATTCATTTGCATCACCGGTGGTTTTTATCGTGCAACAATAGGGAACAAAAAGCTGTGAAGCCGGTTGTATTCCCTTAATCGGATTTTGATTGTTAAATCGAGAGGTGAAATGTTTGAAGAATTATCTTAGAGTTGCAGTATTTTCATTCTTAACATTAATGATACTTGGTCTGACCGGAGTAGCAGCCCCGCCTGTTCTGGCGGGGGAGACTGTGCTGCCGGTTGCGGATAGTGAAGTACAGGCCAAAATGGCTGCCGTACAGGTTCCCTTTGTACAAAACCAGGGGCAGGTTGGCGATGAGCAGGTTAAATATTACGCTAAAACCTTCGCCGGAACCGTCTTCGTCACCGATGAGGGGATCGTCTACGATCTGCCCAAGGGTGAAGAAGGCGGCTGGGTGCTGAAAGAGGAGTTCGCTGGAGGCAAGGCCCCGACACCGGCGCCTTCAAGCGCGCCGGGCGCGCCGGTCAATTACTACCTGGGGAATGTGGAGAAGCACGTTTCCTCTTATAATGAAATATCTTTAGGCGAGGTCTATGACCAGATCAAGGTCAACCTTAAGGCCTACGGCAACAACATGGAGAAGATATTTACCGTGGCCCCCGGCGGCGACCCCGCTAAAATTGCCCTAAAAGTAGCTGGCGCGGACAGTATTTCTGTAAATGAACAGGGTGAACTGGAGCTGGTTACAGGATTGGGTACGGTCAAAATGACTTGCCCCGTGGCCTACCAAATCATCGACGGCCAGCGTGTGGACGTGTCAGTCGCCTACATTGTAAAAGGCGACACATACGGCTTCACTGTCGGCGAGTACGACTGCGCCTGTCCGCTGGTGATCGATCCGCTGCTGGCTTCTACCTATCTCGGAGGAGCCAGTGAAGATGGTATTAGTGGAACCAGCATGATTCTTGACGAAGGCGGCAATGTCTATGTTACAGGATATAGCAATTCCACAACCTTTTTTACCGTTATAGGCGGCTACAGCTCCACCCTCAATAGTAGCGGGTTAAATGATGTGTTTGTGGCCAAGCTGGATGGCGACTTAAGCCGATTATTGGCTGCTACCTACCTGGGAGGCTCCGGTGGTGACAGCGCTGCTGCCATTGTTCTGGACGGCTCCGGACATATTTATATTACCGGAGTTACAGGGTCACAGGACTTCCCGTTAACACTCCAACGCAGCAGCACAGATAATGACTTGTTCGTAGCCAAGCTGGATTGTGCGCACCTCAACCTTGCTGCCGCTACCTGTTTTGGAGGGTCCGATAATGACGTGGCCAATGCCATAGGCTTGGATCCCATCAGCCCCGACCCCAACAACAAATCCATTTTTGTAGCCGGGACAACCTTTTCAAACGATTTGAGCACCAGCGGATATCAAAAAGCTCTGGCTGGCAGTGGGGATGGCCTGGTAGTTAAATTCAGCGGCGACTTGAGCCAGGTTCTGGCCTCTACTCATCTAGGGGGGGCCAGCGCTAGTGAGTCTATAGCTGCCATGACCATTGCGCAAAATGGGGAGGTCTATGTCGCCGGCCAGAATGCCTTGTCTGATTATCCTACCACGGTGGGCTCGTTAAAAGATTCATACGCTGGTACAAGCGCTATGAGCTTTATTTCTGAATTGAGCAACGACTTGTCCGGACTTACGGCATCGACTTTTTTGGGCGGCGATGATAACATAACCAACGTATGGGCAATCACCATTGATGCCAGCGGAGATATTCTGGTCGCCGGTGACACGTCAGATGACACATTCCCCGTGACTGCGGATGCTTTCGACAGCACAAGAAGCTCATCAGATGCTTTTGTGGCCAAGATCAATAGTAACCTGAGTGGTGATGCAAATCATTTGCCTTTGGCGGCCACGTTTTTCGGCGGGACTAAGGCTGAGAACGTTTTTGGCCTAGCTACCGATGCCGACGACAATATTTATGTCACGGGGCGGACAAAATCGTCCTCAGCCAGCTACCCATTAACTGCTGGGGCTTATCAGAATAAGATAAACGGAACCGATTCCACTACGCGTTATGACGCCTTTATTACTGTATTTAACAGTAGCCTGACGTCACTAGTTGCATCCACTTATCTCGGGGGAAGCAATCATGATTACCCAAAATCCATCGTCCTTAATAAAGCAGGCAACGTCTATGTAGGGGGTACAACCCTTTCAAGCGATTTTCCCCCTGCCGTTGCACCCAGCCAGTCGCAGGTAGTTCAGGAGACGTACGGCGGAGGTGCAAGTGATATCTTCATCGCCAAACTGAGCGGCGATCTGGCCCAGAGCACTGAGGACGACGGTAAAGCGCCCATATGGTCAGCCGGCCAAATGGAAGCATCCGTTGTGACTGAAACCGGGATCACTCTGAGTTGGGAAGGCGCTATGGACAACCTGTGGGTAACAGGATACCAGCTCGACACTTTCCAGGATACGGGGATGACGAGCCTGCTCTCCTCCACCACTGTATCCGGGGCGGTCTACTCAGCAGCCGTTACCAACCTAAATGCCGCAACTCCATACACTTTCAGGGTACAAGCCCGCGATAGCGCCGGCAACTGGAGCACAGATGGACCGAGCAAGACAGTTTCCACGGCGCAAGCCACTGCGGATTTGACCGCGCCGGTGTGGCCGGCCGACAAGGCATTGACTGCCACCAATATTGCTGGAACCAGCTTGACGCTCACCTGGACTTCCGCCACCGATAACGTGGGGGTAAGGGACTATAAGGTTTTTCAAAATACTGTGGAAATTGCCACTGTGAGCAATTCGGTGTACTACGAGGTAAGCAACCTGATCCCCGGTACTCTGTATAGCTTCCAAGTGCAGGCCTTAGATGCAGCGAGCAATATCAGCAGTGACGGCCCTGTGGTCGAGGTTACTACCCTGGCGGCCCTCGACACAATTGCGCCGAGTTGGAAACCTAACAGCCAATCAGCAACCATAAACGCTGTTTCTCCCACCCAGACCTATCTTGAGTGGGAGGAGGCCACTGACAACGTAGGCGTTACCGGCTACAACATCTACCTGGCTCTCATGGGTACCAGCGATTACTCTGTTATCGCTACTGTAAACGGCACGACTAATTGTATCATCACCTTGCCGGATACACCTGGTATTACCTATCTACTCTCTATAAAAGCCTTCGATGCGGCTGGTAATCTGAGTGCATACATTTCTGAACAAATACAATTGGTACCCGGTGAATCATACGGCGTTTACCTGATCGACGCCTACCTGACCGACATCAGCGGTGAACCCCGGGTTTCCAGCAACGGTGCTTCTATTGAAAACAGCACCGCTGTGCCGCTGAACCCCATGATCAAGCTGTATTTTAAAAACAATATTGTCGCTGACGGGGTCTGGGACAACGGCACCTATGCCAACAAGAGTTGCGTCACCATGCAGACCGCCGCCGGGGCGAACGTACCGGTTAACGTGCTTCGGATTCCCGATGACGCTAACACTTTTAACGAAAGAAACAACATGTTTGTAACTCCCGTGGATACTCTGACACCCGGCACCCAGTACAAGATCATAATCAACGCCGACCTTATGCCTAAGAATCAAAAAAGATCATTGACGTTCGAACGCGTGGTCAACTTCACCACTGAGGCCTCAGCCTCCGGCAGCACGGCTTGGCCCTCCGGCGGCACCATGACCGCTTCCAACCCGACCCCGGCCGGAGTAACCCTGACATGGACCCCGGCAGATGCTGGCGCAGGCGTCACCAGTTATGTTGTCATTAAGAACAACAGCGACATCATCACCGGCGTGGACGGCACTGCCACCAGCTGTGAAGTAACCGGCCTGGCCCCGGGTACCAATTATACCTTCCAAGTGCAGGCCTTTAACTCCACTACCAACTGGAGCAGCGACGGCCCGAGCACCACGGTAACCACCACGGCGGATACGGCTGTGCCCACCTGGCCCTCTGCCAGCCTGACAGAAAGCAATGTCGCCGGGCACGGGCTGACCCTGACCTGGAGCGCCGCCAGCGATGACGGGGCTGTGACCGGATACCAGATTTACCGGGACGGCACCTCCATCGCCAGTGTTAGCGGCACCACCCTGACCTATAATGTAACCGGCCTGACCGCCGAGACCAGCTATACCTTTAAAGTGGAGGCGGGCGACGCCGCTGGCCACTGGAGCAGCGACGGCCCCAGCCGGACGGTTGCTACCACCGCCTATACCGGCGGCGAGGTCGTAACCGGAGCGTATGCGGTGACTCCGGCTGCCGATGCAGCATATACCAGCGGCGAGACAGGTGACGGCATCGACACCATGACCGTGAACGCAGGTTACTCGGGTTCCAGAACCTTTACGGTCAATGTCAGCCCTGTAACCGCCCATGATGGCAATGAGAAAGCGGTGTTTGTGCAGATCCGAGACGGCGCCCAGTTGAACCTGAACGCATCGGCTGCGGACTTCGATGCCGTAAACACTGCCTCGACCAGCTTCGAAGTGCAGCCCGGCGACGTGATTAAAGTGTTCATCGTGGACGATTTGTATACCAACACCAACATAATATCGACAGTGCTGGAGCAGTAAGCCGGTTTTCATAGTCCGGGCTGAAAACAACCATTCAGCCCGGCATGTGAAAGGATTTTCACGAGGCTGGCTTACTGACAGGCCTGCCAAGTATAAAGGAGAGGTGAAAAGTGAAGTTTAAGTCGCGACTTGTTGTTATATTAACTTTTCTAATGATGTTACAGAGTGTTCTGTTCGGTGGGGCGGCATTCGCTGCCAGTGGTTCAAATGTGCCCAATGTCACCGAATACGGACTGTATAATTATGTGGACAGTAACACCACCGCACCCACGGCAGTTCAGGTGAAATCTACAGGCAACGACGGGGAAACGTACAACGCCTGGCCGTGGGAGGCACTTACGCAGACACCATGTGCTTTTGACAGCAATATGGGCATCGGGATAAAATTTGCGGTTAATGTTGCCACCCCTACCTACTGGGATCAAAACGCTGCCAGATTAAAAATGTATGATGCGGCCAACAATCTGGTAGCAGTAAACGTAATCAGGTTAGGTGACGGAAGCAATGCGGACGTAAACCGCAACTACATCTTTGTGGTTCCCCAGGGAGTTCTGCAGCCTTCCAGCACATACAAAATTGTTATTGATGCGGAAATAACCGCCAACAATGGCTTGCAGGCCGGTAAAGTACAGCAGGTCAACTTTACCACGGCAAACGATACTACTTCCGCTGGCGTCAGCCTGAGCTTGAACAAAACCGGCGTGATTGCCGGGGGGAGCCTGACGGTATCCGGTACAGCCGGGTCTAATAAATGGGTCTCAATACAAGCACTCGACAGCGCCTCAAACGTCGTATTTTTCGATGCTGTTAAGTCCAATGCCAGCGGCAGCTATAGCGATACCTTTAAGGTGCCGGCAGTTTCCCCAGGGATATTTAACATTGTCGCTGGCTACGGCAGCAATGTTGCCACTGCTAGTCTGAACGTAATAACGGAAATTACTGCTGACACAAGCATTGCCAGTAGTGGTTCCAACAAAAATCTGGCCATAACTGCTAATACCCCGAGCAATATTTCGGTGACCGTTCCTCAGGGGGTAAGTGATGCCAGTCTCAATGTAGCAGAGCTGCTCAGCAGCAACGCTGCAGGTGGTGTATCAACAACCAGCCTGCCGGCCATGAATATCAACAGCAATGTGACTTTGAATTCCAGCCCGGTGCAGGTAGAGATGGATATACCAGAGGGTACTATCGTCAGCGCAGCAGCAGGCTGGGACGGGACCATCCATATGCCCACGATTCAGGCTGCCAACACTGTTACGGTAACTCCCGATTCCGGGATGAATACCACAGTAAGTGGGGTAATTGAGGTTGGTTATGGCAATGTGCCCCTGACCTTCAACAAAGCTGTGCGCATCCTTGTTCCGGGCCAAGCCGGGAAAGAATTGGGGTATTACCGCAGCGGCACGTTTACCAAGATCAGCACGGTTTTAGCTGCCGACAGCCAAGCTGTTGGTGATGCACTGGCCGCTGGAGGAGATGGCCGTATTGATGTAAGTTCCGACCTGGTAATATGGACCAAGCATTTCACCCAGTTCGTTACTTATACCCAAACTGCTAGCAGCAGCGGGGATAGCGGTGGGGATAGTAGTGGGGATAGCCAAGCACCTACCTGGCCCTCTGGCAGCACCCTGACTGGCACCAAAACTAACCAGGAAGTGAGTCTTAGCTGGACCGCTGCTACGGATAACGTGGGGGTAGTCAGTTACCGGATCCTTATGGGTGGAAGTGAGATTGCCACCGTAAGCGGTAGTACCCTCACATATATAGTCACTAATGTAACCGGGCAGCAAACATTTAAAATAGAGGCAGGAGATGCGGCCGGCAAATGGAGCACCAACGGTCCAAGTGCCAATGTGTCAGGCACAGGCGATAAGCCTCTGAATTATATAAGTGCCAACCTGACCACCATTAGCGGCAGTGCTTCCAGCGACGGAGAATTGGTTGATGGCAGCAGCAGCGTTCCATTCAGCCCGACCATAAGGATAGTCTTTGACAAGAACGTCACTACTGACGCAATCTGGTCTGCCAACCAGCAGTGTTTCAGTATGCAGGACAGTTCAGGTGCCAGCGTACCGATAAAGGTTGAAAAAATATCGAATGCGCTGAACTTTGGGGAAAGACAGCATGTGTTTATCACCCCGGATAGTAAGCTTACTGCGGGTAAAACATACACCATAATAATCACCGGCAGTCTCAAAGCCAATAACGGAAATACTTTAGGAAATAGCTTAACCATTTCCTTCACCGTAGCGGGAGGTGCCAGTACAGTTATTACCACCAGCGGCCCCACCGTTACTAACGGAAGCGCTGCGGTGGACCCAGCGCTCGGAGCAACAGTCAGTCAGGGTGAATATGCCAAGGTAGTGATACCTGCCAATGCCTTAAAGGGAAACAGCCTGCTTACGGTTGATGTTCAGAAGGTGGCATCGCCTCCGGCAGCTCCCTTGAATGCCAACGCGATTAGCGATGTGTACGAGTTCAAGATTGGGAATAACAGCACCTACAGCTTTGCCAGCAATGTTGCCATAACCTTGAGCTTTAACGCGAGCACAATCGGTACTGGTGAGGTACCAATCTTATTCTACTATGATGAAGCCCAGTTAGAGTGGATAAAAATCGGAGGAACAGTATCCGGGTCAACCATTACAGCGCAGGTAAACCACTTTACTAAGTTCGCCGTGTTGTCCATAGAGAAGATCGCAGGCATACCAGTAATTGCCAACCCCGATGTCACTCTGAATGACATCGCGGGCCATTGGGCAGAAGCCAACATCAATAAACTGGTGGCTATGGGAGCCGTTAGCGGCTATTCCGATGGCAGCTTTAAACCCGATGCGAATATCAGCCGGGCTGAGTTCGTTACCGTGCTGGTAAAAGCATTTAAGCTGGAGACCAAAGGCGGCAAGGTCTTTGAGGACACAATGAATAGCTGGGCCAAGGATTACATTGCTACTGCAACGGCTTATGGTATCACTAATGGCTACAATGATCAGATTTTTGGGGCTAATGACCTGATTACCCGTGAACAGATGGTGGTGATGGTCGTAAAAGCTGCCAAGCTGATTCCGGAAGCCGGAGCTATTAACTTTGCGGATAGCATCAGTATATCTCCATGGGCTCAAGAGGCAATCGCTACCTCCATTAAAAAAGAGATTATAAAAGGATTTTCGGATAATACTGTAAGACCCGGAAACAATGCCACCAGAGGTGAAGCGATAACCGTTATTGCTAATGCTTTAAACTAAGTGTAGTATTCCGACCAGCGGCCTCACCTGGGAATTCGAACTGGGTGAGGTGCTGGGTTTTATTAAGCAGTTAACCCATCATATATCATTGCCTGCTTCATTGCGGGTTATATGAAAAACATATGATTAGGCAGGATTTATTGTCTTTATGTCGAAGCATATAGAAAACAACTGAATATGCGCTCCGAGCCTGAAGACCTAAAGTTGTAACCAAGGTTATTAGGCCGTTAAGGTGTATCTGGAAACAGGTGCGCCTCCCATTGTGGAAAGGAGAAGCCAAATTCGACCAAATATTAGGTGAGTCTGCTTTTCGTGACTCGCCTTTTTTTATTGGTTTGATTACTAATAACTATTGATATAGTTGCGTATGTTAGGCGTCACTTTCAACAGTGGGTTTGTATTTTTTTGAGATCATGATCGGAAAAAATGAGGGGAGAGAAGCTTCCCATGCACAATGCTTGCTATAAAGTAAGCATTATGCATTGAACTTATATGCAGCCAAGGTATTATAGATACTGGGAATAAAAATCGGAATAAACTGGGAGGAGGCTGTGATTGTGAACCATAAGATCTTTAAAAAGTCGAGGCTATTATCAATTATAGTTCTGGCTGTGCTTGGATGCCTATTAATGGCTTTACCAGTATTAGCGGCAGGTGATGGAAGCGGCGGGGGTCAGGGTGTACCTTTAGGCCTGGATTCATCCATTCCATCTGACGGCCAGAAGGACGTTCCTCTGACGGGAGATATTAAGCTTACGTTCAACAAGAATGTAATTTTCTTGGGGATTAGGGATGCTAATAAAACCTGTTTTGCGCTGATAGCATCAGATGGCAGCAAGGTACCTATTGAGGTTATTATGGCTGATGACCAGACTACTGAAGGATTCGAACTAAGAAGAAATATTTCTATTAGGCCTGTGCAGAAACTACAACCGGCAACGGCTTACGTGGTGAAAGTATCACCTCAACTGCAGGCGAAAAATGGCACCAGCCTGGGTCATGAGGTGAGCGTGAACTTTGTTACCGCCGGTGTTGCTACCAAACCTGTGGAGACTACGCCAGTCAGCGCTACCGGACAGGAGCCAGCCAATACTAATCAAACTGTGAACACCACGGCAGAAAAAAACGCGGCTGTATCCGGCAGTGAGCCAAATAGTTCAACAACGAAAATAACTCAAACATCGGAAGTCAAGGAACAACCGGCCGAAGAGAAGTCACCCGTCTCCGAACCTGGGCAGAATAAACAGAAATCTAATACGACTTATGCAGTAGCAGCCGGATTAATATTGTTAGCAGCCTTGGGATATGTTTATTTTAGGAAAAGAAATATAAAATAGAACCAGCGTCTATTTAGGAGTGAATGAAACGAAGAAAAAAGTATTATATGCCTTGCTGGTTCTGGGGCCGCTGGCTTTTATTTTCATTACCCTTTTTATAGGGAGATATCCGGTCTCAATACCGGTAGTCGCCCAAATATTGTGGTGTAAATTAACCTTTAGCCCCTGTAATTTACCTGAGATTTACCAGACTTTAGTTTGGGATATTAGGATGCCCAGGGCTATCCTAGGGGCTATGGTAGGAGGCAGCCTAGCGGTTAGCGGGGCTGCTTTTCAGGGTTTGTTTCGCAATCCGCTGGTAAGTTTCGGTATCCTGGGGGTCACATCCGGGGCAGCTGGGTCCTAACGGCTGTGGCAAAACTACTCTTCTGGACTGCGTCCTGGGGCTGTTAAGGCCCCGGAACAAGTTATACCTATTAGTACTATAACGCGGGGTCTGACCTCAAGCTTAGCAACATTATTGGCGACCGCAAGGAGGATAAGCAACATTAGTTGGGATCTTAAGGAAGCATCAGTAGTACCCTAAGGGTGATTGATAAAATAGGGAGAAGGGAGTATACACATAATGAAATTACAGCGGAGTGCTATAGTGCGCAGCTTTATTATCATAAGTCTTATACTTAGTCTTTTATTTTCGGGAGGCTGCAACAAACAGCTAGCTAAGGAGCCCCAAGCCGGTGCTGATACCATAACAATTACCGATTGCATAGGCCGGCAGGTAATAATCCCTGCTCAAATAAATAGAATCGCTTGCCTATGCCCAGAATCGGGTTATGCCCTAGCGATGTTTGGTAAAGGTGATAAAATCGTGGCCGTGGTGGGTGGATTACAAAGAGACCTCATTCTTACCGACATGTATCCCGCGATAAAAGAACTGCCAGTGCCTAAGGGAAGCGCAGTGATTAATATTGAGGAATTGGTTAAAAGCAAGCCGGATGTGGTTTTTGTTAAGAGCGATACCTCCAGCAGTGAAGCGGAAACAGAAAAATTGAACAAGAGCAAGATCCCCTTTCTGGTAGTAGAGTTTAATAGCATGAAGGGGCAACAGGATGCTATTGAGATGATAGGTAAAGTAGTAGAGGCAACTGATAAAGCTGGTAAATATAATGCTTATTATCAAAAATGCATAGACCGCGTTCAGGAGCGGGTAGGGGGTATTCCTCAGGAGGAGAGGGTGAAGGTATATCATTCTCTTAATGAAGCTATTCGGACTGATATTAAAGGCAGTCTTTCAGGCGATTGGATGCAGGCTGCCGGGGCTTTCAATGTTTCGGCCAATGAAAATCTAAAGGCATTGGAAGGCAAGTACTTTGCCAGTCTGGAGCAGATACTATTATGGAATCCGGATGTGATCCTAGTTAATGAAGGAGCAGTAGTGAATTATATCTATACCAATAAACAATGGTCACCCTTGAAAGCGGTTAAAAATAAACAGGTCTTACAATTGCCCAATGGTATATCCAGGTGGGGTCATCCCTCGTCACCAGAGACCCCGCTAGCTGTTTTATGGACCGCTAAGATTATATATCCGGATAAGTTTGCTGATCTGGATATGGTGGCCGAAACCAAATATTTCTATAAAGAATTCTTCGGCCTGCAATTATCAGATGAGGTTGTAAATAAGATTCTATTCGGTGAAGGTATGCGAATGGCCAGACAATAACATGATAAGACAGATTTCATTATTAGTTTAGGAGGGTGTTTGGTGAAAATATATATCGGTATAGATGATACCGATAGCCTGGAAATTGGCGCAACCGGCCAATCAGCCGAACAGGTTAAAAACATGGATTTTGATAACCTAGGCGACGATGAATGCGTACGCATGGGGGAAAAGGTTAAGATAGTACTGCTTGATAATAAATACACCTTGATGGTTTTCCCAACCGATATTGAAGCCCCTAAATGGCAGACCAGTACAACCCATATGCTTAGAGTATTCTAATTATAGCGAGTGAGACACATGGCTGGTTTCCTGTCAGGTCAGCTTCGTTAAGATGTCGAGTGGTGAATGAACTGTCTCCGTTGCCAATATAATTAATTAATAGTAAGAATATAGGAGGCTTATCAGTGAGAATCCTTGTTTCAATAGATGATACAGATACAATGAAAATGGATGGCGTTGAGGTCAGGGGTACTGGAGAACTGGCTGATTTAATAAAACAGACTATTGAGGAGCAGGGCTGGGGCAGTTGTGAACCAATTACTCGTCACCAATTACTCATTCATCCGGACATACCATACACTTCCCACAATAGTTCGATGTGTTTCGAAGCGGATATAGAGGAATCGTTCTTAAAGACTGTGATTGATTATGCTTCTGACTTTTTGTCTCGTGAAAGCACACCCGATTCAGATCCGGGACTGTGTGTGGCGGTTACCGATCGCATAAGCCGACCGGGATGGCTCATCTCCTTTGGTTATATGGCCAAAAACTATGTCTTAACCAAGCAGGAAGCCTATGACCTGGCGGAGATGTTGGGCATTCACCTCTCCGAACATGGCGGCACTGGCCAAGGCGTTATTGGGGCGCTGGCTGGAGCCGGATTACGTCTGAGTGGGAATGACGGACGTTTCAAAGGCAAATTGAAGATCAAAGCGGAAAATGACATAATATCGGCAGGGGATATTTGTTCCCAGGGGAAGGTTGACATGGTAAAGTGCCTGGAGGAAGGAATCATTCTGCAGGATGATGAAATGATTGTTCTGGGAGATAATATTAAGCCGATCTGGATGTATGGAAAAGCGGTCCTGCCTGTTTGCGCAGTTTCAGAAGAAATAGCCGGACGGGCACGCTGGCAGACCTATTCCAAAAGTCAAATGAAGGATTTCTAATAATCTGTGCTGAACTCGGGTTACAGGGAGTGATGTAATATATGTGGAAAATTAGTGATAAAGGCGAACGTGAGTTTACCGGAGGTAAAGAAGACTGGCAGGTTGTTGCCCAAATAGCTGAAAACTGTCCACAGTATAAACCCGATGATGAAGATGAGATGGTGGCCGATGAGGCTTACTCCTGCTATAATTGCCGTTATCGGCGCTGGACGATAAAATCATTTACGTGTCTTAAAGACTGATTAACGCTAGAATTTAGATCAGAATAAAGTCAGACCGAGCAAAAAAGTTCACCCAAGGGTACTACTGATGTACCGCTTGCGGTACGATTAATGTTGCAAGAGCAAGGCATTAATGAAAGCCATTGATTGAGGCGGCCTAAGGTATGGTGACACACCCCTTCAGGGAATGTCCCCGTAACAAGTACGTCGATTGAAAGGGATTTCGTTAATAACGCAGCTATTGGGCTTTTTTGACGGCCTGAAGCCGGGATGCAGTCATGTATGCCTGGCTTGTTTGCGTATATGGACGAAAAACTTTAAAAGAGCTATTATTTACGTATACTATGCATACCTATATAATATCAATAGAAATCCCCATAGAATTAGGTGTTATGCCATATAATCGGAGAACTCCAACCAGCTCATTCAGGCAATATTTATTAAGGAGAGGATTTCTAATGTCAGAAGACAGGCCAGGTAATGACTTAAACCCGGATACGAACGTTGCGGAGGTAGATTTAAGTCAGTTAACACCAGTTTTGGATTCAGTCAACGGCTTGTTCTGTGTCTATGACACGGAAGGGCAGATTGTCTACATGAATAGGAAATTCAGAGACTTGGTAGATTATCCTGACGAAGTTTTGAAAAATATGAATATCAGTGATTTAGCCATTGATCGTCATAAAAAGCGGATTCGGGAGAGGATGCGTTCCCACCTGGATGAAGGCAAGGAGCGGAGTTGGGAACTGCCGATACGCGGTCGGAATGGCAGTGAATTTACGGTCATAGCTAAAACTTCACCCCTGTATCAAAAAGAACGTCTGGTGGGCGGAATTTTACTGGTAGAGGATATTACGGAGCGTATACAGGCTGAGGCTGAAGTAAGGGAATCACAGAGGCTCCTGGCTGATACCATCGAATCCTTGCCTGATGCGACCATGGTCATAGACCGGAAGGGGCAAGTGCTGTATTGGAACCGTGAAATGGTGGAGATGACCGGCTTTCTCGCCACGGATATGGTGGGCAAAAGTGATTACGAATATGCATTGCCCTTCTATGGTGTCAGGCGGCCCATATTAATTGATATGATTGTAGATCCCAGAGTGCGGTTCGAGAACCAGTATACCTATGTCCATAAAGAAGGCAAGGTTCTTTTTACCGAGACCAAGACCGGAAAGCTAAAGGGTAAGGAGAGAATTTTATGGGGTAGAGCCACACCACTATTTAATACCCGAGGTCAGATTGTGGGTGCAATAGAATCCGTTCGGGATATAACGGATCGGAAAGAAGCTGAAGACGATTTAAAGAAAAGTCATGAGCGCCTGGAAGCTATTTTTAGCGGAACTGTCAGTGCTCTGGCAGTGACTACCGAGAAGCGAGATCAATATACAGCCGGGCACCAACACCGGGTGGCTATGTTGGCCTGCGCAATTGCCAAGGAGATGGGCTTATCCGCTAAGATGATTGATGATATTAAAATTGCCGGAACTCTGCATGATATCGGTAAACTATATGTACCTCTTGATATCCTTAGCCAGACCGGTAAGCTAACCGATATCGAGCAGCTTTTCGTAAAGACTCACCCGGCGGCGGGTTATGATATTGTCAAAAGTATACCCTTTGATGGCCCGATCGCCGATATCATCCTGGAACACCATGAAAGAATGGACGGATCAGGATATCCCCAAGGTTTAAAAGGAGAAGGAATATTGTTGGAAGCCAGAGTTCTGTCGGTTGCCGATGTAGTGGAAGCCATGGCTTCCCATCGCCCCTACCGGCCGGCCTTGGGTATTGATAAAGCTCTGGAAGAGATCCAAAGCAACGCCGGTCGTCTTTATGATGAAAATGTAGTTAATGCTTGTGTAAGAGTAGTCAAAAACAACAAGTTTGAGTTTCCCAGCAGGGCATAATATCTGCTTATAGATTTCTCCAGTATTTGCGATCCAGGCTGCGGTACTGAATGGCTTCGGCCACATGCTGGGCTTTAATGTCCTGGGATTCCTCCAGGTCAGCAATAGTGCGGGCGACTTTCAGAATACGGTCATAAGCCCGGGCACTCATGTTAAATTTATTAAAGGCCTGCTTCAACGACATTCCATATCAGAACCAAAGTTGGCGCAGAGGCATCCATGCACCGTATTTCCCGCAACCTTAAAGACTTCGCTGGCCGGTCAGTATCTTTACCGGAATAACCTTTATCGATGTCATAAACTATGTAATCCCAGCCCTGGCTGATGCAGAAAGCTTTACTGCGCTCAATTTGCATATCAATAGAGCAGGAATCCTTTTTGTAGAATGATTGGCGGCAATAAATGGCGGCTTTAGGCATTGCACCACTCCTTTGAAAATTGAGATTGGAACATTAGTTCTATATTAATTGTAAACTATATTTTAGTTGCAAGCATCTTGACAAGTGATAATCTAATGAAGTACAATATCCTTACCGAGTAAGGATGATCTGATTGCTCGGCCGGCAGTAGAAATTACTGATGATATTAAAGAATTAATGATGTGAATGATGAGAAGATATTAAAGAATTAATGATGTGAAATGATAACAAGATATTGATGAAATTAATGTGTGAATGATTAAAAGGATGATTTAAAATGACAAAAATTAGTGTGAAACAATCACCTGCCGTCGAAACCAGATTAGTAAAAAGTACATCTAAGCGCCAAATTACGATTCCAAAATCTTTCTTTGATAGGTTATCTCTAAGGCATGGTGTTACCTTTACTGCCCAGTTGTTTGATAACGGAATATTTCTGAGTCCCTATATTATATCACAGGATACTATTTGGGATGAGGATCGAAAAGAAATTATCAGAGGCGTCATCAAAGAGGGATTAACCGAGGAAGAAATGGTTGAAGAAATCAACTTCCGAATCAAGAAATATGATGAATTTCTTTTGAGAAAAATAGAAGAGTTCGAAGCTGATATACTGGAGGATGAAAAGGGCTTAGGTGATACACTGGGAGTGACTAATTTTAATGGACTGGACATTTTCTTCAACTCCGAAGTTAAGTCGCCTACTTAAAAACCTTGAAAAGCGGCAACAGCAATTGGTTGATAGTTACCTTGAACAGATCAGAGGAATCATGACTGACCCTCAGTCCGGCAAGAAATTGCGTGGGGATCTTAATGACTATTATTCTTGGGACTGGAAATTTCAGAACGTTCCTTTAAGGATCTGCTATAAAACAATAAGCGAAACAAATAGCATCTTAATCGTTTATTTTGGGACAAGACAAAACTTCTATGAAGAAGTAAAAAATTATGTAAAATGAATCGGCAAGGGACGAGATAACAGCTCGTCCCTTGCTTTTAAAACCTATTCCATCCGTTTCTTTGTTAGGTCTCTAGCTTCTGATATAGTATTGCATGTTAACAAAGCATCTCGAATTAGCGGGGGACGTTCTTTTTGCTTCCAACTGCTTTGAGGGAATCCTTCAGGTTTGTCGATAAGTTTTTCTTGGAGTTTAGCTGAAGAAGCAGTTTTAGATCAACAATTTAGTTTATAATCAAAGCCAATTGAAATTTCAATAAAATGAGGTATTATTATGGAGCCTAAAAGCCTAAAATACGGAATATCGGCAGTTGTTATTTTTTTCTTAATAGGGTATTTCGTTGTACCCTACGCAACTCAGCTGCTTCCAGGGGATGAACCTTATTATGTTTTGCTAACCTTGTTATGTACAATTGTAATAATTTGTACCTGGGTATTATTAGATGAAATAAGAAGCTTAAAAGAATCATTTAACCATAATAACGCAACCGATAAATTACATCTGTAATTTACCTCGGGTTTATGTATTAAAGATATCTATTAAATATTCAATATAAGAAGGAGAAAGGAAATGCATGAAAAAGACATTATGGATAGTCGTATTATTTATGTTGGTATATTTGACTGGCTGTTCAAATCTTGGTATTTCAAAACAGGACAACACAGATTATAAACAAATGTACCAAGAAGTACTTAAAGACCAAGCCCCATTGATAAAAGATATAACATTTAAGACTCTAGATGGAAAGGTAATTGAAGAAGATGGTGGTTGGTATTTTTTGGATAAGCAGGTGAAGATAATTATTACTCTAGAAGGTGATTGCCAATATGTCGATCTCTATATTACACCAACCGGTTCTCAGACATATAAAGAACAAAAATTAATTGAAGAAATAGATACTCAGCAAAATGTTGCAGAATACATTTGGGTTGTTCCTGATTATACACATGATCACTTTCAAATTATCGCATATAACAAAGATGTGGGCAGAAAGTCAGATATTTATAATGTTGTTTCCAAAAAATAACCCACTTGGCTGCGGATTTGCAACTGAGATCTGTTTTCAGGCAAGCGGGGACGGTTCTTGCCTTGCACAAAACTAATTTATTACCGGAATTACTACTATAATACACTAATAAATAGTATATCCATTAACGGGGTAACCACCAACTTCCGCTGGGATGTTTTCGGTAATAAACTATGAAAAACCGTCTCCCAGTAAGGTATATCATTTATTTAGAGATTTCTCCAATACTTGCGATCCAGGCTGCGGTACTGAATGGCTTCGGCCACATGCTGGGCTTTAATGTCCTGGGATTCCTCCAGGTCAGCAATAGTGCGGGCGACTTTCAGAATACGGTCATAAGCCCGGGCACTCATGTTAAATTTATTAAAGGCCTGCTTCAGCATCTGTTCGGATTCTACATTCAATCGGCAGTGGGTTTTGACCGCGGCAGGAGTCATCTGCGAATTTAAAGTGAACTTAGTGCCGGCAAATCGCCGGCGTTGTATTTCCCGGGCCTGCTTCACTCTAGTTCGAATACTTAGCGAGTTCTCAGCACAACCTTTATCCTTCAGCTGCTCATATTTAATCCGCGGTACTTCTACGTGTAAATCCATTCTATCCAGCAAGGGGCCTGATATTCTGCTCATGTACCTATGAATTTGCAGGGGCGTGCAGCGACATTCCATATCTGAGCCAAAGTTGCCGCAGAGGCAGGGATTCATACTGGCTATTAGAGAGAAATCAGCCGGGTAAGTATAGGTGGAGTGAGCACGAGCAATGGTTACCAGTTTATCCTCCAGGGGTTGGCGCAAGGCTTCTAATAAATCCCGATTGAATTCAGGCAGTTCATCTAAAAACAAGACTCCATTTTGCGCCAGGCTTATTTCGCCAGGTTTAGGGATACGCCCCCCGCCAACTATGCTGGCAGTCGAGGCATTTTTGTGAGGTGTCCTAAAAGGACGCTGGGTTATCAAGGGGGTGCTGCTGTTCAGAAGGTTTGCCACTGAATAAATACGGGTGGTTTCCAGCACTTCCTCGCGGGTCATTTCCGGCAATATTCCCGGCATGCGGCGGGCCAACATAGTTTTGCCTCCACCCGGCGGGCCGATTAAAAGTACATTATGGAGGCCGGCTGCCGCTATTTGCAGAGCACGTTTAGCGTTATCCTGTCCCCTCACTTCTGCAAAATCGGGTATATCTACCTTAGTAAAATCGGTCTCACTGGCAGCTGAATATACCACTTGAGCCAACGGCTTTTCCGCGCTGATAAAATCGCAGAGATCATTTAAATGAGATACCTGATAAGAGACTACTTCCCGGACCAGAGCTGCCTCGGCATTGTTTTCAGCCGGTATTATCAGGCAGGACTCTTCCGAGGAGGCTTCCAGTTCCAGGGCCATAGGCAGAATTCCGGGGACAGCTCTTACTGCGCCGTTTAGGGATAATTCTCCAGCTAGGAAAAACGAGGCAGGCAATTTGCTTGCCAGCTGACCACTGGCTAGTAGAATACCAACCGCAATAGCCAAGTCAAAGTGACTGCCTTCCTTTTTGAAATCAGCCGGAGCCAGGTTCACAATTATTTTGCGGTTGGGGAAACGGAATCCGGAATTTTTTATGGCAGCCCTGACGCGTTCCCGGGCCTCTTTGATCGCGACTGAAGCCAATCCGACTATTTCAAAGGCGGGCAACCCGTTTTGGATATCAATTTCTACCATAACCGGTTTAGCTTCTATCCCAGTAAGCGCCAAGGTATTTACGGTAGCTAACACTTTAAAGCTCACTCCAAATACTTGCTTAATTGAATATTCTGCAAAAAATGGCAAAATCCTTCCAATAAGTGGATTAAATTAGAATAAATAGAATCATATCAGTGCAAATACTGCTGCGAGGTAACAATTCTAGTTAAAATTCATTTTACTTGGTGCCGGGTGAAGGGGCTAGCAATCCAGCTACGGCGCCTATATATACCTTTGCCTTTTGAAACTAAGAAAATGGAAAATAATGGTTTGTTATTTCTAGGAATCAAGTCTAAAATAGGTTTTAATGGAAATTATTAGGGAGGGTAGTCTAGTGGATACTACTATCCAGAAAATTGAAAAATTACGCCTGGAACTGGTAGAACTTGGGATGAAAAAGGGCTTGCAAGATCCGCTAGTTATTGAGAAAAGCCAGATGCTAGATGAGCTAATTAACCAATATTATCGGCTTTCAACAAAATCACCTGAAGTTAAAGTGGCGAGTTAGGAGAGTCCTTATTACTATACGATGATGTTCCGCTGTATTGAAAAACTACTTATTTAAAACGAGGTATTTATGGGCTTTATAAACAAATGTCTTTATAATAGTAGACTTAGAAGATTGCAGGAATGTCTGCAAAAATTCAAAAATGAAAAAGGCATGGATTATCAGACGGCCATACTAAAGAAAATGAAAAATGGATACCCCGTATATTTGGTGCTTTGTACTTCATCAGAAGACGGACAGGTGTATGTGGGTTGCATTCATGTCGTAACCACCAAGGGGTCTGACAGAGGTCTAACCTATTTGGTAGTAACGGATGAATGTAAATATATTAAGATTGGAGACATTAGGCATGAAACCTTGAATCAAGGTATAGGTACACAGATGCTAATTATTCTTGATGAAATAGCTAATGAATACAGCATATACAAAATTACTGCTTGGTTGTCTCCCAAAGATTTGGAGACCCATAGGGAAAGATTACTTCATTTTTATGAGAAAAATGGATATGAATTAACCCAAGGTAAGGATACTGACATGAATATTGAGGGCCTAATCGCAACCAAGTATTTGCGCGAATGCAACCAACATCTTAAACATACGAAAACCGCTGCCAAAGCAGCAGTTCTTGCATCTATATCTTCTTAATTGTTCTTAGTATTGTTTACTAACCACAACAATTAAGATGATGGCAGTGAGCCAATACCACCATTTCGTCCAAATTGGATTACTCTTCATTGGGTAATCTCCTTTCGGGGATTATTCATTCTTTTTCGCTTCTTCAGCATATTTAAGAGTCTGGTTAAATATTCTCCAACAAATATTATAATCCTGCCGTGTATTTAATTAATTCGACAAGCTTAATTGATTTTGGTAGAAAAGTCATCTAAATACATTGCTATTTGTACTTAGATAAAGGTACAATCATAGCAATAACATAATGCTTATTCTTTTGTCTGAATTGGAGGTAAATATGTTTAACATCGGACCATGGGAACTGGGATTAATATTATTGGTTGCCTTGATTGTAGTTGGACCAGGAAAACTGCCGGAGGTAGCCAAGTCAATTGGCCAAGGCATAAATGAGTTTAAAAAAGTCACCAATGGATACAAGAAGGAATTTCAAGAGGCTATGGATAGTGTAGAGCTGAAAGATAAACCGGCAAGTAAGCAAGTGCCGTTGGTGGAAGGCGAGTCAATTGCTGATATAGCTGATAAGTTTGATACTGTGTTGGAGGATCAAAAGGTGCCAGAGGTCCACGGAGATGCTGCTGCGGAGCCTTCTAAACCAGAATAATCATTGAGTTTGGTCAGGCAAGAAAAACGGTGACACTGTACTGAAAGAATGGTACTATACAAAAAGAATTGACAATAATAATTAAATATACTCTTATCCAGAGAGGTGGAGGGACTGGCCCGATGAAACCCGGCAACCGACTTGTAGGTACGGTGCCAAATCCTGCAGGATTTATTCCTGGAAGATGAGAGGGGACCGTATAAATGAGCCCTCTTTGAAAAAAGAGGGCTTTCTCTATATTTGATAGATAAGGGGAGTGGTTTTATGTCTGGAGATTTGGAAGCTTTACTGCGGGAGAGAATTCTTATTATGGACGGGGCAATGGGTACCCTGCTGCAGCAAAGAGGTATGCTGCCAGGACAATGCCCGGAATTGTTTGGAGTTGAGCATCCAGATGTACTGACCGAGATCCACCGGCAGTACCTGGAAGCCGGGGCTGATATTATTGAAACCAATACCTTTGGCGGCAACTGTTTCAAACTGGCTGAGTATGGTTTGGAAACCCGGGTGGAGGAAATTAACTCCGAGGCGGTCAGGGTGGCTCGTCAGGTTGTCAAGGGGCGGGCTCTGGTGGCCGGTTGCGTTGGTCCTACCGGTAAACTGCTGGTACCGATGGGAAATGTGAATTTCGACGATTTATATAATGCCTTTCGTGAACAGGTTATCGCTTTAGACAAGGCGGGAGTCGATCTTATCTCGATTGAGACGATGAGTGACATCGGTGAGATGCGGGCAGCATTGATCGCTGCCCGCCAGAGCAGTCGTTTACCGGTTATCGCTAACCTGACCTTTGAATCTGGCGGCAGAACCATGATGGGGACTAATCCAGTTACAGCTTTAATAATTATGGATGCGCTCCAACCTCTGGCCATAGGTGCCAATTGCTCGGGCGGTGCTCAGGAACTCCTGCCGATTATTCAGACTATGGCGAAATATACCCGGAATTTCCTGTCGGTTGAACCCAATGCCGGGCTGCCTTGCTTGGTGCAAGGGAACACCGTCTTCCCCGACACCCCGGAAGAGATGGCTGAATATGCCCTCCGGCTGAGAGATGCCGGTGCCAATATTATTGGGGGCTGCTGTGGAACTACTCCCCAACACATTCAGGCTATGGCCTCGGTGCTGAAAGGATTACCACCGGCGCGCCGAGAAGGCCGGAAATATTTTGCCTTTGCTTCCCGCAGCCGGCATTTGTTTATAGGAGCCGAATATCCGCTGGCCATTATTGGTGAACGAATTAATCCCACCGCCCGTAAAAAGTTAGCCCAGGACATCAGGGAGGGCAAGATGCAGGTAGTGGTTGACGAGGCGAAGAAGCAGGCTCCCTTTGCGCCCATGCTGGATGTTAATATGGGGGTGCCGGGTATAGATGAACCCTTGGCCATGAGGAATGCAGTAATGGCAATCCAATCTGCCCTGGATATACCTATAGCAATTGATTCAACCAATCCCACCGCGATAGAAGAAGGCCTGAAAAACTTTGTGGGGCGGCCACTTATTAATTCAACCACCGGAGAGGCCAAGCATCTGGATGTGATTTTGCCGCTGGCTAAGAAATATGGTGCGGCAGTTCTGGGTCTATGTCTGGATGAGAATGGCATTCCGCAGCGAGCCCCGGAACGGTTGGAGGTTGCTCGCAAGATATACCGGTACGCTGAGCAATATGGCTTACGCGATGAGGATATTTTTATTGATTGTCTGGTGAAAACCGCCAGCGCTGAACAGGAGCAGGTTATGGAAACCCTATATACTTTACGCCGAGTGAAAGCTGAGTTGGGACTGGGGACGGTTTTAGGCATTAGCAATGTATCCCATGGCCTCCCGGCCCGGGAGATATTAAATTCAACCTTTTTGGCTATGGCCTGGGCAGCCGGGTTGGACCTGCCTATTCTAAATCCCTTCGATGAAAGAATGATGGATGTTACCAGGGCCGCAGCGGTGATCATGAATCGGGATGCAAATTCTTCGGCCTTTATTGATAAATATAAGGATTATAAACCTGGGGGAACGGCGTCAATAGCCGGCCCAAGACATGCCATTTGCGAAATATGCAATATCCCTGACCAAATGCAGGCCAAGGGATTGGAGAGCTTACAGACTTCACCAGCCCAGGCGGATTCGAGTAAGGCCCCAGCACCCCCTGATTCGATTCGTGAGCGGATAAAAAGAGCAGTCTTGGAAGGGGAACGTGACAAGATAGAGACATTGATTGACCAGGCTTTGCTGCAAGAGGAGATACCTGCCCTGGACATTGTCAACCAGGCTTTGATTCCGGGGATTGAACAAGCCGGTGAATTGTATGATAAAAAACGATATTTCTTGCCGCAGCTGATGATGGCAGCTGAAACCATGAAAGCTGCCTTTGCCTATGTGAAACCGCACCTGTCGGTGGATGCTCAGCAAAATGCGGGGGTCATTGTTATAGCTACAGTTGAAGGTGATATCCATGATATAGGCAAAAATATTGTGACTATATTACTGGAAAACTATGGTTTCCGTATGGTAGATCTGGGGAAGGATGTTTCGGCAGCTAAAATACTGGCCGCTGCTCAAAAAGAAGATGCCGATATTATTGGTTTAAGTGCTTTGATGACTACGACTATGCCGCGCATGCAGGAGGTAATTGACGGAGTTAAGAGGATGGGACTGCGTTCCCGGGTTATGGTAGGGGGAGCGGTCCTTAATCAAGAATATGCAGATTTGATAGGTGCCGATGCTTACGGAGAAGATGCTCGGGCCGCTGTAAAAACAGCCCAGAAATTAATGAGTCTATTTATTAACTAGGGAGGATGACATAATGTCGGTTAAGAAGAGCTACGAAGAAATCAATGAGAAGATCAGGCGAGGAGAAGCGGTAGTAGTGACGGCTGAAGAGGTTATTGGCATCGTCGCCGAAAAGGGCTACGCCAAAGCCGCCCAGGAAATCGATGTGGTAACCACAGGCACATTTGGCCCGATGTGTTCATCGGGAGCATTTATAAATTTTGGACATTCTAATCCGCGAATAAAAATGAAAAAGGTATGGCTGAACGGGGTTGAGGCCTACAGCGGGATTGCCGCTGTTGATGCTTATATAGGTGCAGCCCAGCTGCCGGAAAATGATCCGGAAAACAAAGTGTTTCCAGGTCGATTTAGTTATGGCGGCGGACATGTAATCCATGACCTGGTGGCCAGACGGGAGATCAGGCTGGAAGCAACTGCCTACGGTACTGACTGCTACCCGAACAAGAAAGTTGATACCATTATAACCCTTGATGATGTAAATGATGCCTTCCTGTTTAACCCGCGCAATGCTTACCAGAATTATAACTGCGCGATTAATCTGGGGGATCGAACTATTTATACCTATATGGGCATTCTTAAGCCCAAAGTGGGGAATGCCAGTTATTCGAGTGCCGGGCAGCTAAGCCCATTGCTCAACGACCCCTATTATCGCACCATTGGGATCGGCACCCGGATTTTTCTGGGCGGCGGGGTTGGCTATGTGGCCTGGAATGGCACCCAGCACCACCCGAATGTGCCTCGGGGAGAAAACGGAGTTCCACTCGGAGGGGCAGGGACTTTAGCGTTAATAGGTGACCTAAAACAGATGGATCCAGACTGGCTGGTGGGCCTGAGTTTTATCGGCTACGGAGCTACCATGGCAGTTGGTATTGGAATTCCTATTCCCATCCTGGATGAAGATATGCTGCACTATACGGCGGTAAAAGATGAGGATCTATACTGCCCGATTGTGGATTATTGTGAGGGCTATCCTTATTCTAAACCTATGGATTTGGGCTTGGTGAATTATAAAGACCTTAAGAGCGGCAAAATAATATTTAGAGGCAAGGAGATTGTTACTACTCCTCAATCCAGCTATCCACGGGCCCGTAAGATAGCATCTATATTAAAAGAGTGGATTCAGCGTGGTCAATTTGAGTTGACGGAGCCGGTAGCCAACATCCCCTCGGCAGATGCTGATATTGTATTTAAGTCCATACCGGAAAGAAACTCGAGGACTACAAATTCAGACGGCGGGAATAGGAGGAACTAAGATGAAAAACAAACTGGTATTTTATTTTTCGGCAGCCCAAGCTGAGCAGCCTGTCATATACAGATTAATTAAGAATTATGACTTGATAATAAATATTATTAAAGCCGACATTAATCCGCAGAAGGAAGGATTCCTGGTCTTGGAACTGGAGGGTGAGAGAAAGAATTATGATGAAGGGGTTGCTTTCATAAAGAGTCTGGGGGTTACCGTGGAACCGCTCAGCGAAACGGTAGTATGGCAGCCCGAGGTATGTATCCAGTGCGGTGCCTGTGCCTCGTTCTGCCCCACGGAAGCTCTTAATATTGAACGCAATACCATGGAGGTATCTTTCGATAACTCCAAATGTGTGGTTTGTGGTATGTGTCTGGATTGCTGTCCCACCCGGGCCATCACGCTGCATTTTGAGATTAAGGAAGCTGTTTAGGTTTAGATATGGACGAAAATACTGGCCTTTACAACGTTAAAAGGAATTACCGGTCTCTGCATGAAGCTAAAGACCTCTATTATTTTCAAGTAGGCTTGAAAGAAACCGATCTGGCTATTGGAGTAGACCAAACGAGCTACTCCAGTAGCCTGCTTTCTCTATGTGAAAAAGAAGTGAGAAACTTAAGAGGAGATTTGGAGACTTATATAGGTATACACCCCGAATTTCGCAGCTCGTTTGAGCCGTTGGCTCTATTGCCAGGAGCGCCTACCCTGGCAGTCATCATGGCCCAGGCTGCTTTTCAAGCCGGGGTGGGTCCCATGGCCGCAGTTGCCGGAGCGTTTGCCCAAGCCGTAGGGCAAAAACTAAGAACTCAGGTTAGAGATGTAATAGTTGAAAATGGCGGAGACATATATTTGGATTCATCGGTTGACCGTTTGGTTTCAGTATTTGCTGGTTATTCTAAATTCAGCTATAAAATAGCGATCAGGGTGCGGGCAGACGAAAGTCCTCTGGGAATCTGCACTTCTTCCGGTACGGTAGGACCGAGTATAAGCTTGGGCAAAGCTGATGCGGTGGTCATAAAAGGAACCAATGCTGCTCTGGCCGATGCAGTGGCCACCGGTGCGGCCAACCGGATTCAGACTGAAGGGGACCTTATGCGGGCAGTAGAGTATGTCAAAACTATCAAAGGAATAACCGGTATATTGGCTATAAAGGATGACCGGATGGCTGCCTGGGGAAATATCGAAATTGTACCCGTGTAAACTAACAGATTTAATAAAAATGCAGGATTTATTCCAGCCATGTTGAATGTTAATTAAATTACTAAAGGATTGGAATGATAAATAGTGCGCCAATTTTATGATTGGATACAAAGCCTGAATCCGAGAAAACGCGCTGTATTGTTAAGAATGATAATTACCGTGGCGATATTTGTTTATGTAGGATACAAAGCCAAAGAGATATTGCCGGCTTTTGATGTCTATGTGATGGTAGCCTTTTTTCTGCTATATCTTTTCTGGATAACAGTAGCTCAAACCTTTATATATCAGGATCCGGATGAATACGTTATTGAAGATGATGATCAAAAATCATATATCTACTTACAGCTGACCTTTATGGTGGCGCTATTATTTGCTACAATTGATTTTGTTGGTTTGCACATTACCCGGATCAGAACGTTGGAACCCTATGTTATTTATGCTGGATTTGGTGTCTTTGTAGTATCCTGTCTGGTCAACTGGTGGGGATTTAATTCGATTGGCAAGTATTTTAATCCGCGGGTGTCAGTCTATGAAAATCACCAGCTCATTACTACGGGAGCCTATAAACATATTCGCCATCCTTTGTACCTGGGATCCATACTTAGTTTTCTGGCTATTGCGATGGTTTTTAACTCCTGGGGATCACTGCTGCTTATGACGGTAATAACCCTGCCGGCAGTAATATACAGAATAAATTTAGAAGAAGAATTTCTAAGCAGACATTTTGGAGAGGCTTATCGCGAATATATCAATGAGACTAAAAAGTTAATTCCTGGTATCTGGTGATTATTATTACAAGGAGGCAGAAACATGTCAGGACATTCCAAATGGTCAACTATTAAACATAAAAAGGCCCGGACTGATGAGAAAAAGGGCAAAGAGTACACCAGACTGGCGAAAGAGATAATAATCGCCGCTCGTTCAGGGGGAGGAGATCCTGAAACCAACTCCAAATTGAAACTGGCTGTCCAAAATGCCAAGGCCATAAATATGCCCAATGAAAATATTAGCCGGGCGATTAAAAAGGGTACCGGTGATATTGAAAGCGATATGATTGAAGAATTGACCTATGAGGGTTACGCGCCCGGCGGGGTAGCTGTGATGCTGGCAATTGCGACAGATAACCGTAACCGGACTGCTGCTGATATTAGACATCTTTTTACCAAAAACAATGGCAATCTGGGTGAAACTGGCTGTGTAGCTTATATGTTTGAACGAGTGGGCCTTTTAACTATAAGGCGCGAGAACGTGAAAGCAGATATGGATGAATTTATGCTCCAGGCCATAGAAGTTGGCGCAGATGACGTTAGAGAAGACGAGGATATTATAGAAGTAATCACTTCCCCAGATAACTTCATGGCGGTTAAGGAAGCTCTGGAAAAGGAAGTTGGGTTGGAAGATGCTGATATCATAATGATGCCCGGCAACACCGTGGATATCAATGATGAAGCGATGGCTGCTAAGATCTTGAAACTTATTGATGCCCTGGAAGATCACGATGATGTACAGGATGTATATTCTAACTTCAATATTCCTGACGAAATACTGGAAAAACTGATGTAGGTGCCAGGTAGCTGATTAACTTACTTGAAAACTAACACCTTCTGTTTTCTGCAACAGGAGGTTAAGTTGTTTTGAGGCACCAAAAAACCGTTCCCTGACATTCCATTCTGACGTTGTTGTTTTAAGGGGGGCGAAAGAAACGAGTAACGACTTAAAGGGGGGATGTAAGTGAGCGCGAAGAATATAATGAAGACTGCGCTTGGTATTATAGCTATAATATTTGGACTGTTGGCGCTGAATATCTATCATCACCTGCTCTGGTCCAGCGGGGGACCAGATGGTAACCGTAGCCAACTACAGTATATTATTCCTTACTTCTTGACTTCTGCTATCGCAACGTTAGGTTTTGTGGGAATCTGGCAAGGTATTAGATCATTTAAAAAGAGTAAGTAATCAAATTCGTTGTAGAGAACACCCTAGGAACACGAGTTACGGGATTAAGCCTCCATATCGTTTCAAAGCATATCTTTCAACAAAAAGAATCTCTACGTTCCGACGACTTCTGTTTTATTCAAACGTCCCTGTCACATTCGATTGATTTTTTACTTGGCAAAAAGTGGCCCATGGCAAAACGTTTCACCCGGGCAAGATATGTTTAGGACTTTTTTGGGAGGTGATGAGTTTAGTGAAAAAAGCAAAAAACGCTGCCAAGAACAGTAAGACTCCAGACCCGAGTGCGGTGGAAAGCAATCCTACTCAGAATCCACATGAAGACTTTGCTAAGAAAGATGCCAGCTTCAAAAAGAGCAGAGGAGCCCAAAGATAGTCCCGTTTAGAACGGGGGCCTATACGCCCTCGTTTTTTTAGTTCAGCATATCAACGACTCAACGATAAAGGCGCAATGCGCCCCTTCTCTCATTTCCACGTCAAGCCTAAAACCTTTTCAACAAATACTCTGGCAATAGAGGGATCAAATTGGGTGCCGGCGTTTGCTTTGATTTCTGCGACTGCGTCCGCTTCGTTAAGCGGCTTACGGTAAGGCCGCCCGGTGGTCATTACATCATAGGCATCTGCTATGGCAATAATTCTTGCCTTCCAGGGAATAGCCTCGCCTTTCAATCCCCTGGGATAACCGGTGCCATCCCATCTCTCGTGGTGGGCAAGGACATAATCGGCAATATCGTAATACTCACTGGAAGTACCTAATAATCTGTAGCCAATTTCAGGATGCTGTTTCATTTTTGCCCATTCTAACTCGGATAGGATTTCGGCTTTGTTTAGGGTAACTTCATCAAGCGTTATCTTGCCTATATCGTGTAATTCGCCTACAGCTTTAAGTTCCCTGACCTCATCTTCGCTAAGGTTATAGGTATTAGCGATGGATTCGCAAATTAAACTGACTCTTTTTGAATGAGCTTCTTCCTGTGGACTCTTAACATGCAGCGTATTAAGAATGGACCTGATTACCGCACTACGTTTACTGGAACTTTCCAAGATTTTCTTCTGATACATTAAATCCTCAGCGTTTTTCAAGATATCCCAGGCAGATTGGTTTTCGGTATCCTTGGTGTCATAGCCAAATGAGATTGATATATTAAGGTCCATAATCTTTTTGAGTTCAATATTTTTCTTAAACCTATTCATCAATTCTTGGGCAGAATCCGAATCGGTTTGGGGAAGTAACATGATAAATTCATCGCCGCCAGTTCTAGCTATTATGTCATCTGCACGACATTCAGCTTTCATAACTTCTGCCACCTGCTGAATTAGCTGATCTCCTTGTTGGTGTCCAAACGCGTCGTTGATGGTTTTTAAACCATTAATGTCAGCGAATATAATCGACAATGGTAAATTTCTAACGGTATCCATCCTTTTTAATTCTTCTTCAAAAAACCTGCGGTTATATAGGCCGGTCAGCTGATCGTGATAGCTTAAATACTCTATCTGCAGGCGTTTTTGTTTTTTATCACTAAAATCCCGAAACACTAAGACAACCCCTATTATTTTGCCAAACCTATCCTTAATCGGTGCTGCCGTGTCTTCAATTGCTCTTTGTACCCCGTCCTTTGAAACTAGTATTGTATGATTGGCTAACTCAATGGTTTCTTGGACTTCAAATACTTTTTGTACAGGATTCTCTACCCTCCCGCCGGTGTACTCATTAATAATATTGAAGACTGTTTCAAATGGCTTGCCATAAGCTTCTTCCTGGCCCCAGCCGGTTAATATTTGGGCGACCGGATTCAGAAAGTCGACCATACCGTTATTATCGACAGCTATTACTCCGTCTCCTACTGATTTTAGGGTTGAAAACAACTTTTCTTCATTTTCTTTCACTTTATATTGTTCGGCTTCAATTCTAACTAGCATGGTATTTATTGAATTTCTTAAAAAGCCAAATTCATCTTTACCATGGATCTTTAATTTTTGTATTTCTATTGAGGTTAGATCCAAGCTTTTTACTTCAGAAATTAGCTTCTTAAAAGGTTGGGATATGTATTGGCCTAGTAAGGTAAACAGTGCAAATATCATAAAAAATATACTAATAGCAAAAATCAACAAGAAATTATGTATCTGTTTCATTCCAGTAAAATACAAATTTCTGTTTTTGGTTAATGAAACCATGACCGAAGAATCTGCAAAATCAGCATTGGTGACTGAATAATCTAATAAATAAGAGTCTTGCGCATCACTTAGCCGCATTTGGTGCAATTTGATACTGGTAGTTGGGTTAGTCGAGAGTTCAGTGGCCGAAGTATTACTGACATTATTTGCGGCAGATAAAATGATGCGGCTATCGGTCATTTCCTCCAATTTTGAAATTGAACTGGCATCGATTATCCGACCAATCAGCATCCTTCCATTGACAGGTTTTTCTTTATTAGAATCAGTAATTTGAGATGAGGCGACAAAATAAAACTGATCGCCTAATTTTAGAATGCTGGACGTATCTTCTTTGGAATTTGATTGTCCAATAAATTTATTAATGTCTTCAATAAAATCCGCAGGAAATTGCGTAAAATTTTTATTGGCAATATCGTAAAATTGTTTATTTCTAATTACGTTGTCATTTCCCGCTATAACAATAAAGCTTATATCAAGATCCTTAAAAGTGTCATCATTCAGATTTCTCTCAACATATGTCTGGTTGTTGTCATTCACATAAGCATATGTATCGTCCCAATGACTCCAATCATTAGTGGTCCCTTGATATTTAATCAATTTATCGCTAATAAATGAAGATATGCTGATATTAATCGAAATAATTTGAGACTCTTCCTGCTCTACCAGGTAATTTGAGAAGAATTGCGAGAAGGCATAATTACTAATAAAAACAAAGCCTAACGTCAAGATAATTGCGATAAAAGTAATTCTATTTTGTATCTTCATACTTTACCTCTTTCATTAATGAAGTCATATGTAAATGTTTACATAAGAATGCTAAAATTTCTACCCCAAATGCAATAATGCTGCTTCAGAAACAGGACAAACTGGTGATGGGATTTCCTTTTTTGTTTGGCTGAGCCGTCCGTGGCCGTTTCCCCAATTCTTTGCACATAGGTATAAATAATCTCAAAGGTGGTGAAAATAGGGAATAGAGGTGATAGAGGTGAAAAGAAAAGGCATCGGCATGTTAATGGGGATAGTTATCATGGCCGGTCTGGGACTGGGTTACTATTTCTTGAGTGACTCGTTGAAATTAATCGGATTCAAGGATCAGAAGCCAGCTATTCAGAACCAGAATGCTCTGCCGAGGATTGATAGCGAAACCCCAATTGTCTTAGAAAAAGAATACAGCCGTTCGGCCAAGGTGATAATAACCGAATTTGATAATAAACAGGATATCATCGGATATACTTTGGATGAAATTCGCAGCAAATATACCAGCTCCAACGGTTTCACCCTAAGTCTAAAAGATGGCACTCTAGTCATTCATCAAGTTATTAATGATTGGTCACCTGACGATAAGATTAAATGCCGTTTAAAAGAATATCATGAAATGGTGGCGATATATGTTGGCCCCGACAGCCAAAATGATAGTCTGCAGAAAGTGACTGCCATCCGTTTCTCAACCCTGCCAGCCAATGTCAGGGAGGCAATTCAGCAGGGAAAATATGAATTTGCCAATGAGGAAGCCATTAATGATGCCCTGGAAAACTTGGACGAATATTTCTAACCCGGTTCCCGGTTGAGGGCCGGGTTTATACAAAAGGGTCAGGCCCATGATAGCCTGACCCTTTTTTGTTGTATTATAATAGCCGCACTCTAGTACCCTGTCAACCGCATGACTGCGTTGTCGTGGGTAGCAATACGTTTAGTATTACTCAATCCTCCGCCTTGTCCTGCAAAAATTTGCCTCGACAAATAATATATATAATTAGGACTAACAGGATACTATGTTTTGAAGTATGATTAATGTTATAAATGTAATAATTGCATGAGGTGCCACTATTATGCTGGTTTTAGGAATGGACCCAGGTACAGCAACCACTGGATTTGGATTAGTAAAGTATGAGCAGGGACGGGAAATTATGATCAGGTATGGGGTAATTAAGACCTCTCCTAGTATGGAAATGCCCCAGCGTCTGGTTAAAATAAGCCGGGAATATAATGAACTGCTAGATGTTTATCATCCGGATGCGGTAGCCATTGAAGAACTATTCCATCATAAGAATGCCAAAACCGTAATTTCCGTTGCCCAGTGCCGCGGAATTCTATTAATGACGCCGGCTGCCCGAGATATTGATATAGCAGAATATACACCACTGCAGGTGAAACAGGCGGTTACCGGTTTTGGTAACGCCGACAAAAAACAGGTGCAGATCATGGTGCAGAAAATACTGAAACTGGATACTGTTCCCAAGCCGGACGATGCAGCAGATGCGCTGGCGATTGCCTTATGTCACCTGCATTCATATCGACTGGGAAATTTGCTTAAAGGCAGGAGATTCTCATGATTTCATTTTTGCGAGGGATACTGGTTCAATCAAATCAGGAAACCGTAATTATTGAGGTAGGCGGCATGGGGTATGAAGTACAGATCCACAGTCGGACCTTATCTTTATTGCCTGTTCCAGGTTCTTACCTGCTGGTTCACACTTATCTGCAGGTTCTGGATAACGATCTTAAGCTATTTGGCTTTCTAAATCGGGAAGAGCTGGAACTATTTAAAATGTTGCTGGGTGTTTCCGGTATAGGAGCTCGCGGGGCGTTGAACGTTCTGGCGGTGCTAGACCCATCTGACTTTTACCAGGCTGTCGCCCTGGCTGATGAGAAGCGGCTGCTGGCAGTACCGGGCATAGGTAAGAAAACAGCCCAGCGGCTGGTATTTGAACTCAAGGATAAAGTCGGCAGCAAAGCGGGATTGGTTCTGCCAACCGGTGAAGACCGGTCCAATCTGGAAGAAGTTCTGGAAGCTCTTGAGACTCTTGGGTATCAGCGCAGCGAAGTATTCCCTGTGCTTATGGAAATGAAGTCGCAGGGTGAATTGGGAGCTAAGGTGGAAGAAAATATCAAGAAAGTTCTGCGGCGTAAGGCTATGCAGATGAAGAAGTAGGAGGAGATTGGATTGCGGGATAATCGCCTGGTATCTGCTCAGGCTCTGGGTGAAGAAGATTACCATGATAGTTCTTTGCGCCCATTGCGACTGACTGAATATATAGGCCAGGATAAGGTGAAAGAAAACCTGGCGGTATTCATTTCTGCAGCTCGGGAGAGAGGCGAGAGCTTGGATCATGTGCTGCTGAGCGGACCACCGGGGCTGGGCAAGACCACCCTGGCTACTATTATGTCTCATGAAATGGGCTGTTCGATCCGCCGCACCTCAGGCCCAGCCATAGAAAGGCCAGGAGACCTGGCTGCTATCCTAACCAATCTCGAACCGGGTGATGTATTGTTTATTGACGAAATTCACCGCTTGAATCGTAGTATTGAAGAGATTATGTATCCGGCTATGGAGGATTATCTAATCGATATAGTCATTGGTAAAGGCCCGGCAGCTCGCACTCTGCAAATTGATCTGCCACCTTTCACTCTTATCGGGGCTACCACCCGTCCCGGTTTGCTCAGTTCCCCCCTGCGGGATCGCTTCGGGATCACCTGTCGGCTCGATTTCTATGGAGCGGAGGACCTGAATCGTATTATCGTGCGCGCCGCCTCAATACTGGGTATCACCATTGACGGCGCAGGTGCACAGGAAATTGCCCGCTGCTCACGAGGGACTCCACGGGTGGCTAATCGTCTGCTGCGAAGAGTACGGGATTTTGCGCTGGTCCGAGCCAGTGGCCAGATAGACCGTGATACGGCGGTCAAGGCATTAGAGATGTTGGAAATTGATAGTTATGGCCTTGATACAGTTGACAGGATGATCTTGGATGCTATAATAATTAAATTCGGCGGTGGGCCGGTAGGATTAGAGACCCTGGCAGCTTGCGTTTCAGAAGAGACGGATACTCTAACCGATGTGTATGAGCCGTATCTTTTAAAATTGGGGTTTATTAATAAAACGCCGCGCGGTCGAGTGGCCACCGAGCAAGCGTATCGGCTCATGGGTTACCCAATGAAAAAACCCTTGGAAGAAAACAACCTTTTCGCTGATGGTGAAAGTCAATAGATTTTATGGTGGAAGTGACCAATTATGCCCCGGGTATTGTTGCATATATGCTGTGGACCCTGTGCCAGCTATCCGGTTCCGGCCCTGCGTAGTGAGGGCTTTGATCTGGCTGGCTATTTTTATAATCCCAACATTCATCCTTATAACGAATGGCTGCAGCGCAAGCAAGCCTTGGAACAGTATGCGGCCCAGGTTGATTTGCAGGTTATTTATGATAACAATTATAATCCCAGAGATTATTTTCAAAACATTGCTTATCGCGAGAGTCAGCGCTGCTTTATCTGCTACTCGATGAGATTGGAACAGGCTGCTCATATAGCCAAGCGAGGCAAATTTGACTACTATAGCACTACCCTTTTAGTAAGTAAACATCAGAAGCATGAAACTATTCGCGAACTGGGGGAAGCCATCGGCAAAAAATACGGGGTGCCCTTCTTATATCGTGATTTTCAAGTGGGATTTAAGGAAACGGGCGAAATATCAAGGGCTATGGGTCTTTATCGTCAACAGTACTGCGGCTGTCTATACAGCGAGGTAGAGCGCTATGCCCCGGCCGAAGTGCGCAAGTTGCTGAAATAACTTGCGTCTAGCGCAGGTAAGCTAGGGGTAATGGGACAGGGGGACGGGTCCTGTGTCCCACTCCAGGACATCTTATGTGGGACAATGGACCCGTCCCCCTGTCCCAACGAACCAGAATCGTCTCGCTGCTTCCCGTGAAATATGGAATAGGGGATAATCCATGCAGGATAACAATATATATAATTTGGAAACCTATAATTATAATCTTCCTCCCGGTTTGATTGCTCAGTTTCCGGCGGAACCCAGGGACAGTTCCCGTTTACTGGTATTAAATAAGCAGACTGGCCTGGTTGAAGATAGGATTTTCCATCAGGTAATTGATTATCTTGAAGCTGGAGATACCTTGGTGGTTAACCATACCAAGGTAATTCCGGCTCGCTTGTATGCCTATAAAGAAACCGGAGCCAGGGTTGAACTATTATTACTAAGTAAAAAGGAAGATAATTGGGAAGCACTGGTCAAACCAGCCCGTCGGATGAAGGTGGGCAGTCGGGTAAAGTTTATAGGACAGGCCAACGTCGAAGCCGAAGTAATTGCGGAACTGGATATAGATGGAGGGCGATTGATAAAATTTCATTATTGCCCGGACGTGGAGCAGTTTATCAATCAGGTTGGTCAGATGCCTCTGCCACCCTATATAAATCGTGCCGCCGCAGTAGAAGACCAAAACCGTTATCAAACCGTTTATGCCCAGGAAGCGGGCTCCGCTGCAGCGCCTACGGCTGGCCTGCATTTTACCGACAGGTTGTTGCAGGACATTAAGGCTAAGGGTATAAACATAGCCAGAATAACATTGCACGTAGGGCTCGGAACTTTTCGACCGGTCAGCAGCCAGGACATTCGTGAACACCATATGCATTACGAGCATTACCAGGTAGATGCCAAGACCGCCGCCCTGTTAAATGAAACTAGAAACCGAGGGCGTAATATTGTAGCGGTGGGTACAACAGTAGTAAGAACCCTGGAAACAGTTTATAATGATAAGCGTGGCTTTGCGTGCCAGTCGGGAGAAACTAATAAGTTTATTTACCCGGGTTATCCTATTAAGGCTATCGATAAAATGATTACCAATTTCCATCTGCCCGGTTCTTCGCTGATTATGCTAGTCTCGGCTCTGGCAGGCCTGGATCACACTAGGGCAGCTTATCAACATGCGGTTGATAAACAATACCGCTTTTTCAGCTATGGCGATGCCATGCTGATTATTTAGCGCAGCCTGGTTAAGACAAGTCAATTGGGAGGAATTGTTCTGGATTTCCAAGTTCTCAAAACTGAAAAATCTTGTGCGGCACGCCTGGGCCAAATTACCACTTCCCATGGAGTTTTTGATACTCCTATTTTTATGCCGGTGGGAACTCAAGCTACAGTTAAAACACTGAGTCCCGAAGACTTGTATGCCGCGGGAGCCGATATAATTTTGTCCAATACCTATCACCTCCATCTTCGCCCTGGAGAGGACCTAATCGACCAGGCCGGCGGGCTGCATTCTTTTATGAACTGGAAAAGAGGATTATTGACCGACAGCGGTGGATTTCAAGTATTTAGTCTTAAGGGTTTGCGCAAAATAGATGATAATGGGGTTCATTTCAGTTCCCACATCGACGGTTCACGCCATTATTTGACTCCGGAGATTGTCGTAGCCATACAACAAAAACTGGGGGCTGATATTGCCATGTGTTTTGATGAATGCGCCCCCTATCCATGCAGCTACGAAGAAGCTGAGCGGGCTGTGCAGAGAACCAGTTTATGGGCTGCCAAATGCAAAGATAGCCATAATAAAGCGGACCAGGCATTGTTTGGTATCATTCAGGGCAATGTGTTTGCCGATCTGCGGGAACGCAGCGCCCGGGAAATAACTGCTTTAGATTTCCCTGGTTATGCGGTAGGAGGTTTGAGTGTGGGGGAACCCAAACCCCAGATGTATGCCATGCTCGATTCAGTTGACAGCTGGCTGCCGCACCAAAAACCCCGCTATCTTATGGGAGTGGGGGCACCGGAGGATCTCCTGGAAGCGGTCAAACGCGGGATTGACATGTTTGATTGTGTTTTGCCCACCCGACTGGCTCGGCATGGAACCGCCTTGACCAGTGGCGGCAAACTAGTCATACGCAATGCCAATTATGCTTATGATTTTACCCCCGTAGACCCGGTTTGTGACTGTAATGTATGCCAAAACTACAGCCGTGCCTATATACGACACCTAATTAAGGCTGAAGAGATGCTGGCGCATAGATTATTAAGCTTTCATAATGTCTACTTTCTGCTAAAATTGATGAGAGATATCAGAAATGCTATCAGCAATGATGAATTTAACAACTTTTATAACAAATTTTTTAATGATTACAGGTTTTAACAAAAGGGATTTACTAAAACACTGGCGAAAATATATAAGGTTGTACTAAGTTAAGGAGGGATAAAATGGGTGCACAACAACAGGGCTGGCTTACGATAGCCATTTATTTTGGGGTCTTCTTGGCGGTTTTTTATATCTTTATAATTTTGCCGCGCAAGAAACAGGAAAAGAAGCACAAGGAAGTTATGGACAGTCTCAAGCGCGGGGATAAGGTGGTTACCATCGGTGGAATGCACGGTGAAGTTGCCAAAGTCAAGGAAGATACGGTTGTAATTAAGGCTAATGACAGCACCGAGCTTGAGTTTGTAAAGAATGCAGTGGCTTATAAGGTTGAGGACAAAAAATGATTTCCCTCAATACTATAAGAGATAGTAAATTGGTAGAGACCTTTATCATAAAAGGCAATGAGCACTTGGCTGCCATAGGCTATACTGATCATGGATTGGTGCATGTTGGTTTAGTGGCCAGCTTAAGTCGCAAGGTTTTATTGGACCTGGGTTATGACGAGTATCTGGCCGAATTGGCTGGTATAGCCGGGTATATGCATGATCTGGGCAATGTAATTAACCGCATGGGACATAGCCAGAGCGGAGCGATGATGGCTATCGAAATCCTGAGCAGAATGGGGATGGAGCCGGAAGAAATATCCATTATAGTGTCGGCTATTGGCAATCATGATGAAGGGAGCGGACATCCCGTTAATGCTGTTTCGGCAGCCCTGATTTTAGCTGACAAGTCACACGTACATCGAAATCGGGTAAGGAACACAGATGTGGCTACCTTTGATATTCATGACCGGGTAAACTATGCGGTGGAAAAATCAGTTCTTAAGGTTGACGGACCGGGCAGGATGATAACGATGGACTTGATGATTGATACTGATATATGTCCGGTAATGGAGTATTTTGAGATATTTCTCAGCCGAATGTTATTATGTCGGCGGGCTGCAAACTTTCTAAATTGTGAGTTTGCCTTGATAATTAACGGTGCTAAACTTCTATAAGCAGATAAATAAAGTAGTTGGAAGGAGGATAAACTGGTGCGGAAGAATACCAGTATGGCAATAGTGGCAACTATTGTTGTTATTATAATAGGATTGGCCTATTTTACTAATAAGCCTATCCTGAATCGTTTACCATTGGGACTTGATCTAAAAGGCGGACTGCATGTTGTGCTGCAGGCGGATGAAAAAGCTGGGGAGACGGTAACAGCAGATACCATTTCCAAATCCATAGCGGTTTTAAGAAATCGTATCGACAGCCTGGGGGTCAAGGAGCCCATTATTTATCCCCAAGGCAATGATCGCATTGTTATTGAAATAGCGGGAGTTGACGATCCGGAACAAGCGGTGAATATAATCAAGAACACTGCTCAGTTAGAATTCCGGGATCAGACCGGCAAGATCTTGGTTACTGGCAAAGACCTGAAAGATGCCCAGGCGTCACCTGGGGCCAATGGCAGTGGTCCAGCAGTTAGCTTAGAGTTTAACGCTGCAGGAGCAAAACTCTTTGGTGATGCCACAGCAGCTAATATTGGCAAAGATATATCCATCTATCTCGACAATGAAGTTATTGAGACTGCAACAGTAAAAACGGCTATCCCTGACGGCAAAGCGGAAATAAGCGGAGGCAGCATGACTGCGCAAACGGCTCAGGATCTGGCCGTATTGCTTCGCTCCGGTGCCCTGCCAGTGTCATTCAGCATAATGGAAAAACGGACCGTAGGACCAACCCTGGGGGCTGATTCGCTGAATATGAGCGTTAAGGCTGGAATCGCTGGCTTGATCGCCATTCTGATATTTATGATGGGTTATTACCTTTTACCGGGTGTAGTCGCCAGCATATCTATGGTATTGTATTCAATTCTCGTATTGGGAACCATGGTCGTGCTAGGATCGGTGTTGACCCTGCCAGGCATAGCCGGGTTCGTTCTCTCTATAGGCATGGCGGTGGATGCTAACATCATTATCTATGAACATATTAAAGAGGAACTGCGGTTTGGCAAGACCCTGAAGGCTGCGATTGAAGCTGGCTTCTCGCGGGCATTCTGGACGATTTTTGACTCTAATTTAACTACTCTGATTGCCGCAGTGGTTTTAATCTGGTTTGGAACCGGACCAATTAAAGGATTTGCAGTTACCCTCTCTATAGGCATCATAGCCAGTATGGTGGTGGCTCTTACCTTTACCCGATACTTACTGGTGTTGTTTGCCGATATCACCAAAAACAACAAATTATATGGAGTATAAGGAGGGTAGAAAATGCAATTTATTGAGAGAAGAAAGTGGTTCTATATATTTTCGCTTTTATTTTTAATTCCTGGGATTATATCCATGTTTGTGCAGGGATTCAATCTGGGGATAGATTTCCAAGGCGGATCAGTGCTGCGTTACAAAATGGATACAGCGATTGAGGCCCCTGCGGTCATGAAAACAGTTCAGGATTTACAGTTAGTCTCTGAAGTTAGTGTTCAGAAAAGCGCCGACGAATTCTATATTCGCACCACTGAGCTGACCCAGGAACAAACCCAACAAATAACCGATACGCTTAAGGCACAATATGGCAATATAATACTGCAGAGCGCTGATAGCGTGGGAGCAACCATCGGCTCTGAGCTGATACGAAATGCGTTCCTGGCGGTTCTGGTTGCATTGGTCTTAATGCTCATCTATATTACCTTCAGATTTGAGTGGACTTTTGGTCTGGCAGCTATCCTTGCATTATTCCATGATGTGTTGATAGTGTGCGGGCTATTCTCCCTGTTTCAGTGGGAGGTTAACAGCGCCTTTATTGCAGCTATATTAACCATCATCGGTTATTCTATCAATGACACTATAGTTATATTTGACCGGGTAAGAGAAAATCTGCGCATGAAGAAGAAAGACCCTCTTCCCACCCTATTAGATAGAAGTATAATGCAGACACTGAACCGTTCCGTAAATACAGTGCTTACGGTTTTGATGCCGTTGATAACGCTATTAATATTCGGTGGTGCAACGCTTAAGATTTTTGTGATGACATTACTAATCGGTTTCCTGTTCGGAATGTATTCTTCCATCTGTGTGGCCAGCCCGATCTACTATGAAATCAAGCAAAGAGGATAAAGATAGTCATAGAATAGGAATTGAATAAATATTTAAAGAGGACTTCATTTCAGTTTGAAGTCCTCTTTTTTATCGCGTCTCTAGCTAAATGAGTATCAGGTTGCAGTCAGTCCCAGCAATTTAACTGATTAAGGCGGAGGTTTCAATTTTCGGAGATCTGGTTACGAATTCTTGCACAGCCGCTGCATACTGAACAGTCCTCGTCTGCACAGGGTTCCGCGTGTGCCAGCACATTTACCATGGGCAAACGCTCATTGATTCTCAGTTCCACTAAATCACAAAGGTCGTGAACTTCAGCAATACTCATATCACGGGGAACAACCAAATGCATGTCGACATATCGTTCCGAGCCGGCGCGTCGGGTGCGGAGTTCATGAAATCCTACCAGGCCGGCCGGTATGATGAGTGCCAGAGCTTCCATGATTTGCTCTTCTTCTTGGGTGGGCAGAGCAGCATCAAGCAGGGGTGAGAAGGATTTAACAGTGATGTCCCAAGCTGCCTTTGTAATCAGCAAGGCAACTAATATAGCAATTATAGGATCTAAAATCTGAATTTTAGTTATGGCAATAACACCCAGGCCCAACAAAACTCCCACTGAGGTATAGACATCAGTGCGCAGATGCATTGCATCTGCTTCCAGAGCCACTGATTCAGTTCTAATAGCAGTTTTCATTAACAAATGGGAAATAAACCAATTGGCCAGAGAAGCAACTGCCATTACTATGACTCCCACTCCCAGGGTATGCACTTCCCCGCCATTTACAATCTTCTTATAAGCCTCTACCAGTATCCAGATGGCAGCCACAAATATAAGTAAAGCCTCGATAGTGCCCGAAATATTTTCGACCTTGCCGTGACCATACCTATGTTCATTATCCGGAGGGCGTGAGGAAATACGTACCGAAGTAAATGCAATTATCGCAGCCAGCAAATCCAGAGTTGAATGGATAGCCTCGGAAATTATACTGACCGAACCGGTAACAATTCCGGCTATCAGCTTAAAAATTACCAGGGTTATATTGGACAAGACTGACAAAGCAGCCACTTTAGCCTTTTCATCTGCCAATATATTCTTAGCCCATGCAAACACTTAAGAAACCTCCCCCAAATAATTAAGCGGAACCTTAATGAATGATTAAAGTCCCGCGGGGAATCCGCTGCCCTTATCGAGCCTAGCCTTGCAGCCTGACTGTACCTCTTTATGCAATGTTATTAAATGCATATCTCAGTTATTACTTTTACCTACATAATCGAAAATAAATTATTATTTTCATTCTAGCATAAAAAATATGAGGTTGCGAGTAAAAACCAGACCCGAATTATAAAGGAGTTCTTTTACCGGGGTAGAAATGTTACCATTAGCATAATGGAGAGATTTATTCTTTAGATAGGAGGCTGAGCAGATGAAAGCTTATTTATTGAGTGCCCTGGCCTTTATGGCTGTGATTGTCATTTTTATAACACAAAATGATACTCAAGTGTCGGTGCAGTTTATTAATTGGAAAACTTCCGAGATATCACTGGCCGTGGTAGTGCTTATATCTGTATGCGCAGGGGCATTGATAACCTTTTTGCTGGATAGTTATCGTGCTTTCAAAACCGGACAAAAAATGCGTAAGTTGATCAAGTCTAACCAAAAATACGAAGAGGAAATACTTGTATTAAAGGGTAAACAACGCATCCCCAAAGATAACATCCAGGATGAAACGAAGGACTCCGACCAAACTCCATAAGGAAAAGGGGTTACGCAATTGCGGGCAGTTGTACAAAGGACTAATCATAGCCGGGTGTCAATCAATGGTAGGGAGAAAGCCCACATCAGCCGGGGATTAATGGTATTACTCGGGATCAAACAGGGCGATAATTTTGCCGACGGTGAATATCTGATGGATAAGATAGTTAATTTGCGAATCTTCGAAGATGACAACGGCAAGATGAATAGATCATTGTTGGATACAAATGGCGAATTATTAATGGTAAGCCAGTTTACCCTGTATGGCGATGTACGCAAAGGCAGAAGACCCAGCTTTACTGCCGCAGAATTACCGGATAAGGCCCAGCCTTTGTTTGATTATTGCGTAGAGTTTGCTCGCGCCAAGGGCATTAATATTGAGACTGGCGAGTTTGGAGCGAATATGCAGGTAGAACTTGAGAATGATGGCCCTTGCACTATTTTGTTAGATAGTGAAAGGTTGTTTTAAGTTTAGCTTTGTGGGGATTAAGCGGATTGGCGGCAAAACATAGAAGTAATGAACGGGTATGATATAATGCAGATATCATATATTAGGAGATAAAACGTGGAAATAATAACTTCACATAATGCTCTAGATTTCGATGGGCTGGCCAGTATGGTGGCGGCTAGCAAACTATACCCGGCCGCAGTTATGGTAATTTCCGGGACTGTCTCGAAAAAGATAAAGCAGTTTATGGGACTGTACAAAGATTCAGTATTCATTAAAACTCCTAAAGAGGTAGACTTGAAGCAGGTGTCCAGAATAATTGTGGTTGATACCGCCAACTCCGAAAGACTTGGTCAATTGAAGGACCTCTGCCAAGACGAGAAGATGGATTTCCATATTTATGATCATCATCCGCCTGCTGAAGATGATTTGGCCGGAAGTATTCATGAGATTCATCAGACTGGAGCCATAACCACGGTCATGGTGGAAAAGATAATAGCCAGGGACATTGCTATAAGTCCTTTTGATGCCACAATCCTGGCCTTAGGCATTTATGAGGATACCGGTAGCCTATTGTTCTCCTCCACAACCGAGCGGGATGCCAAAGCGGTGTCGTTCCTGCTGGGGCGTAGAGCTAATTTAAAGGTTGTGGCCAATTTTATGGAGCAGCCATTTTCCGGAGAACAGCGCCATATACTGCAAAGCCTGCTTGATACCGCCCGACACCATAAGATAAACAATTTTGATATTGTTATAGCTCTTTATGATGGTGACGAGTTTATACCCGGTCTGGATTTAGTAGCTTACCGCTTGTTTTCCATGGAAGATTGTGATGTGGTCTTTGTAATTGCTATGATGCAGGGCAAGGTAAATGTAGTGGCCCGCAGCGGAACCAATAATTTGCGGGTAAATGAGGTACTTAGTCCTCTGGGAGGCAGAGGCCAGGAAAAGGCCGCTTCGGCAGTAATAAAAGGTAAAAGCTGTCAAGCAGTGGCGGACCTGATCTTGGCCAGTATTACTGATAAGATTCGTCCCGCTGTTATAGCCCGGGATATAATGTCTACCCCTGTAAAGACTATAGCTCAATACCGAACCATGGAGGATGCCGGACGTATAATGTTAAGATATGGTCATACTGGTATGCCGGTTGTGGACGGTGATCAGATGGTGGGGATGATATCCCGCAGAGATGCAGATAAAGCTATTGTGCACGAATTAGGACATGCTCCGGTTAAAGGTTTCATGACCACCGACGTACTATCGATATCCCCTGACACTCCACTTAGTGAAGTTCAGAAAATGGTGGTAGAGTATGATATAGGCAGGCTGCCCGTACTTGATCAGGGGCGTCTGGTTGGAATTGTATCTCGTACAGATATTTTACGGATTCTGCACGGCGAAGACTGCCCTGAGGATCATGAGCTTCTCTATTCTTTCAGTGAGGGGGGGATAGAGAATTTTCAGCAGCTAATGCAGGAAAGACTGCCTGAGGACATATTCTCTATCCTTAGGCAGGCCGGTGAAATTGCTGAGGAGTTGGACAGTACAGTCTACTGCGTGGGTGGATATGTTAGAGATCTGCTTCTGCACGTACCAAATTTTGATGTAGATCTAGTGGTAGAGGGAGAGGGCCGAGAACTTTCCACGCGCCTGGCGAAGAGACTAGGCGGGAAAGTGCGAATTCATGATCGCTTTGCCACCGCCACGGTAATATTGAATGAAGGCACCAAGATAGATGTGGCTACCGCACGTACCGAATATTATGAGTTTCCTGCCGCACTTCCCATGGTAGAAAAATCCTCCATCAGGGAAGATATGTATCGGCGCGATTTTACGATTAACACTTTGGCTCTTTGTTTGAATCCCGGTAAATTCGGAGATTTAATCGATTATTTCGGCGGTCGTAAAGATATCCAGAACCGCTATATTCGCATATTATATAACCTTAGTTTTGTGGAAGACCCGACCCGGATACTCAGGGCAATTCGTTTTGAACAGAGGTATAGGTTTACCATTGAGACCGATACCTTGCGTCTTGCCAAAGATGCTATTGAACGGCGTATGTTGGGGAAACTATCTTACAAGAGAATCATGCAGGAGCTCATCTTAATACTGGGCGAGAAGGATCCATTATCTGCGTTGAAAAGGATGACGGATACTGGCGTATGGAAATATATTCTACCCGAGGTTAAATTGGAAGAGCTAACCAAGGTGCCTTTTAATAGAATCCCAATTGTCATAGGGTGGTGGGAAAACAGGTATATTGGCCGCAAAATTCAAGCATGGCTGGTTTATCTATTGGCCATATTCTCCAAACTCAATGAATCACAGGTGGCGGCAGTGCTGAACCGATATCCGCTCGACAGATATGCCCAGCGTAGTATAGAGGACTCTGCTCTGATACCCCAGTTAGCTCAAAGAATCACTAATGAACCGGATCTGCGTCCCAGCCAGCTGAATAAAATGCTGAGCCATCTTGGCAGCGAAAATATATTGTATCTTTTGCTCCACATCAAAGATGAGAATACTTGGGATCGGGTTATTAATTACTGCGATTTAAAGGAAAGAGTGAAGGTGGAGATTAACGGACATGACCTGAAAAAATTGGGGTTAAAGCCAGGTCCGTATTTTAAAACCATATTGGAAGAATTGTATGATCTGAAACTAGATGGGAGTGCTGGTAATCGCAAGGATGAAACGAAAATTGTCGGTCAATGGATAGCCGAAGGGAGATATTTAGATGGAATCATTTTATAACATGCTAATAGCATTGCCAGCAATATTAATTGCACTAACCTTCCATGAATATGCTCATGGTTGGGTAGCTGATAGACTGGGAGACCGTACTCCTTTCTATCAGGGACGTTTAACGCTAAACCCCTTGCCGCATATTGATTGGGTTGGTTTTCTTATGTTGTTTATTTTCCATTTTGGATGGGCCAAACCGGTACAGGTAGACCCGCGCAATTTTAAAAATGTCAGTCATAAAAAGGGTATGTTGCTGGTATCATTAGCCGGACCAGGGATGAACCTGCTTTTGGCTGTCTTGGGCATGTTGCTTTTGAAACTGCTTGTTCCTTTCCAGAATGTGTCTTGGGCAGGCCTCTTAATACCTTTGCTGCTGCCGTTGATATATATTAACGTTATTCTGGCCGTTTTCAACCTTATCCCGGTACCACCTCTGGATGGGTCTAAAATTCTGGCGGGGCTTCTGCCTGATTCTGGTGCTCAAATTATATATTCATTGGAACGTTACGGCCCGCTCATCCTAATAGTGCTGCTTCTGACCAACTCTTTCAGTAAGATACTTAACCCGTTGTTCAATGTTATTGATACTATTTTAAGGGTTTATGTTGGAATAAGCGTTTAACTTATGGAGGAGTGCTATGAGTTACCTGGTAAATCTGGATAAATTCTATGGACCACTGGATTTGTTGCTGTATCTTATTGAAAAAGAAGAAATGGATATATATGACATACCAATTGCGTTAATTGCTGATCAGTACTTGGATTACGTGCATACAACCGGACCAATAGACCTTGATAATATCGGTGATTTCTTAATTATGGCTTCATATTTGCTTAATTTGAAGTCCCGGATGCTCTTGCCAGGCTTGCTGGAGGAGGAGAGTGATGCGGACATCACGGATCCACGAGAAGAACTGGTTAATAGGATTCTTGAATATAAACAATACAAGCAGGCCGGTGAAGTTTTGGCTGCTCGCTATAATGAAGATATCAATCGAGTATTCTTCCGCAATGGTCTAAATGAGATTGAATGGGCAGATAGAGAGATCAGCAGTAGTCTGCATGTCCTGCGACGGGCTTGGTTCTCAGTAATGGAGAGAACAGCTGAGAGAATGGAATTTGAACTGCCCCAAAGCGACATAAATATTAGCGCAATCATGGATTTAATTCTCAGGATATTGCCTGCCAACGGAACGACGGTTATATTTCAGGATTTCTATGCGGGTGTTGCCGTGCGGAGTGAAGCTGTGGCCTATTTTATAGCTTTACTGGAACTGATCCGTTTACAAAAAGTTAATGCATTTCAAGAGCAAAGGTTTGGGGATATAAAACTCTGTTTACGGGTGGCGATAGACGATGTTGATGCAGGATGAAATCAAGGCCGCAATTGAAGCTCTGCTCTTCGTAAGTGGTGAGCGAATGAGCGAGGAAGAACTGATGGGGATCCTGGGTTTAGGCCAATCAGATCTAAAGGATATTATGCAAGACCTGATTGCCGAGTACCATCAATCCCCACGAGGCATCCAAATACTGACTCTGGATGGCGGCTACATAATGGGCACCAAACCAGAATATGCTGAGATAGTGGGCATGTTACTTAAGCCGGCCGGAAGACGTTTGTCACCGGCGGCTCTGGAGACCCTAGCCATAATTGCCTATCGCCAACCATTAACTAAGGCTGAGATAGAACAGATCCGGGGTGTAAAAACCGATCGAGTTATAATTACCCTGATGGACAAAGGGATAATAAAAGAAGTGGGCAAAAAAGCTGCTCCCGGCAGGCCATCCCTATACGGTACTACCCATGAATTCCTGAAAATATTTGGCCTGTCCAGCCTGGCTGAATTACCCAATCTTGGAGGCAAGGAGGATAAAGAGAATTGTCAGATCGATCTATAGAGGAAGAAATAATGATAAAAGCTCAACAGAACAGGAAATTGGCTAAGTATATGAGCAGTACTGAGCAATTAGTAGAAGATCAGCTGCAAAAGGCACGCGAAAGAGGTGATTTTGATAATTTGGAAGGCACGGGTAAACCGATTGACCTGTCCGAAAACCCATATGAACCAGCCGATATGCGAATGGCGTTCCGTATTCTTAAGAATAATGATTTCACACCCTTTTGGATTCAACTGGGTAAGGATATTGATGCTGATACCGACAAGCTATGGAAAGAGGTTGAGGATTTCAAACGCTACACGATTAATTTTGTGAATGAGAAACATTCCGCGTTAATTAATGATAGATATGAGAAAAGAAAAAGTCTGTTTTATCACGAAAAAAGAAAACAATTTGAAAAACTCAAGAAAAAAATAATAGATTATAACCTGCACTGCCCCACCTTCCGTCTGGGCAGAGCTAATATTGAAGTAAGCGATGAGATGTACAAGGTAATGAATTCTATCGAAAAGGCCCTTGAGGATGCTAAGACTCCCTAAACGCCGTGAATAAACCAGCTCTGCTTGGGAATGATATGGAAAAACGGGAGAATCTGCATGGCCGTATGGATATGGGGAATAGTACTTCTGTTGATTATTTTCTGTTTATCGTTATATATTAAGGTTGAAGTCGCCATTGGCATTCGAGAAGAAGATGCATTCCAAGGAGTGTCCCTCAAAATCCATTCGCGCTTCTACAAAATGAATCGGCAATATACTTACACTGACCAGAAATTGCACTTAATAGAATCATTTCTGATTTCTCATTTTTATAAGAGTAAAGACCACCCTCAAACTACTGACATTACTTCACAAGAGGATGTGGAGTATCCCTCCATCTTGAAAGGGCCGATTAGAAATTTCGTCAAGATTTCGATAAAAGACAAAAAAATATTGGGATCTGTTCTAAGCTTCCTAATTGTGGATCGACTCGAATGGAAAAGTGTGGTAGGCAGCCAAGACGCGCTTTATACAGCGTTGGAGACTGGTGCCTGCTGGGCTTTAAAAGGAGTAATAATCGGAGTACTGAGCAGCAGATGCAGATTAGGCCGCTTGGTGCTGGATGTAAGGCCTGATTTTATCACTCCAGCCTTTTTAAGCAGTATAACATGCATATTAAAAATGCGAACGGTGCACATTATTATCATAGAGATATCTATCATAGCAATAAAAGTCAGGTGGTGTATAGATGGAATTAGAGCAAGAACAGTTCAAACATCCCATTGAAGGATTAATGAAAACCGCTATGCAGAGTATTAAGGAAATGGTGGACGTTAATACGGTGGTGGGTGATGCAGTTGAGACCAATGACGGCAGTGTCATCATTCCTATATCTCAGGTAGCATGCGGATTTGCAGCCGGAGGAGGAGAATACGAGACCATCAACGCTTCCGGGCAAAGTGATGAACTCCCCTTCGCTGGAGGCAGCGGAGCAGGAGTATCAGTCAAACCGATAGGGTTTCTGGTAGTCAGGATGAATGATGTCAGGCTGATTTCGGTGGCAGGTAATCCTTTGGCTGAAAGAGTCGTTGATATCGCCCCCCAGATAATTGATAGAATAGAGAGTCTGATGCAAAGAAGAGATAAAAATAGGAATGATTCCTATGAACAATAACTAAAAATAATAATTTGTTCTAAAGATGACAGCTGGTGACAAGTGTGACAATATTTCAGAGCTTGTCATCAGCCTTTTTTAACTAATGTAGCCCGTTCAATTATGGATTGCAGAGTGGCGATAAAGGCAGAGCGAGCGAAAAAGTTCAAGAGCAAGGCATTAATGAAAGCCAGTGATTGAGGCGTACATAAGGTACGTTGATTGAACTGGTTTTCGTTAATAACGCAGCTATTGAGCTTTTTTGACGTTCTGAAGTCTGGTTAATACCGGGCTGTTCTATTTTTCGACCCAAATTCATACCCTTCTAAAAGAGCCAGGCTATCAAACGCCTCGTAAGACTCCTGCCTGTATGGGATAAACCGATTTTTCCTCAATAGGGGGTGGGGTCACCGAGTAAGGAGGCGTTTGATAAAACGCTCGCGGCGCGATGCACACAAAACGCGAAAGGAAGGTGCTATAGCACTCGCGTTTTGGCGCGCAATTCGCGCAAGCGCTCATTGAATAGTAATTGCGGAGGGGTATAGTTTGTTGAATCTGATCTGGTTGTTGCTTTTAGCCTCAGGAATAGTAGTAGCTGCCCTTAATGGACATGTAGAGATTGTAACTGAGGCCGCGTTGGAAGCAGCTAAAGGAGCAGTTAAAATCTGTCTCGATTTAATAGGTATTATGGCCCTATGGCTGGGGATCATGAAAATTGCTGAAAAGGCAGGCTTGATTCAGAGCCTAGCCCTAATGCTGAAACCTGTACTGCGCAGGTTGTTTCCCAGCGTTCCACCTGATGATCCCGCCATGGGCGCCATAATCCTAAATCTCAGCGCCAATATGCTAGGACTCGGTAACGCTGCCACTCCTTTTGGAATGAAGGCCATGCAAGAGCTGCAGCGTTTAAACAATGATCGCCCTGAAGCTTCAGCAGCCATGTGCACCTTTATGGCTCTCAATACCTCCTGCATAACTCTCATTCCCGCCACAATAATCGGTATAAGACTCGCTTTCTCGTCATCGAATCCCACGGAAATTGTGGGAGCTTGCATTTTTGCCACCAGTTGCGCAATGGTAATAGCCGTTTCGCTTGATTACTGGTTTCGATCTCGCAGTCACTGGGGGAGGAAAGGCTGATGCTAATCACGCTGCTAACCTCAGTTTCACGGTGGGCGATACCATTGCTGCTCTTGATTATTCCCTGCTATGGCTTTTGTAAAAGAGTGCCGGTGTATGAAACATTTGTGGAAGGTGCCGAGGAAGGTTTTTATACTGCTGTAAAGATAATACCCTTCCTGGTCGGTATGATGGTAGCCATATCGGTTTTTAGAGCTTCCGGGGCAATGGATTTCCTGGTGGGATTGATGAGACCATTATTGGTTGCTATTGGGGCACCTCCCGAAGTGCTCCCTCTGGCGGTTATGAGACCGCTGTCAGGCAGCGGCGCTCTAGGCTTGGCCACTGAATTAATGAGAGTCTATGGGCCTGATTCGATGATTGGCAGGCTGGCTTCGGTTATGCAGGGAACCACCGATACGACCTTTTTTGTATTGACTGTCTATTTTGGTTCAGTAGGCATAAAAAGGTTTAAATATGCGGTTATAACTGGGTTAAGTGCGGACATTACAGGTTTGCTTGCCTCTATATATATATGTAATCTGTTATTTAAATAATCAATTCTTGATAATGACCAAAATCGGTCTGGGACTAGACGGGCCAGTAATTGGATAGTATAATTATAATTTACAAAGTTCATCAAAACATGAAGGGATAGACGGTAGAAACCTGTTGGACAAACCTAAAAATAGTTGAAGTGGGGAATGTAATTTGAAGAGTGATATAGAGATTGCTCAAAGCGCGGAAATGAAACCCATAGTGGAAATAGCTCAGTCAATCGGCCTGACGGAGGACGAAATCGAGTTATATGGTAAATATAAGTGCAAGGTCTCTCTAAAAGCTTGGGAAAGGTTAAAGGATAAGCCGTCCGGTAAATTAGTGCTGGTTACTGCCATAAATCCGACCCCTGCCGGCGAAGGGAAGACAACCAACACGGTGGGACTGGGTATGGCATTAAATAGACTGGGGAAGAAGGCCATAATAGCTTTGCGGGAGCCTTCTATGGGACCAAGTTTTGGCGTTAAAGGAGGTGCAGCTGGAGGAGGTTATTCCCAGGTTGTACCCATGGAAGATATTAATCTGCATTTTACCGGCGATTTTCATGCGGTTACGGCGGCTCACAATCTTTTAGCAGCGATGCTCGACAACAGCTTGCATCAAGGTAATCCTTTAAATATCGATCCACGCCAGGTGGTACTGCGCCGAGTAATGGATCTGAATGAAAGAGCCTTAAGAAATATTGTAATCGGCCTGGGTGGGAAAGCTGATGGTATACCACGTGAATCAGGTTTTGATATCAGCGTTGCATCTGAGGTAATGGCGGTATTATGTCTGGCATCTGACCTAATGGATCTTAAGGAGCGAGTAGCTCGTATTGTAGTAGCCTACACTTATGACGGACAACCAGTAACCGCAGCTGATCTGAAGGCAGCCGGCTCGATGGCTTTGTTAATGAAAGATGCCATTAAGCCCAATCTGGTTCAGACCCTGGAAAACACACCGGCTTTCATTCATGGCGGACCATTTGCTAATATTGCCCATGGCTGTAATAGTATCACCGCCACTAAGATGGGCTTAAAACTAGCTGATTTTATGATTACCGAAGCCGGATTTGGAGCTGACCTGGGGGCCGAGAAGTTTTTTGACCTCAAGTGCCGCTATGGCGGTTTGAAGCCCGATGCAGTAGTCTTGGTAGCCACTATACGCGCCCTCAAAAATCATGGCGGAGTATCCAAGAACAACCTGACTGAAATAAATATGGAAGCCTTGGAAAAAGGAGTGGCAAACCTCGAGAAACATCTGGAGAATTTGAATATATACAGGGTTCCGGTAGTGGTTGCTCTTAACCAATTCCCGGGTGACAGACAGGAAGAAATTGATCTGATAGAAAGCAAATGTGCTGCCCTCGGTGCTGACTTAGCCATTTCCCGGGTTTGGGAGGAAGGTGGTAAAGGCGGTGAGGAACTGGCTCTGAAGGTTATAGCTGCTACCGAAAAGCCTTCCCAATTCAAGTTTTTATATGAATTACAGGCTCCTTTAAAAGATAAAATAGAAACAATCTGTCAAAAAATCTATGGAGCAGATGGGGTTACCTATAATAAACCGGCGCATAACATGTTGGCTCGTTTTGAAGAAATGGGTTATGGGGAATTACCTATTTGTATAGCCAAAACCCAATATTCCTTATCGGACAATCCCACCGCCATAGGCAGACCCCGGGGTTTTACTGTAAATATCCGCGAAGTCCGGTTGTCAGCCGGGGCAGGATTCATTGTTGCGATCGCGGGTGACATTATGACCATGCCGGGTCTCAGTAAAGTCCCTGCCGCCGAGAAAATTGATATTCTGCCTGATGGGGAGATAATTGGTCTGTTTTAAATAGCGATGTCAAGATTGCAGGGGACCGAGGCAAGGGGACGGTTCTTTTGCCTCGCCTTGCCTGCGAAACAAAGATGCGAGGCAAAAGAACCGTCCCCTTGCCTCGGTCCCCTTGAAAGTTACTTCTGGATTAAGGCGAAGAGTTCAGCTCGTGTCTCGGGGCGGGTCTCAAAAATACCTCTTACTGCCGAAGTTACCGTTAAAGCACCGGGTTTTTTAACTCCTCGCATAGTCATGCACATGTGTTCCGCCTGGATTACCACCCCAACACCCATAGGTTTTAAAGTCTCAAAAATGCAATCGGCAATCTGTGATGTCAGTCTCTCTTGGAGTTGGGGCCTACGGGCATAGGATTCCACCACCCGGGCTAGTTTGCTTATTCCCACCACCTTGCCGCCTTTGGGAATGTAGGCAACATGAGCCATGCCATAAAAGGGGAGAAAATGGTGCTCACACATCGAGTAAATAGGAATGTCTTTTACCAGAACCAGTTCATCATGATATTCAGTAAATGATACATCCAGGTAATCTTTCGGTTCACTATTCATGCCGGCAAAGATTTCTTCATACATCCGGGCCACTCTTTTAGGGGTCTGGACTATACCCTCCCGTTCCAGGTCCTCTCCCAGAGCTTCCAGAATCATCTTAAAAGCTGCCTCGATCTTTTCTTTGTCTACCGGTTTATTATTCATGGTTTCCTCCATACTTTTCCCTATTAATTTATTGTTCGCAAAATTAATTAAATAATAACAGTTGCGCAAGCAAGCCTGCAAGCCCAGGTGCCAAAGAAGATCCCTCTATTAGGTGCGCAATACCTTGCCTGGCCGCGATTCTTTAAAGTCTACATTAAAAAGCGACTCATCCGCTAGCTCCGTGAATGCAGCCTGATTCAGCCTGCAACGCGCATCTATCTGAAGGCGATGGTTATTGTCTTCCCAGATACTACATGGTAAGGCGGTTGTCTCCTGATAACTAAAGCGAGGAGGATTAGCCAGTCTAGCCCGGCTTAAACCTTGCAGGGTATCTGCCAGGCAAGGTGAACCTAGGACAGTTAGTTTCAAATCGGGCCGGTTAAGGTGCCCCATATATTCATCAGCCACCATGGCCATACGGATCGCCATAAATAGATCTGGACATTCCTCCTGGTGGTGGGAAAGTGCCTGTTTCAAAAATATATTGCGGCGCATGATTGGATCAAAAGCTCGGATGTAAGGCGTAGTGGGTGAAAATACTATGTCCTGCTCGTAATAAGATTTGATGTCCAGCACGGGAGTACCATCAATCGCATCTAAACCATGCACCTGTAGGATATTGCCCAGGGCTGAATCGAGATGCACTAAGGTTAAGGCAATGGGATTGGGGCGATTGGGTGACCTAAGCCCGAAAACTCCGTATTCAGGCAGATTAGGACTTATCCGGCGCGGTATAGTGCGCAGGATACTTCTATCTGATTTATGAAACCACAGCAAAAGCCACAGATGTGAGTTTTCCTCAATCCTATGCAAGGCCTCAATATATTGCGGGAAGATCTCCACCCGGGCTGGCTGGCCGGCAATAGGGACGTCATCAGGATTCTTCATGCTGGATCTAACTATCCCAATGGGTTTAAGAACTATGCCTAAATCATCTGTCATAATGTATCCAATCCTTTCTAATCCAAATTCCCGTTGTGCTAATAAGAAATCATGTTACCGATAGTCTTCTTCTAGTATGACGAAAATGCGTTTCTAAATCCATAATATCGATGAATTCTATGGCGACCATAATTAAAACTATGGACAACCAAACTCAAAGATCAAACATGTTGTTTATAATGATTCGTCTACTACAATTTTAAATCCTGCTGATTATAAAACCGAGAGAATTTATTTGTGGTATGGTGATGTCATATAATTACATTATTCAACGGGATATCGCATTTGAGCAATGAGAATTAAAGGAGGAGCAAATCAATGGTATTTATTTCTGGTGAAACTATTGAAAGATTCATTAAGGAGGATATTCCATATATTGATTTAACGTCACTGGTTCTTGATATATCTGGCAAAAGGGGCAAGATTAATTTTATTTGTCGGGAAGCAGCGGTAATTTGCGGAACTGAAGAAGTGTTAACAATATTTCGCAAGCTTAATGTCATTCCTATTAACTATCTTCCCTCTGGTGCTTTGGTTGAGCCACAAAGCATCATAATGGAAGCTGAAGGTAATGCTGAGGATCTACATATGGCCTGGAAGGTATCTTTGAATGTCCTGGAGTATACTTCGGGAATAGCAACCCGTACCAGAAAGCTGCTGGATATGGCTAGAGAAGTCAATCCTACCATTGAAATTACGGCAACTCGTAAGGTTTTTCCCGGGACTAAGGAACTTTCTGTAAAAGCGGTTATAGCTGGGGGAGGGCTGCCGCACCGGTTGGGTTTGTCAGAAACCGTTCTGGTATTCGAGCAGCACCTGCAATTTATGGGTGGTTTGGATGGGTTGATTTTGAATTTGAATGATATAAAATTACGAAATCGGGAAAAGAAAATCTTCGTTGAAGTAGAAACAATCGAAGATGCCGTAAAGGTATGCCAGGCAGGGGTAGATGGTATTCAGTTTGACAAAATATCCCCAATAGAATTAAATAACGCAGTCGAAATAATCAGGGGCATAAATACAGGTATCGTAATACTTGCTGCGGGTGGAATTAATGAAAGCAATGTGCAATTATATGCTCAAACTGGGGTTGATGCGATTGTAACCTCAGCTATGTACTTTGGTAAACCAGTTGATATGGGCGTCAAAATGAGCATCTGACCATGAGCATGTAAATTACAATTTATGGGGATTTATTTTGCGGTTGAACCCATGCGGATACAATTGCTCATCTATAAATAGACATATTAAGGAAGATAATTATACTTTCTGTAAAACAATTAGTATAATTATAGGTAAACTAAGCAATTAACCGAATAACATACAAAGGAAGTTTATATTTGAGACTTGCAAAATTATTGGCTCAGGCTGGGATTGCTTCTCGTCGGCAGGCAGAGGAGTTAATAGGGCAAAGCAGGGTCAAGGTTAATGGCTCCGTGGTTACGGATTTGACAACCCCGGTAGAACCTAAAACAGATCGGGTTGAATTTGACAACCGGCTGGTTAGGGTGGAAGAACCGATTTACATTCTGCTGTATAAGCCATCAGGTTTTATTTGTACCGTAAATGATCCTCAGGGCCGACCTACTGTATTGGAACTGGTCAGGGCAGTGAAGGAACGTATTTATCCGGTAGGACGCCTGGATTACGATACTGAAGGTTTATTGTTATTGACCAATGATGGACAGTTTACTAATTTAATAATTCATCCCCGCTATAAAATAGATAAAAGATACGAAGCTTGCGTACAGGGTCATATTCAGGATACTGAGTTAAATATTCTACGGGTAGGAGTTAACTTGGAAGATGGGATAACTTCACCAGCCCAGGTGCAATTACTAAAGCGCGATGAGACTATGTCAATTATCGAATTGACTATCCATGAGGGCCGTAAGCGACAGGTGAAAAGGATGTGCAAGGCAGTAGGACATCCGGTTATATGCCTTAAAAGGACTACTCTGGGGTTTCTTACCCTGGATGGGTTGATACCGGGTCAGTATCGTTACCTTCAGCCCAATGAGGTTAGCCGCCTACAAGCAATGGCTTTGCATAAATAATAGCAAACTGAGAATGGGAGTTGGGTTAAATTTGGCTGAAATAAAAATTAAATTGCGTTTTGATTATCCAGGTATGACTAAATCTGGTAAACTCTTTGGGAACAAAAATCTGGAACAAATGGCGGATGATACCAGACAACATAAGGTTTCCATGATGAGAAATGTGCCCATTCAGGGGATTCGAATTGAAGATATCGATATGAGTCAGGATATATATGCTCTAATCGACGATATTACTGGTAAAAAAATTGCTTATGCCCCAGTAGTGTTAACTTTTTTCGCTGACAGTATTGAGGATGCTATCAAATTTGTGGTAAAAGAAGAATTTAGAACCGTTGAGATTATTGAACCCGATGAATTACAGCTTTCGAAGAGCGATATGGAGAAACTGCTCTTTAGGATAAGCATGGAGTTAACGGAATATCGGGATCACTTGTTGCGCAGAATGGATAATTGGAAAGCATAGGCGGTATTTCTAATATTGACATTATAAGGTATATGGATGTGACCCAATTTAATACAAAGCACCTTTGTGGTGACGATAGCAATGGCTCCAAGGGGACCATTCCAGACCGTCGAAAAAGTCTACCCAAGGGCACTACTGATGTTCGCTTTGCGAACCAATAGTGTTGCAATAGCTGCGTTATTAACGAAAGTCCGTTCAATCAACGTACTTTATACGGGGACATTCCCTGTAAGGGTGTGTCCCCATACATTATACCGCCTCAATCACTGGCTTTCGCTAATGCCTTGCTCTTGCAGCATTAATCGTACCGCAAGCGGTACATCAGTGGTACCCCTGGGTGAACTTTTTTGCTCGGTCTGCCTTTATTGACACTCTGCAATGGCTCCCAAGGGGCCATTTTTTTATTAATTTTGGTGTTGATTTTAGTCTTGTCTTACTCTATTATTATTACTCAATAAGGAAATATGCTTAGAAAGGGTAGTTAATTGGGAAATATCACCGTTTTTGCCGGTGGCTTTGGCAGTGGAAAATCAGAAGTGGCTCTGAATTATGCTTTCAAGAGGGCAAAACAATTGGCAGATGTTATTTTGGCAGATTTGGATCTGGTTAACCCCTATTTTGCCTCTCGTGATCTTCGTGATAAACTCGAGCAAGCGGGGATCAGACTGGTGGCACCGTCCGGAGAATTGGCATTTAGTGATGTTCCGGCTATACCTGGCGAAATCATTGGTTTGATCAGACAGGATAATAATATGATAATAGATCTGGCCGGCGATGAAGTTGGATCGCTGGTACTGGGCTACCTTAGTAAATACGTGGCTGTCCACCAGAACTATGAATTGTTATTAGTTCTTAATCCATATCGGCCTTTTGCCCAGGATATAGAGAGTGTAGTCCTTTTACGAGACCAACTTGAGGCTTCTGCCCACTTGAAATTTACTGGTATTGTAAGCAACCCTAACCTAATTGGAGAGACTAGCCCTGATATAATCAGAAGAGGACATGCCCAAGTTCTTGGCTTTAGTAAGGCCTTGGATATACCTGTTAGCTATTTGACCATAGAAAGAAAATTCTATGCTGAACTTTTTCCGGACTATGGAGAAACATTACAGGTAATCAATCTGTATTTGAGGCCCGAATGGATGTAGTACTGTTCTAAGGGAGGAATGTAGTATGGCAAAGGGAAAAGTTCGGTTTGATGCAGATGAATGCAAAGCCTGTTTACTGTGTGTTTACTTTTGTCCCAAAGATGTGTTGGGGTTGAATATGGACTCAATTAATGCCATGGGATACCATCCGGTTACGGATCTGCTGCCGGATAACTGTACGGGATGTGGGATATGTGCTCTCATGTGTCCCGATTTAGTCATCGTGGTAGAAAGGGAGTGATGGGATGGAAAAGGTATTAATGAAGGGTAATGAAGCCCTGGCAGAAGGCGCGCTCACAGCTGGATGTGTGGCTTTTTTTGGATATCCAATAACTCCGTCCAGTGAGATTGCTGAATATATGGCGAAAAAGTTTCCGCTTATTGAAGGAACTTTTGTTCAAGCTGAAAGTGAACTGGCAGCTATTAGCATGGTTTATGGCGGTGCATCAACTGGGTTCCGGGTGATGACAGCTTCTTCAGGACCGGGCATAAGCCTAAAATCAGAAGGGATATCGGTTATTGCGGAAGCTGAGCTGCCTTGCCTTATCGTTAATATATCCCGGGGTGGTCCGGGATTAGGGGGAATACAACCGGCTCAATCCGATTATTTCCAGGCTACTCGGGGGGGAGGTCATGGAGACTATCAAATTATGGTCTTGGCGCCTGCATCTGTTCAGGAAATGCTGGATTTCGCTATGGAGGCCTTCGATCTGGCCGACAAATATCGAATTCCGGTTATGGTGATGGCTGAAGGAACCTTGGGCCAAATGATGGAGCCGGTGTTCCCTCGCGAAAAGGTTACCCAATTTACAGAAAAACCTTGGGCGATTAGCGGCTGTAAGGGCCGTGCTCCCAACATTGTAAATACGCTGCACTTATCTCCGGAATTTTTAGAATATCGGAACCAGGTACTGGCCCAAAAATATAAGGAGATAAAAGCCAATGAACAAAAAGCTGAATCCTATTGGACTGAAGATGCTGATCTGGTGGTAGTAGCCTTTGGCCTTATGTCGCGTATTGTCAAGAAAGCCATCATGGAAGTGCGCAGAAAAGGGCACAAGGTTGGCTTAATCAGACCTATTACGCTATGGCCGTTTCCTGAGGATCTGGTTCGGCAAGCAGCGAATAATGCTAAGATGTTTCTGTCGGTGGAAATCAGCATGGGTCAGATGATAGAGGATGTTAGATTAGCAGTTAACGGCAAGGTGCCAGTGGAGTTTTATGGCAGGATTGGAGTAATTCCCTCCCCCGAAGAAATTGCCGAGCAGATCCTTAGGCTGGCTGAAAGGGAGGGATTTTAATGAAAATTGTTGCGCAGAGACCGGAGAGCCTTACCACAGCTAGATTTCATTATTGTCCGGGTTGTACGCATGGAATCATTCATAGGATTGTAGCCGAGTGTGTTGACGAGATGAATATGCGCGAGAATACTATCGGTATTTGCCCGGTGGGATGTTCGGTGTTAGCTTACGATTATTTTAATTTTGACATGTTGGAAGCAGCTCATGGGAGAGCGCCGGCTATTGCCACCGGTATCAAAAGGATATTGCCGGATCGCTGCCTCATTACCTATCAGGGCGATGGCGACTTGGCCTCCATAGGTATGGCCGAAATTGTTCATGCCTCTGCTCGTGGTGAGAAAATCACGGTTATATTTGTAAATAATACGGTATATGGTATGACCGGAGGGCAAATGGCTCCCACCACTTTGTTGGGACAGGTTACCACCACTTCCCCTTATGGCAGAAAGAAGGAAGAAGCGGGTTATCCGATTAGAATGGCCGAATTGTTGGCCACCAATGAAGGCTCTGCTTATATCAGCAGAGTAGCAGTCAATAATCCAGCCAATGTAATCAAAGCCAAGAAGTCGATTAAAAAAGCGTTACAGACCCAGATGAAGGGGATAGGTTTTTCGATGGTGGAGGTTTTGTCAACCTGTCCTACGAACTGGGGTCTTAGTCCTATAGAGGGATTAAAATGGCTGGAAGAAAACATGATACCATATTATCCCTTAGGTGAATTTAAGGTCAAGGAGGCTTAAGCCGGATGGACAGTGAAAAGCAAGTATTGTTTGCAGGTTTTGGCGGGCAGGGAGTATTATCTATGGGGAAATTTCTGACCTATGCAGCCATGGGAGCAGGCAAAAATGTGTCCTGGCTGCCTGCTTATGGTGCAGAAATGCGAGGGGGTACAGCCAACTGCCTGGTTACCATCGCGGATGAGGAGATTAGCTCTCCGCTTACCGACCATCCTGGAATGGCAATTATTATGAACGGACCATCATTAGATAAATTTGAAAAAAAGATCAAACCAAATGGAACTCTAGTAATAAACACTTCCCTGGTGGACCGACCGCTGGAGCGTGATGATCTCAAAGTGTATAGAATGCCAGTAAATCAAATCGCTGATGAGATGGGAAACTCAGGGGCAGCCAATATGATTCTGTTAGGAGCCTGTTTGCAAAAGACCAGTGTAGTTTCGGTGGAACAAGCTCTGGAGCAATTTGAGATTATATTCAAAGGTAAAAAGCAGTCGGTGATTCAGAAGAATAGAGAGGCTTTTCTGGTCGGGGTTCAATATGCCGACGACAACTGGTAACTGCCTTAAGCAGGCGGCCTAAATTATTATGGAATCGCAATCCGCCTATGTTAAGATGGAGATACATAAATAGCTTTGCCCAGACCTTTTACGTTCTTGTTTAATCAGCGTAAAAGGTTTAGTTTTTTATCAAACGCCTCCCCCGACTGAGGAGGCGTTTGATAAAAACGCTCGCGGCGCGATGCACACAAAACGCGAAAGGAATGCGCTAAAGCGCCCGCGTTTTGGCGCGCAATTCGCGCAAGCGCTCATTGATTTATCAAACTCCTCTTAAGAACCCTCCCTTATAGGTGGGGGAAAACTGATTTTTTTCAGTGGTGGGTAGGGTCCCCGACTGAGGAGGCGTTTGATAAAAACGCTCGCGGCGCGATGCACACAAAACGCGAAAGGAATGCGCTATAGCGCCCACGTTTTGGCGCGCAATTCGCGCAAGCGCTCATTGATTTATCAAACTCCTCTTAAGACCCCCTCCCTTATAGGTAGGGAAAAACCGATTTTTTTCAGTGGTGGGTAGAGTCCCCGACTGAGGAGGCGTTTGATGAAAACGCTTGAGGCGCGATGCACACAAAACGCGAAGGGAAGGCGCTATAGCGCCAGCGTTTTGGCGCGCAATTCGCGCAAGCGCTCATTAAAATTAACATATTAGGAAAGGAAACATTGATATGAACAAAGAACACCTATTAGACATATTAACCCAGGTTAAAAATGGTGGCTTAGATATTGAGGATGCCTGTCAGGCACTTAAAATTATGCCATACGAGGATTTAGGATTTGCCAAGCTTGATCATCATCGGGCCTTGCGGGATAACTTCCCGGAAGTCATCTATTGTGAAGGCAAAACCGATGAACAGATTATAACCATCTTTCAACACTTCGCTCTGCATAATAACAATATGATTGGCACTCGCGCCAGGGCTGAAGTTTATGAACTGGTTAAACAAATCATTCCTGATGTTACATATAGCCCGCTGGCACGCTTATTATATTTAAACCGTTCTCCTCTTCCGGTAATAGGCAAAGTCGCAGTGATAACAGCTGGGACCGCTGATATACCTGTCGCCGAAGAGGCAGCCCTATGCCTGCAGATAATGGGGGGGGAAGTCGAAAGGGTTTATGATGTAGGGGTAGCCGGTTTGCACCGTTTACTTGACAAAATTGAACTCATGAACCAGAGGCAGGTAATAATAGTGGTGGCTGGGATGGAAGGAGCTTTGGCCAGTGTGGTTGGAGGTTTAACCAAGCGGCCAGTGATTGCGGTGCCAACCAGCGTAGGCTACGGGGCGAGTTTTAACGGCTTGGCTGCCTTGCTGGCCATGTTAAACAGCTGTGCCAGCGGGGTGGGAGTAGTCAACATTGATAACGGTTATGGAGCCGCTGCTTTGGCTTTTTCAATATTAAATGCATTTAATGGATAAAGGGTTTCTCTCAGGCATAAGATAGATTGAGAAATATACAGGACTTTTATTGCAGACCGTCAAAAAATCTCAATAACTGTGTTATTAACGAAAGCCAGTTCAATCAACGTACTTGTTACGGGGACATTCCAAGGGACATTCCTCGAAGAGGTGTGTCCCAAGACCTTAATCTTGGTGTGTACCCATACCTTATTCGCCTCAATCACTGGCTTACATTAATGCCTTGTTCTTGAACTTTTTTGCTCGGCCTGACTCAATTAGCCTGAGGGGATGGTTTTTTGAAAAAATTTATAGATCGGGTTGAAAAAGGTCTCATCAGATTTGTTGTCTTGAGTTTATTGCTAATGGTGCTGGTACAAGGATTAATGACGGCAGATCCCATTCGCTTTTACCTGAGTTGGGGTGAAAGGATGGAAGGTCAGAACATGCAAATTCCTGCTAATACTAACCAAGAGGATTCAACCAGCGCGGCACAGCCAATCAAATCACCTCAAGCCCGCCTTTCCATAGGGGCTGACAAGTACTCTTCTTTGCCGCGAGCCAAGATTTTAATCAATGGTCAAGAAAAATATAATTTAACTGATAAAAAAGTTACGGTTGAAATTAATGCCGGTGACACCATTGAAATAGACTCTACTGCCTACAACTTCCCGATCGACTATAAGGTTATGGCCGTATCATCAAATTTGGCTTTCCCGAATCAGGGGCAGACATATACTGCCAATCAGACTATAGTAATGGTAGGTAAGATTATAGTAAAATAAATTATAATAATTGTGGGGGTATATGGCGATGGAGGCAGGAAGCAAAATTGCATCTACAGCAGCCATTAGGATGGCCTTATCTTTATCTCGTTCCGAAGAAGTCCAATTAAAAAAGTCCCTATTGGATGAATATGGAGTTAAAGCGGTAGCTGTAGACTATGGGGGAGAGTTCATTTCCTCAGTGGCTAAAATTGTTGAAAGGGCCGTAGTTTCTGCCAAACGGGAAGGGGTTATTAAAGACACTCACCCGGATGAGGGTGCCGTGGCCGGTGCTACCCGTGAAGCCCTGGCACAGATTATGCCCAAGGCCTTAGGCCTCAACGTAGGCGGTAAAATAGGGGTGGCTCGCTACCACGATCACGTGAGTGTGGCCATTTTCTTTGGTATTGGACTATTGCATTTGGATGAAGTTGCGATCGGTCTTGGACATCGAGCGGTACCTTAAGACAAGCTATTTGAAGAAGTCAAGAAAGGTAGGATAGTAGCATGGCAGTAAGAGGAATAAGAGGAGCAATAAATATACCAGAGGATAGCGCCGCTGAAGTATTACAAGCAACTACAGAGTTATTAGAGGAAATCATTAAACAAAATGAATTAAAGTCGCCGGATCTCGCTAGCATTATTTTTACGGTTACCCATGACATTAAATCGATCTTTCCGGCAAACGCAGCCCGTTCAATGGGCTTGAATCTAGTTCCTTTGCTTTGCAGCCTGGAAATAGGAGTGAGCGGTTCACTTCCACTCTGCATTCGCGTACTGGTTCACGTCAATACGAACAAGAGCCAAGAGGAAATCAAACATGTTTTTCTAAGAGATGCTTCTAAATTACGGGAAGATTTACAAAAAGTTAACAATTAATGACAAAGAAAACAAGCGAAAACACCATTAGATGCGCCGGGTCTTTATCCTGGCGCTTCTTTCCTTTTTATTATGGAATACCCCAAGGGTGGCTAACCATTGATAAATTAATGTAACAATTATAGGTAATGTGATAATATATCTGGAAGAATACCATTGCGGAAAGGAGGTTTTAAGAACAGGTGATCAAACTGGAAGGGGCAAACAAATTTTTCGGTACACTGCATGTTTTAAAAGATATTAACTTAACGGTAAAAACCGGCGAAAAGATCGTTATTATTGGTCCCAGCGGTTCTGGTAAGAGTACTCTTATCAGATGCGTGAATCTATTGGAAAGGCCAACCAGCGGCAGAGTAATCGTGGATAATATCGATATTACTGCTCCTCATGCGCCACTAACTCAAGTGCGGCAATCAGTGGCCATGGTATTTCAGCAGTTTAATCTATATCCTCACAAGACAGTTCTTGAGAATCTAACCCTGGCGCCAGTGATCGTTAAGAAAGTGCCTAAGGATCAAGCCATCAAATCAGGTTTGCAATATCTTGAAAGAGTAGGCTTACAGGATAAGGCTAATGTCTACCCTTCACAGCTTTCCGGTGGGCAACAGCAGCGGGTGGCTATTGCTCGCGTATTAAACATGCAACCCAAAATAATTTTATTTGATGAACCAACTTCAGCCCTAGATCCAGAAATGATCAATGAGGTTCTGGATGTAATGGTCGGTCTTGCCAGCGAAGGCATTACTATGGTAGTAGTTACGCATGAGATGGGATTTGCCCGGAAGGTTGCCGATCGAGTCATTTTTATGGATGAAGGCAGTATCATAGAACAGGGAACGCCGCAGCACTTTTTTGATAACCCCCAACATGACCGAACCAAGCTATTCCTAAACAAGATACTGCAGCACTAACAATTAAACGGAAAATAGATGCAGGGAGCGGCGGTTGCCGAATGGGAATGGGTAAATAAACCAATTTTGAAGGGAGAAAAAATATATGAACAAAAAAATAGTACTTATTGTTAGTCTAATACTTATGTCAGCATTTTTATTGGTGGGATGTTCCTCCAAAACCGCCTCCAACTCCACAGCTACTGATCCCTCTGATATTAAAGCCATTAAAGATCGCGGAGTACTTAATGTGGGAGTAAAGGCTGATGTGCCTAAATTTGGTTTACAGGATCCGAAAACGGGACAAATCGATGGAATGGAAATAGACCTGGCCCGGGCCATAGCCAAAAAAATTCTGGGAGATGAAACCAAAATTAAACTTACCCCAGTTACTGCCAAAACCCGTGGACCTCTTTTGGATAATGGCGAACTGGACTTGGTAATCGCGACTTTCACCGTAACTGATGAACGTAAACTTAGCTATAATTTCTCTGATCCGTATTTTACTGATGGGGTTGCCCTAATGGTGAAGAAGGATGCCGGTATCAACAGTCTTAAAGATCTAAACGGTAAAAAAATCGGCGTAGCCCAGAGTGCCACTTCCAAGAAGGCTATTGAAGATGCAGCTGTTCCACTTGGGGTTAAGGTAAGTTTTCTCGAATTTGGTACCTATCCCGAGATCAAAACCGCGCTTGATTCTGGTCGGGTAGATTGTTTCTCGGTAGATGGCGCAATCCTAAATGGCTATCTCGATGATACAACAGTTATTCTGGCAGATCGTTTCACGCCTCAAAATTATGGTGTGGCCAGCAAAAAAACGAATACAGCCCTCGCTGAGTTGGTTAATGGGACTGTCAATGATATGAAAAAGTCAGGTGATTTAGACAAGCTGATCCAAAAGTGGGGGATCAAATAGTGAATCAAGTTTTCGCCGGATTTAAATGGGTAGCTCTTTTTAAGGACTGGCGTTTATTCGCCGAAGGGTTTTTGACTACGGTGGAGCTATCTATTCTGGCGCTTATGTTGGCTCTTTTTCTGGGAATTATTTTTGGAGTCCTAGGCAGCAGTTACTGGAAAGTATTTGTAGCTGCCAACCGCGGATATGTAGAATTTTTTCAAAATACCCCGCTGGTTATTCAGGTTTTTTTTCTCTACCATGGCTTGCCCCATCTAGGGATTAACCTGCCCGTTTTTCTGGTAGGGATACTAGGTGTGGGTATCTACCATGGGGCTTATATGGCGGAGGTAGTTCGAGCTGGCATACAGTCGATACATCGGGGGCAGATGGAAGCGGCTTATTCGCAAGGATTCAGCTACTGGCAGGGTATGCGTTACATCATTCTCCCCCAAGTAACAAGGATCACCCTGCCTCCTATGACTAACCAGGCAGTGAATTTGATAAAGAACACGTCTGTACTGGCTATGGTGGCAGGTGGAGAACTGATCTATCAGGCCGACTGCTGGTCTAGTCAGAACATATTTTATGGACCAGCTTATGTAGTAACTGGTGTCCTTTATCTGATATTATGTCTTCCCCTGGCAACTTATGCCAGGCGTATGGAATATAGGTTGGGGGGAGATATATGATACAAGAGCTTCTAAAACCCGAAATATTTAAATTTCTGGGTGAAGGTTTACTGACTACCTTATATATTGCGGTTGGATCGATTATCTTGAGCATGATATTCGGTACGATTCTGGGGGTAACTAGAGATTCCAAACATAAGGTCCTGGCACCTTTGGCAGCAACCTATATAGAAACAGTACGCAATACCCCCTTGCTCCTATTTGTTTTGGCTATTCGTTTTATGTCGCCTTTGAGTCCAATAAATGCAGGCATCGCCGCCTTAACCGTTTTTACCTCCGCCATGATTGCTGAAATAGTCAGAGGAGGACTAAATTCAGTCAATAAGGGGCAATGGGAAGCAGCAAGGTCACAAGGGTTCAATTATTCACAGTCCCTTATCCATGTTATTCTTCCCCAAGCACTCAGGAACATGATCCCAGCTATTGTTTCGCAGTTTACTACTGTTATCAAAGATACATCTTTTGTTTGGGCAGTCGGAACCGAAGAGTTAACCGGTAAAGGGATGATTATTATGGGACAATATGGCAGCACCGCTCAAGTATTTGCGCTATTTGGTATGATTTCCCTAACTTATTTTACCATGAATTATACTTTATCTGTTTTGGCCCGGAGACAACAGCGGAAAATGGTGCATCAGGCTTTTTAGAATAGTATTAGGAATCCACGTTGCTTTATATCGGGCAACGTGGATTTTGTTGTAGTGACCTGCAATTGCTTCCCAAATTTCATTAATTATAGCATCCGAATGCAGGGTGGTAGGAACTTCCTGAATAACAAAAGACACCATTAACTTAGCCACTGTCTTTAAAAAGCAGACAGGAATATTAATCCATTATGAAGATACTTGAATAGTTTTAATATTTTTCGTGATCGGCCAATATAATAATAGAAAAGGAGTTGGTGGTATGAGTGATTATAGCGGACTGGGGACATTTGTAGCCATAGCAGGGATTACTGCATTGTTTTTTGCAGTTATTTCTATAACATTTTATGTGCTTAAGTCAATCGGTTTGTCTGCCCTGGCCAAAAATCGTGGAATCGAAAACCCGTGGCTGGCTTGGATTCCTGTCGCAGATCTTTATATTATGGGTCTATTGGTGGGGGAAATGGATCTCTTTGATTACCATCTGGATAATTTGGGACTATGGGTTCCAGTCATTTTCGTCGGTGGTTCCATATTGGGTAGGATTCCGTTTATCGGTTTTCTATTTAGTATAGCAATGTTGGTTTTTGCGGTACTTTTTGTTTATAAACTATTTGAAAAATATACCCCGCAAGCGGTTCTCTATACCGTACTCTCCGTACCCTTATGCCTTTTACCTGTTTTCCTTTATGTAATCCGCAACAATCAACTACTGGTCGATAATGGGCCGTCTGCCCAGCCGCCAGCCACTTATTTATAATTCTGATCGGTATTTCTGTAAGGCATATATCCGTTTTAATAATCCAACTTGTGCAGTAAACGGATAATACGACGGAAGAAGGGAACGTTTTTGTGTCATCCTGAGCGTTAGCGAAGGATATTTCCACTCAGAGTGGGGCAGATTCTTCACTTCGTTCAGAATGACAACTTTCGTCTCATCATCTGTTGACTGCGAAACTTGAGTTAATTATTATTTCAGGTGATATAGTTCATAGATGTCTGTTCGTCTATGTTGCAGCACAGGTAATTCGCGGCGTACTTTATCAACAATAGAGAAATCGAGTTCCGCTTCAATTATCTCTTCTCCAATGTCCCCTTCGCTCATGACTCTCCCCCAGGGATCTACCACCATGGAGTGCCCCCAGGCCTGATAGTCGGCTTCTGTATTTCGAGCAGGCGAGCAAGCCAATACAAACAGCTGGTTGTCTACTGCCCTGCTTCTCATCAGTAAATCCCAATGAGCTGGGCCGGTTGTCGTATTAAAGGCTGCCGGTACGATGAGCAGCTGGGCCCCTTCCAATGCTGCCAGGCGGGCCAGTTCCGGGAATCTAATATCATAACAGATTATTACGGCGAAAACTAAATCCTTATGGCGAATTATTTGCAGACTATTCCCAGCGGACAGCACTCGGGACTCCTTAAAAGAGATCTGATCGGGGATATCAATGTCAAAAAGGTGCATTTTACGATGTTTGCCAATGAGCTCACCTTCTTGATCAAATATATAACTGGTATTATATATTTTTCCGTCCGTATCTTTTTCCGGGATGGAACCTCCCACCAATATAATCTTGTTATTATGGGCGAGTTCTGACAGTAATGCCGTGGTAGGACCGGAGAATATCTCAGCGTTTTCAGCCATCATTTCTGGGTGGTAGGGTCCATTGAAAATCTCCGGGAGGACAATCATCCGGGCACCACTCTGTGCAGCCTTATAAACCATTTCATGAGCATGATTGAGGTTATCGAGTTTATTGCTTTCTACCCTCATTTGACATAAGGCAACTTTAAGATTTTCTCTCATGTATTTCTCCTATCGTGCAGAGTGTTATAAACTGCAATAAAATTCAAACTGTTATTAACTTATAGATATACAGTGATCCTAAGTATTTTTAAGTTTAGCTCATGTTATACTAATTGCAAACGTTAATCAAACTCCTCTGAAGACCCCCTCCTCTATAGGTGGTGGATAAACCGTTTTTTTCTCAATGGTAGGTAGGGTCTCCGACTGAGGAGGCGTTTGATAAAAACGCTCGCGGCGCGATGCACACAAAACGCGAAGGGAAGGCGCTGTAGCGCCCGCGTTTTGGCGCGCAATTCGCGCAAGCGCTCATTGAATTTGTTCTAAATTATGGAGGATATTTTATGAAACCTTTTAAAATGGCTTCTCGCGAGTATTGTCCTAATGACACCCTGGTAGCCATACCGAATTCGGAGCGGACTCTATACATTGGCGAAGGCTATTGTACGATTATAGCCGGGCCTTGTGCGGTCGAAAACCGGGAGGACTATCTAAAAATCGCGGTGCAGCTGAAATCAATAGGTGCTCATATATTAAGAGGCGGTCTGTTTAAACCCCGTACTTCACCATATTCTTTTAAAGGTTTGGGTCGGGAAGGGCTGGCGATAATGACTGAAGCTCGCGATTTGACTGGATTACCTATCATAAGCGAAATAATGGATGTGCGTGACCTGGATTATATGTATGATCAATTGGACATCCTGCAGGTAGGCAGCCGTAACATGCAGAATTTCTCTCTGCTGGAGGAGCTGGGCCGGTTAAAAAAACCGGTGCTTCTCAAAAGAGGATTGTCTGCCACTATTGAAGAGTGGCTGCTAGCCGCAGAATATATTCTTAATGGCGGTAACCCGAATGTAATACTATGTGAGCGAGGTATCCGTACCTTTGAAACCTATACTCGTAATACGGTTGACATTGGGGCAGTACCTTTGATTAAACATTTATCTCATTTACCCATTATTGTTGATCCGAGTCATGCTACCGGGAAATGGAGGATAGTGACTCCAGTGGCCAAAGCGGCCATTGCGGCCGGCGCAGATGGGGTTATGGTTGAGGTTCATCTGGAACCGGACCGGGCACTCTCAGATGGCAAACAGTCTTTAACCCCAGAAAACTTCCGTAAATTGCAGGAGCAGATCGTTAGATTAGCGGAGTTGGACAATAAAATAGTACTCTGATGATTTACAGGGGGACCGAGGCATGGGGACGGTTCTTTTGCCTCGCCTAGCTGCTCGAATTAAGGCGAGGCAAAAGAACCGTCCCCATGCCTCGGTAAATGTCTATGCGAAGTAGTTTATGCCCATAGCACCTCTTACCTCATCCATGGTTGCTTTAGCTACCTGATGAGCTTGGCGGGTACCTTCTATTAAAATTTCTTTTACCAGGCTGGGATTTTGCACGTATGGAGCTCTTCTGGCGCGCATTGGTTCGAGCAGTGTATCCAAACATCCAGCCAGTCTTTTCTTGCAGCTTACGCAGCCAATTGCTCCTTTACGGCAGTCCTCTTCGATTTGGTTTACCTCTAAATGATTGAAGACTTTGTGATATTCAAAAACTGTACATATTTCGGGGTGACCCGGATCATTTTTATGAATTCTGGCTGGATCGGTTACAGCTTCCATGACCTTTTTGTTTATCTCCTGGGAATTATCACTTAAATAAATAGCATTATTGAGACTTTTACTCATTTTAGTTTTCCCATCCAATCCTACCAGGCGCGGCACTTCACCTACCAGTACCTCTGGTTCCACCAATACCGGCCGATAGAGGTCGTTGAAGCGTCTCACAATCTTGCGAGTCAGCTCAAGGTGAGGGATCTGATCTTCACCAACTGGTACCAGGTTGGCTTTGAAGATGCTGATATCGGCAGCCTGGCTCACTGGGTAGCCCAGGAAACCATAGGTCATATCACTGAAACCGTGTTGCTTAGCTTCGGATTTAACTGTCGGATTATGTCTTAGGACATTAACCGAAGTAAACATTGAGAAGTATCCGGCTAATTCATGAATCTCCGGAATCATACTTTGAATGAATATTGTTGATATGGTTGGATCAATTCCGGCGGCCAGATAGTCCTCGGCAATCTGCAAGGTATCTCTGCTTAGATTCTCAGGATTTTCAAAATTAGTTGTTAAAGCCTGGACATCGGCAATAATAATATAGCTATCATATTCTTCCTGCAGCCTGACCCGATTAGCTACACTGCCTACATAATGACCTAGATGCAGCTTGCCGGTAGGTCGGTCGCCCGTAAGAATTCTTTTTTTACTTGTCATAGAGAAGTTCCTCCTGCTTTTAATAATGAAAATTTACCAAAAGTAAAATCAACATTAAAAGTATCACTACAAGGTGGAAATATCAAGCCCCTCGGATTGATTAAGGCTAAAAATGCGATTTTATCGCATGGAATGGTAATTTAAAGCTGTAGACACGTATGAATAAATAGAGCATATTATGTTTGAGAGGTCTTTAACAATGACATTGCTTGCTTGCAATCGTATTTTCCGGTGTGATGATCTTGTTCCAAAATTTAATGTAAAAATACTAAATCTATTTATTGACATGGGGAGAGAATGTGCTACAATTCTACATGTATGTTTTAGACCATTCAAGCAAAGGAGGTCTGGGAACGGCATTATAATTGAAGGGAGTTGATATTATTGCAGTCTTTGGGGCGACACGTTTTAGCTGAAGTATATGGTTGTCGATTCGAAGCATTGAATGATATTAAAAAGGTTGAGGATATCATGGTAAATGCGGCTTTAGAGGCTGGGGCTGAGGTTAGGGAAGTGGTTTTCCATAAGTTTAGTCCTCAAGGGGTTAGCGGTGTTGTTGTTATTTCAGAGTCTCACCTTGCGATTCATACCTGGCCCGAATTAGGATATGCAGCAGTGGATGTGTTCACCTGTGGAGAAAAAGTTAATCCATGGGATGCATGTAATTATGTTGCAGAAGCGTTTGGAGCTGAACATGTAAATGCCCAGGAAATTACCAGGGGATTGATGGTAGAACAGGAAGAGCGCATGGTGGTAAATATTTAGGAGGGATACTATTTTAGTTGACCGAAGTGGAAGAAAAAGCATTAGTCAGTTTAGCTAGGGCCTTACTTGTAGAATACATACAAGTGAGGCCTAGTTATTTATCGCCTCAAATAATGGAAGAGTTGTTATGAATTCTTATGTAATTGTAGGGCTGATTAATGTATGATATATAAGCAGTATCTTTAAAATAATACAATTAAAATGAGAAAAAATAGTATTTGGCAGGAAATGCTTGTATTTTGTGGAATGATAGAGAAGCAGCAGTTGCCGGAGAACAAATTTATTATCCTTCACTAGGGGGGTTACTCATGGATTCTATTCTGACTATTGATATACAAACCGATTTACAGGAAGTTGACCAAACTTTCCGCAGCAGCCTGCTGCCCTGGTGGGACGAAATATCTGCTTATTTGCCTATTGTGGATAAGAATTTGGGATCTAAGTTACTCCCAGTTATGGTGATTAATGCTTACAGGTATTTAGGTTTGGAAAGAGACCTGTCCATTCAAATGGCTAACCTATTCAAGACGATCGACTTTGCCAGCAAAATCCATGTCCTGGTTAAAGATGACGATGAAGGGCAGAAGCACAGCCAGGAAATGCAGTTTACGATTTTGATCGGAGATTATATTTTCGGCAGGGTTTTGAAACTATTAGTGGAAACGCAGACAGATCATCTCCTATATATGTTTGCCACCATGATAGGCAGAATTAATGAAGGTTTAATTATTGAACATAAATTTAAATGTGGTTTGGAGCAAGTTCTGATTCAAACTAGAGCTCCGTTATATCATGACGCCTTTCTGAGCGCTGCCAAAATGGCGCAACTGGCACCCGATTCAGCAGATATTTACGGTGAAGTTGGACATAATCTGGGTATAGCGTTGGAGTTATTTTATATTTATGGACAAAAGACCAGCGGGCATACCTATTTAGATAGAGCCAAGGAACTATTGCTGCTATTAAACAAAAATGAGATTTCCCAATTTGAGTCATTGGAGAACCTTATATTTGAGATGGACAAGAACTGGGAGGTTGCATAGATGGCTTACCCAGATATAATTGCGAAATTGGCCAATTTGGTAGATCGAGAATGGTTGGATGATATTTTAATGCGCAATAAAATCATGGCAATGGCAAATAATAAGTGGAGCGAATACGAAATTGGCTAAAATCAAGAAGTTCTTGTCAATGATTGACTTTGGACATACGCTTTTCGGCTTACCATTTGCCTATTTGGGGGCATTTCTGGCGATTTCGAAAATACCCACCACCTCGCAATTGATATGGATTACTGTGGCTATGTTCAGTGCCCGCTCGGCAGCCCTATGTCTTAATCGCTTGATTGACAGGCGAATTGATAGAGCCAATCCGCGGACAGCCGGATGGGTTTTAGCGAAGGGTGAGTTACCCATTAATGGGGTCTGGCTGCTGGTACTGTTCTTCTTTATACTTTTGTTTTATGCAGCTGGGCAACTTAATCCTTTATGTGTGAAACTTGCCCCCCTGGCAGTAATAATATTATGGGTTTATTCTTATACCAAAAGAATTACATGGTGGTGTCACCTGCTATTAGGCATGGCGGTGGGCATTGGTCCGGTGGGTGGCTGGATAGCTGTGACCGGACGTTTTGATTGGCAGCCTTTATTACTATGGCTGGCCGTTGCCTGCTGGATAGCTGGCTTTGACACTATGTATGCCTGCCAGGATATTGAATTTGATCGTGCCCACCATCTTTATTCCATCCCTGCACGTTTTGGGGAAGCAGGTGCGCTGTTATTTTCAACCGCATTCCATTTATTGACAGTTATTTTTCTTATTCTAAGTGGGATGGTCTTGGGTTTAGGGATCTGGTACTATACCGGTATTGTTTTCACCGGTGTTTTACTGCTTTATGAACATATAATTGTGACTCCAGGTAATTTGAGACGGGTGAGCTTTGCTTCTTTTAAAGTAAATCACTATGTTGGTTTGATTATTTTTGTTATGGCAGTAATCGATATCTTAAACAAATAAATATAGTAGGGCTGGGAGCATGGCGGTTAGCTTTATTAAGGGAAATAGAAGGGTGATGTTTTTGTCCAGGTATATTGTAGCTTTGACTGGAGCCAGTGGGGTTGTTTACGGTTTGCAGCTTATCACTGAACTGCTCAAGCGGGAGCACGAAGTGCACCTGGTGGTTAGTGAACCAGCCGCTTTGGTGTTGAGGCAGGAAATGGGTTGGCAGCAGGTGAGTTCTTGGGAAGATGTAATCCGCGACCATCTGCCTCCTGGCAAGCTATTATATTATAATAATTCTGACATCGCAGCTCCGATAGCCAGTGGTTCATTTATTTCTGATGCTATGGTAATCATTCCGTGTACCATGTCTACACTGGCGGCAGTTGCCCACGGAATGTCGGGCAGCCTTATTGAGCGAGCCGCGGATGTTATGTTAAAAGAGCAAAGATCATTAATTCTAGTCCCGCGTGAAACACCCCTAAGTGCCGTGCATTTGCGCAATATGCTGCTGCTGGCAGACATGGGAGTGTCCATCGTTCCGGCCATGCCTGCTTTCTATCACCAACCAGAATCAATAAACGATTTGATCAGCTTTATGGTGGGGAAAGTATTAGACATAATGCAAATTTCCCATGACATTTTTCGACGATATGAGGGTACTGTTATTGAATAATGTGTTTTGGTTGGATTTTTATAGATTCAAACTATATAATTAGAAAGAATTGCGCTGGTACACTGTCAGCCCTAATTATGTATGATATTCATCTGGTTAAATTTCTGTAGAACAAGACGGAGGATTGAGTAATACTTATAGTATTGCGACCCACGACAACGCAGTTATACAGAATTTTAACTGATGAGAGCATATAGAATTAGGAGTGACAGTGTAATAGTAGATAAGGGGAAAGTAATGACCAATTTAGATATATTTAATCCCATAAGCGAAGAACTAGCAATGGTTGAAGAGCAATTATTCCAGAGTATTGATACGGAGTTAGAAATACTTGATAAAGCCGCTACCCACTTGATCAAAGCAGGGGGCAAGAGGTTGAGGCCAGCGTTTGTACTACTGACGGCCAAGCTTTTTTCTGACTCCATTCAACATGCCATTCCCCTGGCTGTGGCTCTGGAGCTAGTTCATATGGCGAGCCTGGTTCACGATGATGTCATAGATAATTCGGAATTAAGGCGGGGACAACCGACGGTTAAGAGTAAATGGGGTAATCGTGTATCCTTATACACCGGCAACTATGTTCTGGCCAAATCCCTTTGTCAGGTCGCAGGTTATCAGCGCAGTGACATCTTAGAGGTTCTGGCTAATGCTAGTATGGGTATTTGTGAAGGTGAAATAAAACAGATGCAGAGCTGTTACAATATTCACCAGGGTTTAAAGGATTACCTGCGCCGTATTGAGAGAAAAACTGCTCTATTAATTGCAGTCAGCTGTCAGCTAGGGGCAATGATTAGTGACTCAACAGATGCTGAAGTAATGGCTTTAAAAAGGTATGGATATTACCTGGGGATGGCCTTTCAGGTCACCGATGATATTTTAGATTTTGTGGCCAGTGAGGAGATTCTTGGTAAGCCGGTAGGCAGTGATATTCGGCAGGGGGTAATTACCCTGCCAGCCATTTATGCTCTAAAGTATGGAACTCACCGCGAAGAGCTTGGCCAAATGTTATCATCTCCCGAATCGTGTTGTAATCGAGCTGAGGAGATAATCGACCTGATAACCGAGACTGATGGTATTGATTATGCCTACTATGTAAGTAATATATTTGCCGAAAAAGCTATTAAGCAGTTAGAAAAGTTGCCTGATCTATCAGGCAAAGATTCATTACTGGATATTGCTGGTTTTATTTCCGGCAGGGAATACTAAAAAACCGAGGAGGTTTTTCAATGGCGTTCAAGAGCCTGTCACCTGAAGATAAGCAAGGCTTACTGGAACATATTGCGGACCTACGCAAGGCCATTCTTATAAGCGTGGTGGCAGTTGGCATTGCTTCTCTAATTTGCTTCAATTACAATGAACAATTATTAAGAGTCGTTACCTTACCTTTACGCTCCATAAATCAGCAGCTAATAGTAACCGGGGTTACTGAGGCGTTTTTTGTCAAACTGGAGCTTTCTTTTCTGGCCGGATTTGTCTGTGCTTTTCCCATAGTTGCTTGGGCTATATGGGGATTTTTTAAACCCGCCCTCTATCCTCACGAGAGGAAATACATCTATATTTTATTTCCTATCACGATCATTCTTTTTGCGGTAGGTGTACTCTTCTCCTACTTCGGCATTCTGCCGCTGGTACTTAAATTCTTTGTTTATATTGCCGGGGAAAACCTGCAAACTATGTTTAAAGTTGATCAGTATGTCTCTTTTGTAATGTCGTTTACGATACCGTTTGGCCTGGTTTTCGAACTGCCGGTATTCACCTTCTTCTTGACCAAACTGGGGATAATTAAACCGCAGATGCTTTCTAAAAATAGAAAATATGCCATTTTAATTATTGTGATTTTGGCAGGAGTGCTTACACCGGGACCAGATCCCATCAGTCAGATCATGATGGCGGTACCAGTCTATATTTTATATGAGGTTAGTATTCTGGTGGCTAAATTTGCTAAACCTCGTCAGAAAATTGACGATACGATTGAGACTAATAGTTAAATTTCAAGTCCACACAGAAAAAGTAGAGGAATAAACGACCAATCGCACAATCTTTACAAAGCAAGCGCTTTTTGTCATAATATTTTGTGGGGATATGTTTCAGTGTAAGCAAAACAAAGTTTAAATAAATATCGTCCAAGCCTCTTTTGGCTTCAATAGAAGGAGGGAAAATCTTGTTTGGATTTATCGGCAATATTGGGCCTTGGGAACTGATACTGGTCTTGGTAATTGTGCTGGTGATTTTTGGTCCGGGAAAGTTGCCTAAAGTAGGGGAATCTTTGGGAAAAGCACTGCAAAGCTTCAAAAAGGCCAAAGACGACGAAGAAGATATGGATTCCAATGAGGATAAGAAGTAGTCTGATTTCAGACTTTAACAGGGAGGAAATATTATGTTTGGCAATATTGGCCCTTGGGAATTGATATTGATCCTGGTGATTGTACTGGTGGTCTTTGGTCCTGGGAAACTGCCGAAAATAGGCGAATCTTTGGGGAAAGCCATGCAGAGCTTTAAGAAAGCCAGAGAAGGGGAAGAAGACCCAGCGGTTGCACAACAAAAATAAAAAACAGGTCTGATTTCAGGCCTTTTTTAGTGAATGGGATTTGAGGAACTAGGATGGCACATTTATACCCTATATATTTGCGCTTGGCTGGCAAAAGATGCTTGGTGGTCGGCGGTGGTCAAGTAGCGGAACGCAAGACTGCAACTTTATTGGAGTACGAAGCCAACGTAAGGTTAGTCAGTCCTGAAGTTACCACCTGTCTTGACAACTGGGCAGCCCAGAACTTGATTGCTTGGCGGCGAGGTGAATTTCAACCAGAAGATTTAGAAGAGATACTTCTGGTTTTTATTGCTACCGGTGACAGCAAGGTGAACAAACATGTAACTGCCCTGTGCCGTGAGAAGGGTATTCTTGTAAATGCCGTAGATGATCCTCCTAATTGTGATTTTTATGTTCCTTCTATTTTACGGCGTAATTCACTATGCTTGGCAATATCTACGGAGGGCAAAAGCCCGCTGTTGGCTGCAAAATTGCGCCGGGAACTGGAAGACCAAATTACTGATGTATATGGTGAATGGGTGGAAATATTAGGCAGCTTGCGCGATGAAATTAAAACCTCAAATTTGGATTTGGATGATAAAAGGCGCCTATTTGAAGCCTTAGTTTATTCCGATATGTTAGATTTACTTAAAGAGGGTAAGAAAGAACAAATAGAGGAGCGGATTAAGGAATGTATGTCCTCCTTACGGGAATAAATCATCAGACTGCACCCATAGAAATTCGCGAGAAATTTGCGTTTGATTCTGAGCAGTTGGAAGAGGCCTATGACAATATCAAAAATGAAGAGGTTGAGGGCCTGGTAATTTTAAATACCTGCAACCGTACCGAAATATATGCAACTGCGCGGGATATTGAATCCGGTCAGAAGCATTTGAAATCATTTTTGCATTCCTATTCAGGTTTAACAGCTGACGAAATAGATAAATATGTGTATCAGCCTAATTGTTATGCGGCCATAGATCACCTTTTCCGCGTATCCTCCGGGTTGGATTCTATGATATTAGGGGAAACCCAGGTATTAGGACAGGTAAAAGAGGCCTATCAGAAGGCTCAAGAACTAAAGGCATCTGATGGAGTGTTAAATTCACTCTTCCAGAAGGCGCTTTATGTTGGGAAAAAGGTTAGAACCGAGACTTCTATCGACCAACATCCGGTTTCGGTTAGTTATGCAGCGGTTGAACTGGCCAAAAAGATTCTGGGTTCGCTGGAGGATAAGACCGTTTTAGTGGTGGGGGCTGGAGAAATAGGGGACCTCACCACCAAGTATTTGCTGCAGAATGGTGTACATTCGGTTATCGTTTCCAACCGCTCTTACGAAAAAGCGGTGGAGATGGCAAGCCTATTAAACGGACGAGCCGTAAGATTTGATGAGCTGGGCGGCGAACTTATTAATGCGGATATTGTCATTAGCTGCACAGCTGCCAGTCATTATGTAATTAAGGAAGACAATTGCCGCACCCCACTCCTTAATCGACAAGGCCGAAGAATAATACTTATTGATATTGCGGTACCTAGGGACGTGGATCCTGCGCTGCGAACCATTGAGGGGGTCTATCTTTATGATATTGACGATCTCCAGGGGGTTATCAATTCAAACTTTGGTGCCCGGCAGAAAGCAGCCACCATGGCCAACGATATTATTGCTGAACAGCTAGTGGAATTTAATGAATGGCTGGCTAGTCTGTATGTAGTTCCTGTCATAGCAGCGCTAAAAAATCATGGTGAAACTATAAAGCAAAATGAATTAAAAAAGGCCTTTAACAGATTGGGCAAGGTTTCTGAACGCGAAAAAGATATTATCACTGCTCTTGCCAATTCCGTTGTCAATCAACTGCTGCATTTTCCGGTAGTTAACCTCAAAGAGATGGCGGTTAGTAATCAGGGGCATCTCTATGCTGAAGTAGTGAAAAAACTATTTGGCTTGCAATTAGCGGATGAGGAGCAGGAAGAATATGCGGAAATTAAGGCTGGGAACAAGAGGTAGTAAGCTGGCCCTCTGGCAGGCGGACTGTGTTGCCGGGGAGATTCATAAGCTGCTGCCGGAATTAAATATTGAAATTGTAATTATAAAGACCACAGGTGACAAGATACTGGATGTAGCGCTTTCTAAAATAGGTGACAAAGGGCTTTTTACCAGAGAGATTGAAAATTCATTGCTTTCCGGGGAAATTGATCTGGCTGTACACAGCATGAAAGATCTGCCATCGTTCTTGGCGCCCGGCCTCACTTTAGGAGCTGTGCTAAAGCGAGAAAATCCCCAGGATGTATTTATTTCTCATAAAAATTATACTCTGACCAGTCTGCCCCGCCACGCATTGGTGGGAACTTCGAGTCTGCGGAGGATTGCTCAACTCAGGGCATTACGTCCTGATCTGCGCATGGTTGACCTGCGGGGCAATGTAGAAACACGGATCAAAAAAATGCAAGAGCAAGACCTGGATGGGATTGTCCTGGCATACGCAGGAGTAAAACGCTTGGGTTTCAGTGGTCAAATTAGTGAGATTATCAGTACTGATTTGATGCTGCCGGCGGTGGGACAAGGTGCCATTGCGATTGAGCTAAGAGCCGAGGATTATGAGACCTATAAAGTTATTACCACTATCAATGACCATCATACCAATTTAGCAACCAAATCGGAAAGAGCACTCCTGCGCGAATTAGAGGGAGGCTGTCAGGTTCCCATTGCTTCCCTGGCGCAGATAAAAGGCGACCAAATATATCTGGAAGGCCTTGTGGCTTCTATGGACGGACAGATATTGATCAAAGGCGTTCAGTCTGGACATCTCGATCAAGCTGCGGAGATTGGCCGACTTCTGGCGCAAAACTTGTTAGCCAGAGGTGCAGATAGTATCCTGGAAGAAATAAAACGATTAGGAGAATAATAAATGGTCAAACAAGGATTTGTTTACCTGATCGGAGCTGGTCCGGGAGACCCCGGCCTATTCACTATTAAAGGCATGAAAACATTGGCTAAGGCTGATGTGGTAGTTTACGACCGCCTGATAGGTCAGGAAATACTTGATTACGCCCGCAGCGATGCGGAATTAATTTATGTTGGCAAAGCATCCAGCGATCATGCTATGCCGCAGGATGAAATAAATAGACTACTGGTCGAAAAAGCTCAGGAAGGAAAAATTGTAGCCCGTTTAAAGGGTGGGGATCCCTTTGTTTTTGGACGGGGGGGCGAAGAGGCACTGTATATACATGAACACGGATTGGGATTTGAAATTGTACCCGGCATTACCTCCGCAGTAGCAGTACCTGCTTATGCAGGGATACCGGTAACGCATAGAGATGCAACCTCGAGCTTTGCGGTGATTACCGGTCATGAAAAGCCCGGTAAAGCGGTGAGTTCCATTCAATGGGACAAAATAGCTACCGGCATTGGTACCTTAGTCTTCCTGATGGGAGTAGAAAACCTCGAATTCATCGTGACTAATCTTGTGAATGCAGGAAGAAGCCAGGATACTCCAGTGGCTTTGATTCGCAGGGGGACTTTTCTCGATCAGGAAGTCCTCAGCGGCACCTTGGCTAATATTGTGGCGCTTGTACAGCAAGCTGATTTTAAACCACCAGCTATAATAATAGTTGGTGAGACCGTAAATTTACGCAATGAATTAAAATGGCGGGAAAATAGCCCACTCTGGGGAGCTAAAATCCTGGTTACAAGAGCTAGAGCACAAGCCAGTGAACTGGTGGAACGAATCAGGGATCAAGGCGGGGAAGCTATTGAATTTCCCTCTATCGAAATTATTAAGGAAGCTGATCTAAACGCTCTATATGCAGCTTTCCAAGTTATTAGTGATTATGGATGGATAATTTTTACCAGCGTAAATGCGGTGGATATATTCTTTGAAGAACTTGGCGGCATGGGCATCGATATTCGCCAGTTACAGGGCATCAAAATTTGTGCGATTGGTCCGGCAACGGCAGCCCAACTAATGAAAAGGGGCCTGGTAGTTGACCTGATGCCGGAAGAATATCGCGCTGAGGGTATCATTATGGAACTAAATACTTTGATTAAACCTGGAGAACGGATACTTTTGCCCCGGGCCAGAGGAGCGCGGGATATTTTGCCCGTGAGCCTGCAGCAATTGGGGGCTATAGTCGATGAAGTGCTTATTTATCAGGCAGCCCCGGCATCCCATATTAATCCGGCTAATTTGCAGAGGATAAGGGATGGAGAGGTGGATTATATAACATTTACCAGTTCATCAACCGTAAGCAATTTTGTTAATATAGTAGGACCCCAATATGTTAACACCTTCAATAATCGGGTTAAGGTAGCATGTATCGGCCCGATTACAGCTCGGACTGCAGAGGAACACGGATTTACAGTTGATATTATGCCTGACCAATATACAATCGAAGCATTACTGGAGGCAATTATCAAAGACCATAAATCTTCTTAGGGAAGCAAGGGAACGGTTCTGGGACAGGGGGACGGGTCCCTTGTCCCAGAACCATCTTCACCGTCTAACATCGTATAGTATTTAAGGGGTGATTTTATGGCTTTTCCGATCAACAGAATGAGGAGACTACGGAGCAGTGAAAACCTGCGTAGTATGGTCCGGGAAACCCAAATAGACGTTAAGGACTTTATCTATCCTCTGTTCATAACTTTTGGCAGGGATAAAAAGATTCCGATTCAATCCATGCCCGGCGTATTTCAAATCTCGGTTGACAATTTGAAACCGGAAATAGAAGAAATAAATTCTCTCGGGATTCCGGCAGTTTTACTTTTTGGTATACCGGAGGTTAAAGACAGTTGCGCCAGTTCAGCTTATGACAATCATGGTGTTGTACAAGAGGCGACCCGAGTGATTAAAGATATTTGTCCCGAACTACTGGTTGTTACTGATGTATGTTTGTGTGAATATATGGATCATGGACACTGTGGCATTGTAGAAAAGGACGGAACCATCAATAATGATGCCAGCTTGGAACTACTAGGCAGGGAAGCTCTGTCACATGTTCAAGCTGGAGCCGATATAGTGGCTCCATCGGATATGATGGACGGGAGAGTGGGGTATATTAGAAAAATACTCGATTCCGAAGGTTATGAGCAAATACCCATCATGGCCTATGCCGCCAAATATTCGTCAGGTTTTTATGGGCCTTTTCGGGAAGCGGCTGAATCAGCTCCCAAGTTTGGCAACCGTAAGACCTACCAGATGGATCCGGCTAACATATTAGAGGCCTTACGTGAAGTAGAACTGGACATTGCAGAAGGAGCAGATATAGTTATGGTTAAGCCAGCCCTGGCTTACTTGGATGTGCTTAAGGCGGTTAAGGACAGATTTGCTTATCCGACCGCAGCTTATAATGTGAGTGGTGAATATGCAATGGTTAAAGCAGCCGCGGCTCAAGGATGGATTGATGAAGAGGCGGTTATGATGGAGATTTTGGTTGCAATTAAAAGAGCTGGTGCTGATATGATTATTACCTACGCCGCCAAAGATATGGCCCGCGTGCTTAATAAATAAGGCTTTCAAATGGACATCATAAGTTAGGTATGGGGAGGATTTTCAATGATTGTTTCCTGGAATACTACCAACCAGTGCAATATGTTTTGTGATCATTGTTATCGGGATGCCGGTGTTAAATCCGCAGAAGAGCTTTCTACTGACGAAGCCCGGCAACTTATCCGAGATATTAAAAAAGCGGGTTTCCAGATCATGATATTTAGTGGCGGAGAACCTTTGATGCGCCAGGATATTTACGAATTGGGAGCTTTTGCAAAGGCTCAAGGCCTAAGAGCTGTTATGGGCACCAATGGATCCTTAATCACTCCAGAGGTGGCTCGCAAAATGAAGGAAGCTGGATTTATGGCGGCAGGGGTTAGTCTGGACAGTCTTGATCCCGCCAAGAATGATGCTTTTCGCAGACTGGAAAATGCATATGAGCTAACCGTAGCGGGCATGAAGAATTTGAAGGCGGCGGGGGTACCCTTTCAAATCCATACTACCGTGATGGACTGGAATGTTGCAGAATTGGAAGCGATTACGGATTTTGCAGTAGAGATTGGGGCTATGGCTCATCATGTTTTTTTCTTAGTGCCTACCGGCAGGGGAGTTAAAATAGAAGAAGAAGCTTTGCGAGTGGCTGTTTACGAAAAGACCATCGCTCGTTTGATGGATAAACAAAAACAGGTACCGATTGAAATAAAACCGACCTGTGCTCCCCAGTTTATACGGGTAGCAGACAAAAAGGGCATTCCGCTTAGATTTTCTAAAGGCTGTTTGGCGGGCATAAGTTATTGCATCATAAGCCCGACCGGCAATGTTCAACCCTGTGCTTACCTGGATATGCCGCTTGGCAATGTCAAACAAAAGTCTTTCGATGTAATATGGCACGAAAATGAGGTGCTGCAAAAGCTGCGCACCATGGATTATGATGGTAAATGCGGCAGGTGTGATTATAAAACTAAGTGTGGGGGCTGCCGTGCCCGGGCTAATTATTATAATGGTGATTATATGGCAGAAGATACCTGGTGCCTTTACCATCCCCAAGGAGATGCTTAAGGTGCGGGTCTGGGATGAGGTAGATCGAAAGATATTGGATTTTCTGCAGAATGATTTTCCTTTGGCAGTACAACCATACGCCGTCATGGCGGACAGACTGGGTGTGAGTGAAGACGACCTGATGACCCGAATTGCGGTTATGAAGGACTGTGGGTTGATCAGGAGAATTGGGGGAATTATGGACTCCCGTAATTTAGGTTTTTATTCTACCCTCTGTGCGGTTTCCGTTCCTGAGACGCGCATAGAAGAGGCGGCGCAAATAATAAATCGACAACCGGGGGTTACTCACAATTATCTGCGTGATCATGATTACAATATGTGGTTTACCGTGACCATGCCTTCCCAGGGAGAGACCATAATGGTTATCCAGGGCTTGGAGACTTCTTTGGGATTAAATATCATTAGTATGCCAGCCGAAAAGGTATATAAAATCAAGGTGTCTTTTAATATGGAGAGTAATAATGATTAATAATTCGATAGACAGAAACATTATCGCTTTGTTACAGGGCGATCTACCCTTGGAATCTCGTCCCTTTTATGTGCTTGCTCAGCAGCTGCATATTTCTGAACAGGAAATTGTAGAACGGATAATAAAAATGCAGCAAAAGGGCATCCTCAGAAGGTGGGGGGCTATACTGCGTCATCATCAGGCAGGATACCTCGCCAATGCTATGGTAGCCTGGCAAGTAGCAGCAGACCAAGCGGATGAGGCAGGAAAAACTATGGCGGGATTCCAAGAAGTCAGCCATTGCTACCTGCGCCAGGTTCCTAATTCGTTTGCATATAATCTATTTGCCATGGTTCACGCTCACAGCGACAATGAACTTGCGCAGCTGGTAAGCGAGATATCGCAATGCACTGGTCTTAAGGATTATATAGTTATCAAGAGCCTCAAGGAATACAAAAAAGCAAGTATGAAATATGTTTAAATATTGTAATAAATAATCTGGGCTGACAGTGTAATACAAGTCAATGTGAGAGAATAAATAATAGGGGAGGGTTTCCAACTTGGATACCAGAAAATCCCAACAGTTATTCAAAAAAGCCAACCAGTATATGCCAGGAGGAGTTAATAGTCCGGTTCGGGCCTGCAAGTCGGTTGGGGTGACTCCCTTGATGATCAAAAAGGGTCAAGGCTCCAAAATTTATGATGTTGACGATAACCAATTCATAGATTATGTCTGCTCCTGGGGACCTTTAATTTTAGGGCACAGCCATCCGGCGGTAATTGATGCCATCTGTACTGCAGCCCAGGATGGCACCAGTTTTGGAGCCTGCTGTGAAAAAGAAATCGAGTTAGCCCAGATTATCTGTGAAGCATTCCCTTCTATCGATAAAGTGCGCCTGGTTAACTCGGGAACCGAAGCAACCATGAGTGCAGTGCGCTTGGCACGCGCATTTACGGGGCGTGATAAAATTATCAAATTTGAGGGTTGTTATCATGGACACGCTGATACATTTTTAATAAAGGCAGGTTCAGGACTCCTTACCACTGGTGTGCCAACCAGTTCCGGGGTACCCAGGTCCTTTATTGAACAAACTCTGGTGTGCAAATATAATGATCTAGAATCGGTAAAAAAGGCTTTTATGCAGTCGGGACCTAGTATTGCTGCAGTTATAGTCGAACCTATTGCCGCCAACATGGGGCTAATACCACCTAAGCCCGGGTTTTTGGAGGGATTACGTGACATAACCAGGCTCTATGGCAGCCTATTAATTTTTGATGAAGTCATTACCGGTTTCCGATCTTGTTATGGAGGGGTACAAACCTTAACCGATATTAAACCGGACTTAACTACACTGGGTAAAATTATCGGCGGAGGACTTCCGGTGGGTGCCTATGGAGGCAAAAAGGAGATCATGAATCGGGTTGCACCCGAAGGGGATGTATATCAAGCCGGCACCTTATCAGGTAATCCTATTGCCATGGCGGCAGGTATAGCCACCTTAAAGGAATTACGAGCGAAAGGTTTTTATGAACGACTGCAGGAATCTGCCGATCTATTAACCGAGCAAGTACAAAAACATTTGGACGCAAATGATATTGAATGCACAATAAATAGAAGCGGATCTATGTTCTCAATATTTTTTACGGAACGAGAAGTCTATGATTATGAATCAGTTTTAAGCTGCGATACAGAAATATACGCGCGCTTTTATCGAGGATTACTGCAGGCTGGCATTTATTTTCCACCTTCCCAATTTGAGGTATGTTTTCTTTCCGGGGCTCACAACTTGGATGATATTGGGAAAACAGTGGAGGCAGTAGATCAAGCTATAAGCTCGATTTAAAGGGATGTAGAGCTGTGGTTCATAATTTTTTTTCCTATTATTACTTAAAAGCAGGAAATTAGACTTCAATATAGAAAGTATACCATTGGCTTTGTTTTTATGGCTGAGCTTGCTTATACTTGGCGGTGAATTTGCCGTAGGCAAAAGTAGATACATATAACTTTCATGGGGGTGATGGAAGGAAGATACAGAATGGAGAAAAATCTTTTAGCATAACAGTAAGCATTAGATGAAAAGGAGGAATGAACTTGAAGGTTATAGTATGTGTTAAGCAAACATTTGACACAGAAGCTAAAATTGAATTGAAGGACGGCAAAATTTCCGATGCTGGTATAAACCTTATCATCAATCCTTATGATGAGGTAGCAGTTGAGGGCGCAATCCAACTAAAAGAAAAAGGCGTTGCCACCGAAGTGGTAGTAATGACCGCAGGTTCCGATAAGGGCATGGATGCGATCCGCACCGCCCTGGCTATGGGTGCTGACAGAGGTATACTGGTAAAACAGGATACCGCTGCTGATGAATATGCTCGTGCAGTTGCTCTGGCTGCTGCGATTAAGGCTGAAAATCCTGATATCGTTCTGGCTGGCCATGTTGCCGCTGATGATGGTTCTTCTCAAGTTCCCACACGTATTGCAGAAATTCTTGGTTTACCTCATGTAAACGTTATTACCGCCATAGAAATCGCTGGTGGCAAAGCTACTTGTACCAGTGAAGCTGATGGTGGAACTGCCGTAACTGAGGTTGCTATTCCTGCTGTGATTTCCAGCCAGGTAAGCTGGAATGAACCCCGTTATCCTTCTATGAAGGGTATTATGGCAGCTAAAAAGAAACCGGTTGCCACCATTGATGCAGCAGCAGCTGACAGTAAAGTTAAAATAGTTGAGTTTGCACTGCCTGCAGCCAAAACCGCAGGTATCAAAATTGAAGATGATGCGGATGTCTGCGCTGTCAAATTAGCAGACTGGATGAAGAATACCGTTAAAGTAGAAGTAAAATAATCGCATAAATACTTTATTTGTGTAGAAAAAAGGAGGGTAATTCATGGCAGGAACATGGGTTTTTGTTGAACAAAAGGATGGGAATATCCGTAAAGTTACATTTGAAATGCTGTCCGAGCTGAAAAAAGGCGGAGATGAAGTATCTGCTGTCGTATTTGGCAAAGGCGTAGGAGCATTAGCACCTGAATTAGCAAAATTCGGAGCCGATAAGGTTTATGTTGCTGATTCCGATATTTTTGCAGCTTACAACACTGGAGCGTTTGTTGCCCAGATAGTAGCAATGATTAATGAATTCAGCCCCAATGCATTACTATTTGCACATTCCTTTAATGGTAGAGATATGGCTTCCAGATTGGCTCAGAAGCTGGATGCAGGTCTGGCTACCGATGCTATTGCTGCTGACATTTCAGCCGGCAAAGCTGTTTTCACCAGATCAATCTATGCTGGTAAAGCCCTGGCTAAGGTTGAAGTTACCGGCAGTCCAGTTTTAGCTACCATTCGCCCCGGCGTATGGGAAGTTGGAGCTACCGCTGGAGCTGGGGCAGTTGTAAATGCTGCTGTGGCTGCAACTGCTGCTGATGTATACCAAGTTGCCAAGAGCTTTGTTGCCACTGTATCAGCTAGACCCGACCTCGCCGAAGCTGCGGTGGTTGTTTCCGGCGGACGCGGATGCAAAGGACCAGAGGGCATCAAATTGGTTGAAGAACTGGCTGACTTATTAGGAGCTGCCGTAGGTGGTTCCCGTGCATCTATCGATTCTGGCTGGTTAGGACATGAACTCCAAGTAGGTCAAACCGGAAAAGTAGTTCTGCCTAACCTTTATGTTGCCTGTGGTATTTCAGGCGCTATCCAGCATCTGGCTGGTATGGCTTCCTCCAAATTTATTGCTTGCATCAACACAGACACAGAAGCTCCTATTTTCGGAGTATCTGACTTCGGAGTAGTTGCCGACCTATTTAAAGTTATCCCGATTCTGGTTACTGAACTAAAGAAATAGAGAGTTCAAAGCTACTATAAAGGTATTACTGGATATGCGGTCTACGCATATCCAGTATCCTTGTTTGTTGTATAAGGAGGGAATTAGATAGATGATTTTCGGATCTGAACCACTTAGAGGTTTTTACGAAGTCCCAATGCGCGAAGTTGGGGCTAATATTCCCTACGAATGGCTTATTTATTTAATAATGCTTATTCCCGTTAGCGTCTTTCTTTTTGGCATGTGGAAGAAGATTGAAGTTTGGATGCTGGCCAAGGGGGAGATACACAGAAACGACAGAATATGGGATAGGATTGTTTCATTTGTGGTCAATACGTTTGGTCAAGCCAGAGTAATAAAGAAGCCCCTGGCAGGCTGGATGCATTTCTTCCTGTTCTGGGGCTTCTTGTTATTGTTCATGGCAGCCGGTCTGGATGCCGTCCACAACATGATCAAATGGCCTCATTTAGTTGGTAATTTATATATCGGAATGTCCTGGATCGTAGACGTGTTTGGTTTCCTGGCTTTAATCGGTATAATAGTACTAGCTTACATCAGATATGTACAGAAACCTGATCGCCTTAACGATACCAAACCAGTCGATGGCTGGATGTTACTGTTGATATTTGTTATTCTGTTAACCGGATATGTCATTGAAGGTGCCAGAATAGCAGCCCAAATCATACAGACCCCTTTCCTGGAACAAGTACCTTATGAAAAGATCGCCTCTCCTATAGGCTGGATGTTTACAGGTCTTTTTGCCGGTGCCAATTTGGATAGCATACTAATGTGGCACAGGCTCTTGTGGTGGTTCCATATGACCATTGCCTTCCTGTTCATTGGGTTGGTTCCTTTTACAAAATTATGGCATATTTTTGCTGGCATGTTCCAATATGTATTCCGCGATCTTGAACCTTCAGCCAACCGCATGGTATACAACATTGAAGAAGCCGAGTCCTTTGGTGCAGAGAAAATTGAAGATTTCGGGTGGAAAGATTTATTGGATTTGGATGCTTGTATTCGTTGCGGAAGGTGTCAGGAAAATTGTCCGGCTTTCAATACTGGCAAGGCACTCAATCCTAAGCTAACTCTTATCCAAGCCATGAAGAAACATCTGGATGACAAGACTCCGTACTTGTTGGATGCAAAAAGGAATCCTCAGCCTGAAGAAATGGCAATGACAGATACTGCTGAAGAAGTCAATCCCATGGAACAGAGCTTGATTTATGACGTTGTTACCAGCGAAGTTATCTGGGATTGCACCAATTGTCGCGCTTGTATGGAACACTGCCCGATGTACATCGAGCATATTCCTAAGATTACTGAATTCCGCAGGAATCTGGTAATGTGGCAGGGCGATATGCCAGGTGAAGCACAGGCTGCCTTTACTAACATGGAACGTAACTACAATCCATGGGGTGTTGGCTGGGCTGGCCGCGCCGGGTGGCTGGAAGAAAGAGGAGTCAGAGACATGGTCAACCTCATTCCTGAGGATGGCAAGGAATTTGAATACCTCCTATATGCTGGCTGCGCAGTTTCCTTTGATGATCGTTATAAGAAAGTCGGGGAAGCTCTGGTGAGATTATTAAACAAAGCCGGAGTAAGCTTTGGATATCTGGGAACAGAAGAATTCTGTTGTGGCGATTCTGCCAGAAGACTAGGGAATGAATATCTGTACCAGACCCTGGCGAACCAGAACCTGGAATCATTCAAAACTTATGGGGTTAAGAAGATCATTGTTGTATGTCCTCACGGTTACAACACCTTGAAGAATGAATACCCGCAAATGGGCGGCAATTTTGAAGTTTATCATTATACTGAAATACTTGCCAAACTCATAGCCGAGGGCAAATTAAAATCCACTAAATCTGTGGGAGCTAAGATGACCTATCATGACTCTTGCTTCCTGGGCAGACACAACGGAATTTATGATCAACCTCGTGCAGTCCTGAAATCGGCTGGCGGAAGCATTGTTGAAATTGAGAAGGGCCGTAATTTCGGGTTCTGCTGCGGCGCTGGCGGCGGACGTATGTGGCTGGAAGAAGAAGCCTTTGAAGGTTACAAACGCATTAATGACACCAGAACCGATCAACTGCTGGTACCAGGTCCACAGATGATTGTTACCAACTGCCCGTTCTGTTTAACCATGATATCTGATGGTGTCAAGGGAGCAGAAGCGGATAAGGAAGAACCCACCAAGGTATTCGATGTTGCCGAAGTATTATGGCAGTCGATGAGCTAAATGTCTTTCTGAGAGAGGATTCCTTGTGTAAAGGAATCCTCTTTTTTTATCAAACGCATCTTCAGACAAAGAGGCGTTTGATAAAAATGCTCGCGGCGCGATGCACACAAAACGCGAAGTGAAGGCGCTATAGCGCCTGCGTTTTGGCGCGCAATTCGCGCGAACGCTCATTGTTTATTACCTGCAAAATACGATGCAAAATATTCTAAAGTCAAATATTATGGCTTGTATAAACTTATTTCCATGCTACAATACAAAAGGGTATTTTTATAAATATCTGCACATTTTAATAAAGACAAATACTTCCTGGGCCAAGCAGCACAACTATGGCACACCATTTTCCTGGAAGAAAGGAGAATCATCTATTGAAGATCGCAGTTTATCCGGGTAGTTTTGACCCAGTGACCAATGGTCACGTGGATATCCTGGAGCGCACCAGTCGAATATTTGATAAAATTATAGTGGCCGTGGTGCATAATGTTTATAAGCAGCCTCTATTTACCCTAGAGGAAAGAGTGAATCTAATAAAAGAAACTACCCAACATTTGGATAATATCGAGGTGGAGTCTTTTTGCGGTCTGTTAGTTGATTATCTAGAGGAGAAAAAAGTAGATATTATCATAAGGGGCCTCAGGTCATTTACCGATTATGAATATGAATCGACCATGTCGATGATAAATAAAAAGTTGCTCCCCGAGGCAGATACTGTGTTCATTGTGGCAGACAGCAACTATACATGTGTTAGTTCCAGCGGAGTCAAGGAAGCGGCACTGCTAGGAGGAGATGTCAGCAGTATGGTTCCTGGGGTAGTTACCGCCGCGCTGCAAGAGAAAATTCAGCAAATAAAAGCCTCCAAGTAGTATTACAGAGAGACTGTTCCTACATTATTGGAACAGTCTTGTTTTTTATCAAACACCCCTAAGACCCCCTCCTCAATAGGTGGGGGATAAACCGGTTTTTCCCTCAGTGGTTGGTTCAATCCCCGACTGAGGGGCGTTTGATAAAACGCTCGCGGCGCGATGCACACAAAATGCGCAATGTAGGCGCTAAAGCGCCCGCATTTTGGCGCACAATTCGCGCAAGCGCTCATTGAATTGTTTTACGCCCCCGAACAGCTTAACTACAGTTGGCGACACGAGGTTTTAGGTTATAATAAGGGTAACAAAATCGAGGAAGGATTTATTTATGAAGAAAAATGACTATCTTATAAAGATCGTGGATCAAGGGAAGAATATAAGATTATACTTGGCCCGTACCACTTTCCTGGTAGAAGAGGCCCATCATCGCCATGGTACCTCGGCTACTGCCTCGGCAGCCCTGGGCAGGACCATGACAGCAGCAGTGATGATGGCTAGTGATCTCAAAGGAGAAAATGACATATTGACCCTGCGTATTAACGGTGATGGACCAGTTGGAGTAGTTCTGGCTACGGCTGATTCCCAGGGAGGAGTACGGGGGCTTGTTTCCAATCCTCGGGCTGATTTGCCATCCAGTGCTCCCGGCAAGCTGGCTGTAGGAGATCTGGTTGGCAAAGATGGTTATCTGGAAGTAATTAAAGATCTGGGATTAAAACAGCCTTTTACGGGACGAGTGCCGCTGATCAGCGGTGAAATTGCGGAGGATGTAGCCCATTATTACCTGGTCTCAGAACAGATACCATCTCTTATCTCCTTGGGAGTTCTGGTTAACCCGGATTTGAGTGTTCAAGCAGCCGGAGGCATATTTGTCCAGGCTCTGCCCGAAGCAGATGACACGTCATTGGAAATAATCGAGAAAAACATTTTAGCTCTGGGGAGTATCAGCAATCTGATTGATAAGTATGATGATTTGGAAGATATTGCTCAGCTTATTATGCAAGAAGTTGAATATAAAGTGATTAGTGGGCAGGAATTGAGCTTTCGCTGCAACTGCAGTCGAGAGAGATTATTAGGTGTATTAAGCGGGCTCCCCAACGAAGAAATGAGAGACACGCAAAGCAATGAGGATATTGAGGTGGAATGCAACTTCTGTCACGAAAATTACCGGTATTCAGCCCAGGAAATTGAAGAGTATAAAAAACAATAAGCCTTAGATATGCATCTAAGGCTCGGCGCGATCAAAATACCTAATTATTAAAGAGCTCTTTGTACTTTACCTGAACGCAGACAACGAGTACACACATATAATTTCGTGGGTGTTTGTTCCACAATAACTTTAACCCGCTGTACATTGGGCTTCCACTGCCGATTAGTTCTTATATGGGAATGGCTGTACTTCTTGCCAAAAGTCACGCCTTTTCCGCAAATTTCACATTTTGCCACTATTTTGCCCCCTCTCTATAACAGATGCACTTTGCTATTTTAACAAAAACTAATCAAAAGGGCAAGAAGAAGGAATAAATAATAAGTTGTAGAATTATGATTATGTTAGATAGGAGGGAACTAGATGTACAAAATAAGGAGCAATGAGTTGGGGGATATTACCGTAACTCGTGAACTGGTGGAGACCTTAGCCGGATTGGCCGCCCTGGATTGCTATGGCCTGGTAGGTATGGTGCCCCAAAATATTCAAAGTGGTATCAGCAATATACTAGGCATTGATTCTATTCGCAAAGGGGTGCAGGTAAGCAGCACCGAGAAGGGTCTGGTAATTGATGTCTATGTTATCGTAGGTTATGGTATCAAAATAACAGAAGTTGCATCCAATGTGATGCAACAGGTAACCTATGTTTTGGAAAATAATGCTGAGCTTCCAGTAGCCAGTGTTAATGTAAACGTTAAAGGAGTTAAAGTGCTTAGAGACATTTAGTGGGGAGGATAAACAGGTTGAGTTTGAACACTATTAATGGTAATGATTGGGCCAGAAGCGTAAAAGCGGGTTGTATAAAGTTAGAGCATAATCGCGATCAGGTTGACTTGCTGAATGTATTCCCAGTACCTGATGGAGATACCGGCACCAACATGTATTTAACCCTGCTGGCGGCGGCCAAAGAGGGAGAAAAGAATAGTCAGGCAACATTGGGTAAGGTGGCCAAGGCTATTTCTTTAGGTTCACTAATGGGAGCCAGGGGCAACTCGGGTGTAATCATGTCCCAGATATTTCGTGGTATCGCTAAAATCATGGAAGGCAAAACCGAAGCTAATGCTCTAGACCTGGCTCAGGCTTTGCGAGCCGGCTCAGATACAGCTTACAAGGCGGTAATGAAACCCGTGGAAGGAACTATTTTAACGGTTATCCGCGAGATAGCACGAGTTTGCGAAAAGGAAGCCCAGGAAGGCCAGGATGTTCTGGGGTCTTTATTAGCTGGGGTTAAGCAGGGTTATAAAACGCTGGAAAAAACTCCGACCATGCTCCCCATCCTTAAAGAGGCTGGAGTAGTTGATGCCGGAGGTCGGGGTTTACTTTATTTTTTAGAAGGTTTTATTGAGGGATTAGCTCAAGATAAAGAAATAGCACTGGATACATATAAAGAGAAAATTACCCTGACCCAGGATGACAGAGCCAAACAATCGGAGATTCTTGATTTAGCATTTAACTATTGCACCGAAGTGCTGATTAAGGGTGAGAACCTTGATACTGGGGATATTAAAGATCATCTAAACCCATTGGGTGATTCTATGTTAGTGGTGGGCGATGAAGACCTGGTCAAGATTCATATTCATTCCAATCATCCGGGTAAAGTATTGGAGACTTGTCTGCAATTTGGCACCTTGAGTGACATTAAGATAAATAATATGTTGGAAGAGGTTCATGAACAGCGCAACAATTGGGAAGAAATAAAAGCCCAGCAAACAAGGAAAATAGGCCTCGTTGCGGTGGCAGCCGGAGATGGAATCATCAGAATGCTGAAGAGTCTGGGTGTTGATGAGGTAGTGCAAGGGGGCCAGACCATGAATCCCAGTACCCAGGATTTATTGAATGCTTGTAACGAGGTAGACGCTCCCGAGATTATCATTCTGCCGAATAACGGCAATATTATTATGGCCGCCGAGCAGGTCAAGCATTTATGCGAGAAGAAAGTGGACATCGTGCCGACACGATCCGTAATGCAGGCCATAAGCGCTTTAATCGCTTATAATAGTGAGGGCGATTTGGAGCAGGTGGTGTCTGCCATGAACTTGGAGTACCAAAGCATTGCTTATGCTGAAGTAACTTATGCGGTCAGAGATTCTGCCGTGAATGGACTAGACATAAAAGAAGGGAATATCATAGGTATCATTAATGGCACAATTAGTCTGCAAGGGCTGGAAGTCGAGACTATGGTTTTGGATTTGCTGGAAAAAATGGAGGCTCAGGATTGCGAACTGTTAACCCTGTTTTACGGAGCGGACGTTCCAGAACATGATGCTATGTTATTGAAGGGTAAAATCATGGGTAAATACCCCGACAGCGAAGTTGAAATGCACTATGGGGGTCAGCCTCATTATCATTATCTGTTGTCAGTGGAATAAAGACCGGCAGTAAGATTCTGGCTGGGAGGGAATAATGGACAGATTGGCGGAAGGAATACAGTTTGTTAAGGGAGTAGGTCCCCAGCGCAGCAAGCTGCTCCATAAACTGGAGATAGACACTGTATTCGATTTGCTGTGGAATGTGCCGCGTTCCTACTTTAATCGTAATAAAGTGATGAAGATTGCAGCCCTGTCTGACGGGATGGTTGCCAGTATTCGCGGAAGCGTTACTATTGCCAATCATAACCGTACCAGACGGGGTTTCCATTTATTAAAGGCTATGATTGAAGATGATACTGGAAGTATTAGTGCGGTCTGGTTTAATCAGCAGTATCTGGCCAAAAACTTGAAAATCGGGCAAGAGGTCTTTTTAACCGGTAAAGTGAAAAGCGGATATGGGAACAATGAATTAAATGTCGCTGAGTACGAACTAATTGATGGGGAAGATAATTACGCCCCGGTAGTACCTGTTTATACACTCACCGAAGGTTTAAGTCAGAAAACCATGCGTAAAATAATGCTTTATACTCTAGACAATTATTTACAGGATTATACTGACATTTTGGACGAGCAAACCAGAAAAACTTACCATCTATGTGATATACAATTCGCCATCCGCAATATCCATTTTCCCAGTTCCGGGGAAGCCTTTTTAGAAGCACGGAGAAGGCTGGCATTCGAGGAATTACTGTTATTCAAGCTGAGTCTTATAACCAACCGAGAAAGCCCTGGAATTGATAGGAGCGGGATCGCGCACCGGGCGAGGACTGACCTTGTAACCCGGATTACAGATAACCTAACATTCAAGCTTACCCAGGGTCAACAACAGTCGGTGAATGAAATCCTGCGCGATATGGAATCACCGCACTGCATGAATCGTTTGCTGCAGGGAGACGTAGGCTCCGGTAAAACTATAGTAGCTGCTCTAGCTATGGCTCAGGCAGTTGCCAGTGGATATCAGGCGGCAATTATGGTACCCACTGAGATATTGGCTGAACAGCACTATATCTCCATAAGTAATTATTTTTCTAATACGGACACGGTGGTGGCGCGCCTAACGGGAGGAACAGCCCCAGGTGAACGCCGGATGGTTCTGGAAGCGGCCGCAGCAGGCGAGATTAATATATTGGTTGGTACGCATGCGCTTATACAATCCGGAGTGCAATTTGAGAATCTCGGATTGGCGGTTATTGATGAACAGCACCGATTTGGCGTACGGCAGCGGGCGCAGCTGGGAAATAAGGGGGCAATTCCAGATGTTCTGATAATGACTGCTACTCCGATACCACGCACCCTGGCCCTGACACTTTATGGAGACCTTAATGTATCCACCATAAACGAGTTGCCTCCCGGTCGTAGAGCGGTGAAAACTGCCTACATACCAAGATCATCCCGGGATAGAGCCTACCGCTTTATCCGGACTGAAATTGAAAAAGGGGCTCAGGCTTATGTAGTCTGTCCTTTGATAGACGATTCCGAGAATCAAGATCTGCAGGCAGCCGTAACCCTCCACGAAGAATTAAGGATCAAAGTATATCCAGATTTCCAAGTAGGTCTGCTGCATGGCAGAATGAAATCCAGTGAAAAAGAACAAGTTATGAGGCTGTTTAAGAATGGAGCAATTGATATCCTGGTAACTACTACCGTGGTAGAAGTAGGGGTGGATATAAGTAATGCCTGTCTAATGCTGATTGAACATGCCGAACGTTTCGGCTTGTCTCAGCTCCATCAGCTGCGGGGACGGGTGGGCAGAGGGCCAAGACAATCGTATTGTATTCTGGTGGGAGAACCTAGAACCGAGGAGGCCCTACGGCGGTTACAGGCCATGGAGAAGACCAGCAACGGCTTTGAACTGGCCAATGAGGATCTCTTAATCAGAGGCCCGGGAGATTTCTGGGGAATTAAACAGCATGGGCTCAATGAGTTGAAGGTAGCTGATTTGATAAAAGATGGGAAAATAATAACCGATGCCTCCAAAGTTGCGGCTGCTTTCAGCCCTGAGCAGCTCAAAGATAATAAGATTGATCTTTATATGGCTAGAAAGTATAAGAAACTAGCAGAAATCGCAATGAACTAGAAGAACGATAGACGCGGACGGACGCGGACTTTTATGATTAACGCGGTTTTTAAAAAAAGGAAGTCAGCGTTAGTCCGCGCCCGCAACATTAATTGTGACTGGAGCGAACATCAGCAACATTATTGGTGCCGCATGGCACATCAGTAGTCCCCGAAGGGGGTAGTACCTGTTGGGTGAAGGGTCAGCGTTATACGCGTCTATCTTTGTCTTATAATAAAAATTAAAAAAATGCTCATTATAATACTGCCGGCTAAAACAGTCAGCAGTATTTTTTTGGCTGGATTTATGAAAAATACTCAGTATCAAATTATTTGGCAAGGAGATGATGATTTGGATAATAAAACCGTTACTAGTACAAAGGCTAACACTCAGGAGGGCGACAACAAGGAAAATACCAGAATTGAGAAATTAAAATTCGAAGTAGGACAGGAAATGGGCATTAAGCCCAAAGCAAAAAATAAAAAGAATTGAAAAATCTACTAGGCATATAAGTTTCGACAGAGGAAACAATAAGACTACACAATATAAAGGAGGTGAATTTTAAATGGCAAGCAAGCTTTTGGTTCCTCAGGCTAGAGCCGCTATGGATTCTTTCAAGATGGAAGCTGCAAGTGAAGTAGGGGTTAACTTAAAACAGGGTTACAATGGCGACCTGACCTCTGCCCAGGCTGGTAGCATAGGCGGACAAATGGTTAAGAAAATGATCCAGTCTTATCAATCAGGTATTAAATAATAGAAATAAACCCAAATAACCAATCTAATACGAACAGGCGGATTATATATTATCCGCTTGTTTGCATTTTATCTATTATTGATACCTTGGTGGGACAGGGGGACTGTCCATTGTCCCACTTAACTGTAACGAGCCATGGGGGTGGGACAATGGACAGTCCCCCTGTCCCAAACCCAATAGGGAGAGGTGTCTGCGATAAGATGCTCGCTTATTTAATTGGCATAAAGTTCAAGTTGTTCTTCGGATATTCCCGGGAAAAGGGAAGTCGCGACTCCCATAGCAATAATACGAGAGGAATTCTCAATTATATCATCAATTTCTTTGGGGGTAACAGTAAGGCTGCCGCCAAAATAGGAAAGAATATCTTTTATGGCGTTAGTTGCAGTAACGTCGTTAAATGTCGCTCCGCTACTGGAACAGAATTGTTTAATAGCTTCATTAGTTATTACAGCCGCATTTACAATAGTAGGGCAGCCAATGGCAATAACCGGGATTCCCAGTTCCTGTTGATTTAATGCATGGCGAGCATTGCCGATACCGCCCCCAGGTTGAATGCCGGTATTACCCATCTGAATGGTTGTGCCGATTCTCTCCACATTCTGGGCAGCCAGGGCATCAACTACCACCAAAACAGCAGGTTTGACTTTATCAACCACACCTTTAACAACGTCATAGGTCTCCAGACCAGTAACTCCCAAAACCCCAGGAGCTATTCCACAGGTGGGCCGCATTCCCTCAACCAGAGCTTCAGGTGCATACTGGTGATAATGACGCGTGATAGGACTATATTCAATAAATTTTGGCCCTAATGAATCCGCGGTGGCTCGCCAGTTGCCCAATCCCACCAGCAGAACCACATCTGTGGGGTTAAGGGCGTTATTGAGTAATATGGGCATGCTTTTACTCATTGCTTGAATGATTTCTTCTTTTACATAAGGATCGTTGATTTTCAGGGGAGGAGATTCTATGGTGACATATGTGCCAATTGGGCGTCCCATGGTTTGAGCTGCCTTTTCATCTTTAATAGTAATAGTGGTCACTTTAACCTGTTCTAACTGTTCAACCTTCTCTTCCACACCCTGAATTTCCTTATTGGCTGTCCCTCTAACCAGATCCCTGGCTTCAACTGCTAGATCAACATTAAGATTGAATTGATTTAATAAGTGATTCATAACCATTACCTCCTTTGGACTTATTATCAGTAGTTTGTCCCAATCATATCCTTGTATATGAAAAATACGAATTGTAACCTGTGTGGGACAGGGGGACGGGTCCATTGTCCCACTTAAATGGAACGGGCCATGGGGGTGGGACAATGGACCCGTCCCCCTGTCCCACGTCTGTCCGCGTCAATCGTATCTGTCCCTAAATTAAAATGGCGACCGAAGTCGCCATTTTGGGGAGAGGAGAATTTTGTAAAGTTGTTGGGGAGGGTTTGTTTACCAGGTTTATTACCCAGTACTAATATCATTACCTTTATTTAGAATAATATTCATACAAAGGACATTTTGTATAAATAATTTTTCTGTTACAATCAAATAAATCTAAACAAAAAGAGGTAATTCATTCCTTTAATCGAAAACATATTTAGGAGAAAGAATTTGCGTGTTATTTCAGGTTCAGCCAAGGGTAAAAAGTTAAAAGCACCTGCCGGGCTTAATACTCGTCCCATAACCGACATGATAAAAGAAGCCCTGTTTAATGTTCTAGCAGCCAAGGTTACAGATGCAAAGCTACTAGATTTGTTTGCCGGAAGTGGCAGCGTTGGTATTGAGGCGCTCAGCCGCGGAGCCCAAACCGTAGTTTTTGTCGATAACTCAGTTGAAGCCTTAAAAGTTGTCAAGGAAAATCTTAATAATTGTAATTTTACCAGGGAATATCATGTATTACGAAGCGATGTTTTCAAAGCGCTGGGGCTTTTGAAGCGGCATAATAGTAAATTTGATCTGGTATATGTTGACCCACCATTTACAAATGAAAGAATTTTTAACGAAATTATGGAATCTCTTGCTGCAACGGATATTCTGGAAATAGACGGAATTGTGATTATTAGGACACCTCGCCGTAAAGAAATGCCGAATTTTACAGGGCTGCATAAGTATCGCTTAAATCACTATGGAGAGTCGAGTTTGCATTATTACTGCAGGTGTGAGGAGGATCCCAAAGATGATGGAAATTTTTCGCATATTGGATGAGATGGAACTTTTATTGAAGGGAAGCAGGAAAATGCCTCTCTCGGGAGGGAAATCGCTGGTGGAAGTCGACCGTTTTCTGGATAGGGTAGACCGAATACGGGCCATTCTGCCTGAGGAACTGGAAACGGCCAAAATACTTTTAGCTGAACGGGAAAGAATTGTAAATGATGCTTGTGTCGAAGCAAGCCAATACATGGAGCAATCCAAAAGCGAAGTTGCCCGGATGGTCGATGATAATGAAATTACCAGGAACGCCATGAATGTGGCCCAGGAGATTATAGCCAAAGGTGAGAGAGTAGCCCACGAGATTCGTCAGGATGCTGATGAATATGCCGACGGAGTGCTCGGTCACATCGAGTTTGTATTACGCAAAGGGCTGGATACGGTGGTCCAAGGTCGTGATCAACTCAGGTTAGAGATGAAAGATGATGACAACTAAGGTCTTTTATACCAGGCCGCACTTATCATAAACAGTATCAAGACAAAACCTGCTGCCATGCAATACAAAGATAACGTCCAGACATTGCAGCAATACAACACCTTATAAACAGGCACAGAAGGCAGACTTATAGTACTAATGGTTTTGGCCAGGAAGATGCGATAAACGAAAAAAGTAATGGTTATAGACAAAGCTGCTTGCATAAAACGATTCATAAGATAAAAAGATAAGCGAACTGGAATCCCGGCTACAATGCTCATAACTTGAGCGATAATTGATAGTCCGCTGAATGCCAGGATGGTACTTACAGCCAGCAGTGAAGGAAGCAGTTCAGGTGAATGGGCGGCCACTACTGTCTGGGAACCCAGGGTTATTTCGAAGATACCCATACCTAAGCCGTAAGCCAGAGGATAGGTGAGGTTAAATACAGAAAACAATTTTACCAGATTGGCAGCGATTAGATCTATAAAGCCCCAATAAGAAAGCATTCTGGTCAAGACTGAAAAAGTTATAATAAAACCACCTACAGCTAAAATATTATTCAGAGCAGTGTTTATGGAGTTGCCCAGGATTTTACCGATACTATTAGGTTCGGAATTGGAATCCCTTATAGGAGAGCCACTGCTCTGGGGGGAGATAATTGGAGAAATACGGGACACAGCTGGAGAAGGGGTTTTAAAGCCCCATAGAATACCTAATAATAAATTAGAAAAGTAATGGGCAATTGCCAGCAGATAACCAACTTGGGGATTGCCAAACATTCCAACTCCAATGGCACCTACTATAAATAAAGGACTTGAATTATTAGTAAAAGATACAAGTCTTTCTGCCTCATCGGCGGTGAGCATTTGTTGCTCATACAAATTGCGGGTTAAGATTGCTCCTACCGGGAAGCCGGAGGTAAAACCCATTACCACTACAAGCGAACTGCAGCCAGGCAGGTTAAATATGGGCCGCATGACTGGTTCAAGCAGTAATCCTAAAATACGGGCAAAGCGCAGACTAACCAGCAAGTCAGCTGCAATAAAGAAAGGAAATAACGCCGGGAAAACCGTGGAATACCATAATTGGAACCCGAAGGAGCTAGCTGCTACCGTTTCCCGGGGGTTTATTAACATAAAAACGGTTAATATCAGAATAACCGCAGTAAAAAGATAGCGGGAATATTTACTCAAAGTAAGACACTCCGTTCAATGGTTTGCTATATATATATGCAACCTGATGGAGGTCTTAGAATGAGGAGGTAAGATTACGGTATGGCGCGTTTACCTAAAGTGGCACTGGTTTTGGGAGCTGGTAGTGCCAGAGGCCTGGCTCATATTGGGGTCTTGCAGGTACTGCTGGAAAACCAGATTCCGTTTGACCTGATTGTAGGCAGCAGCATAGGGGCGATGGTTGGAACTATTTATGCATGCGGTGCCGATATTTATATGCTCGATAAAATGGTGGAGTACATGAACACCAGGATTCTGTTTGATGTTGGAGTTCCTCGTATGGGTTTCATTGCTGGCAATAGGATAAGCGATTTTTTAGATTTACTGACCAAAAAAAAGAGCTTTGCCGATTTAGATATACCTGTAGCAGTGGTGGCAACCGACCTGATATCGGGTAAGCGTGTTGTCATTAAAGAAGGCCAGCTATCCGAAGCGGTTCGAGCCAGTATATCTCTGCCCGGTATCTTTGCGCCCATAGTAAAAGGTGATATGGTGCTGGTCGATGGAGCCGTAAGTGATCGGTTGCCCATTGAGGTTGCACATGAATTGGGAGCCGACCTTGTCTTGGCAGTTGATGTTACATTTGGTCCCGGCAAGAAGGCCACTATAAATAATGCGATGGATGTTATTCTGGTCTCGCTCGATATTATGTCAAAACATCATTTTGACAGTGTGTTAAGTGGGGCAGATATTCTTATACAACCAGCGGTTGGACATATAAGTCCTAAAGAGTTTTATAGGTCCCGCGAAGCGGTAGATCTGGGCAGAAAAGCGGCTGAAGCAAAGATTGCCGCAATCAAAAACTTGATTGCGGCATTTAACAAAACAGATTAGTCGATGAGTATGCTTAAGAATTATTCACGATTAATCATTTATAATAACCGGGGAGGTGGTAAAGTCCTGAGAACCATGTCTGTTAGAAGAATTGGGATATAACAGGGTATATATGTCGGTTGTCTTTATATCTAGACCAAGCATTGCTTGTAGGGTGGGGTTGCTGTTATCCTGAAAAGCGTTTTTCAGCTCGCTGCCACGGTTAATAATCCGCACAGATGATTTATTTTTTATCTCTTGCAGGATTTTGCGACCTTTTGTAGAAAAACCTAAGATGTGTAGGTATAAAGGTCCATGCTGGTCAAAACTCAGCATTTGCTCAGTTTCTATGTCCAGTAATGAGTACAGGAGCAGCCGGTTAATACGGGTAAAACTGTATCTTTTGGACTTTATCGACTGCCGCAGTTCTCCCAGGGTACCACTGGAGATAGCTGCTGCTTGGATGCGATGTTCAAGTCCTTCGGTTATTTCGTATATTTTACTTAGGTTAGCCAGGGAAATTGTACGTAATTTAGCCAGGATTGCTTGTTCCAGAGCATTAAGAGTTACCGGTGCACGTCCTGCATGGATTTCTTGCTGAAGCAATGCCGAGATTTCAACAGGCATAGAGCCCATATTATAATAACTCAATGGGTGCTCCAGCAGAGAATGGCGAATGGCACTGGCGCTGGCATAAGCGGAGAGTTCTATACTATTATAGCCGGAACCTATTCTGGGGATGGTCAATGGCTCAATAGGTATGGATTCCTGCTCCAGAACTCGCAGGTATTCTAAAGCCAGGATATTATTGGGTTGCAGAATAATATGCTCTAGATCAATAATTTGCTCCCCCATAATTTTCTGGATAGTCTGGGCTCGGGCTGCTGGGAAACTAAGCCCCTTGTTCAGGTAGTATTTGAGGTGGTTCTTGTATTCCTGGTTTTCATTGGCAATTGTTGCCGCAATGGATTGCAGTAGTCCCAGTTGACCGCTTTCGCTTCCGAAAGCTAGATGGCTTACTACACCGGTTCTGTATAACAATTCAATACTGCCTCGGGCGAAAAAGTAAGCACTGCGCACCGCGAAGCAAAAAGGGAGTTCGATGACCAGATCAATGCCTGCTTGTAAAGCCATACGGGTACGCACCCATTTGTTGCACAAGGCGGCTTCTCCCCGCTGTACAAAGTTGCCGCTCATGACACAAATGGTAGCCGAGAAGTCCCGACCCTGCTGAGCTCGCTCGATGAAATGCAGGTGACCGTTGTGCAGAGGATTAAACTCAGCTATGATTCCTAGAACTGACATAAGTATTTCCCCTTTGATCTTAATACCCACAATAATATCATAATTTGTGACTGTTATCACATTTAACTGCGATAACAATCAACCGATAAGACGCCATTAGGGCGGTTTACCGATGTAAAAAATAAGGAGGCTGAATAATGAGTTTATTGGAAGAAATCAAAGCAAAGGCAGCAACCAAAGGAAAGACCATTGTACTCCCGGAAGGTACAGAAAAACGTACTCTGTTGGCAATCAAAGACATTATTGCCAACAAAATAGCCAACCCCATTCTGCTTGGCAATGTGAGTGCCGTTAAGGCTGCAGCCGCAGATGCTGGCGCAGATATTTCGGGTGCCGAAATAATCGATCCTGCCAATTCAGTGTTTACCGACGATTTTGTACAAGCATTTTATGAAATGCGTAAGAGCAAAGGTGTTGATTTGGATAAAGCCAGAGCAACTATGCTTGATCCCCTCTTCTTCGGTTCTATGATGGTAAAAATGGATAAAGCCGACGGGGAAGTAGCCGGCGCTGAAAACACTACTGGTAATGTATTAAGACCTGCATTACAAATTATAAAAACTGCTCCTGGTATCTCGGCTGTATCCGGTGCATTTATAATGATAGTTCCTAATTGTGAATTTGGTGATAACGGATTATTCGTGTTTGCTGATTGTGCAGTTACCATTAGTCCAACTGCTCAGCAATTGGCTGAATTCGCCCAAGCATCTGCACAAACTGCTATGACCCTTTGTGGCATGAAGGAACCCAGAGTTGGCATGCTGTCATTCTCAACTAAGGGCAGTGCAAGTGATGCAGTAGTTGACAAGGTGATCGAGGCAACCAATATTGCTAAAGAAAGATTCCCAGAACTAAAGGTAGATGGAGAATTCCAACTGGATGCAGCTCTGGTACCAAGCGTGGGATCATCCAAGGCTCCGGGCAGTCCGGTCGCTGGCAAATGCAATGTCTTAATCTTCCCCGATTGCAATGCCGGAAACATAGGCTACAAATTAGTTCAGAGATTAGCGAAAGCTGAAGCCATTGGACCCATACTCCAAGGTATTGCCAAACCCGTTAATGACTTATCCAGAGGCTGCAGCGTAGAAGATATAGTTAATGTTGTAGCAATGACCGCAGTTAGAGCCTAGGCGTTTTTCGCCGGGCTTTAGGCTTAAACTCGGGTATATCAGTCTCTATAAGAAAGAAGGAGGAATTTAGTAATGAAGGTTTTGGTTGTAAACGCCGGAAGTTCATCTATCAAATATCAGGTCATGGATATGACAGATGAATCAGTTTTGGCAAAAGGTCTGGTTGATCGTGTAGGGATACCCGGAACCACTCTTAAACACGAACCGACTGGCAAGGATGATGTTTTAATCAAGAAAGATCTGCCTGATCATACCGCAGGCATGAAACTAGTTCTAGAGGTTCTCGTCAACCCTGAATACGGTTGTATTAAGAGCATGGATGAAATCGGAGCCGTTGGCCACCGCGTTGTTCATGGCGGCGAAGGATTTTCCAAATCAGTAGTAATTGATGATGCAGTGAAGAAAGTTATCAGAGATTGCTTCGATGTTGCACCTCTGCACAACCCTCCCAACATGATGGGAATTGAAGCTTGCCAAGAACTGATGCCCAATGTCAAACATGTAGCCGTATTTGATACTGCGTTCCATCAGACTATGACCCCAGCCAATTTCATGTATGCACTTCCATATGAAGTTTATGAAAAATATAAAGTGAGAAGATACGGCTTCCATGGGACCTCCCATTTTTATGTAGCTCACCGTGCAGCTGAGATGCTGGGCAAACCTTACGAAGACTGCAAAATTGTTACTTTGCACCTAGGCAATGGTGCCAGCATGGCAGCTATCGCTAATGGCAAAGTGGTTGATACCTCCATGGGCTTCACCCCCCTGGAAGGGCTGGTAATGGGAACCCGTTCCGGTGACATCGATCCCGCTATCGTGTTTTTCCTTATGGACAAACTGAATATGGATGCCAATGAAGCCAACAACTACTTCAATAAAAAGTCTGGTCTACTAGGATTATCCGGCGTATCCAACGACCTGCGGGATGTAATTGAAGCAGCTGAAGCAGGCAATGAAAGAGCCCAAATGGCATTGGACGTATATCATAACAAGATTAAGGGCTACATCGGCAATTATATTGCCAAGCTTAATGGCTGTGACTGTATAGTCTTTACCGCTGGAGTAGGGGAAAATGGAATAGGGACTCGCGAAGAGATCTGTAAAGACCTCGAAGCCCTGGGCATTAAAATGGATGCTGCCAAGAACAAGGTTAGAGGCAAAGAAGTTGATTTATCAGCCGCTGACTCCAAAGTGAAAATATTCCTCATACCCACCAATGAAGAACTGGTTATTGCCAGAGATACCTATGAATTATCCAAATAAATAATGGTTATGAGCGGAGCGGGAGGAAACTCCCGCTTTTCTTTATTATAACCACTGGTTGTAATTGGCATAATAGGTATTTATACAAAGTCAAGCTTTTTACATATTGGCAGGGATTCGACCTTTTTTGTAGAATTAAGACTCTATACAATTATGTAATTTAGGAGAGAAGGTTATTACATTTGATACCCTTTGTTTCTCTGGCTGGTTATTCGAACTCAGGTAAAACTATGGTAATGGCTGGTTTAATTCGAATCATCAAGTTGCGGGGATATAGGGTGGCAGCGGTGAAACATGCTGCTCACGGTTACACCATGGATCCTGCCGGCACTGATTCTTGGCACTATGCAGAAGCTGGAGCCGATCAAGTTGTTGTTGCGGGGCCGCAATCTTTAACCATACATGAATTCTACCAGAAGGAAAAATCACTGCAGGAAATTCTTGATATAATTGCGAACGTGGATATTATTTTGGTGGAAGGTTTTAAGAAGGAACCAGGGCCGAAGATAGAGATTTACAGACAGGATTTTTCATTGAGCAGGATTAATCTGGATGAAAATCTGATTGCAGTTGTTAGCGATGTTCCTCTGCCTGATAATAAACCGATATTTTCCTTTGAGGAGTTAGAGGGTCTAGCAGATTTTATAATTGAATATATTATTGAAAAATAGAAACTGAATAATCAAGATTTATATTGCTCCCCACAGCTTTATTTCCACATGACGGGGGGAGCAAAAGTACAATTACATAAGTTGATTCCGAGCTTTGTAACCTAAAGTGTGAAACCATGGTGCAAAGCCTATGGGTAAGTTTGGAAACGAATTTGCCTCCCGTGGTTGGAAAGGGATTCTAGTTATGGTGGCATCTATTTTATAGATGTTGCTCTGCGCGGTATTAATTTCTACATTAATGAGATATCGTGCGCTATTATTGAGTTATCCTCGCCTCCAGCCTTGGCTGGAGGCTTTTGTTTTCTGTTCTGCCTGGCAGGACAAGTATTTAGGAAGGAGTGATGGGAGTGGAACTGATCAAACTTATCATCGATGGAAAGGAGGTTGAAGCCCCGGCAGGGAGTACGGTACTCCAGGCTGCCGAGAATGCAGGGATTAATATCCCTCGGTTGTGTTACGATCCAGAGCTAAGTAAACTGGGAGCGTGCCGGTTATGCGTAGTGGAAGTTGAAGGCAATCGCCTTTTGCCCGCCTCATGTGTAACACCGGTAATGCAAGGAATGGTTGTAAACACCGAGTCGCCCGCAGTAGTTGAAGCTAGACGGACGATTCTGGAATTAATGATTGCCAATCACCCCCTGGACTGCATGACCTGCGACAAAATGGGAGCCTGCAAACTGGCGGAATATGCCTATCGCTACGGAATAAAGGAAAGTCCTTTTGAAGGTGATAAACACCATTATGTCATCGACGACAGTAACCCCTTTATCCTTCGCGATCTAAACAAGTGTATTCTCTGTGGTGCCTGTGTGAGAGCCTGCGAAGAAATGACTGGCGCAGATAACCTGTCATATTTGAACCGGGGTTTCCACCGCAAAGCAACCACGGCAGGGGATGTACCGTATATTGATTCAGATTGTGTCTTCTGTGGACAATGCGTAGCCGTCTGCCCTACCGGAGCCTTAACCGAAAAGACCATGTCAGGCCTGGCTCGCCGCTGGGATATAGAACGGGTTAGGACTACCTGCCCCTTCTGTGGTACCGGTTGTAACTTCGACCTGGCCGTAAAAGACAAAAAAGTAATAGGGGTGCTTTCTAATCCGGACGCCCCCGTAAATGGCCGCAGCCTATGTGTTAAAGGACGTTTTGGCTGGGATTATATCTATAACGAAAACCGACTTACTACCCCTTTGATTAAAAAGAACGGACAATTTGAACCTGCATCCTGGGATGAAGCTTATGATTTAATTGCCCTTAAGTTGAAAGAAATTAAGGACAAATACGGACCCGATTCATTTGCAGCCCTAAGTTCAGCTCGCTGCACCAATGAAGAAAACTTTCTAGTTCAGAAATTTAGCCGCGCAGTAATGGGGACAAATAATGTCGACCACTGCGCCCGTACCTGACACGCGCCTACCGTGGCCGGTCTGGCCACTACTTTTGGAAGCGGCGCTATGACAAACCCGATAAGTGATATTACCAATGAAGCAGAGCTCATGTTCCTGATTGGTACCAATCCAACCGAAGCTCATCCGGTTATTGGTTATAAGATGAGACAGGCAGCTCGCAGAGGCGCTAAATTGGTAGTGTGTGACCCCCGTCATATAGATCTGGTAGATGAAGCTGATGTTTGGCTGCGTCTGAAACCAGGTACTGATATCCCCCTTCTTAATGGACTAATGCACATTATTATCAAAGAGGGCCTGGAAGACAAGAAGTTTATCGAGGAACGTACCGAGAATTACGAAGAACTCAAGGCTATCGTGGAAAATTATAATCCGGAGAGAGTTGCAGAACTCACTGGCCTGGCCGTAGATGACTTGTATAACGTGGCCCGGCTTTATGCTACTACGGATAAAGCCATGATATTCTATACCCTGGGTATTACCGAGCATATATGTGGAACCCGCAATGTAATGAGTTGTGCCAATCTGGCTATGTTAACCGGACACCTGGGCCGTCCAGGAACCGGAGTCTGCCCGCAGCGCGGCCAGAATAATGTTCAGGGTGCCTGTGATATGGGTGCCTTACCCAACGTATATTCAGGCTATCAGGCAGTTACGGTAGACGCAGCCCGCGAGAAACATGAACAAGCCTGGGGTGCAGCCCTGCCTAACAAGGTCGGACTTAAGATTCCGGAAATGTTTGCGGCTGCCCATGATGGCAAAGTGAAAGCCATGTATATCCTAGGTGAGAATCCGGTCTTAACGGATCCGGATGCTAATCATATCCGAGGTGCACTGGAACATTTGGAATTCCTGGTGGTGCAGGAACTGTTCCTGACCGAGACTGCTGCTTATGCAGATGTAATTCTGCCAGCGGCCAGTTTTGCTGAATGCGATGGAACCTTTTCCAATACCGAACGACGCGTCCAAAGGGTTCGTAAGGCTATTGAACCTATCCCTGGTCAGGCTAATTGGCAGACTATTTGTCAGATGGTTTCCAGAATGGGCTATCCTATGAACTATGACAGCCCCAAGGAGATATGGGATGAGATGGCTTCTCTATCGCCCTCCATGGCTGGTATCAATTACGCTAGAATAGACGAACAGAACAGTATACAATGGCCGTGTCCGACCTTAGAGCATCCCGGTACCCCAGTCCTGCATGTTGGCAAATTTACCCGCGGTCTGGGCTCGTTCCAGCCTTCGGAGCATATACCACCCGGTGAAATGCCCGATGCCGAATACCCGTTCCTCCTGTCCACCGGCAGAATACTGCAGCATTATAATGTTACTACCGCGTATTCCAAAGGGATCAGCAGTGTATGGGATAAAGAAATGTCGGAACTTAACCCGGTAGACGCTGAAAAATTAGGCGTGCAGACCGGCAGCCAAGTCAAAGTAACCTCCCGCCGGGGCGAAGCGGTAACCAATATTAGAGTAACGGACAGAGTAATGCCAGGGGTTATTTGGATGTCTTTCAATTACCGCGATACCCCGACCAATAACCTTACCAGTGATAGTTTAGACCCTATTACCGGAACTGGTGAATACAAAGTCGCGGCAGTAAAGATTGAAAAGCTTTAGGAGGCAGGTAAATGCGCAAGGTAGCGGTAGATGAAGCAGTGGGTATGACGCTGGGCTATGATATTACGAAAATCATTCCTGGACGTGAGAAATACCGTGCCTTTCGTAAAGGACAGGTCATAACTGATAAAGACATACAGAAGCTCAAGGATATGGGCAAAGAGAACATCTATATCTGGGAGCCAGATGAAAATATGATTCATGAAGATGAAGCCGCTTTGAGGCTCGCTAAGTTGGCGGTTGGTCCCGGTCTTACCTGGACTGAACCCAATCAGGGCAAAGTTAATATTTGGTCTGATTATAATGGGCTTCTCAAAGTGGAGGTCGAACGACTGAATCAAATCAATAACCTGGACGAGATTGTCTTTGCCACCCTGCATAATGAACGAGTTGTAATTGAGGGGCAGACAGTAGCCGGAACCAGAGTGGTTCCAGTTGCGGTTGACCACACAATTATTGAAGAGGCAGAAAAAATATGTGCTGGGTTAACCCCGATGCTAATGGTAAAGCCATTTATGGCGTTATGGGTAGCAGTGGTCACTACTGGCACCGAAGTAAACAGCGGTCGTATAAAGGACGGTTTTGCCAGGATCATCCGTCAAAAGATTGCTCCTTTTGGAGGACGGTGGATGGGGCAGGTTATCGTTCCAGATGATCCCGACCTAATTACCAGAGAAATTCAAAACTTTGTGGCCGAAGGAGCCGGGTTAGTTATAGTTACCGGGGGAATGTCGGTTGATGCCGATGATGCAACTCCCCAGGGAATTAGAGACACGGGAGCGGAAGTCGTTTTTTATGGAGCTCCGATTCTGCCTGGTTCCCAGTTTATGTTGGCTTATCAGGGACATGTACCCATATGTGGTGTCCCGGGAGGAGCCTTGTTTAGCCGTAAAACTACTCTGGATCTATTGTTGCCGCGCATATTTGCCGGAGACCTAATCAACCGTCTGGATATTGTAGCCATGGGCCATGGAGGTCTGTGTGAAGAATGTGCTATTTGTCATTTCCCCCAGTGTCCCTTTGGCAAGTCTACCTAGTTTTCAGAATGGAGGATTAACAGGTGTTAGTTGATGCCAGTTTAGAAGAAGTACAGACAGAACTTCTCAAGCATAGCCAGCGTTTGGCAGATGAATCCATATCCATTTTGGAGGCGGTGGGACGAGTCAGTGCCGAAGACTTATGGGCGGAGAGTGATCTTCCAATTAATCATCAATCAGCGGTGGACGGATATGCGGTGGCTGACGAGGACCCCATGAAGACAGGTAAATATTATATAACCAGGCATCTCCATCTTGGCGATATTTCGCCTATTTCTCTGGAGCCGGGTCAAGCTGTAGGGGTTTTGACGGGGGGAGATCTGCCGCCCGGAAGTCGGGCAGTTATACCCCATGAAAAGGCGGAGATCCAGGACAATTGTCTGCGCTCGCTGGAAGTAATTAAGCCAGGTAACAATATAAAACAAGCTGGTGAAGATTACAGTAAAGGTAATCAACTGATAGCCCGTGGTTCGGTATTAAGTCCGGGAGACATCAGCTTACTAGCCGCCTATGGCAAGACTAGCATTAACGTTTACCGGAAACCACGGGTCGCAGTGCTCTGCCTGAGTAAACATGTTATTCCCTGGCAGTTGACCCCAGAGCCAGGACAGATACGAGACAGCAACGGTCCTTTACTATCAGCTCTAGTGCTGCAAAATGGTGGGTTGCCAGTCTCGATAAAAATCATAGGAAAATACGAGACTTCAGTAAAAACAGTCGCAGTGGAATTGCTTGAACAGGCGGACATTCTCATTATTACTGGGGGGACCTATGCTGAAGGTGGTAATGAAGCCCGCTTGTTGATGGAGGACTTAGGAGCGGAAATTTTATACTGGGATGTGCCTATTCAACCAGGAAGCCATACGGGAGCTTCTATCTGGAATTCCCGCCTGCTATTCGCGTTATCGGGAAATCCAGCGGCCTGTGCGGTGGGATACCAACTTTTTGTGGCTCCGGTATTGCTGGCCATGCAGGGATTAAACCCGCATCTACAGCGCCTAAAGGCCAGGTGTATAAACGGCTTTGCCAAGAAATCAGGCTCGCGGCGTTTCGTACGGGGGCATGCCAGTTGCAGTGAAGAGGGCTGGAAGGTAAACGTTTTGCTTGGACAAAAACCCAGTATGATAAGATCGCTGGTCAATTGCAATGCTTTGATTGATATGCCGGCAGGTAGTCCTCCGGTCGAAATCGGGCAGGATGTTTCAATCCTACTTTTAATCTCATTATAGTAGGGCTATTTCTTAAAAATTAGCTTAAACCATAGATATACGAACAATTAAGGATCATGGGAATTATTTAGTATACAGGAGGTGAATGAATAATGGCAGACTACAAGGAGATTATCAGCGCCTACCAGGATCTACCCGGAGGCATTATTGAGGCGTATCATGCTATTCAAAAAGAATATAGTTATATTCCCGAAGATGCAGTAGTGGCAGCCGCCCAGGCTTTTGATATTTCGAAAGCCAGAGCATATGGGGTAGCAACCTTCTACTCTTATCTGAAAGTAGGGAAACGGGGCAAGAACGTGATACGTATTTGTGAAAGCGCTCCTTGCCATGTAGCCGGCGCTGATAAAGTAGTGGCTGCTCTTGAAAAGGAATTGGGTATTAAGATGGGTGAGACTACTCAGGATGGCAAGTTTACTCTGGAGTTTACC